>RCUH01000011.1_pt1 | contig 475962 bp, 710 predicted proteins | sample 2166191 | NCBI WGS metagenome assembly RCUH01 (sample SAMN09932848, study PRJNA488358) | compost metagenome | feature: garden; material: soil; isolation source: compost soil in an enriched community after 214 h of incubation | place: Germany: Experimental Botanical Garden Goettingen | collected... | reverse complement strand
TAAAAGAAGCAAAATAAGGTAATCCATTTTCTCCTCTTACCACAATCCAGTCATTACCAACAGTTTCAACAGTTTTAGCTTCGTAATTACCGCTACCAAAAAAACCATTACAATGAAGATCAACAAAAGTTTTACCAATAAGTTCACAATTAACATTGGAACTATTAATTTGAGAATCTCCCATTCGATATCCTCCTTTGCGTTTGTATTACCTTATAGATTTATTATATCACATTAACTAGTACTTGTAAATTGTTTTTAATAAAAAAGAAAAGGCTTATTCAGCCTCTTCATAAACGCCAGCTTCGATCTCTTCCTTTTCAATAGTCAAATATTCTTTCATTGAGTAAAATCTAAACATTTCACGACCATCAACAAAACTTTTCAGTCTATTTACGAAATAAAGCTCCAATTGATTGCCTTGTTGTCTAATATCACCATCATAGGTATCAGTAATCTCAACAATTTCTTTGCCTTCTTCAATTAAAGCTTCTACTGAAGCTTCAAATTTATTGAGCATTTTCTCCAACTTTTCAACAATTTCTTTACATTGGTTGGTAGTTAGATCTTTCATTAATAATTCCTCCAATGTAATTAGAATTTGTATTACCTTATAGAATAATTATATCACATATTATTGTACTTGTAAACTGTTTTTTAAAAATAAAAAGAGACCCTTTTGGGTCTCTCTATTAGCTAACGATTTGAATCATATCGTCAACAACTGTATTATTAAGCATGAAGCTCATATCACAATGGCAAATGATTTCTTTAAGAGTTTTATCTCTGCTTTCAAGGATATTAGTTTCAAATTCACCATAATATTTGTCGCTATCAGCTTCTTTGTAACCGCTGGGAACAACATCATATGATCTAACACTTATGATCATTTTTTGATTTTTTGTAGCTTTACTAACTTCAATGACTTCAATTACGAAATTTCTTTGATAGACTTCTGTAAAAAATGTTTTACCAGTTACTACTTTCACAACGATTTTTTTACCAACTTTTGTTTTAAAGTATTCTCTCATTAGTAATTCCTCCAGTGTATTTTAATTTGTATTACCTTATAGATTTATTATATCACATAAATTGTACTATGTAAACTGTTTTTTAAAATAAAAAAGAGGGATTTCTCCCTCCTTACTTTAATGTTTGAAATTCAATTAGCTTTATTTGTTGACCATTGAGAAGATTGATTTCATTAGCTTTTTGTGAAACCAATATTGCATGAAAAAATGTTGCACTTTCATAGTTATCAACATCTTCTTCATCCACCATGCCTTGGTCAAGACAATAAGTTACCATGTCATAATATTCACTTTCACTAATGAATCTTGAAAGTGGTTGTTTTAATGTATCATCATTATAACCATGATCTTCTTTTGAATAGAAATATACCATTGGACCATTTGGACTAGCTAAACCAGATGAAATTCCATTTGGATTGCCATTAAATTGGTCAAACTCAAATGTTCTTTTGTAACCTGATTGTTCCAATTGTGAAATTGCTTTATTGAAATCATAACCACCATCACTATTCACCATTATGAATTCCAATTTTAATTCCTCCTTGTTTTGTATTACCTTATGTATTAATTATATCATACAATACGGTATTTGTAAACTGTTTTTTAAAAATAAAACTTGATCTCAGAGTGATCTCTCGTGTATTTTTATTTATTAGGTAATATATATCCTTTAATCAATACACGAGAAATAATTTGGATATTCACAAAAAAAAGAAGCCTTATTGGCTTCTATTTTTCTTCCCATTTCCATTTGGACCAAGTTGAAGGTTTAAATAATTTAGCTGGAAGTTTTACATATCTTCCAGTAGCGTATCTCCAATTATCTTTTTTATTTCCACAATCCGGGCAGACCTCCATATGAACGTGAAATAAGTCACCAAAAGGTGCTACAGTTTTAAATCCGCAATCGCATACACCATATACCTTCCATTCGTTTTCCATATAAAATCCCTCCAATTTAAATTTTTGACATAGCAGCTAATACAATTTTTGATTCTATGAATTCTGAAAGCTTCATTTCTCCACGTTCTTTTTCTGGAATAGTGTTAAATTCTTTTTTAATATACTTGTAACAATTACTGCAAAGATTATTTGCTTTAAATCTTTCATGGAAGAAACAACAGTGCTTGCACTGACATTTTAATTGTGCGTATCTTGGATCGTAACTCATACACTTTTATGTAAAACATTTGCAATTTTTATTACATTGTCAAGTTCTTTAATAGCGGCAAAGTAGCGAATACTATTTACACTAACTTTTCCACTACCAGAAATACTAACAAGCCAATCCGCTGCAAAATTCATACGATTTCTATACATTGAGTAGACAACATTTTGAGAATCAAGCATATTAAATCTTCCGGATTCTCTAATTTTTAATAGTGCTTCAACAACTTCAACTGGAATTTCAATCTCGCTTGACATTAGATCATCCTCCTTATATAAAAATTATATCACATTGGACGGATCATGTAAACTGTTTTTTAAAAATGATTACACAATCCGCCCTCGTGCGTGCGTGTTTACTAAAGTAAACTTATTGATCCGCAAACATAAGCAACAATAAGTTTTGAAACATTCTAACTTTCAATTGCACATCAGGCTGTCCATCCAATCCACTAGCAAAATTAGAAATATTGTTGTGATCATTTACTAATACAATATCACTTCTGTCCATTATACCTGGTTTGATAATATCTTCTTGTTTAAAACCAAACTTCAATAACTTATCTACCACAATTGCTCTAAATACTGTTGGAGATGCTACCACACTGTCCACCATATAAAATCCGATAATTTTCATTTTTGATTCCTCCTGTAATGTTATATTGATATTATATTCACAGGAGACAAGTGGGTTACAAATTGACATAAAAAAACCATTGGTTTCCCAATGGTCTTATTTTGCACTTTGTCCTTCAAGTATAATTAATTCTTGATATTCTTGAGGATGGTTTTGTTCTTCAAGCAATTCTTTCATTACCTTATCTGCTTCATAAGCATCTAATAAGTCTTGATTTGTTAGACCTCTTTCTTTAATTATTATTTTGATAATTTGTAGTCTACGCGTTGAAGCCTTTATTTCCGAACTTATAGGCAACAAACATCTGATTATTTGATAATACAATTGCAGTTCACTTAAATTTTTCATATCATTGTATTGCTTCCTGTATCTCAACTTATATAGTTCACTAATTATTTTTATCATTGTTTTAACCCCACTGTCCATTACAATGAGGACAATATTCAGAAGGCGAGGAGGAAATTACACTATATGTAGCTCCGCAACCATCATAATTTTTATCATTCAAATGATTCCAATTATCAGCCGATATATGGACGTCATCTGGTAATTTCTCATCTGTAGGAAACATGCTTTGTGGCATACCACAACAAGGACAATGATCTACATCTTTATCGCAAGTAACTTCCATAACTTCTTCGCATTCTTGACATTTATAAATATTTTCCATATCAATTTCTTTCCTTATAAGCTTTTGTATCAAAAACAACTAATGTCTTAAAATAATCAATGTGTTCTTGCAATTTGTAATATTCTTCAATGTTAGTATTCAATATCACAAGTACAGAAGAATATTTTTTAACAAACTCTTTTTTTAGTAGCAAATCTTTTTCTAACTGACCAACCTTTGTGCATAAAACATTAATGGGTGGATACAGATGGGCATTTTCATGCTTATTTTTTTCTCTATCAAAACCAATAGAATCAAAAGCGAGCTCAACAATTACATTACTATTAGCAACAATAGCTTTTTGTTGCTTTTCTAAATCTTCAATACTTACCATCATTTAAATTCCTCCCTGGTTTTCTTATTACCTTATAAATTAATTATATCACATTATCTTTGATATGTAAACCGTTTTTTAAACAAATAAAAAACCCTCAGTGATTCCCGGCACTGAGGGTTTTTGCTTATTTGCATAAGCTATAATGATCACGTACATTTCACGGAGCCGAACCGAAGTTCGGGTGAAATGGCCCAAGCGACTGTAAACACAATCTTTTGAGCTGACGCCTGCTTGGCGTAACGCAGTACTAGAAGGTAGCGACCTTCATTTTAAATATACGAATGGTAAGACGATTTATATCAGTCTTTAAGATTATTTTTCTTCAGTGAAAACAAAATAACCAACGTCAGTATTATACATGTCTTCATCGCCAACAGGGAAAACAGTGATAATTTTCAAATCAGTATGATCTTCAATGAAAGAATTATACTTAATTGGAAAATCAACAGTTTCTCTTTCATGAGGAATAAAGTATAATTTTCCAGGAATCTTTTCTACGTAACTAACCATTTTCAAGGTATCTGTTTTAACTTCTCCTTGATTAACATAACTTGGAGTTTCTCCGCCACAAGCTGAAAGCAAAATTAAACTAACAAATGAGCAAATTAATAATAATTTTTTCATTGTTTTCCCTCCTTATTTTTCTTCAGTAAAGATAAAATAACCTTCTATAGCATTCACATTAACAGCTTCTCTTATTACTGTTTCAACGTTGAATACTCTTAATTCAGGATGTTCAGTAAGCAATGCGTTATATTTAGCAGGGAAATCAGCTTTATTGTCTTCGTGAGGTATATAGTATAATCTGTTTGGAATCTTTTCAACATAATTTACTATTGGCTCTGAAGATTCAACCGTAACTGAACCTTCTTTAGCATAATCTGCTGGTCCGCAGGATACAATAAATATTAAAGCAATTACGCAAAAGATCATTGTGAAACTTCTCCAAGTCATTCATATCTCCTCCTTTTACCTTATAAAATAATTATATCACAAACAAGATTTTTGTAAACTGTTTTTTAACGTAACAATTCTTTGGTAATGCGTTTTAAATTAGTATGATTGTCAATCAATTCAGGCAAAGTATTGCTTAAAAAGTATCTTACACTTGACATGTTCATTTCTTTAAGCTTATTAACATAACGTACATATGTTTCAAAAAAGATGGCTTCTGGATTATTTCGTTTGATCTCAATAATACATTCAATAAGACAGTCAATCTTATCTGCTGCTTCTAAAATTAAACCTTCAATTGTTTCGTCCTTGCCATTATTTAGAATTCTTCTATAGTCAGATAAATATTCTTCTGGTAATTTGCTAAAGATATTTTTTTCAGTCAATACATTTTCCGCTTCTTCAATAAGAGTTTTAATTTCATCAGTATGATTTTTCACATGACTCAAAATATCTCCCGTGAGAGCTTCTTTAACATCGTGATTAATGGCTTTTTCGTATAATTGTCTCCAATTAATTTGGACGCCATTCTTCTCTTCAATTGTTCCAAGCATTTGTGCTGCTTGAGTAACAGTAAAAGAATGGCTTGAGATGGTTGGACGCACATCTTCTGTCATATATTCGTTTGCCCATCTTCCCATTCTGTTTAACTTTCTAACTGTCTTAAGTAGATTTCCAAATCCCATAATAACCCTCCGCACTTTTAAAAAATCTATACTATATAATAATCAATCAGATAAAAAACCTAAACGAGAACCCACATTTAATCTAATATACAAAATATATCATATGACTTATGTATGTTAATTTTAAATTGCTTTTAGATAAAGTCACAAAAAAACAACCGACTATTAAAACCATCGGTTGTTTTCAATATTACTATTCTGTTGGTAAATTCTCATTCACGAATTTTGCTACATCTGCTCGCGGAATAGCAATTGCATGATTCGTAGCGATATTTGTTGCTACGAGCAGACCTGCAATTTCGTTGTAAGAATCTATGATTGCAGAACCGCTGTTTCCCTTACAAGCGAACATTGTATATTCATCAACTGTACGTGTAGCGTATGAGATTGGTTCTCCCACATATTTCTCAGCCCGTTGAACGATTGTACTATATCCAGCTTGTAGCAACTCTCCGGTCTTTTCCTTGAACTTTTCTGGTGTGTAGGAATACTCTGATGTATTCCCATAATCCTTGAATGAATTAATCCACGGTTTGGTTCCATCTGACACATTGAGATACATATGATCAGTCTTTTCAGTTTTTAGCAGAGCTAGGTCAAGCGCTTTATCAACAGCTACAACTTCTACTTCAATTGCGGTGTTCTTGCCGGTGTTATCAGAAACAGTGAGATATCTATCTTCCTCATCTTCAATAACATGAGCAGCTGTAAGAACGTATCCGCCTTTCAGATAAGTTCCACTACCTATAAAGCCAAGCCAACTGCCAATTTGAACCACTGCGTCTACAGGGGCTTTACCTATTGGGTATACAATAGAACCTTTAACCACTTCTGTTGCATGCACTGGTGTTTGTACTGAAAGAATCATTGCCGCTGCCAAAATTGTCATAATTGTCTTTTTCATTATCAATTCCTCCTATAATTTGTATTATAAAATCTTACCAATACTTTTCTGATACTTTTGAAGTATTGATCTTCATTTCTGAAATTTTTTGCGTCCATTCTTCTACTTTTTTATCACTTAAATAACCTTGGTTAACACAAACTCCATCAACAAAGAATCCTCTACCAGGCCGCAAGTCTTTGTTGTATTGAATGTGATTTTCCAAATCTCTAGGATCAACAATATTGATCTTATAAGAATCATTAGCATAAACTCCAATTGTAACATGATTAGCCATTATAATTTCTCCTTTAAATTCTTTTTTCTGAATAGCGTTCTATAGAAATAGCTAGCACAATTAATATAAAAATAATTAAATATTTCATTTTTGAGCTCCTCCGACTTTGTATTCCTTACCTTATAAATTAATTATATCACATAAATTGCACTATGTAAACTGTTTTTAAAAATAAAAAAGAGAGATTACTCTCTCTCATCTAAGCCATTTGAGATCAGGTCTTAGTCTACGAACAGCCATTTCAAATTGTTCGCAATCTTCTTCACCTTCAAATTGAGCTAATATTTCTTCACTTTTCTTTCTTCCTTGATCACAATCTTCATCGCTTTGCTTACGAATAGTATTAGCCTCTTTATCCCAAATGTAATTAATCAATTCGTCCATTTAATTTCCTCCTTTGTATTTGTATTACCTTATAGATTAATTATATCACACAATACAGTATTTGTAAACTGTTTTTAAAAAACTCAGGGTGACCTCTCGTGTATTTTTATTTATAAGGTAAAGGATATATATTACCAAATGAATCTGATGATCACATAAAAAAGAGGCTTTCGCCTCTTATTTAAGAATTCTTCTCTTTAAGATTTCCAAGTACTTTCCGCGAATAAACATAGCGGGATGTCCTTCAAAATCAAAATCACCCATATTAAATTTTTCTTCACCAATTTCGCAATAATGTGTTTGCTTACCAGATGAATATGGTTTGCCTTCATTGTAGTAATAATTAATCGTATCTCCATTACTCATTTCAATTTCCATATTTACCCTATAAATTTCTGCATTGCCATCAATGCGAATTGGTTGGACTATATCAAATGTTAATGTTTTAATTGTTTGATCGTCAAATTTAGCCATTTCACCATCAATAATATTAAAATTGTTGGTAATCATTTTATTGCCTCCTTCGTAATTGTATTACCTTATAGAATGATTATATCATACATTATTGCATTTGTAAACTGTTTTTTAAAAATAAATCATTCACTCTGTGTCATCCTCAGAAAGGATAAGGTTTTATATTAACCTTCTGTTTTGGATGATCAGAAGGATACAGAGTGTTCCTATTTCTAAGTTTGGATCCTTGTTACCTTGTAAATATAGATGAACACAAAAAAATAGACTGCTAAAATAGCAGCCTATCCAGGAGATCATCCGTATCAATACTTAAACGATCAATCGTATCATCGTCTCCTTCAATTAGTGCATTGCATAATTCTTGCTTTTCTGCAATTATTTCTTCAATGCGTTCATCGATTGTGTTTGCACAAATTAATGTACGAACAGTGAGTGGCCATTGAAGCCCAATGCGATGTCCACGATCTTCCGCTTGTTCAGTATTACCAGGGTTCCATGGTTTATCAAGCATAAGTACTTCGGAAGCATTTGTTAATGTAAGCGAAGCTCCCATGGCTCCATAAGTACCAATAATTACACCGCAATTAGGATCATTCATGAATTTGCGTTCTTCTGCTTTAGGGTCCTTGCAACCACCAACTATCAGAGCTGGATTGTATTTAGCTAAAGTCTGGAATGCTCTACTAGTTACATCTGTCCAATTGGAGAAAATAATAACCTTTTCTCCTTTGGCTACTCGTTCAGCAACTATTTGCTCCATTCTATTGAATTTTGCGGATTCCTGAATAGTATCACTAAGGATACCAGTGTGAGCAGTTGCTTGTCTTAAACGAATAAGTAATGCTAAAGGGTTAGGGCTTAAACGAATTTTTTGAATGTTCGCTAAAATCATTTCCCTTACTTCTTTGTAAATTCTCTCTTGGTTTGGAGTCATTTCAACATACTCAGAAATGTGTTCCTTTGGCGGTAGATCAACGCACTCTTCTTTTTTCCGTCTTAGCATTACCTTATTAAGCTTACCACGAAGCTCACGGAGGTTTTTATAACCGGTGATACCAAATCCACCTTTACCTCCAAACTTAACGTAGCGATTTTTAAAATAATGGAATGTCGCTGGTTCAACTTCTAACCAATGTAATGCATTATATAAATCTGTTGGTCTGTTCATAAGTAATGTAGCTGTTACTGCTACCCTGGTATATGATCTGAGAGAAAGCAAACCTTTTGCGAGCTTCCCTTCAGCATTTCCAAGTTTTTTGTGAATTTCATCGATAACGCACATTCCAATTGTTCCATTTTCAGTTAACTCGGTAGCTAATTCTTGGAACTCTTTATTTTTAAGGGTTTCAGCATTTGTTACGAGGAAGTAATGATCAATTCTTCCCTCTTTTACAGCTTGCAAATCTTGGAGTCTTTCTCCAACGTTTCCGCCCCAGTAAATTTTTCCTCTAGAGCTAACTCTCGTTCCGAGAATCCAAGCTTCTTCTTCAGAATGCTTTGGTACTTCTTCCAACCAAACACCTTGTGCATTTTTAATACCGCATACAATAAGTACGTGTTTATAACCAAACTTATCTTTCTTATGCATTGCGATATCAATGATTTGTTTTGTTTTACCAAGTCCTGGCTCATCCGCAAGAACGAACATTTCGTTATCTTCCGCATAGTCGAAAGATTCTCTTTGATGTTGGAAAGGTTCTGTCTTAAAAACAAACTTTTCACTTGGTTTTTTCTGGAGTGTTGTGACTTCCATTTAATCCCTCCATCGATGTTGTTTTTGTATTACCTTATAAGATTATTATATCATATATAAGGAGCTATGTAAACATGTTTTTAAAAAATATTGATTGCAACAATTATATATGATTTTTAACTTGTATCCTTATTATATCATCTTTACAGAACTATGTAAATCAATTTTCAAAAAAAAAGTGAGGAACATTTTAAGTTCCCCACTCTCTCTTTCTTTTTTTGATTTCACACTGCTGCGGCTTCATTGCTAGCCTTTCCATCTTGTCCATTAAGCTTTTGAAGCTTTTCTTCAGCTTTCTGCTTAGCCTTTTCAACGGATTCTCTAGCCTTTGCTGCTTTGTCAGCTTCTTTCTTGTTGCGGTCATCAATGCGTGCCAATATTTCTTCCGGTTGTTCGTCAACAACATATTGATGTAAATAAGATTCCCATTCGTTAAGAATGTTAGTCTTTTCATCTTTACCATAGCCACGAGAAACCGTAATACTGGTTAGCATCATGATTTTACCTTCTGGATCAATATGCTCTCCCCACATGGTATAACGTTTGCTTGTCAATACTACATTCTTTCTTTGTGGTTCAACAACCGTGTCGGGCATGTCTTCAGCTAGCTTACCATAATTGAATGCGATCGGTTTAATTCTCATAATTTGTTACCTCCATTTTTTTGTTTTCTTATATATTATATATATATCCATATTTTACTGATTTAAGACACATTTTATCAAAAAAAATAAAAAAAATATGAAGGAGTGTTTTCCTTCATATTTTAGTTCAATTTATTTGTTTTTTATAAGTCTTTTAAAAGAAACTGAAGCGCTTTTTTCTTCTGGTTCAACTTGTTGATCTACTACTGGTTCAGTTGTCTCTAATTCTTGAGGTTGTGGAACTTCTTCCATTTCATTTGGCTGATTGTCATCTACACCTTCTGTTTCAAGAAGTTTATCCTTAATAGCAAATAAAACGTCCATACCACTATCGTTATCACCAGATAAAAGAGTTTCTTTCAAATTATTTAACTCTTCATCCGACATTTCCATATATTGAGGATCATCCCCATGCTTTTCATTTAATTCTTTTATCTTACTAATACAAAATTGAACTGATTGATCTTTTGGTAATTCTGCAATGTTATTGCCAAAATCTTTAAACAAAATGTGATATGGAGTTACTTGACCATAAGAATTCTCATAACCAGGCCCCATGTCTTCTGCGAAATTTGCAAGCTTACGTAATTTAGACATTTAAAAATCCTCCTTAATTGATATTTATCTATAATAGAGAATATCATATAAGAAGGATATTATAATTAACTTACTATTTTTTTAACAATCTTCGCCAGATAATTTCTTTTCTAATTCAAGAACTTTCTTTTCAAGCTCTTCAACTTTTTTATTGAGGGCTTCAATTGAATCCGCAGCAGCACTCTTTTCGAGTTCTTCTGTTTCAATTCCTGCATAGTTCTGACCTGGATTAATAGTTTTATTACCTGAGCCAGCTTGTGAGAAGTTAACAATAGTCATAAGACCTTTAACTGGGTCTTTAATCTTTAATAAAGCTCCACCACGTGGGCTTGTAAGCTTATCAATCGTATCTTGACCTAATTTGTTATAGAACGTATTACTCCATGGTTCAAGTGCACCATCAAACTCTTGAATCTTTTCTAATAAAAAGTCAGCTTGTGGTTGACCGGCTCCTACTGCCATAAAATCATTGGCTAAAGGTCCAGCAATAATATCAAGTACACCAATCTTTTGCCATTGATGTTGATCTAAAACTGTTTCATTACCACCAGCAAAATTAACTCCTGCTCCGGATAATGCATCTAAAAATGCCTGTTTATCGTCAGCGACGTTTTCGCCTTCAGCTGTTTTTCTAAAATTACGTGTTTCCGCTAATCTCTTTTTAAAAGTAGACATGTGAAAACCTCCCTTATTTTTAAGTGTTTCATCATAGAAATAAGGGAGGTTGTTGTTAATTATAATAACTTTTATTAATATTTAGATGTCTCGTTAAAAAGATTGTCAAAACGTACATCTTTCTTTTCTCCAGTCAAAGTTCTGTACATTCTTTCATTTATGATTCTGATTGGATACAAAATTGTCATATCTGCCGCTGCTACGAAATTTCCTTCATCATCTTTACGTTCATCTTCATATTGTTGATCCAACATCTTCTTTAATTCGTCAAAATCAAAAGTAAAACCTTCATGCAAATATTCTTTTGCTTTAACGTAAAAATCTTCCAATTCAATTACGTGTCTCATGTCTTTGTATTTATTAACATAAGCTTTTGTCCTATTCAATAAAGCGTTTAACATATTGTAAAATGCTTTTTCTTGTTCTTCCGTAGCTTTTAAGAATATTTCATTTTTATGAATAGATTCTCTAAGCTTAAGACTATTTGTGTTTAAATCTACTAATTCGTTGTACGCTTGAGACATTATCTTCATCTACCTTATTTAATATTGTACTGATTTTATCCATCAGTTCCTTACGCTTGCGAGCAACCAAAACATCACTCCAGATAGAATCTTCATCATCCGACAATAGAATTATTGATTGATCTACTTCTTTTAAAAACTCAACATCTTCTATTAAATCAGAAACGTCAATTCTACTTGATAATAAGTCTTCTGCAAATTCTTTAGTACTGAATGTCATTTTATTTTCCTCCCGTGTTTAAGTAGTATCCACCATTAGGAAGCTGCTTTTGCGAATAATGTATTTTTGTATAAGTTCCATCATTTAAATCCAAACAGGATTCTGATTTATCCCACCAACTATTTTTGTAGTAAATAGAATCTGGTACATATTCAACGTGAACGTCGTTCATGTCAATTTCTTTACCTGATCCATCTCTATACCATAGTTTGATATTGATTTTCATCTTTTTTCCCTCCATCAAATGTTCTTTTAAATGCCAAAATAGTAAGAGTTTTATCTTTTGATCCTCTACTTGTAAATACATCTTTTGGATAATTATTAGGAACAAAGTAACTTATATTGGAATTATACTCATATGATTCATTACTCTTTTTGTGAAATCCAATTTTATTAGCATCATATTTACTTCTTCTATATCCACCGTTACTATTTGTTCCTGTATCTAAATCAGACCATATAGTAACTATACTCTCATAACTCATTACTTTGGAATTTAACACATAAGCTGTACCCATAATACCAAATGCTTCGTCATAAGTAACATTCATCAAAGCGGATTCGTTATTATAGAACCTATCATAGCGATAATCGCTTTTATTTCTATCTGAACAAGGATTAACATAAAACTTAAACTTTGTTAATTTATCTTTGTATTTTATTGGATCAGGTCCATTAATAGCAAACTCTATTTTAGTAACGCTTTGTGGAATTATTCTATCTGTCTTTTCCATAAGAGCATCCAATTGAGATTTATTGGCAAATATCAAACTATCATTATAACCTTTATGGGTAAGTACAAAATTTCTACCATCTATGTTATCAATTACTACAAATTCGGTTTCTTTAGAATAATATTGTGATTGGCTATTAACATCAATCTCATAATTCATTGGTCCTTTTGCTTTTGCTCTAATTTGAAATTTTGATTTTAGAATACAACCAACTTCATATTCAACATCCAACCCTTTTTGAATTTCAAGACTTTTAAGAATTTCTTCAACGTTTGATCTAATTCCAACAATCTCTGTAAGTTCTTTAATTGCGTGATTAAAGGATCTTCCAGTAGAAAGATGCGGCGCTTGTGGTAATGTTACTAAATCGCCTACTTCAGTATATGTTCTAAGATTTGTAAGTTTTTCATCAATAATTTCAAGGTTACCCTTAATCTCTTCCATTTGATCAAGCAATATCAGCATATTCTTAAATGCTGTCTCTTTAGAACTCATTCAATATTCCTCCAATGTATTTTTATGCATTACCTTATATGTATATTATATCAAAAAAATGAGACAAAGTAAACATGTTATATGCAGAGAAAAACCCTCTAATATTAGAGGGTTTGTGTATTTCTGTTAACCAAACTTTTAATAACCGATGCTATACCATTAGCCCATTGTTCATCTGAAGCGTATTTTTTATTCATACCCTTTAGTGTTGGACCATTGTAGTGATCTCCGTCTTCGTCCAAGTAATGCTCATTTACAAATTCTGCTACTCTATATATGCAATCCTCTTTAGTGTTGAACTTAGTAGCACTTTTGTAAGCGCTATTATCATAAGCAGCAAAACCAAATAGATTGTTTTTGTTCTTTGCCAATTTTGAAGTTCCCCAGCTGCTTTCCCATGCTGCGTGAGCAATAAGATAATATGCATTAATATGATATTTCTCTTCAGCTTTGGCAAAAGCTGCTCCAAGACCTGCAAATTTAGTTCCTTCCAATATCTTTTCTATATCTTCACTTGAAAGACCAGACGGAGTTCTTAAGTCAATTCCCGTAATATCTTTTTGTTTGATCATAAGTAAAAAGTTTTCTTTATTTTGTTTAATAATTGCAATTCTTTTTTCTTCAGCTAATTTAGCTTTTAATTCTTTTTCTTGCTGTTTTTGTTGTTCTTTTAAAATTCTTTCAGCTTCAGCCCGTTTTTTATCTTGCTCTTTAGTAGCATTGTTCTCAGCAACTAATGTTTCAATACTAATCTCCTTTATATCTCTTTTTGGCTGAATGCTTATTGGGTAGATAGCTTCATAATATTCAGAATGTTCTACCTTTTGGGCTTTTTTCGAAATGCCAACTGCGTTTGCTTGAGGAGCTACTGCGATAACTGCTACAACCCCTGTTAGAAATAACGCCGTCATTTTTTCGTTCAGTCGTTTATTCATATAACTCCTTTCAGAATCTGTTTATTTAATATCTGTTATATTAATATTATACCACATATTTACGGTTTTGTAAACATTCTGTAATTATTTTTAAAAAGTTTTCGATTTGATATTTTTCACACAAAAAAAGACCACCTTATTAAGGTGATCTCATATTTTTGCTATTATCTTATATTTACTTTCAATCCAGGTCTATTCCTTGGTACAGTTTGTTTGTCTGCCATTTCTTTGATTTTTTTAGCAATTTCTTCTCCTTTATTCATCATTGCTTCTTTTACCTTGCCTTCAACTGAATCAAATTTAAATTCTGTCCCATTAGCTTGAGATTCTTTACTGGCGGATTCACAATGTTCAACAAGAATAGTAGCCATATCCTTGCAAATTTTATCAACATACGACTTCACTTCAGGCCGATTCATTACTTTATTCGTATCTCTCCGCTGTTTCCGATTTGCCATTCTGATCTCCTCCAGTGTATTATTATTATATTATATTCATCTCAATTTAAGATAATTCCTACAAACATTAAAAAACACACGTACATGTATACGTGTGTTTACTATAGTAAACTATAGATATTATCTACTTCTTCTTTTCCCTTTAAAACCAAAACCAATTAAGGTTATACCAGCCATAATAAATAAGCCAGCAATTAATTCTCCAACGGTTGTTGCTAAAAACACTCTGGCAAATCCAACAGCTATGTCTTTACCTACGATAGGAGAAGAATTAAACGCGTCTACCAATTGAATAATACCGCCAATAAAGGCCCACCATAAACCAACATACAAACCTGAAACTATACCAAAAATTATGCTAATAATACCTAAAATTTTCTTCAACGCTGTTTCCACCTCTTTGAACGATTATGTATATATTATATTCTATATTGAATGCAAAATTAAAACCCAGAGATTAATTCTCTGGGTTTTATATGATATCCTCAAATAAAAAGGAAGAGATTAAATCTCTTCCCAACTATTTACTGATTTCTTTTCAATGGCTTTTTTCAGAATATCTAAAATACCGCCACTGCCAATTAATGCTTGTTGATAGCTTTGTACCGTGATATTCAATGCTTCTGCCGCCTTTGGAAAACTCCTACGAGCAAGAAACTCTTTAACTTTCTCATTTTGAGATGGAGTTAAATATTGATCATAATTATTTGTTTCCACTACAATCTTGATCAACTCTCTCATTTTGAGCAAAGTTTGAGATGTCAGCTTAGGAGTTTTTTCTTTCTCAGCAATGGCTTCCTTTTTTTCTTTATCTTTAAAAAATCCACCACGTTCAAGCATTTGATATATTTCTTCTAATCGGCCAAGAGCTCCTTTTGAAGATGATCCGCCAAACAGTCTTTGATGAGTTGTTCCGTAAGTAAGTTTCAATTGATGATCAACATCAGTTGCGTTGTAACACTTTAAGTATCTTGTTGCGGATTCTAATTGTTTTGAAGTCAAATATGTTTCCCAGTTTGGAATCAAAGAAGTCAGCTTTACAAATCTTAAAGCATAATCAGTAATGTTTTTATTTAGCTCTTTTTTGACTTTAGAAGAAAGATACTCCCTCGATCTGAGGGAGGCTTCTCCGTATCTTGAATCTGCCATTTCTATCATCCTTCGCTAAAGATTTTTAAGATACAAGCTCCGCATTTTCAACGTCTACATCTAGTCTAATTCCGAGTTCAGTAACTGCCTTGAGGAAACCTTTTTCCAGATTCAATTCCAAAATAGTAGCAGTAATATTTTCAAGACTCTTAATTTTAATGAGATCACCCACGCCACCAGTGAATTCAATTTTCTTCTTTTCCTCAGTAGCTACATCTGGGTTTAATCTTTGTTTAATTACTGTGACTTCATGTTCTTCAATTGGTCCTGGAATTCCATCGGTTTTCAGATATCCCGCAACTCCAGTTGTTTGACGAACAATATTCCAAGTATGGTTATTCATAACCATCTTAACGAATATGTAACCATCCACCATAACATTTTGACGTTTAGTAGATCTGCGAACTTGACGAGTTCCATCTTTTTTAATTTTTCCTGTATCAACTACTTCTTCCCATTCTCTAATTGGAACGAGAACCTCTCCGAACAAATCACCTGCGCCAAGATTTTCAAACCGAGCTTTCAGTGAATCTCCAACTTTTTGTTCATATTTCGGAATGGTAAGAACTGGGTACCACTTATATTCCATGTTGTCATTTGAAAAATCCACCCGATGTACTTTAAGAAGCTTTTTACCCATTAATATTACCTCCTAATAAAATGTTTTTCTTAATATTTATAATATGATTAAGATCTAGAAATTTTAACAGATTATAAATAAGAGTTTTTTATTTTTTCCTTTCCTCCTTATATATTTATTATATCACAAAATCGAAATATGTAAACTGTTTTTTTAAACAATATACAAAATAAAAAGGCTGTTGCTCAGCCTTTCTAATTAAACGTTATTCAGCTTCTTTTTCTTGAGTACCAAATGTTTTACCTAACGCTTTAGATAGTTGATTAACGTGTGCTCTAGTGACTCCATAAATACCGCCGATTTCTTCAAGAGTCATTTTTCGTTCTTCTCTTAAATACTTAATATGATCGTGTGCCAATTGATTCCTCAATGTCATCCTATTGATAGGAGCACCCGAGGTGCCGCCTTGAGCTTCAATCAATGCTTGATCAATTGATCCAAAGTAATAAGAAATTCTTGCATATACTTTAGGAGCCTGCAGCCGGAGTTTTGTTAGATCTATATTCCCATTTTCATCGGCATATTGTTTCATTACAGCGATAATTTCACTGCGTTTTTGTTCTCTTTTTTCTTCCAATGTTAACCCCTCTTTTCATTTGAGTTTATCGCATGCTGTAATTTTATTATATCACAAGTTTAATCTCATGTAAACTGTTTTTAAAGAATCTTTTCTTTTAACACTGAGAGAGCTTTTATTAAAGTGTCAACGTCATCTTTTCCAAATTCTTTTCCGTCAATAGAAAAAGTACTGTCTTCAATTTTAAATCTATATCCGTATATAGTTACATCGTTGATTTTAAAATGAACCGAATCATTCATTACTTCTATTTCAGGTAATTCGGACGATTCAGAAGGTGCATTCAAGACTTTTAATTCTTCTTTGAACTCTTCAGAAATTGACTTTTCTCCTTCCTCTTTATTTTCAGAAGAATATACGTCAAAATGTTTTTCTAATTCTAAAAATGATAGACGAATTTGTTTATCTTTTTTATTGCCACTTAAAATTAAAACTTCATAAATATCTTCATTGGCATTGCAATTAACCGCATCAAGATTTAAAACTTTGACAATATCTTTTGGATTAAAGTGATCTTTAAGCATAAAATTATTTGAAATAGAATCCAAAGCTATAAGACTCTTTCCTGATGAATATTTTACTGGAACAACTTGATTTGTAGGGTATTGGAGTAGAATTTCTCTACTCGTTATAGGCATCAATTTTTCTTTTGTATATGTTCTTACATTTCCTTCAATATTAACAACATCGTATAAATTATCATTTATTTCTCGTATCAATATCACGACTTGTTCTGCTTCACGAGGGCCAACGATCATTCTTGCTCCAGGTAAATAATAATTTCTTGGAGCTTCTTTCATATCAGATACGATAACTTCTTCTCCAATTTTAGCTTCAACTTCTGGATCATATTTTGAGAAATTTATATCTACGTGTTTTTTTGAAAATTGTAACTTCGTTCCTTCTTCATTAACAAAATTAATCAAATCTTCTGATTCATTAGACATAATCATAACACCGGTAATTGTGAGAATTTCTCCAATCTTTATAGCTCTATCTTTTTCTTTAAGTATACCTCCGCTAACGACTTTAAACTTATTACCTGGGAAAAATGATTCAGAAATAAGCTTAGTGTAGTCTGCTTTCTTTAGCTCTTTTGGATTTGAAGGTTTTAATATACTTTTTTCAATACTTGCCAATTTTGGTCTGCTGGAATTCTTGTCTGTACCAAACCGAACAACTCCAACCTCTTCATTATCAGAATATAGTGTGCAAATTGTACCAGCTTTAATTTTTTCACTATAAGGACCGCCGTTAGTATTTATTTCAGTTTGTAATGTTAATCTATCTCCAACACTTATCTTCATCTATATTTTCTCCTTTATGTCGGTTTTATATATTTCTATTATATCACATTTAATGTTCTATGTAAACATATTTTTTAAAAACACTCTGTGTCATTCTGATTTTTAACCTTATATCTATATTAATTTATTATTTGGAATCAACAGAGATCATTCTGGGGTTCACGGTTATGAAATAAACATAAAAAAAGGAGAAGGATATTCCTTCTCCGATTTAAGACTATTTAATTTCAATTCTTGTGCTTGGTCCCCATGGAACTTCATAATCCGTAGTCATTACCCAGAGTACTGGATAGTGTGGCGGTTTAGAAGGGAAAGTACCATAGCCATCTGTGAGATAGCAAACTCCAGCACAATCTTCCAAGTTCTCTTCCACCCATCTAAATACTGGTCGGAAGTCAGTACCACCACCACCGGCTGGAACTGAATGTTCAACATCTTCCAAAGGATAGACAGCTGCTACATCAGCGTCGCAATAGATAAGAGTTCCCCGAACCTTACCACCAAATTGGTTCATACATCCAACAATCTCAGAAATGAATGTCTTCATCTCACGATTACCAATGGAACCAGATGTATCAATTGCAAATACTAAGTCTTTCACAACGTCTGATTCCTCAGTAAAGTCTGGAAGAATCATATCTCTCCAAAGGTGATGACGATTTGGAGGAGTGAATCCATAGTCATTGACTTCAATTTGAACAAACTCAGCCAAGAGTTGTCTCCAATTCTTTTGTGGTTCAACCAAATCTTTGATCAGACGTTTGAGTGCTCCTGGCATAGTGCCACGCCCTTTACCTTCTGCTACTTGAGCAGCTTGTACTACGCGGCCTTTCCAGTCTTCCTCTTTTACATCGTCAACTCCACCAGAACCACCGTTTTTATCGAACTCACCGGTTTCTTCTGTATCGGTTCCGTCGCCATCTCCATCTCCTGGCCCATTAGAACCATCCCATTCTTCATGACTGTCTAATGTTCCGCCATTACCTTGTCCAGCTTGTTTGTGAGCATTTTTTACATAATCTTCATCTTGCATAAGAAGATCATAAATTTCTTCACTAAACAAAGATTTGAACTTAGGATCATATAATCCGCCTTTGATCATTTTGAAGTCTTTACCAGTTGGATCAGATTCAACAATCATAGCGTTGATGCAATAATCGCAAGCATGATTCCAAATTACTGGGTCTCTACTACCACGACGCCAGAGATGACCAAGTGCTGGGTGAAGAACTTCATGCGCAGTAAGGAAGTTAAGTTCTGCATCATCCAATGGTGTTACCCATTTTGGATTGTAGAAATAACTCTTTCCGTCAGTAGCAGCTGTTGGAATATGCGATACAGCCTTCAAACGAAGATGAAGAGCCAAAGTACCAAAGAATGGATAATGCATAAGAAGTTGTACCCGGCTTTTTACCATACGGTCTTCAATAGACATTGACATTTATTAATTCCCTCCAATTTCTTTTTAGAATACCTTATAGATTTATTATATCACATATTCATAAATATGTAAACTGTTTTTCACAATTAAATTCTTTTTGCATATTTTGCAAGATCACCTTTGCTAGCAAAACGAGAATACATATTGAAAATAACCTTGTATCTTTTAGCAAGAGCGTTTTTAATGTTTTGATCTAATCTTGTATCACTGAGGTCTAAATTGAGTTCGTCAAGTTCTTTTCGTAAGATGTAATCAAATTCTCTACATTCTTTATCATTAAACATAGCTCCCAACATTTTATTTCCTCCTTCACCAATAAATATATATTATATAGAAATCAGACTACTTTTAATTAGTGAGTTGATCTATCAATAATATTTTCTCGCATAATACATTAAAAACACCTTCAAAAGAGATTTTTACATTTTCTAAACCATGGTCTCCGACGTGAGAAATTTTATGAGAATATGTTTTTTTACTATTGTTACCTTCGTATTTAGATTCATAACAAGCTACTGTGGTTAATTCAAATGTTTCTTGCCATCTATCGAGATGAATTAATAAAAATCTACATGAATATACCCAATAATCTTCTTCGTCAAAAAACGCTAAATCAAAACTCGCATTTGCTCCGAATTGTTCTTCACGTAAATCGCTTCTTTCAATTTCATATCCCATAATTTCTGCCGTTTCAATTACTCTTTTAACTCCATTTTCAACTATGTCTGAAAAACGATCGTCAACATAAATCCTCTTTCCCATTATGTTTATTTTTTTTAAGTTTTTTTTCATAGTATAACCTTATTGTTTTCATCAAGATAGCTGAATTCTTTTTGCCATTCAAAATTCTTCCATGAAAGTTGATTCTTAAATTTTGGATCTAACGGTTGTGGATATGTTCCTTCTACATGACCATCTTCAATATGATTATGTTCAACAACGAGTTTAGTATCGCCTTTTAGTATTTTCCAAACAGTAACCTTTTTCAAAATGCTTCCTCCTTTACAAATACAACAGTGTTGGTATCAGATGGATCATAATCTTCATCTACTTTGAATCCTAACTTAATAAAAAAAGCTTCAGATTCATTTGTAAATGGATGTGCATATATAACATCATTATTGATTTTTAATTGTTCAATTATTAACCTACCAATTCCTTGTTTTCTAAATTGTGGTAAAATATACAAAACATCAATATATCCAGTATTTTCAATAATAAATCCAACAAGCTCATTATTGAAAACAATTGATTTAGCATTTTCACTTGTGCAAGAATCTCTAAGCATTTCATCTGGATCATTAAAATCGTATTTAGCTTTCGTAAAAATATCAATTTCTTTTTGAGAAATAGTATTCATTATTAACATTTTGTTCGCTCCTTCTGCATTAACCTTATATATTAATTATATCACAAATTATGTATTGTGTAAACTGATTTACAAATAAAAAAAGATGGAAGGAATACTCCCTCCACCTTCTTTATTGAAAGAATTAGTTAACGATCAGGTTTTTGTGTTTCTTAGCCCATTCGATCCATTCTTTCATAACCATGATTTGCTCCTTGACTCCAGGAACGCGAAGGATATCCTTCATCGTAAGAACTGCGAATTCTTTAGGGAGCTTATCCATTGTGAACTTTGTGATGTTCTTGAGTTGATCTTTCTTAGCTTTACCAACCCGGGAACTCAAGGAAGCCGACAATGCGTACATAATATCTGGCTTTTGTTGGAACTGAACTTCTTCACCATCCATGATCTTTTGGACATCTGGAAGGCTTCCGTAAGTTTTTGCAAAAGCTTTGAACTCAACTGCTGCACCTTCACCAACCGTACCAGCAATCATGTAGTAAGCTTTATCAATATCGTTATAAATCTTAAGATATTTACTTACGAAAGACCAGGAACGTGGAGTTGGGAAAGCAAGATCATCCTTGGAAGGATCGAAGCTATGCAATCTGTTTTGCTGCCAGTTCAAGAAACCAATAACAACTGGGTGAATTTCATTTGGGATAGCCCATTCTTTCCAGTCATCCAGGTTTGCGTAGATTTCAAAGTGAGTCATACGGTTTGCCAACGGAGTAGGCATTTTGTATGCAACACCTTTATCTACTACTCGGTTACCTGCTGCCAGTACAATTACGTTATCTGGCAAACTGTGCTCTCCAACTTTCCGGTCAAGTGTAAGCTGATAAGCTGCAGCTTGTACTGTTGGAGGGGCAGAAGAAATTTCATCCAGAAGAAGAAGGTTAATAACATCCTTGGAATCATCCAAGTTGAAGATTTGTGGTTTCAACCATTGAGTGAACTCATGCGCCTTATCTGGAACTGGGATACCACGAAGGTCAACTGGATTGAAAAGCAACAACCGAACGTCGGTGAAAATAACTCGCTTGCCGGTATTTTTAGCAAGACGCTTTGCCAACGAATCGCGAATTGCTTCGGACTTACCAACCCCTGGAGGGCCCCAAAGCATTACTGTTGGTACCTCGATACCAGAAGAGTACAACGGTTCCACAATATTGATGAATTCATTTGGTGTTACTTTCATAATTGCCATTTTCTAATTCCTCCAATTGGTGTGTTTTTCCTTACCTTATAAAATAATTATATCATGTTTTCCACGGCTTGTAAACTGTTTTTTTAAGAACGTTTAAGTTCTACCAATTTACCAAACCACCTTATATTTATATTATATCACGTTTTCGTTTTCTTGTAAACAACTTTTTTTAAGAAGTTTGAAAACCGAAAACATAATACTCAATAAATTAGATTTGGAATTTAGATATATATTATATAAGGAAGGGAAGGATTTTAACTTGTTTTCCTTATAAATTAATTATACCATATATTTTTGAATTTGTAAACTGTTTTTCAAATAAAAAAGGATACCATTTTGATATCCAATTTTATCAACTTATATTTTCTTTGGGTTCTCAGAAATTCCAACCAAATAATCTATTGAACATTCAAAGATTAAAGCTAAAATTACTAAAGTATCTATACTGGGTTGCGATCTTCCAGTTTCATAATGACTATATGTTACTCTTTGTATGTTTAACTTATTAGCCATTTCTTTTTGAGTTAATCCTGCTTGTTTCCTTAATGTTTTTAATCTATCTGAAAATTGTTGCATATATACATTACTCCTCCGCTTGCGATATCTGTAATTTATATACAATGGGGAGTTCACTTAATTATACTTTAGCAACAAAAAAAGCAACCAATTTAGGCTGCTTTCTTTATGTTATTTCTTTATTACTTGATCAATTAAAAATCTTTTTAGTAGAGACATAAGCAGAAGTCCAATGTTTAGTATTTAAAAGATGAATCTTATATGAAACATTTGTGAAAAAATTACGTGTGTTGCATTAAATATAAACTTGGAAAAGCATTCTTCTTTGATGAATCAAAAATTCTTTTTGTACTTAAAAGTTATTTTATCGTTAGATTTAATGTAGACTTCTAAGCACCCTACTAAATTGATTTCACAACAGAGACAAATAAGAAAGTCTGGTTGTCTCTGTTCAAGAGACTTTCAAAATTAATAATTTGTATTTTCGATGTAGACTTTCTGACACCCTGCTGCTTTATGAAAAAATAACCTGAGAGACAGAACCGCAAGTCGACTTTTAAAGCCAATTTGTAAATCATCTCAAAATAACGCCTAGCCAACAAATCTAATTAATTCGTATATATCACAATTTTAATGTAGACTTGCAAGCACCCTTAGGTTATTGTTTCGAATTCATTTGAGAGACGAAAATGTAAGTCAACTGTACTACATGTGAATAATCTCACTCAAATCAACTTTCGCTCCTCTTACCGAGGACATCTCTAAATGCTTGCGCTTACCTTTAAATCTTATTAAATACGACGTATTATAATGTAGACTTACTGGCACCCTCAAATGTTTTCTTTTGATAGATTAATTATATAAACTTATCGTTTATTTTTTAACATCATCAATTATTTTTTTCATATTTCCTCAATAATTCTTCAGCTTCTCTGATTACTTCAGTGAAATCATCCTTACCAAAAAGTCTAGACGATCCTTCTTTTTTGCCACTAATTCTAGCCTGGATCACTACTTTTTTAAGCATTGTCAAAACCTTATCTTCAGAAAATTCTTTTTGAGACATCTTTATTCCTCCATCGTTTTTATTTTTTTTTAGTTAATTCTTTCGCAACATGACAAGCTTCGCAATGATAATCCGGCCATTCATCGTAATCATCTTCTCTGACTCTATATTTTTCTTTGTTAGCCCAACTGAGTTTTTTACAATTATAACATCTCCAAAATCCAGCAATTTTATATGAAAGTGTATACGATATCAAAGATATTATAAAAACAAACATAATTGGCAAAACTACTGGCCAAAACAGTATCGGCAAGGTCTTCAGTCCTAAAGACTTTAATACTTTTTTATAAAATCTTTCAATTGTTTTTTCCACAATTAACCCTCCATCAATCTTTTTCTGTTAATTCTTCTAACAATTGACAATGTTCACATTTCCAAACTCTTTGAATTTTGTATTCTTCTAAATTACGCATTCTTTTTCTATCCGTATTGGCCCAATGAATTTTTTTGCAATAATTGCATTGCCAAAACCCCAAAGCTATTAATATATACATCGTTATCCATATCCCCACAAACAAAACAATTACAAAACTTATTATTACGAGAAAAAAAGGTAGAGCAATCGGCATTAAAATAATTGGTATGCGTTTTAAACCTATCTTGCTAAGCATCTTTCTATAAACATCTTGTTCTTCCATCATTAACCCTCCATTAAATATTTTATTTATCGAACTTAAATCCAATACTTTGCAAAAGAGTTATTAATTCATCTTGTTTTATGCTTTCATTTGTTGTGCGATGAATTAAAATATCGCGTCTGTAACCTATTCCAACAACATATAAAGTAATAATTACATATGAATAGCTTGATTCAATGAGAAATTTACGTTTCTTATTTGTATTAATCTTCCACTGCCCACCGTTTTTAAAGTTTTCATTCTGTATTAGAGTATCAAGAAGAAAAAACTCTTCATGCTCAAGTCCTTTATTAATTTCTATCATATCTATCATTAACCCTTCGTCTAAACATCTTTAGTGATCAATATTTCATATACGAATTTTTCAAAATCTTCCATTAGAAAGAACTCTATATTGATGTTATTGCGACCCGGTGCATATCTTGATTTAATGTATTTATTTTCATTTTTAGTTATCCATCTTACAATATCTTCATCTCTCTGAAGATTAATGCCTATAGAATGAATACCATATGAACTTTCAACTTTTATTCCAGCTTTGCTATAAATAACATCTTTTTCATACAGAAAAGTAATAGTACGACTGGCATCAATTCTATATTCTTTACCAACTAGAGCTCTAGATGCAACATAAATATTTAAAATCTCAAGAACATTCTCCATAGAGATTTTTGTTTTCAATATCTTAACATCCATATTTATTCCTCCTTATATATTAATTATATCACGTTTTTCAACTATGTAAACTGTTTTTAAATAAAAAAAGGAACCCAGTTAAGAGTTCCTCTTTTTGTTATTGCTTATTTTTAAAGTAAAGATTTGCTACAACATGAGTTTTATACGTTTCCAATTTACGACCTTCATATTTCGAAATACCCAATTTCTTCAATTCACCGATGTACCAACCTTTTGTTCCGATCATAATGTAGCCTCCTAGTTAAGTATAAGATTATATTAAGCAAATAAGCGGATAAATTTAACTCTTCTCTTTCAAGAGAGTTCCTACTTCTTCAGCCCATTCTGTCACATTACTAACTACATCGTCAAAGCTTTCTGCAAAGGGATAACGTGTGCCTAAAGCATTATCCTGCTCATCTGTTACGTCACTCCATAAGCAAGTGAGATTAACCATCGCATGGGATAATTCTTTCATTGCTTCCATAATTTCTTTATTTGTTACTGCCATTTTTTATTCCTCCTTTGAATTCTTATTACCTTATAAATTAATTATATCACACAATTTGATCTATGTAAACTGTTTTTTAAATAAAAAAAGGAACTCAATCAAGAGTTCCCCTTTATATTAAGAAAATTATTCGTTATCGAGAGCTGGAAGAGGTCTTGTTGGAGGATAATTTGCAGGGTTTTGAGCTTTCTTACTTGTAGGAAAACCTTTTGGCTGACTCACAGTTGTATCAATACCAAATGGGAAAAATTCGGCTGGTGCAGAATTTTTATTGTTTACGTAGCGGTTCTTTTGTTCCTGAGTAAGAGCATTCCAGTTGGCACTGATAATGTCGTTATTAACTCTATACTCTCCAGGATTGGCTTCTGCGTTCACCACTACAAGAGCACCGGCTCCAGGTTTCAATTCGGGACCATTAGCTGCGAATGCTGTAACTCCACCAATCAACATAACCACTGCCATAGTTGCTACTACCATTGTCTTTTTCATTTTTCTTTTCCTCCTAAAGTTTAATTAATTTTTTATTATATTAAGTATGCACATAAAGTTTACATCTTTCTCACCTCCTTTATAAACATATTTTATGCGCTTAATTCTTTATTTAACTCTTCGCTACTTATTGATCTTGTATGTTGAGTATGACTCCATGTTTTTTCGTTACGTTTGAAAAATGCATATGCAGTAATTGGAATCCAAGATAATGAGAAGAAGTACGATTGAATAAACCATACGGACTTGGAAAATTTCTTTTCCAAAAACAAACCAACGAAAGGTTGAACATAAAAAATTCCCAATACTGTCCACCAAACATATCCGTTTAAAACCCATGATTGAATAAATTCAGGTAAAGGTTGAAATAATGATAATGCGAAAAATCCGAGACCAGCTAAAGCTAATACTATTTTTGCCGGTTGGATCAAATAAATTAAAATGTCAAACGCAGCAAATCTCTTTTCTTTTTCAGTAAGAATAAATTTCATTAATGGTTTAAAGTAACGAACAGCACAATCAAAATGTCCCTTCATCCAACGTATTCTTTGGATATATGATTGTTTCATTTTTAAAGGCTTTTCATCATAAATCTTCGCTTGATGCAACCATTTCACGCATTTTTTTCTTTCAAGGAGATACTTAACTGTGAATTCAAGATCTTCAGTAAGAGATTTAGCTCCCCATCCCATTTCTTTCAAAACACCAGTGGAGAATACCATTCCAGTACCACCTAATTGAGCACTTAATCCAATATTTTCTCTTGCAAGTTGAAAAATTCTAGATGTAGCCCAATAAGAAAAGGCATATGATTTAGTAATCCAAGTATCGCTTGGATTTTTACTATCAAGATAAGCCTGCATTACTTCGGCTCCATCTTTCATTTTTGAATCAACTTGTTTAAGAAAATTATGAGAAACGAGATTATCAGCATCAAATATTGCTACTCCATCGTAAACAAATCCTTCATGTTCGCGTTCCCACAACTTTTCCAAAAACCATTCGATGCCATAACCCTTTCCAATCTTTTCTTTATCGTGTCTTCTCATTGCATACGCACCGTGTTGTTCAGCAATGTCAGCAGTATTATCTTTACAATTATCAGCAATTACGTATATATCATATAGTTCTTTTGGATAATCCATTTGCTGAAGATTTTTCACTATCTCTCCAACTACCATTTCTTCATTATGCGCACACACTACAAGTGCATATTTGCCACCAACCGTACCTTCTTGTTTAAGAAATGATTTTTTGATCATACCAAGAAAACTTATTAATGTTTGATACGTTGTAAAGAACAACGTTAACCCTTGAGCTACCGCCATAAAAACAATCAATGTACTGATCAAAAACACATTTACTACTTCAAACATGCATTTTCATCACCTTTCAAGTTGTATTTTCTAAGATGTTTGTAATTATGTATTTTCTATTTAAATTAACCCCCTGTTTTCTTATTTTGTTTATATATATATTATATAACATACACTGATTCTTGTAAATACCTTTTTAAAAAAGTAGACAAAATAAAAAGGTGAGAATTTAATCTCACCTCTTACAATGTCGCGCTCGATTTTCCAGATCTACTCATCTGGCGGGAGATCATCTCTTTAAGACAATCGAGAAAAGGAGATGTTCTATCTCGTGTGTGAGTGCTACATTGTTATCACCTCTTTTTAAAATATTAAGTGGAGAATAAAGGAATCGAACCTTCATCACTAGCCATCATATCCCGTATAATGGGATACCAGGGAATCGAACCCTGCAGTTTGTGTCTCACAAACAACAACCAGCTTCTCCATAAAAACGGCAGCCATTTTGAGATAAACCAGGTATTTTTTAGTCGTCCCCGCGACGAATAGGATGCTGCCATATCCCACAGCTTTCGCTCACTCAATTCAAGTAACGAATTGATCACTTCACGGACTTATTTAATGTCGTGCCGGCCACGAATGAAAGGTTACCACTTTCATGACTTTCGTCCTTTAAAACATTGCATCTACACACCGGCTCATTGAAATGTTTACCTTAGATTCATATATGCCGGTCCTTCGTCCCTAGTTATAATCTACCGTCGTAGAAACTAGTTTAATGGACTCCCTTAATGATCAACTTAGGCCTCAGTTGTGTACTGTTAACCGTCATTAACTCCTCACAACAATTTTCTACTATACTCCTAAGCTTCAACCGGTCTCGCGACTGATCATCCACCAACTCGATGCAATTATATGTGTTTCATCCATTGCTTTTTAACCTTTTTTGCTTTCCAACAATGATCTCTATTACGGGAAATTTCATCCCATACATCTGGAAGATTTCTGAGATTTCTTGATGGTTTAATAAACTCTTTGATCTCGTTATCACAAGAAAGTCTTCTTTCTTGTGTTGTCTTAGGGTGTCTGTAATAAGAACCTCTATGACTGTGTCTTCTATGAATACCTGGAACTGGACCATTTCTAAAAACAAAAGGACCTCTTATTCTCCAATGATAATTTTCAGACTTTGGAAAAACGTAATTTTCAATTTCTTTTTTGTAATGTCTTGGATCAATGATTCTGCCGTATTCGTCAATTACCATAATGCTTCTTTGAACAACTTGAGCTCCATGCGCAAAATCATAAGTTTTTTTGACATCATTATAATTCATAGCAATGTCTTCCAAAGCAGTATTGACTTTCTTATTTGTGTACCAAACATTACTATTTGAACTTGCAAAATATCTGATAAAAGTATCAAAATCTTTGCAAACATAAACAGAATTTTTAGAAAGATTGTGGATATAATATTTCAATTTTATCAACTCCTTGTAGTTTAACTACAAGTTGTCAAATAGTTTTTTCATAAAATATTCTCCTTTCTATAAGTGTGCTAATACATAACAAGATTCAAAATATTCATGAATACTCATTGCTTTCTTATACATATCTTTGTCAATTTTTTGATCTTTTTTCAGTTTATTCAAATCTTTTTTTATATTTGCTAACTGTTTAGCATTAAATTTCTTAATACTATTAATATCATTAACAATGAATCTGTACATTATACTTATTCTTGCTGCTAAATTATTGTGTATAGGAATTATATAAGCAACAACTTCATCTACTGTTTCTTTATCCATTTCTCACCTATAAGATCAAAAAGTCTCAAACTAAATCTTTAATTATAAGACTTTGATCTGAGACTTATTTTTTATTCTTCTCATCAACATGAGTATTCCAAAACCAAATTGATATCAACGCAGCTATGATTAACCATAGTGTTCCTGTTCCAAAAGCATTTGGAACCCAAATTCCTAAGTAACTCCAAAATGAGAACAACATACTCACCAATATAGCCACTATTGCGGTTAGACTAAATTTTTTCATTTTCAACAACCTTTAAAGGTATTTAAATGGGCCCTCAGGGACTCGAACCCTGGACCGCCGAGTTATGAGCTCGGAGCTCTAACCAACTGAGCTAAAGGCCCTTGTAAAAGGAGAGTAAGGGATTCGAACCCTTGGAGCTTTTACACCCTACAGTTTTCAAGACTGTTGCCTTCGACCGGTCGGCCAACTCTCCATATAAGATAGAACTTGTAGAGACAAGGCGTAAGTCTTGTACCTCTTTCGAGGTTTGGTGGATTTGAACCACCATAGTCATTTGTTTGGAAAATGTTTTTACCATGTAGACTTACAAGCACCCTACAAGTTCTATTTTGAATCTATATCTTATATAGATAAGATCCATTGCCCCGACCAGGGTAAGTTTATACTCATTCCAAGAGGTGAATCATCATTTCTGTATATATAATATATGGATTGCTGACATTATTTAACTTAAACCAGATACTCAGATGAAATCTTTTCGATATCAAACTGAGTACCATTCTCTACCGAAAATACAACTTCTGCATCTTCAATATTTTCTACAAGTTCTCCTCTTGCAACTGAATGCAAGTAAAGTAATTCATAGAGAGTTGGTTTTTTCAACTCAACCATTGATCTGCTGAGTTTAGCAATATCATCTTCATTACCATCAACCATACTATATCCAGCTCTAAAGTCATCCATAGAAAGATCTGTCCAAATGACTTTTTTATCCACTAAATCGTAGATAAAAGGAATGGATATTCTTGAATCGCTAGTAATGTCAAACTTATCAACAACCGTAGATGGTTCATATACATTACCAGAAGCACTATCTCTGCTCATCCATCCAGCAAAACATTCCGGTAATTCAATGTAAGGGACATTGGAATAAGAGTTTACAGACATTACTACGTAACGTCCGCCTTGTTCCAATACCTTTTCAACATCAAAGTCTATAAACTCAGAAGCACCGTGAGGAGCCTGACGAATATCTCCACTATGAACCATACCATATTGTTTATCTACAAGACTAGTGAAGGATATTTGTCTTTTGAATTTCCAATCAGTATCATATACCACAGCGGATAAATCGAGGTCAACAGATCCTTGACCTTTAGATTGCTTCCACCATAAGAACATGCGTACTGTTTTAGCTTCAGGAGCATCAAATCTACTTCCACGAGAAACTTGTCTTAACGATTTACTTGCACTACGCTGTGAAAACGGAACATTATAGTGATCAAGATTATCATCAAGATAAACTTTACCGAGAGATGGAAGATCGGAGAACTTAGCAACAAGAGCTTGCTGAGCGATTTCAACTGCTCTAACTCTAGCTTCTTCCTCGATGTTTGAAAGTTTGTTTTCAATTGACTTCAAATTCGCAACATTTCCTTTAATAAAGAAAGTACGAACTGATGTCTCTTGATTTCTGTATTGGAAGTGAGTAGAGATTTGCAACAGAACTGGAGTTGCAACTTCAACTGCTACTTCTCTAAAGCTTTCAACTACAGAAATTGGATCATTTGAATTTCTCAAAAGCTGATCCAAACGACGAGCAAATTCTCCTGGTCGAGTTTTTAACAAACTAACTGCAGTATCAATATCTTTATTCAAAAGAGCTGCTTCAAGCTTACTCGTGAAAGTTTCAAACTTCTTACTATCACGTAATACACTGAATGCTTCTTTTGTTTTAAAGAATTGATTTTTATATTCAGAAGGGTGAAGAATTTCACCAAGACGAATCCAACGCTCTCTATAGCGGAGCATATCTTCTGTAATATTATTTGCATTTTCAAGCAAATTAAGAAACATTCTACGTTCAGAACGTTTAAACTTCTTGAAATGGACATTGTATGCAAGATTTGCATCTCCGCCAGAGAAAACTGTTGCAAGACGAAGTACATCTGTAGCAGTCTTAAAATACTTGGAGATATTGCGAACTTGCGCTTTATCGTTTTCCAAGAGAAGATTAACTACATAACCTACGTTTTCTTTCAATTTGATCTCTTCTGGCAACAATACACTAACATCTTCATAAGAAGAAATTGCGTATTCAATGTCTTCTTTATCTGTCTGAGAAATTGAAGTTTTAGAGTCGATCAGATTTTTAATGATCTGTTCAAACTCTTTCTCTTCTCCCAAGTTGATAACTTTGAGTTTGATTTCGTCAAACAATGGCCAACGGAATTCTTCAACCGTTTCATCCAAATTACCGATGTAGTGGTTGTAAGAATACAGAAACAGATCAGACTCTTCAGTATCCATAATTTCATCTGGGAAATTAGGAAAGAGTTGTTTGTGAACAACATGAGCTCCGATCATTTGTTTTAAATCTGCTGAAGTTTGTTGATAAAGAGAAACAAATGAACTTACTGAAAGTGTAGATACACGCTCAATAAGAGCAGCAGAGAAAGTATAACCAAGAATGTGAAGTTTTTGCATTGCTGTTGCTAAATAAGCTGCTGGCAACTGATTTTGTTCCGGAGCAACAATCAACTTTGTTTTTCTTCTCAAAAGAATAGTATTTTTCATTAAAGACGCCAGGGAATCAATACCTCTAAAATTTTATCTCGCATCCGAAGGACGCAAGATCCGCATGTTTTAGAAGGAAGAGATACTATAGCCTGGCTGCCTCCTCTCGGTTTATAATTTTTTTAATATGTAACAGAAAAAGTTGCAAAAATTAGGAAATCGATCCCTCTAATCGTTTGATTTTTAGCATCACTGTTTAGAAGGAAGAAGAATCATAGCCTAATTGCTTGCAAATATATTTACTCAGGAAATCAGTGCCTCTCTCGTAAATCTACTATACTTGGTAAGTTGTATATCCAAAAGTAGAAGGAAGAAGCTTAACGAACTATAGCCTAAGTAAATATATTTAAAAACAATTTATTATTTGCAAATATATTTGTTTAGGAAATCAGTACCTCTCTCGTGAATCACCTTAGTTAAGTGTTATCTTACGGGTAGAAGGAAGAGGTTTGACGAACTATAGCCTAAACAAATATATTTAAAAACAATAATGAAAACAACCAGGAAATCAAAACCTCTAATATTTTCACCTAATTGAAAGAAGTAGAAGGAAGAAGTTTTATAGCCTGGTTGTCTTTTATTGCAGGAAATCGGAATCCCTTTTTTCAATTAAAAGTTGAGTCCCTTGCGGGTTAGAAGGATGGAATTCCATAGCCTGTAATGTTATTTATATAGATATTATATCAAATACGTGTATAAATGTAAACATTTTTGAAAAATAATTTTTAATTAAACAATCAGGGACAGATAGGAAGTCCAGTTGCCGGAAGACCCGGCTTGGATTTTATCTTAAAAGGATAGGCCATGTAGACTTCCAAGCACCCTGAATATTTAATTAATTTGATAAGATCATTATATATAATGAGTATTTCTTTTTTAACATTTATTTTCTATTCATTAAACTCCATTTACTACTACATGCATCAATTGTTCTGCCCAAAAGAATAGAAGCTTTTCTATAAGCTTCTATTGCCGATTTTTCATTCATTACACATGTAGTTAAAATTTCAATATCTTTATTTGTCCATCTTGGTTTTGATCTTATATCTTTTTTATATTTATTATACATAGACAAAATTGAACGATGTCTACGCTTTAAAACTTTTTTAGCTTCAAAAGCGGCATCCCAATCTGTCATGCCTTGCGAAATATAAAACTTCATAATACCTAGCAAAGTACTTATTTCTTCGTCATTCCACGGTCCAGCAGCAATACCAAATTGACTTTTATTCTTTAATATGTTTTTTTCATAATAATCTTTGCAAATATTTTCTGTTGTACCTAATTTTTCAGCTATTTCTTTAAAACTCTGTTTTAAGGTTTTGCCTTCGTTATTTCCTTTAATTAAAGTATTTAGAAAAAATGATCTATTTTCATTATTCCATCTAAAAACTTTGTTTTTTGTTTTCTTATTAATACCTTTTTTATTCATATTGTCAATTTTATCTACAACACTTTCTATGTCCATATTATCTCTCCTTAAAGAGTGTTGTCTTATATAATATATTATATCACGTGTTGAGAGCTATGTAAATTAATTTATAAAAAAAGACATCAATTAAGATGTCAAATGTTTTTGAAGTATTAAGGCTTTTAACCTCTACATCTCTATCATGCCTTCAATCATGATTGATACTTCATGATGTTCCAATTGGGGATCGAACCCAAATCTCGTGCCTCGAATGGCATTGTTTTTCCGGCAGTCTGCAGGATAGCAATTGCTTTTGCAGAAGCTCATTAAACTATTGAGAACATGGCTCACCCGGTAGGACTCGAACCTACAACCTATCGATTAACAGTCGAGTGCTCAACCAATTGAGCTACGGGTGAATAATATTATTTATCTAAATCTTTTCTAATCTTTCTGTCTTTCCAATCGCTATAACAAGCATAAATAAATATCAATACAACAACTGCGATAATACCATAGATGACCAAATTGAACACCTCTTTTGATTAATTAAAATAAATATCTTGTAGAGACAAGGCGAAAGACGAACGTAGGCTGCCAGCTTCTATACCGGGAATCGAACCCAGACCTTTAATTTTACAGGATTAAAATGTAGTCTTTCAGGCACCCTACAAGAAATTCATTTGATAACGCAGCTCTCAATTGAGCGGGGAGCAAGTCCCTACTAGATTTCTCTAGTATATTTTTGACATTTAGTAAGCTACGCAAGCTTAACACGCCGTCTTGGCTAATTGCTGAGGAAGGATTCGAACCTTCGATCTTCGGGATATGAACCCGACGAGATAGTCCACTTCTCTACTCTGCATCAATAAAATCTTTCAGAGACAAGGCATAAGTCTAGTTTTACGTGCTCTACCACTGAGCTACTCCCCTATGATACAGGGAAGGTTGGGATTGAACCAACGACACCGTCCTGGATATGGAATGTAGACTTACAAGCACCCTGAAAGATTTTTTAGAGGACGTTTATTTTTAACGTAGGTAACATCCTCACTTCCCTAAAAACTACTATACCCACGACCGGACTTGAACCGGTACGTCATTGCGACAACAGATTTTAAGTCTGTCGGGTCTGCCTATTCCCCCACGCGGGCAAATCAACTCTCCCTGCAGGGCTCGAACCTGCGACATAACGATTAACAGTCGTTCACTCTACCAGCTGAGTTAAGGGAGAACGTTAATACTGAGGACGGGACTTGAACCCGTACGTCGCAATGACACCGCATTTTAAGTGCGGCGTGTCTGCCTATTCCACCACCCCAGCAAATTATCTCTTTAAGTTCCTAAAATTAGGAGTTAAAGAATGGCAATTAGGACAAAGAATAGTTAAATTCTCTAACCTATGATCTTGAGGGTTACCATTCTTGTGATGTAATTCACAAGTTGAATATTTTTCATTCGGCCTTTTTTGAGACCACCCACATTCACAACATTCATCTTTAAAAATTTTTTCATCTATCAATCTTATTTTCAGCTTTCTAGATTGATATAAAGGAAACTTTCCATACAAAATATCTGATAATAAATACCTGTTTTTTGTAGAAACATCTTTTTTTACTTTTTTCTCTAATCCTTTTGCCCCTTGATTTGGATTCCAAACTCCTAATTTTATTGCTTTTCTTTTAAAAGTATTGTAATTCATTTCAAGAGATTCTGCAGCTTTTACCATCGTTGGATGGTTATTAACTGCTTTAATAATTAATTTGTCATTCATTTTTGTTTTCCTTGTTTAACTTGATGTATATATTATTATTAAATTGTCAATCATTTTTAACATGATTTTTAATTTGTTTCTTACTCTTCATTAATTTCCGTGTTTCTTTATAAAGAATATAATAATAAAATTGTCTGTTTAAATTAAATAGTTCCCTGAACTTTTACATTCAGAGAACTACACGGTTAAGGTTAAATCATTACTCTCTACTTTAATGTTTAACTTTGAGATATGCTGCTACTTTATGTTCTGTAACAGAGTTTTTTATTTAATCGCATAGTATAATATGTCTCTATTTAATTTTTAGAACAACTTGAGGTAAAAAATTACTTTTCGTAAATATCGAATGTAACACTACAATTGATACTCTTTGCTAATTCTCTTATATTCTTTTCAAAAGTCTTTCCATCGGTTAAACTATCAGCAACATCGTATATATCTTTTAAATCTTGTTTTACCCAAAGTCTGATTAACATCTTTTCTTTATAACTAGATAAGAGAGAATCAACTGGAGTTTTTGTTACATGATAATTCTCAATGAAAGGAGTTTTATCTAAAATTTCATTTATTCTTGCAATAACTGTTGATTTATAATCATCAAACATGTTTTCACCTTCTATTACTTAATAGAAAAAGGAGACGGAGGGATTCGAACCCTCGCACGTATTACCGTCTACTTGCTTTCCAAGCAAGCCCCTTATAGCCACTTGGGTACGTCTCCATATAAAGGATGAGAGATAATTTTACTTATCCCAAATCTTAATAACTTTTCCAAAGATCTTATCTCTAGAAATCCAACCATTAACAAATCCTCTATTATTAGAAATTTGAAATTGTTTTTCTTTGATCCCAGTAATCTTATGAGTATAATAATTACTTTTCACTTTGCAAAAAACAATATCTCCTACACTAAGAACAGTATTTTCCGTTATTGGTTCTAATGTTACAGGTTGTCTTGATTTGATAAGCGGAAGCATACTATTACCAGCTTCTTTATATCTTTCAATAACTTTTCCTTCTTGTAACATTCCTGCAATCATTGACGCTTTTGACATATTTTCACCTCCTTTTAAAAGATGAATGAAGGAGCAGACAGGATTTGAACCTGCACAGCGAGGTACTAGCTCGCCTTAATCCGGGTTCAAACCGGACCCCTTGCCATTCGGACACTGCTCCATAAGCGGATGGTGAGAGATTCGAACTCTCGCGGCTGTTACACCCTAACGCGTTAGCAGTGCGTCCTCTTCGACCTGACTTGAGTAACCATCCATGATATTTAATTCATTAAAAAAGGAACCTTCACCAATATGGTGGGTTCCTTAAGTGAAAGATTTGTTTTTATACAAATCCTTAAGTAACTTTCATATTAGGTAAAGTCAGCATCAAATTTACGTTACTATTAGATAATAACGACAAACTATTATTTGAACTTGAATTTAACAATGTTCTCATTTCTGACTCACCTCTCTTTTCCGTATTGATTAATATAGAAATATTATATATTGTTTTAACACTATTTATAACATCTTTTTAAAATTATTTTTCAACAGATACATAAATTTTAAGATTTTCACCTTCGAATTCAGGATCAACCTCTACATCTTTTGAATCAACAACAATCTTGTTTCCTTCTTTATCTACTGGACCTAAATTTTGAAGAATTTCAGCGGCTTGTTCTTTTGAATGTTCGTTGTTTTGCAATGAACTAATAACAATTTGTTTTTCTTCTTCTGTTAATGCCTCTTTAAATATAAAAGTTGCATTAAATCCAACATAATATCCAGGGTGTTGTTCTGGAGATTCCATCGTTTGTGGTTGACCTGGGTATTGATTGCTTAATTGAGTATCAATTTTCAAGCCATCAAAAATTTCCTCTATATCAAGATCACTAAGTACATTATTTTCTATCTTTAAAGCAGTTTTATTTAAACGTTTCATGCAACTTCCTCCTCGTTTTAAGTACGAGAATAAAATAAATCCTTATAAAGAAATTATATCACATAGATTAACAAATGTAAATAAAAAGATAGATAAACCGAAGTTTATCTATCTATCTAGGTTGAATAAAACTAAAGCAGCATCTATACCAGCTAATTGGATATATCTTAAGATTTCTCCTAATTCATCCTTATTAGTGCCATGATGAAAACTATTAGTATCTATTCTTTTGATTAATTCTTCTAACAAAACTTCCTCTGGTTCCCATTGATTTTCTAAACCGTAGCAAGAACAATGTGATCCGCTCACTTCGTAAAGTTTGCCATCTTTCTCAAACAATACATATGAAGAACCTTCATAGTTTTCGTAGGTATAGTCAGCCAATATCATATTCGCACCCTCTAATTCCTGGTGAGAAATACCATAGTTGGAAACAACGTCAGTTAAAGAAGAAAAATCATTCAAATACAGTCCCATATACTTTACACTCTCCTCAATTTTGATTGTGATCAATACAATCGATTGAGATTGCACCGAATAGCCTCGGTACTTTCATTGAGTGAGGTTTTTCTATAGGTTGTTGTATTTGTTTATATATATATTATATCATAAATCTCATAAAATGTAAACACTTTTATGAAAAAATTAAATCAACAAAATACCATTCATCAATTTGTTCTGTCTTAGCTTTAATACCATTTTGAGAAGCAATATCGAATATACGTTTTTGTTCTTGAGAACTGTTTCTACTACGACCTCTAAAAGAATATTTAATTTCATCTTCCCAAGGTTGAGTTTGTCTTAACTCATCGAGGTCAATTATAACATCTCCAACCTTTGATCCAGTAAAGAATGTTTCTCCAAATATGCTAGGATTAAGTACATATTCTCCATTTTCAATAAGCACATATTCTTCGCCAAGTCTTTTACCTTCGGCAATCTTTTTTAATCTTGAATCTTTTTTCATAATTACAACTCCTTAATACCACGATAAAATTCTTCAATCGTTTGTAAATAACTCTCATGTCTTTCTTTTATATCATCCAGAATTTCTTTTTTTTCTTCTTTAGAAAGTTTTTTGAAATCATCAATAACTTGTTGTTCTTCATAATTAAGCAAAATCTCTATATTGTTCATGAAGTTTTTTTGATCAATAAAAATATTTTTCTTTTCCACTTCCCTCCTCGGCAATTTTTTCAGCCAAATAGACTGCTTCTAAAAAATCAAAAACCTCATCCAAGAATTCAATACTAATATTCTTAGATAAGGCGTCTTTTCTTATTTGAAAGAAATTATGTTCATGAATATCTAACATCGAAAAAGTTTTAGATAATCTTATTGTATTAACCAAGTCTAACGTTTGTCCCAATTCATTTGTATCGGGGTTTGATATCAATTCCTTTATTACAAATTCTATTTTATCTTCCATGATTTTTCCTCTTAAAGGTATTTTAATGGGTCCTCACGGACTCGAACCGTGGACCACCGAGTTATGAGCTCGGCGCTCTAACCAACTGAGCTAAGGACCCTCAATAATCAACCCGTTTTTGTTTTGAATTCTTGATAATTTCTAAATGGCTTTAACATTGAGCAATTCTCCATAGCATTGTTAATAGGAAGATTTGAATTTGAGCAAATGGTTTTTCCATTTTCTTTTTTTCTAAAATCACAACTACCACAATAATTTTGGATACTTAATCTAGCTGCTGACATTTATTATTATCCTCCAATACATTAATTAAAAGCACCTGACAGGATTCGAACCTGCGAATAACGGTTTTGCAGACCGCCGCGTTAAGCCACTTCACCACAGGTGCATAATTATAATTGGCAAATCATACCTGAAAGTGGATTAGTCTCTCGGAGATTTTTTATAACTTGCGTTTAGGTCAGCATTGGAGAACATCCAATTTATCCAATGATACGCTTTGTGAGCCAATAATTCTTTTATATAACAAGTATTCCTCGAGGAGTAGATCACCTCATAGGTATATGAACGGGCGGACCAGCCGCAACATATTCAAAGGGACCCGCCGGTGGATTTACGGCTGTTTACACGAAATCTACAATACTTGTTATGTAAAAGAAAAACAAATTCATACAAGATCTACACACCAGGGTCAAAGGATCACACCCCTTAATTTTATCCCAGTCCTTCGAGCTGGCCATGCTCTCCCTAATCCGCAACTTAGAAATTACTTCCTAAGCACCTTCCATAAAATATAAAATGTTTTAAACCGCTTTACTAGTACCAGTTTTAATGATGTGGCTTCATCATCCATTTTATATCCTATACGGACCACCTACTCGACCTTGTATGAATCTTTCTTTCCTTTAATTCATGATATATTATTATTAATACAGTTTGTTTATTTAACTGATTTTTAATTAATTAATGCTGATTTTTATCTATTCACTATCATAAGCTTGCAAAGCAACTGGCAAAGACTGAATAACTACGTTACCAACAGCTGGAAGCGGTAATAAAATTGCACTGATAATCTCCTCACGCGTAGCTCCTAGCGATTTTGCATGTTTTACATGAAAAGCTAGACCACTTTCTAATCTTGTAGCTGCAAGTACAGATATATAGGCAATTTCTTCAGTTTTAGCGTCAAGAGCACTTTTTTCATCAAGATTTCGAATAGCCGCTTCCCAAACCTTGTGTTGTTCCGGAGCTTCCTTCATAAACGTCATAAAAGCATTACTGACTTGTCGTTTATCATCCATTCTAATTTCCCTCCAAATTTTTTATTCCTTATAAATTTATTATATCACATAATCTCGTTTATGTACACTGTTTTTATAAAACAAATAAAAAAGGAGATGTTGCAACATCTCCCTCACATGGATGATCAGTCCCTTTTGTTCGTAATTTCAACGACCCTTGTGTGTATTTCAACACTCTGTTCACAATTTCGTGATCTGCCTGTATGAACCCACGAACAGGACCTTGTTCCCCACCTTACCATCGATTTTCGACCATTGGGATACCTTCCTAATAAAAAATAAAAGTATAGCTTGTTAAAGACAATACGCTTTGTTACGGGTAATTCAAGATATAAGGTTGATGCGGTTGATGAGTATTGGTTTCGAACCAATGACCTTCGGTTGCACGATGCTCTAACCATCTGAGCTAACTCACCATATAGGCAGGGGCTGAAGGGATCGAACCTCCATCTAGAGAGAATTGTTCAATATACAGCGTTGTTCTAGAATTAGTAACTGTATATATTCCTTTTCTTTTTTTCCGTCTCCACAAAATTACTCAAGGTAATTACTCTCTTTCATTTTGCTTTGATTTTCGTCTTGTCATGCCAATTTGACCAAGCCCCCAAAAATAAAAACGCGCAAGGAAGGATTTGAACCTCCGACACATGGCTTCGTAGACCATTGCTCTTCCGGGCTGAGCTACATGCGCATAAATTGGATATTGTGGATTCGAACCACTAGCACCTACAGTAAATTATTATAGATTTCCTAGGATCATATAAGTCAGCATTGTATCCGCATATCCATAGTAAAAAATACATGGCAACTTTACTCATTCTTCCTAACCAAGATCGTTTGTAAGACGACGAAAGGAATTGAACCTTTCCACCATGTTTCTTAATATATAATATTCTTTTTCATAATAATGTTTAACAACATATTTTTTGTTTTATATATATAACAGGAACACCAAATTGATCAACAGGAGATGATTTTAAATGGCAAATGAAGCATCCAACGCAGAACAAATTGGTAGAATTATTGGAGCAGCAGCATTGGAAGTAGTTTCAGAAACAATGGGAGATGACACTCCCAGTCAACAAAATGAAACTAGCAACGACAATAATAATAGCAGCAACCAAGACAATACAATTCATGGAAGAGGAGAATCTGGTCTTGGTGGAGAAGCAAGTGACGGAACTCCGTTAAGAAAAGATGGGGAACCAGATGGAAGATCTACTAGTCCTAACCGTGGTGGCAAAGGAAGAGATAATGATTAACACAAAAAGAGGAGCCTCTTAGAGGCTCTTTTTATTTGCCTTAAACTTCTTTCGTAATGCGATCTGCATTTTTAAATCTATTTGGACTTCTTTCAGCCAATGATTTAAACCAATTGTCTGCCATCTCTACATGCTCTTTTTTAGGAGGACCACATACTGAACCATCTTGGTCTATCGATCCTTCTCGAAGAGGAGGGTTAGCATAAACTTCAGGATACGTCTTAACTAAAAAAGCTATAATGTGTTCAAACAACCAAGTTTCAATAGGACCATCTTCATTGATTTTATAGCCAATTTCAATGTATCGTTTAATACGACGATATCCTTCATTGAAATCCCATAAACATGTAATAAGATCTAACGGAGAATATTTATAAAAAGCAGAATTTTTGTCATCCCAATTTGCTTTTAAATATTCTAACATTGGAACTATTTTAATGTGGGTTGCGGGGGCTTCTCCTGATCCACCACCAAGTAAAATATCTCCCTTTACTGCTCCTGGAAAATCGTCATGGGCACCCGTTTTTTCAACATCTTCAAGCAAACGATAGATAGGAATTCCGTCAAGCTGCCCAATTATTTCATGCCAAACACAATCAATAGCTGACATTTTTTACCTTCTCTCTATTTATTTTCCTAATTCTATTTGAGACCATTCATCTTCATTCTTAGCCCAACCTAATTCTACAAGCTTATCTTTCCATTTAGAAAGAAGTTCTTTAAGCTGTTTTTTTTCTTCAACTTCATAAGAAGAAAAACCAAAATATTCAGCTTCACTGGTCAAACAATTATCCGTGTCATGAACTCCATATTTCGTTTCAACACTTTCTATAAATCCATTTTCTCCGGAAGAATCCTCATTTGCCCATTCATAAAATTCATCGTCAGAACAAGTTACTGGAAGTAAATGATAAATCTCAGTATTTTCATCTCTAAATTCAAAATATTTTGGTAACAATTTACGTTTAGTCACTTCATCCCAAACTTCCCATATATAGTCTTTATGAGATGTTTGATCTTTCTCATATTCCTTCATCATGGTGATAAGTTCTTCATTTTTCAGAGATTCAACATTCATATTGATACCTTCTTTCTATTATTTTTAAAACCAATTACGTTTAAACTTGAGTTTTTCTAAAATAGAAATTAATTCAGTAAGAGTGAATTTATCCGACAAATTTATTTTAATGTTTGAAACATTATTAATCTTGTCATAAGTAACACAAAATAATTCTTGAATTCCAAATCTGTTGTAATCTCTTACAAATTTAAAATCAGTTGTATATTTTTTATCACGTATTATGACTCTATGAGATTTATTCATTTTAATAAATTCTCTAGAAGCTTTTCTAATATCTTCTGCCATTCATAAATTTCCTTTCTCTATTTATCTCTTGACAAAGACTCCAATACGATATCTGATCCACCAACAAACATCTCTTTCATTTGTTTAATTTGACTTTCAAAAGTGTTGTAAATTCTTTCTTTTTCATTTTCTAATGATTTGATCTGATGCCAAATTAAATCATTGTATTTTTCATTACATTCTTTTTCCGCATTAAAAACGTATACCCCATTATCAGAAATGTGATTACCGAAAAATTTTATTTCTTTTTTTGTTACTTCGTCTTTTTTATTAAACACAAACATTGTGAAAGGCTGCGGTGGATAATGTTTGTGCCCTTCTTTTGACATATATTCGACGTATTCAGGGTTTACAACGACTTGTACTTTTGTTGGTTTTACATGTCTTAAAGCTTTATTAAGACCGGTATTTTGTTGATAATCGCAAACCCATTTTATTAATGGAACAGTTGATGCAAATACTTCATCTTTCAATGTTTGATATCTACTTATTTGCATTATCAATTCAACTCACCTTTAATTTTATTAATTTCATTTTTTGCCCATTCTGGAAATTCGTCAAATTTAGCAGTATAATTTGTAAGATTAGCATTACTATAAGTAAAACTTTCTTTTGTCTTACTCGTTAAAGGTACATAGAATTTCACTTTCTCTTGTCCTCTAGTAATAATATACGTGTCACATATGTTTTTTCCTTTATTAACTTGTACATTAACTTTAATTCTCACATCTAACTCATTAAGAACAGCAGCTACATCTTTCTTAATAAATTCAATCAGATGTGGATTTTTCAATGTATCTTGGTTTTTATATTTCATGAATACATATTCACTTAAAATTTGATGTACGTGATTAAATGTTAACCCTTCAGGTATAATAATCTTTTTTTCAAGTTCAAAATTATCAAATAGAAATCTTCTATTCAAATACGTAATTGGAACGTCTTTGCTTACGATCATTTCCATTCCTCCTTATATATTTATTATATCATAAAAAGGAAAATACGTAAACTGTTTTTAAATGCTCTTCAGGGGACTCGAACCCCTACGTCTTTCGACATCACGTTCTAAGTGTGACGAGTCTGCCAATTCCTCCAGAAGAGCGTGTAAACTACATTATTTCTAATACTTTTTTCAATAAATCATCGAAATTATCATCCGTTAATCTTCTTCCAATAACATATTTACCTCTCTGATGAACATATACATCAAAAGCGTTTGGATCCTTAAGATAAGAACACAATAATTCTAAATATGGGAAAGCTACATTCTTCTCATACATAAATAATTCAAAACTATCTTCATTACAATATATTTTATGTCTAATTTCTAACATTTCCGCTGTAGCAACAATAATGCCAATTTGCTCATTAAATTTGTTGTCAAAATATCGTTTTAATTTTTCGGGATGATATTGATTGCTCATATATATATTATCTAACAATTATTTTTCACCTCTTTTTCTCATTTCAAAAAACAATAAAAATATTTTATTTAACTCTTCAATATTTTTTCCATTGAATTTATATTTAAATTCATAATAATGAATAGTATTTCCACTCCAAGAACCTATATCATATTGTTTTAGATAAGTAAAGTTATGATCTTCAAAACATTCTTCAATATCATCCTTATTCCCAACAAATTCTTTAATTCCAAAAAATCTATCTTTTCTTATTTGAACTCTTGCACTTAGCTTAATTTTTACATAAATTCTATTTGATCTGAAATCAAAAATAACCTTCATAGAAGGATATCCATTAGAACTCTGATCAAATTTATCTCTTAACGTATCAGCAATACTTCCTGTTTTTTTATGCTCAACAATAAAATATAAATTATCTTTTTCTTCTTCTTTTTTTTGATAAAATCCCAAACAAGAAGCATCTTGCATAGCTGCATAAACTTTCATAGAATCAATCAACTCATCTGCAAATCTCTTTTTCTCTTCAAAAGTCATTACAGCCATTATGATTCTCCGTTCTTATATATGTATGGGGTAGATGACGGGATTCGAACCCGCGAATATGCGATTCACAGTCGCACGTGTTAACCACTTCACCACACCTACCATATTATTAAAATAATTTCTTTTCAAATCTAAGTTTATAGATTTCTTTATATACATTTGAATCGGGTAAATCTCTAAAATCATCTAGCCATTCGTCTAGCAAATTATGAACTAAAGTTTCTACATGATCAAGAATCTGTTCCCCCATAATATGTTTATTTCTATATTCTGTTTTTTCGTATCTTTCCATACTTTCTTTGGAAATTTTACTCATAACATCACCTCCAAATATGTATTAGTATGGGTGCGATGAGGCTCGAACTCACGACTTACCGCTTAAAAGGCGGTTATTCTACCACTGAATTACGCACCCATGAGTTTGTCTACTTTGTCACTGTTCAACGGAATCACCTTCTCTAATTAATTATTTTTAAATATCAGTTGCTTTTCTGTGAGTACGATAAAGATCTCTTTGAAGTAAAACTTGTTCTTCTGTAGCTTCACTATAAGTTTTGGCTACTGTCCAAATTCCGTCTTCACCTTTAAGACTTAATCTTGCACCTTCTCCTACACCTTTTTCCTTTGGAATCCAAGTTGTAAGCATTACATTTTCTTGTCTTAAATCGCATTGTACATAAGTCATAACATTCACCTAATTCTTTTTTTATTTGGCAGGGACACTCAGACTCGAACTGAGACCGATGGTTTTGGAGACCATAATTCTACCATTAAACTATATCCCTATGGTTGTCTCGACTGGATTCGAACCAGTGACCTCCTCCTTATCAGAGAGGCATTCTAACCAACTGAACTACGAGACAATATTATCCAAACTATTTATGTTTAGATAATTTCTAAGTGGTCCGAGAGGGATTTGAACCCCCGACACCCTGCTCTTCAGGCAGGTGCTCTACCAGCTGAGCTACCGGACCGTATTAATTAACATAAAATAGATAATGAATCTTGTTCTTCAGAAATAACTAACCCAAGTTCTTCACCTTTTTTGATTAGATGCTTAACTTCTTCATCAGAATCTGGCATTGCCAAGTAAATAATCTCATGATCTGCGGCAAAATCTGTTTCCGCTAAATCTGGATGTTTCTCTAAAACATAATTAATGAATTTTGATAAATTTAGCAAATTTGACATGATCAACAAATCCTTTCAAATTTAAGGTATAAAGAGATAACCTTTGTCTTCTTTATCATCTATAAATCGAATAGAACAATTTTTTGGATTTCTTTCATCACTCAACCATTCTGGAGAATGTTTTAACCATGATTGAAGAATAATGCGTGTTGTCAAACCATGAGAAACAATAAATACCGTATCAATACCTTGTTTTTCTTGATCTCTAACAACAGAACCAATAAAAGATTTAACTCTAATCGCTACATCAAATGCGCTTTCTCCTTGCGGATACCTTGCATAAAACTTACCTTGGAACTGTAATGTTCTTTCAAAGAAAGCATGTTCATTTGGATATTTACCTGGAATCTCTTCATCTAATAAGCCATCGAATAGTCCATATTGTTGTTCTACTATTCTAAAGTCTTCTAAGATATTTGTAATTCCAATTTGATCATTAAACAATTCAGCAGTTTCTCTTGTTCTCTTATACGGACTTACCCATAATCTTGATTTGTTGATATCAATATCGTTTTCTTTGATATAGTTTTTCATAAATTCTCCAGATTTTGAAGCCTGTTCTCTACCTTTTTGAGTTAGATGAATAGCATGATCTGGTAAATTATCATGATTTTCATGAGTATTCATAATTGATTCCCCATGCCTTACAAGAAAAATCTTCATCGTCAATCAATCCTTTCAAATTGAAAGTGGAGCCAACAGGACTTGAACCCGCAACCTTAGCCTTGCAAAGGCTCTGCTCTACCAATTGAGCTATGACCCCAAAATACACCCTCGACTGGATTTGAACCAGCAGAATTCCCCCTTCAACGGAGGCGACTTTGCTCTTTTTTGTCTACGAGGGTGATATGCTACTTAATAATATAGAATCCAAATTGCTGAATTTCATCGTAAACTTTTTTACCAAAAACTTCAATTAATTCTGCTTTGCTAACAGTACTTCCACCTTTAATTTCACTGTCCCAATGCGTAATTCTTTTGTCTTTAATAGTAAATTTCTCATCCATTTTAATTTCTCCTTCACCATGTTATAATAATATTATATTACAATAAAGATAAAATGTAAACAATGAATTCAAATGAGGATAACAGGGATCGAACCTGTGACATTTTGGGTGTAAACCAAATGCTCTCCCAGCTGAGCTATATCCTCGTAATGGGGGATGGAGTTGGACTTGAACCAACACTGTCGAAGGATTGTCTCCCTGTCTCTAAACTTGGACTACCCATCCATTTAAGCGGTCCCAAGGGGAATTGAACCCCTGATTGCAACGTGACAAGCTGCCGTCTTAACCACTTGACCATGGGACCAGAAGGGCGATGTTAATCACCCTAAAATCTTACTTTTTGCGAGGAATCCCCGCATCACTTCTTTTTGCTCTCCATCTTCCGTCCAAATTACGACTTCTTACGTTACCAGCAGTTGGACCAGTTTTCACGATTGGACCTTTGCCTTTGTTTCCAGAATTCACAGAGCCAAAAGCTTTTGCGATTTTATCAAATATTCCCATTCGATTTCCCTCCTTAGAAGTTAAACCTTGTTAGGTTATAAGATAATTATATCACAATTTGGAGATAATGTAAACTATTTTTTAATATTGTGATAATGACACCAGCCGGATTCGAACCGAGCGATTACCACCTTGAAAGGATGGTGACTTTGACCTCTTGTCGATGGTGCCATGGCTACCCCTCTAGGATTCGAACCTAGGATGACGGATTCAAAGTCCGTCGCCTTAACCGCTTGGCAAAGGGGCAACAACTGGGGATACTGGATTCGAACCAATGATGGCGACTTCAAAGGCCGCTGCCTTACCACTTGGCTAATCCCCAATATTAAGTAGGGATGACAGGACTTGAACCTGCGACCTCCTGGTCCCAAACCAGGCGCTCTACCAAACTGAGCTACATCCCTATAATATCACTTAACGTCTAAACGTTCGTGATTATAAATATCTGCATCTGGATAATCTCTCCAAATAACAAATCTTCCTTCTCTTGCTGTTTTAGCAAATAGTCTTACTTCTCTTAATTCAATTTCTTCATCATTCTTAATGATTGCTAATTCGAAATTAAACCAATGACCTTCTTTTTTCATTAAATTCCACCTTCTATAAGTTTATTATGGGTGCCCTGAGGATCGAACTCAGCAAGCTTTCGCGAGAGATTTACAGTCTCCCGGGTTTCCCAGCTCCCTCGACACCCAAATTATAATGGTGACCCCAACGGGATTCGAACCCGTGTTACCGCCTTGAAAGGGCGGTGTCTTAAGCCATCTTGACCATGGGGCCATACTAATGGTAGCTCTAGCAAGATTCGAACTTGCGACGTATCGCTTATGAAGCGAGTGTTCTACCCCTGAACTATAGAGCCATAATGGAACATAGGATCTATGCAATCCTCCTCGGAGCCCTTTGCTCCGCGTGCATCTACACACCATATATCCCATAAATGCGGTAGAGAGGACTCGAACCTCCAAGAGCTTTCGCTCATCAGCTTCTTAGACTGACGTGTATGCCATTCCACCACTACCGCGTAATTTGGCGAGATCACCTGGAGCTTCGTAAAGACATCCAAGTCTGTTATGACCTATGCTACATGCCACTGTAGGAGGTAACCTCAAAGCGGGTAAAGGGAATCGAACCCTCATCAAGAGATTGGAAATCTCCTATTCTACCATTAAACTATACCCGCATATAAGATGACTGTTGGGATCGAACCAACGACGTTTCGTCGGAATGCGCAATTCCATATAACTACTCAACACCCCTGGCATGGGGCCGTTCTACCGCTGAACTAAATCATCATCTTAATAAAATAAAAAGAGCCTAGTCGATAATTCGACCAAGCTCCTTGTCTGAACAGATATGATATTATCATATACTACGTTACTTTATGTAGTACTTAATATCCTCCGTTTATTATAGGAACTGTATCGAATATCGTTTTGAAACAATGGAAAATATAGTGCTTGCACATGATCCGCAAAGCCCATCTCGGGTTTCCCAATATATTGTTGATCCAACCAAGTAATTTTCATCATTATCTCTCACCTCTTCAATAGTTTATTTTTGTTATTGCTTTAATTGTTTATATTATATAACGTTTGTTTACTTTTTATAACACCTTTTTAAAAATATTTTTATTTATTTTAAAAAGAATGCTGATAGAGAGGATTGAACTCCCGACCTTTCGCTTACAAAGCGACTGCACTACCGCTGTGCTATACCAGCATAAACCTGCCTGGAGGGACTCGAACCCCCAACCGACGGTGTAGAAGACCGTTGCTCTTCCAATTGAGCTACAGACAGACATTATCAACTGTCCCCACAGTTGATAAATATTGGAACCAGCTTGAGTAAAACTGTTTTCTTTGACTTAGGCTTAATTATTATAATACAACTTGTTAAAAATATTAACCGACGGAGAAATTATTTTTTTAACACCATTCCTGGAGCTCTCAGCGATATATACAAAGTATTGTCATGGACACATAGATTATTACGATCTTTATTTTCTTCGCAATATACTTTAATCTCGTTCCAAATTTCATCCGTAACGAAGATATCAGTATTACCCATAATGGAATGCATTTGGAAGTTTTCTCCTCTAACAACCTTTAGTAATTCTCTTTCGTTGGTTGTGGGATTTTCTGTCCATTCTAAGATGTTTTTTGCATCTCTTGATAAATTCTTCCAAATCATTTGTTCCACTCCTTATATATCTTATTATATCACAATATCTTACCTTGTACATCATTATTTTAAATAATTTCAAATCTCATCAAAACGCAAGTAACAATCAATATTACTGAAAATCTGAAAAAATAACTTTTAAACGTAAATTTTGTTTTTGTTTGTCTATAAAACAAAAAATAAGACAAAGGCATCATTAATACAAACATTATAGCTATATTAATCAGATATTCAAAATAATTCATATGTTCTCCCTTCATAATCTTATATTTACAATATATCATATATTATGAATTACGTAAACTGTTTTTTAATACATCTTTCAAATTTGTATAAACTATTCTTCTATATAACATTTGATCTACTATTAATATTTTTATATTGTTTTCCTTAGCAGCCTTTTGCAATTTTTTCCTCGTGTCACTCTGTATATGATATTTCACCGTTATATAGATATTATATTCCTCCAAATAAAAATCAACAGAGATAAATCTCATGTCTCCATTATGATGATAGGATAATATCCTATTATCCATATTCCATTTAATTTTTTCTTTATCTAATATTTTTACTATATCTAATGCGAAATCACTGTTTATTGATTTATCTCCATAATAATACTTATTACCAGTACCTCCAAAATTACGAACACCAATCTTACCCTTTCGAGATTCCGATATCTTTTGTTTGGATTCTTCTGTATGATTCCACGTATTTCCTATTCTATTAGTAGCGGAATTCATAACAGATTCGTTATTTTCCTTTGTTAAACCTTTATTCCAGGGTTTCTTTTTATAAGGTATATATCTATATCCTATCTGATCAAGATATCTCTGAACAGTATTTCTGGGTATCTCAGTTAGGTCAGAAATTTCCTTCACACTTAATTTTTTCTTATTACTTTTAATAATATCATCTATTTTTGAATTTGACATAAAAAAGCTCACCTCTAACTTTAATAGTTAAAAGGTGAGCTTATTATTACTTTTAATTAAAAGTTGAGAAGTTTGCGGGTCTGCTCTACAATTTCTGACAGCTTTTTGTTTTGTTCTTCGAGTTCCGCAATTCTGGTATCCTTATCCTCTTGAGCTTGTTTTTCCAATTTAAGATTTTCAAGTTCGAGTTTTAAACTTTTATTTTCATCTACCAAAGCTTGAATATTAGTCATAAAGTCTGTGACTTTATTAATATCAAACTCAGCTTTTTCAATTTGATTAACAATTTCGTTATTACTTGAATCTTCAATAACCGGAAGTAAAATATGAGGTGCCAATTCATTTTCAACTACTTGAACTTGTGGTTGAGATTTTTTAGTAGCTTCGTTTCTAGCAGCTTGTACTTCTTTAACAAATTGATATTGCAAAGTTTTTTTCCAACGGAATTCTACTTCATTAACTGTACGTTGAATTTGCTGTGCTGCTTTACTGTAAGCATACAACGGTTCTTTACGATTTTTAATTGCGTCAATAAATATGTCAGCAATGAGATCGTCTTCAGTTTTAGTAAAAGTATCAGCAAAGGCTTCAACAATATTTTTTGGTTTGTTTTTAATTGCATCATCATTTTTTTCATCTGTATAACGACTTTTAAATTCTTCATTATCACGGATGTGAGTATACCACAAACCATGCATTTCTTTTGGTGTAGATCTAAATTGAGTAGGAGCTTCTACAGCTAAAATGTTTGTGATTTTTTTTCCATCAGCAAGTTGATCCAATATGAATTTATATGCTTCATATTTTTTCTCAACGTCCCAGTTTGCTACTCCAGCCACTCCACGAGCTTCATTGATTTTTTTAGTATTTTCAGCAGAAAGAAAAGCATACCAATAGGTACGAACGCGAGTAATAGATTTATCAAGTCTTTTTGCAATTCTATCCATAGCAACTTGAACAGTTTTTCCTTCTTTAAGAGTACTCAACATAATGCCAATTGCAATATTTTCTTCAGTAACTTCCCAGTTTCTGCTAACTGTTGCTGCTTTTGTTTCTGCCATTTTAATTTTTCCCTCCGCTATTTTATTTAATATAGTAAGTCTATTACGTTTAAAAATGTGATTATACCAATGACTTGAACAACTCGATAATGATCTTCCTAAGAGCTTTGAACATTCCAACAATGCATCAGCAACCGTAAGATCTCTTATTTGATAAGTTATCACATATTGCATCAATTGTTTTTCGTCATTAACACTCCATTTTCCAACGTAATCGTTAATACGCCGCACTCCAGTTTTGATGAATTGTATTTCTTCTTGGAAATTCTTTTTAAGATGGTCATACCATCTTCCATTGCAGGATTCTACTGTCGTACCAATTACTTTCGCTGCCTTTATGATTGCGTCTGAAACAGATGCTCCTCGATTATAATAATCAATGACAGTACTTGACAATATGGAATCTTCTGCTGTTCCCCAATTCAATCATGTTTACCTCCTCCAATTTATGCCTTCACCTTATATATTTATAATATCACATGATTTTAATTTTGTAAACAGTTTTTAACATAAGTGGTATAATAAAGTTATATATTGAATATAATGATTTTCACAAAAAAAAGAGGCATATATCATGCCTCTGATAACATACTCTTTAAAGCCTTGCAACTATCAGTTATTGAATCATGAATCACTACATTGAATAAACTATCAAAACTTGTAGCGTCATTATTAATGATAGCTACTTTTCCTTTATATCGAGCATCACCAACTGTTAGTGGTAACAAATTAACAGGACTGACGTTTAACGAGGTTCCTAATACAATCATTAGGTCGCATTGTTTAGAATATTCTTCTGCTTCTTTAAAATGATGAATCATTCCACCAAACAATACAACATTTGGATGCAGAATGAAACCACATCGATCGCCTTTTGCATTTTTCAATTTATCACAACGTGGAATATCTTGTTCCATTATATAAGATAAACCAAATTCTTTTTTACATTTAGGACAACGTGCTTTCTTAATTGAACCATGCATTTCATATACTGAAGAACTTCCAGCATCTAAATGTAATCCATCAACGTTTTGAGTAAATACTTTTACCTCTTTACCCATGTCTTCAAGTTCTTTTAAAAACAAATGTCCATAATTTGGTTCAAAGTCAGAAGCCAACTTCATCTTAAATATTTCTTTATATATTGGCCAAAATTCTTTAGGGCTTCCTTCTAAATATCGTTGAGACATCAATTCTTCTCTGCTTTTATTTTTTACCCAAATTGAATTTTGAGTAGATCTGAAATCTGGAATTCCCGAATCCGTACTAATACCAGCACCAGTTAGAATAGCAATCTTATTTGATTGCTTGATCAAATTTGCTAAACTAGCGATCTTTGTTAATGATTCGATGTTTTTCATTTGTAACCTCCTCAATAATAGATCTCAATGTGTAGATTTCTCCTGTTACAGTTTTCCTTTGAATTAAGTTCAATGCATCACTTATCCATTTTCCTTTTTTATTAATACCGAGTTTCAATCCTTCTTCTACAATATCGTTTCCATTAATAGGTAGTTGATATTTGAATAATGGCTGAGAGAGAATGAGATCAAACATAGAATCAAGTGGTTGACCTTTAATATTAGCTAAAGAATTCAATATATCCTTTAAATATTCTAACCCTCTCTGTTCTCCAATTTGATCAGTTATAGATAAAAACAATTGGGGATGAGGAACATCAATAATAATTCGATGTCTGATCATTACTAAAACTTTGAAAATTTCTTCACTATTTAAGAACATTACGTTATTAAATTCTTTTACCGCTTCTTCATAATCTGATTGTTTATACATCACAAAATATATATCAACCAGTGAAAGATTTTTTTCTTTCAATTGTTCTAGCTGTCTATACGCGCCTTTAATAGTAATTTCTTGTGAATTGAAAAAAGAATCAAACATATATACTTCTTTTTTCAAAATCGAATTATAAAAAGGGTATTTATTAATTTTCAGTTCTCTCATTAATTTAAGAGCTTTTACTACGTGTTTTCCTTTAAGCGTTTTATTAATTTCTTCTTTTACTCTTTCATGAGGAATTATTTTGAGACGATAAAGATTTTTCTCAATTCCCTTCTTTGTATCTTTATGCAAATCATATCCCAATTGAGATACAAAACGTATAGCTCTTAACATGCGCAAAGGATCTTCTGCAAATCTTTCTTCTGCATTACCAATTGTTCTAATGATTTTATTAGCTATATCTTCTACACCACATACATAGTCGGTTATTTCTCCAGTTTCATCTTCAGCTATTCCGTTTATAGTGAAATCTCTTCTTCGAACATCTTCTTCAAGAGTTTCCACAGAATGTATTTTATTTGGTCGTAAAGAACCTTCTTTTGGATAAGATTCTCCACGATATTGCGCAATTTCAAATTCTTCATTATCAATGCTAACAACGGCTACTTTAAATTGTTCTCCACGAGCGCTAACATTGTTAAAGATATTAGACACTTCATTGTACGAAGCATTTGTAACAATATCATAATCTTTAATAGGAAGATTTTCTTTATGTAACAAATTATGTAATCTGTTACGAATAGAACCACCAATCATATACGCTTCAAAATTGCGATTTTTCAACATTTCTATTATCATAATTGCTAGTTGTTTCAATGTCAGCGTACCTTCTTTCTATTATTAATATATTTTAAATAAAGAGAGTAACTTCATAATCTCCTCTGCATCTTCATTAACTTTAATCTTAACAACGGATTTAAGACTTAAACCTTTATTACTATTACTGTATGTGGTGTTATGTTCAAAACTCAATTCATTCATTGAATCAATATAACCTTTTATTGCATCATATCCAACTCCATTGATAATAAAAATAGCATCGATACTATCATCTTCATATAGATTTATTCTATAATTTTTACCAATAACAGTTTGAACCTTTATCCCGCCAACATCTTGCAATATATATTGCTTTTCAACTTCTTTTTCTTCTCCAGCAAGAAGAAGGATTACACCATATCCATCGATTAAATCAATAAAATCGCTTAGCCGTGGTCTGATATCTTTTTCATTAAGGTTATATATACCACCCAACATTTTAGCCGAAATCATTTTATCCACGTCCTATCTCTTTTTATTCCTATATTAATATTATATCACATAATATTAATTATGTAAATACATTTTTTAAAATAAAAAGAGACATTGATTAATGTCCCTTATAACTAATTCAAACATATTTTAGTATTCTATCAGTTAATTTTGATATTTTATCTATTCCTTCATCTGTATATATAAATTCATCAAATTCTATCTCAAATAAATATTTAATTCCTATCCTGTAGACTTCTTCAAACTTATTTAAATTTAAATCTTCCGTTAGAAATCTTTTAAATTCTCTACATTCTTCTTCATCAGGTGGTATACTGCATCTGACCTTACTGTCTTCATAACCAAATTCAAATCTCGCACTATTCATCAATACATTCCAACCCGGCTTATTGTTACAAGCCAAATCATTAAAGATAACATTTATTGTTAGATCAGATTTTCCGTTTAACATACAAGCTAAATGTACCGCTTGTATTGCGTCTATCAATCTTTGTTGTTCGTCTGAGATCATCTCCCACACATCCTTTTTAACCTTATTTGATCTATATATAAATTATATTCATGTTTAACACTTTTAAAACATTAACATAAACAAAGTTATTTTTGCATGAAAAACACAAAAAAAAGCCATTACCTAATAAAAGGTAATGGCTTTTTTTATTGCTATATATTAAACCGCTGCAGACTCTTCTTGCTTTTTGGCTTCTGTTGGAGTAAACTTTCTTGAAATTTTAACGTTTTGAGATACTTTTCCTTCAGTCAAGCAAGCAGCGTATTCATTTTCAGTAATGACACCTTCAACCACTGCTGCCGTTAAAGCATTTTCATCAATAACGGTAATTTTTCTGGATACACGACCAAGAATCTTCTTTTTCTTGGCAAGTTCAGCAGCTTTTTCTTGATCAAGAACTCCAGCACCTCTAACGGTTGGCCAAGTTTTTAATTGAATGCCATCAATCATAACTTCAATTTGATCTTGTTTTGTTCCAGGAAGTGAAGCAACAATTGATTCTTTAATTGGTTCATACTCCGCATACAATACTTTCAATTGTTGTTCCATTACGTCAATTTTGGATTTAAGATCTGCTGCTTTTTCAAGATCTGGTACATAAACTGACGGAGCTTCTTTATATAGAACGGAGTTTCTGCTTTTCTTAGCTACTTCACGAACTGCCTTTTGAATTTCTGCCAATACTACCAAACTTGTTTCTGCCAATTTTTTAATCTGTTTCATTTTTTATTCCTCCTTGGTTTGTATTACCTTATATATTTATTATATCACATTTAGGAGGAATGTAAACGGTTTGTTTAAAAAAAGTTGGACAAATAATTATTATTTAATCATTTAAATTCAAGTGTTGTTTCATTACCAAGAATTGAAAAATCTCTACGTTCTACTTGTGGTAATCTTTCTTTAATCTTTCCAATTACTCCAACTTTTTGAGTGGTTCCGTATAGTGTTCCAGCAATATTCCCCGGAGAAATATTCAACTTTCTGCCTAATTCATAAAAATTCTTAACTTCTTTAAATTGTTTAGCGAGTTCAGCTTCGTATGGTGTTACATACGTTTCCCATTCTTCAACATTCATCAATTCAAACAACTCAGTTGCTAAATCACTTTTTCCACCACGTCTAAAATCTGTACGTTTTTCAGATATTCTATCATATGCTTTCAACAGATGTGAACGGACTGTTGTATATTTCATATCTAATTCATCAATTGTATCTTTCATACTTTGATTATCATGCACTTTCTTAACTACCTCAGCAGTTTTATCAGTTACATACTGTTCCCAATCAGGAGTTACTTCAATTAAATTCAATAAGTCTCTAGTTTTTTTACCAAATTGTTTGTTTACATTATCAGACATTATTTATCTCTCCTATTCAATTAATTCTTTATTAAAATTATATTACGTATCATCACGATAAATTCATAATTTTGAATAAAGTTTATATTTGAAAATTTATATATAATTATATTATACCATATACACATAAATGTAAACATTTAAAGGTTATATACACACAAAAAAAGCTATAATCGTTTTGATTATAGCTTTTTTATATGATATTAATTTTTTTACATTGTTAATTGTTTTGCTTCTTTAAGAATAATACCAAGTCTTATTTCCGCAGCCTTAATATCATAAATAGCTGCATCAACATGATCAGGATTAGAGTCTGAATAATCGAAATTTCTCAGAGCACGATCTCTTTCACTTAAGGCTCTGCGGAAATCATTCAAAACTTTTTCCGAATTAGCGGTTTGAACAAGATTATATGATTGCTTTTTTGATTTAAAAAATCTTGACAATACTTTTCTCATTATTGTTCCTCCTCTTTCGTTTGATCAATAGTAGTAACGGTAATTAATTTTTGTTTTCTTTCATCAGTTTCACGTTTAAATTCCATAAAATCTCTTAACTGAGAAAAAGTTTTAACATTTGAATCTACATTCTTTATCATCCTAATAGCTTCAAGGGCGTCTGGCAATGTACTGAATTTAGCAACAACTTCATTATTCGAAGAAAATAGCTCTAAAAATCCATTTTTATCTACAATACGAGCATATTTTATTTGATCTACTACGGTTTTACTCGTAATCTTTCTCTGCTTCTTTCCACCTTTAAGAATAGTCAATTCTACTTGCGTATCTTCCAAAACCACAGTTCCAGTAATTAATATATACTTATCCATTATTACCCTCCTAAATATCTTTTAAGAAATCTAAACCGTCTGTCAATTCGTTCATAACAATTTGAGCGTCATACATATCAATAATTTCCTTATCGAATCCCATATCGACAAGTACAGCAATTGCATAGTATAACTTTTCCTTTTTAGTAATTCTCTTAAGCCGAGTTGTATTCTTTTTTGCAAACTCTTCACGACTTAACTTCTTATCCCATGTTCCCATTCTATCAACAGTGTGGGTCCACAATTTATCAGTCTTATAGACGCGATGTCCGTCAACCTCATACCCATAACTTGTTTTTTTAACGCCGTCAATTTTAATCTCTTCTGCCATTTAAATCAACTCCCTCTTTAATGTGTATTACCTTATATAATTATTATATCACGGAATTTCGATTATGTAAACTGTTTTAATAAAAAAGCACCCTTTACAGGTGCTTTTCATTATTTGCGTTTTGTTTCTTACCCAAAGCTTTAAATAACCAAAATACAAAAACAGAAACAATTCCTGCAACTATCATTGCAGTCGATTGCGTGTCATCATACATACGATAAAGTTGTCCGATAAAATAAGAAGTATAGAAAACTCCAAAACATGAAATAAATTTCAATCCATTGGTTTTATTAAACTCTCTGGTTTTTATAATGTGACGAATTTTAGAAATATCTCTAGCTACCAATACAACTAGAAATGCCGAAACCCAAGTAAACCACATTTCATCCAATTGAATAGCTGCTATGATATAAAAAGCTGAATAGAAAATAGAAATGATTATTGCTGAAAGCATCATTACTTTTACAGCTAATCCGTGTAAATCTTCTTCGCTCTTTTCTAAAGATTGAACAAGTTTCTCTTCCGCGTCTCTTCTTTCACTTGCTGGTAAAGTTGTTGATCTAATATAAAGCAATAAAATAAAAACTGCATATCCCATCATGAAAATAGCCATGTATACATCTCCTCATTTTTTATGTATTATAGATAATTTTTAAAATGAAATTAAAAAGCCTTCCGAAGAAGGCTTAAAAATTAATTCAATTTTTCTTGAACAATGTTTTTTACAATACCCATATCAGCTTGGTCACGAATTGATGCAAGAGCTCCCATTACTTTACCCATTTCTTTTTTGGATGTTGCTCCAACTTTTAAAATCGCAGCATCAACAGCAGCTCTGATTTGTTCTTCATTCAATTGAACAGGTAAATAGGACAATGCAACTTCTCTTTGTGCTTCTTGGAAAGAAGTATCACGTCCACCTTCTTGCAGACCTTCAATCTCTTGTTTGAGTTGTTTAACAAAAGATTTAGCAATTTCTCTTACTTGATTATCTTCAAGTTCAGAGTCTTGCATTTTGAGTTCAATTTTCAAATTAGAAATATTGGCCTGAAGCATGCGAATTACACCAAGTTTAAGTTTACCATCTGCACCAGCCTTCATTGCTGTTTTCATATCTTCTCTTAGTTGTTTTTCCAAAGACATCATCGTCATCTCCTAGTTTGACTATTATTTAATTCCTATAATGTTATTATATCACATATTCAATAATGTGTAAACATCTTTTTAAAGATTTTCTAAAAATTCAAATATATCATTTTCCAAAGAGAAAACATCAAAATTTGTTGAAAATTTAAACTTCAAAGTATCTAATCCTCTAAAGTTTCTTATATAAAGCTTATCCGTTATGAAACGTTCATAAATCTTAATAAATCTTTCATCAGTTGTATCTAACACTGGATCTCCAAGATAATTTAAAGTTGCATTTTTTAGAAATTTATTTTGAGATTTCATATTTTCATGCTCTTTTTTTTCTTCTCTCAAAAACTTATTAAATTTATTTCTACTTCTCTCTAAAATTAAATCTAAATCATCTTGATGCATCTTTCTCTCGTGGGACATTTGTACATAAGCACTGTCAAAATCTGTATGCAAATATACACTTTCTAATCCAAATGGAATTTCTTTTTCCAACATATCAGATATCAAATCTCTAAACTTTCTACAAGCAATGTATTTTGTTTCAATGTTGTATATACGCATTCTATTTGTGATATGATTTCTATTTTTCATCATTGTTTTTTCAACATCTAAAACTTCAAAATATTCTTTTAATCCTTCATTTTTCTTAAGTATAATTGTTTGTTCTTTTAATGTATTTATTACACTATCTATACTAGGATTAACTTTCTTCATTTCTTTACATAACAAATCAAATAGTATAGGTCTTACTTTATTTTTTGTATTAAAATTATTATACATAAGAATTTCTTCAGAAAAGCTTTCTTCAAAAATGGCAGCTCTCTTAATATTACTTGGTGTCGGTAATAAAAACAAATATTTTGATTCAATCAATTTACAAACAAAATAATTAACTGCATTGCCATATTCTTCATTTTTTCCGTATTTCATTAATTTTTGTAAATAGTATTCTAACTCTTCAAACATTTTATCACCTTCTAATATTAATACATTCATTATATACACTATTAGCTATATATTTAATTTGTTATACAGTACGTTATACAAATGTTAACTTAGCTATAGCTAGTGCATATAATTCTTATTATTAATTATAGGAGGCTTTTATAAATGGCTTTTTGGGATTTCATGAAAAAACCTAACTACAACAAACAAGACGAAACTTTAATGCCAGAACTCATTGGCTCTGACATAGGCTATGGACAAAACAAAAACGTATCAGGTAAGACTAAGGAGAAGTTTCCTTCCGCTGTTGGTACTCCAATATCAAACTTTGGTAGGGCTACTGCTGTAGTAACTAAACAAGAGTTAATGGATAGTTTATCGATTACTCTAGGTGATCAAAAATACTATGTTGGTAAAAATGCTATTGTAAATACTCGTAATGGTAGATTTACTCTTCGTCAAAACAAAGCAGACGATATTTACAATGTAGTAAAGTTTATTACTAGTCTTGCTCTCTTTACAGAAGAAGATCAACGTTATGCAGAATTTGATGTTGTAACAGGACTTCCAGTTCTTGAATTTAAAAATCAAAAAGATGCTCTTGAGAAAATGATGAAAAACGATGACAAACCTTTTATCTTTGATATGCATTACGGACCAAAGACAGTTCGTAAAACAATTCTTGTTAATAATGTTAAAGTTGTTTCTCAAGGTGAAGGAGCATTCTACGACTTCATTCTCAATAATAAAGGTGAAATTATCCCAGCTAGAGCTGAAATTGCTGGTGGTCTTGTTGTTGTTTGTGATGTTGGTTTCCGTACAACAGATATCGTTACAATGGAAAACGGTCGTTATATTGAACCACTTTCAGATCAATTCAATAAAGGTGTAAACCAAATTCATCAAGAAATTTTACGTCTAATCATGGAACGTTATGCAATCAAAAAAGAACTTAAAGATATAGACCAAATTGTTCGTGACGGAAGTTTTTATCATAACATGAGAGAATATGATGTTCGTAGAATTATTGCTGATGCAGCACAACCTTTTGCGGAAGACATTGTTGAATCTCTTCATACAACATCTAATGACCAGCTTGGTGGTGCTAATCATGTTATCTTCACTGGTGGAGGATCTGAAATTATTTATGAACATGTAAAACCTTTATTGAAAGGTATTGTAAATACTTCGATCATGGAGGATTCAGAATTCTGTAATGCTCAAGGTTATTACAAATATGGTCTATTACTAAAAAATGCACAAAGAGAAGCTGATAACAATGCTTAAAGCTGTTAGATTTGATCTAGAAGAACATGAAGAACTTATAAAATTTATAGAAGATTATCGCGATAAAAAAAATAGACCAAATCACAGTGAAGCAATACGCATGTTAATGCAAAAAGGATTAGATACTATTAATAAAGTATCTAATCCTCAACCCCAGTTTGATATTGAAGCTATAAAACGAGATATTGTAGATCAAATCAAATCTCAAATGAATTTATCTCCCGTACATGAGCGCGTGTTTACTCCAGTAAACGACAATCTATCTCAAAGTAAAATAATTAAAGATGAAGTTAATGAAGTTCCTATGTCTTCACAACCAGCAGCTCCGTCAGTGCAACCTTTAAATCCGTTACTTGCAAATTTACTTGGAAATTCACAAAGATAAAGGAGCCAATTGGCTCCTTTTTTACTTGCTTCTTCCAAATTTTCTAATCTTCTCTATAGAAGAAACAATATCTTGTTCGTTTATACGATCAATTTCAGCATTGTTAACTTCTTGTTGCAGTTCTTGTAACAACCTTTGTTTTCGTATTCTCTCTTCATCTCTTTCTCTTTCTTCTCTAGCTTGTTGCTCAAATTCTTTGATTGACTGTCCAGGATATTTTCCATCAGCAACATCTTCCAAAGCTTTTCTCTTTAGATATGCATTGGAAGCTCTTCTTCCAGTCATATATGAATCGAATGATTCCATCCCTCTATTAAATCCAATTTGACTGATCAATTTTCTCATATGACCAATCTCTTGAGGTGAACATTCTCCGATATATTTACGATAGAAATAAAAATTCAAAATCCCTCTAAATGGCCAGATCCAAGATGATGGATAAATTTTCTTTTTGTTATATTTGCTCATTGTATTTTCTCCTTTATTCATTTATTTTGTTCATATTAATCTCTCCCCTGTTATCATTTATATTATCATAATAAACCATTTAATACGGTTTGTAAACAATTTTTTAAAAATAAAAGAACTCTTTTAATTAAGAGTTCTTGGAAAAGCAATAACCTTCTTTTTTTCTACTTTATTTTTAGGATTATCTAATCCCTTAATATTATTGTATATAAACATTGCATCGTCTCTATATTGTTGTAAACTCCATAATAGAAATTCATTGAATTTATCAGGAACCTTACCTGGCTTAATTTGTCCAGCACTTGCTTGATTAATATATGCTACAAATAATTGCCTTTGAATTCTCCAAAAAACACAAAGCATATCGGATTCAGAATAATTATATGCTGTTGCCATAACTTTAAGTTGTTTTTTATATGAAAAATACGATTCAACGAATTTAATATGTCTAACTGCAATTATCTCATGCCAATTTGAAACCGATTCTAATAAATATTCTACAACTTTCATATCTGCCTGACAATTTATGATATTCTCTTTGATGCTTTCCAAATTTAACTTTCCCCTATCAATTTCTATTAATTTCTTGTTAATATAGTAAGCATACTCGTATCGAATATTAACGTATAAATGTGATTCATAGAATGCATTATCCGTTATTCACAGAGTGCACCTATAAATATAGAATATTAATAATAAATATATAAAAAAGAAAGATAAGCGGCACAGCCGCGTCTTATCTCTTTATTATTGAAATCTGTACAAGAAAAAGATTAAAAATAGAACATCCAATGATTATCATTTAAAGCTATATCTTTATCTCAGTATCACTTTATATCATATTTTGTATGTTTCTACAAAAACAAAAAAAGATCCTAAATTAGGATCTTCTGATCAATCTTTTCATTGTTTTATTTGCTTCAGTTGTCTCATCATCTACAGTTATTACGTAATTAGCTTTCACATAACTTTTCGCATCTGATAAATCCTTAGCATCATATGCTACTCTTATGTTTTCTAATCCCCAAACACCACTACTAAAATCTCCCTCAATAACTTTAAAACTACCGTTAGCATCAGTCCATACTTCTATAGTTAATTTATCTGATGCAATTCTCCAATAAAGTGTTTGTACTGATAATAATTGTTGAATTAACGGTAATGGTATATTCATCTGTCCTAAATCCGCTGCTGTTCTTTTCATTTGTTAATTCATCTCCTAATTACTATCATGTAAATTTAAAATATTTGAAAGATATTCTTCATCTTTATAGTGTTCTTTAACATCTTCAAAATCAACTTTCATTTCTGCCACAGTTTGAGCGTCTCTATCTGTTGGAAATTTAACTACTACTTTCATAGCATCATATAATTTTGGATATTCTTCATAAATAGAGTTCAAGCCTTTAAACAATTGAAGGTAAGAATCATATAATTGATCTATCGCTTGTTCAATTGCATCAAGTGCTACATCTGCTGCTTCTAAATTAATGTCACTTTCAGTTCTGACTTCTTCAATACTATCTGCTTTCTTAATTAAACGTTTATGCAATTTCATTCACCTTCATCAAAATAAATTTCTACTTCTTCTAACTTTATACCAAGTATCTCTGCAAAATCTCTATATCGCATATCAAGATAAGAAACAACCTCAATAATATTACCTTCATCATTATTTGTAATTACTTTAGATACTTCATTCATATATTCCCAACCTTCATCTGTAGAACAAAATTCTTCAAAATTTTGTAAAGTTAATTTATGAATATACTCTATCTTCTTTTCTATAAATGATTTTTGATCATCGGTTAAATCTTTTTCCGCATCTGATAACTTCAATAATTCTTCATCTCTTAATATAAATCCACCATTCCATGGAACTATTTTACGAATTTCATCAATTACTTTATTAGCATCTGCATCTAACAAATAAGGAAACACAGTCATATTGAAATGAGCTTCAATCATCTCTTCTTTAAAAATAGTCCATTCAATCTTAAATTTATTCAAAGAAATCTCTTCTTCAGGAGTTAAACCAAACAAAGATTGTTTTCTACTCAATAATTCATACTTTTTATACAATCTTTTCATTTCTGTTCTTATTTTATATATATCTTGCAGACTCAAAAAATCAACTCCTCTCTATTTAAAAGTAAGAAATTGATTCAATGTTATTACAGTTTTTTCTAAAATATGCTACGCGTATGTACGTGTTTACTATAATAAACATATAGATATAATAATATCGGAGGTGATTATCTCATGGAGATTTTATTATGTATGATCATTATCATACTTGCTACTTGTCTTAGCATGATAACATTGATTGCTATTTGTTGGTATATATATTGCATTGTTGGAAACATATGGCATAAGAATCGTAGAAAAAACTAGATCACATTATAAAAGGCTCCACTATCTTTATCATAGTCAAAGCCTTTCTTTTTATGCTTATTTTGTTTTCTTTCTGCAACAACATTTGGAACTGGTGGGCGTTTGGTTACTCCATCAAATACTCCAAATGTCAATCGACTCAACCCAGGATCTCTTTGGCCTTGACGAACCTTATGCTCTCTCATTTTCTTTGTCTTACTCTTTGACATATTAATCATCTCCTAATATTTTTATTTAAGTGCCCTTTTTAAATTACGTTCTGCAAAAACAAACAACATTCCTGAAAGTATATAAGAGATAACTGCATAAAAATAATTATTTTCAAACAAATAGCTTGCTCCTAAATATGAAAAAATAGCTGTAAATATATAAGCAAAAACAGATAATACAAACCGCATTCTCTTTCCCCTTACCTTTATAATGTTATTATATCACGTTTCTCTTAAAATGTAAACAACAAAATAAAAACTCTGAAGAAATTCTTCAGAGTTTTTATAGATACAAATAATATTAAGCGCCTATTACTTTTTCAACCCAAGATTCCGCAGCTGGATCATATTCCTCTTTAATCATATTAAGGAAACGTTCACGACCTTCATCTGTCATAAAGAACTTTGCACCTTGGCGTTGAGCGTCGAGAATGTTTGCAATCTGTTGTTTTACTGACATATTATAAAACCTCCTGTTTTTCTGTTATGTTTAATTATATTCGGAGATTTTATCACATATACCTGAATTTCATTTATTTTTCCAATTCATAAAAAACCTTTATTGAATCCAAATAATCATATATAGGTTGTGCTAATCTGATCACTCTTTGTTTTCTACGATTATCATGAAAAGCAGATTCTTTAATCAATGCATCAAAATTTCTATATACTATACGTATTAATGATCCGCAATATTCTAAAACATGAAAATTAGTATCTCTAATTACACTAAATTCTCGTTCTAGACTATTCCAATCTGTTCTTGAACTATATATCATCTCTCTTCTTAATTTTTCTAAATCCTCGTTCAATTCAGAAGATATATGCATTTTCAAATCCCCTTTGTTAAGGTTTGGGCTTATCACTTACTTTAATAGATTCAGTCGGACATCCTTCACTAGCATAAAACAAATCATCGTGCATACTTTCAGGAATACCTACAGATCCAGTATTTTTATCTTTATTATAGATATTCTCAGCATGTCCTTCTTTGTCATATCCAAAAATATCGGGAGCTGTTGAACTGCAATTTCCACAAGCTATACAGGTATCTTTATCTACCCATGCAAATTTACAAATCTTATCAGTATATTTCTTTTCCAGCCAATCAAAAAATTGATCATCTTCAATATGAAACAAATCAATAACTGAAACTTCTACTTGTAAACTAAATACTCTATCGTTTTCAAGGAGATTTCTCTTAACTCCTTTATTTGTATCATTATAAAATTCATACTTCAAATTCTCAACCAATTGATTAAATCTTGTATCTGGTTGTTTCTGCCAAACCTTTGTTAAAATATTCATACATTTAGTAATTCTATTTGGGTCTCTCATTTTTCTTCTTCCTTTGCTAACATTATTTTTGCTAAATATCTTTCATCTTTTCTCCAATATCTTATGCTATTATCTATTTCTTCCATTATAAATTTATTTGGGTCGTCCAGATCAATATCTTTATGACGATAACCAAATATATAAATTCTACACTCTTTTTGTTCAAAATAAGGTATTACACAAATATAACATTTGTTTTTACACGCCCACGTTTTTCTAACAAGAGAATATGGTGTTGAATCATACATTTCACCACCGCATATAGGACAATCTTTCTTGAGTAATATTTCTTCAATATTTATTCTCATATCAATTCTCCATCAATTTGATTAGATATCTATCATTCTTTTTCCAATAAGCTAGTGTCTTTTTAAATCTTTTCTCTATATTTCTTGAATCAACTGTATCTTCTGAAGTTGTTATAAATTCTTCTCCGAAAACAACATCTTTTCGCACCCAACCATTTCTAAACAGTATATAACATTTGTTTTTACAACGCATCATGTGACCATTAATTATTAACATTTCACTTTCACATATAGGACAATGTTCATCATTCATTTTCGATGCATCCTATCTAATATTTCATTTAGTTTCATTCTTTGTTTCTCGAGTTTATAACCTCTGTATGCAAGATATATTCCGCCGACCACAATAATTGATACAGTGACACAATAAACTGCTATATCCATTTTATAGTTCATCAAAATCCCTCATTTTTTAATGATATATATTTATTATATCACAAAATGAGAGATCTTGTAAACGGAATTTAAATTTTATTTACAATGTCTCGAGCTATATGAACTCCAGATGCTGAGGCTTGAGCCAAACCTCTCGTAATACCCGCTCCATCTCCTGCACAGTATAATCCACTTATCTCGGTCTCAAATTTATCATTTAAAACTGGACGAGCTGAATAAAACTTAGCCTCTACTCCGTACAACAAAGTATGTTCACTTGCTATACCTGGAGTAATGTGATCTAAAGCTTCAATCATTTCAACAATAGATTTCATAGTATTAAACGGCAACACTAATCCCAAATCTCCTGGAACAGCATCTTTCATTGTAGGTTCAAGAAATCCTTCTTTAATACGAGACGGAGTGGAACGTCTACCTTTCTTAATATCTCCATAACGTTGTACTAAAATCCCACCATTAGATAAATCATTAGCTCTCTTGCAAATCTCATGAGCATATTCGTTAGGTTTATCGAAAGGTTCTGTAAATTTATGAGATACCAATAATGCAAAGTTCGTATTCTCACTACCCAATTTTGGATCTTTATAAGAATGTCCATTCGCTGCCATAATCCCACTATGATTTTCTACTACTACGTGACCAGACGGATTTGAACAAAATGTTCTAACTCTCGTACCTACTGAAGTATTAAATACGAATTTACCTTCATATAAATGTTTATTGATTTCCTGCATTACAACGTCAGATGTCTCAACACGTACTCCAATGTCTACTTGATTATTGATCATTTTAAGTCCTTCATTTTTCAAAATGTTAGACAACCAAACAGATCCATCTCTTCCCGGAACAACAACCACTTTATTAGCTCTGATTTCTTCTTTAGTCGTTCTAATTCCAGCAATTTTTCTACCAGCAGCTCTAACTCCGTCTGCATGAGTTTGATTCTCAATAATAAGATCAGTTACTTCAGTTTTATATTTCATCTCAATTTTATCGGACAAGTAATCATATATCGATTTTAAGATCTCAAGATTCTGTTCAGTACCCAAATGTCTTACTTGAGCTCGTAGTAACTTTAATCCTACTGCATATCCACGTTGTTCTATCTCTTTAACTTTATCCGTAGTAGGGTCTGTAATGGATTCTGTGGCACCATGTTTTAGGTTAATATTATCTACATACTTGATCAATTCAGTGACCTCGGAGGAACTGAGATAATCTGTCATCCACCCTCCGAACTCCGTGGTAATATTAAATTTTCCATCACTGTATGCACCAGCTCCACCAAATCCGTTTGTAATAGAACATGCTGGTAAACATCCTGCGAAACTTTTTTTATTTGTTTCGGGTGGACATTTAGAAATTCTACCTTCTAATATTGGACATCTTCGTTTAAAAATATCTAGTCCTTTATCAACTGCCAATATTTTAAGATTTGGATTTTTTAAATTCATTTCATATGCAGCAAATATTCCAGCTGGTCCTAAACCAACTATTATAACATCATAATTATTAATGTCGTCACACCTCTCTAAATACACGCGATTATATATACTATGTAAAATCGTGCTTCATTTATAATAAATCTTGACACTCTTTAAAACATTCGGCAAAATTACTAAATCGAAAAACTTTTGATTCATCATCATTAAAAGTAACTTTCATATTAAATAAACTAAAACCAATCAAATTAAATTCTATTACTAAATGAGTATCTACATTTCCAAAACAAACATCAAAGCTACTATACTTACTATAAACTTGAAAATCAAAGTAGTAATTATATCCCAACAAATTTGCAGTAACTAATAACATTTCCCAAGCTTCCAAAAAATCTTTAGCTTTATCTTCATCTATGCTAAATCCATACTTTTCATTTGTGTCTAAATAAATTTCAGCCGGTTTCATAATTTTCCCTCCATATAAAAAGAGCTATATTAATAGCTCTTTTCTTTAAAATTTAGCATATAAGTTAAAGAATTCAACATTATAAACAACAAGAAAATTAGAAAACCCAATGTAAACATAAGTGGCGTGTCATGAAATATCATAATAAGTACTCCCAATGCAGAACATAAGGTGAAGAAAAACATTGTGACAACAATTGAAAATAATCTTAATACACCAAACATCTATACAAACCTCCTACAATACGGTTCTAATTCCATGAAAATCTTCTTCACTTCACTGACTCTAGGATCTATTGCAGATATAGTTAATTGATTTCCTATCAATTTTATTGAATACTCACTTCGAATAACAGATTTAATTACTTTCTTTAAATTGTTATCTGCACTCTTACTAAATTTAAAAAACATCTTTACTATACTACCTTCTACCTTAACATCAAAAAACATATTTGTTGATCCCTTGCCAACACCATTTATATTTGCCAATGCTTTTTCTATCAACTTCACTTGTAATAAATCTCTATTGCTAGATTCAAATATCTCTACGAGAATTCCCTTCTTGTCAGAAAGCTCGTTTATTACTTCATAACTTTCAAAAAAACCCTTTATTTGATCTGAAATTTTCATAAGACCACCGAACCTATTTTATTTTTTTAATAGGCTTAATACAACTTTATAATACCCTGCCACCAGTTATCAAATACAATAATCCAACAATCAATAACGGTAACCAAAAGATATGAAACAATATATTAGCAATAAGCTCACCATTCTTCTTATATGGTTTAAAAAGTAAACCAACCAACAAATATAAAACTATTCCTATTAACCAAATCATATTTCCACCTCATCAAATGCAACTCTCATTATATTATAAAGATCAGAACCAGTAAGAATTTTATCAAATACATATTGGCAATAAGTTTTTCCATGTGAAATATCTATATTAAAGTTTTTATTTAATTTTGCATTAAAATTTATTTGAGGTTTATCTATCACAATAACAGTAACAGAACAACACGCTTCATCAACACTATAAAGTAATTTGTCATTAAAGAATTTAACACTTAATATTGATTTTTTATATGAAACAGTCATGTTGTTACTTTTTGAACTAATTGACAAACCTTTATTACTAATTAATTGAAGTCCACAAACAAAGTATTCAAAATTATCAATTATATCTTTAAACTTCTCATCATTTTCTATCATACTTCCACCTCACCAAATGTTCTATTCATTAAATTAAAAAATATAGATTGCAATTCATAATCTTCTATATGAGAAATATGAAACATGATCACTTTGTTTTTATTTGCTGTAATGATTTTATCTGATAATGTGACCCGTTCAATTGTTTTTCTCATTTTCTTATTTATTTTTTCCAAAAAACAACTTCTTTTCTCATCATCTAACCTATTAAATGCAGCAAAACGAAATGAAATTTTTATATCACAAAAACTTTCATTAAAATCAATAACTAAAGTTACATACATGGTTTCATTAACATATATATCGTCAAATCTAAAATTAATGATGTACTCATTCTCATCTTTTGTTTCTTTTAATGAACAACCTCTATCGATCATTTCCATAGCGCAAATATTGCTTTCAATACACTCGATTATATCATTAAATTTTGATCTATCCAAATCCTCCCACACGATATCATCTCCTTATATATAGATTATATCACATCAACGGGATTTTGTAAACACTTTTTAATAAAAAACAAATCGATAATATTCTGTAACTCTCTAGCATTAACTGGAAAAAATTCATAAGAATGTATATTGTCCTCTTTTTCTTTTCTCCATTTTCTATGCATCTTATGCCTCAATATAATAGAAGCTTTCCTAGAATCGAAATCAGATAAACTATTTACTATTCTCACTTTACAAGTTCCATGTTCTGAAACTTTGTTTTGGAAAAAATAAACAATCATACTTATCCACTCGTCTTTATAAGGTACATCAAATCTTATCATATAATTATGTCTTTGAAACTCTACTCTTTCTGCTGAACTTATATATGTTTCTTCAGATAATTCTAACCCACATCTAAAGACTTCTATACAATCCAATATATCTTTAAATTGATCTCTATTAAGACCCGATAAGTTTTTTTCAAAATACAAGATTTCTCCTCCTTTCTAATTAAACAAATACGGCTTTTCAATAATTAATTTTTCTATAATATGTTCCATAATTTTAACTACATCTGCAGGATTCTTTAGATAAAGATCACAGACTCCCTCTCTTAAACTCCTATATTCAAATTGTACATCTGTCTGCTCCCTTAGAAAATAACTAAAATCTAAACTTTGAGCATATTGTCCATATATTTCAAAATTCTTTGTGGTTCTATTTAAAAAAACTCTATTTGCAGTAAAATTACTACTACTCATAAAATCCCAAACATAATGATTTTTTTGATCGTAAAAAAATAAATTTCTCTTTATACTAAAATCTTTAAATGATAAACTCCACATTACTTCTTTATTTTCTAATGCTCTTTCAAAAGCTTCATGCATCTTTTCATTCCACTCTATATCAAATCTTCTTTTTGCTTCTCCCACGATATTCCTCCTGTACACAAAAAGATACCTTCTTAATATCTTAATTAAGAAGGTATCTTTTTTAAATCAATTTATTTGTCAAATTTTCTTTATTAATAAATCCAATCACTCTATCTACTTCTTTTCCATCCTTCAAAAATACCAACGTCGGTACTTTCATTACTCCATACTGCTCTGCAATCTCGAATTGATCTTCAATATTAATATCAGTTACTTGTACTCCATTTTCTTCTGATACCGTTTTAACTACCGGTGCTAACATCTTACAAGGTCCACAAGTTGTTGAATAAAATTTCAAAATTTCCATGTCTATCATCTCCGCTTTTTACTTTTGGATTTATATAATATAAAAAAGCTTCAAAAAAATTTCTGTTTTCCTATTTACTTTGAATAAGTATTGTGATATATTAAACATAAAAATACGGTAGATCTCTCTACCGTAGTAAGTATTTTTAGATAAAAACTTCGTATGAATGCGAGTTCGGTAAAATTATGTCAATATCATCAAATACTCCTACGTCTATTACTCCAGATAATGTTCTAATCTTCTCTGACTTACTACTACCTTCCCAATTCTCCAATGTCAATTCTGCGTGTTCACCTTCTACTACTGTACACACTGAAATCTCCGAAGCCTTAAACCCTTTACAAAATTTCATGAGGTCCCACGTAAGCGTTTCTCCTGCAAGTCTGTTCTGTGTTGTTATCATATGATAACCTCCTTTTTTATATTATATTCACATTTTATAATGAATATTATTAGCATTCCTTGTTTTCCTTAACCTGATTAATAATCTTAATTATATGGTTCCTATTTTTTAAACAGTATAAAATTTTAATTATCTTCTTGGAATAAAAAACCCAATCTCTCCAAATAATTTCATCAATTCGTGGATTGTATTCATATCATATACAGAAAAGCACAAAGTGTTATATATAGAAGAATAATCACCATTATATCTATCTAAAAAATCATTCGTAAATTCAGAAGTATGATTAAATTTCATCACTATACCATCTTTCACAGAACCAACCTCTATAGATAATAACTTTACATCTTCTCCCCACCACTTAGTCCAATATTCAAATTCATTAAAAACTTTATTTCTACTAAATTTAATATTTGTTCCATATTCTAATGCCATATATTCAGCATATCCCTTAAAAACTTGCTTCACTTCTGAATACTCCATTGTCATTTATCTCGTACAACTCCTTTAATATCTCTAATACGTTTTTCTCATCCTCTTCAACATCTATTAAAAATTTAACAGAAGGTCCAGTTACAGAATAATCTAACTTTTTTAAATATTTATTATTTATAAGCTTTACAGGAGAAACTTCATCTGATTGCGATAATGAAAAAATCGAAGTATTCAATACTCTTTTAAGAGATGTAAGTCTCAAAGAACCACCAGTTCCATCAAAATAACATATATGTTCAACTCGTATCTTCATTAAATTTCGATACATAAACTCGTGAGTTAAAACTGTATAACCAAAATTTTTTTTAGAATAAGTAAACATATCATCATTCATCAAAGATGATATAACTATCTGAGACTCTATATAATCAATAATTTTTTGACCTAACATTTCCTCAACCCTCTCTAAATGCTTCTTCAAAAAATTCTCTCAACTCTGCAAGATTTTCTACTCCAAAAGTTAATTTCAAATTCTTCTTATTATGCATAACTCTCTTAGAAACCTTACTTTGCATATTCTCCAACTTCTTTTGCTCTTTCATCCACTCTATAGTCTTAAGTGCTTGTATGCTCATATCATTATGAAACAATATACTAACAAGCATAATCTCTTGCTTCTTAGGTCTAAACAATATGATCTGAAAGTTTGGATTCTCAATCACATACGATTCCATCTTCTTGGAATTCTCTTTTTCCCAATATGTCCAATCTTTCTCGAATAAGGATTTCATAACAACTAATCCATCTAAGTAATTTATGAGATCCATACCAATCTCCCCCTAAAATATTTTATCTATCATATCTAACAAATCATGAAAATTATATAAAACTAATAGATTCTGAACACGATATAACTCGTATATCTTTTCTCTATATGTCAAATTTAAAGCACTTACAAAATATCTATCTTCAGAATAATAAATTGAAATACAAAGCTGACAATTAGAATAAACCAAAATGTTTTCCTTGAATATAATTACATTCATATTCTGCTCATTAATCAATACTTTAATTACTAAATTTTCTTTAATTTGATCTACTATATCTTCTAATTTCATACACAATCAACTTCTTTTATTGTACTAATAATACTAAAGAATTCCATCAATTCGTCAAGATCTTTCAACCCAAATCCAGATACTTTATAAAAATTGCTATATTTCACAAACTTTATTTTTTTTCTTTTAATAAAACACCAGTCTACCACATCATCTATAATGTTTAAAGCTACTCTAGTCTGTAAAACGTTTACATTTCCAGTCTCTATATAGTAAAAGAATTCAATCATCATAACATCTTCTTCGATAACATACAAATGAGTTTTACATGCATCATTCTTAATAAATATGCATTTATCTCCCGATACTATTTTCATAATCCTATATGCTTCAAGAAATTCTTCCATACCTTTCAGATCAAACATATTCTCCATCTCCTCAAAGTTTATGCTCCCAACATATCGATAATAAAAATCTAACTGCGGTTAACAACTTCTCATAAGAATCAGAAAACATTATAAACTCTTTGCTCCTAGTAAATTCGCTATTCAATACATAATCTTGAACTACTAACGTAAATTTATAATCAATCGGATCTTTATAAAATGCAATAGCAAACCAAGATGAATATGGTAACCCATAATGTATATTAAACGACCGACGCGTATCATCAAACTCTGTTATAGGATCAACTCTATATGCTTCTACACCAGCCAACTCTCTCATCAAAACGTCATTATCTATAATATCAAATATTTGCTTAGCGAACTCTCGTTGCTCATTTACTACATTTTCATCTAACATAATTTACCTCCAAATGAAACTCAAATATTTTAACAAAGTATCATGAGTTCCATATAAATTAAAACTATAATCAGCATTAAGATTAATTCTGTACTCATAAACAAATTTTCTAATTTTTCTGCTCCAATCAAATTGATTCCAATTGTATATTTTATAAATATATCTATCTTCTTCTATAAACCTTATATCTTTAGTAATATTTATATTCATAATTTCTTTATGATCAACTTTATAATGATAATAATCATTTTTATTTTGTGTAAATAATTTAATTAAATAAAAATTTTCATGATCATGATGTTTAATGAAATACTCTTTATCACATAAAGCTTCCATAACAATAAAATTCTCTATGTATTCAATTACTCGATCAATATCTTTAAATCTATTTGTCGTTTTCATTATTTTTCCCTCCTTTAAAATTTAATATGATTTTTACCAATTCTTCAGCCATTTCTTGATCTTTCACTATAAACTGAAAAGAAGCTTTTATAGTCAATATAGCATTTTTATACTTATCTCCATATATTACTTCTTCAGTCTTTGAATAATCATACTTATCTATTTTTTTTATAAAACTTTTTGCTCTATGTCTAGAACAATCAGTTCGAAATACGTAAACATCTTTCATAACATACATTGCGAAAATAATTTCGTTTTCTAAATATAAATAACATACATTATCCAAATCATCTATATAAGCATCTCCACTAGAAAGAGTCTCAGATACTACAAAAGCATTTAAATAATCTACAATATCTTCTTTATTCATATCCTCTCTCCTTTCAAAAATTCCAATATAACATCTAATAACCTTTTTGCCAATTCTTCTTTATATAGATGAATCTCAAATATAAAATCACTTATATATCCACTTTTATATTTCGTACATTCTCTTACATTATATTGAAATTCTCTCCTATCCATTATTTCTCTAAGCTTATTCATTTCATTCTTAGAACAATCTACATATATAGCACATAATTTACCATATGTACATACTTTCAAATTGCAAATTCTTTCTACATATAGAAAATATTTATGATAATCATTAGTATGAAATAAAACATCTCCTTCAGTTAATTGCTCAGATACTACAAATGCATTCAAATAATCTATTACATAATCGCTTATATTCATTTTTTACCTCCTCTCAAAAACTTCAATACAATTTCTAACACCAAATCAACTTCTTCTTTCTTATATAAACGGAATTCAAATGTAACTTCAGTTTTATATCCATTACCTTTATAAATTTGTCTATACTTTTTGTTATAAGCACAGGTTTTATAAAATCTACTCATCCTCTTATCAAATTTTTCAGTTTCTCTTTCGTCTAAATCTAAATATAAAATACAGAATCTACTGTGCATCCAAATTTTTAAATTTGCAACTTTGTCTATATATAGATAATAATTATCTTCAGCTACTCGATCAAGTGATACATTTCCATCAATTAACTGCTCAGACACCACAAAAGCGTTTAAATAATCAACAACATAATCTCTAATCACTTTGTGTCCTCTCCTTTATAAAACTCAATATCACTTCCAATACTTGACTTGCTTTCTTTTCTTTATATAAAGAAAATTCAAACGTAATATCAGTTACAAAAGCATTATCTCTTACAATCGTATTATATCTTTTTCTAACATGACAAATCCCTTCAATTTTCTTTGCAAAAATATTCTCTTCATCTTCAGAACATTGTAAATATATAACACAAAATTTACCAAATACATATAGTTTCAAACTATATACGTGATTTACATATAAAACATATTTATAAGTTTCTACATTATTTAAAACAACTACGCCATCCGTCAACTCTTCTGACACCACAAAAGCATTTAAATAATCTAACACATAATCGCATATATTCATTTTCTCCCTCCTCTAAATTTCAATATTAAATCTGCTAACTCTTCAGCTGTTTGCTGATCAAATATATGAATCTGAAAAGAATATCGCTTAATTTTTACTTCTGCTCTATATCTATTATCTCGCATTACTTCTTCATTTTTTGAATAAGAATATCTTTCTAATAGTTGTTCAAACAATTTAGCATCTTCTGATGAACACTTAATAAAAAATACCAACGAATCACTCAAAACATGCATTTTAAAAATTTCATCGCCATCGGAAAATAAAGAATATACAGTTTTATCAAAAACTTCAACATAAGATTCTCTATCTACAATAACTTCTGCTAAAGCAAAAGCGTCTAATCCATCTTTAATGTTTTCTATATTCATCGTATTCCCCCCACCTCTCCCCAATCATCGCATGTCTTCCTTATATATTAATTATATCACATCCTTCATACTTTGTAAACAATTTTTTAAAAACAATCCAGACCATGCTTCTTTCCACATATCATGTTAAAAAACATCGACTATCCTTTTATTATATACTCTATAACGGGCGGGATTCCTCTCAAACATCCGCAGCTAGTTATATCTTCTATTCTCTAACCTGGCTGAGATCACTTTTGATCTCAGTTCTATATAGAAAAACTAAGAGGTGGGAAAGGTTCCCCATACGCTTATGATAAGGTCGGAACAGGCAGCCGACACCCTTCTGGATCAAGATAAATCTTATTTATCTCCCGAAGTTAGGAGATGCAGGAAATGTCACCCTGCTATCATAAGTTACCAGAGATCAGGAGTACGCCGTCCTGCTTAGCTTTTTCTATATAGAACTGAAATTAATTTAGTTCTATATATAGAAATCTGATGCCAAAGACTTTTCTATATATAGCACTGATATTAATCAGTATAGGGCAAATTCGATGTCCTAGGATCTATTACGATATTACTACGCTAATGTTCTCTTTCAAATACATAGCAGAAAGTATCGTAATACTCCATTTAAAATTGGTGTTCACCACTACTAGCCTGTAGTTATAGCCAAACTCGAACAACCATCAACACCACTGGCAAGGTGTTTCCAGCTGGCGTATATCTCGTCGGTCAGCAAAAACTCCTAATTAACGAATTAATTAGGAGTTTTTTTTTATTGCTTATATTCAACTAAAATTTCATTAATAAAATCTAAAAACTTATCAAAATCTCCAAATATAAGTCTATCAAACGCAGCATAATCAACTACATATCTACATAATTCAAAATTCATATTAACCAATAAATTCATCTTAAACCTTTCATCATATACTCTCGCTCTTACCCAAGCAGAAGGCGAATTTTTATCTATATAAGCATCTATAAAAAGATCTAACATCTCACATGCAACTTCAAAAAGATCTATCTTATCTTTATGCTTTTCATAAACTTCAATTTTTAAATTCTTAATAGCGGTACTAAGCTTTGTAATCACACAATCACTTCCAATAAATATCTATTCATCTCTCTTACAGAACTAATCCAATCATTATACATTCTATCTTTAAAAGATTCAATTTGAACTTTATTTTTTTCTGTAACCAAACCCTTCTGATGTATAAAAAGTAATTCACTAATTCCAAATATATAAAATTCACATCTCATACAATATAATTTTTCTCCCTGTATATGTACTTCATATGCTAAATAAGTATCGTATTCATACGTAACATCAGTATAACCAAGCATAACTAAATTTAATTCAAATAATTCTAACTCGTCTTTAATCTCAATTGCAATATCTCTGTTCGCTATTCCTAAATAATCAAAGATTTTGCTCATACTTATTCACTCCAGTTCTATATATAGACTTTTATAAAATTTTCATCATAATTTCTATAGCTCTATCTAAACGCATAGTACTAGAGCTAATATCCTCAATTTTTCCATGAATTCTATCCATATAAAAATTAATATTAGTAACTATACGAATTGAATCTTCATTTATATATAAGTAAATTTTATCTGGATCTTTATTAAACAAAATAAATAATTTGCATTTTGAATTCTCTCCGTCTTCTACAGAATATCCATTAAAACTTGCATAAACCGTTAAAGCGTCTAAATTGTCTAACGTTTCTTCTTTTTCTCTATATAGAGCTTTTCTTAAATCTAACACACAATCACTCCAGTTCTATATATAGACTTTTTATAAAGTTTTCAGCATGAGATCTATTGCTTGATCTAAACTCATATTGCTTAAATCTTCATCTCCACTAATAGCTTTATTAAATCTCTCTCCATACAATCCACTATTAGAAGAAATGCACACTTTATCTTCTACAAATAAATTAATTTGACATACTCCCTTTTTAAAGGTTACATAGACTTCCTCAAGCGAATTCTTTTTTACAGAAGTATAGTATTCTTCAAAATTAGCAAAAATCATCAACGCATCTAATTTATCAAGAGTTTCTTCTTTCTCTCTATATAGTACTTTTCTTAAATCTATTACTCTTTTCTCTTCCTGTATATTAATTATATCACGTTTTTTTGCTTTCGTAAACAACTTTTTTAATTTCTCTATATATAGACAACTGGAAATTTCTGTCAACCTCACTATCAACTTATCGACAATTGTTATGATCCGCATATGCAACTCCTCCGCAATTCCTAATATTTGTACAACACTTTTACAGCAATTTCCACCACTTTTGATCTACTTTTTCTGAAAATCCTTTAGCTACAAATAAACTCAGCATTAGCTTAGCAAAAGTGTCAAAAATGTGCTAGATTTCTGGAAGTCCTCACCCACTCTGACCTCCGATCTCGTGACTTCTTTTTTGAGATCTCGTGTTTGTTTTTTTGAGATCTCGTGTTTGTATCGTTGTTTGTTTCTTGATATATATGTTTTTATATATAGTAGTTTATGTTTGTTCTTTATATATGATATTTGATAGTATATAGGATTTTCTTTATATATGCTGAAGTCTTTATATTAACGTTTGTTTCTATATATGATTCTTATTTATTTTATATATGTATTGTTTATAGTTAATATTGTTTATATTTTATATAGTTTATATAGTTAGTTTCTTCTATACGCGCACGCGTTTACTATAATAAACGTTTATCTTTATATATGAATGTTTTATATACAAATGTTCTATATATAGATTCTTTTCTATATAGTGTATATATTTCTTTTTTGTGTATGTTCATTTTTATTTATCTCTGATGTTTATACTTTTAACACCCTTCTTTGTTGTTCTGGGTTTAATTTTGTTACATTTTACTTTACCCTTTTTACACAGCTTTTTATACGATTTACACCTACCTTATGATTATTATTTAGTGCAGTATTTACATTTTTATGACAGTTTTATTTACACAATGGATATTTTAGTGTAGTAGGTGTAAATTTCAGTCTAGAGTGTTCTAGAGTATTTTACGGAGTTAAAAGCTGGTTCTATAGTAGATTATTAAGTAAAGTTCATAATTGGATATTATTTTTTTATAGTCTGATTATTGATTGTAGTGTATTTATTAGTATTTCAATTTTTTTTATATATAGCATTTGTTTTGTTGTTTGATCGTCATATATTTTTATTAGTTTTTTTATTTTTCCGTCTATAGTAGACGAATGTATTTCTCTATTGATAGAATCCAGTAGAATTGTTTCTTCGTCTATGATAATATAGACTGAGACTTTATCCATTGCTAGATAGATTAGTGCAGAGTTATTTAAGTAGTCTTGAACTCGTAGTTTGTGACCTAGCATGTATATTGATACTTCTAGTGTTTCCAATTGTTCTGTTAGGTCTTTGTTTATATTTGTTATAGTATTTGTTAGTATTCCCATTTTACATATGCTCCTTATTAGAATTCATTTAGTATTGTGATTATTGTTTTTATTGCTTCATCTTGTGGCATATATCCGTACATTTCATTTGTTTTATGATCGACTAATGTATATACAGGTTCTGTATTTGATAAGTCTCTATATGCTGAGCATTCATAGACATTGTTTTTTCTTATATTTAAAGATCTGATAAAATCGCCATCAAATGAGTAATCCAATAGAAGTAGAGTTACATCAAACATTTCTAGTTGATCTATTTGATTTTGGTTTAAATTTCTTTTTTCAAAAAATGAAGTTAGTGAATTCATAATATTTATCTCCTTGTATAAGACTATTTAGTGTTTTGATTGTTTTGTTTATTGCTTGATTTTCTGATGTCAATTTAGCAACTTTATTTGCTATATAATTAGTTATCATGTATGTTGTTTCTGTGTATTCTTTTGATTCAAAAATTGTCGTGTCTGTGTATAATTTTTTTATATATGTTGTTGTTTCTTTGTGTATTGAAAAAAATGCTATCTTGTTATGATTTAATATATGTAAAATATTATTATTAGTGACAAATTTATAGTCTAACATAAGTAAAGATACATCTAATAATTCTAGTTGTTCTTTTTGTATTTGAGTTGCGTTTTCTTCAAAGAATGATGTTAGAGTAGTCATATTGTTCTCCTTTTAGATAATTTCCATTATCATATCCACTATTTGTTCTATAGTTAAATTTTCAATTCTTTCTACAGGTTGATTCTCTCTTGGGTTAAAAAATATTAATTTGTCTGAGCTTTTTTGTTTATATATAGTGAATTTATGATTTTCGTCGTTAAAGAAATACATAAACTCGCTCGCGTTTTCCGTTCTCCAGTTTAGTATGGGTAGTGTTGCGTCTATTGCTTCTATTTTTGTTTTGTATTCTTCTGATGTTTTATACTTATTTAAGTATTCTATTAGTGTCATATGATTCTTTCTCCTTATATATTTTTCATTAGAAAATCTATTGTTTCTGTTATTGTTATTTGTTTTAGTTTTTGCATATATTTATTTTCTTTGTTCATAAAAAATACTGTACATGAGTCCGTTGTTTTTCTTGCTAAAATTGAAAATTTACATTGACGATTTTCATAAATAACGTAAGTAGATAAACTATGAGGTGCTAATCTATATTCTAACATATTTAAACTTACCTCTAATGTTTCTAATTGTTCTATTTGTTTTTGTGTTGGTTTTTTGTGTTTAAAAAATTCTATTAGTATTCCCATTTTATGCTCCTTATAGAATATAGAATAAATGGTCTATTACTTGTTCTGTTGTTAAATTTTCTCGTCTTTTAATTGTGTTTTCTTTAACATATCTTATTGAAAGTTTATTTGAATCTACGTGTTTAAATATAGTAAATTTCCATTTGCCTTTATAATGTCCGCGAAACGCTAAATTATAAGTTAGTTCATAATCTAACATAGTTAAATTAAATTCTAAGAATTCCAATTTTTCTTGTTGAGTTTTAGTTAAATCGTTTTTATCGAAATATTCATTTAGTATTTTCATTTTATACTTCCTTATCTAGTAGATTAATAATTTGATCTACTGTTAATTTGTTTATTGTTTTAGCGTAAATCATTTTTTCTGTTTTGTAACATACATCATAGATATAAACAGCATTGATTTTTTCCCAGCTAATTATGAAGTAATTAGCGTTAAAACCTTCTACATGTATTTGTAATGTGTTTAAAAATTGTTTTCTCATTTTATATCCTAGCAGACACAGTTTTACATTTATTATATCTAATTGTTCTTCTTGCTGTTCATTCGGTTTTGATCTATCAAAGTATTCTACTAACGTCATTGGTTTTTTCCTTTCATATTTTTGATAGTAAATAAATAACACGTTTTAATGTGATATGACGCAATGCATTTGCTGTTTTTTTATCATCCTCATCGTCTCTATGATCAAAAACCATATAATTGTATTTGGAATTTTCCATTTCCTGATAAATTGATATTTTACAAGTATCTTTAAGATTCACATATAGAGAATTCATCGAACCGTGTTCCAACCAATATTCTAGCATGTTTAAATTTACTTCTATCATTTCTAATTGTTCTATTTGTTCCATGGTTAAATTTTCATCTTTAAAATATGTTGTTAGTATCATAATTTTTCTTTTGACTCCTTCATTATTGCTTTTGACAATAAATCTACAAGTTCATCAAATCTTACATGTCTACTCCAACCCTTTTTATATGCAAAAAAATCATATTCATTTTTTCCTTTTATATAAATAGAAGCTATCTCTGTTATATGAAGCATACCAAGATCCACTCTTTTAAATTCATGCCCTAAAATGATGGCTGTTATTTCTAACATTTCTAATTGTTCTATTGTTTGATCTGCGAGATTTTCACTTTTAAAGAAATTTGTCAATGCCGTCATATGCTCTCCTCATTTCAATGTTGAAAGTATATCAATGATCTCTTCTAATTTTACGTTTTTCAAATAGTGATCGTGTTGATTATTTGGTGGGTATTGAACAAAAACATCGTATATATTTTTTGGGTTTTTATAGATTGCAATTATTGTATGTTGCAATATTACATATACTGCATTTGACATATTTTCAAATTTATAGCCTAACAATATTAATGTTACTTCTATCATTTCAAATTGTTCTTTTTGATGATTCGTTAAATTTTTTTCTTTAAATAATTTTGCTAGTTTTGACATTGCGACTTTCCTTTTTTTAATATTAGTTCATACAAAATATCAATAATTTGCCGTATATTTTGTTGACGTTTACTTATTTTTTTGTCACTCGATGTAATTGAATAGTGTTGCTGTCCAGTTGTTTTAATGTTTGTACTTTTTGTTTCTTTATTGTAGTAAATTTCAAAAACAGGGTGTTTATAAATAGTGAAATTGTTTTCTCTACTTAACTTTATATATAAAGAATCTAAAAATCTTTCTTCAATTGTATAATTCAATAAAACTAAAGAAACCTCCAGTGCATCTAATTGTTCTGATTGTTCTTCCGATAATTCTTCTTCCTTGAAATATTTTTTTAGTGTTGACATTTTAATTCTCCTTACATTATTTTAGGTACAACTTCAAGTACACTACCTAAACTGAGTTGATGACTTGGACCAAACATTTGCAAAATTTCTTCAAGCTGAATTTTTATCTTTACGGTGTGTGCTGATACATTATATTTATATCGCGCAATAATGTTGGTTTGTTCTGATTTTTTATATATGGATAATTTTTGATCTCTATATATCGATAAAATAAGCTTTCCATTTAAACGTAAGTATATTGTTCTATCGGTTTTTTCAAATGTATAACCTAGCAAAGCTAGAATTATCTCTAATGTTTCTATTTTATCTTTATATAATTGTATTTTAGTATCTTGTTCAAAAAACTCAATAAATGTCGACATATATAAGTTCCTTTCTTTAGATCAGTTTTTCTATAAGATTTATAGTATCATCTATGTTTAGATCAGAACTACTGTTTCTTTCTTTAAAATATTTTTTTATTTTTTCGTATGCTGCTTTATTTTGAGAAAAGAATTGCCACTTTTCATTGAGATACGTTTTAACAACTGAAAAACCGCCAGTGTTATTATACATATATATGTTTAAAACGGTGTCAAACCATTTTATTTCATAACCCAATAAATTTATTGTAACTTCTATTTGCTCTAGTTGTTCAATTTGTTCTTTGTTGAGATTTATATTTTGAAAATATTCTATTAGTTCCATGATTTCTCTTCTTTCTTATTTAGATTCAATCATTTCATATAACTCTAATATTAATTGTTCTAACGCTAAATTGCGAATAGAACGTGTTAATTTTTCTCCAAAATAAATTGAATAGTTTAATTTTTCTCCAAAGTACATAGAATCATTCTTTCTCATTAATTTTTCCGTATATATTCTACACTCAATTTGATTATTTTTAGAAATATAAATATTTAAAGATGGAAACGATTGTGTAATCGTATAATTAAACATAATTAACATTGTTTCTAGCACATCTATATTCTCAATTTGTTGTTCTGTTAATTTTTCTCTTTTAAAACAAGCTGTGAGAGAAGACATTGTGTTTTCCTCCTTTAATTTAGAAATTGTAAAATAGCATCTATTAATTCGTCTACACTTAATTTTTCTTTAAATGGATTAAGTACATAATACGGCGTTTTTGTATTTGTTGAGTTTTTTAAAATAGTGTATGTATTATCTTTTTTTGTTATAGAAAACATGACTTTATGATTATATGAAATAATCAAATTTGTTAAAGAAATAGATTCTCTAACATTGTAACCAAACATAAACAAAATTGTTTCTAATCCCTTCAATTTTTCTATTTGCAAATAATCTAATTTTTCACATGTACAAAAGTATTTAACCATTTTACTCATCGTATTTTCTCCTTCAACACATATTTACCCATATTTTTGCTGTTCCTCTACAACAAACACAAGTGAAAAAATCTAATTCAGTTATATAAAAAATGCCATTAATACATTCAATACAATCAATTTTCATATAATCTTCAATGTTTATCACGTCTATTTCTAATATTGCTTTCTCATGCATTTGTTTATATATTGTGGCTTTCATAATTTTCTCCTTCAAATAATTTGCATAATAAGGTCTATTGTTTCTTTAGCATTTAAAAGTTTCTTGTCTGTTTGTTGTTTAATTTTTTCTTTTATATCTATATTGTTTGACCAGATTAAAAACTTATCAACATCTCTCCAATGTATACCAAATTTATTGCAATTATTAATATCAAAATTAATGCCTAGGGATAAAACGTTTAACTCGTAATCCAATAGTGTTAATGTGACATCTAAAGTTTTTAATTTTTCTATATATTCTTCTGATAAATTTTCGTAGTCAAAAAATTCAACTAGCATTTTTTCACCTCACTTCTAAATAATTTTTTCAATAATAGTAAATAATTCTTCCAATGTTAATTTATGAAGGTAAGCATTATGTTTTTCTGCTTTTTCTTTAAACTCTTTATTTGTTGACCAAATAATCCATTTACTTTCATTGTCTGAAACGTAAAATTGATGTAATTTGTTTTTGCTAAAAGCAATTGCATCAACAAACTCGTGTGTGTCATATCCTAATAAATTAATTGATACTTCTAACGTTTCTAATTTTTCTCTATATTGATTTGTTATATTCACTTTGCTTAAAATAAATTTTGTCAAGTTTCCCATCACAATTCTCCTCTCATTAAAGTATATCTGAAATAAGTTGTATCATCTCAGTAGTTTTTAAATTTAACAATCCAAGATTAAACGTTTGATGATACTCATAGATCTTATTGAAATATTCATCGCTATCTGCTCCAATTATCCAGTTGTTGTTTGCTTCTTTTATTGGATTGCGATAAATATAAAATGCTTCTATCCAGTCTTTTTCAAAATAAAGACAAGGATAATTCGATTGTGCAATTTTTAACTCATAACCATACATTTTTGCTTTCACTTCTATCATATCTAATTTTTCTGCTTGTTCTGAATCTATATTTATGAAAAATTCTTTTAGCATTTGCTTCCCCCTAAAACAGGATTTATAAAATCGCTCATTATTTTTCATCTCGTAATAATTTTTAATGTTTATATTGTCTTTATTATTATATTTAATGTATGTCAGACTTTTAATTTTTAAATTATTTTGTCCATTATATCTAATAATTCTGATAACTCAATTTCTTGATGTGAAAATGGCAACAATTTTTTAAGTTTATTTTCATATATCAGATTATTGTTTGTTGCACTTATTATCCAATTTCCTTTTGATATACTATAAATATAAAAAACTTCACTATTGTCTTTAAAAAAATAAATTATATTTGAAACAACAAAATTTTCATATCCTAGCAGAGATGTTGATACTTCTAAAGCTTCAATTTTGTCTAATTGTTCTTGAGTTAAAGTTTCGTTTTTAAACATTTCACTAAATTTCCCCATCGTTAACTCCGCCTTTATATTATTTTTTGTATAATATCTATTAAATCAAAACAATTTAATATTTTTAATGTTTTCTGTAGTCCATACCTTTGTAATTTAAATAAATATTCTTTATTTTCAACTCGAATAGAGTACTTTTTTTCTTTATCTTCATAATATCCATCTTCATCTTCGTGAAAATATACATAGAATTTACTTTCTCCATCTTTATAAAAAGATATATGAAATTCGTCGTCATTTTCATCTGTAACATTGTATCCTAAAATGAATAAATTTACTTCAAGTAATTCTATTTTTTCTAGTTCTTGTTGCGTTTTACATTCTTTTTTGAGTTTATTTAACAATAATCCCATTTTAATTCCACCCTTTATACTAAAATAGCCACTCAATAAGAGTGGCTGATATTACTTAATAAATTTTATTAAGTATTTTTGATATATCCTATATAATAATTATATCAAAAATACACAAAAATGTAAATTGTTTTTTAATATTAAATTATGCCTTCAATTATGCTTATGGTTTCTGGCACATCTAAAAGAGTTTGATTCGTTTTCATTATTTTTTCTTTAAATTCATTTGTTTTTCCAACTACATACCAAAAATTAATAATGGTTTCTTTTTCAACGCCCTTGCAATATAAGATATAAAATTGTTCTAGACCGTTTTTATTGAAACTTAAAACATAATCTTTATAAACTATAACATATCCAAGTAATGTTGCGACTATTTCCAAGGATTCTACTTTTTCAATAGTTTGCTTATCCATTTTGACAACGCTAAAATAGCTACTGATTATCATATACATTCCTCCTTTATTAATCATTATTTTGAAATAGGAGAATATAGAATCAATAATTCTTTCATTTTGTTTAATGCTTCACCAAAATCGTTACAATTATATACAGAGAGCATATCTGATCCCTTATCAAATCCAGATAAATTGATAGAAAAATTATATTTATTTGTATTAAAATACAAATATACAACAAATAAGTCAGTGAAACCAATTTTTGAATTCACTATACAAGTTACTCTTATTGAATTATACACGGAAATTGAAGTTCCAATAGTAACGTCAATAAGATTTGCTAAAACCATGATAGAATCTATTTCATCGCTATATTTATTAACCATTTCTATATTCGATTTTTCCAATAATTCTTTGAAATTCAAATTTTATCACCCCTAATCTCAGATATACCTACATATTATGTCTTTTGCTTTTTCTAAAGTTTCATCAAAATTATGAAATTTTTGATATGTTGATAATAACTCTGGATTTTTAAATTTAAAAGTGTATGCATGTATGCAATATCTTTTTTCTTCAAATGATAAACTCATTATAAATAAAATATCTTGTATTGCGCCGTTCGTTATTGCAAAATTCGCAATGATAGTGTTTTCAGAATAAAAAGCAAATACATCAATGTCTAATAAATTAGCGAAAACTAATAATGAATCTATTTGATCACTATAACTTTCCCCAATTTCATCGTATGAGAATTCCAATAATTCTTTAAAATTCACGTCATTTCATCCCCTAATTTGAAGAATATAAAGTTAATAACTCATACATTTTATCTAGCATTTTATTTAAATTTGTAGTGTAATAATTTGTGTCAATATCGTATTTTTTAGAATCTTTTTTATTAAGAAACATATTGTATCGATTCAAATCAAAACGAAAATTGATGAAAAACAACATGTCATCTGGACCATCGTATTTATTCATATAGAAACTTACGCTCATTGCATTTTCTATGCAAAACGCGTTATGTATTTCGATATTTGAAAGAACAGAAACAACTGATATCATATCCATTTTATCTTTAGAATCTTGACTTATGTTTTCATATGCGGTTTCCGCAAGAACTCTGAAATCCATATTATCTCACCTCATGATTTGATAATATTTCCATGATTTTTTCTAATTGCTTTTCAAAATTTTCTACTGTTTCAATAATTCCAGTATTTCGATTTGATACTCTGTATAAATCTTCTTTAAAATCTATATAGAGAGTATAAATGACAGTATTCGAACTGAATTGTCTGTGTTTATAAAAATGTACTCTAAACAAAGTTTGATCTACGTATCTGCCCCATACACTTAAACCAATCAAAATTGGCAAAAACCTCTATAGAATCTATTTTATCTATTTTTTCTTGTTCAAGAAGAATTTTGCTTTTTTCAAATACTTCATTAAAACCTCTTTTCATATAATTTCCCTCATTATTATAAAAATTATAAATTTTTTGCTCTTTACAAAAACATTTTACAAAGTTCAACGAGTTCCTTCCACTTTAAATTTTCAAACCAATATTGACTGTCTCTTTCTTCTGTATATTCATACTTTTTCTGTGCATAACGCAAATTACTTACGTTTTCTCTCGCAATAACACTAAAAGTTTTATTTCCAAAATATGCATCAAATATTTCCTGTTTGTTTTTTACAAAAACCACCCAATCTAATTCAGTATCTGCGACAATTTCATAATCTAACATTTTTGCGGTAAATTCTATATCTTCTAAATCATTTATTTGTTCGTCACTTAAAGTTTCGTAATAACTTGCTACATATTTAAAAACCGATGTCATATCCTCAACCACCTTATAAAAACATTTTTATTAAATCAATAAATTCTTTCCATTCTAGATGTTCAAACCAACATGCTGGTCCTAGTATTTGAAATTTATATTTCTCTTGTGCCTCATTTAATTTAATTGCATTTTTGTCAACTACAATACTAAAATCTTCTTTCCCGAAAAAAACATCAAATATTTGTGGTTCATCTTGTGAAAAGATTATCCAACCTTCAATAAAATCTTTATCAATATTGTAATCTAACATTCTTGCAGCCATTTCAATATATTCCAATTCTTCTATTTGTTGAGCATTTAACGGTTGATAAAAATTAGCCACCTCTATAAAAATAGACATATCTCACCTCAATCATAAAAGCGTTTTACATATATCTACAAGTTCATTCCAACGTAAATGTTCAAACCACACGTTCGCGGTTAGAAACTCGTGTTTATATTTTTTCATCACTTCATTCAAATTATTTTTTTCATCACCAATAACTACGCTAAAATCATTGTTTCCAAAATATACATCAAATACTAAATTGTCATCTTTTTTAAAAAGTACCCAATCATTCATGCTATCCGCAACGATATCATATCCTAGCATTTTTGCAGTTACTTCTATATATTCTAAATCTTCCATTTCTTCATCATCTAACGATTGATAAAAACTAGCGGCTCTTATTAACACTGACATATTATTACCTCACAATAACTTTTCTAAAATAAAAAACATAGTGCAACTTTCTTCCATCATTTTTTTATATATGTTTCTTTTTTCAACTACACATACGCAAATGTTTGGGTCTTCTTTGAAGATGTTTACATAAAACAAAGTTTTTTTGTTGATTTCAAAAAATGCTCTATATTCTTGTATGGAGGATTCTTTTACATAAGGATTATTTGTTTTTTGAATTTCACAAACATCTATCTCATACCCTAACATCAGCGCCATGCACTCTATCAACTCGCTTTTTTCGATTACTCTATTTCCCCAAATTTCTCTGCATGCATTTGAAAAACTAGGCATCTTTATCAACACCCCCCAGTTTTATAATAATTTATTAATTCTTTTTATACAATCTTTAACTGCTAATTCTAATTTAAAATCAGCAATTGTCATATTTTGAATTATATTTGCTAAACCTAATGATTCTCCAACTAAAGTTGCATGACCATTTGATATCTTAAAACTGTACGTCTTAGAGTTTTTATGAAAATTAACACAAGAAACTCCATTTTTTGAATATGCTGAAACAAAAACATTCCAATCCATAAGAGTAGCCATGATTTCTAATGCTGCAGCTTCTTCCAATAATTCTTCACTAAATTTGTAATATTGATCATTTAATAAATCTAAGATTACACCCATTGGCGTTCAATTCCTTTCCGTTAATTAAGTTTTTTAATTAAATATTCGTTAGCTTCATTTATAGCATCAACCCATTTTTCACTACAATAACTATCTTTATTGGTTCTATAAATTAACATCACATCACTTTTGCGAAAAGTGAACTGAAACTCCCAACTAAATTCTTTAATTACATAATATTGTACACAATTATCTTGAAATTCTTGCATAACAGTATAATCAAGCAACGTTAAATTAACTTCCAGCATTGCCAATTGTTCTTTAATTTCTTCCGCCAATTCACTATGAAACATCTTTAAAAAGAAAAAAACTTTACTCAAAATCACCACCTCCGTATATATTTATTATATCACGTGTACGTAATTTTGTAAACTGTTTTTTAATTTTTCTATATTAAAAAACTAAAAATTCCTCCATTTTTCTCTCAATATGTAAAAAAATATACAAGCTATAGAAATTGTGTATAGTTTTCATTATTAACACTTTTTAGTTATTATTTAATGTAACTTTTATAATAATTTTTGTATAATTTCCCAACCTTTTTCTACACTGATTTTCATGCCTGGATGAAATTGATCAACTGAATTTCTTTTTGTCTCATCAAAACAAAAAATCCTCATTTTCTCATCTGAAAATCTTATCTCTATTTTACAAGCGTTTTCTTTATCAAAAAACAATATTTGAATCTTATTACTGTTACAAATATTGTCAAATGTATAATCAAGCATTATAGCCATAACTTCAATAACATTTACTTGATCTTCAATATTCTTAATAAGAAACTCATTATATCTTGTTGATAATAAATCAATAATAGTGTTCATCAAATTTTCTCCAATCACAATAATTTTTTAACTAATTCCAAAGCGGGTTTTATGTACAAAAATTGAGTATTATCTTCTAAAGATAATTTTCTTTTATAAGATTGACTATAAATTTTAATATCAATATATGATTTAGAAACAATTAAAGAAAATGGATTTTTGTTATCTTTAAAAAAATGTAAATGATCATCAGCGGAATCAAAATGTAATTCATATCCCAATAATTCGGAAACAACTTCAATTGAATCTGCGATATCAAAAAATTCCTTGCAATCTTTAACACCTAACATATCAAGAACATTTTTAATTTCTCCCATTTTTTATTTCCCTCCTTATAATTTTATTATATCACAGAAAAGGCATTTTGTAAATTGTTTTTTTAAATTAACAAGTGACAAAGTTTCAAGGCACTACCCCAATCTATATCTCCACTATCAAAAAAATTAAGATTCAAACCTCTAATTGAAAGATTGGTTTGTTTAAGAATTTCAAGAAAATTTTTCTGATATAAAGTGTCAACGTTAACTCTTGCAAATTCTTTTTTAAAAGTAATTTGAAATTTTTGTCGATTTTCTTTTTGAAAAATAATCCAATAGGCAAAGCTATGTATATCATAACCAACAATAATAGCATTTAATTCTAACATTTCTATACTTTCTTGATAATTTTCCCACAATATATGAGATTCTATACGCGCCATGCTTGACAAAATTCCCACGTTAATCACCCAACTCCCTTAAAAATTCTTATATAATAATTATATTAAATCTTTTGATTTTTGTATACAATTTCTGTATTTATTAATATAATAATCATATATGATCAAGTTGGAGGAATTTAAATGTCATTTTTTCCAAAAGAATTTGTCGAAGAAAATGATTATATTGAGGCCATGTTAACAATGATAGAACTTACTAGCGATAACCTTTTTATTGAGAAAAAAGATAACAATCTTTACAAAGAAGTACTTATTTATCGTTTTCTTCACGGAAAAGATATAAATAACAATAAAATTGTTCTTACTTTTAGTAAAAAAACAAACAGATTTATAGCGGGCTTGCAAGGTCGTACAGATAAGAAAAATAAAGCTAAAACCGTTTATGGAGTTGTAGACGCATTTTATTCTCATGAAGATAGTTACATAAATATTTTGAAAAAAGTAAATACTTGGTTAGGAGAAATGTTTAAACATGAAAAAAATAATTGATTGGTTTTGGGATGGAGTCCTATTAAAAGATGTACGCGATAAAATCACCTATAAGCTTTTTATTTTTATGTATTCAATGGTGTTTGTTATGGTATTGTTTGTTAATTTACTTTGTATTCCTGCCTTTATTAAAGTTATAAATAATGGTTTAAATTTTGAAAAAATCTGCACCCTATCAATGCCAATTATATGTCTGGTATTAATAACATTTGTCTTGTTTGCAGTTATTAAAGGTTATAAAAAATTAAGTTCAAATTGAGGTGCAATTTAATGATTTTTTTTCCAGAAAATTTAAAAGAAGAAAATGAATTAATGAATAGTATATTTGTATTGGCTGAATTAAGTGATTATACTTCTACCATTACAGATTTTCCGTCTCAAATTAAAATTGTTTTTTCTAATGACAACGAAAATAAAACAATTGTAGTTATAATCATGAAAAAAGAATTTGGTCTTATCGTATTGTTTCAATTATTAAATTGCACATCAGTATTTATTAATAGTTATAAAAAAAATATAACCGTTAAAGATGCGTTATATAAAATCTTATCTCGGTTTTAGGAGGTTGAATATGAACGCTTTCAAAGTTAAATGTTTATCTTGCGGAGAAAAATCAATATTAACTTCAACGATAGATAGTCAAATGGGCTTTAACAGTGCAGACATTAATTCTAGTAATTTAAAAATAACAACAACCTTAAAAAACAAAGCTTTTGTATTAAAATGCGAATGTGGAAACACAATTCTTGAATTTTAATAATACACAAATAAAAAAAACCACCTACTGAGGTGGTTTTTTTATTTAATTAGTTGTTACTATTGCATATAATCTTTTAAAAAAGAAGGTGATAATAATTTCTAATTATGTTTATTTGGGCTCAAAAAAAGATGGAAAATTTATACTTAAAGCTGATACTAGTGTTAGAAGTGAATTTAGAAATTGTTATATAAATGGTGGTGAAAATGTGGAATATGAAGTAACTATTAATGGTAAAATGATTGCTGATCAAATTTATACAAAAAGTTCTTTAACCAAAGAAGCTATTTCTATAGGTTTATATATTGAAAGTTTAGCGATGTTATTAGTTGATAAAGGTTTTATTAGTAAAGAAGAATTTGATGATTGTGTCAATGCATTTACAATTTCTAGAGAATTAACAAAAGAGACCTAATTGGTCTCTTTATTTTTTAATATTTGAATATTTTTGATTTAACTCTTGTCTGCTTATTTGACTAACTTCTAATTTTTGGTGACCAAAACTTTTCTTATTGACAAGAGTTGTTTCGTGACCTTTTAAAAAGTAATAATGTATTGGTGGATTCATTTGAGGACCAGCATTTTTAGATGTATAATTTTCTATAAGTTCTTGTATTGAGTTGCCAGTATAATTAGCCAATCCACTATGTAAATTTGTAAGTAAAAAAGTATTTTTCATATTTGAAATCAAATACGGAGTAGAATGATTATTCTTACTAACAACCACGAATATATCTCCAGCTTTTGGCTCTCTAAAACTTTCATCAACTTTTAACTTCATGTCATCCTCCAAATTACCACAAGTATTTTTTTAAACGCAGTTCAATCAATGATTTTTCTATAGTGTTTGTTATGAAATTGATTGCTCCATCGTAACAAATAGAATATCCATCTTCACCATTAATAACGTTTATAATTATATTGTTATCGTTAATGTAAATATTATATATAACAATTTCATACAAGATTGGATCTTGATTTCTTCTAAAATAATGAGATATTTTCCAATGACACAAATTCACATCTTCTTTAATTTTAATAAAATTAAGTTCAACATCATTTGCCAAAAATACATTAACGATAAAAGAATTCAGAAATTCATGAACTTTGCTTTTATTAACTTCAAAATTCATAATCCACCTCCTTATATATATATTATATCACAAATTTAGAAAATGTAAATAATTTTTAAATTTTAAAAACTCTAATTTTATTATCTGTAGAACGAATAATTATTTGCGTTTCTTCCAACTTTAATTTTTCTTTTTGTTCTTCTAAATTATTTAATTTATCAATTACATTTTCTCCGTCAATTTCACTAAATTCTTTTTTAATCATCACTTTTTCTAAATCCTTTTTTGCAATTGCTTCAACATGAATCTTGTTTTCAGTATTACTCAATGCTGCCTCTAAAACTAAAGATAAATTTTCCCGTCCAATATTTGAAAAAATTTCAATCATGTTATCACTCCTTATTTTTAAATAATTGTTATTATATAAAAGAGAGCTATTTTTTTAAACTTTTCAAATTAATACATATAATAAATTTAAATTATCCGTCTAACTCATTATATATAGGAATATTTCTTATATAGAAATTTTAAATTGAGTATTGGAGTTGTAATCTATGGAAGATGGCATATTTTTATACAAAGATAGATTAGTTGAGAGATTTGGATTTTCGTTTTTCTATGTATTGAATTATGATTCAGATAGAGATGAATTTGACTATAGTTCTCAAGTAAGAATAGATCAAGAGGATTTTTCTCGCTTAGTTAGAATGCCAATTGATTTTGAAATTTTACTACATTACATTTAAATGAGCTGATTATATAATGATAAAAAGAGGAACAACACAAAAAAGAGATATTTTACAGCATAATATATTTACTTCTAATATATGGTTGGATTATGATTTTTTCCTAGTTGACGGAGAAGTTTTTATGGTTAGAAATGAAAATTCAATCATTCAAATTTTCAACTCTTTATCAGGATTTTTAAACCACGAAGTATTTATTGAAGGATTCTTTTTTAATAGACAAAAAAATTATGTAATGTTGGAAAAAAGTCCAGAAATTATTCTGCACTATTTATATATGGGTGAAAATTATGAATGTTGATTTTGAAGTTTTAAATCATATTTTATACAATAAAACAATAAACATAATGTTGATAAACGAAAAAGATATTTATTACTTTTACTCTTTAAACGAATTACATTCATATAAAAAAGTTATTATATATGATATAAAATCTTCATACCGAAGTGCAATTCCACAAATATTTGAACTAGAACAATCTGAAATATCTTATGTATGGCTACCAAAAAGTATAGAATTAATAATTCACTACGTGGAGGAATTAGATTGAAAGAATTATATGATGTAATTGAACAAACTGAACAGTTTTGGTTATATGATCAAAATCTATATTGCTCTTACGGAACGAGTAGATACGGTTCATCTTTTGTAATATATAAAGTTTTAGACATTTTGCAAAATGATGAAAATGGCAACACGATATTGGGTAACGCGATATTGATAAGAAGTAATGAACAAGATAAACTTACATTGATACCTAAATGTAAAGAAACAATATTATTTCATCTTTTTAGAACATAATAAAATGCTGCTCTCTCGAGCAGCATTTTTTACTGAAATTGTTTATTATATTCTGTTTGCCATGTTGTAAAAATACTTTCAATCATAGTATTCCAAGCTGTAATTGGTTCAATTGGAGTTGGTGTCACATTTTCTATAGTTGTTGATGTTGCTATTATTATTCCAGAACCACTATATAAACTTAATCTAAAAGAACTAAAACTATTGTTTGTATCGATTGTGCTTTTAATACTTTGGGGACAAACCAATCTTATGTCTATTGACATTCCTGAATTATTATTTTGATCTAAAAAGATCTTAACCATGCTCTTTATCTTCTTCCAGATCAAATATTCATTGCCACTACCAGTATCTAAAACTCTAGTATTCAAAGCCATTTCTAAACCAGTAGCTGTCTTCAATGAAATATACGTAGTTTCCCATTTGTCAAATGCTGAATCAATATCATTTGAAGATTTAGCATTAAATAAAAAATCTATCATTTGAGTTGTTGTATCAAACTTAAAATTAGCCATTTATTTCGTCCCCTTAAGTGGTTTCATTGAAGGTATTAACATTTCTGTGTTTATTTCCATCCGCCAAGCTCATTTCTCCAGTAACTATTTTTCTTTGTCTATCTTGATAGTTTTGCCATTGAGCTCCGAATTCTTGAGCAAAAGCAAGTTCTAATTCACCGTTCATATTAAACTGACTGTCTACGGTTCTAATGCTTTGTAATACAATGTCAGCAAATGTAGTGATTTCGTTATTAAAGAAATTGATATCGATAGTTCCCTCTTGTTTTAAATCACCAGTAAGTTTGCCTAACGTTTCTACTAATCCCTTGATTGCATTCATAGAACTTATTCTCATGCCATGTTTTTCTTTTTTATTTGCATGATCATCTATTTCTTGTAAATCTATCATTGCAACATCTATTAAGTGACTAATTGTATTTACTTTATCAACTACGATTTGAACACCTTGTTCGTACAAAGTACGACTTTGATTAACTCTTGATTTAATTTCTGCAATTTTAATTTTTGCGCCTTCTTCAGAATTAAAATGCTTTTTCAAGTGACGTCTGATAGAAGATGCAGCTATGTTTTCTTGTTTTACTATTGCCAATTCAGCTGGATCACTCTGATTTTGTAGATAGTCGAAAATTCTTTCAGGAGATAATCCATTAATATGAAATTGTTCAATTATATTTCTATGTTTGCTCTGGCACACTTTGCATTGAGCTACCATTACCATGCCTGTACTCATATTTTATTCACTCCTCTTAGAATACTCCTAATTTTTTTCTACACCATTCTGTTTCAATATATTTGTCTTTTAGAATCTCTTTTTCTCCAATTGAAGCCCCTAAAAACAAATCTCTTCTAATATTAAAAGCTCTCATTTCTAATTCTCCAAATTTCTCCAATTCATTTTCATAATTTTTGAAATCAGTTATTTTTGCTCTATATTTAGCATTAAAAACATAATAAGACCATTCATATTCGCTCCATAATCTATCGTCTGTTGGTTCTTCCATTAGTTCAATTAAATATATTCTTGCCCAATCATGAGCTTTTCTACGCGAAAGATCTATGTTTTCTATTTCTTCCCATTTCTCATTATTACTCACTTTTCTCTCTCCTTATATTAAAAACATTTGTTTATATTATTTCTATAATGATAAGGTGTAAATTTATTTACACTTTAAAAAGTTATTCAAATAAAATAAGAAAGGAAAAATAAAAATGAGTGATAATCGGATAGAATTTTGGAGAAATGAAAAAATGGATCTCGCAATAGAGGATGTTATTGATATTTTTACGAATGTTGATGGAGTAGAATTAGTTAGATTAAGTGGAATGACAAAAAGATTTTCAACTATTAGTCAAAAAGTAGATATACCAAAAATAGCGGTTGACAATATCATTAGAAAATTAAATAATCAAAACATAATTGACTTCAAGTATGTTATAAAATGCAAACATTGCGGTGAAATATCCTACGTCGTTAAATATAATGAAGAATTCTTAATAAAACCTAAATTATGTGATACTTGTTCTACTTTCTATCATTTAGATACTGATAGTTTAGAAACAATAATAAAAAAACAGCCTTAAAGGCTGTTTTTTTAATTTAAGAGTGTAATTGAAACTTTTGCAATTTGTATCTTTTTGTCTTTTGAAAATACTTTTATTGATTGCTGACTAGATAATGAAGGTATCATGGTTTGAATAGTAACTTCTTTCCAATGTAAACCAACTTTATCCTCCATATGAAAACTTCTAGAGCCATTTATTAAATCAATACCAAGTGTCGCATAATCATAAGTGTCTTCCGTTATTAACGAATCAGTAGGATATGGTTTTGTTGACCAATCGAATGCGGAGGGACAAACTCTACACCAAACTTTTATTATTGCTGGTTCGCTAATTATATCTTTATTAAGTAACGAAAGATAAGCAAAATTTTGTCTAATATAATTAGAGGAATCAACTTCGACCATACCAACTGTATTATTTGGTAAAATATTGTCAAAAGGCACCGAAGGAGTTAAACTACCAACAACTGTCCAATTTGCTAATTGACTACTGTTTCCAACTTTATTTTCAATTAATAATTCTGCCCCTATTGGTTCAATTGGAGTAAAGTTTTTATCACTATAAATTTTATGCTCTACACCTTGCCAGCTAAGAGAAATATCGCCAATAGAAAAACCGTTATTTTTATAAAGTAAAAACGAAATTTTGTCTCCAACAACATATCCCTTTGTATCTGTTATTGTGAATTTTCCAGTTTCATCTCCAGCAATTTGTACCCAATGTCCTTCTGGTTTAAACGCTTGATCATAATATTCTTTAGCAAAACCTACAAATGATTTTGCGCATAAAATAGTATTAGGAGAATTAACGTTACCACTAAACTTAGTCAATGTATTGCTTAAACTATATTCAAATGTTATGCTTGGGTTAAAAGGAGTCATCATAATTTGATTATTCCAAATACCAACCACTGTAAACATTATACCTGAAAAAGCTGGAATATTAGAAGTATATTTATCTCCAACAGTTAGGGTTGGCATGGTGGAGGAAGGAGAAAATGCTTGATATTTCACTGTTCCTTCGTAAGTTGTACCTTGTATGTTTTTAGCAAAAACCTGAATGGTTGGATCTGTAATATTTAAAGCTAATTCCTTTAAGTCTCTTGCACTTGTTGGTATAATTGCGTCAACCAATCCATAATTAGAAAATGAAATAGATTCTTTATTCTGAAGCTTTAAATATTCACTATTTATTTTTTGAGTTTCTAGAGCTGGGGTACCATCAATATCATCAAAATATTTTGCAGATGATGCACTTAAACAAGTATGACCAATACTTATTTCTTTCCATTTGGATGCTCTTTGAATATTAGTATCAAACAATAAATCATCTATAACACTCATTGTAAAACTATCTCTTTTTCTAAATATTTTTAGACTTTGTCTAGGCCTAGGTAAATTCTTAATGAATTTTTCTATCGTTTCTGACATTATTTCATTTGTTCTTGTTCCCGGATTATTTCCATTCCACCAAGGACTATATTTTCCATTGAATATTTTTGTTTTTGGTAAAATATTTATCATCTTAGCATCATATTGTTCCGCTATGCTTTTTAATCCAACAGTTAAACCAGCACCAAGATCTTCATTATATTGAGTCGCTATAAGAGGTTCTGCTCCATAAGCTCTAACATTTTGTATAACGGCTTTTAAGTCGTCGAAATATTGATCATAACTTTCATATTTTAAATCATTGATATACGAAATCAATAATGCGAATTTTGGTAAAAAATCTTTCCACCCTAAAGTAGTATGATATGTTGGAATGTTTTTACGAATTCTATCTAAATTATCTCTATAAGTTTCGTCTGTTGCTGCATAATTTTCCCAATTATAGTCACTGAATAAAGATAATTTACTAAGATAAGATTTATCCTTGAGAGAAAACAAATTACCAGTTAATGAATCGCCTATTGCTGCTATTTTATCGGAATTTTTTAATGTAACCTCGCCACTAGTATATTCACCTATATATTCACGCATTTCATCAACATATTTTTTTGTAGCCACGTCATTTGGTTCTGTAGGTGTTTCTGCATATAAAGAAATTGCGCTTTTTGGCATTAAACTAATAATATCAGTATCTTTTATTTTGCTATCATTTGCTGGTCTAGAAACTTTAAATAAAGGAACCGCGTATACAATTGCGGGAGATTTTAAACTGCCATCTGATAATGTTTTCGTCCCTATGTTAGCTGCATAAATCGAACCAAGACTTTGATATTTAATCTCAGAAGCAATACCATTATATCCCATCGCATTTACTTGTGATACATCAACTTGACCATCTATGGCTCTAATACGCCATTTAAATTGAATTCTTCTAGAAGTTTCAACACTAGAACGTTGATCTAATATGGTGTTTTGCAGGTTTGGAGTATCTGTACCACCATATTTTCTTATCAGTTCAGTATAGTTTATTACTTCAAACCAACATTCTAAAATTAAAAGATCTGTTCTTGTTTGAGTTCCAGCAGAATTTAATTTAAAAATAATTTTATCATCTGAAGAAGTCAACCCAGTTGGTAAAGACCCAGGGTTATTAGCTCCAACTCTCAATAAATATCCATCTACAAAAAAAGACATTGGATTTCCATCCTGACTACTTATAGAGAAAAAATTATTATAATTTGCTGTATTGATATTAAATGGTCTTAAAGATCCGCTCGTATACTGTTCGCGTACTTGCGAAGCTAATCTTTCAATTTGATTCCATTGAGATTCGTTTAATTCATCTTCAACTAAAAAAGATTCCGTTCCATGAAAAATAGAGAAAATAGAAGAGTCCTTTTGAAAACCTCCAACATTGTTTCTATTAAAAACAGCCACACTTATCACCTTCTATTATAAAATATCATCATTCATATCTAAATCACTAACGACAAAAATTTAGATCAATCATAATATTAATAGCAAATTACTAGATATTTATAATAAATTTTAATTATTAGTAACATTATAGTTTTGTGTATACTAACTAATAAATTTAAATTCTTAGTCTGCATATTATATATTATAAACCAAGGAAAGGAGCAACCTAGCTTGGATGCTGATTTCAATCAAGAAAACGAATATTATAAAAAAGCGTTGTTACATCCAGAAATTGGAGCTGCTGGTAGAAGATATTTATCAATGCGAGGAATCAATGAAGAAACGGTAAAATATTGGGAAATTGGATATTGTCCGATTGGTCATCCTGTTTATAAAAAACTAAAAGGTAGAATTACATTTCCAGTAAGGGATCAAAGCGGAGTGATCGTTACTATTTCAGGAAGAAAAGCATTTGAAACTCTTCCAGGAAGTAAATATGATATGTATCCATTTGCTGCCAGAAGAACATTATTTGGTCTATGGCAAAATAGAAATGATATAAGAAAATTAAATCGTGCAGTTGTAACAGAAGGTCAATTAGATGTTATTACCGCTTGGCAATCTGGATTTAAAATTGCAACCTCCACTTTTGGAGCTCATGGAACCTTATGGCATATGGGTATTTTAGCAAGATATGCAAAAAGAATAGATATACTTTATGATGGAGATAGAGCCGGTTGGGAAGGTGTTGAAGGTATTAAAAAACTTTCAACTTTAGGAGACTTAGAGGTAAAATTTCAAAATAATATTTTTTCAAATAAAGATGATCTTGATAGTTGGATCAAGAAAAATAGTGCAGAAGAATTGTTTGCATTACTTGATAAGAGTAAGATACTTAGTTTAAGTGAAAAATTAAAACGTATGAGAGGAAATACAAATATATGAATTTTGAAGTAATTAGAGTAGATTATGATCTTGATAGAAACGAAAGATACTTAATGGCTAATAGATATATACTTGATGATTTTGAAAAGTTTAAAAAGAACAATGAACTTCTATTTTGTTCTTTACATGCAACTAAAAAACTTGATCTCAGAGATAATGCAACCAACGAAGTTTATTGGTCAACAACTAGAAAATATAAAAATGAAAACGATCTAAAAAAAATCTTTTTAGACTTTGAAAACTTTTCAAAAATAAACGTAAATTATAATTGTCAAATATCAAAAATGACTTGTCAAGATGACACTTACATTATTGAATATTCAATATTTATGCAATATATCGTACAAGCAGTATAAAAAAAGACCTGAGGATAAATCCTCAGGTCTTTTTTTATATACCCATATTATTGACAATGTTTTTGGTTGCTTTTAACCTTATTTCTTTTTTACATACTTCCTTTAAAATAGGTAAATCTTTCATATTAACAAGTTCATCAAATCTTTTGATTAGAATTTTTTTAGATATTGAATAAAATTCTTCTGTAAATCTACGATCAATACGAATATCAAGATGAGAAGGAATTCTGCTTAAATTTTCTTTAGATTGAATATAACGTTCAAGTATATATTCTTTGCTTTCTAATGAAAAACAGTATAATATATTATCGTTTCCTCTCATGAATTCATCAAATGTAATTTGTTTATCAATATATTGTCTTTGCCTTGAGGTTATGTCAGAACGTTTAGGTAAATTTATTTCTATGCAATTAATCCCTTCTTCATTTTCTAATTCTTTTATCATTTCTTCAACTATTTGTTCTGATTTTAACTTTTTCGTTTCTTGCTTTACTTCTTGCTTTATTTCTTTTTGCACTTCTACTTTTAGTAATTTTTCAGTTTCTTTTGTTAGAGTATTTTGATTATTTACTGTGCTTAACTTATTTGTTATAGATTGATGTTCAACTTCATGTTTTTCAAAATAACTCTTTACTTTTACTAATAAAGATCTACAATAAAGCAATAAATACAAAGAAACAACAAATAAAATGATGTTTATTGTAAATACAAATAAATTCATTCAATACCCTCCCTGAGTCAATCTATATTGTTATATAATAATCTTTTTATTTGATAAAGTTAAATAAAAAAGGAATCTTTTATGATTCCTTTAAGATAGAAGATTTGCTATCATATTTGATTGGTCTACATTACTTAATTTTGCTAAATATTTTCTTGTAACATAATGCCAACTTCCATCATTGAGTCCATATACAATATTCCATTTTTTTTGATTTTTTTGACCTATTGATTTAATAAAAAAATACTCTTCTTTATTCGTTTTTAGATTTTTTAAAGATAAAAATCTACCGTAACTGCTATAAATTGGATCTTTTAGTTTTTTAGTTCCAATATATTCATGGTAAGTAGTTATTTTTTTACCATTTTCCAGTATTATCACTAACGCCAATTTTTGACCAATTTTTAGCCTTCTCAATTCTTTTTTATATAAACGAATCATTTGATATCTTTGCCTTTCATCAAAGTATGATAACAACCTTTTATTACGTGAGCATCCCATAATGCATTGTGTTTTTCACTGCCGTTAACATTGAATTTATTTTCGTTTAACCATTCTTTAGCAAATTCTTCTCTACTAATATCTGGATCAATATCGAACATTTTAAATATTGTACAGATATCAAATGGGATATAATAAACGTTTTTCGGAATATCGAATGCTGTACCAAAAATAGAATTAAACAACACGAAATCGTATGACAAACAATCTGACCATAATTCCGCTTGGTCAAATTGGGATAACCATTTTTCCAAATGTGGTTTTAACATTGAAAAAGTTCCACGATATAAAACCAAATTAGAATTCAAAGATAATGTAGTTGAATTTTCCAACCATAAATTGTCAAGCACATTTTCTTTTATCCACACATCAACTTGTTCTTTTTTATAGTCAGTAAGTTCCGCATAAAACATTTTACCATTATCTGATACGAAACCAATACTAATTAAAGAAGTATCTTGTCTTAATCCACTAAATTCACTATCAAAAAATATTTTCAAATTTATCATTCTCCTAATAAAAACTTAACTTAATGGTTGCACCAACTGGAGTGATTTCATCTATAAAATCTCTTACTGATTTTTCGTCCGGTTTGCAATCATCTACACTCATAATTGCAAATATCAAAGCATCACAATGAACATTAATACGAACAATTCCAGGTTGAATGAAAATAATATCTACTTTTTCTATCCACTTAAATTTTTTTATTAATTCCTTAGTTATTGAGTTTCTACTAAAATATCTCATATTGAAAATTCCACGTCAATATATTTATTTTCTGATAATGAAATAATGTTTACGTTTATATGAAATTCACTAAAACCGTGTGGATACATTTGTCCATCAAATTTTTTTATAAATTCATCCATTACATTTAAATCTTCAGTCAAAATATTCGCAACATAAACTTCTTCTTTTATATTGAGAATTGGATTAATACAATTTCCTTTTAATTTTAACTCATAACTTTCAACCCAATCTAGTTCATCGATGAATTTTTTGATTTCTGCTATTTCCATAATAATCATTCTTTCTAATTTATTTTAGCCCAAACTTCTGGACCTCTAACATTTTCAGGTAATTTATTTCTTAAATCAGTTACTAAATCTTGATCAGCATCATTATATGATCTTCTCACTTTTTCTTCTATTAAAGTTGATTCTGGTATCCAACCTAATCCTATCGCTTTTCTATAAGCGTATTCAGCTATTGGGTTGATAAAATCTCTTTTTAATTCAAAGCCACTAAATTTTTCATTGTATATTTTTCCAAATTCTTTATACAATAATTGTCCAATACCTAAATTTTGATATTGAGGATATACTAATATATTAGTAATATAAAGATATTTTTCTTCATCATCTTCATAACTATATATTTTATATTCAAAATAGCCAAGATTTTTACCATCATTGGTATTTATTTTAATTGTTTCAAAATTACCATTTTTAACTACATCTACTTGCAAATTTCTTAAATCTATATTTTCCATTTTAACATTCCCTCCAATTTGTATGTAATACTCTAAATATAAAAAAATATTAGTTAATTAGAACTAACATTTTTAATGTTTTTATTACATAGAGGGAGAAACCAATATTTAAATATAAAAAAGGAAGAGAGTTAACTCTCTTCCTTTTTTATTAATTAAATTGAATCCCAACCGTCTCCACCAGAAACTTCTTCAGCTTCGTTGCCACCATTTTTAAGATCAGCAGCTTCAGCTTTAATCATTTCTTCAAATTCGTCTTCACTCATTTCACTTTCTAATTCATGAGCAGCTTGAGGAGCATCAGGTAATACATTATTTTTAATCATTTCAAGAATTTCTTCTTGCATTTTAGGATATTTTCTAAGTTCTATAGCAACATCATCTTTCTTTTTAGCAATAAATGCTGGTTCTGATGCCCACTTGTAAGTTCGTCCTGTTGGACTAATATTTCCAGCTGCATCATACTTAGGAATTAATCCTCTCATCAATGCAACTGATGCCAATTCATCAGACTTATCGATTTCTCTGCCATCATAGAAAATTTCAAATTCCGCTTTTCTAAAAGGTGGAGCTACTTTATTTTTTACAATACGAGCTCTAATTGTATGTCCAACAACTTCTTCTTCAGTGCCAACCTTAACTTTGACTTGTGATCCACCAACTCTAGCAATTTGGCATCTTACTGAGCAATAGAATTTAAGAGCTTTACCGCCTGGAGTTGTCGTTGGATCGCCATACATAACTCCAATAGCATCACGCACTTGGTTGATCATAATTACAGTTACGTTATTTGTTGCTGCCTTTGGACTAATACGACGAAGGAATTGTGACATATACCGAGCAATTAAAGCTACGTTATTTTTACCAACTTCACCTTCAAGTTCTTCTTTTGGAACCAAAGCTGCTACTGAGTCTAAAACTATCATATCTACTGATTTAGAATCGATTAATGCGTCAATAACGTTGAATGCATCTTGAAGATGATCTGGTTGCGAAAGGAATAATTCATCAGAATCAAGTCCTAGTTTTGATGCAAATGATGGATCAAAAGCATGTTCCATATCGACAAGTGCTACGATACCACCTTGTTTTTGAACTTCAGCCATAGCTCTTGTTGCACAAAGCGTCTTACCTGAAGATTCAGCTCCAAAGAATTCAACTATACGTCCTTTTGGTAATCCTCCGCCTAATGCTAGATCAAACATTAAAGAACCAGTAGCTGTCGTTTCAATTACTCTAGCTGGAGCATCTCCTAAACGTTGAATAATACCTTCTTTTTTTGTTGTTTTTTCAAGTTGTCTGATTGCTGTTTGCAATGCTTTTAATTTATTTTTCTTTGCAGTATCATTAATTGGTTGTTTTGGTGCCATTAGCTTTATTCGCCTCCTGTATTTAAGTACTAAATAATTATAAGTATTTAGACAATTTAATTTAACAACTAGTTTTTCACAAAAATAAAAAGAGTTAAATTTAACTCTTTTTATTAAAACGATCAATTTATATTTAACTAAACTTTATTGCGGTCCAAGAAATACCAGTAGTATTGTTTCCAGCAGGCATACTCGGTGTTGTGAGATTAAAAGATGTTCCAGGAGAAGCTATAGTTACACTTGTTGAAACAACACTCGATCCAGTAGTATAATCATATGTCCACCAAACAGTGAAAGTATTACCCCTTGCGTTATAAAAAGGAAAATAGCAAGTATACGAGAAAGGTAAATATCCACCCGGTCCACTATCATAGGTACCATAAGTTGAAACTTTCATTACATCTGCATTTCCGCTTATATTTCCAATCTGATAACTAACATTATTGAAATTTCCAGTACTACTTCCACTTGGTCCAGTATAAGTTGGAGCTGTTCCAGAAAGTCCAGCCATATTTTTACCTTTCACAATACTAGAAGCAGCGAAAATAGCGGAATTTAAATATATAGCTTGATATTGACTGTAGTATCCAGCTGTTGGAATTGCTAATCTTACCGAACCTTCACTCATTGAAACTGCATATGCTGATCTATCACTGCCAGTCATGTCTTGCATAGTACCAATCATTTTAACACCATCTACGTAGACAGTTTTACCAGCTAAAACATTGGCAGCAACAGCTCCTGTTTCTCCAGAAGGTGTCATATTATCTATTCTTGTAGGTACATTTGATAGAATCTGAATATTCACCAAAGTAGCTGTAGTGGTTGAACTTGATGATTGTAAAGATATTGGAATACCATCATAGTACATTGGTACATCGAAATCAAAATCATTAATTGATGAACTTCCTACATACGCATAAGTTTCAGTATTTTGAACATATAATGTTACTTGTGTACCGTTTGTTCCACCAGTAGCTGTAAGTCTACCCTTAACGTTAAAACTTCCAAACGGTGTTAATGTCCCTGGCATAATTCTTATAATCTCTTGTGCAGTAGTGGAATTACTCGCATATGGAGTTGTAACTTTAGCAACCAAATTGGTGCCAGGACCTGGAGTCACAACTAACGTAGCTGTTCCATTTATCAATCCATTTTCAGTACCTATTGTCTTCCCAGCTCTTACATCTGATGCAGTGGCTGTTCCGTATTCACCACCTCCTTCACCCTGCAAAATAAAAGCCGATCCGTCATAAACAACTGTATATACTACATTTAATTTTAAAGTTGCAACTGTTCCGTCTTGTTTATATATGGTTTTAGCGCCTAATCCACTAAGATTAAGAGTCGATGTTGTTCCACCTATTGCGTGAGTCTTAAATGTTACTCTTTGTCCAGCTACAAGAGCTGTTGGCGTTGGAGACAAAGAAGCTGTATAATTGTACACGCTACCGTTTAATGATCCCGCAGTAGTACCTGCCCATGTCATAGAACCATTAGAAATATCATTAATTGTTTTTCCACTGTGTAATTGTGAATTGAGATTTGGTATTTCTGTATTATTGTTTACTACTAATTGTCCCGCAATCTCAATATCTTGAGTTGAAACTTTTCTAGTAACGTTTAAATTACCATATACTGTAGATGAATCTAAATCAGCCATATCTTTAAACCTCCTTTATATTACCTTTAATATATAAACTACCGTCATTTAGATATTTCATCTTATTTTTATCATTGCCAAAACTTTCATATAACAAATTTATATCGTATTCGGATAAAACTCTTTGATACATTCTAACATCGCTAATTATGCCATCTGGCGATAATCTTATATCTCTAGCTCTCCACGCTGTTATTGTTGTGGATAAAACATTTGATGCTGCTATTTTTACTCCGTTTACATATATAGCATAAGCTCCAACACTACCATTATAATCAACATCAGAATAATTAATCACTACGTGTGTGTTTTGTCCTTGAAAAGTTGATATCGCATTTGGTAAGTTTAAAGAATAAGTATTAATAGGTGATGTGTTTGTATTGTAAAAAGAATATTCTAACTTTAAGCTTTGCGAACTATCACTATATAATCTTAATGTTGGAACTATCATAGCACTTCTTAAAGTATCAAATCTAAAAATATCAAAACCCGGAGTTACCCATGATTTTACACCATTTGTTTCAGTATAAGCTCTGTTTAAGTTTATCCAAAAAGAAAATGATCCGTTTTTTAAACTAACTAAATTTGCTGCAACAGTGCTAAAAAATGAACCGTTATTAAATTGATATCCCATACTGTTTCCAAAACTAACAGGAGTTGCTGAATAAAGTTCTTGAGTTGTAACGACAGGACTAGCTATTTCTTGAGTAGAACCTTTTAACGGCCACCAAAATGATAATCCATGTAAAGGACCATTTACTGTTAGAGAATTAGCTTCTATAACTCCATTATCATTTAAATTCACATTATCATTATTATCTTTACATATGCGAATATATTCAATATCAACTATTGCTCCGGATTTATCGCAATAATCCAAACGTAGACCAGTTACCGCTGAATGATTCCAATACGCGTTACTCATATCAAATGTCATTATGTGCCAATCCCCATCAGTATTTAACACTACCAAATTAGAACGTTGATCAGCATTAAAATCTGGTCTCCTTGTATTAGTGAAATAGATTTCTGCGGCTAGTCCAGTGCCGGAAATAACTCTATATTTAACCTGAGTATATTTAAATACCGCTGGATCAATACTAGATAGTGATCTAGCAAAATCAGGTGTACTCGTACTATTAAATGTAAGTTGAGGATCTACGCTTGTTGCGGTTAATCTAGCAACTCCATTCATCAACATAGCTCCTGGTTGTTGAGTTAATGTTGTAGCGGAAATTACTGTTGGCATAGAATAAAAACGATACATAGCTCCAACAGAAGAACTAAATTTTTCAATTTTTAAATTTCCATTTTCATCTAAATTAGCTCTATTTTTATATAATTCTTGTACATCTGTTGAAGCAAAAGCTGAAGAATATATTCTAATATCAGTGATTGTTCCTGTCCAATATATAGTACTACTATTATACAATTTACCTAATGTTAAATCTTGCGGTAAAGTAAATGATGTATATGTCTTAGTTTGTGCAACTACACCATCTACATATAAAGTGCCAACAGAACCATTAAATACCAATGCTAGATGTGTCCACTTATTTGCAACGACTGTTGCTGCTGGTAAAGTTGAAGTTATTTCATTTGATTGAACAGAAAAAGTCCACATTCCTGAATTTTTTCTAATGTAGAATAATCTAGCAGAAGTTGCACCCGAAGAAATAAAAACTTCATTTCCAGTAACCACTGGTGTTTTTACCCACATTGAAAATGTATGTGGAAAAATACTTAAATCAATATTTGCACCGTATGGTATGATTTGTGCATTGCTACCATTAACAAAATCATACGATCCAACCCCAATTGGAGATTCGTTTATCCATTTTGGACATACGTTACCTACCCAAGTAGACAATATGGTATCTCTATCATATCCGCTAGTGTCAAATATTGTACCAGATCTATATCTACTGACTTCATCAGTTATATAAGGTGTAGAATATGCCAATCTTTCAGCTTGTACGTTATCAAAAACAATATAACTACCAGCCTTTATGGTTGAACCATTCGGTTGACCTACGCCTAAAGTATTTGAAAAAAGTGAAGTATCATATGAAAATGTCAACGATTTTCTGTTTTTTGCATCTACTCCATACAGTAAAATAGAAGAAGAAACAATATAAGATGAGGTTGATGGTTCCATAGTTATACCAAAATTCCCAACACTGCCACTAGCTAAATAATATTCGCTTATGTCAGCACTAATTGTTTGTAATCCAGTTTCAAGACCACAATATCCAAAAGTCCAAACATAACTACCGATTACATCTTGTTTATATAATACTTTATATTTATTTTTTCCTAATCTGGTAACAGTTATATAATTTTTAGTAGTTAAATAACCATTCGTTGCATCTACTGATCCATTAATTGATAAATTAGTAAACATGCTATAAAAACCAGCAGATCTGTTTGTACCTGGTTCTTGAAAAGAACCACATTTATAATGCAACACTTTTGCTCTTAATAATTCAGTTATTTCTTTTTTAGAAAGTATATGATCATAAATTTTAAAATCCGCAACATATCCTTTTAAACCTGAATCTGCCACGCTAGAAACTCTAGGTCCTATTGTTATAGGAGCTGTATTTTCACTTCTAGCCAAAGTTACATCTGATAATGCATTACTAGTTGATACTCCATTTATATAAAAATTCATATTATTTCCATCTAAAGTAACAGCTAAATGATACCAAGCATTTAATGCTGGTTTATTTGTTATTAAAATATGTCCACCAGCAGGATTATTTATTCTATTTGATCCTACAACAGCTTGAAAACCTAAATTTGTAACAGCAATAGAAACTGTCATATTGCTATAATATGCTCCCGTAGCCTTAGAAAATAATACACTTTCATTTCCTGCGGTGGGCCAAGCAGTAATATAAGCCCATATAGAAAAAGATGCTGTATTTGAAGTACCAAAAGCTTTTGTTGAAACCAAATTACTATGTGGAATTACGATCTTATCGGTTGCTAAATTAAAATTAGCATATCCACCAAGTTTTCCACCAGTTACAAACGTCACCCCAGTAGCTGTTCCATGATTTTTATTTATAGTCATATCATTAGCGTTTTTTATTAATGGATAATGTCCAATAAGTGCCATTTTAATTCCTCCTAAACTATCTTTTATGTAAAAATATCTCTCACTATATATATAGTGAGAGATATTTTTAATATTATACATTTTTAAACTTTTAAATTTTCATCATCTTGAGTTTGCTCGTTTTGTGCTAACATAACATTTTCAGCTTGTTCAAATCCATTTAATGCGTTAACCAAACCAGTTTCTTCTTGTTGCAATAAGTATATTTTAGCTCTAATTTCGTTAATACGTAATTGTAGAGTTTGTTTAAAATTAGATTGAATCATTATTTATATGCCTCCTATTGTTTGTTTCAAATTTAAATATGTTTTAATAAATAGGTAGAATATACCAATATTATATTGATGTAAATTCTAAATGTTGTAAAATCATAATATTGTTATGATTTAAGTATTTTTATAAGGATAAGCGCTTAATAAAGTTTGTTCCGACCAACCGTTATACTCGTCTACTGTAATTTCCATTAGCATAGCATTATCCATTAATACATTTTTAGAAGCAGGAACATTATATCCAACTCTAGGTAACGTCATATTAGATATTCCATAAGTATGGAACTTTATACCTACCCTTGTCCATCCAGAATTAGCTCCCATTGTAACTGATTGAATCCATTGTGTTGGATATTGACTATATGAAGAATTGATTTCAACTGTTGTTGATGGGTTTTTAATATATAAAGAAAAAAAGTAATATTTATTGACAACCATATTTGGAGCATCAATCTGAAAAATAGCTGTAGAACTACTAGCTGTTGTACTTAATGCATAATTTCCTCCGATTCTATCTGTTGTTAAAGCAACTCCAGCTGAACTCCAAGTAAATCCAATTGAACTTGTTGATTCACAATCACCAACCGTACCTAACATATTAGAATAAGCTCGGGCAATACTCCAAACCTCTCTCCAGGTACCACCAACGTTTACATATGCTTTTTTTACTGACTGCCATGAACTACTAACCTTTACATAACCTGATTTTAGCGGATACCAAGATCCACCAGCTTTAATATTATATGAAATAAAATCACCATCCCACTATAGAAGTCAAATAAATATTTGACTTTTTTATTTAGAGTTGTTATTAACTTCTACAAAAATAAGAAATGGTTTACTCTAAAAAAACATTCAAATTTTCATTAGATCTATTCACTTTATTTTATCAAGTGATAGTCAATGCATATGTTCTCCCCGTTACAGCTCCAGTCCCATTTGCGAATCCACCATGAACATACGCAATTGCATATAAATCAGAAGCTGCTCCTTTTCCATAATAGGTATCAAGAGGACAATCTGGACCTTGACTCCAGGAATTTGTAGCTGGATCATATATGAAGGTATGACCCGTGTTATTCACATAATATAACTTCCCATTTTTAATAAAGTGAGGAGCATGGGCTGCCGCTTCTGGCAGGCTTGCTGCGGTGGACCATGAGTTCATCTCGATATCGAACACGTATCCATCTGTCATCCAGTTGCCACCTGCATCTTGACCCCCAAAGTGGTAGATCTTTTCCGCAATGCATCCACCAAGCCCCCATGCCCTAGCTGCTGGCATTGCTGTAAGAGCTGTGGTTGTTCCTGTCCCTCCATTGTCTACCCACTTGCGCAGATATGTTCGAGGAGATCCATCCAGCCCTCCGGCAGCATAGATATCTCCGCTGTTTGAGACACCCATAACGGGTCCTTGGGAAGCATATATGGCTGCCTTTGTTGCAGCGATTCCTGTCACAGTATCATAAGCAATATGCGCAGAGTAACTATCTGTTCCTCCGAAGACATGGATGTATCGATTTCCTCTAACAACACAGGCCCCATCATTTTTACGAATTGCACCAGTTGATCCATGGTAGGCCCAGGTATCTGTTACAGGATCATACTTGGTCACTCGATTTGTTGCTGAAGACATTCCCGACAAGATGCCTCCAAGGTAATAAAGGTTTCCGCCAACGACAGCTAAGTGTCCATAGATCGAAGGGTCAGCAGTGTTTTCTGACTTTAGAGTCCACCCATTAAGCACAGATTTCCATACGCCGTCAGCCTTCACCCATGCACCTTTAACAGCCATCCAGGCGCCACCGACTTTCACATATCCATTCTTGACAGACTGCCAGGCTCCACCCGCTTTTGCATTCCAAGACATATGTTCACCTCAATACTGCAACCAGACGTCGCCGTCTTGGCCACCGCTTGGAGCAGCTGTTGATATTGTTGTTGGTCTAACATTTGCTAATGATGTATATGCACCAGTGGAGTTTCTAACGGAAACGTATCCATCTGCAGAAAATTTCATTACTACCGCATTATTTGAATAAAAGTCAAGCATACCATCTCCTATCCAATTAATACCCGTGTCCGAATCTCCAATTGCTAAGTGAAGACTAGTTGCTGTTCCATAAGCAGTTGCAGGTCTAACCCAAAGTTTATTTCTCATTTGGACTTGATCCATATCAAAATATCCATCATTTCCAGCAAAACTCAATCTTCCAAATCCAGCTGTTGTTGTACCGCCGTCCGCGATGATACGCGAATCAAAATCTGTTGCGTTACCACTCGTATGAAAGTCAAAATAAGCAGCTCCAGCTGTATTTGCTCCGTTTCTAAGTTCTATAAATGAGGCAGAAGAAGATACAGCATCCGTAATACCGTATCCAGCAAGTGTAGTTGGATTTGTCCCAGATATAACTCTGCCTTTAGCATCCACCGTTACGCTACGATAAGTGCTCGCGGTAACACCGCTATTTGCTAGAGTAGCTGCAATTGTTGCATTAGCTGAACCATTGAAACTTGCACTACCAGTAATATCTCCAGAAATCGCTAATGTTCTTGCTGTAGCCAACGTTGTTGCTGTTGCTGCGTTTCCTGTAATACTACCTACTAATTGTGCGGATGCATTATATACTGGAATAGTATTAGCAACTGCAGTTGTACTTGTTTGATATCCATCTACCATATCTGCATTTAAATTTGTTACCGCTGTAGTACTTGATACAACTAATGGCGCTAAACCAGTAGCAGCTGTAAGTGTGAGGCTTCTAATTTGTGTATCTCCGCCTGAATCACGAGAAACAACATTATTAGAACTTATAGTAGATGTGGCTCCCATACCGTTCAAATATTGGGCATTCAGATTAGTTACCATTGTAGTAGACGATACTGTAAATGGCGCTGTTCCGTTACCAACAGTTGAGTTAAAGGTAGCGGCATAGACAGGTAAGCTAGGAAATTGAATGTTTGTTACAGCTGTTCCTGATCCGCGAACAATACTCATTGCTGTTACTCCTGTCCCCGCAGCATCTGTCAATGTTCTGATCTGAAGTGATTTAGAATCTGGAACCATCCACCATTTTTTTTCATTTGTGGCTTGATCTGATTCTGTAAATTCTATTATTGGCGCGCTTGAATTAAGATACAAATTTCCATTTAAATTCATGGATGAAAATGTAGGACTGTTTGTTGTTAATAGTCCTTGGTTAAATTGATATCCATCCACCATATCTGCATTAAGATTAACTACAACTGTATTACTTACAACTGAAAATGGAGCTGTGCCAGTAGGACTTGTTTGTTTTATTGGTAAATTAATTGTCACGTTTGTCCCATCGTCAGATATTGCCGAATCAACAACCATATTTCCTTGTATTTTAGCAATATTATTATTGCTTGCACTGCGTCCTAAAATTGGCACATTGCCTATTGTCGAACCGCCTCGAAGTTCAGCCATTTTTATTTCACCTTTCTTCTAAATTTACTATAAAATATATATAGTAGTAGCGCTTATTAATAACTATCTATTAATGATTCTTAATAAGAAGAGAATCTAATGTTACAAAATTTAAAATTAAAATATTGTAAAAAATTCAATTTAATGTAAAAATCCACCCAATCAAGGGTGGATTTTTTACTTAAATAATATTGAAATCTAATGATTTTGTTGTTGTATTATACACTAATACAAAATTTCCAACGGTCATGCCACCCGCTGCATTAACGGGATTAGTTATTGTAACAATGCTACCATCATCTGTGATTGAAGATGGGATTATTTTATTTCCACTAACTTTACCAACGCTATTATCAGGAGCTGCTTTTCCTAATAAAGGCATATTTCCTAAAGTACTTCCTCCGCGTAGATCAGCCATAATAATACCTCCTATTTAAAGTTTCATTTTTTCTTTAAATACACCATTTATTTTTAATTTATTATTCGTATAATTAAATTTATTTCCAAATAGGCTTGTTAATTCTGCATCCGTGAATGCTCTCTTAGTAACTATTAGATCTCTATAATATGTGTTAGGAGAGTTACCATTATCATACCCGCCTAACTTTAAGTCGTATCCATATTGAGTTACATAATAGTTGCCTGCTTGCGCAGCAGATAAACTAGAAACATAAGTAGCTACGGTTTCATTAATACCCCAAAATTTTATAGTAAGATTATTACCCGAATGTACAAGTGACACCATATGCCATTTATTAAAATAATTCGCAGGATCAAAAGCTGTTGGTCCTGAGAGATTATTGGCGTTTAATTCTTTACCCCAGAATTTATATCCTCCACCAACAGAGTTATTATTACAACCAAGACTTTCTAAATTATATCCTGTCAAATTACTGACAGCAGTGCCAACTGGTTTTTTCCAATATACAATTGACCACTCAGTATTCCATTGTAATCCATAATCTCTATTAAGATTATATTCTAAAGATGATTGTGGTCTTGAGTTACTCATAAAAGGGGTTGAGAATTGTTTTACTTCTATCTGAACATCATCAACCCAAGTAATCCCCTCCATAGGGCCGTCCCCGTATACATATAAAGAACAACCTATGCTTAAATCCCAATCGCTAGTTATCGTAACGTTAAACGATTTTCTCTCCCAAACATAAGGTGTATATGAGGGAAAACTAGCCATAGCATCAACAAAATTCATACTAGGAGATGAAAAGGTTTTATGATAAATACCAATTCTCGGATATTTACCTGACACGCTTACTTTTTGAGACCAAGATATATTCACTATTGTTCCAACTGTCCAAGATAAAGAGGCCGGAGAACCAAGAGGATTATTGACGCCTAACCATCTATACGGTTGATTTATTTTTGAATTTTGATCAATAAATTTGATACATGGATTTTTATCACCAATTCCTTCATACACCCATTTAGCATGATATCCCGTTGCTGGAAGAGAAACTCCACCGTTATATCCAGATGACCAATTATTCACAACTATGGCATCATCGTGAAGAGAATTGTCCCATCCCGGCTTATAAACCCCTGGTATTGTATAACCAGTCATAATTGAACTACCGGATGGATTTGGAACTTGATTTCCTGATGCAGTTCCAACGAAAGTAGAACTATCAACATATTCTACGCTTGTTTCATCACTTGCAGATATATTTTTATAAATATCATAAGTATCAGAATCAAGAGGAAAATATATGGAATTGGCTGGTAATCTATTAAATTCAGAAACTTCGTTATACATATTACCAGTAGAATCAACGGATAAAGTTCTTGTCATAATTATTTTTGCTTCAGCTTCTGTAATTGCTCTATTATAAGACATAACATTACTAAAAGTAGCTGAAAAATTACCAACAAAAGATAATGTACTGGGTGAAAAAGCAGAAAGTGCAGTATCCGTTATTGAAATTGATTGTGTTAAATATCCCGGTTTTACAGCATCAGTAAAATATTTTGTCCACGTGGACCCATTTTTAGTTAATATGAACCAATATTCTTTATTTTTATCCCAATCTGTACCTTCATAATGCCAATGCCAATTGGGTACAACATTTGTGATAAATTCATCAAAACCTATCCATGGACTGCTGTTGAATCTAGTACCGCCGCTGTGATAATCCTCCAACCATATTTTTTTACCAGTATTTTTATCATATAAATTAAATATTCTTTGAGCATATGAGGTTTTAAAGACTCTACCCCAACTTATATCTGGCTTAAATTTAAATCCAATAGTAAAATTAGAATATAGATTTAATGGAATATCAAGTTGTCCATTTGCCGAACGAGAAGAATCTGTATATTCTGTATCAAATATTTTATCTTCCCATTGTAAATCATATACGTAAAATTCATCTCCTATAGCTCCGCCAGCAATTCCAAAATTAAAAATACAACTACTTGTAGTGTTTGAAGTTATGGTGTATAATTCTATAACTTTAAACCATCCCATACCTAAATCTTCAGTTCTTGTATTTACTGTCTGAACTGAAATAGTGTTATTTACTTCAGGACTAGGTTTTGAAGGAGAAACTATCAAAACACCATTATTACTCTTTTTTTTCATCACTATACTCATAGCATAAGTTGTTCCCTGAACAGCGGGTAACATTTTTTGTCCTCTAGCTGCTCCAGCTGTTGAAGTTACAGTGTATTTATTTACATAATTTCTGTTATGAGGATTATTCATAAATAAAGTTCCATTGTTCGTTGCATATGCATATACACCATACGGAACAGCGGCAGCTAAATTAGTTGTGGGATTTTGAACAGCTACACCATTATTTAGTATAGTAGTATTTGATTGACTCGTAATATAACTGTTATCATCCATACCAAGTATTAAATCTTGAATAGTTGATTCACTTCCATCGCATATTTCCATGCGAGGTCTACACCAATATGCTCTTTCATTGATAGATGTTGAATAGAATAAGTATGATCTAACACCACCAAGAGTTGCATTTGCCATCCATTTGAAATCAGTAAGTGGACTTAATCTTTTACCAGTTAAATCGTATATACCGTTTGTTGGATCTGAAGTGGTAGTGGAATAAGAAGCTGGATGAACATAAGCAACAAATAAAGCCCAATTATTAATAACTGGTGTGGTGCCTGGACCATTTACAGAAAAATACGGATTTGTATTAGCAGTAGAAGAACCTAATGAACTTACATAATTACCCTGTGGCCCAAAATGAGTTGTTCCGTCACCTATATTTTCTCTTCTCAACCAAACAGAAAATCTATATTTTTTTGTTGGATCAATCGGTTGATCATTTACATTATAACCGCCGTCATTATCGCTTGCAGCATCATTAGATAATGATGCCCAAACTGGTTCCTCATATCCCCAAGGATTTTTAAACATAATAACAGTGTTTTCTTCAGCAGTGCCGTTTCTCCAATATTTTCCTTGAGTACCTGATACTCCCACTTTCCAAATATCTGTAGGATCAATAATATTTTTACGTTGAGAACCAATTAACGTTCCATCGAATGGAAACCAGTTAACTAATCCATTTTTTATAGACGGCGATCTTTCTTGAATTTCGCCAGTCATAAGAAGTTCACTCTTTTTAAATCTTGCAACTACGCCCATAGTATCACCTTTCTAAAAAAAATAGGAAGGAGATTTTCTCCTTCCCTATATTTTAATAACATAACTTATCACAAGAATACTATATCTAAAGAATTTTCTGTTGTATTATATTGCAATTCTATTTTAGAACTTATTTTTACACTTTTGAAATCTGGAGAATCACCATCAGAAGCTATTTTTTTCCAAGAATTCCAAACATTAAGTTCTGTTCTAGTTCTAAAGAATTTATTATATGTTGATACACTGGTTGCTTCTTGTACAACGTAGTTTAGACTCGTTGTATATACATTGATAACGCACCATGAATCTAATCCAGTTGCATTTGTATAGTTTGTTATATTCCCCATATGATAAATACCGGTTTCTGTTAATAAGTTTAAATCAGCAACTGATGATCCTTTTACGGCAGAGAATTGAGATAATGATTTTCCTTCTAATTTATTAGAATCTAATACTCTGGAATTTGCATCTAGACCAGCGTAACCGTTTGCAATATTTTTACGGTTAGTATTTTCAATTTCCACCCAAGCATTCCAAGATGTTCCATCAAATCTTCGAGACCACACATACAAAGTTGGAGTTACTTGCATTGTTTGCATATAAGCTGTACTATTTATTTTTAATACTTCTAGTTTTCCGCTAATACTAGCTGAGCCACCAAACGGTGAATTCGTATATGTCCCACCGTTTAAAGCGTAAATTCCAGTGGTTTTTACAGTGTCAAGATCTCCAGATGCTAATGTTTTACCAGTACCATCAGATTCTGTCAATTTGAATTTTTGTAATGTATCTGGTAATTGTGCGTCTAACACATCACCATTTGCGTCTAGACCTGCATATCCGTTAGCTGCATTTTTAGCAGCAGCAGTTTCAATCTGTTGCCAAGCTGTCCAAGTTGTTTGATAAAAATTACGAGTATATATAGATATACTTGTAGACGCCACGCTATAATAAGTTAACGTTTGATTGCAACCTGTTCCATCTGCACTCACTGTGGTCTTAACGTCTAAGTTAAAACAATATCCCGCTGAAAAACCGGCTGGCTGATTGGTGATAGTTGCTGCTGATGCATTTGAAACAGCATAGAATTGTCCTTCATTAACTAAAGTATTTAAATCAGTACTATTAGCTAGTGGAAGAGCTTTCATGGAATATTCTCTCCATGCAGACCATGATGTTCCACCATTTCTACTTTCGCGAGAAAATTTCCGAATCATAGTTGCTGTATTTATAGTAGAATAAACGTTTGCTTCTTGAGATATATATGATGAATCTAATTGTTCTACTTGTATAGTGGTAGTATTTCCAGCCACCGGTATATTCGTACTTGCCAAATTTAATGTGTAATAACCTGTACTTGTTAGTGTGTTAGCATTTACTGTAAGCACTCCGCCTTTACCAAGTCCAGTATTTCCAGTCAACGCATGTTTTTGAATTTCATAACCAGATTGTGTAACTGTATTATCTGCAATAGTTTGAACCGCAACTGGAAGTGCCGTTACAGAACCAACATATACTGCAGATATATTGAAATTAACATCTCTAACTGAGGCCCAAGATTCAACAGTCATAGAATAAGAATTTATTACTGAAGCTCTATGTTCAATTGAAATCTTATATCTGGAATTAGTTGCATCGTATGATATATCACTAATTGAAATATAGTTTGGTAATTTACCATCAGCTTTTGTGTAAAATCCTGCACCGCCATTTACTGTTGATGGAGGAGATAAAACCACATTAAATTCTTTAGTAATACCGCCAATAGCGTCATTACCAGCATAGGCTCCACCAATGTTTATTTTAAACATACCATGCGGAGATTCAGTCCAATATAAATCAATTTTTTGATTCGCTACACCTGTAAAACCAAGTAAAAATGCTCTCTTAGAATAAGATGAAAATTTTGCCCCAACAGCTAGAACATTTGCATTAGCATCCAATGCTGCTACGCCGCCCGCTCCATTTTTTTGTGTTAATGGTATTGAAGCTGCCTTTGCATTTGCCTCTGCGGCATTCCAAGTCGTTCTTTCTGATGAAGTTATGTGAACAGTAGTATTATCTACGTGTGCCTTGGTTTGTTCAAGATTAATTGCTGGATCAGTAAGCCATCCACTTTTACCAGTGATTGCTTTAATTCTATTAGCAAACCAACCTAATATTGCTGTTAATTTTCCAGTACTTGAAGTAGGAACAACCGTATCAACAAATGTTCTATCACCAATTGCATTATCAGAAACAGTATTGTCTCCGCCAATACCAGAAGATAAACTAGCTAGTTTAGCTTTTTCTGAAGATGTAAAATCTTCTGTTGAAAGTTGTTTGCCAGTAATTTTATCAACTTTATTGGAAAGCTGTGTAGTTATTGTTGCTGCGAAATTTGGATCGTTGTTTAATGCATCTCCAATTTCCTTCAAAGTATCCAATGCTGCTGGTGCTGCTCCAATAACTGATTGTATTTTTGCATCAGTTTCAGTTTTTGTGTAAGTTGTAGCTTTATCTGATTTCAACAACAATTGAGTATCGGTATAAATTTTTGCAGAATTCAATGCGTCTGTTGCTTTTGTTTGAGATCCGGTAGTTGTTTCTTTTGCATTCCAAGTTGTTCTTTCTGTAGCGGTAATGTGTCTTGTAGAATCAGAATTATGATTATCAAAATCTACTCTTACATTATCAACTTTTGCTTCAATATAATCATCTGCAAAATCTTGACGATCATTTTCAGATTTTATGTCAGCTACTGATTGCACTGTATCTGACACAACTCCGCTAAGTCCCGTTTTGAATTGAGCAGTACCTTCTAAAACAGAAGTCGAAACTGCATATTTATCCATCACAACATAACTTACATAATGATCTTTACTAGCATTTACATTGGCAGTTGGAATACTAACTCTTACTCCGTTGTCTGTGTTTGATGATCCAAAAGGTATAACGGAGTAATTTGATACTGGAAGAATATCTGCCCCTTCATATATATCTAAAATTCTACCAATTCTTTTAGAAGTTTTTGATGTCGTGTAAATACCATCTGGACGGTTTAACTCGTATACTCCGCCTGCAGAATTATAAACAAGTGTAACTTTTTCTCTTTGAACAACTCCAGATTCAACATTGATAATATTTTTACCAGGATGTAAAGAAATTGCCCCTTCAGCGTTATTTATAACTATCGGCATAGATGGTTTTTCTAAAGTGTAGTCCATAGTAACCCATCCAGTCCAACCAGGAGCTTTATTCGATGATACAAAAGCATCAGTATTGGTAGCTGGAGCAACATCATCAACTATCGATGTCCACCATGTATAATAAGTTCCGTCATTAGAAATAGCTTTCCATCCATTAAATGCAGCTCTTACAGCATTATCAGTTGGAACAATTGCATCTGTCCAACCAACGTCAGAGTTTTTAACAGATATTCTTAAAGTTTTATCTGTTCCAATCTGAATGGTTTGATCGGCACCTGTTATCGATGAAGAACTATCAGAATTAATATTTGTTAAAAGTTTGTTATCATATTTGATCATTCTATAAGAAAAATCACCAATAGACATATCTTGAATAGCTTTTATAATTATAGTTCTATATCCAGTAGAATTTAATACCACGCTGTTTGTATTTTCGCCCGAAATACTTACATCTTTTTTAACGTTTTCTTGATATAACCAATTTGCGCCTTGAGAATAAACTTTATCTTTAACACCATTGACTTCTCCCAATGTGAATGGAAGGATAGCACGTTGAGGTTTTGATGATACAAAACCAGTAGCTGCACTACCAAATTCAAGCTGCCAATTGCGGAAAGTATATGTGCCAGCAATAGCGGATGTAGGTATAATTCTCAATTGTGTAGTTCCTGTCCACGTAGTAAAGGTTAATGATCTATTTGGTGATACTAAGACGAAAGATGTTGAAATTTTTGTTCCAGTTGAATCCAAACAATCAACAACTAATTGTTGATTTGCTACTAAATTATCTTTAACACTTAAAGTATATGTTGTATTACTAACCGCTGGAGCATACATATATGAATTTTGAAATGCTGCAGTTGCGGTGAGTGTCATTTCATATGGCCCATTCATTTTAGCATTTGCATTTAACGTATCTAGAATACCTGATAATAAATTTACTCCTGGTCTAGTAACAGAAATACCGTTTATATGCTTTTTACTGGAAACATATGGAAAATATTCATCGATTGCAGAACCTGTTATTGTTGTTCCGATTGCAGTATATTCTGCTGAAGTAACTTCATATAGACGAACTTCGTCATAATATGAAACGCTAGTACCAATACTGCCATTACCCAATAATAAACGGAATCCAGCGCCAACTAAAGAGTTTCCAGTTGGTATTTTTAAAGTAAGCAGTTGCCAAGAACCAACCACTGCAGCAATATTTGCTGTTTGATATCTTTGATTATTTGTTCCAACATCATAAAGAGTAAAACTTGGTCCAACTGCAGCTGAAGCCCAAGATTCAACAAATACCCAACAACATAATAAATATTGTTTAGTGTTATCTAAAGGTGCGGTGAAATCTCGTAATAAATAACTGCCTCCAGTGGCTCCAGATGCTATTTTAAAAGAAGATATTCCTGAACGTTTTTGAGTAGTTGAAATAGTAGGTACCGTTCCGCCAGCCAAAGTCCAGCCAGTTAAACTTTCTCCAGATCCAATATCTCCAAGTATATTAACAGATGTTCTACCATAAAAAGCGGATTCTAATTCGCTACCATTATCATCAGAAGTAATCAAATTATTACCATATGTGATATTTTGCGTAAGATCTACACGATTTATTTTTGAATCAGCATATGCTTTAGCATTTGCTTCAGCAGCGTTCCATGTTGCTTTTTCAGCATCACTTACAAATCTTTTATTAGCGCTTTCAACTATATTTGCAGCACTTGTCATAAAATCTTTAGCAAAACCATCTGCTGGTATTGCCTTTGCGGAAATATCAGTTATGTTTGCGTTAGTAACAATATTTGTAGCGCTTCTTGTAACAGTAAATAATGGTAATGCATAAATCGCACCAGTGGCTTTTAAGCTGCCATTTGGAAGATGATATTCACCAACATTAGCAATATAAATATTATCAAGTGAAGAATACACCACTCCACTATCTGCTCCATCATATTTAAGAGCTTTAACACCAGTCATTGAAGATGTTCCGTCTATTGTTCTTAATCTCCAACGGAATTGAATTCTTCTAGATGTTTCAATATCCATACGATCATCTAAAATTTCATTATTTAAAGCTGGAGTATCAACTCCGCCCAATTTATGAATAACTTCGTCTTTATCTATTACTTCAAACCAAGTTTCTAAAAGAACCAAATCTGTTCTTGTTGCTGCTCCTACTGGAGTTAATTGAACAATCAATCTATTATCTGCAGAAACCAAACCTGAAGGTTGTCCTAAAATTTGATTGGCTCCAACTTTTAATTGATATCCATTAACTAATAATGAAATAGGATTTGTTCCGTTGGTGCCTTCTATTGCAAAAAAGTTTGTGTAGTTCGCTGCATTTATTGTAAATTTATCAACAAAACCACTTTTTAATTGCGATCTTATATGAGAAGCTATTTGCTCAATTCTTTCCCATTGCGCTTCATTTAACTCATCTTCAAGTAAAAAAGCATCCGTTGCATGAAAAACGGAATAGATAGAATCGTATTTTTGATATTTACCGAAACCTTTACGATCAAAACCTATCATAAGTACACCCTCCCTTCCAGTCATCACTTTTCACATAAGCATAACTGGGTTACTATTACTATAATAGTGATAGGATTACGTTTTATTATAATGAATGTTAAATTTAGTAACGTAAGTTTTATTTTTTTCTTGTCTCTCTTATGCTATTACATAATTTACAGTCGTTACAAACTGTAGCTCTATCTCTATAAATATTTTTTAGTGTCTGCGAAATAAAAGGATCTTGTAAATCATTTGTGTGAATGATAATATTTTGTGGAGATAGTGTCATTAATAAACTCATAATAATATAAATTTGTTCTTTTTGTATTTGGTTTTCTATTAGCTCTTCATCCCAAATATCTTCTACCTCTCTCAAATCTACTCTTTCATTGTCACTGGTTATGATTTCGAAATCATCTTCTGCTAAAATTATTACATGTACTGTATCTATTTTTGATTTCTGTATGTTTATAAATTTCTTTAGTATATTTACAAAATTATGATAATCGTCATTAGTTAGAGATTCATCTAATGTTATGTTTACACATTCTTTAATTTCCAATTTTCTATCTTCATACTTAAAATTTAAGAATCCAGTTAAATTAAACATACCATTTGCCTTTAAACCATCGAATACATTATTGTTTATATTTTCCAAATGTTCAATTATACTTTCATCATTTTTATAAATTAATTCCCACTGCGCTTTTTGAAATATGTCTTCAATTTCATCACTAAAAAACTCCATACATTCTTCTTTTACTTCTTTCATTATCATATCTGGTTCAACACGTAATAAAATGTAATCTGCTATTTTTTTTGAAATAAACTTCAAAAAAGAATCTTTAATTTTCTCATCAAATACTTCTATTTTTAATATTTTATCAAAAGATAATTTAATAGAATTTTCATCAATTTTATTTTCACAAACATATTTGGAAATTTCATCAAATATTTCACTATTTCCTTTTTTTACATCTATTAATATATTTTTCAATTTTTATGACTCCTTTGAATATAAAATCGTAATGAAAATCTCTACTTCATCTAAATTAACAGAACCAATTCTACTAGAATACATTGATCCGCTAGTAACCGATAGACTCTCTATATTTATATTTTCTTGTTCTATCCATTCATTTATCTTATCTTGAGTGATTATCATTCTTTTATTATTTGTTGTAAAAATTTTCACTTTTTTCAAATGAGACACCTCCAAAACTGTTTTACGAAATCTTAATATGTAATCCATGATTAAAGATAATGGTTTGTAAAAAATTATTAGTTGATAATTAAATTATCACGATAATGCCATCAGATATGACATTTTAACAAAAATTAAAACCTTTACCATAAAGTCTGGTAAAGGTTTTAATTTTAAGTATTGTTATTTAAATTCATCTTCTATAATGAATTCTGTTTTTGTAACTTTAACGGTTTTTGCTATAACTAAACCATATTGTTCGTTGTAAATGACTTCGTGTTTTTCGGAAAGACTATTTACTAAAGTATTAAACGTTTCATGAAATTCATTTATGAAATTAGAACCATCATCTTTTAAACTTTTTATTTTTAAAGAATTAGCTATAATTTCATTATCTTCTTGAGTTAAATTTGCATCTATTTCAAAAGTATTGTTAAAACTTTTTAACAAATTATTAATGACTTGCAACGTCTCTTTTTGCATTTTTCTACCTCCAATCTTACTTTTTATCAATTTTAGTTTTTGGTTTTATCAAAATTGAGTTTTCAGGAGTATAAATAGACACTTTATCTGGATGAAAAACTAATTTATTCTTCATATTAATTTTCATATTTGAATAAATTAATGAAGTTTTTTCAAATAATTCAAATGTTGCTTCTGCATCTGACAAAGCATCATGAGCTTTCTTTAATGTAATATCAAACAAATCAACAATATCAACCAAACTGTGAGAAATATTTGGAAAAATAATTGCAGTCATTGCTCTTGTGCAGAAAAAATTGTAAGCTTTTGGAACTAGCTTGGCACGAAGAGCTGCATGATATAAAAATCCCAAATCAAATGGAGCATTCTGAGCTACAATGGTAGAGTCTCCAATAAAATTAATGAGTTGAACGATTGCTTCTGATTCAGAGGGTTTATCTTTTACCATTTCATCAGTAATGCCAGTCATGTTTGAAATAAACTCTGAAATTTCTTTTCCTGGATTTACTAAAGTTTCAAATTTCTCCACTTTTTTTCTTTTGAAAAAACTATTTGTCACTTTAATTGCTGCAATCTGTGTAATTCTTTCTTCAATTGGATTCAATCCTGTAGTTTCAAAATCAAGCACCACATATGCATCTTTCTTACTCATTGTTGCACCTCTTCTTTTTTTATATCTATATATAATATAAAAAAGTACAATCATTTTTCTTATTAATGAAAATTAAATTATTATATATATATCAATGTGATTTTAAATGACTAGAGATCACCCTGGGTGATCTGATAATAAATTAATGAACATTGTATCATTAATATTATTAATCATCTACTTTTTTAAAACCAACTAATTTAAATTTTTGTCTTTTAGCTACTTGCCCAAAATGATTTTTAAACTCTTGTCTAGCTTCAAGTTCATTTTCGCCGCCAACAATCACAGAACAATCGCCAATCAATTCACCATTTTCCAATTTAACGCAATAGACAAATCCGGTTTCTTTAAACTGCGGAACAAAATTGCTAAGAGCTCGCTTAAGTCTTTTTTCAGATTCCAGCAAATGATCTTCGAACTCTCTTTCATAAATCCAATCCTTAACGGGTTTAGGTATTAAAGTTTTAAACTCAACCTTTATCAAAATAATACCTCCCTATTTTTTTTGAATATTAAGTTCTGCATAAGAATCAATACCATTCATAAATAAGAATGCATGTTGAATTGCAACAGGAGTTATATGAGTTTTAAAAACCCAATTTGATAGCTTAAAAGAAAGAGAAGAAGCATCTCCTATATTTCTTTTCATACTATATGCAATATTTTTAGAAGAAGATAATCCTAATTCTCTATTTACTTTTTGAAGTGAAATTATATCTTTAATAAGAGAACAATAATTTTCATTAGTAAGTATTACTTCTCTTATTTCGCCCTGTTCATAAATGCCAAAATCTTTTCCTTCAATAAGATTATGATATTTGCTTAAATAAGCTATCATTTCTTCTAATGTTAAATCCTTCTCATCAAATAAAGTACCTGAAAAATCTATTTTTTCTTTATCATTATTAGTTATTAAACTCAAACCTACTCTTTGAAAAGACACTGGAAAAGTTAAATCAACAGATTGAACAACAAATTCACCTGTTTCGGCCACTATTTTTATTACTTTACCACATAGATTAAAAACTGAACTATCATATTTGTCACTATCATTGGCAACATATCGTACAAGATCTCCAACCTTTATTCCATACAAACTATCTACATTTTTATATTTCAAACATAGCCCTCCTCATTAAAATTGAAAAATATCTCCTTGATTCGCTCTCGTGATTTTATTTTCTTTAAAGATATTTTCGTAATTTTCATAATTGTCTCCGTAATGAAGTGCAAATGTTTTACTTTTTATTTCTTCAGGTAAATCTATAAGTTCTGTAATGGAAGCGTGAACCGGATGAGGACTATTGAACAATTGACAATCATGAAAAAATGTTTTACAACCATCGTCATATAACTGATTTATTAATTCTCTATCTAGCAAAGAATCTGCAGAAAAGAATACTCGTTCGTCAATAAAAAATGAATAACTTGGTTTCTGCTTATTTACATGAACTGTGCGTATTGGTAATATTTCTAATTTGTTAATTTTAAAACTTTGTAAATCTTTAAACAAATGCACATTGAAAAACATTTCTAATGAACCGTATTCATTGTTTCCAAGCTCATACATACCACCAGAAAGCGTGTTATCCCATAATGGACTAAGTAATTCTTCTGCTATAAACAAGTCGAACTTTTTATTTAATACATATTTACCCATAAATCCAACTTCTTCCAGACCGCCAGTATGATCGCCATGAATATGAGAAATAATTATTCCATCAATTTCTTCTAAAGAGATACCCATGTCGTGTAAAGCTTGAGGAACTTTAAAACCACAATCAAAAAGATATTTTTTATCATTTACTTCTATTAATAATGAAGTATGAGATTGTTTTTTTGTAAAAGCTGAACCAGTTCCAATAACTTTTAAATTAAATTTCACAGTAGAACTCTTCTCCTTTTAAAACCTTTTTAATGTGTTCTATGCGAATTAAATATTCGATGTTTTTCCATTGATCGTGCATTCTTTTGTAATCTAACAATTCATCTAAAAGTTGATCAATTGATGGAGTTACTACTTTTTTATTATTTTGCTTTTTCTTAGGAGAAGATTTTTGAATTAATTCTTTAAACGTATAAGTTCCATAGTTGACACTATCTTCTTTAAAACCATTTTGTACTTGACGTTTAAGATCATAATTTTTAGAAGATAAATAATTAGGTGCTTCTCCACGCGTTAAAATGCTATGCATTAACACATAATCGTTAATTTTAACTACTAGACTCATATCTAAATTTTCAACAATTTTGTTAAATAACCCACTAGTAAACATAGAGACAGCTTGTTCTTTTAATTCTTTTATACTATTATCGTGAATTGGATAATCTGTAAAATGTTTAATTATTAGCATTACGTGAAATGTTTGTTGAAGATCAATATTACTCATTACGGTCTTTGGACCAACAATCAATCTTTTTGTATCTTCAATAAAATTTCTTACTCTTTCGCTTGAAAGAGTTTCAAAGTATTTAATTAAAAAATTTTCGTTACTATAATTGATAGTTTTTAGATAAAATTTTTCATTTTCCATGTTATCACCTTATTCTTTTTTTTATTATTTTAAAAAAATGGTGTATCTATTTTAACATTATTAGAATATCTTATTCACAGAGTGCAAATAAGTGATTCACAGAGTGCACCTATAAATATAGAAATAATATAAATATAAAAATAAAATAAAAAGAGAGAGGAATTCCTCTCTCTTATGTTTATTTTAAGAACATATGTATTTTTACACAACCTAATTGATTTCATAATAGATTTAAATCTAGTTCACTATATGATAATCTTTAATCTATTGATTTTGAAATAAAAACTCGGCAGTTATTCACATTAAAAAAGGAGGTGAAAACCTCCTAACATTCACTTAATGTATTCATTATTTTTAATCTATCTTGATAATCTTGAATTGCTTCTTTATCTTTTTCATTGTTATTATTTGCTTGTATATAATAACCGTCAATATTGATATTGTATCTTGAAGTAAAATTGTATGAATCATAATTGTAGAAAACCATATCAGCATCTTTATGATATTTATTTATATTCATTGCTTCGTAATTGATTATTCCATTAGAGTATACTAGCCCATCTTTAGGGTTGATACCATTTTCATCATTATTATAATAAAAATTTGAAATAGCATTTGCTATTCTTATTTGATTTGATAGTGATTCATCTTCTTTGTCGTTTGCATATGAAATATTCAATTTCTTATTATCTTTAACGATCATATTGCCACAATAAATTCTACCATATTTCAATTCATCTGGATAAATTTTTAAATTCATATCTGTATTTATAAAGATAGGATCAAATAATTTACATATTTTATGATAAAGTGTTGGATAATCATTGTCTTTTTCATGAAAATAGTAATACAATTCAAAAAGTTCGCTTTCTCTTTTTTGTTCTGTTTTGTCTTCATTTAAATAATCTTTTATTTCATATTCACTAACTTGATTCATTCTATCTAAATTTTCAAAATTTACGTTACTATAATTTTCTTTAAAATTCGTAACAGTTTTATCATAATCAACTTCAAGAGTATATACGGTTCTATTTTCACGCTCAAACAATCTAATATTTTTAGATATTGACCAATATCTCTTTTTGAAATCAAATATGTTTTTAATAGTAAAAACAATGTATTTGTCTTCGTTGATTTTTAATTTAAAATAATGCATTACGTTGTATTTGTTTTCATCTTGCTTTAAAAATGCTTTTTGATATATTTTATTATCTTTTTCGCTAAATATGTTTTCGTGTATTTGTCTTAGTAAATTAGAATTTATACTATCAACATCAATTTCATCGCTAAATAAAGGCATATCCCAGTTTTCATCATCAACAAGAATCATGAGTTTGTTCTTGTTTGTTTTAAAATATGTTCTAGTAAATTTTTTTACCTCCATACCTTTACTTACCATTATTTCTTCGTATTCATCATTATCTCCATATTTATCTTCAATTTTATAATCACTATACATTTGTACACATTCAAAGCAATATATATTTTCATGAGTAATAGACACGAGAGCCATGGATACTACTCCTTCTATTTCTTCCGGATCATTATAACGCCAAGTATTTGGTTTAAATATGTTTTCAATTATCATTATTTGATCAGCAATTTCAATATCATTTGCTGGAATTTCATCTATGTTGTTTGCCAGTTTGATTTTATTATTTTTAATATACATTAAATAACCTCCTATTATGTTATAATATTATTATATCACATAATAGGAGGTTTGTAAACAATTTTTAAATTTTTGATAAATAATTTGCTAACGATCTAATTTGGCCTAATTCAAATACGGCTGGAGAATATTTACTAATATCAACAACTATAAAACTTTTTACTTCTTCTTCTCCAAATTCATTGTAAGAAATTTGTTCTTTGTATTTACCTAACCATCTAACTGCTTCATAATGTTTCATGTTGAATAATTCTCGAAAAACATCACTAGCAAAATGCATATTATGTTTACCACACGTTCTAACTTCTTCTAATGCATATATAACATAATCGGGAATCTCTAGATTTTTGTTCATATCTCTATTTCTCCTTCATATTTACCTACTCCACTAATTTCAAGCATTTTTGCGAGTAGAACTCTATGACAGAAAACTCCAGATGGACAATAACAAACAAGTACAACTCTTTCTCTTTCAATTAGTTTCTTCCATTTTTCTGGATTTTCTAATTTACTCTTTCTCATTTGTTCTACATATTGTTTCTTATACTCTTGTCTTGATATTTCTCCACTCTTTATTTTAATTAACATATCCCAAGTTGGTGAAAAACAAGTATCTCCACTTTTTACAGTGATATCGTACCTATCAACATCACCTTTTGAATATTTTATATTAGAAGTATATATCTTAAGCATTTTGAATTCTCTCAGGTAAAATTATTTTGCTCTTTTCTACACTGGGTACTTTACTAACAAAAATATTGTGTTGTCTTACACATTCAACAATAAGTTCATCAGCTGTCCATTGTAAATCAAATCCTTCAAGATTCAAGTAAGGATAATACTTTTCCAATGATTCTTTAATTGTTTCAGCCATTCCAACATATATGACAAATTTAGTATCATAATTAGCAATTTTTGAATCTACAAGTTCTATTAATGGTATTTTTTTCTTATAATTTGATCCTCTATGCATTTTTAATACTTTAACTATATATCTACTAATATCTAATCTAAGTTCATTTCTATTTTCATCAAAAATACTCATATTTTATTCCTTTCTTAATATACTTAAATCCATTCCATCAGCTAAAAATAGAATTTCATTGTCAATACCTAGAGATTTTAGATAATTCCTTAACTCGTCTATACTTTCATTAGAATAAATACTTTCTGGTACCTTAAATACGATAATGTCATTTTTCTTTAGTGTCATTACTTTTTCTATTTTTGAAGTAAAATCATCAGCTATACTAGTAACAATTACTGCTTGTTCTAACTCTTTACCATCCAAATTATTCTACCTCCAAATTAAAATAAACTATATAAGCATCAATTTGATCAAATAACATTACAAATTTTTTGTAATCATTAAATCCAATTTTACCGTGCAAAGAAAACATGTCTTTTCTTATGAATTCCAATGCTTTTGCAATTTCTTTTGCAAGAAAATGTTGTCTATTTGACATGATATCGTTACTTAAATTAATAATATTTTGAATCATTTCTTGAATATTACTTTTAGACTTTGACAAATTGTATTTAATTGCAATTTCTCGTATTTCAGTTAGTAATTGTGTCAAGTTATCGGTTTTTACATTTTGCATGTTTTCACCCTTCATTAATGTTCTTACCTAATTATATTTAATTGTATATTGTTTTTTAATTAATGCTAATCTTTCTGGAAAAAGGCAAAAAAAAGGACGAATTAGTCGTCCTGTGATTCAGTATATGCTAATTTTAATTCAGTTACAACAATTTCTAATGGTTCAATTATTGGTTCAATTTTTTTATATTTAGAAATAGGAAGTTCATGTTTGTTTTCAACCATTTTATGCGCTAAATTTTCCAAAAATGATGCCAACTTCGATTCATTGCCAGATATTCCATCCCACATTAATTTCTGAACTATCATAACAACCTTTTTGGTTTCATCTCTAAACTGATAAATGTCTTCAAGATTGTAAATAATTACATCTAAGATATTTTTAAGTTTAGTGATTGTTGTTCCTTCATAAAAATCAGAATATCTATTCTCTTCCATAAAAATCTTCTCCTTTTAAAAAATATGTTAATATATAATATCAATTATGGTCAGCTTTTTTAATTAATTATTAATTAGTAATTTTTCATGTAAATCTTTTATTTGAAAAACAGCATTTTCTACATCACTATTATTGTGTATGATGAAATCACAAAGTTCTTTTTCTTTATTTCTATAATCTTCATTAACGCGTTTCAATAAATCTTTGTCTGTTTCTTTAGTCTTTATTTTTCTATTTTTTAATCTTTCTAATCTAACATCCTCTAAAACATCTACCCAAATGAGCTTCACTTTATCTGGAAATTTATTCTTCATTATTAACGCACCGCGAATTTCAGAAGTATTTACAATTATTTCGTTATTTTTTGTTTTTTCATAAAATTCAAAGTCTAATGTACCGTAATAACTTCCACAATATTCTCCGTATTCAATAATTGAACTCTTCTCGTTATTGTTAAATTTTTTTATTTCTAATTCTATATAATCTCTATTTTTAAAATAGTATTCAATACCATCAGTTTCATCGTCCCTCTTATCTCTCGTTGTAAACGCTATTAATTGTATGAAATTTTTAGCTATTTCTGATTTTCCGGATCCAGATTTGCCAAGAATAATATATAACATTAGTGTTCTCCTTTGTCTGTGAATTTATTTATTTTATGCAAGGAATTTTACAAATTTAAAGAGCAGATATTGTCTGCTCTTTTTGTTTAATTACATAGTTTGAAGTAAAGATAGTAAGGTAAATGTCTCATTTTCTTTTAATTCTTGTTGATTTATCAAGCGATTTTGTTTTAAATATTCTATGTCAACATAATTACTAAACTCCAAAATAAATTCTTTAGACATTTTTTGATATTTTGAAATTTCTTTCCAAGAAACTTTATCTTTAAATTTTCTAATTGAACTTTCTTTTAAATTTCGGTGTTCAGATATTACATTCCAATATAATTCGTTTGAAAATTCCTCCATAGCTAGAAGTGTTAAATCACCCTTGCTAACTTCTAGCCAATCAATCACATCAAAATCCTCAAATAATTTCAATACTTTAGTTGTTAATTTTTGATGATTTAATATTAATTCATAAGCCTCATATGGATTTTTTACCATGTATTTTTTCATAAGAATAAATGGTACTTTTTGATATTCAAATAGCGAGTCTATGATGAATTTATTTTGATATTTTATTATAAACTCTTTAGACAATTCATTGTAGTTTCTAATTATTTGATCCCAATCAGTTCTTCTTGTTATGTAGTGGTTAAATTCATCTATAAGTTCTTCTGTTAATGATTGAGATTCTATTAATTCTGACCAAAATAATTTTTCATGATTTGTTCTAATAAAGTTAGGAGACAAACTATCAAATCCCGATATTGATCTCCAATCCGATTTATCCAAATCGTTAATATCATATCCAAAAGGTTCTTTAGCTAAATCTTCAATTGTATCTATTAAGTAAGAAAAAGAATTCATCTCGCATGACCTCATCTCATCACTTTGTATAATATTATTATATCATATATAATAATATTTGTATACTTAAAAATTAAGCTTTAATTAAAAATCACTATCTTATGACTGATATGTAAATTATTATTTATGACATAAATCAAATACTCTGTGCATTCTGATATCTATATAATAATCTTTTTAATATTAAATATGGATTGTTTTCTTTTGATAATCATAAAAAAACCAACCATTTTTCAATGGTTGGTTTTGATTTATTAATTTGTATTACAAGCTATCCCAATCATCATCATTGATTGCAAGGTTTGGTGAACCACTATCACTGGCTGGAGTAGATCCACCAGCTGAAGCTCCCCAAGTATCATCTCCAAGACCAGAAACTGAATCCGCTAAGCATTCAATTCCCATTTGAAGAATTTCTTCAATTGACTTAGGTTTGTTGATATCTGTTAAACTCTTAGAGTTATTAACTGCATTTTGTTCATCTGCAGTAAGGTTGGTTTTATTCGGAGAAGCAAGTACAGTATACTTTGTTTCACGACCAGAACCTTCCTTTTTGATTTTCAAATCGTACTTAGTAGGATCACCATAATCAGTATCCATAGCGTAATCTTTAATTGCTGCGAAAATACGAGGTCCACCTTCAAGAATTTTAACTTTTGCATCTTTACGATCAATAACGATTACTTGATAACGAGCCATTGGAACATGACCAATTTTGCAAAGTGGGCATCCAGCTCCAGGACAAACAACCTTCTTGTTTTGACCATCTAAACCCTTTTCCCAGTGAATATCAACTTGGAACGGACGTCCAACAACTCTCACTTGGTTCATACCTGAATCCAATTTCATGAAAGGTGTTCCTTCTCCTGTTCCGCCTACTCGTACATTTCCCCAATCTAATTCTGCCATTTTAATGTTCCTCCTGTTTTTGCGCCTCTGGAACTATTTTAAGTTTCTTGGGCGTGTCTTTTAATTTTTTGTTTTTGAGCTTATCAAACATTTATTTGATAAGAGATATAATAAACAAATTGTTGAAGTTTTTTAACAATTTGTATTATTTAGCTTTTAGAAATTATTCCAATCGAGTTCTCCACTACCTTTTGGTCCACCTTCAACTTCATTGTTTGGAGTTTTAGCTTCACGTCTAATTTCTCCAAGTTGTAATTGAAGCTGCATGAGCGATATCTGTCTAGATACAGATTCATGAGCAGATTTGATATTTTGTAAGACTTGCTCAATTTCTTTAACAAAAGTTTGTGCTGCTTCTAATTGTATCAACAAGTGCGGATATTTCATTGTTGCATGTCCTCTACGCACATCTGCAGATTTCCCAGTTGATACTACATTGTATGCATCAAATAGCATATCAACACAACGTTCTCTAGTTTTAAACTCTCTAGATGCCAAGTTATAAATTTCTCCTAAACGATCTTTATAACCCTGTGATTTAGATAAACCTTCATGTAAATCATAAGTTGTTGGATTTTGTTGAATTTTTACAATCATGTTTTCCATCTCAAAACGAATAGCGTTACGATTAATACGTGGCAAAGTATCTAGAATACCAAACACCATTTTCTCTAAATCTGCCATTGCATCGCCACTTGATTGTGACGTCGAAACCTCATCAAGAGCTGTTTCAAAATCTTTTGCCGGTTGTTGCGAAATATCATTCGGTTTTGTTGTCATGCTTTACCTCCTTTACAGAATCTTATTATATGATATACTATAAATTATTTTAAACGTTTTATTTTCAATTTTAGTGTTAAAACTAAAAAAGGGCTGTTCGCCCTATTCTAGCTTAAGATTTTTATCTTACTACCTTTTATTGGATCTTTGTAGATTTCCACTTTATGATGAAAAGCGTCAATAACATCAGGGATATGTGTTATCACCATTACTTTATTAAAAATAGAAGTCAGTTTATTCATAACAGCGACAAAATTTTCTTTAGCTACTTCATCTTGAGAGCCAATGCCTTCATCCACAATAAAGAAATCAATAGCAGCTCCAGCTCGTTTAGCTAAAAACTTAGCTAAACCAACATGACATGAAAAATCTATTCTGAATTTTTCTCCGCCAGAGTAAGTTTCATATGCTCTCGAACCATCTTGTCCGTTAACCATAATATCTAATGTCTCAATAGATGTAGCTTTTTTACCTTTGCCTTTTTCTTTTTGAGTAATAAATTCAATTGATACTTGATCACTAGTTAGAGAACTTAACACATCGTTGATTTCATCTTGGATATCTTCTAATGAATTATCAATAATAATAGCTTGTATGCCATCCTTACCCCAAGCTGTCGTCAAATCATCAAGCAAAGCATATTCTTCTTGTAATTCTTTGAGTTGATTTTCTAGTTTTTTAATATTTGATTCTTCTTTTGCTATTTTTTCTAACTCATTTTTAGCAATTGCTACTTTATTTTGCCAATTTGTTAATTGATTACGCAAATTGTTGAGTTCCATTTTTATAAAAGCATCTTGAAATACTTTATCCGTAACATCTTCAACGGGTAAAAGCATTGATTCGTTATATTCAAATTGAATGTTTACTAACTCTTGCGAAAGCTCTTGAATTCTTGGATCAATATTTGCTAATTTTAACTCTGCTTGTTCGATCTGAGATTTTTTTTGTTGCAAACTCTGTACTTGTGAGTTTATGGAATTTATTTCACTCTTAATAGCTGTCATTTTTTCAAGCAGTTCTGTTACAACTAAACCATTATTTTTAATTTGCAGCATATATCCTTTTGCTTCGCTCATCATTTCATCGAGATGTTTTTGTTTATGAGATTCTGTAATTGCTTGTCCACAAAAATTACAACTAGCATCATCATAATCTTTTAGTCGAGTGTATTTACCTTTTATTTCTTTTGCTTGTCCATTTAATACATTATTTGTTCCTTCTAATGTTGATTTTTGATTATTCATTTCATGATATTGTGCTGTAAGTACTTCTGCTTTTGTTGAAAAATCTTGCAATAATTTTAAAGTTTCTTCTTTTGAAATTATCACGTTTTCATACTGATATTTCATTGTTGTGAATTTTTCAATTGAATCAGTTGTTGAGTTTATTTTTATTTCCAAGTTTTGACGAGTTCTTAAAATATCGTTTCTATTTTTCACTAATTGATCATGAAGAATTTTTTCTTTTACTTCCAGTTCGAGTTGTCTATCTTTTTCTTCAATATCAAAAGAAATTTTTGTTATCTCCGCTTTTCCCTGTAAAATTTCATTTTCATATTGATTTTTAGCTTTTACAGATTCACTTATTTCTTCAAGTTTTTCTTTAGCTTTACTGATCTTATCTTTATTTTCTTTTCTCAAAGTTTTAGTAAAATCTTGCAATACATCATATTTATCTAATGAAAGAATTTGTGTAAATACATCTTTTCTTTCATTAGCTGGTTTTTCCATGAAATTACCAGATTTACCTTGGCTAATACATACTGAATCCAAAAATGTTTCAAAATCCATTTTTATAAGACTTTCTAATTTAGCTTGTGTTTCTTTTACTTTGTCTGTATGATTAACACCGTCAATGAAAAGTTCTAATTCTTGTCCACCCTTCAAAAATCTTCTGCGAGTTACTTTTATATATTGTCCACCAATTTCAAATTCAAAAGTTATTTCTAGTTCATCTTCACCTAGATTGATCATTTTTTCAACGCCAGTACCAATTGATGTACTCGATCTTGATCTATTGAATAATGCAATAGTCATTGACTCAACAAAAAAAGTACTTTTACCTCCACCGTTTGGTCCAATTACTGCAAATAAATCTCCAGTTTCATCAAAATTAAAACTTTCCTCTTTATATGAAGCTAAATTTTTAACGCTTATATTCCTTAATTTCAATTATATCCCTCCAAGTTAACTTGTTCATTACTTTTGTTATAAACATATAATATGAAAAAACTTATACAAAATTAAAAGCGTTGAATACATCAACGCTTTATTTATCAACTTATTCACAACTAGTAACAATGTAAAATCTTGGGTTTTCAGATGAACTAATAGATTTTAAAGTTTTGTTTAAAACTTCGATTTCCTCATTATCTTTTGAAAATTCATTGTTACTTATAAATTCATTATTTTCTGTAACAATTTTTGAATCTAATTCGATTTTATTTTCACTAAAACTGAATCCAGTTATATATGATCCATGATCCCAATGAATTTCTTTTCCAATTACCATAGTTTTAGAATAACTAGTATTACCTATAAATCTATAGTCCAATTCATGTTTATATAAAAATTCAAGTACATCTTTGCATCCATCATACATCGCAATTGATTGTAGTTGATTTTTATCTAAAATGATACCATAATATATACAACAATCTAAATTAGTACCTGGCAAAGCTAACCCTCCTTTTAAAGAAAATTTCCCTCAATTACTTTCTTTAAGAAAATATCAGAAGCTTTTTGAAAACCAACATCATTGATATAATTTTCTTTATTTTCAATAATTATTTCTTCTACTTTGAGAATTTGTTTCTTAACTATCTCTTTTTGATTGTCTGAATAATGATTAAGTATTTGCGTCATTACTTCATCAGTTATCAATTTCATGAGATCAAACCTTCTTTTTTAGCGCGTTCAATAATTTCTTTTCCTTTTTTAATAAGATTATCCGAATTATCTTTACCTTTATAATACAACTCTAAAGCTTTATGTTCATCAACGTGTTCAGTTAACCCAGCTACTCTAGTTGTATTTTGTTTTTGAAATCTTTTCTGAATATCTAAAACATTTTCTGCTCCTAATTGATAAGCGTATTCATATATTCTAGCTTCATTAATGGAATTACTTTTATCAACATCTATTCTAATTCTTGTAATGGCTTTTTCAACTTTTTTCTTAAACATTTCTAAATTATCGATAATAATATCTGTTTCGTTAGATTCCCCAATTAAATCTAAATCCAAAGTAAAGAATTTTTGAGATTCTACTTTTAAATAATCATAAGTTACAGCGCAATCTTGTTCCACGTCCAATACAATAAATCCTTTATCTTGTTTTTCTTCGGAAAAATCAACCCTTTGAAGTGAACCAGTATAAAATACTAAAGGCTTATTGTAAAGAATTTGATGTTTATGAAGATGTCCAGAAATACAAGCCGCAACCCCAGGTTTATCAAAAATAGCTGGATCCACATATGTTTCCTTTTCAGCTATATTCCAATCGTTTAGATTTGCACCCTTAAAAGTGCCATGAAAAATGTAAACTATTGGATATCCATCATACGTAGTATTATTTGTTATTTCTTCTATTTCTTCCGCTGTATGATAAGTTGGAAGAAATACAAATTTAATAGTCTCCCCATCGATCGTAACCAATTCTTCTCTATGAAAACGAGTTTCTATTACATTATTGACGTCTAAATCATTAAAAACAATTAAAGGGGATTTTTTTGTTTCTATTTTATCTACGTCATGATTTCCAGAAAGTAATAAAACCTTTATACCATGATTTGCGGCTCTAGAAATTCTCTTGTTAAATTCTGATGTCAATGTAGAAGATGGTAGACTTTTGTGATAAGCATCTCCAGCAAATACAATTAATCTAACATTTCTTTTAATTGCGTAATCAACTACTTCGTCCAATGATTTCAACGCATTTAAAACTCTTGTATTTAAATTTGTTACTGCATCGATGCGCCCATATGACTGCGCGCCTAAGTGCGCGTCTCCAAAACAAACCATTTTCATACTTCCAACTCCTGATTTTTACTTTTTATCTTATGTATAATATGCTTTTCTGGAATTTTTGTTAAAAAAAAACCCCTTTTTAAGGGGGTCTTAATTAATCATTAAAATCTAGAAATATTTTTCATTAAGCTTATTGATATTTCGAATATGTCGCGCGTTCAATTTTATCATTTTATCGCCTTCAGCAAAATTATACATTTTAAGGGTTTTATCTACTTCTTTTTCGAGTGATTTTTTCATTTTATTAAAATCAACGTATTGAATCAATAATTCAAAAATTCGAAGTTCACAATTAGCAATAGCACACTGAACAATGAATTTATTTGGAATTACACCATATTTCAATAAAACTCTAGTTGTACCAATATTTCCATGTACTACTGCATATTGAAGTGCAGATAGATATTCTTCTAGAGTAATTCCTTGTGAATTTTTTAAGAGAATTCTTAATAGACTTGAACTCTCACACTCGGAAACTTCATCAAGAAGACTTTTGTAATAGTTACCATCAATTTTCTCGTAAATGTTGTTTCTAAATATGTCTGATGGCAAGACTCCACGTTTAAATAAATTCTGTAATTTTTGCTTTTCTTTTTTATCATTCTTCAACGAGTAAAATTTATCTATATCGGACATTATTTTATTATTCCCCCAAATTTTTACTTTTATTTCTTTCAGCTACATAAATTTTATTTTTAATAAGTCCGCATATTTCTCCAGTGATTCTTTTTGCGGCGCTACTTATAAATTCTTTAGTTATTGGTCCATGGTCATTAACACATTGTTTTACTGCTCGTTGTACAAGTTTATTTAATTCGCCTTTTTCAATTTGTTCCAAATCATCTTTATTAACTATTTTTGGTTCAAGACGTTTTAGTTTCTCTCTTTTTTGTTTCTCATTTATTTCTTTATTTAAAAAAATTTTATTATTAATAGCATCCACCAATACTTGTCTAAACGCTACTCGATCATTATCCATCGCCACAATAACATGATCGAAATTTTTATTCTCTACTTTTTCTATGATGATTTTCTTTGTTCTAACGTCACTATACAAATCTTTAGTTATTTTTTCTATCATCAAAATTATTCCCCAACTACTTCAATTTTATTTTTGATCTCTTCTTTCATTTTATCAAAATCAAATTCAATGTTTTGAATTTCGTCTTCTGTAACGCCATATTGTTCTTTTGCTGCATCTTCATCATTGTATTCTATTCTTTTTTTAGACATTTTTCTATCTTCCCCAAAAATGTAATCTTCTCTTTCGTGATTATTGCCAAAAGCAGACTTTAATTTTTTATTATAAATATTTCCGTCTTCAGGTACATACCCAGCTATTTTTCCTGTTTCATCAATAAACAAAATGAAGAAAACTGGATTTTCCCAATCTCCACCCGCAATAATTCCAATATAATTGAAATCCCCAATAGTTTGTACTCCAAGGTTATCATCATCTTCGTCAAGTTCAACATTCTCCAAATCAAATTCAATTTCAAATTCTGGAATAATACCGTAAATAAGATGATAAACAATTTCTTTAATATCTTTCACATTAGACAGCTCTTCGTATTCTTCTAATTCTCTTTTGTATCTATTTTTTGCTCGTTCAATTTCACTTCTAACTACTTCCATAAGTTTTTCATCATTTACTCCAACTAAACTAACTCTTTTATCGCTTTTGATTTTTTCAAGTTGTTTTTGTTCATCAAAATATTCTTGAGGAAATTCTGGCGGTTTCTCTGAAAGTACTGCCAATTTAATGAATTCTTTTTCAAATTGTTCAGTGGTCATTTTTTTAGCTTTCAAAGTTTTCATTGTTATTCATCCCTTCAATATCTTTATTTTTAATTAGCATTTACTAACTTTGAAAATTCTACCAAAAACTTTTCTAAATAATCTTTCTTGAATTTTTGATCAATCTCAATAGAGGTACCTCTTGCCGATCTATAGAGAATGAATCTTTGTCCTTCCCATTCAAATCCCCAAACAGCACTATAAAATTCCCCCCTTGTATGGTATAAAGGTTTGTGTCCAATTAGATTTGCCAATTTATCAACAATATCTTTTTGTTTATCATTTGTAGTTAAACCGTGTGATCTATACCAAGATTGTATTTTCATTAGATGTTCAAAATATGGGGCTTGGTAACCAGTCATATTTTCAATTGGAGTAACGTTTTTTGTAAGTTCTTTTGTTTCTTTTTTTGACAAAATGTTCAATTTCATTAACTATTCTCCCCCTTTAAATAAAAGAATAATAAACTGTTCATATTGATCCTATATATATATTATATCACAAAATAATAATCATGTAAACTGAATTTCAAAAAGAAAAACCACCAATGTTAGGTGGTTTTTTTCTTTCTTACTTTTTTTGCTTTTTCTATTTCTTTTCCATCCATTAATATAAAAGTATAAGCAGCGCTTATGCTGTCGGTTACGTCATTGTTATATTCTTTTATAAAAGAACTAGCTCCAAAAACTTCAATGATTTTTCTTGATACTTCTGCTTTCATTTCATCGCCTGTTTTTTTAGTTCCGTCATCTTTTTTTGTTTTTACTCCACCAAGCACTCTGCTCTTTAAAGTCATTACTGAATAATAATTATATGGAATTTTATTTTTCGCTAAAACAAGCAACACAACACCATGCGCATTAGCTAAAGTCATTCCTGTTCCAGCATTTTTACCAACAAACATTTGTTCTATTGAAGCAAAGTTGGGTTGATATTTTTCTACTATTTGAGAAATTCTTTTCTCAATTAATACCAATGATTCACTGTGAGTGAGTTTGTTGGTTGGGATGTATCCGTAATCAATTAATTTTAAATTTCCATTATCATAATCAACAATTGACCAACCTGTAGAACTTTTAGATATATCCACTCCAATAACTCGATACTTATTCGTCATTTACTTCACCTATCCAATTGTTCTTTTTATAAACAATATGATAAGTAAAACAAATTATTCTGTTTACAAAAATAAAAACGATCATATGATCGTTTTTATTTTATATTTAAAATTTTGGGCCGATGCTGTGAATAACGCCTTCTGAACCAATTCCCATATATCTAACAATGTTAGATGTAGCATTTGTTTCTTGAAGCACGCCATCTGGTAATTTATATTTTTCATCAACATTAAGTTTTATGGTTCTTTTTACTCTTTTTAAAAATCCATCAATTATTTGTCTATTTCTATAATTTAAATTTGAATCTTTACCAAATGTTTCATAAGTGAAATGTATTAATTCATAACATTTATCATATAATGATTCAAAATCTGTAGTTTTTGTTTTTTCATATCCTAATAGTTCATATACAATTCTTTTTTCTTGGTCACTATCAGTTGCAAAACTAGTTTGTTTTTCTAATTCTAATAATATTTCATTGCATATAAGAGTTATTTCATTATGAAATATTTTTAATTTCATATTGTCTCCCACCATTAATCTACTAACATCAAATAAATCAAACCTAATATTTTTCATCATTCTCTCAAATCTCATTTCTTTTCACCTTTTTATCATTTGTTGGAGAACCTTTCTCCACAGATTTATTATAAAAAGAAACTTAGTGTTTTTAAACAAAAAAGCAGCCAATTGGCTGCTTTTTTTTATCCAATTTGTATCCAATTATAGGTTTCATTTGCTAGTTTTTTACAAATATACAATTCATCTGATACGCCGATTCCACCTTCAACTATCAATATTTTCCCTCTATAATTAGAGGAAGCTACTGGTAAAGAATTAGAATATTCTAAACTTAGACTTGGTGTTGACGGAATCCAAGTTCCATCTTTAAAAACTAAAGAATCACCGTTTACTGGTGAAATAGTTTGAACATCAACATTATTTAATTTTTCTAAACTATCAATATAATCTGCCGTTATCCAATCAGATCCATCGTGTATAATTGTATTGTTTGTTGTTGGTGTTATAACGGAGTCGATAGCTATATGTTTTTTCTTCATTTTCGCTTCATCTCCTTTTTATAAATATTAATCTTGTTGAAGATCTTTTAAAAACAAGTAAAAGATCTTCAATGATTTACCCAATTTGTATCCAATTGTAAGTTTCATTTGCTAATTTTTGGCAAATATACAATGCGTCTGCTACTCCAGTACCACCTTGTACTCTATAAATTTTCCCTCTGTACTTAGCTGCCGCGGTAGGTAATGCAGATAAAGATTGTGGTTGTATATGATCAGGAGCTGATACTAAAACCTTATTCCCAATTATCTCGTAAGGATCATATAGCGGACCATATGCTCCGGATACGTTCAATCGACAATCAGTTATGAATCCAGTTGTGTTTACTGTTGCAATTCTAATTGAAGCATTCTCTTTTTCGCCTTCAATGAAAGTGTTTGCAATCATTAAATCATTAACATCAGCTATTACATCTATACCAAATCCAGTTGTGCTAGATATAGTATTTGATTTATTATTGTTTGAAATTCTTCCGTTTAAAATTTGAGTTCTATGCGCACCAGCGTTTACTAATATACCGTTGGTAAAGTTCAATTTAACTGATGTGTTCAACACGCTATTGTCCGTACTAGAAATAGATATGCCAGTTTTATTAAGATCAACAAAACAATCAATTATCTTATTATTTTTACCACCTATACCAATACCTGATCCACCACAAGTTTCAACAGATGTATTTACGACATTACTATCGGATCCGCTTAACATATAAATACCTCTACCATATCCGTAGTTATTATAGTCTCCAATATTTTTTACAAGACATCCATCAATATCTATCCAATTACAGCTATTTCCAGTACTTGATTTAAGTAAAATAGCATTATCAACATTGAGATTTTCAAATACGCAACCTTGTATTTTCATGAAGAATATATCATCAAGAACTAATCCATCTGTTCCAGTACCATTACCACCAATCATTTTGATGTTTTTCATAGAACATCCAGAGCCTTTCAAGAATTGACCCGTGAATGTTATGCAAGCTCCAGTTGTAGCTATTGATACAAAAACAGTTCCGTTATTTGATGTCCATGGATTTGCGATATTAGAAACAGGAGCAACACCTTCCAAACTAACACCCATTGGTACCTGAACATTTGCCATTCTATATTTATCATATGAAAAAATAATTTTGCCATTTTTTATAAGTGGATTTTGATTAATCGTTGGTAAACTATCTATAGCCGCCAGTATTGCATCTGTATGAATTTCTCTTCCTAAACCATCAATAGTATAAAGATGTCTAAATGTATCTATGCTAACTTCATTTGGATTAGGATTTTTTTCAATAGCTAGTTTTCCATCAATTGCGTAATTAGTTATTCCTTTTCCTTCCAATGCAATAATTGTTCCATCAATTGGTACCGAGCTAAATATTTGTAAATTTCTTATCGCTACGTTCGTTGATGTTGATGTTGCATTTTTAGGTTCTACACTAAAAACAGTTTCGTGCCAACCACGAGTTAGATTTTTAGCAACAATAGCTGTAGAAAAAGTATGAGGATTATTAACATAACCGTCAGCTGTTTCTTTTTCGTCTCCGTCTGTTGTAAATCCTAATATACCAAAATCAGTACCTCTAGCATAATCAACTGCTAAATCAGTTCCATACCATTTTACTTTAATAGTATTACTAACAACATTTGAAGATTTCCATTTTTTGTTTTGATCTACAAAGAAATTCCAAGGCGCTCCATTTTCCAAACCGGTAACTGTGGCATGTTCTGAAACCAAAATTGGACTTATTATATGAACTCCCGTTATAATTACATCGCCATTTTTTGCTCTAACCAATATATCACCAGCACTTACTGGATTTACAGTAAAATTACTATTACCATAAGCATATACACTGAATTCACGTACACTACCACCTGGTGATTGAATTTCAAATGGTGCAAGAGTTAATCCCCATGGACTTTGTACTTCTATTTTTCCGCTGTTTCCAGCGATAAAAGTAATTATAACTCCTTCTATTCTACAATTTGGAATTAAAAATTGAGCATATCCACCGTTAGATATTTTTATTGCTTCATTAACACCCGTTGCTTCTTTTCTTGATGTAGTAGCGGTGGTTACTTCTGGAACAACAACACTAGTTAAATAAGTGTCTTTTGTTTTATACGTGCTCTGCGCGTAATATCCTAATCTATTTGGATCATTCTCGTTTTTCAATATTTCACAAGGGGTACTTGCATCTATCATACATCTGTAGATAAGATCACCAATTATTGCATAACCAGCATTATTAGGGTGCGTTCCGTCAGAACTTAATGTTCTTAAGTCGGTTCCGATTAATTTTTGATACATCCATTCAGCATGCGCGTCTACCAAACTTGCACCTTCTTGAGCGGCAATTCTTCTAATAATATTTGCATATTCTGGATATAACAAATCTTCAATTTCACCAGTTGTAATATTAATTGTTGGTGGTTCAGTAACGCATATTACATCTATTCCCGCCCTAATACCACTTCTAACTGCCGTTCTATACATATTTGAAAAGTCTGCTAAAGCTACTTGCGTAGAATCGTTTCTACCAGTAATAATTACCCAATAATCATATGAAAAAGCTTTACCTTTTTCTGGTTTAAGATTTTCATCTAATAAATGAGATAAATACGCTATGTTGTTATATATAGTTGATCCGCCAACCCCAAAATTACTAACATGCCAACTATTTGTGGTGTTACCAAACTTGATTTGTAATTTTGTGGCAGTTATCCAAGCCCAAATTCCAAGTACATCTTCTGCTCCAGCACCTTGGCAAATACTATCACCAACCGCCATACCTTTTGGAGGAGCATCACTGTTGTAAAATTTATTTGATATATTTTTATGTCTAGCTTTAATTATGCTTTTATAACGATTTTCATTTTGATAAGTTTTGAGAATTTCTGTATCTAATTTGCTATAAGAATTACCATTCCAAAACTCCAAAATACCGTTACTTCCTATTCTTGTGTCACCAATTTGCAAAGCGTTATCACTATTTAAAATATTTGAACCATGAGAATCCAATATAACATTATTTTTAATAACTGGACTATATCCAGGAGTAAAATCTGCTAATGAAACCGGAACATCACATGTTTGAAACTTGTTATTCGTAACAGTATAATTCATTCTTGGTGTGTTCATGCCATTTGCAATTTTAATACCAGTCTTACAATTAAAGAAAGTGTTATCGTCAATAAACTCATCTCTACCAGCTAAATCCCAATTATCAGAAGTTCTTATGGAAGTGTGTAATCCAAAGTCACATTTTGTAAAAATATTTCCTTTTATTATACCACCATAACTTCCACCAATTGTATGACCTAATATGATTGCTTTTGATAAATTTGTAAATTTGCATCCAATTACTTCATTATCAATTGCAGGGCTATCGATACCAACTCCAGCCTTTGATCCTTTTGCTAAACTTGAATCACCAATGAATTCAGAATTATAAACGGAAATGTTTACACTAACACTTTTTTGATAAAAGACAGAATCACTGATTCTTGCTTTTCCACCAACTTCTCCCGTAAAATTGCAAACTCCAACAGTACTGTATCCTGTACTAGATTTATGAAAAGTACATCCTTTTATTGATACATCTGCTCCAGACAATATTACGATGTCGCAAATTGGACTACCAGTATAAAGAGTAGAACCGCAATCTTTAAAAGAACAATTTTCAATAGAAACTAAAGTATGATCCTCAGCATGTATAGCTTGACCAATAATATTTTCAAATATACAGTTTGCTATTCTTATATCTTTAGCATTTAAAGCCATTCCAATTGCAAAACCAGCAGATTGTGCGGTGCTAACGTTATTTTTAAACGTACAATCAGTTATAATCCATCTTGCACTTGCTGAATTAATTTCTATATCATCTGAATTTGTATTTACAAAATGACAATTGCTAATTTTAACATCATAACTTGGATTAATGTTTGAAAGTATTCCATATCCGCAACCATCAAATAAACATTCTGTTACTGTTAAGTTATTTACTGTTGCTGAATTTTGAATTCCTTGGATAGAGCAAGAGAAATTACAATCACTAATTGTAACATTATCACCAGTAGGACGAACACCTAATTGAGAATTAAAAGATAATCCATGAACCTCTTGATTTCCTTCTAAAGTAAATACAGAAGTCGTATTGTTATTAAGAGTAAACTTAACGGCAAATTTTTCTTCACCTAACAAAGATACTTTTTTAGGGACGCTGATATTTGCTGTTGTTTTGTAGTTTCCTTTTGGAAAATAAACTATTCCACCACCAGCGGCAGCCACAGCAGTTATAGCAGATACAATCATTGACGTATCATCATTAACTCCATCGCCTTTTGCGTTATAAGAAGAAACGCTCATGTAAATAGAATGTCCATTATCTATAGTAGTTGAAATTATTTCGATCATATCTTGAGGTAAAAGTTCAACTTCTGAGGAAGATAATTCGTATTCCTTTCCCACTTCAAAAGTTTTATACCCACCAGTTACATTATTGGTTTTAAATATCCACTTACCGGAACTGTCTGAACCAGCAGGACCTTTGAACTTAAACTTTATAATAGTATTCACACAATTTCCCTCCTTCTAAAAAGCTTTACTTTTAAAAATACGTAAGATATATTTTTTTATTACTAATTTTCTATAAATAAAAAGAGCTTATTCAGCCCTTTTAACCTTTAAAAGATCTAATGTGATGTTGTAATACCTCTAAATCATATACAAAATCTTGTAACATTTTTTCAGTACCTATATTGCGACTATCTCCAGCTTTTTGACTATTCCCTTTCATTTTATCAATAAGAAGATTTAGCCCTTCATCCATTATAGAAATAGCTCCATCAAATTTAAATGATTCCATTTCAGCGAATTTAATATAAGATTTTTTAGAAATTTCTTCTAAATCAGCAATCGGCTTTATTTCTAAAAAAACTAACCTTTCTGCCATTAAATCTACTTGTTCTAATATAGCATCCGCAACTTCGTCAAAAAATCTATGTGTAGCAATATAATTACTTCCGTTTGTGATCCAATGAAACAATTTAATTTGTTGATACAGTGTTTGTAAAGAACAAATGTCTTCTAATAAACCATCTTCAAGTGTTATACTATCTTCTCCTAATCCATCATCTTCAATTTTTGGATTAATCGGTTTTATTTCTTGATCTTCTTGTATATCGGGATTATCAACAATTTCGTTTTTATTTTCTTCACTGACTTTTGGATTAAAACTATCTTTTAATATGTCGTTCAATGCTTTTTTAATTAAACGCGACAATGTCATCGACTCCTTTTATTAAATCTAAAAGAAAATAATCTTAATCGTTGTTTTTATATTAAAAAATCTCTAATTAATTAGAGATTTTGTTGGTTTTTAATAATTCATTTGTATATTCATAAAAATCTTCCATATCAATACCATAAACATCATAACTCGTAGTAAAAGAAGTTTTCCCATTATATGCGTTTGAAAATCCTAAGCCAATTTTATGAAGATCATGTTTAAATCTGCAATTTTTATTATATAATTCATCTAACTTTGAAGTTGGTAATGTTAGAGTCATATATCCAAATTTTATTTGTTCATAATTTATTGGTAATTTAAAATTTAAAGAAGATTTTATTTCATTTTGTATTGACTTTTTAAATTCAAGTGCTGACATTCTTTTCTTTAAAATACTAATGTCTAATTCTTTTTCAAACTTAACTGTTGCTTTCATTGAAAAATTAACTATATGTTTTGAATTTGCATTTATATATGTTAATTCATTTTTAATCTTATTTGTATTAACTCCTTTTATTTCTTTGTTTATTTTATTTGCAACTCCTTCATGATAACTAAACACTGGCCAAGCTTGATTTAAAAAACCAATTTGTTTTATAATATATCTTTTTCCACTAATCAATAGATTTCCTATTTTTGATGCTTCTACAAATTCATTTAAATCATTATTTTTTCTAAGAACAATACAATTTTTAAGCAATTTATCAATTGTATCTTGTACATTTGTTTCTCCAGAATCTATTCGATCTTTTAAGAAATAAAACAAATTAATAGTAACTCTTTTTTCTATATCATTGTATTTTGTATATTTCTTAATATCTGGATACAAAGTAAGAATACTCTTAACTATTTCAATGTTTCTTTCTGTTGGTGGAAGAATCATATAATATTTACTTATTTTCATACATGCAAGTGTAATTATGTCTTTTTTATAGTTTAAAGTATTTCTACCTTTTAGTTGATGATATTCCTTGTGCTCATATAACTCCGTTATGGTTTTTTCTAACAAATTCACCTATCTATCTACTCCCTTATTGATTTAATGATATTTAATTATATGTATAAGCTTATAGATAGTTAAATAAAAAAGACCCTTCATATGAAGGGTCTTTTTTATTTTTATTCTGCTAAATATGTTCTCGTATTGTTAAAATCAATACTGCCATCGTTATTTACTTGAATTACCGCATATCCTAATACCCATCTTCGAGATGCAGGTTTATCAAATCTATAATCCATGACGTGAGTCATACAACCTTGTTCCATGACTTTACAACCATTGATATAATATTCTCCTAAATCATGAGTATGACCTTGTACCACACAAGTAAATTTAGGATTTGGTAAAATATTTTCAGCGTTTGCTCTGATTGATTTTTCTTGCCCTAGAGCTGTACTCATTAATGCTGACGAATAGCCGTCCGGATGAGTAAACACGCATTCTCCAATTTGGAAAAATTGATTTGGTACTATTGTAATGTTGTCGTATTTTTCAGCTATATATTCAATTGGGTTAAGTCTTTTTAATACATAGCTTTTCATTCCAGCTCCAAATTTCTTTGAAACTGTTCTAATGAATCTTGAAAAATCGTGATTTCCGCCATTCCAAATAATCTTTTTAAATAATTTTGTAGCAACATCTAGAAAGAGAAAAACTTGTTCAAATTCTACTTCAATATCAAAATCAATAAGTTTATCAAAATCGCTCAATGCGTGCCCATCAAATACATCACCATTTAAAACTAAAATATCTGCATCTCCATGTGCTAATAAAGCTTTTTCAACTGCTTCAAAATTAATAAAGGGAGCATGAAGATCTGATATAGACAAAATCTTCTTTTGTTTTCCATCGTTAAATGAATCATAAATTGCTTTAAGACGTCTCTTTTTTTCTGGAGTAAAAGATACTGATTCATTTACGTCGTATGCCTCGGCTGGGAAAAGAATTTTATCGTTCTTTACATCGAACGATTGTTTTTCAATTTTTTTCCCATTGATATTTTTGCTAACAGAATCAACCGTGTTTTTAAGCACGGAACTTTTAGTGGTTGATGTAACAAAACTTCTATTCATTACTTTCTTACTAGTAAAGTCTCCACCAAATTCATTTACTAAAACGCGCGCTATATCTTTATAAGAAAAACCTTTTTCCATTAATTCAACTCTTTTTAAATCAATCTCTTTTGTCCATTTTACATTTGACATGTTTGTTAAACAGCTCCATTCTTACGATAAGCTAATAATATTTTTGTTATATATTAGACAAAATAGCTTGATTTTTTTACATAATTATAATTTAATCGTTATTGTTTATTTGAAGCATAAACTAAAAATAAAAACATAAAAATTGCACCTAGTATAAAATAATACATGTTTTCAAAAATACCGTTCATTTGAATCTCTCCATTCAATATTGATATATAATAGGATTATTATTTAATCACCGCATGATACACAGAGTGGATTTCTCTGTAAAGGATTTATAAATATATAATCATCATAAATCCTCCGCAGAGATCAATTCTAATCATTTAAAAGTAATTTCTGATAATCCGCTTTTATCAATATCTTTGTTTTTTACTTCTCCGTAAACTGTTAATTTACTCATACCGGAAAGATCAGCAGCGAGTTCTTCTATTGAATCGCTAACGATTTTAGAATCACTTTGTCCACTAATATCTAATCCGACTTTGCTTATTTTTGCGCCTTGAATATCTATTTTACTTTGTCCAGATATGTCACCAAGCAACTTTTCTATATCTCTAACTATGGCTTTTGATTGTCCAGAAACATCGATTTTTATATTTGAAATTCTAGAACTAGTAATTTGAGTTTGCCCAGATGAATCGATATTAATTGAATTGCTAATGTTGTCTACATTGACTTTTATTACTCCAGAAATATCAATAGAATCAATTTGATTTTTTGGTACAAAAATATCCATATCAACCTCAGTTAATTCTGAAATGTTATTTCCGCTAAATACCTGTCCGTTAATAACAATGTTACCTTGAAAATTAGTATTTTTAAAAGAATTGTTTCCACCAAAAATATTTAAGAAAGATTTTTTATTTGAATGTTCATTTTCTTTTGTTTTTATTTTTAACGTAGAACCCGTTCTTACAACATCGATTTTGTCTTCATTAGTTGTTTTGATCAAAATTTCTTTTTCTTCATGTGGTTTGATATTTACGCGTCCTGATAATTTGGATATATCTAAAGAATTAATTTTAAAAGTTTCCGTGATTGACATTATTATATTCTCCTTTTACTAAATATTTTTCTTATATATATATTATATAAAAAATAGTAATTAAATTTAATATTCTATAACTTAAAAAGGAATGGCGAAATGCCATTCCTTTTTAAAACTTATTGTTTAGCTTCAATTGGTTTAAATGAATCGCAACCAATTCCTCCAAATCCTTTTGTTCCTTTAACAACTATAAGAGAATTCTTATAAATATGTTGTTTATAAGCATCAAATTGATTACCCCAAAGTGTAACGCGCACACTATCACGAGGAGATTTTATTGTTACCCAATAAAATGGCTTATTTGTTTTTGTTTTTCTTTGAACAATTGAAGTAATAATTCCCGCAGTTACCATTGGTTGTCCATCTTCAATTTCATCATATAAATTAATCTTATCCATATGTTTTTCTAATGGATGAGGTAAGAATGAAAATCCTATTTCTTCTTGTTCTTTTAAATATAAATCTAAGTAAGAAATTGAAATTTCACTTAATACTCTATGATGAATAATAAATGGTTTTCTAAAGGGTGCTATGTTTTTCATAGGATCCACAGCTTTGTCAAAACTACCCTTTGGTTTCTTGCGAGTTTTATTAGGATCAGATAAACTTTCTACTTTGATTTTCATTTCTTTTAAAATGTTTTCTGGTATTACTATTCCAGATCCATCTTTTTCTTCAATTAAGTCATACTTATCAAAGAATTTTCCAGGAATGAGATCAGTGGATACTACAAAGTTTGGTGGAGCTTTCACAGTGTTGATTTCATTTAATAGTTCATACCATTTATTCATTTGTTCTCTATTGAGAATTACATATTGATCATTATTAATAGTTTGAAAACCAAATTTTTCATTTAGTTCAACTGGAATATCTCCACTTTCAATATGAATTCCCATTCCTTCAAATGCGCCGGCTTGAATAAGAGCACCTACTACACCTTTATTGATAGCAGCTTTGTCTCCACGAGCAAAATAATCATCAATTGATGCAAATGGTTGATTTTCAATAATCGAATCAACTGCTTTAGGTCCAACACCTTTAATTGCATTAAATCCAGCTCTTATTCCTTCTTGACCAGAAATGGTAAAATGATATTTGCTGTCATTAACGTGAGGCGGAAGAACTTTAATACCAAGTTTATTTGCTTCCGCCATGAAAAACTCAGCTTCATCTAAGTTACCATTTAACATTGCTGTATAGAAAATAAGTGGATAATTTGCTTTCATGTAAGCAGTCCAATAACTTATAATACTATAAGCAACTGCGTGCGATTTATTAAAACCATAACCGCAGTTTTCAATGATAAGATTTACTAACAAATCAACCAATTTTTGCGAATAACCTTTTGCTAGTCCTAGATCAATAAACTTTATTTTCCACTCAGCAACTTCTTTAGCAAACTTACTTGGTTTTTCAAGATAACGACGATAAACATCCGCTTCGCCAAAGTCAATATCCATAACCTCAGCGATAAGCCCCATGATTTGTTCTTGATATACTATACTTCCGTAAGTAGCGTCAAGAGTCTTATCTAAATCTGGATGCATTTTTCTACGTTTTGCTGGATATTCTTTTGCAACCAAGTATTCTTCTAAACCAGAAGAACCTGGTCGAATAAACGCATTGGCAGCTGAAAGTTCTTCAATGTTCTTAGGCTTAACTTTTGTTACCACGCTTATAGCTAGATTGGAAGCAAATTGGAATACTCCAAGTGTATGACCTTGACCAATTAAATCCCAAGTCTTTTGATCATCTAGTGGGATATTATTGAAGTTAACATCATCTCCATATATCTTTTTAATGATCTCAAATTGCTCTTGTAATTCTGTAATGTTTTTCAAACCAAGTACGTCAAATTTTACTCTTTTTTGTTATATTTTTAGCATATTTCTCTTAAAATAGAAAAATAATTCCCCAATCATTTTTCCAAGAGAAATTAAAAGATGAGAGATTAAAGTATCTTGTCCCCACAAGATACTTTAATGTTATAGATATAGTATATAAAAGTGTTGGAATTATTAATTTAAGTTTATACAAAGAACACAATAAAAAAAGAGCCAGAGGCTCTTTTTATTTTATTAAGCTTTTATTTTTAGCTTCCTTTAACCATTCTGGGAATTCTTTTAATAGAAGCTTGTATAATCGTTCCTCGTCGATAGAAGCTAAGTTGTTAACTTCAATGAAGTTAGCATTATCGATCAATCTCTCTTTTAGACCATCAAGTTCTTTTAAGAATTCGAAATTTTCATTTCCAATTCCAACAAATTTCCAAAAAACACCGTGATTCGAAGAATTTATAAGTAATTTTTTAGTATCTTCGTGATCGGGATTTTCTCCATCAGTAATAAAGATTACGTAAATTGGCTCATCTAACGTTTCAATTTTTTCAACAACTGGTTCGGCTGCTGCTTTTTTACCAAACATTTTACCGAACAAACCTTTTTCTTTATTTATTACAGGCGGAGCACTTGCATCAATGCCGTAATGGTCTAAAATCATTTTCATAACTGGAGCATATCTTGTACCACCGCCAATAGATCTACTAATTTTTTGATCAACAAATTGATAAAAGTTTTGTTCGCTCACTTCTCCAATATAACGTCCAGAAGTATTAAAAGTAAAGACATCAATTGCTCCATTATCATCAAAATTCATAGCGAGTGCTAAAGTTCTGTTTGTTGCCTCTTGTACTTCTCCACTGTAAAAACTATTTTCCATTGATCCAGAAATATCAATAGCTACAGCTACTTTTGCTTTTTGACCATTCAAACCCATATCTTTAACAATCTTAACTACTTTTTTGTTCAAATCAATTAGATGTTTTTTAGCCAAATCAATACTCATTTAAATTCTCCCTTTCGTTTTTAAGATACTTGTTTAGCAAACTTAAAAATAACTCTACCTTTATTTTCAAATAAAGTCACAGTGTGATTTTCTGATAATCTGTATTTTTCAACAATTGATTTTGGAAAAGCTAATCTGTTTTCATAAAAAGCAATTCCATTATTGTTATCACTTTTTTCAAGCAAAAAATATCCATTTTCACCACTTCTAATTCTAACCCTATTACAATTTAAGCCTAACAACCTAGCATAATCCGATGGTACATAGATATAAAATAAAGAGGTACCACTTTTAACGATATTTTTAGATACTGACTCCATTCTATCTCTCCTTTTCAAGGATTTTGTAAAATCTTAAACGATGATAAGATTTCAAATATCTAAATATTATTATATTTAACGTATTTACAACTTTTAACAACGATAAAAATATGTATTATATAAATTTACTGGACCCTTTTAGTGATCTCTTGTTATATAGTAAACAATTTCACCTATATATCTAATAAAAAACGAGGAATAAGAATGGGAATATGGAAATCACACTATAAAAATTTAACAAAACAAGAAATTTCAGAAGATTTATTAAGAGTATATGACAATCACAAACATATTAACAGAGAGTTATACATTGAACATGGAAAATATTCTTACAAATCTATTGTTAAAAAATTTGGTAGTTTTACTAACGCTCTTAAAGAAAACGATATAAATAAAAAAGTTTCTTATTTGCAAAATAAAGCAAGTAAGAATGATTTATTAGAAGATATCATACATGTATACGATAAAATTGGTCATATAAATGAGGATATTTATTTGTTGGAAGGTAAATTTACAATGTTTGTTGTAAAAAAATATTTCAATAGATTTAATGATGCGCTAGATGAAATAAGATCAAATCAAATAAACAATATTAACAAAAAAGAAGCTGCAAAATTATTAATCAATAATTCATTAATAGATCCTAAATATAAAAAATCAATACCTTTAGATGAATTAGCTAAAGATCTTATTGATGTAATACAATCAAATTTGAATTTAAATTATAAAATATTGCGTGCTAATGGAAAATATAAAGAACATTTTTATTTAAGTAGATTTGGTTCATACGAAAGAATTTCAAAGCTTTTAAATGTTATTTATATGAAAAATGATTCAAATTCTTTCGTTGGAAAATATTGTATTTATTTAATATCTGAAATATTAAATTCAAATCCTGAATATGAAAAAACTTTTGATTGGCTCATTAATGATAGGACAAAAGTAAAATTAAGAATCGATGGGTATTTTAGTGAATACAATCTAGCAGTTGAATATAATGGAATACAACACTATCAACATTTTAAAAAATTAGATAAAAATTATTCAGATTTTTTAAATAGACAACATAAAGATAATATCAAAAGAAGATTAATATCAAAAAACAATATTCAGTTATTAGAAATAAAATACGACGAGCCTTTAGAACGAGATTATCTAAAAAATAAATTAATAGAAATTGGTATTCTTAATATTTAAAGATTTGAGATGATGTTTAGGGGGAAACATCATCTCTTTTATTTTATAATTTTCATCTTTTATCTAAAAATAGTCAAGTCATTTCTGCTTGACTCTAGGACTTTCGTCGCTTCTCTCTATTTTGGGGAATGAGAGTAAAGGATGTTAATTCATCCCTAGAACAGACTATATCTTTCATTAAGATTAATCTTAATTTATCGAGAGTCTATATATCAATCGCTCGATATATAGTGAGATATTCTCATAGTCGTTGAACCTTCCTCATAGACTTATATCTTTAGAGGCTCGGCTGCTGATTATCACACTAATAAGAAATTTTCAAGCATTCACATTTACTGTTTCCAGTTCTGTTGTAGCTTTCTTATCTTACGCGACGTTCCAGCAATTTCCTCGATAGTTTATACTCTGATCAGTAGTTTTAACATCAAATCCGAGTTCTTCAACTGGTCCTTTTTCTAATTGTGTTAAGAAACCAGCCATTCCTTCTGCTACTTCTTTACCTTTTTGAATTGGTATCAAAGACCAGATTGGGTGATCTGGTGGAGTTACAACCATCCCTGCAGCATGTTGTGATACGTGTCTTGGTGAACCTTCAAGTTTTGCAGCATATTCAAACAACTTTGGATATTTCTTAACAAATGATTGACATTCTGGCATATTGAAAATATCTTCAATATGAATACCTGCACCTGGTCCCGATGGAAGAAGTTTTGTAAATGCATTAACTTCTTCAAATTCAATTCCGAGAGCTTTCGCAACATCTTTAATTACAGCCTTTGTTTGAAGACGACCAAAAGTAGCGATATTAGCTGTATGCTCTGTTCCAAAACGATCCATGATATATTTCATTACTCTACCACGGTTTTTAATACAAAAGTCAATATCAATATCTGGTAATTTACCACGTTTTGGATTCAAGAATCTTTCAAACAATAAACCATATTGAATTGGATCGACGTTTGTAATACCAATAGCATATGAAACTAACGAACCAGCAGCACTATTATGAACAGCTAACCCATTAACAGTATAAGAAGTATCTCCTTCAACCGTTAAGTCGTAAACCATACCTTCGTAGTGTCTATAAGAAATTTCTTCCACAAAACCAATTTCATATCCAAGATTAAGAAGTTCCTCAGAAAAATCAGACATACTAATATCTGAATTAATTACCTCATTAAAACCGAATACTTCTTGAACTTCATTTAAAGAATTTCTTGTTGTATCAAGTAAAGCAACTTGACCTTGATCTTCTATTTTTGTTCCAAGAACATTAATGGTTTTCTCCACGATTCTAGATGCATTAAATGCTGTTTCATGAAACTCTTTACTTGCTTCTTCAATGAAATCAGGATTCTTTTTACCAAAACAGTTAACACAATTCTCATGGCCTTTATGAGAATGTTCATGTGCTTTTTCTCTTTCAATTGGAAGAAGTAAAATATCTCCTTTTTCTAGCTCGCTTGCCATAGCCCATTTCGTATTCTTAAAATCCTTGCCATAATGTTTTGGTATGACAAAGTATTCATGGTCCTTTGTTGACTCTGTAATTAGTACAGTATTAGCATCATTTGAATGTTTCCATTTAATTGTTGCTATTTCTTCATTTGCTTTATATTTTTGTACGGTTTTTACTTCTTTTATGTTTCCTCTATGAGTAAGAACAAAATCTCCTTTTTTGATCTTTTCGATGTTCGTTAACTCATGAGCCGGTTGAAGACCAAGTTTAATTGCTTTTTCAATCAACTTTTTATTCTTTTTATTAAAGGTTTTAACTTTTTGACCAGGTACAAAACATCCACGTCCAGGCCCAACAGGAATGCTATTGGTATGACACCAATTAACAACATCTTGTAATAATAAGAAGTAGTCTGGAAATCCCATACTAACAATAACATCTAATTCATACTCAAGTCTATCTCTATATAATTTCTCTGTAAGACCTTTTTCTTTCAGACCTTTAATACAAAGATATCTGAGATAATATGCTTCTTTACTTTGTGGCTCTTGATTTGCATTTTTCGCTTGTTGAACCTTTGCTTGATGCCATGATTCAAATTCTGAATTTTGTTCAATTTCCACTTTTGGAAGATATGTTTTGTTAAAATTCAATTTGAAATCACACATATCAGCGATAACAATGGTATTATCACATGATTCTTCCAATAATTCTCTATTTAAATTGTGTTTAAATTTAATAAATTGCTTATCAACAGAAGATGGTTTACCCGTTTTCTTATCTATAAAATTAATTGTTTTAGTAAAAATGTAATCATCATCATCAATCAACCATTCCGATGGATCTCTTTCTAAGAGTAGTTTATCAACTTCAGATTCACATTCTTCTTCATATAAATTCAACATTTCTTCTCGAGAAGCAACAAAGAAAGTATCACCAGGGAATCTCCAACGAAGTGGATTATCCAAAGTATCATTTGATTGCATAGCTAAAAGTGCATCATGAGTTTCCGAATCTTCACGATTTAAATAATGAGCATCAGTTGTTGATACTAACGGAATTTCTAATTCTTTAGAAATTTCAATAAGTGCGTGATTAACAACTTTCTGCATATACTCTTTTGTTGGTTGAATCTCTAAAAAGAATTTACCTGGAAATAACTTAGCATAATGTTTAATTTCTTTTTTTGCATTCTCTAAATCACCACGAGCTATTAATTGAGAAAATCTACTGCCCAAACAAGCTGAAGTAGCAATTAAACCTTCTCTATTTCTTTTAAGAAGTTCATCATCAATTCTAGGTCTATAATAAAATCCTTCCGTAGCACCTATTGAGGCTAACTTCATTAAATTTTTATATCCTTGTTCATTATAAGCAATTAAAAGCAAATGTTCACGATTATTATTTGAACTTTCATTACTTGATTCAGATTTACCTTTAAGTCTATGATCTCTAACAACATAAGCTTCCATAGCTACGAGATATTTTTGAGATGATTTGTTTGCCAATGTTATGAAATCAACCAAACTATACATAACACCATGATCACTTATACAAGCTGCTGGTTGACCAAGTTCAAGAGTCTTTTTAATTAAATCCGCAGGTCTTGTTTGTCCATCCAACAAACTATAATAAGAATGTGCATGAATCGAAACCATTGGATCTTTTAATTCTTGTCTTCTTTCATCGGTTATTTCATAATAACCAGGATACTTAACTGATTGTTTTAACATTGATACCATTTTTTTCCTCCTTATGTCAAACACTATATTGCATTGAAAACATAATGTTTGTTGGGTTTCTGTAAGACCTCTACCCAAATCTGCCGTTAATAACATTATTCTAATACATAATCTATCATATGACTTAGTACATTGTATTTTAACTTACAAAAACAACAAAAAAGGTAAGGTTTTAGAACCTTACCTTTTAAAGATTTAAGCAAAACGGTTAAGTGTTATTCTAATATTGTGCATATCTGTTATTGCAACGGCATTATTAGTAATATTTGCAATTCTTAATCTAACCTTTCCAGCTTGTTCTACAGTTGCTGCCCACATTAAGCCAAGTGGCATAGCATCAATAACTACGCTTACATCATCATTTAATAACGCAGAAGCAAGTGTTAAATCTATGTCAATTGTTGTTTGTGCTGGCACTGATAAACCTGGAATTGCTGTAGCTAAACTATAATTAGCAAGTAGAGTTGATTGTGTTAAAATTTGAGCTGTCCCTGTCGTGCCAATTTTTAAAGAGTCAGCAATTGAAGACGAAGTAGACGTTCCTGTCCAAGTAGTACCCCAGTCAGTAGATTGTTCTAACTTACCGCTAGCTTCACGATAAATAGTTCCACCAACCAGATATTTACTTACCCAAGAATCTCTCCAGTGTGCATGACCTAAGTTGCATTTTGATTGAACAAGCATTGGTCCCGCAGTCCAAGCAACATTATTAAACTTTACATTAGATTCATATAAAGTTGCTCTTTCATGAATTTCAATTAGACTACCATGACCCGCAACATCAATTGCTTTTGCGGATTTCCAATAACCTTTTACACCATTATTTTCAAATACAACTTTAGATTGTTGAGCCCCAGTCGCTTTCCAAATAGCTAATGAAGCCGCCAATAGACCGCCGCCACTACTATCCGTTTGAAGGAAGCTACAATTTCTAACAGTCATTGTGATTTGGCCATGAGATCTAAAATTATGCATGTATTTGGTTCCTTCAAAGTCGATACCGTCAAAGATAATATTGGATGATGTACCTGTCGCCGAAGAAATATAATCTTTACCTATTATGATTGCTCCTGCATTGTCATCATCAACAGTTCTTACGTCACCACCAGCAAGCTGACCTCCAAAGAAGTGCCATCCTCCACCGTCTGGAGATATATGAACCGCTGCAATGTTGGCACGAATCCAGAAATTGTAGAAATTCATATCACTACCAGAAACGGATCCAGCACGAAGATTTAAACCAACAGATACAAGTTGAGCTTTGCAGTTATAATAAGCACAACCATAACAGTTATCAATCATATCAAATCCAATTGGCATCTTCTTAACGGTAACATTATGAACTTCAAATTGTCTCATACCTCTCAGAAGTAAGCCTATATTGGTTCCCGTAGGATGGCTTGTAGGGCCTTCAATATAAATGTCTTTTATAAATCCTGAAGGTGCAATACCTGAACCAGAACCAGCAGAACTGTTTTGAATAGTAAGTGCATTGAAAGTAGTTGCTGTTGGCATTAATCTTGTTGCTGTACCGCCCGCTCCGTAGATCATTATATTTCTATCTCCAGTGAAAGATGATTTAGAACTATCAGCTACAAGTCCAAACGTCAATTTATAATCTCCCGCCGGAATGTATAAAGGAAGTCTTAACTCGCAAGCTTTATCTAAAGCAGCTTGAAGTTTAGTATCATCTCCATCAACACCAGTACCTAGTGTACCAAAATCAATAGCTGAATGTACAAAACCTCTTTGAGCGGGAGTTAGGGCGCCACCGGAACCGCTTCCCCCATTAGCTATAAGAGTGGCTATATCCCCAATAGCTATTGGATTTGTCTTGAGATATTGACTACCTATTTGTTGAAAACCTTTCGAAGTAATACCAACAACCCCACCCCAGTCACCTACTATCATATTGTGACCAGTACTAACTTCGAGATCTGTAAATTTAAATGCCATACGACATCCATCAAAACTTGGAAGTGTAATAACAAATGAAGAACCAGTGACTTCTGCTATTAATCCAATATCAAAATTAAAGAATTTAGGATTTTGCAATTCAAACCCTATAATTCTATTGAGTAAAATTGCGCATCTTGGTTTAGTACTTTGCCAGTTCTTAAAACTACAATTTCTAAAACTTACACCAGTTGGTGCAACACCAGCTTCCTCACCAATTTCTAATTGATATCCACCATTTTCTTCTAAGTTAATGCCTTCAAACATTAATGAACGTGTTGTTCCACCAACTATTTTAATACCGCCTAGTTTGTTACGTTCTACTGCACCCCCTATCCAAGTAAATACATCCGGAGAATTAAGAGTCATCCCGTAACCAGAATTATCAGCTATAATAATGTTTTTACGTGAACTTGGAGAAGAGGAAGGATTAAACTCAGGATATACCCAACCATCAATGCACTGATTAATATAAATATTTTCGTATTCAGTATACCACACACATTTTTCATACACGCCTATACCATGTTTTCTGATATTAACATCGCGAACAATTACTGAATGACAAAATAATAAATCTAAGCCATTTTGCGTAGGGACAGGATTAGAACCTTTATCGGTAGTAATAGTCATACCACTTATTTCCCAATGATCTAAAAACCCTGGTTCGGATCCAACAGAACCACCAATTCCCTGCACATATAATGAAGACCATAATCTGCTATAATTAACCAAAATTGTTTTAGACATTGAGTTACCAATAAAACTAACTTTATCTCTAAAATACAATCCATAGTGGTTATATGTTCCATCAGGTACAATTATCTTTCCTCCACCAGCCACGCCCATTATATCTAGAGCTGTTTGGAGAGGTCTACTATCATCATGTCTAACTAACGCATCGGTTACTGTATAATTTGCCGCAGAACTTAGTGTTAACACTTTATTGACGGGATCGATGGCTGTTATAGTAGCAATATGATTACCTATACCGTCTATTTTTTGAGTAATATCAATCGTTACTCCTGTAGCATATGCATTATAAGTTATAGGGGCCACTGGACCTTTTACATTTTTAGTAGCCATAGCTGTTGTATCGTTAAGACGTTTTTGAGTGTATCCACTTATTTTTATTACATCAGCAAGACGATAAGCTACATATCCTATACCACCAGTACCAGCTTGCTTTTGAGTAAATGTTCCCTCAAAACCAGAATATCCAAAAGTTTGAGTACCCCAAAGACGAGCACCAGTGTATCTTGAAGTAAATGTAATAACATTGGTATCAGCAACTCCACCAATAGTCCATGTGGGCCAAAGATTAGTAAAGTAACCATCTGTTCTTATTCTATTCGCAAATTGAATAGCTGTTTCACCTGCAAAAACAGTTACATAATGCGTTTCATATTCAAGAACGATACCAAATTCTCTCTGAGTGGGTGATGTTCCTGTCATGGTGAGTTCAAATATTTGTGGTATTGGTGTTAACGGTACAGTATATGTTGTACCTTCAACAGTAAGATCTAAATTACCTGCAGCTGTTGGAGGAGTTAATACTTCCATAAAAGTAATCGAATTTACAGCGCCAGCATTAGCTATCGCAATATCTTGGCCAATTTCAAAATCTTCAATAGAACTAACTGTTACTTGATTACTATTTGCAGTAATTGTACCGGTTGTTGTTTTTTCAGACCCAGAAGCTCCCCACCATTGCGGGTATACTGCTTCTAAACTAGAATTTAAAACAACTTTACCTTTTCCATTAAAAATTTGATAGGTTCCAGCATCTATATAACTAACTGTAACCGTTTTACCTTCATCTATGGACAGCATTGCTCCATAATTAAATCTCATAATGTTAGCTGCTGGAAGAATTAAATTTTGACTAATTCTATAAACACCAGCTGGAAATTGTAAGTCTGTTATGCCACTATTAATAGCCTTGAGTATTGCAGGAGAATCATCCACAATACCATTACCGATAGCTCCAAATTCCATAATGTTAGAAACACCATTATTTTTTGAAATTGCCATTCAATTATCACCTCGAATTGTTTTATCTTATCATATTATGTATAACTTAATATAGCAAAATTATTTAAAAATTACGGTTCATCTATTTTTCACACAAAAAAAGCAGGAGTGGTCCCTCCTGCTTTTTAAAATTAATTATTTAATTATTTTCTAAACATGCAACTTAATCCTAATGAAGAAAATACGTACTTATCTAAAAACAAAGAAAGATCTTCTTCACAATTAAAAGAAAAAGAATGATCATAACATGCACCTTTTATTCTAAAATGATTTTTAGCACCTATAGGTATTACTCTTTCCCAACCTCTAAAATTAACAAAATTAATAACTAAAAATCTTTTTTTATTTTTAATTATTCTAAAGGCCATACTTGAACGACATATTGTTACTCCCATTTGAGCAGAATTTATTGAAATAGTTTCATTATTAGTTAAAATATCTAAAACTAAAATAATTTCAGCAAACTCTTTGAGTTTAGAAATAATTATTGGATACCCACTTAGATTATCTTCTAATGTTTTGAAATTTATATTCATCAATTCCATATTTTTTCTCCTATAACATTTTGATGAGTTGATCTATGCATTCAATATCTTTATTATTTTTAACATGTTTATTTCTTCTTGAACTGTAATATTTATAACGTCCTATTTTTGAAACATAACATCTTTTTAAAGTTTTTCTCCAAACGTTAAATTTCATTTCAAAAACAAACCCATTATTTACATAATCAGTAGTAATTCTTTTGCTAATTACAAAACTATCTTTTTTTCTAGTGGTAATGGGATTATCATTATATAAAATATACTCTTCCGTATGGACATGATACCCATACATAGATGACATTACAATTAGTGATTCAATCTTACACTCGAAGTTTTTATATATTCTTCTTGGTATTCTTACTTCTGAATTATCTATCTTTATTTTTTTGTAGAATCCTAAAAAACTTGCTATAAAAACAGTAACTTCACCAAAAAGTGAAGGCTCTTTTTTCATTTGACGTCTCCTTCAATATCCATATTTTTAATTACTCTTTTTGAAAGAATAAATTCATCGAAAGAAATTTTATTTTCAATTAAAAGAAACTCTTCATATAATAAAGACTTGCATTCTTTGCACAATTTATGTCTTCTTGAATATAATCGATTACTTGATTTAAAAAAATTATTTCTACAATATAAACAGATTAAACTTTTTGTTGAAATATCATCTTCAATAATTCTCATAGAATCGCACCAATTTTGTGGTAAAGATAAAGGCGTTGGATAATAAAATTTAAATGGCGTTAATAATTTTTTATCTTTATAAACTTTATCAATACATTCTTTAATATTATGTTGATACCATCCATAAAAATGATATTGTAAAAAATGTCTTTCGTTTATTTGTTTGAATATTTCTTTACATTCTTTGCTTATGTCATCATAAAATGATACATAAATTGTCATATTAGTTAACTCCCACTTATCATTTTTTTGTTAATTCGTCTGCGACAGTTTGAGCTGTATCCCAATTTTTAAAAATTCTTAATGTAGTAATAACCATAGTTGCAATATTAATCATATAAAGTATCATCCATATGTAGTTTTTAAAAATTAAATTTCCAATTCCGAGTAATATCATTACGACACCACAATAAAACATAACTTTATATATCTTTAAGGCAACTTTATGAAAATTAAACTTATTTCTGAAAAAATAAAGCGACCCCATTATCATGTATCCAATACCAGCTGAAAAAAATATCATATTATTACCTCCTTATATAAATATTATATCATATATATGTGAATTTGTAAATTGAAATTTAAAAAAGCAGAACATAAATGTTCTGCTTTCAAGGCATTAAGGAATACGATAAGCCAAGTTCTGTACTTTTTGTGGTAAACGGTGCCTCAACCCTCCCACTACTCAGTGATTATCATCTTTCTACAGTTCTCTCAGTAGCTGTCCATTCTTTCCGTTGAATTCCTTCAGAATGGTTCCCGAATTCTCGGTTTCGCGCTCAAGGGGTTTACCTCGTTCCACCTCTACTTTTTCAAGTAAAGCTCCGTCACTGTGGCACTTTCAAAGTATTCATACCATAGCTTAAGCCTTAGGTATTTTCCTTGCCGTCGCATTATACGCCTCATCTTTACGCATGAGCATGAACACTACAGGCATCTCAGCACTGTGCGCGCCTGGACTTTCCTCTATTGATAATTTCTCAACAGCGATAATCTGTATTCCTTAATATAATTATATATCATTTAGTGAACTATGTTAAATACTATGTTCAATTTCCCATAATTTTGTTAATCTAATCAGTTCTTGTTTAACTGTATTGTCTATTGCGTCTATGTGATGAATTTTGTTTTCAAAAAGAGACATGATTTTCATAAAAACACTTTCATTATCCTCTTTAAACTTAAAAGTTCGAAAACCGTATTCATTAACCTTCACACTATCAATAGATTTATCTCTTTCTCTATTTACAAAAAGTGCCCAATTTTCACATCCATCATAATTTACATATGGCACATTTTTATGTCCTCTAAAATGTTTTCTTCGCCCAGCCATTATTGCCATCCAATAACAAATTGAATAATAATATCCAGATTCTGGATGCGAACAGTTATAATTAAAACCAATCAATGATACTTTACTTTTAGGTCTATATGCTAAATCACAAGTTGGTACACGATCACTATAGAAATTCTGCCGACCATTTTCTCCAAGCAAATCGGAAAGACATTTATAATGTTTTTCAATAAAAGAGAACATTTTATCTCTTTCTTGTTCGTTTTTAAAGGGAGTCATTATAGAATATCCCATTATTTGGCCTCCTACAATTGACCAACAATTAATAATCTTGTTGGATCAAATTTACATGTTTCGTCTCCATCAATTGATTCGATTACTGCTTTTTCAATATTTTTCAAAAATATTTCTTTCTCAGTACAATGAAGATCATATTCTTCTTCTGTGTAATCGTATGGAGATTGATCAACTGACCACATAGCAACTTGTTTACAATCTCTGATGAGACTAACAAAAGCAATACCGTCAGTATTAAAAACAGCGTCATCTCCCATACATCCATCGCTATAAACCATTAAGTGTTCGTTTTCTTTCAATGTATATACACAATTTACATCTCCATCACTTTCCACAAATGCAATATGTTGATATTGCTTAGGAAAAACCCTAGTAATATGAAATACTTCATATTCTACCATCATTTTGTAATGAGACATTTCATAAAGATCTTCAAATTTTTTAGCGCCTTCTTCTGTATCAACTCTATTATTCCAATTTGATCCATACATATACATTTTATCTTCTCCTTTTATGAAACGTTTTCTTCTTTTTTATGAAAAGTGAGTGAATAAAGATGTCTTCTCCAAGAAAATTCATTTATATCCACTTCACAATACATTTTAAATAAAATTGGAGAATGAGATGGATAGTTTTCTTTAACCCAAATGTAAAATTCTCCATCTGTTTCCGGTTTGAATAATTTAAAAATTTCTTCAATTTTGTTTTTGAGAATTTTTAATTCATCTTCCCATTTTTCAATATCTTTCAAGATTTCTTTTTTCACTAAAGTTGGTAAATCTTCTAGAAGATTAATAAGACGATTTTCCATCCACGCTGCCATTTGTTTTTTGTCACTGAATATAAGAGAATTAATATTTTCTTTTCTTCTCTTTTTTCGTGAAGTACTCTTAACATTGTTTTTAATATCTAAATCATCAATAAATTCAAGCATTACTTTAGCAGTTCCTTCAGCATCAAAATCAGCTCGATGGTATTCTCCAGCATTATGATCAATATTTAAAGCTTTAATAGCTTTTTCTAATCCAACGCGATTACTGTTTCCGTTAATTGCTTTTGAAATCTGGAGTTGCACGTCATTATTAACATGAATGATATTTTCCAAGCTATTCATTTTACAATTTTTAGCAAATATTTTACTATCGCTTCCTCCCCAAGAACAAAAAACATGTTCTTCTTCACCAATCCAGTTGACAAATTCTTGATATACTCCTGGGAAAAATTCAGATTGATTAATGATTTCTCTTGGTATTTTAGTGAATCTTTCACAATAGTTACTATATGGGTGCTCTTTCGGTTGAACAAAACTTTGAAACTTATCAAATATACACCATTTTTGATCTAACAAAGCAATTTTACAAGCGCCTATTTCAACTATTTCTTTTTTTCCGTTTGAATCCCATTCAAGATCATAAACAATAATGTTCATAACTCTCCTCCTATCCTTATATTAATATTATATCAAATATATTTGAATTTGTAAACAACATTAAAAAAACGAGTTTTAAACTCGTTTCTTATTCCAAGAATTCTTTTTATTTGAATTTGAAGATTGATAACCACTAGCATAACCATGTTGTGAATTTCCTACAATTGTAGAACCACTAACAGTTAGTGGTAAAGTGCCAGTAATTCGGAAAGCGTTTAAATCTATGTCAAAAGAACCAGCTAATTTTTCTGCTAAATAACGGTTTGAACAGTCTTGATACATTGGTTTAAATTTTGAAACAAATTTATCCATAAGATATGCCGTCTTATCAAATTCAGATTTAATATTTTCAAGCAATCTAGGATTTTCTGATAATTGACTAAAAGAATTGTAAGTCTGTTCTATAGAAACCATAAGTTCTCTTAGACCTTCATTAGCGTTATTTATTTCTTCTCTCATTGAATAATAAGCATCACTGATTGGTTCTAGTTTTTGTTTAGCTGATTCTAATTCTTCATTAGAAATCATATCGCCAAAAATTTCACTCATATAATATTTCCTCCGTTCATTATGATTCAACAATATGATCTATAACTTTAGATTCAACAAAATTTCCTTCTGGATATCTAAAAGCAGTTAGTTTTCCGTCTTTTGTTCCACAACCAGTGTCTATATCTAAAACATTATTTTTGAAAATTGGGTTTTCATTAGCAATGTGACCATGAACAACTAAAGCTTTACCGTTATAAATATCATGGGTAGGTATTCTAAGCGGACGTCCTTTTTCATCTGTCTTTTCTTTATTCAAAAATCCATAAATGTTTTTTTCTTTAGTTTTTCTATTATGGACACCTACATGCTCAGAATCGGTAGCAGCATGAACAGCGATAACATTACCTTTATCTAAAATAAGATGATAATCACAATTATCAACATACAATAAAAAGTTGTCAAGTACTTTATTTGTTTCAACTTCATTGTTTGTTTTTCTGATTTCAAATTGAGACAAAGTTACTTTTAAATTTGTTCCAATTTTTACATTATTTCCTTTTAAGTATCTATATAATTTATTGCAATGATTTCCTGGAACATATTTAGCTAAATTGTTGTTTAACATTTTCATAACCAAATCAATAACTTCAAACGACATAGAACCTCTATCAACTAAGTCTCCTAAGAATACAGGTATTCTTTTAGACTCATGTATCCAACATTCTGTTTTATCATCATATGAATAGTCTAATTTCTTTAGCAAATCAATTAATGTATTATAGCATCCGTGAATATCGCCAATAAAATCGTAACTCTCCCCACCCCAAATTAATTGGGTTAATTCTACATTTTTCACCTTCGGATATTTTGTCATTATTTTATACCACCAATCCAACTCATCTTTTTATCTATTATTTTTATTATTATTAAAATCGATAGATAAATTTACATATTCTGTAAATAGTATTTTGCAGCGTCGAGCCCCCGTTTATCAGCTTGAACTTCCCACCATTCATGTTCTATTGTCTTTTTAGATACATCATAAGCCAAAACCAAATGTTGATAGTGAAACAATAATAATAAATTGTTATTTTCTTTGTGCCATCTAGCTTGCCACTTTGCTTTTAGTGGCTTTTGATTTGAAAAATGTCTATCTAAACAAATCTCTATTTGTTTCAAAGTAAACACCTACTTTTTTATTTTGTTGTTTTTCTGATATTCAGTAATATATTTTTTTTCACAGTCCAAAGTTTTAGCGTCTTTTTTATACTTTGGACCAAAATTCTTATAGTATTTACAACCATTTTCTAAATCTAGAAAAATTTCCACATCTTTTTGTTTTCCAATTGAAACAAAATTTTCATAAACATTTTGACTAACAGTTGTACTTGCTGGATGTTTCATAAAAATTATAATGGAACTAGTTATTAATCCAACAATAATATAAGGTATTATTTTTAGTATTTTTTTATTCATCACAAATACCTTCTAAATAATTTCATAAGTCTTTTTGTTTTTTCAACATATTCTTCTGGTTTAATATGAAATTGATATTCGAAATGTTTTCCGTATCTTTTCAAAGTATACTTAATTTGTTCTTGTTTAAATACTCCCTTGAAACCGCTTGGGAAAAAATATTCATCAGCAAAGTTCACATTAATCACAAGATCATATTTTTTATTTTGAGGTATAAATAGTTCAAATTCTGAATTTTTTTTATTTACACTATAATGAATTACTACTGATGACGTTGTATGAGGTTTTGTTATTATACAAACAATTTCTTTCCCGCAAAGAATTGATGCTATTGCATATCTTTCAATTTCATCGATTATTTCTCTATGTTGATTGATATCAAATTCATTTGTTTTAATCTTTATTAACTCATTCACCAATGATACCTCATTTCAAAGTTTTTTTAATATCAGTTAAAGTTCTATTTAATATTTCATTTTCTTCGTATAATGTATCATATTTAATCTTTAATTCTTGATATTTTTGCTCCAAATCATTAACATAAGAAGCATCTATTTGTTTTTTATTGTTTTGTAAAAAATCAATAATAGAATCAATAGTTAATTCTTGCTTTTGATCGTTTTTTTCTGTTTTTTGCAAAATTTCTATTTTTTGATTTGTAGCTTTTTCAATGACTAATTGATATTTATCACTAATACTTTCCCAATGTTTTAATACTTCTTTTTCTTTAACTTTAAATTTAATAGCAAAATCTTTGATCCCACAATCAATTTCTTTATTATTCGTTATTGCATCGATAATGCATTTAACTAACATTAAGTTTTCTTGTTTTTGCCAATCTTTATTCATAAGATCACCCTTGCATTATTTTTAAAATATTATATGTATTAGATGATTATTATTTAAATGAATAATTACAAAAATATACCCTATCCTCATGGATAGGGTATTGTCTTAAAGAATTCCATTAAATTCATTTGTAATGAGTTTTCTCAATTCTTCGATTTCTTCGATTTCTCTTTTTGCTTTTTTGAAATTATACGTTGCAATTACTGCGGCTAAAGATTTCCAATATTCATTTTCAACGTCTTCGATTTTTGCTAAAACATCTTCCACTTTTATATATTCACCATTTTCTCTAGTAATATGTTCAATAGTGAATACTTTATCAATTGTTTTATCTAAATTGTCGATATCTAATCTTGCATCAACCAATGTTTTTTCATCGTAAATATTTTGATGCTGATTGTTAATCATCTTCTTGGCAGCTTCAAAATGCATCTCATATAAGTGTAATGAATCAGCAATATGAGTATATTTACCTACTTCTACATCTAATAATCCAGCCATGATTTCTTGTAACATTGTAAAGTTATAGACGTCATATGGATAACCAAACCACAAATCATTACTACGCATACCAACCAGCATATTAAGTTTACCATTTCTAATTGTAAATCTCATCCAGTTTGTACAAGGTACATCTTTAGTTTTTGCAAAATCTTTAGATGGATCAAATAAACTGATTGTTCCTTGTCTAGATTCTGGATCATCTTTTAAACGATTATAAACTTGCATAAACTGATTTATACGAATATCTTGAACTTCAAACATAGGTATATCGTTTTCATTATGGTTATTTTCAATAAAAGCTTCACCACCATCCCAATTGAAGATACGTTGTCCGTAAGCCCCATTGAGGATTTGACCATCATCTGAAAAATTAGCCCATTGTTTGTTATAATGAGTAATGCTCAAATCATTTTTACCTTGAAGTATCCAAAGTAGTTCTCCAACCATAAAACCATAATTTAATTTACGATCAGGATGGCTAATCATTCTTTTTCTAGGATTATTGATAACAATTGTCGCGGGTGTAATTTCTTTAGTTAATTGTCCACGAGGAGACACTTCATCTCCGTGTTCAAGGACATATTTAATAATTTCAGAGTACGATTCTTCAACAGAATCAAATTCGAAAACTTTCATTTTTGAGGTACAACTCCAATCTTCTAATGTGAAAATATTATATGAAGTAAGTAGCATTTTTTAAATTAAATCGTATTTTTCGCAAATGAGATAAAAATCAACAAATTTACTTTGATCTAAAAAGAGAAATTCCCAATGTGGAATTTCCATTGTATGCATATAATCAGATGTGTATCCGGAAATTCTTTGATTTCTTTTTTTAGTCACTAGTATTTTTAATTCTTTTATTTCATTCTCAAATTGATTTAACTTTGTAATTGTTTTTAAGAAAATTTCATCAATGGTAGTTCTTGCTGGAGTATGTTGACTAATGTTTTCTGGTATCTCCAAAACAATCATTGGATTGCCAACAGTTACTAGCCATTTTTTGTTTATATTTCTTATATTATAAGCCATATTTCCAGATAATGCAGTTGTAGTTCCTACTATTTCTATACCTTCAATTAATTTTGAGGCACCATCTGGTAAATCTTCCAATGTATACATATTAATTACCTATAGCTTTTATAAAAGCTTGTAAATGATTTAAGATTTTTGGTTTATCTAATTGAACAATTTCTATTCCAACACTTCCAAGCATAATTCTAGCTTCAGTACCTGGATATTCACTGCAATAATATAGTTTTTTAATTCCGGCGTTAATAATAGCCTTAGAACATTCAGAACAAGGCATATCTGTAACATACATAATACAGCCTTCTGTTTTTCTACCGTATTTAGCAGCTTGTTCAATAACGGAACGTTCAGCGTGTTCTGCTCTTGAACGATGTAATCCTTCTCCACTACCATATCCTTCTTCTCTACGTCTACAAGTAACACAGTGTGGTAGACCTCTTGGCACACCGTTATAACCGGTAGCTGCAACTGATCCTCCATCCGGAGTTACTAAAACTGATCCAACAGCTCTATTCAAACAATTCGCTCTTGATGCTGCAACAAAAGCCATCATCATGTAATATTCGTTTAACGGCGGTAAACCAAGTTCATTATTTGGATTTGCCATCTTCATTCTCCTCTATGATTGTTTTAGCTTCAGAAAATATTTCAACATATTTCTTATGGTTATTTTTATTTCCACTTAAAAATCTTTTTACATATGCTGGGTGTTGTTGCTTAATTACTTTAATAACTTTACCGAAATTCTTGTTTAAATAATCGCTTGAAAAAGACCCTAATCCAATTAAAATCTTTGGTCTAAGTAACTCAATTTGAGCATAGAGAATATGTTCTGTCGCTTCAATTTGTTCTTTCGTTATTTTATTGTCTTCGGTTGGATATGGGACTAGATTCGTGAACCATGAATTATTAAATATACCTGCTTCTTGAATGGCTGACAATACGAAGTCAGAATTTGGGCCATCAGCCCAAATAGTTGAGTATTCACCATTCCCTCGTCCACCAGGATTTTGTGCAACAATCATAATTTCAGACTCAACATTACCTCTGGGTTGAACATTTTTTAAAATTGCGTCTGGACAATCTCCTTCTCTAACGCAATTCCAAATTTTATCAACTTTGTTCATAGCATTGATTATTCTTTCAACATCTTCATCTGTATTACTATTAGTAGTATCAATAACAATAAACGGAAGAGCTTGCTCATTTAAATATTCTTCAAAAGAATCCAAAACAGTTTGAAAGTGTTCTTCTTTTACAAAATCTTCTCCACGTTTTCTTGTTCTATCTATAATAGTGTCTAATGAAGCTTTTACATACACAAATAAGAAATTATGATTTTTTGTAATTTCTCTTTCAAATTCTCTCATATAATTACCTTTATACCCTCTATATAAAGGGGCATATACCCATTCGCCATCATGAAGACGATCACAAATAATGTTTTTATGGGGCTGATCATTCATTGTTTTAGCAAAATTAAAATATTGTTCTTTACCATCTTCTAGATTTTTTGGTTTATCAAAATGTTTATTTTCCCAACCAAGTTTTTCAGAAAGAGCTTTAACTAAAGTTGATTTTCCTGTACCATCGCATCCCGAAATCATTAATATCATTAATATCCTCTTTTCTGTGATTAGATTTCCATTTCCCCGTATTTTTCTAATAATTTTTTAAATAGTTCTTTTTCGGATTCTTCTTGCATTATTGAAGCATTTAATCTTTCTGTAAGTTCTCTATTTTCTTTTACTTTTATAGCTTCATTATACTTATTTTCTAATTCTAGAAACATTTTTTCATCATATAAAATAGCTGCATTAAAATTAAAAATTTTAAAGTCTGTATCTTGATCTTCATATAATTCAACGTTTATGTCAATTTCATTATTCTTTTCATCGTAGTTAAATCCTCTATAAGTACAAAAAGCATTGGGATATTTTATCTCGCTTTGAAATTTTACTAATTTATGAAGTTTTTTTTCCATTTCTTTAAATGAAGTTAAAAAAGTCTTTACGTTTGTTTTGGTGAATTTCATTTTATCGTCTCCATTCTTTTCTTATTTAATTATTTTAAATAATTAGCTTCATTTTTTTCAACATAAAAGAAAAAGACTCTAATAATTAGAGTCTTTTTTTAAAATTTTATGAATTTCTTTACGATCTAAATAAATTGAAAATGGTATGACTAACAAAAATATTAATGAAACTATTGGTGTAAGAATATAGTCATAAATAAAAAACGTAGATATTCCCCATAGAAGCATGGTGAAAAACATTAATGATAATGTAAAAAATAAAAATCTCAATAATTTCATTTTGTTTTCACCCCTCGTAATTTTAATAGTCCACTCGACTTATATCCTATCCATCTGGATTTGAAATTTTTAAAATAATCTTTTGGACCAAGTAAAAATTGTTCAAAATCCATAAAGAAAATTCTTGGTAAATACCAATAAATATAAGCAAATTTTTCTAACTTAATAGACTTGAGGAATAAAAAGGGAACATAAAACACTTGATATAATAAATAGAATGGCATAACAATTAATATCGTATACCACATTGAAAAAGGAAAAAGATTAAGCATTATGAACCTACCTTGCTAAAGATTTTTTCCATATATTGCTGCCAACAAATTGTAAATTTTTCTTTAGTTTTTATACATTTTATAATTGCAAGTACAACACATGGAATAGTACCAATTATCAACAGCATTATAATAAAAGTCATGACAAGATAATCTCGCCATCCTTCACCACCTAAAAAATTGCCAAACATAGTTTTTATCTCCTTTAGCTATTTAAAGCTTTCATAATCATACCGACATTCAACCAATCCACTAATTCTTGTTCTAAAATATTTTTAAGAGTAACAACCTCAGTGAAAGTTCTTTCGGTATCTTCAATGTTACCTTTAGCTATGCCTTTTTGCGTTTTAAACCAATCTAGTTCCTCCTGCGTTAATTCAGCTGAAAATAGCGCAACTTGATTAGCTAATAAAGTTTCATTTACTTGTCTTTGCTGTATAAACTTCATTCTATTTTTATTTATTTTGAACTCTACTTCTTCTTCTAATTCATTTATAGCTACTACTATTCTATTTTCTTCTTCGTTTTCTGATGAACCACCGGGTAATTCCCAAACATAACCGTCTTTTGTTGATGCGGGACTTCTAAATTCTTTAACTAAAATTATAGAAGTATTCATGATATCTTGTTCTTTTTTATAAAGACATATAGCGGTAGCATTTGATCTAGAAGCTACAAATTCTATAACTTTGTTTCTATTTTCTTTAGTAATAAAAACATCAACCCAAAGTATCCAGAAAAAGACATTATCTTTATTTAAACCACTTCTAGCATTAAACAATAATTTAGCATGTTCTAACACATTTCCAGCTTCTGTTTGTGCTGAATACCAATTTTGAAAAGATGGAGTATTCCAAATGTATAATGGAACTTCAACTTCTCCATCTTTTCTATAAGATCCTTCACCAATTTTATTAACTGCCTCTTCTAAAGTTTCTTTTAACGTTGAATAACTATTCACATTATTTTGTTTTGCTAAAAATTCCAAATATCGCATTTTCTCTGCTTCTTTTGGATAACCAAAAACAACTTTGCCCGAAGTAATCCAAGACCCAAATTCAACATTAGTAGTCATACCTATCATTTCAAAATCAGATCTCATTTCTCTTGGTATCCAAAATACGATAATGTCTGCTCTATTCATAGCAGCTAATTCCCATTCAATTTGATCGTCATAACTATGTTTAAACTCACCAGTACTTGGTTCTGGAATAAATACATTTCCATCATATTTCATTTCTTTTAAAATATCAATGGCTTCATTTCTCCATGTCTTAACATTTTTACTTCTAGGAGTTGGGCCAGCTAAGAATATCGATTTAATAGTTTCATTAGGTAATTTTTGATCAGAGTATGATATTTTTAAATTTTGTTTTGCCAATCTTGACATTTTTTTCACTCCATATTTTACAGTTTGGAAACAACTTCAAATGATTGTTTATTTAAATTGCATATATCTGTGTATAGATTTCCTATGTCTTCGCAGGATATTTTAGAATCAGCTAACAACGCTAGTTCTCCTACAGAACCAATAACATCTTTTATTTCAACGTTTTTGTAACCTTGTTTCTTTAAATCGTAAGCCATTCCATTTCTATACATTTTTAATATTTGACTTTTATTGTTAAATAAAGTTGTATCATTTAATAATAATGGAAGTGATGCATGTACATAAATTTCGTCTATATCTTTCTCAAGGGTAATAGTGAAAGAAAAGTAGTATTTTAGTTGTTTATTAAATTTATCCTGCCTAAAAAAATGAGATTTCATATGATACATTTGAACGGGTTCATTGCTGAGAGAAACTTTTATTAAAATCTGCAAAGATTTTTTAGTTTTTATTCTTTTAAAAGCTATTGTGTTTTCTTCTAATATTTCTCCGGCAACTTGAAGAGCTTCAAAAAAATCAATAATTTCTTTGTAACGACTTGGTAAACTCATTTGTATCTCCTTTCGTTAATTCATATTGTAATATACTGTAATTATTTATCAATTTAGAGTTAACATACTTACACTTATTTTGTATAAAGAAGATAATACAAGGGAAAATATTTCAGATCAACTAAACTTACCTGCTATAAATTCTGTGTCACAATATATATATTAATCAAACATTAAAAAAACAGAACGGATATCATAAAATATCCTTTTGTTAAATAAATTTTGGAGGTAAACAACATGGCAGAGAAAGACGCAATTACACTTATTTATGATTTAGATAAAACTCTTTGTACTAAAAAACAAAAAGGCGAAACATATGCTGACGTCAAACCCATCCAACCAATGATTGATCAATTAAATGATTTTTATAATCAAGGGTATGAAATCATAATTAGTACAGCTAGAAACATGGTAACTCAAAATAACGATGTAAGTAAAGTTGTACAAAATGTTGGAATGATTACTATGCAATGGTTAAAAAAGCATAAAGTTAAATATCATGGACTTCAGTTTGGAAAATCGTATGGACATTTATATATAGATGATAAAAGTTGTTTGAATGATCCAGAGGAAATTCAAAGAAGAGTAAATGCGATTCTTACTAATACTGAGGATCAATATTTAACCAATTATATGAGTTTACGTAAAAAAGTTGAAGAATTGGAAAACTTAAATTCGAAACTTCAGAAAAAAATTAATGACTTGGAACAAGAAAAACTTTGGCAAGACTATCAAAGATAGTGTACAATTTGGATATCGGTAGGTTATTCACAGAGTGCATCTATAAATATAGATTTATTATTTTAGTAATTATTTAACTAATATAGAATAAAGAAATAGAATATAAAAACAAGATAAGAGAGTGATATGATGTTGGAGCGGCATTTTATTGTAACACATACAGAAACTGATGAGAAGCTAGTGCTAGCTTCATCCGTTAATAATGAATTTTTTCTAGTGCCATGGATTGAAGCTAGATCAATATCTATGATGATACCTTTTGAAAACTCTAAAGATCTGGAAATATATAAAAATAATAACATTTATCGTCATTACAAAGGTTCTATTTATAAAACATATTTCGAAGCATCTCATATTAATACTGGAGAAATATTCATCATATATTCAAGTGATGAATATGAGAAAAAAAGCATCTATTGGGCTAGACCAAAAGAAATGTTTCACAGTTATTACAATGATACGAACGTTTTAAGATTTACACTAATCAATGAGGGTGAAATAAAAAATGTCTAAAAATACAATAGCAATTATTCCAGCAGCTGGTCGTGGATCTCGTATGCTTGCACTTACTGATGATATGCCAAAAATCATGTTACCTCTCCATAATCGTCCTTTAATTGCTTGGCACTTAGACAAACTTCTTGAAGAAGATATCACTGAGGTTTGTTTAGTTGTTGGCTACAAAAAAGAAAAACTTATTGAATATGTAGATAGATTTTATGCTGATAAAATGACAATATTCTATGCAGAACAAGAGGAACTCAATGGATTAGCATCTGCCGTCAACATTGGTATCAACTTAATTGAAAAACATGTTGACTTAAAGGAGAGAAATTTATTAATTATTCTTGGAGATACGATAGTTAAAGACGATTTAAGTAAAATGATTGAAGATAAAAAAGACTTTATTGGCTATTACAATGTTGAAGATTATAAACGTTGGTGTTTAGTTAAAACAAATCAACTTAATGAAGTGATTGAATTTGTTGATAAACCAGATGCTGATCCAAAAACTCGCAAAGCTGTTATTGGTGTGTATTTCTTTACAGATATTAGACTTTTACAAAATCACATCAATTATATTATTGAAAAAAATATTAAAATCAAAAACGAATATCAACTTTCTTCTGCTATGGTTAGATATATGGTTGAAAAACCAATTGGAGCTAAAAAGTTTTTAGAATGGTTTGATTGTGGTGATGTTGAAACTTTTTCAAAAACAAGAAAAAATATAGCAAGACATTTCAATTCAGTTCAAGTAACTGAAGATAATACTATTATCAAAAAATCAACAAATGAAAAAAAGCTTGAAAAAGAAGTTAATTGGTTTTTAAATATACCAAATAAGTTAAGAGTATATGCTCCACAATTAATTGATTACAACACTACTAAAGGTAAAACATCTTATGAATTAGAATATATTAATTTTTCTCCAATTCATGAATTGTTTTTATACACTATGCCTGAATTATCAGATTGGGAAAAATTATTGAAAAATATTTTTACAATGATCGAACGCTTTAATCTACATTCTTCAAAAGCTCGTTTTAATACAGATAAACATTTGAAAGATATTCTCATTACGAAGACTGAAGAAAGAATAAACGAATTGATTAACGGGGAAAACGGAGAATATTGGCAGAAGTTAATGCAAAACTCCTCTATCAAAATCAACGGTAAAGTTTACAAAAACTATCCATTAATCGATGATGCTTTATATAATTATTGTCATGAAGTAATTATACCAACATCCAAACAAAATTGGCAAATTATTCATGGTGATTTATTTTTTGGAAATATGCTTTATGATGTTAATTCTGACACACTTAAAATTATTGATCCTCGTGGAAATTTTGGAGTGGATGGTATTTACGGGGATATACGTTATGACATCGCAAAATTAAATCATAGTATAGTTGGAAAATATGATTTTATAGTAAATAGTTTATATGCTATTACTCATGAAAAAAATAATGAATTTGAATATATTTTGTATGACAGTGATGTAAAACATCAGGCATTAGAATCGCTATTTAAAAAATATGTAGAAGAATTTGGTTTTGATTACAATGTTATAACTGTAATGACTGGATTACTATTTCTTTCAATGATTCCATTGCATAAAGAGAATTTTGAAAATCAAAAAATGTTTTATTTAACAGCAATACAGATTTTCAATAAAACCTTGTAAAACAAAATAAAAAAGCACTCTTGAGAGTGCTTTTTTATTTTTAATTAAAGAAAACATTTGGACTGCCAGAAGTTATTTTTGCTGTTCCATTATGTGGATTAATATCGTCTCCAACTAAAGCTATTGCTTTGCCATTTACAAAAATTCTACCAGAATAACTTCTTAATGTTCCAGTTTGATTTGAATCACAATCATCGCTTTCACTAGTTAAATCTCCAGCTCGAGCAACAGCTTTACCATTTATAAATACATTTGGAGAACCAGTAACAATTTTACCAGTTATTACGTGCGGATCTTTATGAGTAGGTTCATTGTGACCATATGAATTGCCGTCTGAATCTGTTCCATCTACTACATAAGTTGTATGTCCATTATGTTCTCCAGTTGTCATACCTTGTATTGAATCTCCAACTCTAGCAACTGCGGGCATTTAAATTCACGTCCTTTTTTGATTATCCGACTCGTTCACTAGTAGCAGTTATTCTAACATCAGTTACTGCTGCGCTTAATTGAGCTGTCCAGTTTGTATTCACGGCAGTTTGTTTTAAAACCGAATTAGAAAAAGGCAACATTTTAGTATCACTAGCTCGAACCATTACAGATAATTTTACTGTACCGCCAGTGGTATCTCTAAAGTCAACTCTAACATCAGTTGCTGAAGTATTAGTGATAACAATATTAGTAATATCATTAATAGCAGTTGCAATCGCTGGTATCAGAGTTGTCTCGTTAGTTGTTGATAAAATTAGCATTGTACTAGTGTCTTGCAATTCTCTAATATGCCCGTTTTTTACCACTATACGACCATATTTATCTAAAACAAATCTAGAAATGAGACCATCTCCAGTAGTTGTTCTTTGTGTTACTCTTCCTTCACCCGCAACAAGAATTGGATTGTCTGCTGGCAGCGTGGAATGTGCTCTAGTTCCAATAACAGTGTTAGTTGAATTAAATGGTACTGAAGAAAATTCTGTAGCAACTAATACTGCCGTGGCTGTACCAGAAGTATAAGCGGTTACTATTACTTTAATATACAAACATTGAACGTTTATTTGATATAATCCCGAGGTTGTAATAGTTGCTGCTAAAGAAGAAGATGATACAGAATTTTGTGATGATACTGGTAAATTTATCCAAGTATTACCATCATTAGAACCTTGAACTGTTATTGTTGCGGTAAATGTACCTATTATTTGTAGAGAAATATTTTTATAATTACGAACATCTTCATTAAATAATACAGCACCGTTTGCATTAACTCCAACACTATTTGTCACTATATATGGAGCATTTGTTTTAATCTGTACGGCGGATTGATCTGAAGCCAAAGTTACTGGTATAGAAGATGATTTTATTGTTTGGCCTAAAGATGGTATCTTGTTATTCATAGAAGAAAGAGTTGTTTCTTTAGCTGCACCAGTTGGTAATACTGAAGAAACAACGGTAACATCACCAGACGTTCCACCACCACTATTTGGTTGTTCTATTGGTTCAAGTATTTCATAAGAATTTTCTGGAAGTTGATCCAATTCTATTTGAGTTAAATAATAAGTGGAACCTTCATCTAAAGAAATACCTTGATTTTGAAATTGACTAGACCTAATAACTATACCGTCAAGGATATCATCAATTGTACCTTTAAATAATATTTTAGCTTTTCCTGTCATTTTTCTTCCTCCTTTTAAAGTTGTTGAGTTAATTAAAAATAGAACGAATCGTTAAAATTATTTTAAAATAAAAATTTTTTCTCTACTATTACAATGTGTTTAACTCTAGTGTAAATATTTTTTAAAATTTTGTTATAAATAAAATAGATATCACTATTACATTTACATATAGCTTCAACAGAAAGGGTGTTTAAAATGAAAGCTGTAATACTTGCAGGTGGAATTGGATCAAGATTAAAACCTCTAACAGATATTGTTAATAAATTTTTACTTCCAGTATACGACAAACCGCTTATTGAATATTCTATTGAAAATCTAAAAAGAGCTGGTATTGATGATATTGCTATTGTTCTAGGTAAAAAATCAGCAGGACTAGCTATGGAATACTTGCAATCTGGGAAAAAATTTGGAGTTCATTTTACATATTTTTATCAAGATGAACCACTTGGTATTCCTGATGCCATTAGTTACACTGAGAATTTTGCAAATGGAGATGATATTATTGTAATGTTTGCCGATAATATCATTTTAGATGAAGTATCTAAATTTAAAAATCAATTTAAACAAGGATGTTTAGTATCTTGTAAAATCGTAGATGACAACGATGAAATTAAAAAATTCGGAGTTTTATGCAAAGATAAAGTTGGTAACATAACACATTTAGAAGAAAAACCAAAAAAACCAAAATCAAATTTGGCTTTAGCTGGAATTCAAATTTATGATAATAAGATCTATGATTTCATTAAAGAACTTGAAATTTCTGATAGAGGTGAATATGAAATAACTCATGTTATTAACGATTATATAAAAAGAAATCAATTTCATTATGATACACTTGAAAAAGATTGGATTGATGCTGGTAATCCTGACGCATTATTCAAAGCTGGTCAATTAATGTATCAAATAAAAAATCAAAAATAAGAAGGAAGTTGTAAAAATGCCGAGTAAAATGTATGACTTATTCAACAAAGAAGCGTTAGTTGAAGGTAAAAAAACAATTTTTATATGTATAGTTGATAGAGTTTTAAGTAAAGACTTTTATTCTGTGACATTTAAATATTTGTTTAATACACTTAAAATTCTCCAAGAAGATTTTAATATCGTAATTATCGCTCGTAACGGTGGTACTAAATGGACTCAAAACTATATTGATCATGAAGAATTTGGTAAATATGCTTATTTATGTTTTGATAAGCAAAAGAAATATGGTGGTTTAGATGCTAAATCTTTCAATCAAGAACAACGTTTAGAATATATGAAAGAAACTTTCGAAGAGATCGAAGCTGATCATCCAGAATTGTTCCAAAATTTAGCTGGAACTATTACTAGTCATTGTATAATCCCTTCGCTTGATAATAATTATGAAATAGTTTCCGATGATCCAAAACTGATCGCAAAGCAAGAAAAATCAATTGAAAAATATAAAAAAGGAATTTCTACAAATTCTTTAGTATCTCACTGCGCGTTTATTCACAAACCATTAGGTTTTCCACTTGAATTCTCTTTTTATTTGATGGGTAAATATAAAGATTCTTGGCATTACGGTTTTTCACATGAATCAAGTAGTGCGTGGTTGCATTTTGTTCCAGAATATAATCCATTAACTAAAAACGTTAAGCTCTTCTGGTATACTGAAGATAATATGAGTATTAGAAAAATGGAACATTATGTTATGTGTGAATTACAAGAATTATACGGGAATCAAAAGCGGAACAAAGAATGGTATGAAAATGTTCTTCAAAATAAAACGAAGGATTTCGTATTTGGTGGAATTTTCTTATATGAAGTTGAACATCGCGTAAACGCATGGTACAATTTTTTCCAAAATTTAAATGTTAATGGTATCATTAGAACTCAAACAACTTTAAAACCAGCAATTGATTCTAAAGATTCATTGCTACAAATAGACCAATTAAAGTTACCAAAAAAATATCAAAACAGACCAGAAGTAAACAATTTCTTAACAGACATTCTTAATCATCCATTAATTGCAGATACTCTTCCGTATGAACAATATAATGATGCATTACAAGATTACATGTTTACATTAATTATACGTTGTTATTATGGTAAATACAATAATTTAACATTCAGAATTCATAATAGTTTGTATAACGGAACAATTCCTCTTATCGATGTTGATTATGATATTCACAATTTACAAATTCCAGTAGAATTTAGAGACAAACTAATTGTGAAAAATAGTAAAGAAATAGAAGAGAAGATTGAATACTATAAACAGAATCCAGATGAATATAGAGAGTTATTCTTTGCTTTGTATGATTATTATATAAAGGATAAGTTTTTTGAAAAATCTCATTATAAAGATGTATTTAAGAATAATTTCTTCAGAGAAATTTACTAAATAAAAAAGCCCCTGTTAAGGGGCTTTTTTATTTAGATCTTCTATAATAATTTCAAATTTCATAAGACAAGGAATAAATTTATCTGGATGATCAATTACATATACATTTGCAGAATATCCACCATCAGAGTTTGTTGTAATACTGTCTTTCGATATACCCGATCTTATGAGTAAAGAAATGATTTTTTTTACAAATCTGTCTTGTACTTGTAATAAAAACCATTCATTGCTAACAATTACTCTTTGTTTATAAAACATTATAGAATTTAGTTTAAAAGCTGCATAATCTTTTCCGCCTTTTTTAAAAAAAGCTGCATCTTTTCCTGACAATGCTTGAGTTACGCAATAAGATTCTATTGTGTCATGCATACAATTACCTCATTAGTTTTTCTATAATTATATGCATTAATAATTGAAATTTTCTCAAAATCTCTTATATGAGTGAATTTATTTGATTAAAAAAATCAATAAAAGATTCACTTGTTATATAACTTGATTCTTCTTTATAAGTTGCTTTTCCTGAAAATCTATTAACCTCGCCATAAGCTGAACCACAAATTGTAGATTGTGGCACATGAAACTCAATTTTTATACTCTTTCCTTCTTTATTATCGGTCAGATGATATCCTATTTTTGGATTACGTCCATGAGCCATATTATATACTGATCTCTTTTCATAACCAAAAAGTTCAGTTGCTACTAAAAAAGCATTAAATTGATCTTCAAACAAATCAGCTGATTCTTGATTTCTAAAAGCTAATGGTATTTTTTGAATCTCAACAAAACCGTACTCAGTTGTTTCTCCGCATCTATTACAAAATCCACCATTGGAAAGAGGATGTACTTTTCCACAATTTTCGCAAACTGTATCAGTATACAATCCCCAGGTTCCATCTATATAATCTGTTTTCCGCAAATCACCATAAAAAATAAGAACTGACACTAGAGATCACCCTGATCATATTTATTTTATTATATATAATATATATTTATGTATATTTTTTAATTTTCATAAAAACGGTCCAGTTTTTACACTGGACCGCAATAAATTATTGTGTGAACAATTGACTTTGTGGAATAATTTGTTTAGGTTGAGATGCACTTGACCAATATAATAATGATCTAGCATCGCCACCAATTTCAAGAAATTCCATTTTTATACTATACTTTGTATTAGCTTGAAGAGTTATTTTGCCATTCCATTCAACAAAACTTTGTTTGTTCCATTGATCTACCAATAAAACACCGTTAACCCAAAGACGAGCACCATCATCCGTCTTAGTGTAAAAAGTATATTCTTCAGTAAATAAAGGTTTAACAAATCCAGTCCATCTAACAGTAAAATTATCAACAGTCATACTTGCGAAAGGAGCTACTTGATTCCACATGAAGTTAACATTTGGATCAATACGAGTTTCTTTTAATGTATTAAAATTGATACCAGCAAAATATTCTCCAAGAAGTCCATCCCCGGAAGCTGAAGGAGGTGCTGGTGGAGTATATACTTGTCCTCTATTTAATACATAATTATTATTGTAAAAACTATTGATTGTTGCAGCTGTATTTTTTTCATTAAGCAAGCTTCCCCAAGTTAAATTCCATGAATATTTATTTTGTGTTGTTGACAATGTGGCTAGACTTGGAAGTTGTCCATTTTCACCGATTGCTATTAATTTTCCTTTTCCAAGATTCCAAACTTCATCATGATGTGATTGTTTAAAATCGTTGTCATATATATCGAGCGCTAATACGTCTGTTTTACCATGTCCAACATAGAAATTAGCAATTGGATCACACCATGCATTTTTTGCATTTGGACACCATACCCAAATCAAGTTATTTAATTTGTGATATTTTGTAAAACGATCATACATAATATCCCAAAGTTCTGAGAAATTATTTTTTTGTCCCCACCAAAACCAACCACCATTCATTTCGTGATATGGTCTCCATAAAACCGGAATATCAAGAACTGCAAGTTGTTTAAGATAGACTGCTACCTTATCTAAATCTGAGATTAGTGCATTATAAAGTGAGGTTCCTGGAGTAATAATTTGATTGAATTCATCTTGAGTAGTAGCCCGTTTTACATTTTCCCATGTTTGAGCTCCGCCAGGATAAGCTGCATGATACGTGGCTGTAACATATCCTCCACTATTATGAGTACCTTTGCAAGCCTCAATTACATTTTGACGTTGAGAAGCTAGCGTCGATTCGCTTTGGCCAGTAATTCCGCCAAATTCAACGCCTTTAATTGTTGGCCATTTACCGGTTGCGTTAAAAATTTGTGCAGCATATTGATACGGCACCTCAAGATATTCATGTTGTCCTGTTAAAATTGTTTTCCCTTGCAAGAAATACAATTTTTGTAGAAGAGCTTTAGCATTAACTGAAGCGTTGGCATTTACGGGACTAGTAAGAAGTCTATAATACTCATCTTTCCATTCCACGTCAGAAAACTTAACATCACCTTGATCCAATAAATCCCATAAGCTTTTCAAATTATCCATTTGTAACCCCCTTTAATTCTTGTATTCACATAGATGACTTTATAAACATCTATGTTATTAAAGTATATACTGGTTTCGTCTTTTTATTTTACTTTCTCAGTTCTTACTCTCAGTATTGTTTTGGTCAAATGATTCTCTTGTTAAATCATAATCACTAAAGAGTATTTGCTCTTCAATAAAACTAATATCTTTACAATATTCAATTGATTTATCTGGTGTCATATATACAAATACATCTTTTTTTATAGAGTTTTTCTCATTTTGAGAAACAAATACTTTATATTTTTCAAATATTTGTTTAGCTGCTGGAACATAATAATCTACAATGGAAAAAGAAATGCCATTATCATATAATGAGAAAACCGCTATATAAACTTCTTGACCATTATAGTTGCGAGTTATACTATAATAATTTTTTCGACCACAATTTGTTCTTTTGATATCAAGGTTGAAATCCGGATTAATTAAAGATTCAAGAACAACATAAGCATCTATTAATTCATCCACAATCAAATTATTATTTGTCATTATTTTCCTCCAAAAGATTTCTCATAACAACACAAGATTCAAGATAACTAATAACATTATAAATTTCATGAATTAAATGAACGCTAATTTTATCTTTATTTGATTCTACTTGATTTAATAAAAAACCAAATCCCCCATTAATCATTGGCACGTCAATTTTATCATTATCGTAATGATCAAATAAAAAACTAATATATTTGCAAATATTTTCATCCTCATAAGATATTGATTTAGAAATAAGTTGATTAATAGCAATTGATACTTGTTCTTTATCTGTATATTTTATCACAATTATTTCTCCTCAAACAATTTTTTCATAACAATAAATCCTTCAAACCATCCTACAATTTCAAGTATAACCGCTTTAAGTTCTTCCTCAAAAGGCATGCACAACCAATCGAGATGATGCAAAAAGTGTTTTATTTTTTCAATCAATCTATTAAGTTCATCAAAATTAATTACAAAACTTGGAAAATTTACATAAAAATCATATTTGTTTAAAACAACTTTTACTATTCTAATAACATCATTATGATCGTCAATTAATATTTAGTTTTTAATAAATCTTGGAATTTACTTTTTAATATTTCCAATTCTTCCAACTATATCACCCTCTTTTTGTGCAATATTATCCTTCTGTCATTAGAACTAATACTAAAAATAATTCGCTTTCCTCTACAACTTCATCAATTATTTTTTTGATATGCTTCTTTTTCTTAAAGTCTAATTCTGTATTTATTGCGAATAAGCATTCTTCTCTTAATTGTCCTATATATACTTTTATTTTTCTAACAAATGCTTCACTATATTCGTTATATTGAATGTAATGTCCCATCAAAAATAACGTTTGAGATAATGTTGCTTTATATTCCAAAGAAAATTCAGCATCTTCTATAAGCGCTACCAATTCTTCCTTATTCATGATTATTATCTCCCATCAACTCTACCATTACAATATATGATTCAAAAATTCCCAATAGTTCTTCAATCTCATTATGTAAATGTTTCGGTAATGATATGTTTTTTGAAAATTCTAATCGAGTAGATTCAACAAATGGTTTAAATTTTTCTATTCCACGAGAAGAAACATAATAATAATTATTAAATAATATGATTATATTTCTTCTCAAAATCTCTTGTCCGTTAATAAATAACAATTTATGCACAATTTCACTTGACTTAATTCTTAAATAAGTTAAATCATAATGGTTGTACATAATTATCTTCTCCTAATAATTTAATTGTTACTATATATGATTCAAAAATATCGAATAGTTCATTCATCTCATTAAATAATTCCAATGTTATGTTATACTTACTCAAAGATAACTTAATATCATTAATACTTTTTTCAAAAAATATCGTACAAACACCGTTTCTAATATATATATTTATATAAGTATCGGTCATATCACTGAAGTCAAGTAATAATTTCCAATTTCTAGCCTCCTTTAATTTATTTAAAATACTATTTTTTTTAATTTTCACTAATTCTAAATGTTCATCCATAATTAAATTCCTTCCGATAATTCATCTGCTATTACGTAAGATTCAAATACATTCAATAATTCTTCAATTTCGTTATGTAGATTTTTTGGTATTTTAGAATTAAACAATATACTCAATTTTACTATTTGAATACATTGTTTTAATGTACTTGTATAAGTATCTTTATTTGAAATATTTATGTTATAAGATTTAAATGTTTTATTAATTACGCTAATAAGATCTATATTTTCTGCACTTAATTTAGATAGTTCCGACGTGATCTTGTTTGTTTGAATTCTAACTTGTTTCAGATGTTCTTCCATCGTATACCTCCTCATATACCTTATATAATAATTATATCACATTTTTGACTTCTTGTACATTGTATTTTTAATAATTATGTAAAGATTTTTTGCTAATTTTCTAATAATAGATCTATCTTAAAACAAAAGGTGAAACAATGAGGAGGACATTTTAAATGTCGTTAGAAAATCTTAAAGGTAAAAAAATAGCAATGGTATTCGGGCAGTCAATCGAGGGCTGTGGCGTGACGAGAACAGGAACGGAAGCTCAGCTCTGGTGTAATAAAAATGGCGTTGATTTTACCATTTATTCTTACGATGAACGTATGTATAATCGCAGAGAAGCTCATGAACTTAAATTTGAATCTTTTATGAAAGACGATATTCCAAATATCGTACAACAACTTAATATTTACGATGTGGTCATTTTTAATTCATATCCTTCATCTAAGTTTGAAAATGATACAATTAAAGCTTTTTACGAAGATTTAGTAAAAAAAATAACTACGGTTAAAGTCGGTTTTATGCATGAATTAAATAAAACCAACACCGATAAGATTCCATATTTGGTTGGTATGATGAATCAAATGGATGTTATCATGAATTTTAGTGAAGAAACTTGGTTTTCAAAAATAATTTCAGAATTGCTTCCATCTAAGAAACTTGGTGAAAGAGTAAAGAAATTCACAATGTGGTTTAACTTTGATGAGCTTGAACAAGAATATCGCAACAAATATTCTCTAAATGATAAAGAAAGAAAGTTGTTGTATCTCGGAAGATGGACAACAATGAAGGTTCCACGTAGAGTGCTTGATTTGGCTCCGTTGTTGAGAAATGATGATCCTACATTCCTGTACGAACTTCGTGGTATTGAACGTTCTATTGGAGCAAAGTGCGATATTTTTGATCATCCAAATACTTTAGATTTAACCGGTAAAAAGGCACCAGAAGAAACTACAGGATTTGTTCCAGTATATGGCCCATACGTTCGTAATGAGGGCATGGCTGAACTTGCTAAATCATTGTTTGGTGCTTCTTTCTATCGTATGCCAAAAGCGCCAAAAGATTATGGCGATAGAATGGAATATACTCAAATCGAAACGATTGCTGTAGGAACTATTCCTGTTTTTGATAAGCATTGGGGAGAAAACAATAGAACAAGAGATGGAAGACGTTACATTGATATTCCTTTTTCTGCAATCTATTCTGATGAAAATGATTTGCAAGGTACAACGGATAAATTGATTGAAGTTGCAAATAATCCAGAACTTCAACAGAAATATAGAGACACATCGTTTGAGATTGTAAAACAAGAATTTAGCGCAGATATCGTATTACCTGAAATGTTCAATTATTTCTTGAATGTAGGAATTGATAAAGAGAAATTTGCCACAGATGACGATATGATCCTTGCTCTTACAGATAATCAAGAGTATGTTAATGAAGCAAATGTTCAAAAAGAAGCTGGAGAAATTGTTGTTCTTGGTATTCGCGAACTAACTAATAACATTCTTTGCGTTATCGATGGTAAGAAAGAAAAAGAAATTAAAAAATGGAAAATAAAGAAAGGAAGTTAAAATGTCGGTATATGTAGATTTTAATAAATTTGTAGAAGTGGTTCAACCAAAGATTGATCAGATTGAACAAGAAATTTTAAACGAAATTAATCTGCAACCTAAACTCTTAAGTGAATTAAGTGTCAATGTAGAAATTGTATCTAGTCCAACTTTTAGCATCGCAGAGTTTACTAATGAAGTCATTGAAGATGTTTTTTCTAAATCAAAACAATCCATATTAAATGTTATTAGAGAAAACAATGTAACTGAAATTTCAAATTTGTATTTTACTAAATTTGATAAACCGGAAGAAAGAAAGGTTGGATTCACATTGTTCTTCTATTGTTATTCTCCGGATATTAAATCTGAAGAATAACGCAAATAAAAAAGACCTTTTAAAGGTCTTTTTTATTTGCTCTCTTGTTCTAATTCTTCAAAGCTTTTTAAGATATTTTCAGAATCATAAAAGAATCTTAAGATTTCTTCGTTAGAACAACCACGTAAAACATCATCTTCTAAACTATCTATGTGATCATAAGATATTTTTATTTCTTTTTTCTCTATATCGTAATATTTTTCATTTTTGACAAGATATCCGTCATTTTCATAACGAACTCTGATATTTTGATTATTTTTTAAGAATTGTTTGAATCTAAATCTTTTATGCTCAATATCTTTAATGCGTTTATCAAAATCTTTTCCGAGTTCTTTTTCCAATTCCCCATTATTCACCAATCTATGAGCAAGTCTCGTATTGTGTTTAGCAACTATGTTTATTAATTTTTTAAGATCATTATAACTTAAATTAATTCTACTTGACGAATGATAACTATATTCTTCAGCAAAATCATCCGCTGCCATTTGTCTATCTTTTTCTTTTAGCTCTTCTTGTGTTGTATAATCTTCCTCAGCTTCAAGGAAGCTTTTATAATTATTTTTTACTTCTGTCACATTTAGAATAATTGGTTCAACATCCCATTCATCGTATTCATAACCTCCACTTGCATACCAATTAAAATGAAGATAAACATGATATAACGTATCTGGCTTAATGTTATTTTTTTTGAAAAAATCATCATTATCTAGCAGATCATTACAATAATCATATTCGTTTCTTAATTCTTCTCCAGATCTTCCAGGTTTAAAGTGTGCAAGGACGCGAGTTTCTTCCACTCTCATATTTTTATTTACGTATGCAGATATCAAAACATCTGGTTCATATTCTTGATTAATTAGTGATATCATATTGTCTCCTCCTATAAAAGTGAATTGATATAATTTATAGCTTCTTGAAATTGATAAGTACTAAAAGCACAATTTCTTCTGCCAGGAGTTGAAATTACTAAATGATCAATAATTAAATCATCTGTAAAACGAAATGTAATCTCTATCTTACGCTTACCGACTAAATCTACATCATATTCTTTTCGTAATACTCGATACGTTTTAATTTCATAATTTAAAATAGTAGCTGAAACAATCATTACGTCAAAGTTTTCTTGAATTTCTTGGTTCCAATGTTCGTGTTCAATATATGTGTTATTACCTATTTGTATTTTCATTTTATCTCCTCACAATAATGATTTCATAAAATCTATAGCTTCTTGAAATTGATTGTTTGTAAAAACTCGTTCATTTTTTTGAGTAAGTACAGATATTGAATCTATTGTTTTAAATTCTGAAAAATCAAATAAAATAATAATCAATTTTTTATTTTTTAGTTTAATATAATATCTATTACGTTTGATAGGATCATTTGACGTTGATTTTTTTAAATCATATCCTAACATTGTAGCTGTAACTAAAAAACTCTCAAAATCATCTTGAATTTCTTGAATCCAGCGACTGTGTTCCATGTAAAATTCATTATTAAAAACTATCTTCATATTGATCATCCTTCATAATAATGATTTTGCAAATTCTATCGCAACATCGAAGAAATCTGGTTCAAAAACTTTACCTGCAGCGTGTGTGCTAGTTATTCTTATTTCTAAAATTTCAGTTCTGTTTAGTTTGAAATACATATTTATTCTTTTATTTTCACTGATAAATGATAGTCTTAGATTGCCGTACAAACTAACGGATTTTGAATAATGTAATCTATAATCAAATATAGTAGCTGTGACTATTAGACTTTCAAAGTTATCTTGAACTTCTTGAGTCCAAAGATTATGTTCAATTTTTGTTGTAAAATCAATATTTACTCTCATAACAAAGATTTCGCAAATTCTATTGCATAATCAAGCTCCGTTGATCCAAATCTAATAGATTCCAATTCGTATATTATGTCTTCACTACTTCTTTTAATAATATTGATGTATTCAATTTTTTCTTTATGAAGAATAAATTCAATAGCAAAATTTTTATTATCTTTTCTAAATAAAAACGTAAAACCTTCGCGCCCAAGACTTGAATTTATTTCACGTCTAGTTACATTATAATTAAATATATTTGATAGCACTATTAAACCTTCGAAATTTTCTTGAAGATTTGTTTCCCATATTGCAATATCATAATCTAACATTATTTCACGCCCTTCAAAATGAAAATTCCCAAACATTGTTTTCCTTATATATTAATTATATCACGTATATATCTTGTCGTAAATAACTTTTTAAACTATTTAACTATAAAAATATAAAATGCATATAATATTTTTAATTGAATATCCTATGTTCTCTTAGGAATAGAAGTAAAGGGAGTGTAAATAGAAATTGAAATCTATCACTGAAATAGCAAAAAATATTAACATCAATGAAGATCACTTGGAATTGTATGGAAAATATAAAGCAAAATTATCTACTTCATTATGGGAGCAAATAAAACATAAACAAGATGGCAAATTAGTACTTGTCACTGCAATGAATCCAACTCCAGCGGGAGAAGGTAAAACGCTAACAACAATTGGATTAACTCAAGCTTTGAATTTAGCAAATATAAATTCAATTGCTGCATTAAGAGAACCTTCATTAGGTCCTTGCATGGGTATGAAAGGTGGAGCTACGGGCAGTGGTAAGGCTCAAATTGTACCAGCAGAAGATATTAATTTACATTTTACTGGTGATATTCATGCAATTACTTCTGCACATAATTTATTAACAGCAATGATTGACAATCATATTTTTCAAGGAAATGAATTAAACATTGATTTGCAAAATATAGTTTGGAATCGTGTCATGGATATGAATGATAGAAGTTTGCGTAACATAATTACACACATCAATAAAGAAGTAACTAGAGAAAGTAGTTTTCAAATCACTACTGCATCTGAAATAATGGCTATTTTGTGTTTATCTGATAATTTATCTAATTTGCAAGAACGTCTTGAAAAAATTTTAATTGGATATGATACAAAACAACAACCAATATTTGCTTCGCAAATTGGAGCTGTTCGCGCTATGACCGCTTTATTAAAGGACGCTATTAAACCAAATCTAGTACAAACATTAGAAGGCACGCCAGTAATACTTCATGGCGGACCATTCGCAAATATTGCACATGGATGTAGTAGCGTTATTGGTACTAGATACGCACTTAAATTGAGTGATGTTGTTGTTACGGAAGCTGGATTTGGAGCCGACCTTGGTGCAGAAAAATTTATGAACATAAAGTGTAGACAAGCCAATTTAAATCCTGATGCTGTTGTACTAGTTGTTACTGCTAAATCTTTAAAGTACAATGGTGGAGTTTCAAAAGATGAATTAAAGATAGAAAACAATGAAGCATTAACTTCAGGATTATCTAATATGAAACGTCACATAGAAAATCTTAAAAAATTTAATGTTCCAATAGTTGTTGCTATTAATCATTTTGAGGGAGATACTGATGAAGAATTGAATTTAATTCAAAAAGCTTGTTCTGAATTAAATATTCAATCTGCTATTTCTAAAGTTTGGGCTCTAGGTGGTGCTGGTGGATTAGATCTTGCTCATAAATTGAAACATATTTTGGATAATGAAGTTTCAGATTACAGACCGTTATATCTTAATGAAGATAATTTTGAAAGTAAAATTAAAAAAATAGTAACTGAAATTTATAGAGGGATAGATGTTTCTTTTTCTCTCGAAGCTCGTCAAATGTTAGATAATTTAGATAAACTGGGAATTAAAGATTTACAGGTTTGTATGGCAAAAAATCCATATTCATTTTCTGATCAACCTAAGCTTTTAGGCGCACCTGAAAATTTTATAATAAATGTTAAAGAGATAAAATTATCTAATGGCGCGGGTTTTATTGTAGTAATTACTGGAGATGTCATGACTATGCCAGGACTACCAAAAAATCCAGCAGCAAAACAATTATATGTTGATGAACATAATCAAATTCAGGGTCTTACTTAAAAGGAGAAATAAATAATATGTCAAATAACAAACTTAATGCTTTGGGAATATTCATATTTGGTGGATCTGCAACATTTGGAGCTGAAGCCGCCGGATTTAAAGTTGATAAAGTTTTAGAATTAACAGATACTATGCATTTAGAAAGTGCATATCATTTTGCAAAAAATAGACCAGATATTCCGTTAGTTTTACCAAAAGAATGGGAGAATCATCAATATTTACAAGATCTCAACGCTAAAGATTATGATTTAATTTACGCCAACTGTCCATGTTCAGGCCTGTCCCAGATAAATAAGTCTGCTAGTGTAGATAGTAGTACTAATATTCATTTTTATCGTTTGTTTGATTCTTTCAAAGAAATAAAACCAAAAGTTTTTATGATAGAAAATGCTCCACGACTTATTACTATGGGTTATCCTATAATTAAAGATATGTTAGATAAGCTTCAATCAGATTATAAATTTACAATTTTAAGAGATTATGCTGGGTCACATGGTGTCGCAATGAAACGTATGCGCACCATGGTTGTTGGATGGAGAAGAGACGCTTTTGACAACAAGATACCGCTTGTTCATATGGCCAAACAAAAACAAATGACAATAAAAGAAGCAATTGGTGATTTATATAATGTACCACTTGGTTCACTTCCAAATCATGATTTTCATCCCGATAGAAGTTGGAAAGAATTCGAGCATCTTTATGATCAAGTTCCTGGACAATCTTCAATTCTATTAACCGCTGTTAGCAAATGGGATGAATGGTCTCAATTTTTCAATAAAGAAGACCATAACACATATATTAAACAGATAGAACAAGCAATTGAAAAGAAAAAAGATGGTAAAAATATATGGGATAAGTCACCTTGGAGAACTGGAGAAAATAACGCAGCTCCATCATTAACTAGTGTTACTGAACTAATTCATCCCATTCATTCAAGACCTTTTACTATTAGAGAATATGCTAGATTAATGGGATTTCCTGATGATTTTGTTTTCTATACAGAAGAAACAAATACAGATATTATTCAGGCACTAGCACAAGGTGTTCCAGCTCCTTTTGTTAAATATATCACTGGTGAAATAAGTGAGGCTTTAAATGGAAATAGAGCGCTAATTAATAATGATCAGGGACTTGTTAATTTTCAACATCATACAAAAGGTTTACACAAAACATACACATATGATGAAATGAAATTAATGACTGGATTAGATGTTGATAAAAGCTTTGATAAGCTAGAACAATGAAAAAGAGACCTTTAAGGTCTCTTTTTTAATAAAAAACACTTAAAATATATATTTTAAGTGTTAAGTATATTTTTTTGTTTTTATGAATAGAATATATATATAGGAGTTTAAACGGAGGTATTAACGGGAAGTCAGAATATCTCTAAGAAGAGGGGCAACAGCTTTACGTTTTCCAAGACGACGAAGTTTAACATGAACGGCTGGTGCAGTAATGTTTCCTAGTTTTTCTCCAATTTCAACTAAGGTTGCATTTTCTCCAATCATTTCAATTGCAATCTTTTCATCTTCAGAAATCATTTTTGTTCTCAAAAGTTCTTCGAGAGCAATTTTAAGATTTGCTTTTCTGTAGTCAGCTTTAGCAAAATCACTTTCAACAAAGTTTGCGATTTCGGTTTCGGAATCCTTGTTTTTGAGTGTAGATTGCAAGGAAACAACTTTTGTCTTGATGATTTCTTCAATCATTTCTTCCACGCCAGTTTCCTCGTTCATAACCAACTTACTAACTTTCTTAGCGCCACTTCTTTTTTGAGCATTTCTACGAATAGTTTGAGTGCCAATATGATTTTGAGCGCATGTCCAGAAAAAAGTATTGAACTTTACTCCAGCCAAAATATCGAATTTTTGTACTGCATGATAAAGAACAATACTCAACTCTTGAGCAATGTCTTCGTCATTTTTTCGTTTTGCTAAACGTTCAAGCACTGGACGATAATGTTCGTGAATATAATCGAAAGCAGCTTCTTCTCCGTTCAAGTAATCGTATACTGCTTGTTCCAGATATAGTTTATTTGTCTCTACTTTTACGTCTTCAATTTCCAAGTTTTCACTCTTTAGATTAGCCTTAAAATCTTCGAAAATAACGGAATCCAAAGTATCAAAGTTGTTAATATTAACGTCTTGCGCACTTACATGACCCTTCTTTGTCATCTACAAAATCTCTCCCTTGGAATCTAATGTGTTTGTTGTTTGATACTTTGTTTTCTTGTGAATATCTTTACAGTTATTGATTTATTATTATAAATAATTTATTAAGAAAAGTTTAACACCTTTTTGAAAAAGTTTTAAATTTTTCTATGTAAGATGATGATTCACCTTCTTATTTGATTTTTTTTAATTTATATTGATATTATATCAACATGTTTGAATTTTGTAAATATGCTTTTTGATTCAAATATTTTATTCAGGTTTAATATAAATATACCTATTTTTTGAAATTTACATAAAAAAAGGGCTATTAGCCCTTTTTTTATTAAGCTGAATATTTTTTTAATAAACCGTCTGTCGCAAAGATAGATTCTCCAGCTGGTTTACCATTATATTCTGCTGGAGAATATATATCTACTTGATTTTGTGCTCTGGTTATAGCGACATATGCTAATCTTCTTTCTTCTTCAATAGCCATTGGATCTTGACTTTCTAATGCGTATCTGTGCGGCATTAAATTATTTGAAAACCCAACTATTGATACGTGTGGAAATTCAAGTCCCTTTGATTTATGAATAGTCATCATCTGAACCGCATCTGCATTTTCTAATTTAGATTCAGTTAATATCTTAATGAACTTTAAAAAATCAGTGGCGGATGAGTACTTTACAGAAGAAGCCTCAAATGCATCTAGATTTTCTAGCACATTATTATCTTCTTCCTTTGCTTCTTTCTTCAACATTTCATCATATAAAGTTAAATTTCTAATATTCTTAATGAGTTGAACTGTTGAGATTTGTCCTTTATTAAACTCTGTGTTTAAAGATGTTATTAATTTGTGATACTCCATACCATTACGATGTTGATACGAAGTTAATCCAACGGTTTTCATTGCGTCATACAACGAACAATTACGTTTTTTACCCTCTTGTTTGAGTTTGTCAATAAAAGCTTTTCCTAAATAACGAGAAGGAGTATTTACTACTCTCTCAAAAGATGCATTATCATGAGGATTAACGGCTAAATTCATATAAGCGATAATATCTTTAACTTCCGCTCGATCATAAAAACTCATTCCTCCATAGATTACATATGGAATTGAATTTTTAATAAAATGATCTTCTAAAGCTCTAGTTTGAGAAGAGGTTCTAAATAAAACAGCACACTGTTTATAAGATACACCATTAGCATGAGATTCTATAATTCTTTTTGCAACTTGTTCTGCCTCTTGCTCTTCATTTAATACTGAATAATATTTAACTTCTTCTGATTTCGGGGTTGAAGCAAATATTGAAATTAGTTTTTTGATTAAACGAATTTTATTTTTTTCAATCAATTTATTTGCCACTTCAAGAATTGCCGGTAAAGAACGGTAATTCTGTTCAAGACGAATAATTGTAACGTTTTCATAGCTTTTATGAAATTCAACAAATTCTTCCGGTCTTGCTCCGCGAAAACGATACATACTTTGATCATCGTCTCCAACTAGAAACAAATTTTTATTTGTTTCTGCTAATAACTTCATAATTTGATATTGTGCAAAGTTATTATCTTGTGCTTCATCGATCATGATATATTTAAACTTATTTTGATACTTTTTCAAAATCATTGGGTTTTCTTTTAATAATTTATAAAACAATAACAGCATATCATCAAAATCAATTACTTTTAACTCTTTTTTCTTTTCTTCGTAAATTCTATAAATTTCTGCAATTTTAAAATCTTTCTCCTCAATGCATTCAACTGAAAATCTTCCAACGTCCAATAATTCATTTTTTGCTAGTGATATTACCCTAATAGCTTCCGATGCGGTCAAAACATCTTGACCATTAGTCGGATAATTTAATTCTTTCATTATGCCCTCAATCATCCATTTTTGTGGTTTCCCCATTATTGGATCTTTTTCTAGAGCAGCATACATCGGATCATTCATTTTTTTGTATTCAAACTTAAGAATACGATGTCCAATAGAATGAAACGTGCTTATAACGATATCATCAAGTACTCTTTTATTTACTAGCTTTTTCATTCTTTCTTGAATTTCTATAGCTGCTTTTTTAGAAAAAGTAGTTAAAAGAATGTTTGATGGATCAACTTGATGCTCAGAAATAAGATATACCACTCTTTCTGTCAAAACTGTTGTTTTACCAGAACCGGCACAAGCTATAACTTGATATACTCCATCACCAGTCTTAACGGCTGTTTGTTGATTTGCATTAAGTCTACTTATATTAGACTTCATTAACTTGTTCCTCCTTGCATCTTATCACCTTATAGATTTATTATATCATAATGATAGTACACTGTAAACGGATTTTTAATATTTTCAAATATTTTTTTGAAAATAATCAAAATATATTTTATGTATTTATTTCACCTAAATTAAACAAAAATAAAGGGACCTTCATTGAAGGTCCCTTTATTTAAATATTAACTATTTTGATATTGCCCGGTCCATTCTAATATATTTGCAATATCAATTGAATAAAAGTAATTATTATTACAAAGTTCAAATGTAGCGTCTTTTCTTGCCGAATGATTATCCTTTATTCCTTCTTTTTCAAGTTCATGTAAGGTTTTACCTATTCCCTTAACTCTAAAATTAGCATCAAATCCAAAGATTGATTCGTCCAAAAATTCTTCATTTTTAACAATAGTTCCGTATGTTCTTCCACGGTAAATCCTTATTGAATCTCCATCATTTAATCCAATTAGAACTTCCCAATACGCTGATTTTCCAGCAAATTCATGAATATTGTCTAACATCCATTTAACGTTTACTCCTACATTTTCTCCTTCAATATGAAGCGAAGTATCCTCAACAATACGATTTTTTCCAGCTGTTTTTGCCTTGTGCAATACAACAGTTATTTCATCTGATTGAACTTCTTGCAAATCTAATCCTTTTTCCATCTTTAAATCAGAAATGCCATATCTTTGAAATTCTTTCAATTTGTTTTCTTTTGAAGTAACCAATACTAAATCTTTCAAATGATTTATCTTAATCATATCCCTTCTTAGAAATTAGATTCAATTCAAAAAGAAAACATCTCTTATTAGTGAGTTATTTTCCTTTTAAATTGAAGCATCTAATTTCATATTTATATTTCATTTATAAATTAAAACTTGCTTTTGGGAAAGATATAATTTTGGAATCTTTTCTAACCGAGTTTTTAGTTGAAGGTTTTGTTTCTTGCATAATTTTATTTTCTTCAATTTTACTAATCAAGTCATCACTATCACTTAATGCTGCTCCAAGTATATAAGCTCTATATAATGAATAAGAAAGTTTATCTAATGCAAGATCACCACTATTAATTAATTTTCTTGCATCGTCCACGGCTCTTTGTGTAAACGCTTTTTTTACGTTATCTGGAATATTTTGAGTTTTAATTATCAACAATTCTGACAGTTCTTCGATTTCCTTGGATTGTATTGATCTGTTCATATTAACACTCCTTCATGTTGTATAATTTAATTATATTACAATATTGTAATAAAGTAAATTAACAATATTTGTTAATTATCTTACTTACAATAAAAGGAAGGTATTTTTCCTTCCTTTTATCATCTTGTTATATATTATATAAACATTTTATGAACAATATAATCAAATTTAATTATTTTTTTTCACACCTATTTTCTTAGGGTTTAAAATTGGATCGTCTACACCTTCAAATGGATGTTGCTTTTTTCTTTGATCACTTGGTTTTTCCAATTTTACAAATAATTCATTCATCCAATCTGGCGCTTTATCTTTTACACCGTCGTTTGGTGCCTTTGTTAAGTCATAACCTTTACTCATAATTATCTCCTTTTATACTGTGACAGGTTCCAATTCATTTGGATCATTTTCCTGTGGTATTGTATTATTATCATTTATTTCATTTGCATCCGTTAATTCATTGGGATGTTCTTCCTCAACAAATGTATCTTCTTGAGGTGTTTCTTCTGAAGTTTGATCATTAACATCCTCTAAAGTTTCTATTGCTGTTTCAAACGGAGATTCGGGGCCGGTATTACTTTGTTCTGTACTAAATTCATCTTGTTGTTCGTTTGGTAATGTTGGTACTTCTAATCCATCAACTGTAATTTCTTCATCAGTTTGAGTTTCTTCAGGTGCAAACATTGATGTATCCATTGTATCTGAGTCAAATTGGAAATTGGTAATTCTATCTAACCGATAACTTCTAACTTCACCAGTATCTTTATAACACATTAATAACACGTTACCAGCTTGTGAAGAGTTCCATCCATAAGGTGCTATTGTTTTCCATTCACCGTTATATTCGATTTGTACATTGCCACCACTAGCCATTACGTCAGTTATATATTGAACAACATTTGGATCATTAACGTCTGCGGGAACCCATTCTGCGAATATGAGTCTTCTATTGGTTCTTCTTCTTCTAAGATCATTATGAACCAAAGTTGATATTTTTTTTCTTAGACGCTTCATTAAGTGCCCCCTTTCAAAAATTTATCTTCTAATATTCTAATATAATATTGGAATATGTTTATTATATTTTATCAATAACTTTATTGTAATCATTAAAAAAGAGACCTTTAGAATAAAGGTCTCTTTAATTATTTACTATATCATGTTTAAACTAAGATGTCATTGAAAAATTAAACTCCCGATTCTCCTGGATCTCCTTTTGGTCCTTTAAGATTCAATCTTAGAGTCCAAACAGCCGCGGCAGTTTTTTCGTACATATCACCATTTGTTGAATTAATAGCCCAATCTCCAACAGCACCTACTCCAGTTCCTGGAGCTGCAGCTACATTCAATATTTTTGATCCAGCTGTTCCAGTATCACCTTTTACACCTTGGATACCTTGAGAACCAGTATCTCCTTTTATGCCTTGGATACCTTGAGCTCCAGTATCACCTTTTGGACCTTGAGCTCCAGTGTCTCCTTTTGCACCTTGCGGACCAGCTGGACCCATTGGGCCTTGCGCGCCAGTACTACCTTCTGGAGCAAAAAGATCAATTACGTTTATTACTTCAAGATATTCATAAGGAACAAACGCTAAATCTAATTCATCCAAAACATAAGTGTTGCCTGTTTTTAAAGTAATCCAAGGGTTAGAAAGCTTTCTAGTTTTAAAAACATAGTTAGACTCTGTCATGCCTTCTTGTCCTACAAAAACAAACTCAATTGTTTTCACTAAACTCAACTCCTTTGATATTGAAATTTGATCAATTAAAAAAGCATCAATCTTATACTATATAAGATTGATGCTTTTTTATATAATTGACAGCTTATCCGTTGAATTTAAAACAAATTTTGAAATAAATCATCTCTGTTCATCATTAATTTTTCCTTATTATATATATGATAATCTTAATAATGATGAATCTGGTGAACCAGAGAATCCAGAATGATTATTATATATCATATGGATCCTATTAAATTTTCTTAATACCGTCACCTTTTTTAATAAACACACTAACTGTTTCATGAACCTTGCAAACCATTTTACGAGCTTCATTTTGACGTGAACGTAAATAAGCAAAAGGTGAATTATTTTGATGTTGTATTTCATCATACAACTCAAATCCAGCTTCAGTTGCAGCTCTTCTGGTGTCTCCAGTAAAATCAATTAATTGATTATTAACTCTAAAATTACCAGTAACAATTATCAAGGGATGAAAGTCGTCAATACTGGTTGTTGGTTTAATGACTTCTGCATATCTCTTAAATCCAAGTTGATAGTGACCAAAAAATTCTGCGTATTTTCTATAATCACTTAATTGTCCTGGCACGCTTTCATATTTTTCGAGATTGAAATATGGTGGTCTAGTTAAGCAGCCATCATAACTATTTGGAGCAACTCCCTCTAAAAGAGTTCCATCGCCCAAATTATATTTAATTTCATAATCAGGTTGAAACATTGGATGCATTTCTTCTTCTAATTCTTGAATCTTATTTTCATTTATTTTGAGAGTAAGAGAACTGACATCCCAACCATGATAATGAATTTTGTTTTTATTTGCTAATAAACCTCTAGTTGCTCTACCTGAAAATGGATCAAAAATGGTACTTTCTGGAGAAAAATATTGCATGATTAAAAAATCAGCTAATGCTGGATTGAAAGTACTATAGTTATATTTTGCTGCAAAACCACCACCACGAGCTTTAGCTATACCATCATTAGTTACAACTCTTTTCAATATTGAATCATCATCGATAAAATCAAAATTTTCATTAGAAATTGAAAATTTTTCTATCGATTTTGGTATTCTACCGTATTTATCGTCTAATCTTTGAACTGTTTCTTGTATTAAATCAGCCATGACTTCTTTGATTTCATCCATTGAAATTTCTTCATTTGCTAACTCTTTTACGTAATTTTTCAATTCGTCTGATACAATTGGATCTATTACAGATGTTGGATTAAAACCATATTTTTCTTTTACAGAGTAATTTACTTTATCGAGCAATTTCTTGGTAGTTGCTTGTCTACCTTTCTTTTCATATTCCATTTTTCTTTCTCCAATCTCATTTTAAGATAGTTTCAATTACTTTATCTATACGATGTTCTAAATCTATAGATGATAGATCAATATAAGGAACTCTTTCTAAATTAAGAAAACCTTTGATCATTTTATCTAATTCAATTGCTTCATTCTTTGTTGTATATCTAACACCATCAAGCATATAATTTTCCATCACTGGTACATAAAAAACATAATTCCAATAGTTGATGTTTTCTAGAATTTCATGTTGCAAGAAGTTTAAAGATTTTAGACTTTGTTTGCTAATAGGTTGTTGAAGATAACTTTTACTATAAATATATGATAACCAACTTGAAGAATCGCAAACAATGAAATCTCTAGAACCATGAAACATTTTTTCTTTTTTCATTTGTTCATAAAAAATAATCATTTGATGTTCAACACAAGTTGGAACTCCATATTTGGCAATATATTCAACTGCGTATTCTTCGCAAAAAACAGAATTCAAACCTTTTGTTTTTAAAATGCTATTTATTTGAGAAGCTAGAGTTGATTTACCTGAATGAGGTCCGCCAACAATTGAAATAGTTATAGACAAAATGCCATCCCTTTCTTTTTAGTGATTATATATTATTAACTAAAGTTGTTCTTATTTTAAATACAAATAAAGCTGGAGAAAATATCTCCAGCTTTGGTTTTTTATAAATTATTTATTTGATTTTAAAATTTGACATTTTGGACAAAAGTGAGTTGTTCTACCAGCCACTTCAATTTGTTGAATTGCTGTTCCGCAGTCGCAAATTGAACGACCGTATACTTTTAAATAATTTTGAAAGCTACCCATCATACCTTCACCATTTACATAATCATTTACTGAAGAACCACCCACAGTGATGCTAAAAGCCATTGTTTCTTTAGCTACATGAAAAATATCTTTTAGTTCATTATCAGTTAAATCTTTTACTTTTTCTTCAGGATGAATACCAAGAACATGAATGGCTTCGCAGGCGTAAATATTACCAATACCAGCAACCACTCCTTGATTCATAATTTCACCCTTAATAGCTTTATCTTCAAATTTTTTCTTTTTTATATTTCTTAAAAAGATTTCATCTGCATTATCCCAAAAAGGTTCGGGACCTAGTCCATGAATAGATTCCATAGCTAGATATTCCATTTCTTTATGAATACTTATTGCTCCAAATCTTCTATGATCGCTATATACTAAATAGGAACCGTCACTTAAAGTAAATTGCACAATAATATGTTTTTGATTTAATGCAGATAAATCTTCAAGTTTTTCCGCTGTTAACCACTTACCCGCCATTGCCAAATGTACTACAATGTAAAAAGATTCACCATTCTTTTCCACCTTTGTCATTAGAAATTTAGCCCTGCGTTCCGCTGTTAAAAAAGTACAGCCAATAGTATTTTGTATGAATTGATTCATATCTTGTTTTCTCAACATTTTTATTAAAGCTTTATCTGATATTTTTTCTGCAAAAACCTGTGTATCTACAATTGTTTTTCCTATAATCTTTTTTTCCAAAGACATTCTGACATTTTCTACCTCCGGAAGTTCAGGGATAATAATCAAATCCTTTCTATTTATAGTTAGCAATTTTTATGAAAATTCTACTAAATCCATCTGCTTTCCATTTTTCCAAATTATTACTTATTTGAGTATCTCTAGGACTGTAATATCTCGAACTAGTAAAACTAACTATGCTTCCGTGATTCTTTAATGATATTGAACAATTTCTATGTCTCAACTCAGAAACTTGATATAGTTTTTTTCTTAAATCATTATCTTCTATTATTTCCGTTAGAGAAATAAAATTATCAAGACCAATTAAATCAATGTCAAATGAACTAATCCATTTTTTTATGTTTTCTACTATAATACTACTATCATCAGTTATTGTAGTGAGTTTAATGTATTTATCTAAATCTTTTTCTGTTATAATATAGTCGTTATCAGATGAATAATATCTACTATCATAAACAGTATAAGGGATAATCAAATTATATCACCTACATAATTATATTTTAACATCTTCATTAATTAAAAGAAATATTTTTCTTTCTTTTTATCATCCAAGTATTTTCTCTCTTTTGCTTTCTCATATACTTGCGTATATTTTTTGTCACAAATAATTTCTGGCTTACTACCTTTAGTTACTTCAATTTCATCTATAATTTTTTTAACACCCTTAAAAAGTTCGGCGGAAAGATCTTTGGGTTTAAATAAAGTACGCCATCTTCCACCCGTATATTCAATATAATTGATATTTAATTTATGATTCTTTTCATCATATTTTGCTATCAATCTTAAACCATCGTAGAATCTCCAACTGTTAAATTCAGACATAACAACATTGTATTTATTTTTATTTTTCTTATCTTTTTTTACTCTTATTTCATAATTTTGTATTGTTGCTTTATATCTACATTCAATAATCACATTACTAGAAAAAGCATCTTCAAATTTAAATAAGAAATATTCCCAGTTGCTCATACTTCCCACGCGTTGAGAATGTTTATTGTAATGATTATGAAACTCTCTTTTTGCCCACATAAATATTATTTCACCAATGAACAGTTTTTGTTTTCTTTTAAGACCCTTGATATTATGAACAATTTTTTCGTTGTTCATAATATCGTTAATAACGTCAACCATCATTTTATCGTAAGAATCGCTATCAATAAAATGCCTCATAATAGTTGTATGGGTTAAATAACAATTTTGTAACGAATCAAGCGGCTGGCCTTCTGAAATTCCTTCTAAGTAATTCTTCATAATCAACCACCTTTATTTTTTAAACGTCTAAATGTTCATCCAATGTGAAAATTTCCTTTGTTTCATTATATGCTTTATATAAAACAGCATTTTTATCTTGGCGTTTTTTAGCATTTTTTTCAGCAAATTTAATAGCTTTTCTCATTGCCAATTGAGTTCTTCTTTCAAGAGAAAAACCAACAAAATTTAAAATGGATTTCTTTTTTATCGTTGTAACATGAATTGTATTACTAGAATATTGTTCTGCGACAAAGCCTTCACATACGTAAATTTCAATAGCATTTTCCTTTTCATCAACTCTCATGAAAATGCTATAATTTAAATCATAAAAGCAGTATGCTTTCCTCATTGTATTTGCCCCTTTTTATTTTTTTCAATTAACGGTATTAAAACTCTTGGAACAGCTATTCCAGTGTTTGACAATGTGTGTTTTGCACCAGCAATGTTATATCTTTTAGATTGTTCTTCTCCGAAATATGAACAACTGTGAGTTTCCATCCAACCATATTTTTCGGTCCATACTTCTATGTCAAATTTCTTTTTATGATATCCAAAGTCTTCACTGGTAACGTCAATTGTTCTATATTTAATATCATACTCTTTTAACAATGTATAAGCATTATTTAAAAGTTGTTCAAACATTTCATCAACTTTTTCTTCATAACAGAATATAAATTGTTCAACTTTAGTAAATTCCTTTACACGTTTAAGACCTTCGTAATAATCTTCCGTTCTAAAACAAGTATTTTTTGAGTATATTTTCATTTCATCAACCTTTGAGTTTGCAAAATATTCTAAAATACCTTGTTCAGCTGATCCGGCCAATACTTCATTTTCACCGTATCTAAAGGTTTTAGCTTTAATTTGCTGTTTTTGAAATGTTTCTGGTGTAATAGTAGATGGTACATATAGATATTTAAAACCAGTATTTTCTAAAATTATCATACATTCTTCAAGTATTTCTTTTTCCAATCTTGAAAGCTCAAAATCTAATTTATAAATTCCATTTTCAACTCTATATTCCAAAATTATCACCTCAAATTGTAATTAGAAGTCCAATAATTCAAGTTCTAATAAAAAATTAATTATTCCGGCTCCTACAATTATTCCAACAATCATCCCAACAATACCTGGAATAATACCAAAAATTGCGCCAATAAAACCGAAAATCGCAACAGGGATACATAATACTACCATACCTATAAGTAAATTCAACATTGATAATAAACTTGAAACGAAAGCTTCTTTCATTAAAATCTTCCCCTATTATAGATTAGTATCTCCGTACCACATGAAATTTTCTTGAGTTTTATCTTCGTTATAATTGTTATTATTATACAATGATATTTTTTTACCTTTATATTCCCACATGTGATTTTGAAATTCAAATCCAATATATTTAAAATTTTTATTTAATAGATCTATTATCGAATCTACTTGATCATAATCAATTGCATTTTGTGTTATCCACTTATCTTGTTTTGTTTCTTCGTTTTTGTCAAGTATTTTTAATGCTATATTCTTAATGTTTTGAAATTCAAAATAATTAACTATATCATCAACGATGTTATTTATATTATTTTTCAATAAAACAATATTCATTCTTATATTTGATTTCTTAAAATTTTCAGTTATGATATAATCTTTTTTATATTTTAGAACAGAGCTATCAATTTCATAATTTGAAGATACTCTAGTAACTTCTATTAACCAACCTTTAAATAAAGATGTTTTTTCATCATCACCAAAAATATTTCCAGAGCTTTGTATTCTTTTAAATTTAAAAATATCAGCTTCATCAAATGTATTTCTTAACGTTTTTAAGAATTCATAACTATATAGAGATGGTTCTCCATTGCCACTAATTACACATGCTTTAAATTCTTGTTTATCATTTTTTAATGATACTAAACTTTCACGCAATAGATCAAGATTGTCTTCTTTTTTTGGAAGATTATCCATTTTAGCTATACAAAAAGGACAATTTTTATCACATTTGTAAGATGCTAAAATAGCAATGAAGTTCTTATACTTATTCATTATTTTTCTCCAATTCTTCTTCAATTGCTACTTTACTTCTTAACCTAGCAAATTGTAAAAGTTGTTCAATTGTGAAATTGTATTTCTTTGCAACACCTTCAACAGCACCAATGATATCTGACAATTCTATTAAAAGCATTAACTCTTGATTTTGTTCTACTGCGTCTTTTGCCTCGTCGAGCTCTTCTTGGATTTTTGACAATTCTCCGTATATGCCTTTAGTGATTTCTCTTTCATGAAATTTAGACATTCCATTCATCCTTTTATTTATATAATATGAATAAAGAAAATATGTTTTAAATAAAAAGAACCTCATTATGAGGTTCTTAAAATAATTTTATCTTGCTTTGTCAGATTTCAACTTGCGAACGTGTTTACAATTCGAATTAGCAAATAAACTCTTTTGGCAAGAACATAAATGTACATCTTCACTAAGAATACAAACTATATATGCCTCTTTAGTTTTATCATCAACAACCGCATAATCTAAATTACTTCCAAACATAGGGTAAACACTTAGATTTGAAATATCATGATCTTTTATGTTAGAAATACCTTTATTGGGTTTATTCATTATACTAGAAATATCTTTTCCAAATAAAACGCCAAAAAGATCTTCAACTATTTTAGAAGCTTCTTTAGCATCTGCATTTTGTGGAAACGCAGAAAATACACTATCGAGTTTAACATTTGATTTTTTTGGAAAATTTGCTATTTTCAAATTGCTCTGTTCTACTTTTGTTTGTTTAGCAGAGGTTTGAACAATGTTTTTCCAGCGCCATTTACATGCTTCAACGGTTCTACCAGTTTTAAAAGCTGCTTGTTTATATGCTTTTGATAATTTTTCACCTTTTGATACAGCATCTTTAATCGTTTTTTCTAAAGTTGAATGTTCATCAGCAGTCCAACGCTTGTTTGTTCTCATTGCGATATCCCTACCTTTTCAATTCTTATGATAATAATATTATTATCATAATAGTCATTTTTTTTAAATAAAAAAGCCTCTTATCATTTAGATAAGAGGCTTTCAGATGTTAACGTAATTTTAAACTCCAGGAATGCTTTTGCGTTTATGTTGTGTCTTATCATATTGTATGATAAGTTTTCTTGCCGCGTCATCATCAATATCTTTGCCTTCAAGGAAATCATCAATCATATCATAAGTAAGTCCTAATTCGTGTTCATCAGCTTGCCCAGGATTTTCATCAAGAAGGTCTGCTGTTGGCTTCTTGTTTAAAATAGCTTCGGGAGCATCTAGCAATTTTGCCATTTGTTTACCTTGTCTCTTGTTTAAGGTCGACAACGGACAAATATCAACTGCGCCATCTCCCCATTTTGTATAAAAGCCGGTAACAGCTTCAGCAGCGTGATCTGTGCCAATTACTAAAAGATTTTCAGTTGCGGCAACATCATATTGTGCAAGCATACGTTCTCTAGCTTTTCTATTACCTTTTACAAAATCAGTAATTTCAATACCATTCGCAGAATGTTCAGCAATAGCTGCATCAACTGCTGGTTTGATATTGTATGTTACTACTTCTGTTGGATTAATTGCTTCAATTGAAGCAATAGCGTCAGCTTCATCTTTTTGTACACCATAAGGTAATCTCATAGCTACAAACTTATATTGTTTACTATCAGTCATTTTATTTAAACTATCTACAGCTAGTTGTGCAAGAGAGCCAGCATTGAAAGAATCAATACCACCAGAAATGCCAAGAACGAATCCTTTTTTACCAGCCTTAATAACTTGATTGATCAAAAAACTTACTCTTTTATCAATCTCTATTTGTGTATTAATAGATTTTTGTACCCCAAATTCTTGAGAAATTGCCTTTTGACGAGATTTAATTTCATTTGTAGTTAACATAATTTATTCTCCTTTAGCGCACTGCGCCAATTCTATTTGTTATCGGATTGGTATACAATTTGCGTTCTTTGATGTAATTGTAGCAAACTTCAGGTAAAAGATAACGAGGATCTCCACCAAGAGCAAATTCATCTCTAATATAAGTGGATGAAATTTCCATAGCCAAACCTTTATCCATTAGATGAAAATGTCTTTGATGATTTCTTAATAGTGGATTAGTAGCAACCATTTTTAGCATATCGTATCCGTCTCTTGCCATGACAATAAATTGAAATTCATTTACCAACTCAGCTCCTTGTCTCCAAGTTGGTAAATCTTTAAGTAAATCTGCTCCCATAATGAAAAACAATTCATCGTCAGGATAAATTTCTTCAAAATGCTTCATCGTATTGAATGTGGTTCCTACGCCATGATCCATATTGGCTTCAAATAAATCAAGCTCAAATTTATCGTTGTCCGCAATTGCCATTTCAATCATTTTAATACGATGAATATCTTCTGTTTTCATCTTTTTATCATCTGGACGACGTCTACTTGAACAAGGTATAAACATTACTTTGTCAAGATCCATACGCGAAGCAACTGTAGAAGCTGTCCACAGATGAACATTTGTGACTGGGTCAAAGGAACTGCCATAAATCCCAATTCTTGCCATCTAAATCATCTCTCCTTATTAAATATATAATATTTAAAATGGTGTTTTAAATTAAAAATTAGTTTTCTTAAGCAGATCCATCTTTATATTCCAGAGATTTTGACTTAAATCTACATGATATTCATGTGGATTAGAAAAGCGAATATTTTCTTCGGAGAACATAGATAAATTTAGTTTTACGTTGTTAACAATTTCATCAAGAGTTGGTAATTCATATACCAATTTACCTTCAACAAAAATCGGTTTTAGTAATTCGATATGATTAGCTCCATTAACAATTTTTCTTTTCCAAGTATGAACTTGATCAAATACTTCAAATGGTTGGGATGGGATTTCTTCATTTTCCAACATAATAAGATCTACTACAGCTTTTCCATCATTTTGATCAATAAATCTAACAACTTTTTTAACCCCAGGGTTAGTTACTTTTTCTATATTTTCAGATCGCTTAATTCTTGGAACCCATTCATCATTAACTTTTTTTGCCGCTAGTTTATAAACTGCACCAAGTGCTGGTTGATCATATGCAGTAATAAGTTTCGTACCTACACCGTAAATATCGATTTCTGCTCCTTGAGATTCAAGTTCTCTAATTGTATACTCATCCAAATCGTTGGAAGCAACAATCTTAGCATCTTTAAATCCAGCAGCATCTAACATTTTACGAGATTCTTTACTGAGATATGCAAGGTCTCCACTATCGAGACGAATACCAAACTTTTTCGGTGCTCTACCAAGTCTTTGATGCGTTTCTTCAAAAACTTTGATTGCGTTTGGTAATCCAGACTTTAAAACATTATAAGTATCAACAAGCAGAATCAAATTATCAGGCAATACTGAAGCATAAGTGGAAAAAGCTTCATATTCAGTATCAAAATCCATAACCCAACTGTGAGCATGGGTACCAGAAATCTTAATACCAAAATCTTTACCTGCTTTGACATTAGAACTAGAAACACATCCACCAATAATTGCTGCTCGTGCTCCAAGCGTCGCACTATCTTCACCTTGAGCTCTTCTGGCACCAAATTCTAAAACATCTTTACCATGAGCGGCACGGACGACTCTATTAGCCTTTGTAGCAATTAAAGTTTGATGGCCAATAAAATTAATGAGAGCAGTTTCAACCAATTGTGCTTCAAACAATCTGGTCTTTACTCTCACTAAAGGTTCATTTGGAAAAACAATCGTACCCTCTGGTACTGCATGAATATCTCCAGTGAATCTAAAATTTCTTAATTCTTTAAAGAAATTTTCATCTTCAAAAGCATTTAAACTTTTGAAATAATCGATATCTTCATGGGAAAAACTCAAGTTCTTTATATAATTAACTAAAGTTTCTAATCCAGCGGCAATGGTAAACCCATTTCCAAAAGGATTTTTTCTAAAAAATAAATCAAAAACAACTTCTTCATTCATTTTGCCAGATTTAAAGTATCCATACATCATAGTGGGTTGATAAAAATCTGTAAAAGTAGTTAGATCTGTTCTACTCATTTTTCATCCTCAATTCTTATAGTTTTATTTGTTTTATTTACAATACATTTTATACCATCAAATACATCTTGATTTCCACCAAATTGTCCATCTCCGCTATATTTAGTAATAAAATGTACAAAAGGCTCTTCGGTAAATTGAAAACCTTCATTCCTAAGATGACTTTTAACTATCTCAAGAATCATATTGATCGGAATTTTAGCTTCAGTCGTTGAATTCATATTTATATAATCATATTTTCTCGTATCATTATTTAAATTGTTTGCTTTACAAATTGCACCTTGAAATTGATCTGATGTTTTATATAATTTTTGTTTTTGAATCAAAAAAGCAATTGATTCAATCTTATAATTTTTTTTCAAAGTTTCTTTTATTAATTTTTTTAAATTTTCAATACTAATTGTTATTTCTGTTTTTTCTGAAATCTCTATCTCCATTTTTGTTCCTCCTTATATATTTATTATATCATGTTTACATTATTATGTAAACTGTTTTTTCCCATTAATATTGAATCAACTGCATTTACCGCAGTGTTAAATCTTTCTTCCCAATTTCCTTTGATTTCAATATATTCAAAATTTCTTTTTTCTAATTCTTTTTTAAATATTTCGTTTATTTCTTCTCTCCTATCTCCTAAATCTCTTTGGCCATCGTCAACCCATGGAACATCTGGTTGGGTAAATAAAATTAAATCCCATTTTTCATTATTTGCTATAGTTAATAATTCTTCATCTATTTTGTCATAATAAATTTTCTGAAACACTGAAGATACTATGGCATCAGTATCTGAAAAAATTATTGAAACTCTTTTTACTTTTTCTTCAACTAATCTTACGAGTTCCATTTGAGTTTTACCAAAATGAGTTATATGTTCAAATTTAAGTCTATTCATATCTCCATCTAATTGATGATCAATCCAAGATCTTGCAAATTCTTGCATATCGCTTATTAGATGTCCTTTTTTTCTATAATACAAACTTAAATCATGCGTTAAAGTTGATTTGCCTGTGCTTTCAGCGCCAATTATTAATACTTTCTTTGTCATATTCAATCGCATCCATTGTATAGTATTTTTGTACATTATTATTCATATACTTTAAGTATTTATCTGGATGATTTCTGATTTTTGTACCAGATATAGGTACCGTCTTTCTTAATTTATCAACCAAAAAATGTTCGCATCCAAGAGCTTCAGCTACCGGATAACCATAATCTTCAGATGTAAAAATAACGTCAATTTCTTTTTTAGCTAGAATTTTTAAAACTGCTGCCCAAGTTGCGTAAAAAATTTCTTTTGAATAACAATCTTCTGGTTCTTGTGGTATCCAATCTTCGTTTAAATGAACAACTGCAACTTCACCATTTGCAATTTCTTTTTCATAACGTTGTTTCATCCATTCAAATCTTCTCCAACCTGGAATCGGTTCTCTATTTAAGCTGCAAACAACAATTGTAAGATGATCGGTATTTTTAATAGCTGTATTGATTAAGAATTCATGCCCCAAGTGAAGAGGGAGAAACTTTCCCAAAACTATTCCATTTTTTCTTTCGCTCATTTTTGAATCACCTCTCGCAGAATTATTTCTTCAATTTTATCAAAATCCCAATAGGGGATTCTAATTAACTTAATGCTATTTTTCTTACAATAGTCATTTTTTATAGCGTCCTTTTTTTGTCCTATTCCAAAATCTTTTTTAGCCTCTTCATCTGTTGTATTAGACTTTCTCTTTATTGGCTCAAAATGTTGTATTCCATCAAATTCAATAAGAACTTTAATTTCTCCATTTGATTTAAAAATAGCAAAATCAAATCTTAGAGATTTTATATATTTACAATCTTCAAAGGTATATTCAGGTTCGTAGTTGATTGAATTTTCACTTAAAACTCTTGTTATCTCTTTTTCACCGCAAGATGAAACGCAAATGGGACAACGTCTCTTATTTTTAAAATGATACCAACTAGTAGGGTAAACATGATTATTTGGACATTGTACGATTATGCTCTCTAGAACAGATATTTTTTCTTTATTGCGTTTTATCTTTAAGAGTTTGTATCCCTCTTTGTTTTCTAAAAAATGTTTCCTTATTTCTTCATCTAATCTTTCATTTCTGTATAAATATCTGCAATCTGGACATTTCCTATCACGTTTAATAGCATTAAAAGATGTTTCATAAACATGATTTTTATTACATTTAAGTTCCAAACATAAAAATTTATCATTTGTCCAAGATTTCATTAATATATAACCGTTTATATGTTCATCCAAATATTTTTGAATTTCACTATCTGAAATTCTTTTATTTGATTCTCTTATCTTAAAATTACAATGTATACAAGTAAACGCGTGAGCCGCTCTCTTTTTTATGATATGATTTTTATCACATCTAAACTTAATCATCCAACGAAGAGCTTTTTCATTTTCTCTTTCATGGGTTATATCTAATAGTTCATAACCAATTGGAGCTTCTTTCTTAAATCTTTCTCTTATTTCTTCTGTTTTATCTTTAACTTTTCTCATATAATCACCTTTAACTATTAGGGAGGAATAAAGACCCTCCCTAATAGTCTTCGTTATTATGCTTTAGCCTTCATTTCTTTTTTCCAGCTAATAAATCCATTTACGCAAATTCCAAGATATACAACATAAAGAATAGCAATAAGCGGAAGATCTTTTATAAAATAAATTGGAATTGCTACGAGATCTACTAGAATCCAAAAATACCAATGTTGAATAACTTTCTTTGATAAAAACCATTGTGCGATAAGACTAGCTACCATTACGAAAGAATCTGCATATGCAATAGCTGCACCAAAGTAGTTATCAAAAATGTAACCCCAAATTGGAGTACCGATAATAATTACTAATAAAGAAACAATCCATTCTTTCTTTGTCATATTTCGAGTTTTTCTTACTTTTAAATTTCCACGATTTTTCAACCAGAAATACCAACCGTATACATTTAATACAAAAAACACAATATTAAGTGTAAAATCTGCATAAAGTTGTACACCGTAGAAAGTAATGATAAGAGCAATAATATTAACCAAACCAATAGGATAATTCCAAATGCTCTCTCTCGCAACTAACCATACACAAAGTAAGCCGGACATAGCTGCAATAACTTGAACGTAATCACCAGGTGTAAGAAGCCAAGATACATATGTTCCGGCAGTAATTAACAAAATTCCAAGTACCCATTGAACAGATTTATTTTGAGTAAGATTCATTATTAACACGTCCTTTTTTTAATTCTAAATAGAATCTATCATTGAATAAACTTCCACAATAAACACAACCAAAACTGTCGCAAGGTATCCTTTATATTTTGATTTTTTTTCTTTAGAGTATGCATCTGCTTTAACAGACAAATTTAATACAGCTAGTACGAGGATTAATTTAACTATAATTTGTCCAATTGTCCAGTACCAATTCATGTAAATTCTCCTTTATTCTACAATGGTTGTGTGAAAACATAATTTCATATGTTCAAGCATTACTTCTGTATTGTTTGTAAATGTTGCCATCCCGTTTTTATGAGCAAAAGTTTTAAATCCTTCAGCATCAGCTCCAGCAATGGTAAGGAAGTCACAAATATCTGTGCATACGCCAACCACATGAACTTCATCTATCATTCTTCCTTTTAATTTTTCAGCTAATCCAGTTCTAAAAAAAGCATTGTAGTTTTCTTTTGGACAAATGCTAATATTATGATGAAATTGATTGATTTTATACCATGTCAATAATTCTCCATACGGTTGCTGTCCCCAAGTACCAATCACATTATGTGGTGGCCACAATTCAAAGTGTTTATCATTTTCTTTATGAGAATCCATTGCAATAACAACTGTATTTCCAGTTGCTAAAAATTCATTCGCTGTTTTAATAATATAAGGGACAATATCTTGCGCTGGCTTTCCAGCCGTTAAAGAACCATTATCTGCAACAAAATCATTCGACATATCAACTATAATTAAAGCTTTATTGTTCATATTCACTAACCTCCGTTTTTTTAAAATCTTCTAGTAAAGCATTATACAGGCTGGCAATTGTGCAAGTAATTACAGAAAATAAAATTGATGATGAAATAAAAATCAATAAAGACGATTCTTTGAATAAACAAATTATTAAACTTGAAGTTACTACCGCAAATACTACACTAAAATAACTTATTTTCTTAAGTTTCATTTTGCTCACCTGATTTCTTTTTTATTTTTAAGATAAATTATTATAATAATATTAATTTGATTTTTTAACAGATTAAAAAAATAAATTTGACTTTTCTTTTAACGTTTTCTTCTAAATATAAACCAAATGATAGAAGCAAGTAAAACCAAAACAATAATAGAAATAATCAAGAAACCATTACTTGATGATTTATTATTAGTTAGTTGAACTCCGCCGTTTGGTATTGAATGTACTTCTCTAGCACCAAGATATTCTAAATCATCATCGTCAATTTCTCTACCAGTTTGAGCATCAATATAAATTGGATCTCCATCATCTTCCATGCCTTGATAAATTAAATATGCTCCAGCAGCAGTCAATAAATATGGTACATAATTTCCATTTCTGTAAAACTTACCACCAGGTGAAAACGACTCTTTTTTTGATACTACAGATTTTTTTGGTTTTATTGTAGAAGTTGGTTTTGATGTAATTTTAGGTTTTATTGTAGCTTTTGGCTTTACTGTGGCTATGGGTTTACTTGTCACCTTTGGTTTAAAAGTAACTTTTGGTTTACTTTTTGAAGTGATACCCGATGATTTGTTGGATTTAGTAGATGATTTTGATTTACCAAAACTACTTGATTTTTTAGATTTACTAAATGAACTTGAAGTTTTCTTTTTAGCGTCAACAAAGTCAGGACTAATACCAAAACTAACAAACAACAGAGAAATCGCAATAATCACGGGAATAATTTTTTTCATTGTACTCTCCTTATAATTTTATTAAAATATCAAACAAAATTTTTGAACACCAGATGATTATTATCGCTTGGCCAAATCCGCTAAGTAAACCCGTTACCGTTCTGAGAAAATTATTACTTTTTCTTAATTTTTTAAGTTGAGTGTAACCATCAATAATCATCGGTAAGTTGAGGGAAATACCCAACATTAAGGGTAATTTAACATCCAAACAAAACAGTATTGGTATTGTTAGATACCCTAATAATATTGATGTACATCTTGCACAAATTGGAAATTGCTTTCCAAAAATGATATAAGATCTTGATTTCATTCTGTGACAAGGAATAAATTGTAAACTTAAATGATTTTTCATTAATTACAATCACAATCTGGAGAGCAGTCATGGCAATCATCAAAAATTGAACCGCAATCTGACAATATAATTGCTGCTGCACCAATTCCATCAGAATCACAATTAAAACTACAACTTCCATACTTCTTCTTATAGCTATAATTGTAGTACATTGAAGTCAAACAAATTAAACCAATTAATAATACGATCACGCCTACAATCATAGACCCTTTAACGATTAACATAATCCCAGTTATAACAAAGATGATTGATAAAGTCAATAATAAGAAGAACATCTTCTCATCCCCTCTTCAACTATATATAGAAACAACTGGAACTTCTCCCGTAAAACTAAATAATTGAGCATGTCTTTTGGAATATTTGTTTGAGGTTCTTCCTGGTACTTCTTTAATGATTTTTCTTTGAAGAATTTTTCTTCTAAAATTTGAAATTTCTTCATTAAAAGAAGGAACAATTATTTGAATAACATTATATAACTCAGCCAAAGTAAATTCTTTTTGTAAAAATTCTTTAGCAATATCAGTTGTTAACATTTTTTCTTTTACTTTATTGTAAGCATCAGTTATGATTTTATTGTGATCAAATGCTAACTTGCCTTCATTTTGATGATACTCACCATCGCAATTTCCTCGTTGCATTGACAGCAAATCTTTCAAAGATACTAATTCAACTTCCGCTGCATCATCTGCGGCTTCTCTAGATTTTAAGTAGTTTTCATTGACCAAAGCAAAATATGCAGATGAAATTACCCAACCTCTAGGATCTCTCGCTGTGTTATCTTCTAAAAGACCGCTATATACGTCCAAGTGTTCAATATGCAAACCTTCAATATTTGTTTCTTCATTGAGTTCGCGAATGGCTGTATTTAACAAAGTTTCACTTGGATTTGAAAAACCGCCAGGGAGAGCCCAACATCCTTGATATGGCCATTTTTTTCTTCTAACCATCAATACTTTAACATCTGCTTTTGGTAATTCTTGCTGACCCTGATCTTCAAAATCAATCGTGAAGATTACTACATCTGCAGGAACTCCATCTGGAGTAACATATTTGCTAGATGTATAATTTGATGAATTTTCTTCTGTTTCTTTATTGTTATTCAAATTCTTCATCACCTTTCTTATTTACTACTACGTATTAATAATATTGTTTTGATATTATTAATATAATAACTTTGTTGATTTTTTTTAACATGTTAATTCAATCTTTGCTATTATTGTGAAAATATCATATAAACGTCTACAATTTGCTTCCGATATCTTAAAATAATGTTGTATAATACCATTTGAATCTCCAACCATTTTTTTAGGAGTGGCACATTTTAAATTATATTCTTTCAATATTTTTTCATATTTTTCATTTTCCATTTTGTGACTTGGTGAATTATATTCAGAATGAATAAATATAAAATTGCTAAACAAATCATATTTGATCTCAAATACAGCTTTTTCACTAAATCTAATAAACAAAAAGTATTTACCAGATATCGGATAACTTCTATCGTACATGGTTTTAACTTCAAGTAATGCAGCAGATGTTTTAATTGTATCTATAGTCTCTCTTAATAACTTTTGTTTTTCAATTATATTCATTGCTCAAACAACCTTTTTATTAGACTTTTTGCATCATTTTCATTTTTAGTAATTAATTGAAAAGAATATTCGTAACTGGTTTCTCTTTTATGATTATTAATGAACCTAGAATAACCACTAATAATTTTATCTAACTCTTTTAACAGCGGATATTCTTTCAAATCAACGCATAAATCAAAATTAATATAATTTTGAATCACGTTAGCATAAATGGTGTGTTTTACGTAAAAGGAAGGAAATAAAGGGCGGCCTCCAATACGAATAACAATTTTATCATTACTTTCCCAATCATACTTAATAAAATTTTCTCCAATTTTTTTAAAAGTTAAATGAGATGTCAATTCTTTTGATACAAGATAAGAATTTATCCACTCTTTTAAACAATATTCTAATTCTTCCATTCACATTTTCCCTCCAATATCATCTCAATTAAGTACCTTTCACCATTTTTCCAATAATTAATTGCATCATATAATTCTTTTATTTGTCTATCTTTTCTTTCATCGTCGAAGACATAAAAATCTTTTCCAAATATTTCCCAAGTGTAACATTGAGCATGAGGTGGTGTACTTAAATTTATTTCTCTTACATAACAATTGTTTTTACAATATAATCTGCCTCTAGTATAGTTGCCTTCTAAATAACTCCAATGTTCTTCACAGACATTAATTAAATTTGATTCGCAAATAGGACATTTCTTTTCTGTTGCGAAAATATTAAACTTTATTTTGGTTACATATATCTCTTTTACATATTCTTTTATACAAAAAAACAATCGTTTTAACATGTATTTTCTCCTAAATAATGTTATTTTATATATTTTAAAAAAATGTATCCTATTTTTTAATCTGTTTATAAAAAGATTATTATTTAAATCATCTTCCATGATAAGTCGTTGTCACTGTGGATATAATAATATTAAAGGAGGGTACTTTATGAAAATAAGAGAAGATGTATATTTTTATAGTGAAAAAGGTTTGCATAAAGGATATGTTCAAAGAATAAATAAAAACACTATAAACATCATTGTTGAAGATAAAAACAAAAACGAGGGCTATCAATTATGGAGGGTAGAAGAATTTTTCTTAGAATACACTTCAGAAGCTGCTTACGAAAAATGGAGAGATTATAAGAACAGATTGAGCGAAATGTACAAAATCATAGATGCTAGAAGAAAGAAATATGAATTTAACAAAGGGTTGACTGTTTTGGTAGAACCATTCAACTCATTTCCATATACTGGAATGGTTTTAAAAATAGGTAAAGCTACTGTTGATATAGTAACTGAAGATGGAAGATTTATGAAAGTTGATAAATCATTATGTACTCCAACATATGCAACTATAAAATTTTAAGGGGGTTTAAAAATTGAGAGCAAAATATGTATTTCAATGGTTTCCACCAATATTTGAAGAAGAATTAAAAGAAATAAAAATTAAGGAATTAATGAGCGAATTTGAAAAAGAAATGTTAAAAGATGAACTTGGAAACATGATGTTTGGAGAAGAATTTAATACTATGGGGATTGGTAATCCAGAACTTCCGTCTAGATTAGCTGGGAATTTAGGAGGAATGGTGAAAAAATGGCAAGATGTTTTAACACAAGATATAGTATTAAAGCAGGATAAATGATATCCTGCTTTTTTATGCCTCTGGCCAATCTTTAGTTGTTAAAAGATTAAGTATTTTTATAATATTTTGGCAATTTTTTTGTGTATACTTAAAGTCATATTCGGTATTGAATGTATGAGCCTTATTACTGGTTGTATGCAAATTAAATTTTTTTTGAATTTCTTTATGCATCTCTAATACGCTATATTGAGAATACTTTTTATTATACCTTATATGGATTGCTAATCCTATTCTTTTATTATAAGGATTAAGACTTATTCTAAAATTAACAAATTGATTGATTCTAAATTGAATCCCATAAATATAATAATATCCCTCATAATGAATAGTTTTATTGGTTAATTCAAACATCACAGATATAGGGTCTAAATGTAAAAACAAACTTCCTTCTATTCCAGGAAATAGTTTATTGATTTTTTCATATGAATTTTCACCAAAATTTTGTTTCGCTATACTTTTTTGTTTCATATCTTTTCCCTTTCTTAAAGAGAATATGATCCATCAGGGACTCGAACCCCGACCCACTTACCATTCTCCCATCGATACTCGTATCAGCCATCCTTTTTCGACGTTTAAATGTACCTATACGCCATCATTTTTTTATGATTTCACTTATCAAATATTTTGTGGTGAATTCGTTTTTTTCGTGGGCTGTCACTACTAAAAACTTCATCAACATAATCTATCATCAAAACTTCCTCAAAACAATGGTTTAAAGGCGTGCTCCTGCCAATTAAGCTAATGGATCAATAATATTATATTAATATTGCAGACTTTTTTAAACATCAAAAAAGGACCTTTTCAGGTCCTTTTGATATGTTAATTTTACTTATTGCCTTTTTCGTTTAACATGCCTGCCATTCTTTCGAACGCTTTACTTTCTTGACTGCCGTTAACGCTTGCAAGAGCCATATTTTGAATTTTTCCATATGCTTCGTCAAGTTTTGTTGTCAATTCATTATTTTTAGCTTTTTCACTAGCAAGAGATTCTTTAAGCAACTTAAGTTCTGTCTCAAACAACGCTCTTTCATTTTCCAATTGTTTCTTTGCATAGTTTTCTTTGATTGCTGCAGTTTTTGCTTCTTCTTTACGAACCTTTTCTTCAACTTCTTCACGAATCTTATTTTCAATTTCTGGAAATTGAGCGATTTTTGTTTCAAGATCAGACATTTTTTCTTCACGAGTCTTAATAGCATTCTCACGATCATCAATTGTTTTCTTTTCTAACGCTAAAGCAGCTAGTCTTGATTCAATTTCAGCAGCAGCATTTTTACGTTTAATTGATAATTGGTCCGCTAAAGCATCGGAATCTTGTTGTTGTTTACGCTTGAAATTATAATTATATTCTTCTTCCGCGCGTTGACGTTCTTTTTCTGCATCTGATTTCAATTTATCAATTTCAGCATTTGTAGTAATTCTTAGTTGTCTCATTTGTTCATTTAGTTCAGAAAGTCTTGCTTGTGATTCAAGCTGACGATCATTTTGTTCGGTATCATATTTATTTGCAAGTTCTTTACGAGTATTTACTAAAGCAGCTAAAGTGAAAGCTTCCTTTTCAATGTCTACAAGTTCTTTTAATTCTCGTTCTTTAAGAGCAATTGCTTCTTGAAGAGTATTGAAATTTTTAATTTTTTCAGAGAAGTTATTTGATAATTCTCCAAGAATATTAAATACATTCTTTTGTAATGCGGTGATTTGATCTTCAACATTAATTGAAGCTGTTTTTGTAGCTTCACTCAATGTGTGATCTATAATTTTATTAGCTTGTTCTTTTGCTGGATCTAATTTTTGATTATCAGTTTGATTTAATTGTGCTAAAACTGATTGGTAAGCTTCAAAAATTTCTCTCTTGGTGTTTCCGTTTTCTGTAATCTTTTTTGTTGTCATTTGAATTTTCACCTTTGTATTTGGATCACTAATGGATCTTGTATTTCAATACTAATTTTTTTAATATTGATAGATATATTATAGAAAAAATATGTATTGTTTTTAACGGATTTTTAAAAGTAGTTTACAAAAAAAAGGGTAAGGAATTATCCCTACCCTTAACCGACTAGCTAGTTGGTTAATACTTTTTCTATTTACTGAATCTGACCAGCTGTATTTTGTTGAGCGAAGCTGCTGAGATCGCCTGTTTGGATTGCTTTCACGTATCCTTGGAAGTTCTGAGATGCCAGTTCGTTCATACGTCTAACCTCTGGCTTAATTTCAACAATTCCTTGAGTTGCATTAACAATTTGTTGAACACCTTGCTGAGCAATTGCCATTTGGCTGTATCCAACCATTTTCTTTGTCATGTTACCACCAACGTAACCGTTTTGGCGAGAAGCCAACCATCCTTTATCCATTTGATCGTAACCAGCTAATCCAAGTTCTGCTGCAACTTCTGTTTTAAACTGCTGCATTGTATTATCGACCTTTAGACTTCCTACTGCGTTTTCCTCAGTTGCTACATATTCATTTCTGTTGTTATCTTTTGCCATGATTAAATTCCTCCTAGTTTTTTTTCCGAATAGTTAATTAGCTATTCGGTATATTGATATTATTTCTCATTCCTAAGCTTTTATACTTAGAAATTTTTTAATCCTAAGAGGTTGTTTTCCTCTATTGGATTATATTGATATTATATCTCTTGGCTTGTTATTGATACTTGTTAAATTTTAACTATTATTTATATGGAAATAACCCTTTCCTCATATCTCTTCTCGCATTTTCAATCATAAATTTTGTAACAATACCATTAACTTCAGATTGTTGCATTCGAGATAAAGATTCCCACCAGTTTTCACTGTCTGCAACAATAAAGCCAAGCTTTTTTGCAATTTCGTATCTCATCTCTTGCATTTTTTCCGCTGCTTCTGGTATCATAATCTTTTGTTTCTTTTTTGCCAATTTTTCTCACCTCCTATTTATATTGTTTCCAAAATATAGACAATTATATATGATCTTTATATCCATTGTAAATAATTTCCATGTATATTTTTCGCATTTATATGTATTTTCATATAGATAAGATAATTGAAAAACTTTTCTACTCCTCATAGAAATCTTCCGTTCAATATTTTGTTACCCTCAAAAAAAGTTATTAAATAAAAAAGGAGCCATCGGCTCCTTTTTTATTGATTCTGTTTACTTTCCCATGATTCAAACTTAGATTTAAAACTATTCCAAGTCTGATCAAAAACGTCTATTTCTTTTCCAGATCTAATTGCAAACATGTATCCCATCATTTCTCTTGGTACGTTTTGTTGTACATATAAACCAAAGTCTCGTTGATTTTCCATGTGAGGAATTAAATCATAATGTAAAGAAATTTCTCTAGCTTGATAAGTTGCAAATTTAACAAGTCTCTTATATAAAGCTTCTGGTATACCACGATTTTCTTCTGCTAAGGAAGAAATAAAGTCATCCCATTTACCGTCTTTAATTAGTCTAAAAACAGCCTTTATAGAAGTACCAAATCTAGCTCCATGAGCGTCTAAATAGGGATCACATTTTATTTTCATATACAGTTCATTGTCGTATCTCACAACCCAACCTTCAAAATTCTCTTTGTCTTTTTTGAGATCCAAAATTTCCTCTAAAGTTATTTTTTCAATTTCGGTATATGCAAATCCAAGATTTTTTGCAACCCTTATAACTTCTTTATAGGAAAGAGTTTTTCCAGTCTTAAGATCTCTAACTCCAATCAAACGTAAATCTTTTTCTTCATATGCAACAACAATTCGATTTATATCATTTTTATCATACAATATTTCAAATACATAAGTGTAATCTTGATAAAGTTTTTCAGATGCTATCTTTTTTGCAGCATCTGAATATTTTTCCCAAAGAATTTTAGTTCCAAATCTGCCTTGTTCTGTATCTAGTCCACCTTTTGTTATGATCTTAATTTCTCCAGACTTTGTAGGATACAAAATTCCTTCAGAACCATCCAATTTTACAGATACTTCATATTCAGAATCAGGAAGATTTTCTGTTTTTGTTTCTTCTCTTTCCATATAATTATAAAACTTATCATATGGATGTACTACAATTTGGTAAGTATCAAGATCAATAACAATACCACGAGAATATTTTGTCAAGTTATTCCAATCTCTTGAATAAGTTGGAATTGTTGAATAATGTAATAAAACTCTGTTTTCATCATCAACACGTATATATACATTTCTAAGTTGATTTTGAAACTCGGAAAAAATTTCTTCTAAATCTTGTTGAAAATTTACATGATATTTTTGGTAGTAAACAGAATCAATAGCTTTCATAATATCTTCTAAAACTTTAGCTAATACTACTCTAGTTTGAACTGTGTTGTTTTGAATAAATTTCTTAATATCATCATTACTATATGTTTTAACAAATTTGACTTTTTCGTCAAAAGAACATTTATCTGTTGGTTTAAAGAAAGAAAACTGAGAATATTTTTGTGTTAATAATCCATAGATCATTTCTATAGACTGCAAAACTTTTATTGGCGTATATCTAGACACTTCATTTCCTCCCCATTATTTTTTATTTGTTTTTGAATATGGGTTATTTACAATTTCTTCAACTTGTTCAATCATCTTTTTATGATCTTCTAAAAAATCAGCATCTGTATTTCCTGAAAGCTTATCAGCTTTTCTTATGGCAAAAAGAATTGGCATTCTTTCTGGAGTTACTTTTTTTACCAATCTTTGCATCGAACTTTTAGATACTGGTTTATACGGAAGATCCATATGATAAACTATATAAGCATACACATCGTCTGCGAATTTTTCATCAAAACCTAAAGAAATTAAATCTCTTCTAGCTAAAATAGCTCCCACTTTATCATGATCGTAATAATGTGCGTTCATATCTTTTTCAATCGTATCTAAAGACATCAAAAGAACTGATTCACTCATTTTTTGGTATGATCTTGACTTTACAGTTACAGCGACTCCATTATCTTTAACAGCTACAAGCTTTTCTCCAAGTTTAAAACCATATTCATTTTCTGCTATTACTTTTACAAAAAACTCTTTTGTTCTTGACTTACCGACGTCATGTAATAAAGTTGAAATTACAGCAACTGCAGATCTATCTTCAATTAACTCGGCAGCCTTAATCATATGCTCTTCTAATGTTCTGTTATGATGAACATTATCTTGTTTCAACCCCCAACAAGCATTTAACGATGGGAAAAAATCTTTTAATGTATCATTTTCTCGCATAGTACTAATTGCCAATCTTGGGTTTTTAATAATTGAACTAATCAACTCTTCGCGAGTTGTGGAATCCAACACTCTATCTAAAAGTAAATCATTGTGAACAACAATTGTTTCTGTAAAACCTTCTGAAATTTGAGGAAAAACTTGAGTTTTCCATTTTTCATCAATAACAAATTCTGGAACGAACCTTCCACCAGCGGATGCTCTTTGCTTGTTTCTAGCTTTTGCAGTTTCAACCTCAACAGCTGAAAAAATAGAATAATATGGCAATTTATTCTTATCGAATTGTGCAAAAAGTGCTCGTCTAACTTTTTGAGTTTGAAGCATTGCATCAAAAACAATTGAGAATCCAGACTTAAGAGCTTCATTTGCTTCTTTATATGCTAATTCCCAAGCTTCAGAACTTACAGCTTGATCACTTTCATGCATAGCTTCAGTCCAATTTTCACGATTAGGTTTTGTCTTAGAAATAATACCTCTGTAAGTATCTGGACAAAACACCTTATATCCAACTTTTTCAAATTCTTTTGCAATAGTACTTTTTCCCGACCCTGGTACTCCTCCAAGAGCAATAATTTTTTGCTGATCCGTGTTTAAGAGATGATAGTAATTTGTCATATTCAACACCTTTTTCGTTTAATCTTTAGAAAATATAATATTTAAAAAAGTATACTTAATAAACCTTTGAAAAATAAAAAAAGGGAAATTATTCCCTAATTTAATCTTTCTTGAAAACCTTTGGTATACCATTCTCCAGTTAACATGTAATGCATTTGTTCTATCAGCATGTGGGTTTTAATTAAAATCTTATATTCCGTTTCACCTAAAAATTCTAACCACTCTTTTTTCTCTTTATAGAGAGTATCTAATTCTTTTTTTAAAAATCTTGGTATTATGCCTCTAACTATTCCGAATCTTAGACTGAAACGAACATAATCCTCTTTCTGATATTTATCTATGTAATTCAATAAATTATCAATTAATGAGGTCATTTTTTCATAATATTGTTTTGTAGCATCATTTGAAAAGGAATGATCAGAAAACATCTCTTCTCTCAACTTACAATTTTTAATTGCATCATGTTGTTTGCAAATCTCAATTAATTCTTTAAGAGCGTTATTCTCCATCACTATCACCATCATCTATATATTCTGGACCTTTAGGGATTAAAATTCCAATTTTACCCATCCATAAAGGTAAACTCATCGATACATACATTAAAATTCCAGTTACTATAGCAATATCATATTTACCGTATCCAATTGTTAATCCAAGACAAGATGTTATCCACAAATTAGCTGCAGTAGTTATTCCTCGTTTTGTGTTTTTTCTATCAGTCCATATTACTCCAGCACCAATAAATCCAATACCACTAACAACTTGAGCAGCCAATCTCATTGGGTCTTTATAAGCTCCACCACTATATTGAGAAATAACCATTACTAAACATGATCCTAAACAAACGAGAGCATGAGTTCTAATACCAGCTGTTTTATGTTTTATAGCTCTTTCAAGTCCAATAATAAAACCAAATGCAACAGCTACGGTTAATCTCAAATACATATCTAAATGTGAATACAAAAAAGTTGTCAAATTGATATCCTCATTTCATATTAGATTTCTGTTGATTGTTCATTTACCGACTTTATTAAATTTAATAAGTCATTATAGGAAACATTTTGCAAATTAACTTGTTCTCCTTTTGATAAAAGTTTAATTACCGCTTTATCTTTTATTTCTAATAAGGCGTCTTCAAATTTTTGATCAGCTATTTTGGAAAAATTAAGATTTAAAATGGCATAATAATATGCTGTATGATCTTTATTAAACAAATAATTCACAACCTTAATAGCTAAATCTGTTTCTTTTAGATGCAAATAAGATTTTATTATTAAATCTTGATGAAAATATTGATATACTGAATTTTTAGTTTTTGCAAAAATTTCATCAACTATCTTCTTATTTTGAAATACGACGCTGGCAGACCAAAGTAATATAGAAACTAATCGTTTATCAATTTGCGGTCCTATTGTTTTATCTTCTCTGAAGGTTATTTTTAAATAAGGAATTATATTGGAAAGGATTTTTTTATGATCAGAGGGTAACTCAGTGATTCTCTTGTTTGAATTTTTACACACCGTTTCTTTCCAAATATCAATTAACTTATTTGTTTCGTGATAAATTTGAATTTCATCAATTGGAGAAATATATTTTGACTTATCGTTAAAACATTCAAAGATTAACATTTACCTCACCCTTTTAACAAAATAGGTAAGTATCATACTACTCGATCGTTTATCATAAAAATATGTAGTACATGCGCAAATCTTGCCTCCCGCGGAGAGTAACAAGATTCTATTGCATGACATCAATTCTTACTTAGGCGATCTTTCATATAATCCTTACCATGTAAATATAATATTAAATTGCGTGTTTGTTTTTAACAAGCTTTTCTTTATTTTGAATGTTTATCTGCAACCGAACTACTTCCATAGCTATAAGGTTTAATTTCAACCTTGTATCCTTCAGATAAGAAAATACTAGTTACTTCTTTTATTAAAACGTTTGTATCTCCTTTTTCCCCTACGTCAATATGTGGTATACATTCTATATTTAAATCCTTTATTTCTTCTTCAATTGTCTTTAAAGTATAATAAGAAGACATAACTTCATGCCAAATCTTTTTTCTCATCGTTCTTGCAAGTTCTAATTTTTCAGTGGTAACATAATATTGAGCGCCTTTGCCGAGTCTTCTAACTATAATAACTGTTGCATATTTAGTGATTCTCTTATCGGGAAAAGATTGAGAATCTGCTCCAATTATGATTTGATGTTTAGCTAAAGAATCCGCATTAACATATTCTCTTATACTTTTAATCATTTCATCGAAAGTAAATTCTCCTCTGCTAGGAGTTTTCCATATTTTGTTTCTAACCTCCATATTACCATCTGCTTTCTCAAATTTGTTATTTAAATATAATGTATTATATACATTATAGTAATTATTTTTTATGTTGAGAAATTTTATCTATTTGTTTTCTAGTATATGCTAATACGCTATCAACGGTTCTATATAAATCCGCATCTTCAATTGCGCATCCAGCAGCTTTTGGATGACCACCGCCACCAAATTTTTCTAATATTTTATTAACTGGCGTGAACTTACTTCTGGCACTAATTCTTACATTTCTAATTCCTTCAATAAATAATAAAGTAATATCTCCATCTTTAATCCATCTTATTTCATCAATTAGTTGTACTACTTCTTCTCCTTTTACCTTAGAAGCTAAAATGTCATCTCTAGTAACAACTAAATATGTTATTTTATATTTACGATCAAATTTGATTTCGCAAAGCGTAAGACCCATAAGATTCATAAATTCCAAACTTTTATCTTCGAATATCCGATTTATGCAATTTATGTCTACTCCAATAAACATTAATTTTGAAGCTATTTCGTGAGAAACATGACCAGTGTTACTGTTTTTGAAATTATTTGTATCTGCAACTATTGTCATATAAAGAGCATTAGCCATGCTAACAGAAATTGGCATTATTTGTTCAATTATTTTAAAAATAATAATACCAGTTGAAGAATAGTTTTCGCATATATATATATCTCCATAAGGAGAATTTTGAGTGTGATGATCTATTACAATTGTAAATTTGGCCATTCTCTCAACGCCTCTGATAGTTCTACTTATATCTGAAAAATCAACCATTATTAACAAATCATATAATTTACCCATTGACGGAGAAACAATTCTTTCAACTCTATGTTCCCCTATAATTGGAGCAAATGATTTATTGATTTTATTGTGAATAATTAAGTCGACCTTTTTTCCGAGAGCAATAAGCATTTCCTCTAATGCTACTGCTGATCCAATAGAATCTCCATCCGGCTTATTATGCATGACGATAGCCACACTTCTTGTTTCTTCGCTGTTTATTTTATCAATAGCTGCTTGAATATTTTGATTTTGCATACTATTACCCTCTCTAACTCAAAATACAAAGCTATTTAAAAAGTTATTAACTTTTAAGATATACTAGAAGTTAAATTTTAAATTACTATGAATTTTGAGTTTAAAATTAAGCTTCGAAGAGAGAGTAACATAAAATAAAAAAAAAGGAACCAGAATGGTTCCTTTTTTTTAATCTTATTACAATTTATTACAACTTGATTGATCTAACGACATCAGGTTGACCAGATTTTCCAGCAATAATATTAGCTAAAACTTTCAAAACCTGATCAGAATAACCCTTAAGATAAATCACGTCACTTCTTTTTGAAATCTTATTGAAGTAAGTGTGACCAGCAACGTGCCAGATAATAAGCTTTGCACCATTTGGTTTTTTAAGATTTGCCCACTTAGCTTCCATATTGCCTGAATCTTGTCCATCTGATACAAGGATAACATATTGTTCTCCAGCATAATCATTTAACAATGTTTCAAAGCTTGTTCCATGACCAACCGATGTTTTCTTAATGTCAACAGCATTATCAATGATGTTATCTCTAACAAGACGAACCTCTTTCGAAGTTGTTGCAGTAGCATAAGTTCTTGATCCAGGAATAGACATTCCAATACCTGCTGCTAGATATGCGGCAATATCTACAGCTTGCAATGAATTTGTAACTAAAGTACTCATTGAACCAGAAGTATCTGCAGATACTCTAACTTTTGTGTTAGCTGGCACACTTGCAAATGCAATACTTCCTGACTTTTTCAAGACTTCTTGTAAAGCTCTACGCCAAGCTGGAGTAATTGTCATTTCATGTGCCGTAAGCAACCCAAAGTATAACATTTTTGAAGCTTTAAAGTCTTCAAAATTTTGAAGTTTCTTAGAAACGATATCAATCAATTCTTTTGGAATTTGAGTTTCCATCACTTCTGTTGTTGGGTAGTATTTGCCGGAGTCTGGATCAATTTTCTGAACTCTATTCATTCTTGTTGCAAATGCTCTTTCAATAGCAACAAGGTTACTTACCAAAGCGTTATAACGTAGACCTGGTACAAAATGCATAAATACAGTCTTCTTTTGATCAGCCGAAAGATTGTCAAAAGTAAATTTCAATTCTTCAAGCTGGAATTTATATTGCGAGATCAAAAGGAGAGTGTCTTCATTTACAATACCGGATTGCAAATCAGAAATAACTTTGTCTTGCGCTCTAGCTCTATCAAAAGTTAGACGACGAGGTTGACCTTTTTGTTTAAAAATATATTTAAAGAATTGACCAACATTTACATCATAAGCACCAGTCTTTCCCTGACGCGTGACAACTTTATCTTCTGGTCTAGAAAGATTAGCTACATCTTCAAGCTTACCAGTATAACGAGTTGTATTGTATTCATTAAGATTTTCATACAACCAGTTGTTAATTGTTTTCTTTACACTTTGTCCAACACCATTTTTGTTACCTCTAAAACCTCTACGAATTCCAGCCTTACGAGAAAGCTCTGCAAAATCATAAAGCATCTTAGGGTTATTAATGATACGCGGAAATGCAGATTTAAACAAACTCTTATCCTCTAAAGTAGATACATAAACCAACCAGATTGTTGGCAACAATTTCATTCCAAGTTCTTCAGCTGCATATACTGCATACTGCGTAGCAATATATGGCATATCTTTCAATGCTTGTTCAAGAACTTCACGAGTTTCCTTAACAACTGTTTCTTGATTTTTAAAGAAATTACCGTTAATCAACCCAAGAGTAAACATATGACAAAGTTTTTCTTCAAGATCAAGAGTATATGCATTACCACCTTGAAGAGTGCGTGTTTGTTGTGGCACAGATGAATTAGAACGCGAACCTACAAAACCTTTAATTCCTTTTGACATTTATAATTACCCCTTTTCTTGTAATATGTAACTGGTTGAGAATAAAATAAAAAACAGGTACTTTATACCTGTCCATTCTCATTTATCAATAATCAAAACAATAAAGAAATTAAATTCTTTAAATTTAATTATTCATAAATAACAACAGAGACAATGGTAAGATACTCTTGTTCTAACTTACACCCTGTATTTATTAATTTTGATAAAGATATTATTATTAAAAAGTAATATTATTTTAACAATTATTATTCTTTAATTTTCAATGTTGTTCCTATTAATTTTTTTGATTCTTCAAAATCATAGCGAACACACATTCCCATCTTATTGGTAAGAGATGCTACTTCAATTCCTCTACAAAAAATTTGTTCTCCTGTTATTGTCTCTAAATAAACTCCAGATTTTATTTTTCCTTCGTAAGTCCCAGCAAGCACTGTTCCACGTCCAACGATATTAAAAACATCTTCAACTTTAAATTTAAACTCAGACACAGTCATTCTCCTCTTCACTTTTTATAATTGGATTGGCTATTAAAGTTATAATTTTATATAATACTCCATATTCAATAACATTTTTTAGATGCGAAATAACGATATTATTTTCATATATACCAGATATAATTTTTACAGATTTAAAATTTTCCAGTCTCTTTAAAATATCAATTGATAGTCTATAATTAATGTTAATATTTATCTTATTACCTTTTATTTTTTTAATAGTTAATTCTCTTTGTATATAACTATAAGGACTATAAAGATTATAAGGCGCCCAATTACGGATGTTGTAGCTAGAAAATAAATGATGTCTCATATTTTCTCTTATTATGAAAAAATAATTGTTACGTATGATTTTGTATCCTTCATTTCCAATTAGAGAAAATATTATTTCTAAAGATTCCATTTGATCATAAAAACATTGATTCATCTTTCTAGATTTTCTCTTGAAATTATCAACTCTACATGATTCAATTTCGCGTTTTCTTGTCTCTTTTAGAAACTCATTCATATGTTTTCTCCTTTCAGTTATGTATTAGTAAAAAAGGACAGAAAATCTGTCCTTTTTTACTTTTTTATTATTCAGCAGGCGCAATTTTTGTTTTACGTGTTGTTGTTTTCTTTCTGGTATCTGGTCCAACTTCTACATTTGGGCGTTCGCCTTTCATTACATAAATTGGACTAGCAGATTTCCCTTCAACATTTTCTTTTGTTACAATTACTGTATCAACTTCATCCTTCTTAGAAGGAACTTCAAACATTACATCCAACATGAGATTTTCAATTATCGCTTGAAGTCCACGAGCTCCAGTATCGCGTTTAATCGCTTCATCAGCAATGGCTTCAAGAGCTTCGCGTTGGAATTCAAGTTTTACTCCGTCCATATTCATAAGTTTTTGGTATTGTTTTGTAATTGCATTTTCTGGCTCTGTTAAAATATTAATTAAAGTTTCTCTATCGAGTTTATTAAGAGTTGCGATTACAGGAATACGTCCAATGAATTCAGGAATCAAACCATACTTAACAATGTCTTGTGGCTGAAGGTGATTGAAGACCTTATTTTTATCTTCAATTTCAACTTTTTCAACCTTACTTCCAAAACCAATAGAAGTTTTTCCAAGACGTCTTTCGATGATTTTTTCCAAACCATCAAAAGCTCCACCAACAATGAACAGAATGTTTGAAGTATCAATTTCAAGCATTTCTTGATGAGGATGCTTCCGACCACCTTGTGGTGGAACTTTAGCAATTGTTCCTTCAATAATTTTCAAGAGAGCTTGTTGAACTCCTTCTCCAGATACATCTCTCGTAACTGAAACGTTTTCAGATTTACGAGAGATTTTATCAATTTCGTCAATATAAACAATACCACGTTCAGCAAGTTCAATATTGTAATCTGCTGCTTGGATAAGTCGAAGAAGTACGTTTTCAACATCTTCACCAACATAACCTGCTTCTGTCAAAGAAGTTGCATCTGAGATTGCAAGTGGAACCTTCAACATGCTTGCCAATGTTTGAGCAAACAGTGTTTTACCGGAACCAGTTGGTCCAACAAGAAGAACATTGGATTTTCTAATTTTGACTGGATCTTTCTTATCATTAATGCTGTTAATACGTTTATAATGATTATATACAGCTACAGCCAGTTGACGTTTTGCTTTATCTTGTCCGATAATATGACTGTTTAACAAACCAACAACATCTGCTGGAAGAGGAATATCTTCCAACAACACTTCATCATCGGCGTCAAGAGTTTCTTCATCTATAATTTCTTTGCAGAGATCCACGCATTCATCGCAAATATAAATACTAGGACCTGCAACCAATTTCTTTACTTCGTCTTGACCTTTATCGCAAAAAGAACATTTCAAATCAGATACCGCTTTTTTAGCCATGCTAAAATACACTTCCCTTATTTTAATTTTTTTATATTTCGAGACTTATATTTTATTAGTTAACAAGATTATCGGCTAATTTATTATCTACCGCAAGTTGACCACGGAACCAACTATCTCTTTCCATGTGTTTTTGAACCCAATCAAGAGGTTGACCAGTTGCATCAGCTACAAATTGATTGATTTCGTTTTTCATATCAAGCATTAACTTCATTTCAATTTCCATATCAGTAGCTGTGCCTTGAGCTCCACCACGAGGTTGGTGAATCATCACTCTTGAACGAGGAAGAACGTTTCTGTGACCTTTTGTTCCATTAAGAAGAATAAGAGCACCAAAAGAGGCGGCTTTACCAACAACTGTTGTCTCAATAGTGATACCAGCGTTTTTAACAAAGTCCATTGTATCTAAAATACCATCACCATCAAGAATACTTCCGCCTGGTGAATTGATATACATCTTGATTGGAAGTTTATCATTATCAGCTTTTAAGAAAAGAAGTTGACCGATAATAAGGTTGGCAGTTACTTGATTGATTTCTGGTACAAAAATAATGCGGTCTTTGAGCAAACGAGAAAATAAATCGTATGATCTTTCCCCGCGTCCTTCTTGTGAAATTACTGTTGGAACAAAGTGCATATTCATTACTTTTTCCTGCCTTCCTATGTTTTGAAGTTTTAATTCTTTATTTATTGATAAATGAATTATAATAAGGTGGTTGACTATTTTTAACATGAATTTTATAAAATAAAACCCTGATTATTCATCAGGGTCTTTCTTTAATTTATTTCCATTAAGAGGACAATCGTACAAACAATATCTGCATTGACCTCCAATTTTTGGTTCAAATTTAGCTTCTTCAATACCATCTTTAACAAACTTGACTCTTTCTCTCAATTTATCAAAGTCTTCAGCTGTTCTTGTACTTAAAACTTTATTTCCACTTTTGATAAAGTGCATCCCAACTCCACCTTCAGCTTCTTCAAACATCTTTCTTATTGCAAAAGAATAAAGAGTCAGCTGAAAATCTTCATCAACCTCTTCTTGATTTTTTTCTTTACCGGTTTTATAGTCATAAATGTAAAGCATTCCATTTGGAGCTCTATCAATTCTATCAATATATCCATTAAGAACTATTTTTCCTTTTGCGATTGGTACCTTGAAATTTAATTCTGTTGCAACAACCTTATTAACATTGAAATCGTGTTTGTTTTTATGAAAATACTCTCTGACTAGTTTTCTTCCATGAAAGAAGAACATATTTTTCTCTTCTTGTCCATTTGGAAAATCGTACTGTTCATCTTCAAGGATTGGTTTTACATTTACGCCATTTTTTTCAATATATCCTTGTTTACAAACAACATCCCACCATTTTTCCATAAAGTCTAACGTATATTGTCCTTGTTTATATGTCTCTTCTAGAACTTTATGAATGCCATTTCCTAATGCTGTATGATAATTACCTTTAATATCTAAAGGTACTTTATCCACATAAGCCATTTTATAATACAATGGACATTCTACATATGCGTTCATTCTTGAATGTGATAACCACATTTGATCATTTGACATTATAATTCATCCCCTAGTTGTCTAAACGACGCCTCCATTGCAAATGTTACTTTACATTGTGTGTTCATTTATTTTTAGATAATACATTATAAGTAGAAAGCACATGTTTTTTAAAGAATAATAGTGAATATAGAGTTTTTATCTCTGTGAGATGATTTTTATTCCTATATATATCCTTATCCTTCCTATAAAAATACACGAGATATCACCCTGAGATCCTATATTTATAATGAGGTTTCTAGGATGACTGATAAAATTTACAAGTAATAAAAAAATTTATAATGTTTATATGTTTTATACAATTTGTTTAAAGCAAATTGGTGTTGACTTTATTTAAAGGAGGGGAATTCTTATGACATTTTTCGGAGAAGATATTAAGAAGTTAGGGGCTCATTATAACACACTTAGAGTGTTGCCTCAATTTTCTCCCAACATGACTGTAAAAGTAACGGCTGGTAGTTTTTGGTACAATTATAAAACTTTTGTAGATTTTCCAGGAGCAACAACTTCAACGATAGTAGCGCCAACCACTCAAGGTACTGCTAAAATAGTAATAGTAGCAATAAATAAAGCTGCCTTATTGTCAATCATCGATGGAGTCGCTAGTACAAATCCTAAAATACCAGAACTATTATCTAGTGTAATGCCGTTAGCTTTTGTTCTTGTAAAATACGGACAAACTTTTATTACCGATGAAAGTATTTTTGATGCTAGAGCAATATTTCATAATCCATCTTTCGTAGTTCCGCACAACTTAATTGAAGGAAGAGACGTAAATAACGCACATCCAATTAATTCTATTACAAATTTAAGATCTGAATTAGATGAAAAAGTTTCTATAAGTTTATTGGATTCACATTTAAACACGAAATCCGATGTAAATGGCACACCTGCAAAATCTTTCACAATTAACAAGAATTCAGTTGGTGTACCTTTAGATGATGTTTTTATCAATGTCGAAAGAGGATCTTTAACGGATGCGACAATTCAATGGGACGAAACAAATGATAGATGGGTATTTAACGAAGATTTAGCTATCAAAGATAATTCCACTGGGAGATTGACGGGGGTTTTATTACAAGATTATCTTGGCGAAAGTGAAAATATATATCGTCTTATTGTTAAACAAACTGGAGAGATTGGAGTTATTAACGTAAACGATGAATTAAACCCAATTTTTATGCAAAGTAACGGCGATGGTAAAGTTAAACTTGACTCGGCGGATTCAGCGGATTACTTAGAAAGTAAACTCGACACTAACACATTAGAAAAAGTTTCTGGGAAAATAAAAGTTAAAACTGTTTTTTCTAGTGATTTAGAAATTTCAGATCTTAACAAAGGCGTTATTTTAAAATCACCAGATGGAAGTAGATTTAGACTTTCAGTTGAAAATGATGGTACAATAACTTCAAGCAAACTTTCTTAATAGTGTAAATTGAATTTCATACAACAAGAAAATACACATTTTTAACTTTAACAAAAAAAAAGGCTACCTCATGGTAGCCTTTTTACTATTAATTAAAGAACTTAACGATAAATGGTTCAAAGCTTAGTGGGTTTGGTTTATTGTAACGATTTTGAATAGGAATTGATACAAATTTTTGTTTATAAACAATACCTTTTTTGTCAAGGATCATAAAGTCATCATCTGTAACTTTAATCTTACATACTTCACCAGTGAATGTTTTTGCAGCTCCAAGAATACCCTTAGAAACTCTTCCTTTTGTGATGAATTCTGTTAAAGACATACTTTTCATTGAAAATTGATCGTCTGCTTCTTTAATGTAAAGAATAACCAGATTTTTATCATCATTATCTTTTTTCACAATATCGAAGTCAGCAATTTCATCACCATCTTTAATAACATCTTGTGATATACAAGCTAATGCTCCTCCACCTGGGTTTGTTGATTTAAATGCATTTTCGCTAAATCTATGAATAATTCCTTTCTTCGTAGAAAGAACAACAGTGTTGTTTATTTCATCACCATCAGTTACTTTAACTGAAATGATTTTATCGTCGGGAGATTCAAAGTCCATGTAATTTGCTGTACGTTTAGCTCTAGCTTTAAACGCTGAAGTCTTAGACTTCTTAACAAATCCTTGTTTAGTCATTACAATTACATTTTTATTAGATTCTTCATCTTGATCCACTGTAAAGAATCCAACAATTTTTTTACCATCTATATAATCAATATATGCTAAATCATTAAATCCGGTTTTTACATACTCACCGGTTTCAAGAATAAGAACAAAGTCATCTGTTACTTTACATTTAACACCTTGAACGTAAACCTCTGTTCTTTCTTTAAGAGAGCCGTTATTTATCATGTCATTCAATGCAGATTCCGGAATTTGCTTGATTGAATTTTTAGTTGTTAAAATAGATACCATCGGTTCAGTGGATAATGAAGTTGAACTAATACCTGAATTTTCTTCAATGATTTCAGTTTTTCTAGCATCACTGTAATTAGCCTTCATATCTTTTAATTCTTGAATAATTATAGCATCAATTTCGGATGGATTAGAAATGATGAACTCCAACATTTCAATTTCATCTTTCTTTTCTTGAATTTCAATATCCACTTTGTTTTCATTCATAGAAGATAATTGGCGTAATGGCATATTCATGATAGCTGTTACTTGATCTTTAGATAAAGTATATTTTGTCATCAATTCTAATTCAGCATCTGGATGGAATCTAATGATTTTAATTACATCATCCATGTTATTAAATACGCTTTTAAAACCTTCCAATATATGCAAACGATATTTAGCTTTATCTAGATCAAATTGATTTCTTCTTAATACAACATCACGACGATGTTCTAGATAATGTACCAACATTTCTTTTAAATTAAGAAGTGCTGGAGCTTGATTTACTATTGCTCTAATAGTATAACCAGTAGTTCTTTCAAGCTGGGTTAATTTATATAGATCCGCCATAACAACTTCAGGTATTGCTGTTTTGTGTAATTCAATAACAATACGTACAGAGCTTTCTTCCTTTTCGCCCTTCTTTTTCTTTTTCTTTTTTCCAGATTCATCTTCATCTTCTAAAGAAGATGATTCGTCTCTAACTGCTAAAACTCGAGGTATTTTTTTCTCAGTAATACAGAGATTATAGATTTTAGAAACCAAACCTGGACTTTTTTCAACATCTGCTTTTCTAACATCGGGTGGTAATTCAGTAATAATAATACTGTTTTTACCATCCTCACTTGTTTCAATTTCCATTTTAGCTTTATATCTTAAAGAACCAACGCCAGTTTCGTATAATTTAAGAATTTGATCGTTATTGATAAGATAAGCTCCAGTTGGTAAATCTGGACCTTTAATGTATTTCATAAGTTCAATAATTGTTATGTCTTTGTTTTTAATTAAAGCTAAAACACCATCAACAACTTCTCCAAGATTGTGTGATGGAATATCAGTTGTATAACCAGTAGCAATACCACTTGCTCCATTAACAATAAGAAACGGTAGAGCTGATGGTAATACTGAAGGTTCTTCATCTTTTTCGGTATACGTTGGTCTAAAATCAACAACTTTTTTATCAACATCTTGAAGCATTAACATACCATGCGGATGAAGTTTTGCTTCGGTATAACGAGAAGCTGCTGGTCCATCACCATCTAATGGGAAACCAAAATTACCTTGACCTTCAAATACATTATATCTAATAGATAATGGATTCGTAAGATTTACCATTACGCCGTAAGAATCTCCATGAGGATGATATTCACCCATTACTTTACCAGCAATTTGAGCTGATTTTACAAAACCTTTGTTTGGAGTAATCCCCATTACATGAGCAGCGAATAGATTTCTTCTCTGCGAAGGCTTTAATCCATCTCTGACATCCGGCAATGCTCTGTCTATAATTGTTTTAATTGAATAATTTAGATATGATTCTTCCATATCGTCATTAACATCTCTTGTAATGATTTTTTCGTTTGCTAACAACTCGTCATAATCAATTCTTTTAGATTTCTTTTTTGCCACGGAATCATTCACCTCTTATTTTTCATTTTTTACCTTATAATTTATATTATTAAAAATAGTCATGAAATAAACAACTTTATTAAAACACCTTTTAATTGTGTTTCTTCATTACCCAATATAGAAGAAAATTTTGCTTCCCAATTAACACCAGCATCTATTTCAGGAGCCATGATTTCAGCTATTTTCTTTGGAATCCATCCAACTTGAACATCGTTTTTTAATTTAACAGCAATAGCATTTTTATCATATTGATTATTGTAATCTCTCACAAGTAATAATTCAGTTTGTTCATTAATTTGATTTACAACATTTTGCCTGTTTTCCCATGATACTCCAGACAAATTGATTTCACTTGGTATTTCTTCAAAGTCGTAGTTTGTGTGATCATTTTCAATTCTGCCAAAATTCATTTTTTTCACCTCAATATCATTGTTTTAACATAAATATAATATTTAATAAAACAAAAGAAATTAACATGAAATAGAATCTGTGACATTATGTAATAACCATTTATCTACTGTTTAAAAATATAAAAGAAAGGCCGAAGCCTTTCTTTTATTCAAAAGATAAATCTACTCTATGAGCATTGTCTTCTATGAATTCTCGACGTGGAGCAACTTCTGATCCCATTAACGTTGAAAAAACCTCTGCAGTCTTTTGAGCATCAGCCATTGTGATTTTTACGAGCGTTCTGCTTTTAGGGTCCATAGTTGTTTTCCAAAGTTGGTTTGCATTCATTTCTCCTAGTCCTTTAAAACGTTGAATTTCAGCGTTTGGATATTTTTTACGATATTCCTTCAACGCTGCATCATCAGGCAAATATGAAGCTTCTCCTTTTTTAACAACTCTATAAAGAGGTGGTTGAGCAACAAATACTCGACCATGTTCAATCAAAGGTCTCATATAGTTGTATATCAATGTCAATAGAAGAGTTTTAATATGCGCACCATCAACGTCGGCGTCAGTCATTATTACTATTTTATCATAACGAGCATTATCAATATTAAATTGACCAAAAGCTTTTTTCAATTCTTCGTCATCAATATTCAACCCAGCTCCGATTGCACCGATGATACTTGTGATAGTATCGGATTTCAACAATCTTTCAATTGTACTTTTTTCAACATTAAGTAGTTTACCACGTAGTGCCAATATAGCTTGGAACTCTCTGTTTCTGCCTTGTTTTGCAGAACCGCCAGCTGAATCTCCTTCAACTATATATAATTCACTATATTCATCGGATGAACAGTCTGCTAATTTACCAGGCAATGCAAGTTTTTTCATTTTCTTGCCTTGTTTCGCTAACTGTTTAGCTTTTCTTGCAGCTTCATCAATCTCTCTAGCTCTAAGTCCATTAAGAATGATTGTTTCAAAGATTGCAACTTTTTTAGGATCTTTAAGCATTTCTGTGAAAGATTTCTCAAATACGGAATCAACAGCGTCTTGTGCTTCAGCATTTCCAAGTTTTGTTTTAGTTTGTCCTTCAAATTCTGCTTCAGGTACTTTAACTGAAATTACAGCATTAAGACCTTCTGTAAGATATTTAATTGAAAGACTATCTCTTACTGGTTTTTTATCTGGACCAATGCTTTCTTTTAAAATTTTCTTATCGATTCCAAATTTATTAAGCAAACGACGATAAGCATTTCTAAAACCAGCATCGTGGAAACCGCCTTCATGAGTGTTGATATTGTTAGCAAAAGTACGAACTCTTTCAACTTCATCATCTTCATGAATAAATGAAATTTCAACCATAATGGTTCTTTCAACTTCTTTTTGTTCTTCTCTACCCGTCTGATCATCTTTTTCAGAAATTGTAGTTTTATAACTATAATCGCCCTTCATAAACACAACATCATCATAAAGAGCAGGACTGTCTCCTATCATACGACGAGTATATCCAACTATACCATCATGATAATAATATTCATGATCAAAATCAGTTGCTTGATTAGAATAATAAATATGAAGACCTGCATTTAGTGAAGCCAATTCATCCATTCTTGCTTGTAAAGCTTTGCAATCTGGCAAGAGTGTATGTTTAAAAATATCTTTATCTGGATGATAACTAATAGTTGTACCACTAGATTCTTTTTCTGGATCATAAGTTCCAATCACTTGTGGATCTTCTGTTAATGGAACACCTCTTGAAAATTCTTGATGCCAAATTTTACCGTTTCTTTTTACTGTTGCTGCAAATTTATCAGATAGAGCATTTGCAGCTTTGGCACCAACCCCGTGTAATCCAGCAGAAACTTTATAACCGGAATCTTTCCCGTTGAATTTACCACCAGCGTGCAATCTTGTTAAAATACCAGTCAAAGTATCTTGAGGTTGCCCATTTGGTTTTTTCCATTTATGATGTGGACCTACTGGAATACCACGTCCGTTATCAATGGTTGTAACTGTTCCATCTTTTTCAACAGTAATGAATATATCTTCACCAGCATTTGCAACAAATTCATCTATTGAATTATCAGCTACTTCCCAAACAAGGTGAGTTATACCTTTTTGTGTGGTCGTACCAATATACATACCAGGTCTTTTTCGTACAGCTTCAAGACCCTCAAGCGAATCAATTTGGTTTGTGCCATATTCTGTATTAACTTCTAAACTTTTGTCTTTTTCTTCGCTCATGATTTCACCCCTATGTTCTAATCCATCCATCGTTTTACCTATATATATATTATATCATAAAATAGGTAAAGTGTAAACATTTTTTTAATTAGTGTTTTTGTAATAATTGGTTTCATCTTTTCATAATTATGAATGGTATTTATAATTATATGTAAACATGCTTGTAATTTAAACTGATTAAGAACAACGATTTCTTGTTTACTTTGAATTTATTTTGGCATATATATACAGAGAGAATACTATTAGTGGAGTGGTTGATTTGATTCATAGACCAAATATAAATCCTAAATTTTATATAATTTATTTATTAAGTGTTACTGGTTCAGAAAGTTTTTTTGATTTGTCAATTAAGATACCTCGTTCAGCTTCGCATATTGGTGATGTATATAATTGCAGAGCGCCTTTATCAAACAAATTTGTCAATGAAACATTAAAATATATTAACAAAAGTTTAGAAGATTATCTTGAATGGATTGTTTGCAATGACCAAATTGATCGTGGAATGGTTAATACTAAAAAGCAACGAAGAAATGATTTTGACCAAATCAATTTCTTAAAATTTGTTGAAAAATTAGTTTTTATGAAGACAAAATTATCAAAAAAAGATATGATTGAAATAATTGGAATATCTGACAGTTTATATAATCAAATTTTAAATGAACAAAGAATCCTAAGCGATGATACTTTATATAAAATAAACAAACAATTTGGTATTAATGAAAATTCTTATTTTGCTTATACTATTGATCCAAATATAATGATAAACCATATTTCTTCATTACAATTAGAAAATTTCAATAAAAAAGCTAGCCTCTAATTTTAGAGGCTAGCTTTTTTACTTTTAACTATTCAATAACTTTGAAAGAAATATCTGTACGTCGATTTTTAGCTTGACCCTCAGTAGTTTTATTATCTCCAATTTGTTTAGAAATACCGTTACCTACCACAATAAATCTTGTTGGATCAACACCTTTATTTTCAAGGTATTTAGCAACCGCCGTTGCTCTAGCTAGAGAAAGTTTTTTAGATGCAACTGGATCATTTGATCCAACATTAGCAACATTGCCTTCAACTTGAATTACCGCTCCATCTAAGAATTTAGCGATCTTAACAAATTCTTCTAAAACGGTTGCTGCTTCTTCAGCGTTTACAAAATTAGCACTATTTGGCTGAAAGTTAATTGTAGCGGACTTCTTCAAAAGTGTTTGGCTATCATCTTGAGATTTAGCTTTTTCTTTTGTCGCATTGTCAATTTTAGTTGTTTCTACAACTTCCATTTTATATTTACCATTTAGTTTTTCAACATAAGATTTTGTAAGAGCTGTTGCGGATGCACCTTGCACGACTTTTTCACCAGTTGCTTCCCAAACTTTATTCATATCTTCAAAAAGAGTTTGAGTCATTCCGTTGAGATAATTCATGTTTTCAGTGAATCCATTAAATTTCAATTCAGTTAACATTTGTTCTAGATCAGCATCTTTAGCATCTTTAAAAGATGGCTGAACCTTTACGTTATCAAAACCTTTTTGACCAATTGCTTGAAATGCACCATCAATAAAACTTGTTACAATTTCAGGATTAGCATCAGCAAAATCTTTACGGAATACAATACCATTTGCGATAATATTCTTTGCTGATTTTGTTGTAAACATTACTTTTGTATCAGCTGTATTTTTAGCTTGAGTAAGAAATGGTTGACGTACACCAGCTATATCAACTTCACCATTAAAGAAAGCTTCTGCAACCTTCTTAACTGAAGGATAAACCACAATATTCTTTTTGATTTGTTCCATTTGTTCAGTTGTTAAATCTGATTGTTGTAACAACCATACAACCATTGCGTAGTCAGACGAGAATGCCGGCACTCCGATTTTTTTACCTACAAAATCATTAAGACTATTAATTTCTCCACGAACTATGATACCATCTCCACCAACAGATGAATCAACGATATAAGGCATTACTGTTTCAACTTTATTATCTTGAAATTTCTTATACAGCGCAGCATAACCATTAACAGTATAACCAAGAGCTTGAGCATTGTTATCAATAAAATCTTGACTGGAGTTATCAGGGTTATTTTCAAGAGTAATATTAACCTTAATTCCAAGCTTATCATAAATGGAACCTGGTTGAGTTGTTAAGCCACCATTTGCATCAAGAATAGGTTTCCAATTGATTTTTTCACTAATGGAAAGATTAATCGCATTGCTAGAAATTGTTGGTTCATTTGGAACAGTTGTGTCAGTAACTACTTCAGTAACTGTATTTGCCTTTTCAGTTGGCGTTGGATTTGTTGCTACAACTTTATCTTTTGTAAATAAATCTAATCCACCTGCAGCAAATACCACTCCAACAGCAACAAGAAGCACGATTGCAAAAATTACAATTTTACCAGCCAAAGTTATTTTCTTTGTTTTCAATTTAATTTCTCCTTTAATTGTGATGTGATTTTATTTAACCTCCCTCTCATTAAGAGAGGGAGGATTGATTTACTATTCAACAATTTTGAAGAAAATATCTGTACGACGATTTTGTTTTTTGCCTTCTTCAGTTTTATTATCGCCAGTTTGTTTTGTAATACCATTACCAACAATTACAAAGCGGGTTGGATCTACACCTTGCTGTTGTAAATACATTGCAACGGCTTTGGCTCGTTGTTCGGAAAGCTTTCTACCAGATTCTGAGTCACCTACACCAGTATCAGCAATATTACCTTCAATTTGAATAATTGAACCATCCAAGATTTTAGCAATTCCAACAAATTCGTCCAAAGCTTTAGCGGCTTCAGTCATGTCTACAAAAGCGGCACTATTTGCTTGAAAATTGATTGTTGTTGATTTCTTAAGCAACGCTTGAGTATTTTTCTGAGTTTTTGCTGTTTCGCGTTGTTGTTCGGTTACCTTTGGAACGGATGGAGTAACGACTGTGGTTTCGAATTTATCACTTAAAGATTTAACAACTTGACTATCAAATGCTTTTGCAACATCGTTTGCGGCTGATTCTTCCCCAATTGTTTTCCAAATATTACTCATATCAGTAAACAACGTTTTAGCTGTATCATCCAACAACTTAACGTTATCATTGTAAGTGGCCAACGTAGCATCTCCAGCCATAGCTGTAATATTTTCATTTGTTTCTGTTGCAAATAATGGCATTGTATCTTTAATTGGAGTAAATTCAGTTGTGTAAAGATTTACTGCATTCAATGTACCTTCAATAAATTTAGCAACAGTATCTTTATTTGCATCATAGAACTTTTTGTTAAATACAATACCATCAAGAACAATACTATTTGCTTGTTTAGTTGAGAAAAGAAGTTTTGCTCCAGTTGTTTCTTGGGCTTGACTCAAGTATGGTTGCCAAGTAGCAGCTGCATCAACCTGTCCAGCAAAGAATGCTTTAGCTGCTTCATCTGGAGTATCAAACATTACCATGTCTTTTTGAATTTTAGCAATTTGATCTTGACTTAAGCTAGATTTTTGAAGCAACCACCAAACTAAAGTTTGAGCTTCAGAGAATCGCGGTACTGCAATTTTCTTACCAACCAAATCTTCAACACTGTTGATATTAGCTTTTGCAATGATACCATCGCCACCAGTAGAAAAGTTAGTAATAAAAGGCATTACAACTTCAGTATTTGATGTTTTGAATTTTGGATAAAGGAAAGCGTATCTGTTAACAGTATAACCTGCAGCATCTAAATCTCCTTTAATCATCGCATTTGAAGATTGAGTTGCATCATTCATAACATGAATATTTACTTTAATTCCAAGTTCATCAAAGATAGAACCAGACTTTGTGATCAAACCACCGTTTGCATCAATAACACTTTTCCAACCAATCCATTCATCAAGAGAAACGTTAATCTCATTAGAATCGGAAGTTGGAATAACATCATTACTACCATTATTACCATTATTACTTGTTGCATTGGTTGAAATCTTTGTTGATTCTGATTTAAAAACCGAATCTTTCAAGTAATCATAACTACCAGTAAAATATACTACGGCTGCTGCAATCAAAACAACAATTGCAAAAAATACGATCTTTCCTGTACGAGTAATCTTTTTTGTGTTCATTGTTTTCTCCTTTTGTTTAATTAATTATTATTTAATAATAAATAATTGTTTTACCTTTTTTAACAGATGATTTAATTGTTTTTTCTTAAAATAAAAAGATAGAAACTTTGTTTCTATCTTTTTATGCTTTATTTATTTTACTTTTGATTGAATTTCTTTTTCAATTCTTCAACGTAAGCTGATCCTTCAAGTTTTTTAGCTTCAGCATTTGCATTAGCAACTTTGGTTGAAACTTTGTTTTCATGAACAGTTCTTGCACCAACAGCTGTTTCTCTACTGTCCCGAACACCAGTTTTAACTGCATCAACAAGTTTATCAATATCATTGTTGTTTTTCAATTCATCCATGTCATCATACATACCTTTAAGTTGTTTATTCATTTTAAGATCATTAACGACTCGAACCTTGTCTTTTTTCAACTTAACGAGTTTTTGTTCCAAGTTATTATTGATTACTTTAGCTTCTTCGTAAATCGGGGTCAAACGAGCAATATTTGCTTTTTGATTTTCAGATTCTTCAAGCAATTCATTACGTTGATTTCCAAAGAGTTCAACTTTGTCCCATTGCTGAGCTTTTGCGAAGTTTTCAGCTTTTTTCTCGCAATCAGCTATTTCTTTAATTGTTTCAGCTAAGTCGGATTTAGCTGTTTCTAATTGGCCAGCTACCTTTTGCAAGGTATCATTTGCAATGTTATATTGATTTTGAGCTTTTGTAATGGCTTCAGTATATACCGCCGCAGCGCCTTCTGGCGTTTTTGCGAGATCTTCTACGAATAATCCAACAAAACCTTTAAGAAGAGTTCTGAGCTTTCCTCCACCAAAAAGAACGACAGCAATGATAACAACCACTACTAATACTGTGATTAGAGTCCACATTTTACATTTCTCCTTAATTCAATTTTTAAACGTTTGTTGAGTCAATAAATTTAACAATATTATTAACTTTAATAGCTTCTTCCTTGATGATCTTATCTTGATTTTCTTGAGACAATTTGCGTTCATTAATCTCTTGTTTCAAAACATCAACAGCAGCTAATAATTCAGTAATTTTAGTTTCCTTTTCAATAACAATTTCAGCTGTATTATTTGCCGTGGTTTCTTGAACCGTATTGAGGGCAGATAGTCTTTGTTGTGCATCAGCTACCAACTCATTAACAGTCAAACCAGAAGCAGAAAGAATGCCAATTACTGATTGTCTTTTTACGTCTGTCGCAAGAGCTTCTGGTAAAACTTTACTATATTCATCAACTTTAAAAATAGATCTGTTTAAATCTGACAAATTAGAACGTTCATAAATATCATTTACATCCAGAAAATCTTCACCGGCCATATCAACATCAACGGCAGGAACAGAGGAAAATTCTGTATCGTTAGATGATGTAAATTGTCCATATTTTGCATCCAAACTTGCAATATCCTTATCAACAACATTTGTAGATTCAACCAAACCTAATTTTTCCAAAAACGATTTTTTAGCCATACTAATTATCTCTCCTTTTATAAATTAAGAATGAAGTCACCCATTTTGTGTGCTTCTTCTTGATTGTGTGTTACCATAATAACTGTATTACTTGTTTCTTCATGTAAATCAAGAATCAATTTTTGCATAGACTCTCTTGTTTTATCATCCAATGCGCTTAATGGTTCATCCATCAAAATCACTGGAGGTTTACTAACTAAAACTCTAGCAAGAGCCAATCTTTGTTTCATACCACCAGAAAGTTCATCGGGATATTTGCTTTCACAATCATTTAAACCAACACGATTAATCATCTCTTTAGCAAAGATTATGTCTTCACTAGTAACTTTTCTCTTTAATTTGATTGGAAACAATACATTTTCCAAACAGTTTTTCCAAGGAAAGTTTGTATAAGCTTGATGCATCATGAAAACTTGTTCAATAGGTTTAGTTATTTTCTTATCATTATAAGAAATAACTCCGCTATTTGGTTTAAGTAATCCAGCGATTGTTCTCAACAATGTACTTTTTCCACAACCAGATTTACCAAGGACTGTATAAATCTTGTTTTCTTCAAAGGTACTGTTCCAATTTTCAAAGATTGTTTTGTCTTTAAATTTTACAGTCAAACCTTCAATCTTCAACAATTTTACTCCTCCTCTTCATGTTTATATAATAATTATACTGTGAACGATTTTTAACAGAACTTTATATTAATCAACTTGACATTAATTCTAACAAAAACCGATTATCTTTGCGCCAGAATTCAATTTCTTTCTGTACGTTATTAGTATATATCTCAACTTCTTCTTTCATACTAAATTCACATGAAAAATATTTTCCAAAAATCATACATTCTTTTCTAGGACCATAAATTTGTTCATCAAAACAACCATTGCAACAATATATTGTATCATATTTGTATCTTCCATCAGTATCAGCGAATTTTCTAGTGATATGAGTTTCACAGATAGGACATTTTTTATATTTTATCCAATAACTCAATTTTACCATCCCCAATTATTTTGGTTGTTTGATAAATTTCCATTTGAATATTTTTTTAATTGCAAAATTTCCAAGATTATCAAAAACATAGCTAACAATCAATAAACTAATTAATGCTACGAAAACCAAATCAGTTCTACCACGAGCTGAAGATACATTCATCAAATATCCGAGTCCACTATTTGTATTTACAGCTTCAGCTATAATAACATACGTCCACCCGATGCCGTACATCATTAGAAATGATTGGCAAATAGATGGTATTGCTGCCGGCAAAAGAACTTGTGTCATAACTTTAAAATTAGACATACCCATTGTTTTTGCTGTATCGACTAAATCAACGCTTACTTCTTTAATACCAAGAATTACTGTTGGTAAAAAATAGAAGAAAGTTGCTACAAATAAAAATGAAATTTTCATAGGTTCTCCAATTCCAACCCACATTATTAATAATGGATAAAAAGCTGTAGCAGGTAAAAATCGCATAAAACTCGTTACAGGAGTAATTACGTTATCAAACATTTTATAATTTGCTACTAACAATCCAATTGGAATACTTATTAAAGCTGACAATAAAGTTGCAGTTGTTATTCTAAAAAATGAAGACCAGATGTATTCAAATAACATTCCATTATTAATTAATTGCATAAAACTTTGAAAGGTTTTACTTGGAGCTGGCAAAAACAAAGGATTGGTAAACTTACTTGCAACAGACCATACGATCAAAACTGCAATTATTGGTATTAATCTTTTAACAAAGTTCATTTGTTTTCCCCCTATTTTATAATTTGCCCCAAAACAATCAATTCTCTTTCATCCATTAATTCATATAAACGTCTAATATTACATCTAAAGAAAGATTTATACTCGCGACCACCATAGTAATCTGATTCGCTATCATCTTCAATAAATACAGTTTTTTCAAAAAATTCTTGTTTTAATTCATAGCTTAATCCAGGACATATTTTTTCAATAAACTCATTTAATTCCGGAAAATTATCAATATTTTCATCAGGTGGAACATCAGGTCTTATTTCATAATCATCTCCCCAACAATTGCAATGGTTTCCACCTCTAGACCAAGTATCGCTGTCGAGATAATCGCTTATACTTTGTTGTTCTTTAAACTTATCAAATCCATCCTTAATGTAAGTTTCGTGATTCATAACTTTAACATTTATTTTTTTATCTTTATAACTTGATAATATTTTTACATTTGGTTCTTCAATTTCAGCATTCATTATTGTAATTTTAGAGTTTTTTGATCTTCTCCCTTCATCATTATTAAGACATGCTTCTCTATTTGGTATAAAATAATGAAATTCAAAGGATAGATTTTTATGAAAGTAATAATCACAAAATATATCTCTTATCTTAATATAATCGTTATTAATCAATAACAATCCATCAATTATATACACATCATAACTATTTTTGCTTTTTAATAACTGAGAATCTAAATCTGGATTCACGTCTAAATCAAAAACATGAACATTTGATCTATAACTGCTTTTATTTTCCTCTCTCGCTATTTTTTTCGCTAATTCTGTTTTACCAGATGCTGGTAAACCGCACATAACAATTATTTTCATTTCTCTAATTCTCCCCAATAAAAAAATCCATATCATTTACATGATATAGATTTTATATAAAAAAGCTCTATTTTTAATAGATAATAATTAAATTATTAATCAAAATTTAATTCGTGTACTTTGTTATATATATACGCTTCTTTGTCGCCATTTCTAGATTTGAAACTATCCCATAAACATATCGATTTTATTGTTATTGGTTCATCATCTTCAAAGTTCATCTCAAAATCTTCATTCATTACGACATTATACCCCATAGTGATATGTGGAGTATAACCGGAATGTTGGGATTTTTCAATCTTAACTTGCAAAGATTGCATTGTTTCTTCTAACTGTTTTTTGATTTGATAAAGTGGAAAAGTATTTTTTAACCCAACCCAAACAACACTTCCATTATCATCATTTTTAAATTGATTGAAATTTTGTAACTGAACTTCAAACGACTTTGGTTTAAATCTATTACCCATTTCGTCTATAGCTTTTATATAATCGTTTCTTGAATATCCAGTGTTGCCACCTTGACAAAACAATACCGTTACATGAAAAGTTTCTGGTTGAACAAAATCTCCTTTAGAACTGTTTTGTTTTACAATTAATTGTTTTAACGCTAATTTTTTCATTGTTTTTTCATCAAATTCAACAGCAATATATACCGACATTAACTCACGTCCTTTCTATGTTTTTATAATATTAAATTAAGTACAATTTTAAAACATATTCACAAAATAAAAGGGATACTTTTTGATATCCCTTTTTTAAAAATTACTTATTTTCTTGGTTTACAGAATCTTTCAAGTGAGAAGATACTACCAATTTAACTGCGGACTTAGCCTTAATGTCAATTGTTTCACCCGTTTTAGGATTACGACCCTTACGAGGAGCGCGTGTTACAACCTTAAATGTACCAAATTTATCTTGACTATATGAATCATTCTTTTCAAGTGCCTCTGCGATAATTTCAAAAATCGCATTGATTGTTTTAGACGCCTTATCTGCGTTCAATCCTTCTACTCTATCTAACAACTTTGTTACCAATTCTGCTTTTCTCATGTGTGAAACCTCCGTATTTTTATGTTTGTTTTTCAAAAGTTTTTTTTGGAATGTAAGTAACCGTTTGCTTCTGTACTCTTCCATTTACTATATATGGAAGTGAGAGCGATTTATAACTGCTAGAATAAACTAATTTTTAGTTTATTTCATATCAACTCTTCCAGCGCCAAACTATTGCGGTTGTTTGCTTTTGATGAGTATATAATATACGGAGTCTCGCACATTTTTAACAAAAAAGCTAAAATATTTTATTGAATATTAGACTTCTCCGCCACCATCAGTCATTGTGTCTGTAGATATAGAATCTATAGAAGTTGGTGTTTCATTATTTGTTTCATTTTCAACGAAATTATCTTGTTCTGATTCATCTTTTTTGTCATCTTCATCTTTTTGAGTAGAATCAGTAAAATAATTCCAACCTCTCCATATATACGCTGGATATTGAGACCATTGTGGATAATATTTTTTCATATAATCAGTCCACTGATCGTAATATTTATTCAAATGATCTTTGTGCTTCATTTCAACACTAGGTATATTCATTTCTTTTTGAAAATTTTTGGATATTTCATTATAGTCTGGCTCACTACCAGCTGCAAGTAATTTTTTAAAACCATTAAGTCTTTTTGTAGCAACAACTAATTCATTAACTTCAGCTTCACCTTGAAGTTGATTTTGAACATATAATTGAGCTTCATTTAAATTATCAAATATATCGCTCATAGAAACATTATCTTGAGTCCATTGTCCTTGAAAATGACCATAGAAAACTGCATATTTCTCTCCAGTTAATTCCCATATTTCAACTACAAATTTAGTATTACTATTCATATTTCTACGATAGATTACATTACTAACTGTATCGCTTGCATCTTTAGTTTGAATAATGGTATTCAAAACATTAGTTGACATATTCATTTCGCCTAAGTCTTGAAGTTCAGCTATTTTTTTAAGACGTGTCATTTACCGTCACTCCTCTTTTTTATACTCTATTTAATTAATACGAAAAACAACACAAAAAAATATCCATTACTTTAAAGTAATGGATATTTTTGAAAAAACAATTAAATTGTTTGTTAATCTTTTTCTTTTAAAAGTAATTCAAAAGTTATGCCAGTACCTTTAACTTGTAAATTTTTAAATCCCTTTTTCTCCATCGTTATCCAAAAATCAAACTGCCAACCATTGCTATCTTGATCTGTTTCTTTATACCCAAGACTTTCTAAAACTTTAGTCAAAGTATAAGGATTGATTTTTGTATTGCTTAAATCCATTGATAATAGATCTCCTTCTGGATCTGAATTTTCAACTTTATTAATAAAATTTTCAACTATTGGGGTAAATTCTTTTTTTACTTCATCTGTAAGTGTATATCTATTGATCATTAAAAATCTCTCCTTTATTTTCCATTAATTGAAATTTTATTGCTTCCCATAGAGCATCACAGAGTTCTTTTTTGCAAATCATCAATTCGTTAGAATAACTATTTGAAACTCTGTACTTTGATTCATATGAAGAAATATTTACTTCCCAATTTAATTCCTTTAATATCTCTATCATTTTTCCTATTGTGATTTTTTTATGATGATATTTTGCCCAATCGTTTCTTTCAACCAATTCATTTGGAGGAAAAAAAGAGTAAAATTCCGCCTTAGATACTTCTAAAGCTTGTTTAGGTAATATATGCTGTTTCACATTAGATCTCCTTAGATTTATTCTAACATTTTCTGAAATTCTTCTCCGTTAATAATTTCAGCTCCAAAGCTAGTAGCTTTATCCATTTTTGATTGCACACATTTTTCGCCAGCGATGAAGTGAGTAATACCCTTTTTAATACTTGAAAATTGTCCACCATTATCTAAAATGATTTTTTCCAATTCTGTTCTGCCAATTGATATTTTACCACTTGTAGCAAATGTTTTACCAGACAATTTATTAGATGAAGTTTTTAATTCTTCAAATTTACCAACCTCTCTATCAATCAATTTGTGAATTAAATTTATGTTGTTAGAATTTTTACACCATTCGACTATATTTTCTGAAACCACTGGTCCTATACCTTCTATTTCTTGAAGTTGTTCTTTAGTTGCATATAAGAATGCTTCTAAACTTTGAAAAGTGTTGGCTAGATCTTTTGCGGTAGATGATCCAACTCCGTCTATAGTCAATCCAGCAATAACTTTGTGCAATTGTACATCTCTAGAAGTTTGAATATTTGCAATGACTTTTTCTGCTGAACGTTTTCCCATTCTTTCAAGAACTTCCAATTGTTCAGCTTTTGCATCATATAAATCTGCAGGATCAGCAATAACTTTCGCTTCAATCATTTTTTCAATTAAAGATTGTCCTAACTCGTCAATTTCAACAGAATGAACAAAGTTTTGTATTCTTGCATATTCCATATAAGTACAATCATATCCAGCAGAACATTCAAGGAAAGCACCATTTAGTTTGGTTGGAGCATTACATGTTGGACAATGAGTTGGTACTTCAATTTTTATTTCATCACCAGTACGCAATTCTTTTAATGCTTTTTCAACTTTTGGAATTACATCTCCTCTACGAGATACTACAATTTGATCTCCAATTCTAATATCTAGACGGTTTATTTCATCTACATTATGAAGAGTTGGTCCAACCACATCCGTACCACCAATTTCAACCATCTCAATAATCGCGCATGGAGTGATATTTCCTTTATTGCCCATTTTCCATTCTACTCCAAGCAAGGTTGTTACCTTTTCAGAAGCTGGGAATTTATAAGCAGTTGCCCATTTTGGGGAGTAAGTATCCATACCTAGACGTTCTTGTTCTTCTTTATCATTAACTTTTACAACTATGCCGTCAATTTCATAGTCTAAATCCTCTCTTATATCTGTCCATGATTTTACTATTTTTTCAATAGTTATATCAATTTCATTACTTTCAAGATCATTCAAAGATATAGCATAAGGGATAATAGATTCATTAACATTACTTCTTGTAAACAGAGAAGTTGGAAAACCCATGTCTTTTACGTACATTATGGATTCTTCATAAGAAAAAAATTCTCTATTATCATCAAACATTCCATATGCAAAAAAACTGAGCAAGAAGTTTTCTTCAGTCACTTCTTTACGTTTCATTAAACCGGAAGCTGTATTTCGAACATTTTTATATTGTTTAAGTCCTAAGATTTTTCTAGCTTGGTTAAATGCTTCAAGCACGGATTTTTTCAAATATACTTCTCCACGTATTTCTCCGTCAAACTTAAATGGTAATTCTTTAGGTATATCTTTAATACAGAACGCGGTTTTTGTGACATCATCACCTATTTCACCATCTCCTCTTGTAACGGCTCTAATTAGTGATCCTGCCTTGTAATAGAGTGACAATGCTAAACCATCAATTTTTGGTTCAAATATAAAATCTCTAATACCGTCAGCAATTAATTTATAAATAAAAGCTTTTAATTCATCTAAAGACATGCGTTTGGACAAGGATAACATCTGTCTTTTGTGCTTAACTTGCTCAAATGTATTTATATCTGAACGTTCACCTACATATTGCGTAGGACTTTGTTTATTAGCATACTCGGGATACTTTTCTTCAAGATATCTCAATTGACTTACGAGCTGATCAAATACTGGGTCTGAAATTACAGGTTTATTTTCAACAAATTCTTTATGATTATAAAATTCTATTGCATACACAAGTTTATCCATTTTGGTTTTTATAGCTTTTGACATTTAAATTCCTCCTGTGACATTATTATTACCTTATATTATATTCATATTAAAAATAGTTTTTAATTTTATCTTCTATAGTGACTATCTCTAGCTACATTTTCTAATCTTTCAAAGTCATTTATATTTTTTGATTTCATCAACTCATCAGTCATATTAAGAAATATTCTTTCTTCAGCATTTGGATATTTTCTTTTTAAATTTTCAACAAAACTAACGGCTCCAAGCCATTGTTTTGCATTACTAATATTTTTTCTCGAATTAATTTCATTTTCTTGTTGTTCTCTTTCTTTTTCCGCTTTTCCTTTATACTCAATTGTTTTCCCTTTATTGACAACGAAAATTCTATCAAAAAGAACAAAAAAATCAAAAGCTATATTGCTTAATAATTTTCTAATGCCACGAAGACTTACTTTAAATACCAATTTCATTATAGCAAACAATACAATGATTAATCCAATGAAGATTAAAAAAAACGACATTCCAAACAACCAAGGCATAATATCTCCTCCTATCTTATCTTAGATAAAATATTTTGTTTTTCCATTGCTTGTAATTGACCCATGTTGATATCTGTGATACTTTTTTTCTTTTTCAATACTCCAATTTGACCTATTGTTTGAATAGGCACATATACTTCAAATTTAAATTCTCTTGTTTTCCTGATAGAAACTTCTGTTCTATCTCCAAATCCATAATCAATACTGCGATTTAAACAATTTTGAATTGCGCAAAAACCGTACACATTAACATATACTTTCATGGTTACTAAACTCATTTTTTTCCTCCTTATGTAATACTTTATAAATTAATTATATCACATTTCTTACATCTTGTAAACTGAATTTTAAAATAAAAAAAGATAGTCAATTGACTATCTTTAACTCATACCATCATAATCATCATCGAGAATATCAGGTAACTTGGTATCAATATCCCAATTTATACCAAACGTACCAACAAATTCTCTAAATGATTTAACGTCATTATCCCTTTTCTTATTAAAGCTTTCATCTATATATAACAATTGTTCTAAACATAAAACTTTTTTTTGTTCTTCAGTCATAGCTTGTATATTATTTGCATAAAAAATGATAATAAACTTATAGTCTGTCAAAAAATTAAAAGGGTAACCTATGAATTTTGTATCTCCATATTTCTTAGGAGTCTTTTCTGTTTCATTTAAAAATAGAACTTTATCTATTTCTATATGTCCTAGAGTTATTGAGAATTTATTTATTAAAGCATCAGCTATTTCTTGCCAATCAGAACTAACTTCCAAACTCATATTTTTCACTCCTATTTATTTTGTATCGTCTAACCAAAAATGTCTGTATAAATAATCCAAATCAGCATCCCAGTTTACATATTTGGGAGTTTCTTGTTTGATTTCTTGGTCTAAAGATTTACATTTATTGCATACGTAATGGTTATTTATTTTATTCTTTTTTGTTGTTTCTTTCTTACAATTTTGACAGAAAGTCAACATGCTAATTATTTCAGTTTTCTTTATAATGTTGTTTTTTGTTGTTTTAAACTTTGTTTGTTTTGAATTAAAAAAGTATAGATTTTTATTTGATTTTTTCATTTGCGTATTCCCTCTCTTGTTTATGTTATTAATGATTTGAAGTATATTTGCGACTCAGTTATAAATATGTCTTTATGCAAACTTTATTACTTTTTTTAACAAAAATAAAAAGCAAGACATGTAAGTCTTACTTAACAGAGGGTAATTTTTATTGATTTAACATTCTTTGAGTTCTATTGCTTATTTTAATTTGAACATCGTCAATTATTTTCATACATTCGACAGCGGATTTTTCATCAAACGCATTGTCAAAGTAAAGATAGAACTTATCTATTATTAGTATTTCACTTTCATATTGATCTGGATAACTTTCGTTTACCCAATTTAAATAATTTCTACATATACTAGAACAAGCCATATTGATTTCTGGTATTGAAAGAATATTTTCTCTTACATTTTTAATTCTTTCTAATTGTTCTTTTAAATAATTATGTTGAACTTCTTCATCGTTCATATCAATGCCAAGTTCTTTTTCAAGAATAGTTAATGCTTCGTGTTTAGTATCTAGTCCATCAATAGCTTTCTTAAAAGAAAAAATATCTCCACCTTTTTTACAACCAAAACAAAAAAAAGATGCATGTTGTTGCATTCCTAATTTTGGATCATTATATCCTGCCGGATATACTGTAAATGATGGAGTTTTTTCACTGTGATCTGGAAAAGGACAATTACATCTATACACTAAACCAACTCTTTTTAAGTTTGTATATCTTGATATATATTCTTGAGTATCAATTTGATTTTTTACATAATCATATCTATAATTACTACTCATTTTTTTCTCCTTTATTCGTCAGACAGTTTTTTTATCAACTTATTTTATTCTTCTATTAATTCATTTCTCCACCGCAATGAGAACAACTATTTGAATCTTCGGCACAATCATCACATAACAGATTTACATCGGAATTTGAAAATGTCATTTTTTTATCACATTTACCGCATTGCGTATCGGTAAATGCTTGCATAGATATTACCGTCTTATAAAAACACAACTTGCAAATATGTCTTTGTGTTCTTTTTTCTTTTTTAGGATCCGTATCTATTTCATTCAATAGCTTTCTTATATCTTTTACATACCAGTTATTTCTTATAGTAATGCGATCTTTTTCTTTTTCATTCCATGATTTGTTTTTATGAATCAATTACAACATCTCCTTCTGCAATATTTTCTGATAATAAATCTGCAATTTGTTGTGATTCCAAAAAAGATTTTAATTTTTCTAAATCGTCCATTAGTAATTCAATAGTTTGAATATCCCATTTTTCTGTCATTCTTGCAGCAAATACTTCCATATTTGGTTTAAAATAAAAATCTTTTCTAATTTTATGTTTATCGTTTTTAACAACGCCATGTAATGCAATACCACTTATATTAAAAGATACATCTTTACTTACTATTAACGCCATTATGATTCTCCTTTTTAAAATTATTCAATACCACCAAGATTATCCCAACTGGATAGAGTATCTTCTAATTCAACCATCTTCATTTGAGAATATTTTTTAGCAAAATGGAATGAGAATGGTGCTGCATCACGAGTTTTAAAACTTGACATTTTTCCAGTTGTTTCGCTTATACTTCTTACAGCAATACCCCAATCGAGGTGATCCGCCACTTGGTCAGATTCTGCTACTTGTCCAGAATCTGCTTCTTTTTCTTTTGCTCCAGCTCTTGTCATTTGTGCTGCAGAAAGAACTACACAATCTCTTTCACGAGCAATTCTTTTTTGATCTAAAGCAATTTGACCTTGCTGATGACGTTTTTCAGCTAATTGAATATTTGGAGTCATAATACCAGCATAGTCTGTAATGATCATATTAAATTTGATACCATATAATTGTTCTACAGTATCTAATTTAGATTCAACAAAAGCAGGAGTACAGCCAGAAGGACAGTCAACAATATACATTGTTCCAGAAGTATTTAGTTTAGTGTTACCTGAATTTTTATCTAAAACCTCAACTTTTCCTTTTTTGAGATTTTCGATATATTCTTCATATAATTTTTCTTCTTCTTCATCCATCTTACCCATTTTTAATCCGTTAGAAGATACTCCTGCAGCTCTAGAGTCAAAACGTCTTTCATAGTCTTCTTTACTTATTTCAAGAGTAAAAATAATTACATTGAAACCTTGACTCCATGCATGGTAACCAAAATTAAGTAAAGCTACAGATTTACCATCACCTTTACGTCCAATTACGTATACTAACTCTCCGGCTCTAAATCCACCATTCATGTCGTCAATAGCGGAAAAACCAGTAGGTATAGCTTTAATAATACCTGGATCTGCTTTGACTTTACGATAAGCTTCCAAACGATCTGGTGCAGAAGTTTTAATTGTACCTTCTTTTCTTGTTTCACCAGTTCTAGCAGTTATTTGTGTAAGATTATCTTTGACACTCTTTTCCATTTCTCCAAGTTTATCACTTGAGCAATCTAATGGATTAGTATCAATAATGGTTTCTGCTATCTTTACAAAGTCTTTTCTTTTTTGTATTTCTTCTAGTTCTTCAATGAGAGCATTAAACTCCGCGTCATTACCTTGAAAAACTCCATTTTGAATCAACATTGATCTAAGTTCACCAATAGTAGTTTTATAATGCACAATTACATTGACATCTATGTTCTTTTTTGAAAACATAATGTCAATTACATCATCAGTGATTACATCCTTATGACGATGATAATAACCAGTTAAAAGTTTATAAATATCGATATAATCTGGAAGATGTTGATCTTTAATGCGTCCAAAAGATGCTGCAATAAATCTTTTATTTGAAAATAAATATGCTAAAAATTTCTTTTGAATTTTATCCACTCTGTTGATAGATGTGTTAGTCATTAATTAAAATCCTCCTCGAGTAGCTCGTCGATATTATCGAATTCATTATCTTTCTTTCTGAAGTTTTCTCCTTGAACTAATACATAATTAAAATTTTGTTTAACAAAATCATGTACTGTATCACTATAAGCTTGTTTTAATTGTTCTGGAGTATAATTAGAAGAAATAATAGTTGGTACATTATCATTATCTCTTTTTCTAAGAACAAATTCTAAAAGCTTAGTGTTGTACTCTTTACTGCCAGTTTCTGAGCCAATATTATCAATAATTAATAAATCCGATTTACTAATTATTCTAGACATTAGTTCCTTAGCTTTTAAATCACTTCTACCTTGATGCGATAATTGTACCAGTTCTTCATAAATCATAAACATTACTCTAAAATGCTTACCATGATCATCATTTACCAAAGCCGCAACTTCTCTTGCTACTAAAGATTCAAGTACTGACTTTCCTCTACCTTGTTGACCATAGATGTAAACACCTTTACCATCATAATAATAATTTTTAAAGTTAGATGCATATTCTTTTATTTTTTCAGTAGATTCTTTATTGTTATTAAGTCCTTCCCAATTCCAACTTTTATCCAAATATTTTCTTGGTATACCAGAAGCCGCTAAGTGAGCGTTTAACATTGCTTGTTCTTGGCAAGCGCACATAATAGCTTTCGATGAACCAACTTTATCTATAGATCCAGTACCTTTACATATTGAACAATTTTTTACCAATCTATTTTGCCATCTTTGTATTTCTAATTGATGCTCTTCTCTGGAAAAAATCATATTTTCACTCTTCCTTTAAGAATTATTTGAAATCATATCGTGGTGAAAAATGTTGTGTTGTTTCTGTAACCATAATTCAAATTTATTTTTTAGCTGTTTGTATTTATTTAATTGATCTTCATTGATTTTTCCAGAATTTATTGTGCTGTCCAAATAAGAAGTTCTATTAACCTCATTATACGCTTGTTCATATATTTCTTTATCTAATTCTAACCCAGTTCTCCATAACCACTCAAAACCAGTGAACTTTGTTGTAAATTTTTGTTCCATGAATATTTGTTTTGCCAACTTAATAGCCCCGTCTTTATGTTTCTCTTCAACTTTTCTAAGATTACATCTTCCACCAATTAGTTCATCTTTCAAAATATTTAAAAAATCTTGATCGAAAAACGAAGGATTGTTGTTAAAATTATTTGTCGTTTTAGAATTAGTGTTAACAACTACATTTTGTGGTTTCTTAGAAAGAGCATCATTTCTTTTTGAACCAATGAAATTTATTGTTATACAATTAGTATCAATCATATAATCAATTACTTTTTTAGTATCTTCATAATTCAATCCGCTATTCATGGTTTCTTGAATTTTTCTAACTTCTCTAGTGAAAGTTTGTAAATTAATTTCCATATTATGTCCATTGTAAAAATATTTCAATAAAAACGGAGCTGTTCCAGGGGTTTCAATTTGTTGCAAATATTCATTTTCCAACAAAGCCTCTGTAACACTTGAACTTAAAAATCTTACATCGTCATATCCTCTTCTTGTCATATAACGAAGAACAACTCGTACTTCTTCAGCACTAAGTGGTTGTTCTTTACTTGTTAACAGATTTTTAATTTGCTTGCTTTCTTTTCCCCAATTTGGACTTCTTTTGCCGGTTAAATCATAGAAAAACTTCAACAATCCTGGAGCAGTGTCTTCTGATGGTACTTTTTTAACTGATGGTATCATTTCAAAACCAGTTGCAGATTCACTATTTGTTTTTTGTTTCTTTGCTTTTGAAGAACCAGCATTATTTTCTTCGATATATGCTTGCTTTCTCGGTCTTGAACATCCATCAAAATAATCTTTTTTCCAATCCATAAAACATTCTTGGCAAGATATCTTACATTCACAAGGCACATCCATATAGCTTGTTTTAACTATTTGTTCTTCTATGACATTTTCAATTTCTAAAGATTCAAATGTATCTTTATTTTGTTCATACAACATCATTGTTATTTCGAAATCGGAAGTTCTCTTGTCCCTTCTGATTTTATTAAGAAGTAAATGTTTTGCATCACTTTGTTTAGATAAGTGCAAATTGAAAGAACGAGAAGTCTCACAAATTCTATCACATATTGGACAAATAAGTTGATCTTTATTCATCTTTAAATTTCCCACTCCTTTATTTTGAATAATCTCTGCTTTTATTTTTTCTTTTGAATTTAATTTAATATGATAAGAGCCATTTAGACTTTCTCTTACAATCATATCAGCTGATTCATAAGCTTTTATATATCTGTTCAATGTTGATTGACTACAACCAATCATTAAACCTCGTTCTCTTTCAGATATTATATAATCTGTCTCTTCAATTTCTTTTTTAAACATTAGTTGTTGATTTATCAAATTAATGAGAAACAAAGATGAACCTTTATAAATGGATTCTGCTTTCTTTAGTGCTTCTTTTAAAGTAAGAAGATCAGGTATCCATATTTTTTTAAGTAATTGTTGACAATGAAATTGAGAATCTAAATTTAGTTTTTCATTTAATTCATTAAACTTTTTTCTAAATTCTTCTTTTTTATCGATTTTTATTTCCGTTAGCAAAGTTTTCTCTACTGATTTAATGAAATCTATCAAATCGTTTTGATTATTAATGTTGTAGTTTTTAAGTTGAAACATTTTTAACTTTCCACGATAACTTTGATGGATTAAGCCAATATCAATTAGAACGCTTATTGCTCTATTAATTGTTCTTACATTGAAACCTGTGATTTTTGAGATAGTTCTTATCCCTATCCAACTTTTATTTTTTTGCCATTCAGGAGATTCCGGTTTATTGTTGATTGTTAAAGCTATTTGTATAAATGTAGAGGGAATTACTTCTCCATAAATCAAATTGCATTTTGGTAAAATTGCATATATGATGTATTTTGACATAGAGAACGATGGAGTTTTTAAACTCTCATCTATTTTTTGTTCATTACTCAATATGATCTCCCTTTCGAATATCAACAAGAATTCTTAATGTTTTATAGTATTCAAAAGCGTAGATCATTTTTAATGATTAGTCATTTCATTTTTAATATTAGAAGAATACAAAGCAAACATATCAAAATTACAAAAATATTGATATTATTTGTTTCACTGAGAATCTGTTATAATTGATAGTCTAATAAAACAGAGTACATACAGATGCGAAATGTAAAAACTTGTTTATTCACAAAATGCACAAGTCGTAGACTTGTCTATCTCTTCTTTTATCTTTATTTATTTAATATAATTATCTATATTTATAGATGCACTCTGTGAATCACTATATTTGTATATGATATCGATGCACTCTATGAATAGGTGAATTTTAACTAACTTTAAAACAGAGAGATATTCTGCAAGGTTATATGTAAATTTTCAAAAACTGCATATATTCATATTCTAATGTTAAATCTGTCATTAAATATTAATCAATTAATTTGGTTTTAAAATCAAAATACTTGACAGTTTTATAAAATAAAAAAGACCAGAGATTCTGGTCTTTTAGACTGTTTTTAATAAAAACCGATTTTAGATTTTTCTTTTTCGTGCCAATTGTTTTTAATTTGTTTTTCCCCAAGTTCATTTAGTGTTTTTACTAATTTCAATAAATCAACTTTATTATTGTAATGAAATTCCAAAGCGGCTGATGTAAAAAATTCATTCAACGCAGCCATTGAAAAATTCTTCATATGAGCAAGTACACTTCTAATTTCCTTTTCATCACTAACAAATTCTTTTAAACCCTTTTTAATCAAGTAATTGTATTTTGTTTCTTCATCCGGATCTTTGATTTCATATGTTCTATCAAATCTTCCAGCTCTATTCATCAATGCTGGATCAATTTTTTCCGGATAATTGGTAGTACCAATAAGAAAAATACCTTCATTCTTAGTTGTACCATCTAGTTTATTAAGAAAAGTTGATCTGCAACTATTAGGTAAAGAGTCAATGTCTTCAATAACTAGAAGAGCTGGAGAAAGTCTCATTACATTATTGAATACACTATCTAATGAATTACTGTTTGTATATTCATTAACTTGCCAATAAACTACTGGAGCATCTATTGTGTGGGAAATGGATTTTGATAATGTTGTTTTACCATTTCCTGGTCTGCCGTAAAGTAAAATTCCACGTCTATAAGGTATATTGAATTTTTTATAAAAATCGTTATCACTTCTAAAAAATGCATCGATAGAATGATATATTTCATCTTTTGTTTCTTTATCTAATAGTACATCTTCTCTACCAAATGATTTATCGATTTCAACGTGTTCTCTAACTGGACCATTAGAAGAGTCAGAAATAATTAAAATCTTATTATTAGAAAAAGATTTTCTATATTCATCTAAAAGATATTCAATAAAATTTTTAATATTGTCTTTAGATTTACTGTACATTACAGTATAATAGCTACCAACCATTCTACCTTGTATAGGTATCCGAGTTGTTCCGATTACAACTTCAAATCGTTTATCATATAAAATGTGATTTATTGATAATTCTTTGAGTTTTGGTTTTGGTTTTTGAGAATTTCCGTAAAAATTTATAGAGACATATCCATCTACGCATAAGTCATCAAATTTAGCTAATACTTCAAATTCACCTCGGCCAAAAACATCGTCTATGATTTTTTCAATTTCGTACATATCACAAACATACATTTTCGGATTTTCTCCAACTTTTTGTTTTGCTAATTCTGTGACGGGACGAATTAAATCTCCAATTTCTTTATAAATTGAACTTTGATTTTCCTCTTTAAATTTTTCAAAATCTATAGCATATTTTTGAATTTCCACATTACAACCTTCTTTCAATATTATTAGTACTCTTCTCTTTCTTTCATTACTTCTATTTCACGTTCCAAAGTTATTTTTGCCAACAAAGCTAAATCTTCGTAATCCTCATTTTGAGATCCACTTCCAGCTTGCACTGTCCAGAATTTTCTCGTATTACCCAAAATTCGTTCAGCCATGATCAAATCAACTAATGAATCAATCATTTTGTTTTTCTGATTTACCTCCAAAGTATGAAGTTTGTTTATGAAAGGATGCTTATAAGAATAATAATTGCCTTCCCCTATTCTCCAAAAGCTAGCAAATTTGTTTTTATATCCCACACCAGGAAGATCTTCATAATCAGAAAATAGATATTCGTTCTTTTCTAATTCTTTTTTATAAATTTGAGAAAATTTATGAGCATCGTTAATGTACAAATCAACTTTTTCTCTTTTTTGATCTTTAATTTTATCTAACACGCTTTCCAATACCATCATAAAACCAAGATTTTTATATACACCACGTTCAATATAATCATTTACCAATTCTTCAATATCTTTAGGGTTACCATCAAGACGTTGTCTTGCAAATTCTTCTTCATTGATTTCTATAGGATCAAATCGAGATGTTAAAACTGATTCGTTGAAATGTTTAAATACTTCATCACCATTTCTAGTGATATTTTCAATTCCACCGTAATCATTGTATTCTCCATATAAAGGTAAAGTAATCGGAGAAAATAAATCCGTTGGATATACTATTCCACCGCCTGTATTATCTCTTCTTGAATGGTATTTCAAAATAAACAAAACAATCTTATCGCCGTTTCTTATTGGTAGGTTAGTTAACCCGCAAGTGCCATTCCAGCATCCCATTTTATTTCCTCCTATAAAAATACTTGTTTTGTATTTATGAACTCTGAATCAATTATATGTTATTAAATAATAATTATTTAATAGAGTTTAAATAAAAAAGAGATGGTAAAAACCATCTCAATCTTGAAGTAACGCTGGATTAAAATATTTGATATCCCATTTTTCTTCTGTGAGATATAACTTCTCTCTAACTCTCGCATGTCTTCTTAACATAGGTGTAAAGTCTTGAAAATCAAAACAAATAGCTCTTTTCTTTTCTTCACCAGTAATAGGATCTTTAAATAATCTCAATACACGACCAATGCGTTGAAATGCTCTAGTAGAAGATTTTCCTCCACCTGCTAAAATTAAACAATCTAAACTCGGAACATCTAATCCTTCATCTGCAATAGTACTACCAATAAGAATCTTAACTCTCTTTTCTTTTGTAGCTTGAATTACTGCTTTACGACGAATTGGATCATCTTTACCAGAAAGAAATTCTATGTTTCTAACTCTGACTAATTGTTCTTTTCCAGTTTTTGGATTAGCAACTGTCATGGTAAAACTTTCTTCGGGAATTAATTCAAACAACATTTTTTGCAAAATTTCACCATGTGCAACATGCTGAATTAAAATTAATGTTGTCATTGATCTAGTAACTAACATTTTGTTTGCTATTTTTACAATAGCTTCATTTCGGTCTTTATTTTCTACAATTGCTTTCTTATAAACAGTGTGATATGTTTTACCTTGGAAAGCTTGCTTCATTGGAACAAAATAAATTGTAGCTGGTACTAAATAACCAAGATCAATCAATTTTGAAGCATTAATAGAATGTTCTGGTTTTCGTTTAGATAAGATAGCTTCAATCAAGAGATCATCTCCGCCGTCTCTCCACGGTGTCGCTGATACACCTATTCTGAAATAAGCATTATCTGCTTTTGTTGCGACTTCATTCATAGTGTTGGAAGGCAGGTGATGACACTCATCGAACATAATCATCTTTGCATCTTTTAGTAGTTCGTCTTCATTGACTGCAGATTGAACAGAACAAATAGTTATGTCTTTAATTACTTTCATACCGCCACCAATAATTCCTACTTCAACACCTAAGAATTTCTCAAACTCTTCTTTAATTTGAGATACAAGAGACATTTTATCAGCGAATACCATAACTGGTTTAACATTAAATTTGGCTATAATTCCAGCCATCATAAAAGTCTTGCCTGCTCCTGTTGCCGCCTGTAAACACTCTCTAGGTTCACAATTTTTCATGATTTTTTCTTGATATTTGCGAGCAGTTAATGGTATTTTTTTCCCACCGCCAATATCAATTTCTTTAACTAAAGAAAAATCTGCGTTTTCTTCAGGTCTAATTCTACTGTCGACAATGTCGTAATCAACTTGTGCTTCTTTAAGTATTCGCTCAACATATGGAATAAGACCGGCATAAGTTTTCTTTGTTTTGCGATTAAATAAGTGACGTTGTGTTACGTGATCTTGCCCAAATTCTTCAACGGCGAAAGATAATTCATTCCAAATTGCAAACTCAATATCTTTACTTGCACCAATAATTTTAGCATATACATTGTCTAAGATGATGTGAATTTTATTACTCACTTACAACCTCAGTAGATGATTTTGCCGGTGTTTGAAGTTCATTAATAACAAATTCCATCTCTGCTATGTTTTTAATAACTTGACGTTCCCAAGGATATGAAAGAATTTGATTTAAAATTTCAGTAAAACGTTCTTTAGAGTATTGTCTCCAATTATTATCGTTTCGCATATCAGCATCTTTAATGATACCTTTTTTTTCCCAAGAACGAATTGTTTGAGTTTTTCTTTTTGTTACTTCGGCTAAATCTTGAATGTTAAATACGTTTTTTGAAAGAATTTTTTCAAGTGGGGTTGTCATTAGTTGATTCACTCCTGAAATATATTTTAAATTTTATATAGGATATTCTTAAATATATATTATGTAAAAAATATATATTCTTTAACACTAAAAGCTTATTTTTGCAAAAAAAAGGAGAGTTTATCTCTCCTTACTATGAAATGTGTCTAGATATTTTTCTTTTAGTAACAAATATCGTTGCTCTTTGATGATTAAATTGATTGACTCTTGTATTTGATTTTACTATTTTTACTTCTTTTTGAGCAAAAATAGATTCAACAGCAGAAACAATTTTATCTCCAAGTTGCATAACTAAACTCAAGCGAGTATTTTGAAGAACGAAATATTCCATAAATCCGCCAACGTTTACGATACCAGTCATGTGAATATCACCAACTGGTGGTAATTGTTTATTTACTCCAGCTCCTGGTCTCAAAGGTCCATTTACAACCTGAATATAACCAACACTAGTAGATTGTCCAAGACAAGCATCAAAAGCAATAATAAATTTGTCTTTAGGTAAAATTGCAAGTGTATCTTCCAAATTAACCGCATGAACAGGATCAATTAATGTACCATAAACATTGTTATATCCTTTTTCTTTAAGTTTGGTTCCAACATAAGGTCCCAAACTATCACCAGTACTTCTATCGGTACCAATGCAAACAAAAATAACATCATCGATAGTTTTATCTGATGGAATAACTTTTTTAAGTCCAGAAATAATCTCTTGGAGGTCCATGGATTTTACCGAGTAATCTTTATTAATTGTCATTCTTCAAAACCTCTTTTCTCAATTTCTTTTATATAATAATTATATAAATAAATTATACTTTTTTAATCACTAAATAATAATTATTTTTTATTTTAATTGAGAATGAAACTTTACAATGTATGCGATTAACCACTCTTCTACTTCTTCAAAATTGTGATTTTGCAATACTGAAACTTTATTAGCTTCTTCAAAATCTATTAATAATTCATTTACATAAGAATGATATTCTCCAAATGTCTTATATTTTCCATGTTTTATAGCATATAATTCTGGTTCATAATTTCTACTATCAACAATGGTACCTGTTTTAATCAATTCTGTCATTATTTTCAAAACATGAACAATATCACAAGCTGTCAAAGTGTCATATCCATATTTAGTCATCATTGAAGAATTTTCAGGTAATGTTTTCTTTGGAACTGGTGGAAATTCTGTCATTTTGGTTATAGATGTGTTACGTTTCTCTTCCCATTCTTTTTTTAATTGTTCCCAATACAACATTCCTTTTAAATTTCCAGTAACATAATTTTTTGTTTTATGATAAGCTGTTTTGGTTGTGAAAAGAGTTTTCATTTTATCTTTAAATTCTTTTGCAAGTTCATGTTCAAAAATAATATGTTTATCAGAAGCATAAAGCAAGTCAATCGCTTTTGGATCGCAAGATCTAACTTTATTTACAAATTTATAAATACTATCAATTTTAGTATCTTCAAATTTGAATTCAGAAAATTCTCTCAATCCAGTAAACCAATCTTTATAAGGAATAACTACTCCCATAGCTTCTGATTTATTTTTGTTTCTAACAAGCCTATTAGAAACAATTGTTAATGCACTCTTATCAACCATTTCATATTCAAGTGGAAGAATGTTAAATGTGTTTCCCTTAAATACACCTGCATCTTTTTGTTTCCAAATTTGGTACCATTTGCGTTTGAGACCGTGAATTCTATCCGTTGCGTCAATAACCCATCTATTAATTTTATTAAAATCAGGATAGTCAGGTATTCTTGATTTCATCATGGCTTCTTCTAGTTGTCTATTAAGTTCTTCAGCATATTGAAGTATTTCTTCTAGAGTATATTTACCATATCTGATTTCTAACAATTCAGCTCTATTTGGTCTAAAAGTATATAATTGTCTATACGTCAAAATTTGAATACCCATTTGGAATAAACGTACAAGATGCATAGCGTGTTTTGTGTCATATCCATATTCGTCAATAATATCCTTGTGAGATCCATGATGAGTGCCGTTGTTTTTGCTATTTAAACGTTTAATTTGTGCAAAAGCATAGCTTCCAAATCTACCATAAGCATTTTTCGTAAGAAACTCATAACGCAAATCATATAATTCTTTGCCAATTTGATGTTCATATAAAATATGCTGTTTGTCTACAAATAGTTGTTCAACTACATTTGGATTACCTTCAAGCGCCAAAGATACGAATTTTTGTAAAGAAAAATATTCAATATCATCAATTTCTTTATTTTGAAAAACATCTACTTTGTGCAGACCAACAAGAAATTTTCTATGAGGTATAAAAATACCACGTTCATCGTAGTCAGAGCCACTACCTAAAATCTCTTTACCATTTTCATCTAACAATGGTTTTCTGTTCGTACCATAGCTATTTGATCCAGCTACTGTTCTTCTAATTATTTGACCAAAATCCTCTAATTTATTCGTCATAATATCACCTTTTCTGTTATACGATTTGTTATACAAATGTTTACTTAAATTCATTGATGTCATTGAGTATATTCTCAATTGAATTCAATAAATTTCTAATATCATTGTTTGATTCCGCAAAATTGTAGAGTCCGTGTTTTCTTGAAATATATTTATATAATGGAGTACTCATTAAAGCATAAAAAGAAAATCTTAAAGATTCGAATTTATTTTCTTTTTCTATCAACATGATATTCAATCTAAAATCATCATTGCCAATATTGATTGAAAATCTAAGATCTTTTTCCGTTTGATGTTTAGTAAAATCTACTTCTAAACCAACCAATAAGTTTAAAATTACTAAACTATCAATTTTTTCGTCAAATTCTTGAAGTGGAAATTTTATTTCTTCACGATCAATTTTTTCCCAACAATCAAGTCCAAGTCTTTTCAATGCGTACCTCCTAACATCACAAGATATATTTTTCAAAACATGTTGTATATTTATTATATTAAGTTCAAAGAAAATGTTAAATTAAAAGGTCGACAAATTGTCGACCTACATATTTACAACATTTCTTTTGCTTTAGCGAAGAATTCATTTAAAGCTACTTGAAACTGTTCCAATTCTTCAGCTGAATTTACTGCAAAGTTCATACCATTTTTAGTTGGGCCTTGATATTCACCAACGACTTGAAATTGTCGAACATTAACGTGTAAAGTGCCTTTAGTCTTATGTTCTTCAAGAACCAATCTCCACTCTTTCTTATCATCAATTGGATGACTCAATTCTACCAATTTACTAAAATTATCTTCCCATGCCACTATGACAACACCTCCTAATGATTATATTATTAGAAATTTATTGTTAAATTTTAACGAGAATTTCTGATTTTATTGAGACTCTATAGGAGATATAATTAAAGTCTTATCGTTTATTCGTATAGTAGGAGAATTATCACCTAATATCACAATTTTACATTTTGGAGGGGGTTAGAATGGAAGAAAGAGAAAAGTATGAGTTACTAACTAGAATGGCAACTATTGAAACAAAAGCAGAGGCCACCGAAAGATGGCAAGAACAGCAAGACGAAAGAATCGACAAAGTCGAAGATCAATTAGTTGACAAGATTCAAAGATTAGAAGAAAAATTTGATAAAATTATTGACAATGAAAGACAACTCTTAGAAACAATCAATAATACCGACGCCTCTCTGGATGGCAAAATCGATGAACGTTTCAACAAAATACAAATGTGGTTGTTAGGAACAGCAACAACTTTTGCTATTACACTATTAACATACGTGTTAGAACACGTCATCAAATAAGGAGGGTATTATTATGAAAAGAGCTAATTCAAAAAATAAAACAATCAGATTTTTTCTATTATCATTCATGTTAATTTGCATTTTTAGCGTAAGTACGATTTGGATAAACTTTGTTCAATTCAAATCTGCTTCGGAAAAAAATTCATATAGAGTATCTGAATTAATAACTATAGGAATAGGAGATAGATACAAAAGTGTTAATGAATTCATTACTTCTGTAGAACCTTTTGTTACTGATACCATGAAAAGTATTTTATCTTCTATGGAAGATAAAATCACAACAATGGGTGTTATTGACAATGATGCACTCGCTAAATTAAAAAAGCAATACAATATCAGCGACATTTATGTAATTGATAATCAGGGATTAGTTAAATATTCAACAGTTCAAGAAAGTATTGGATCAAATACTGCTGCATTATATAAAAATAGAACAGATATAGAATGGAGCACTATATTTAAAAATGTTCAACAAAACAAAGAAATTTATGTTGATAATTTCACACAATCTCCAACTTACCCTTATAATTTTACAAAGTTAGCGTATAAAGGAATTGGATATATTGATAATATCGGTTTTGTAGTACTTGAAATTGGCTTATCTATTGATGATATTAAAGATGCAAGTGTTAGCGATTTAGTAGCAAATTTAGAAAAAATTGATGAAAACAATGAAAATATATTAGAAGTAAAGTTTGAAAACAGTCCACCAAACACAAATGGTGATACTTATTTCAAAAATGAAAGTTATAAAATTGGAGACAAATATTACACAAAAATGAAGGCAGAAAATTTAGATGGTGGAACAAGCCAAATATCTGTTGTTACATCATTTCATGATGTAGATAAAGCGGTTTTATCTTCAATGTATAATGCAATCATTACTTCATTATTTATTGTTTTATTTACTATAATTATTTCGATTTTATTTAGTTATAGATTTTCTTTCCCAACTGAAAATAACTATCGTAAAGAAGCACTGGAAAAGACAATTGATGAATTGAAAAAAATGCAATAAATAAAAAAATGCTATCCTAAATGGATAGCATTTTTTTATTGTTTTTAATTTGATCGTTTTAAATTTTTTCCATTAATATCAGTATAAGCAGTTTCTTCATTTGATATGAAATAATTACCATTTGAAAGTTTTTCTTTAACAGTATAAATTGTCGTATTATCATATGGATGAGTTTTATAAATAACTCTATCTCCAACCTCAAAATTCTCTTCTTCTGCTTTTCTAATAAGTCGTTTCATGTATATCACCCATCTTAATATCTTCTTGCAATTATCATTGGGTTTCCATTGATTTTAAATAAATCACCAGATGTTGGTTTCATTATAGATGCATGAGTCTTAGTAGTCTTAATATCGCCAACTATTAATAATAAAATATTCCCTTGATCATCAATAACCAAACAAGCTGCGCCGATGTATTTATTAATAGCAGTTTTTGTATCTTGAATTGCTAAATTCATGTTGCTGAGTTCAGATGAAATAATAGCATCTTGATGATTTTGTCCAAAAAGTTTTGCTATAGTGAATTCTGTATCTAAAGAATCAACTAAATCATCATATTCATTGTTGAATACTAATTCAGTGAATTGATTTCTGAATACTAATTTTTTATTAGTTTCATAATTTTCACTATATCCAACTGGTAAAGACATTTGTTCTCCAACAAATTCAATACTTTCTCCTTCTAATAAGTATGAATAAGTTTGTCCACCTGGTAATCTATCAGCGGCATTGTTTATACTATTTTCCTTAATGTTTGTGACAACTGTTTTTCCCGATCCTAACGTTGTACAGAAAACTTTCCAATCAGTTAAACGTTTCAAACTTTTTTGAGAATTTTGTAGTAACGTTCCTTGATAAGGTACATAGTTATACCACACTGAAATTATATCAGTGGATCTTGGTTGATAAGTTACAAGCACGGGTATCTCAATGAAATGACCAGTTTGCGGTGTGCTTTCAAATGTTATATTAATTATTGGTGTACCTAAACCAGTAACTGTAGCATTAGCAAAATAATTGAATTGATCACCAGTTATGAACACCGAGGTTCCAAAATCAATCTTTTGATATGACAAATTATAACCCTCTAATTTCAATAGTGCCATAATTATACCACCAGAAGGATTCAATGCATTACTACCAGGAATTGCTCCTGAAGTTGAAAAAGTATAATTTCTAGTGTTACCAGTAGTTGGTATTCTTATAGTTGCAGCTCTCATTATATTTGAAATCGGAGTTTTTGAATAAGTTTCATATTCAAATGTATATCCTCCAAGAGCAACAGTAACTACAACACTTTGACTATAAGGTAATTCTTCTATTAAAGTTACTTCATATAATCCATCAATTGTTTTTGCTATTTTTGATAATGGTTTATCTACACTCTTAATACCAATAACTTCTCTTCCATATAACTGACCTGGAATAGTATATAAATTTGTACCATTACTCTGAATAGAATAATTTATCGTTCTAGCAAAAGCTGAAAAATTATCTCTATTAGAATTATAATCAAAACCAACATGTTTTTTCTCTATAGAACCATCGGAATTTACCAAAGTTATGCTTCTTTTACCCTCTGTGGTACTAGCAAAAGACATATCTTCGTTATTAATAGTGGCTTTTAATATTTTTGTTGGAATATTTTTAATACCATATCCACCCGGAACAACAATATTATGAACAACCCAAACGGTTTCTCCAGTAAATTTACTTGGAGATGTTAAATTAAAAGTAGCTGTATTGTTATTGAAATTTGACCAAGAACCAGTATAAGAACTTCCATCAGATGGATTAAAAACAGATAAAACCGTACCACTGTCTATGCTTAAACCATATGGGACCGTTAATACAAATGAAGTACCATTTACCGTTGTCACTATAGGAGTAACGATTTTTTGTTTATTATTGTTATTTTTAAAACCACTCAAAATTCCATTAAAAGAAGAATGAATATTTGCGTTACTACTGATAATATCATTTTCAAGTTGGATAAAACTATCTAAAGCTTTATTGTAAATAACAACTTCATCAATAACGGAACCAATGTACGTTGGAGAATAAGATTTAACGGTTTCTCCTTTTTTCCCTAATTTCACATGAGTTGGAGTTAAGATTGAAGGGCTATAAACATTCAAAGCTGCCAAATTGCCATTAATGTAAATTTTAGATTCATTACCATTGATTGAAGATAACCAAGTAAATCTAATATGACAAACCTCATTATTGTAAATTAAATTTTTATCTAAATAAGCTATAGTATTACTTGTCTGAGTTGCATCTTTACTGTAATTCAATTTTAAAATCAATTGCCCTTGATTTTTAGTTAATTCCATAATTGCAAATCCAGTCTCATCATTAATAGACATAATTGTTTGCGATATTTCTTGATCAGTACCATTCCAATAAGGTTTTAAATAGAAATCAACGCTTCCTTCATTTTTAGCAAAACTGTCTATTGGATATTGAACCGCAAAATTTCCGTCTAACGATAAACCATATCCCGAAGCTGCTAAATGGTAATTTGGATTTCCATCAGGCGTTCCATCCAAACCAAGTGTAGGAGTTAATGTTTGATTATTAAATTTAACATGAAAAATAGCATGATTATCGTAAGTAGAATCACTAATCGTTTCTATTGGCTTAACTCCAAATTGAGTTCTTATTAGATTTTCATTTTGATTTGTTCTTAAAGAACCATTTAATAATTTTTTAAGATTTTCGTTTAACATTTTATTTGTATTGATTTGACCTAAAGATATAGTTTTTCTAAAATCTTTTACATCCTTTGGATTAATCCAATTGTAAAATAAACCATCGGGTCTATCACTCAAGGTATTTTCATCAACATATTTTTTTGCACCATTTGGATTACTTGAAGAATATGCTAACTTATTTCTTCTCTTTATATTCATGATTGGTAACGCAAAAACATAGTTTTCCTGTACTCCAAGATCTGCATTTATAGTTATGTTTCCTGGCCGACCAGCAACGTATAAACCGTAATCATTATAAAATGGAGTATTTCTAAAACTAGAACTAGAAGCATTTATGAATAAATAATTAGAGTTAGTAACTGTTCTGTTATATGGTCCTTGGGCGTATATATCAGAGTAATCACTTACACTATTAAAACCAAATCCTTCTGGCCATTTTGTAAAATCTATACCACTTTTTACTCTAAATTTATATCTTAATCCAATTCTTCTTGAAGTTTCATCGCCAACTCGTCCATCTAAAATATTATTTGTTAAAGTTTCTCCATCAATATTTCCATTTTTAGTTAGAAGAGTTTTTGTAGTTAATTCTTCCATCCAAAGTTCCAAATAAACAAAATTATAATATAGTTGAGAACTATCTGGAGCGTCGCCTAGTCTAATTATAGTATAACCGTTTACACCATTAACTACATCTTTTCCGTCAACAATAGTAGAGTAACCATTTAAACTTAATCTAGCTGGAGCTATAGCTATTGAATTTTCTATCCCATTAGGGTTATATATGATTGAATCTCCAACAAAATCTTTTTTAACGAGCTCTAAAAAACCTGTAGGAGTATTTTGTCTAATAAAGTTCGTAACACGATCTTCAGATATTTTTTGCATTTCATTCAATTCTGATTCAAGAATTGGTTTATTTATTCCAAATTTTAATCTAGTAAAAGCAGCATCTGGATTATAATTTGTATCAAGTGTAAAATCGTTGTTTGCCATTCTACAATTCCTCCTTTTTCGAACACAATACAAGCATCTAAATGCTAAATAATATGTAGACTAATCAATATAATAGAAAACTCAAAACATAACTTTTTAAATTTAAAAATGTTTGATTTTTGAATAAAATTTATTAAGAGGTGATTATAAATGGCAAAAACAATGACTCAAGCACAAGAAAGAAAGTTGAAACTAATAGAACATTTAATCGATGTTGGTTGGAGAGCTAATTATGAATGGATTGAAAGTCGTCAAGGTGAAGAAGCAGATTTAGAACAACTTATAATTGGTAAATTAGGAAATGATTGTCATTTGGTTTCTGCGTGCGGAAGTTATACGTTGAGAATTAAATCCACTTATGCTACGTTTTGGCAAAAAGATCCTAAATGGATGAAATTGTTGAATTGTCCAATTAAAGATATTAAACTAATTGAAAATGGCGTTCAAGTTGGAATTGTTCATATTATTCTAGAACAATAGAAAAAAGCATTAAAAAACCGAAGTTCAAGAACTTCGGTTTTTTAATGCTTAACAAGCTAAGCATAGGCTGGAGTACGTATATACATATTCTTTAACTGCTAAAAGTTCAATCATAATACCATATTTCTTTTTAATTTCTTCAATAAGATCTTTAATCTCAATACCTTCACTAAGTATGTCTGCAATATATCTTTCATTATTAACATGAATAGTAATATCAATATCATATTCGGTATGAAATTTAAAATTTGCTAAACGAATACTTGGAAATCTTTCTTTTAAGTCTTTAAAAATAAGATCTTTTAATCTCATTCTAGTGTCCTCCTCTTATGTTTACGAGATTTTTAATATCATGAACTTTATCTAAATGTTTTTGCCAAACTTCGGGTCTATAAGCTGTTACTATTAACTTTTTTACTTTTTTATGTTGAAACAAATCACCAACTATTTCTTTTGCAATAATGGGATGAAGACTTGTTTCGATAGAATCAATAATCACAACAGAGGGTTTTTCTGCAAGCATTATTGTTCCAATAAAACTAATTATATTCAACATTCCAGATGTGATTCTTTTGTCATATGCATCTTCTATATCCCATGGTTGTATTTTAAAATCGTACCTTATATTAAACATTTCAAAAAAATCTTTATCAGCTAAACTCCACATAACTTCCAAGCTTTCAACTTGTTCTTTTGTTAAATTAAATTTTCTATCGCTTGGAAAATAAATTACATTTTCTCCTTGTTTTTCAAAGTAATCTTTTAACATTTCAAGTGATTTTGTTTTACCAGTGCCATTAAATCCATGAATAATAGATATTTCATTCTCTGTATCAAAAGTTAATGGATATTTATCAAATATATTCCCAATAAATTTTTTTGTCATTTTATCGACCATCCATTCATCTTTAACTGTATATATTTATTATATCACATTTCTTTCTCCTTGTATACTGTTTATAAAAAAGTATATATTACATACAATATTTAAGTATAACATAAAAGAGGGTGCGCACATGGAGGATTTCAATTTGAATAAAAAACACGAAGATATCTTAGACTATATAGAATCACAATTTATAATTCACATGCTAACTGGACAAGAGATTAAAAAGAAAACATCTAAAATAAACGAACAGACTCTTTTTGTAAGATATGATTTTTCAAGAGATACAGTTGTTCAATGTATTAAACTATTTTTTAAAAATTCAGAAGAATCAAAAGATTCTTTGCATATATCAATTGGTAATTTTGTTTGGAACGGACACGCTATGAGAAGAGAACTTTTACAAAATGGAATAAAACAATATAAAAAATCAGCGCATCAATATGGTCATCACTATAAATTTGATCTTATAGATGTTGATCAAATGGAAAAGATATTCACGATTTTTAAAAAATATCTCCCTAATTAAAATATATCAATCTACTTTTGATATTAAGAAATAAATTGATTTTTAAAGGAGATTTTATCAAATGTCAAGATTGAGAAAAATAATTGCGGATATTGATCCGACTAATGAAGATATGGGTTTAGATGAAGCGTATCAAGAAACGGTTGCCGCAATACAAAATATGCAAAATAGAGTTAATGAATGGTCGGTTAGAGATGTTATTAGAAAATTTACATCTTGGGGATTTTATGGTGGACAAGAACTTGCAAGTATTGATATTGAAAAATCAAAAGAAGTCCTTAATAAATTATCGCAATATGTGGAAGAAATTAAAAACGATGAATCTCTATTTGAAGTATATGATTTAATATACAAATACGCTATTTAGAAGGTATTCATCATGAAAAGATTAATAAAAAAACAAAATTCACTAAACAAAATATCTAGTTGGATTGGCACTCCCAGATTATATTTAGATGAAGGTCCAAATGCAGAATATGAGGCTGATTCAAGCACGACAACTTGTTTGCAACAAGGAGAAATAGATCTATCTGATATACTTGATTTACCAGGAAGAAATGGAGAAGTTAGAAAATGGGAAGAATGGACAAATCCCAAAGATGGAGTAACTTATAATTTCTTTGGTAAATACAGGGAAGAAAGATGGAATGAATTTTTAGAGGATATAAAACAGAATGGCATCACGAGTCCAATTCAAATCAGAGTTGAAAAAGATGGAACCACTACTATAAGTGAGGGAAATCATAGAAGAGAAGCTGCTATTCAATTAGGACTAACTTCTGTACCCGTTGAAATTCAATATATGGGAAATTCACAAAGACAAGTTTCTAGATTTGGACTTGGAGAAGGTAACTATACTGTTTTAAAACGTGGATGGCAAAATTAAAGAGCCTTAAAGGCTCTTTTTTATTTGTATTTTTCGTTGATTAAATCAATACTTTTATTAAAATCAATAAATGTAACATAATTATCTACTTCTTTTACGTTCATAGATAATAATAAATGAATAAGAATATCTATCTCATTTGCTAAATCATCTATATTACTATCTTTCTCTCTATATAAATATTTTTTAAGAGAAGGATATGATTTAGCGATTGAAGATTTAGTATAATGTTCTACGCCTTCCATCAAACCAAAAAATTGACCAAGTTGAAAAGCGAATGTTTTTAATACATCTTCTTTTGATCTAGATTTGCCGTAATCATTAATTGTTGTAAAATCAATAGATTCAATAATTTTAATTCTTTCATTCCAACTAAAATTTTTAAGAGCTTTTTTTACATCCGTTCTATATTGTGTTCTAGAACAATGAGAAAGTAAACATCTTACAACTCTAACAGCTTTAATAACAATATCTCTTTCGAGCTTTCTTGTAATTATATTTTCATAACTTTGAGGATGTAAATTGTATGTCGATAATAAACCATTATTGATTTCGTCTATAGTACCTTTGAAACAGTCTTTAACCACTCCATTTTTCACTACTACTATATTTCTATTTTCTTCTTCATTAGAACAAAATTTTTGACATTCAGTAAAAGTTGGCATTTCTTCAAATACATACAATACATCAACATCGAGAGAATCTTCTGAACCATGTATATACTTAATTTTTTTGTATTCTGTCATCGAACTCACCCGAAAAATCACTACGATAATTTATCGTCAATTTAGTATCTTTATCTAGTACCAATATTTTTTCGCCAAATTCTACAGCTTGTTCAAAATTGTGAATAAATTTAATTCTCAATTCATTGTCCACTATTTCTTTATACAAAATTATCGGATTTTCGTCTTCTGTTCTTATATCTATTAAAATATTTTTTTTAGACATTTTTTATCAACTCCTTCATTATTGTTGTGGCATCAACTAAATCATCAATATTTTTTAATTGTTCTATACAATCAGAACATATTCTAACTTTAATTGCATTACCTTCAATTTCATAAACTTTATCATAAGGATAGATTAAATCATAACCGCTTGCAGTTAGTTTTCCACGATTACAAAAATTACAGCTGCCTAAAGATCTTACATTACCGAATTTAGCTTCCATTTATTCACCTTCTCGCTTTACTATAAATTCTGTTGTTTGAATCATGATTTCATTTTTTTTTACATATGCAAAACCATCTTTGGTAAGTTCAATTTGCCCAATTGGAAAATTTCCGTACTTTTTCCATTTAGGTTCTTTTTTGAAAATATGAAGACGTTTATTACTAAATTTAGCTGTAAATTTTTTATCTTTAGTTATAAGATGAATCTCATATTCTCCAACTTTGCCGTATATTAATTTTTCAAGAGTAGCATTTTCATCATCAAAATTGTTTAAAAATTCATGATTTACTTCCCAACCATGTTCCAACATATGATCAGCAAGTGCTATCATTTTTTCTTTTACGGTTTGTTTTCTAGCCAATTCTTCATCTCCATTGTGTTAACACAATTATTTTAGGTTCTTTATCAAGATCGAAGTTTTCTTTTATCATTATTTTAACTGATTCGCTTAATTTCTTTATTTCTTTACTATCTAAATCATATTCATATATTTCTACGAAACCTTCAAATTCATCACCGGTAGCTAATACTTTACCAACAATAAGATATTCTCCATTCATACCATCCATCAAATAAATAAAATCGTCTTGTTTTTGAAAATTTTCAAACATATCTTCATTGAAATTATCATACCCAATATTTGCTCCCAAAATAACATAATCTTTACGTTGAGTACCCATGGTTACCTCCATAAATAATTATTATATAGATGATTATATTAAAAATGAGATAGAGTTTTAATCTATCTCATTAAATTATGTTTCTTGAGCTATTATCACTATATCTTTTAAATCTGATACTTGAAATGTTGATTCATTATATACTCCAAAATAATACCACTTATCTGTAGTTTGAGCAGCAAACAAATTTATAGTTATGTTTTCTTTATCTATTTTTAATATGTTCCCCTTTAATTTTTTTCCATCAGAGGAGAATTCTATAGTATCTTCAGTAGTTAAGTTCATTTTATTACACCTTTTCTATATTAATTTTTTAGCAATATTAAAAGCAATAACACATTTTTCTTTTAATTCATTTGAATTTTCAAATTCTTTAAAATAATGAACTTTAGAAGTTTGTTTTAAAAACTCAAAAACTCTAACTCCGTTTAGACCTATGTTTATATCTTCTAATAAGTCGACTTGAATTTCTTTTCTACCAGAAAATAAAATTTCATAAACAAATTGATCATCTCTTCCAAAGAGTTCATCATAACATGAACATTTTATTTCGTAATCCATCATTTTAGCACATAAATATAAATCTTCTAATTTTTTCTGTAAATACCGTGCAATATCTCTATTTTCAACAAATACGAATTTTTTATCTATCTGAATACATTGAGGATACATATTCCACCTCCTCTATCTTGTACATATATTATATTAAAAAGATGATTTTTTTTTATAAATAAAAAAAGAGTAAAATTTACTCTTTTTCTTTCTTTTGTGTAATTCGTACAGCGGAATGACCATTTGGTAAACCATGTGCTGCGAACAAATAACTTTCAATTGTTTTCTTTGCCGGTTTACCACATTTACGACAAGGAACTTCTTGCGTGCCCATCTTCACTAAATCATCATATTTTTCTCCACATTGTTCATCACTGCATTTAAAATTATAGTATGGCATATATTTTCCCCTTATTCATTTTCTTCAAATTCTTCCATGATACTATCACATAATTTTACATAAATAGGATGTGGTTCAAAGTCTTCACCATTATTGTATCTTTCATCAATAATATCTCGACATTGTTCACTGCACATGTATAAACCATGAATTTTATCTAACCAACACGTTTTTTTATTACAAATAAAGCATTTGTTTTTTTTCATCATTGGCATTTGGCCAGAAGGAAATTTTTGTGGTCCAGTTATGAACTGATTCAAAATTTCGATAGGTAATATTTTGTGCATTTCATAGACATCTATATTGTTATTTTTAGCGTATTCAAAGAATTTTTTTGGACTAACATTAACTCTTCTAATTTGATCTTTTTCGTTACGCAAATACTACACCCCTTTATACTTTATATATAAAGTAAGTTGAAATTTTAATTATCAATTTTAGCCTCTACAATATTTGATTTAAAATCATTTATAGCATCCATGAAATTTTTCATGTAATATATTTTGTATTCATCAAAATTTCTGTATACTTGGATTTTATACAAAAATCCCGTAAAATGAATAAAAAAACATATTTTACAACCATTAGCCATATGAATGTGACCATCGCAAGCACAACCTTTTCCGACATTAGTCCTTCCACAAAATCCATAATGATAAGATGAATTTAAAATTTCCAACATTGTAATTATAGCATCCATTTCTTCAGCAAATTCTTTTTCTATTTCAAATGGTAATTTAAAGTATGTATCACTATTGAAAAGTTGATAGATCATAATGGATTCCTCACTCTCTTATCATCTTGTTATAAATATATTATATCATATATTGTGTGTTTTGTAAACAAAATTTAAAAAGACTGATTTCTCAGTCTTTTTTTGTAAATTCATCAATTTTTTTATAATCTCTATACAACGCGCACTTTGTATAAGCTATAAGTTTGAAAATTCTTTCCGCTTTCTTACTTGCAGAAAAATCATCATAAGTTGTAAATTTGTAATTATCAACTATGCTTTTTTCTTCATAAAAATACATAATATATTTTTGCACTATGGTTAAACCATATAAATGAATTCTTGAACTATTTTTTCAAGCTGCTTTAAGCTATTTGTTCTTTTCTCCATATACGGGTCTTCCCAATTTTTTTTCTTAATAAGTAAAACGGTAAAAAATCCAACTTGTTCAACTTCATGTTCATAACTAATATCAAGAATATAATCTCCAACAGTGGCTCTCAACATATTTTCTTTTAAAGAATCTAATTGATCAAACAATGGTTTTTGTTTATCAATATTAAACTCATTGTATTTTACTTTGAAGTCGCCCCAGCTGATGTTTTCAAACATGTATAAAATTTCTCCCTTTGTAATTTAATTAATATGTTTTTTGTTTTCAAATTCTATTAATCGTTCTGTATATTCGCAAATTAATTTATTTTTTAAATATTCAAAGTTTTCTCTTTTTTGTAAACTTAAATTAGAATATTCAAAAGCTTTTTCAACTTCTTTTGCGTCAAGACAATCTTCGAATTCTCTCATAAAATCTAAAAAATCTTCCTTTAGTTTTTCTTCAAGTTGTTTTTCAAATTTAGAGTAATCTTTTTCAATGGTTGATTTATTTTTTCTTCTTTTATCATGCAATATTATATAAGCTTTGTTCCCATAATCAATTGTTAAATTATACTTATCACATAATTCTTTCAAAAAAGGCAACTTATTTTCTCCTTTCTGAAGTATTTGTATTAATACATATATATTATGTAAAATGAAAGAATAATTTTTAATCGATTGTAATTTCTTTTACATTTAAAACTTATTCTCTGATTGAATAATATTTTAAATCAAATTTTAAAATGAGGTGTAATTACATGGCGGGAGTAACTGACGAATATAAAAGACAAAAGCTTCAAAACTGGAGACCAACTTGGGACCCAGACAAAATAAATGATTGGTTTGGTCCGCAATTGGAGAAAATATACAGAAGAGTACAACAAGAGATTGTTAATGATATCGAACAAAGCTATATTGATTATAGAGTATTAAAAAAGAGCTAAAAAATTAGCTCTTTTTTAATGTTTAAATAGCTCGATATAGTAAGTCTACTATCCTCTTTAAATCGTATTTTGTAACTGTACCTTTTTCTCCTCCGATTTCACATAAACAATTAAAACCCGTAATTGAGCTCTTAAGGTCTAACCAACCAAAAGAAATCTTCTTAGATACTGGGGAAATAAAAAGTACAAATTCATATTTTTCAACGTGATTATCTATTGATATCATTGTTCTTGTATGTCTTTGAGATAGACTTATTTGTTTATCATTTAATTGAGCCATAGTAAAAAAAGCATCAATTATATCTTGAACTTCTTCAGCATCTTCAATAATAAATTCAATACCATCTATAAAAAAAGAATCTCCCACAAAGTCACCTCATTGTATTTTTTTATTAATAACGCTAATAACGTCATATACAACTTGAACACTATTTGATTTTATTGTCCAAATTTGTCCACTATCTTCTCTTTTCCACATCTTATGTTCAAGATATTCAGAATCTATTTCATAATTTCTTAGTTTATAATTAAACACAATACCATTTTTAAATTTATTTTTATTGATTGTTACAACAACACTCTCTTTACATAAATCAACAAATAATAAAAAATCATGTTCAAATTCGCCTTGAAGTTCAAATAATTTATAACCAATACTATTATTAAATTTAGTTGATCTAATTTTATATTTACGATGTGGCGAATATAAATTCAATGTTACTAAAAAAACATTCATAATATCTTCTACTTCCATTACGATTTTTTCATCAGTAAAGATAATTTTCAACCTCCAAAATGTTTGATCATTAATTTTCTAGAGCACACGCATCTATCGGTTCTATAAAGACAATCGTTTGTTGATTTACAATCTTTTTCCCAATATGACGCGTTATGATCTATTTCAATAAATCCCAATTTTTTAAATAAAAAATCAGAAGTAGCTTCACCAGAAGTTACAGGATGAATCCAAGATTCAACCATTACAGTAGCATTGTGAATATCTTTTATTTCAAATTTAATAAGATTTGTACCTATACCTAATCCTCTAAAGTTAGAATCAACCACGAGATAACCTAGTTTTAAAATGTTTGTTGATATTTTTCTCCATCTTCCTACAAATCCTACAATTAAGCCATTGTAAGTGGCAACCGAACCGTTACTTAAAAAACTATTTGAAAAAATTTTATCGTAATCTTGTGATGAATCATTCATATAAGAAATACATAAATTAAAAATGTACGGTATGTCTTCTTCGACTGCTGATCTACAAACTAAATGATTTGATATGTCTTCTTTATTGGTTTTCATTGATTATCACTTTTCTCTCTTTTTTATATGTATATTTTAATAAAAAAAGTAAAATGATTTAAATAAAAAAGAGAGAACCTAAGTTCTCTCAATCAAATTTTTATTCAATTCATCAAACAATTTCGATCTTAATAAATCAAAATCTAAACTATCTTTACTATAATATCTTGAACCCATAGATATGTTGTCATTCCAATAAATGAAAACAATAATGTTTAAATTATTATTGCCTAACAGATGAATTCTGGTAACTTTATCGTTTTTATCGTTAACTATGCTAATTCTTGCATTTATGTTTTTTGAAATGTTAGCATAATTACTCATATCTTTAAATATTTTTTCAAATTCTTCAACAATAATTTTATGTTTTTCTCCAGATTCTCCTTTGTGAAATTTCTTTTCGTACAGAGAAATCTTTATTTTATGATATAAAATGGAGAATGGGCTTACAATCATCATAGATAAAAATAATCCGATGTAAAAACCGGGAGTGAAAATTACCCAATGATTCATTTCAATAAATCTTTTTCTGTCTTTAAACAATGTGGGCAAACAACCAAATAACCAAAACAATAAACCAATTGGTAAAAATAAAATAGAAAAAAACCAACAAATAGGTGTGTTCCACCAAGTTAATAAATTTGAAGAACTAATCATTTTATCACTCTTTTCAAATATTAATAGTTAGTAAAACTTTTTCGTAGAGTAAACTATCATTTAAATCTTGAAAAAGTCTTGCCGCAGAATGTCCGACAGTTCCAGTAAAAATTTCATTGCTTTCGAAAATAATTTTAGCAGAGATTTCTTTGCTTAAATTTAATGTTTTAGGAATAATGATTCTATCAGTTGTTATGTTATAGCCTTTAAACGGTAATGTTTCTCCAACTTTCAAATCTACTATTCCTGAAATGAAAACAACAACTGGACCTTCTGGGCCACCGATTGGATCAGCAAACGCTTCATGAAACCAAATTTTTTCATCATTCAAATATAGTTCTTTTATGTTTTTTTCCAAAATTGATGTTCCCCTTTGATTTCTATTCATATTCATTATATAAATAATTGTATTATTTTTAATATAAAAAATCTATAGAGTAATATGTTATTATGAGGTGAAATTAATGAAAAGATTAATTAGAAAAGGTAAAGTACTTGAGTTACCGCCAATTAGTGAAGAAATAAAACTAACTGATGATCCATCATTTGAAAATCTTGATATGGATCTTTTATCAAGAACTGAAAATAGAGATGGACCCGTTCTTGTTGATATTAAAAACAATAAACTATATATTGGAAATTTAGGAGAAACTCACGCAGATCTTCAACTAAAATATTTCAATATACCATTAGACAGTAATGAAACTCGGATAGATATAGACGAATATGTCATTACGGGGATTTATTTAAAAAATTTTTTAGGGCACGAAACTATAATTTTACATGATCTAAATGGAACGGCTAGTGCAGTAGAAGTAATAGAACAACAAAAACCTGGAATTGTAGTATATGAAGAAGATTTTTGGGAAGAGACATTACTTAGAATAGCAAAAAGAAGTCGCTTAAAATAAAGCGACTTCTTTTTTATTTACCAAGTAACCCAACCATAAGTAAGATATTCATGTCTTACGGGATTATAGTATTCTTCATCTAAGATATTTCGTTTGAATTTTGTTCTAAATTTCTTTTGCCATGCAACGCGCGCCCATTTAGCTTCTTTAGCAGAACGCCATCTATCGCATTGTCTCCATTGATATAATTTCTCTATACGTATATCTTTGATTTCATCTAACTGTTTTTTCTCAATAAAAGTTTTTTCATAATGAATAAATTCATCAAATATTCTAGCTTGATCACAACAAAAATCGCAATTTTTAAGATCAAAATATTGACAATCACACATAATAATCCCCAGCATAATCCCGTAATATTTACTCAAAAGAGTAACAGATATTATGCTTAGAAATCAAACACATGAGGTTCTGTTTTCAATATTACCACCTACCCGCTATGATTATATATAAAAAATTTGTTTTAATTAACGATTTTCTTGATTGTAATTGCTTGATGCTTAAGACGATTTGCTATTTTTTCTTCACTAAAATAAGCTTTATATAATTCTTCATATTTTTCTTTTAAAGACAATGGTAAATGATAAAATTCAATAAACTCATTTGCAACCTGTTCATTTGTTAATATAGCTAATAAACATAATTTTTGATGTGGTTGAACATGTACACTGAATTTTTCTTCGTGATAAATTCCTGATTGATAACTTTTGATAAAATAAAAACCTTTCAAGTATTGAATAGCTCTCAACAACCCTTTTCCGTTGAGAGTCTTATGTCCTTCTGCTTGCATGATTTCAGGACTTATGTCCCTAATAACATCTCTATGATCCTGCAGCGCTCCATACATATGTTGAGACAATCCAAAACCAAACTCAGACGTCATTCTAATCGTTTTAAGCCACAAATAAGGTCTCGTGCTTAAATCATTAGCAATAATTTTTGTATCAACCGCTCTAATAACTTTGTTTTGCATATCATCAAAACAAACATTGTTACCAATAACTTGTTTTCCATCATACATAAGAGAATTAATGGTATAGTCAGCTTGTTTTGCTTTATTTAAAACATCATCAGTTGTACAAACTATCTCAACAAACATTTTTTCAGTTCTATGCATTTTAAAAGAAAACAAATCGTGACCACTTATGGTTTTTCTTCTTCCAGCTTTTTCTAAATTACCATATTTTGCTTCGATAATTTCAATTGGTATATTTGTTGCAATGTCAATATCGCTTGACGCTTTTCCCAAGTACAATCCTCTTAAATATCCTCCAAAAACAACAGACTTATCAATAGCGTTTAATTCAGATAACAGTTCTTTTACATCATCATGTATCGCATGTATCATAAAAATCCCCTTCCTATAAAATATTATACAATTGTATAATATTTGAATTAAAATTCAAATCTAGTGATTATATAATATATATATTGTTGTTATTTTTAAATCTTTTTGCTCATAATATATCTTACTTCTCCACTTTCTTCAAACGTCTCTATGACTTTGCAGCCTATTTTTTTATAAAGTTCCACAGCTCCAGTATTCATTAAACTAGCTTGCAATTGATAACTTTTATAATTATTGTGAGAAAGTTGTTTTTCAAAGTGATTTAATAATTTTTTACCATAGCCTTTACCTCTATAATTTTTTACAACAAAAATTTGAGCAAGAATAGCGATATCAATAGTATCAATATAACAATAAAATCCAACAATTTTGTTGTCTTCTAAAAGAACAAATGCTTGATCCGAATAGTTTATAAAGAAAGAAGCAACATCATCGTTAGACGGTAATGCTTCATGATTTTTGAAATTTGAGGTATATAATTCATATTGATAAGATAGTATCTCATTCAAATGTTCAAAAGAAAATGGCTTAATAATTAGGTTATTAGTGATCATAAAAATCCTCCCGTTTATTATATCAAATAAACTTATTCTATAAACATATTTTTAATTTACACAATATGTAATATAAAGTAAGTTTATGTCTGAATAAACTTACTTTATACTTATGATACCATTGTTTTGTGATTATCTTATAAAATCATCTTTTTAGATCATTTTCATCTATACCAAAAGAATCAAATAAAGATTGCGGTATTGATTTGTATTTTGAACTTTCTATCAACAAATTTCTGACAATTTCATAATCTTTATCGTTCTTAAAAGCAACTTCCGGAGAATCAAATTTTGGTTCATGTTCAACATATCCTTTGTTTGTAATAATAGCTGTTACTTCAATACTTTCTTTTTTCACAATTTTTCACCTTCTTGCTGAATGGTATTTTTCATTGCATCACAAAATTTAATCATTTTATTAATTTGTTTGTTGAATTCTGAAAATAAAATTTGTTTTCCAATTGATTCTTCATTTTCTTTTACATATACATATCCATTTAATTCATGGATTCCAAATTCCGGCCATAAAAGACAATACATACACAAATCATCTTCATTTTTTTCTTTATATATTTTATCGTACAAATTTTCATCTGCTAAATCTTCTTTAGTGATAACAACGTAATAATCTTCATTTTCTTCTTTTACTTTAAAAGAGGTTTTTTCAATGCATATCTTTGGTTCATATCTATCAATCCATGAACCATTTTTTATTTCTTCTCTAGTAATGTCTTTTAAGTTTTCAAAAGCATCATATAGATTCAAAAATACTCCAATTCTAAGTAAATTCACGCTCTTTTTCCTTCCTATTAAATATAAAAGACGTTTTTAAATTTTTCAGCTACTTTAAGATGGTTTTCTTCAGGGATAAATTCTTTAATGCTATTCCACAATTCTTCTGGTATTCCAGCGATACTATGGTTATTGTCACTTTCTAAATCATTACCGATTTGTTCAATAATTTCATCTGCTTCTTTCATTATTAATGAACCTCCCCCAAATGTTATAATATTATTATATAATAAAACATCGTCTGCGTAAACATAATTTTAAATAGTTATTTACAAATTTTCAAAAAATGATATAATATTAATATAGGAAGGAATAAGGAGGAACAAGATGTTTGATAAAAAAGCATACCAACGACAAGTAGCAGAAAAAACAGTTGAAATTGCAAAAAATGGAAGTTATAAAGCAAAAGGGAAAGACGTTTCGATTAAAGATGAGATGAACAAATCTATTTCCGGTTCAATTCTTTACACACCAAAGATGATTAGTGAAATGGATGTTATCACTACTGGTAATCATCAAACAATCATTGAAGTTCGAAATGAAACAACTTTAAATGCCGCTAAAAGACTTAAACAAAATGAAGGTTTTGATAAAATTATCGCTTTAAATTTTGCATCAGCTCGAAGTCCAGGTGGTGGTTTCTTAAGAGGAGCAACCGCACAAGAAGAAAGTTTGTCTTATTCTTCTGGATTATATCCTTGCATTGTTCAAATGAAAGAAATGTATGAGTACAATGAAAAACACAAGTCTGCATTGTATTCTGACTACACAATCTACAGTCCAGATGTTCCAGTATTTAGGGATGATAGTTTTAATTTTCTTGAAAAACCATACAATTGTTCTTTCATTACAATGCCAGCTCCAAATGCCGGAGTTTTAAAAGCAAGAGAACCACACAGAACAAATGAACTTGAAGAAACAATGAAACGCAGGATAGAAAAAACTCTAACAATAGCTATTAATAATGGATATGAAGCTATTGTTCTTGGAGCATTTGGTTGCGGAGTATTTCAAAATGATCCTTGGAAAGTAGCTAAATACTTTTCAGATTTCATTTACAAAGACAAAAGGTTTAAAGGACAATTTAAAAAAATCATATTCGCAGTATTCGATAAAGAAAGAAATACTCCAACACTTTCAGCATTTAGAAATGTTATCGGCGGAAAATAAAAAAGGAGCCAATTGGCTCCTTTTTTATTTTAATTTACAATTTCAACTCCATGTCTTATGCCCGTCGCATCTAAATAATAAATTTCATAATAAGAAAGTGTATAGTTCATACCTTCCCAAACTGCCCAGCCATAACAATGTTTTTTAGCTTCATTTTCAAAGGTCAAAGTATTAATGAACTGTCTTCTAGCTGATTCTTCATCCCCTTCATATCCTTCTTCTTTAAACCAAAACCGAAAATTTTTATCATTATCATAATCATCGGGATCATAACGGTTTTCAACTTTATTTAAAGTTTCAACCACTTCTTCTAAAAACTCAACTTTATCTTTTGGAAATGGGCCAACAATAAATGAATCATGATAATCTGCATCTCCCATATAACTTTTAACCTTTACATAAAATCCTTCTTTAAAACCTTGTTTGTTTTTATTTTCAATAATCTTAAATTTCATTATCATTTTCTCCAATCTCTTCAATTAATCTTTCGTCAATTCATCCGTAACAATTAATGTATCTAAATCGTATTTTGTAATATCTTCTTTCAATACTCCAACTTTAATCAATTTTAACATAAGATCATTGAAATCCATTTTTGATAAATCTTTTTTTTCAATCTTTTCATCCATTATCTTCACTAACCTCTTCAATTATTAATTTGATTTTTGTACCTTCATAGCGTTTAAATATATTTCGAATTGACTCGTAACCAATTTGTAAATCATAATTACGATTTCCACCCCAAGTAATCACCAATTCATCTATTACTTTGCCTTCATATGTTTCCATTTAGATTCTCCTTATCAAATTCATTAGTAATGATAGAAAAACTTTTCTTTAGTTTTAAATTTAAAATGAACTGAGCATTTACTTTAAATTCAATTTCAAGATTTTTATATTCTTCTTTATTTACTTTATTTGCTATATTATACAGATCTCTTAATTGATTTACTGTTAAATCTTTTTTTGCTAATTTCGATAAAGCAATATTTAATTTGTGTTCTTCCGTTCTACTTTCTACCATTTGTGTATATCTTTTCTTACTTTCCTCACTTCTTTTTTTCCCCCTACAAGAATCGCCTATTTTTTCTTTTGTATCTTTACTATGTTTTCTACCTTGAGCAGCTATTCTCATTTTCTCTTTAGTTTCCGAAGATCTTTTTTCTCCAATTTTAGCCTGACTAAATGCTTTAATGTGTTCTGAAGAAAGGGGCCTACCTTTCATGGTATTTCTAATTTTTTCTTTAACCTCATCAGTCATATCCACTCTACCCGCAGTTTCTGTAGCGTTGTATCCATTTCTATATGAATCTTTCAAATCAATCCAATATTGTTCTTTTTCAAATTGATCTTGTTCATCATTTAATTTTTCCAATATTATATATTCAAAATTTTCTTCCCCATATTTGTTCCATGCTCTTTGCAACTTACTTGAATGATGACAATTAGCACGCAATATTTTTAAATGAGTTTTCCATCTATTATCACCGTATTGTCTTGAACTCCCCACATACATTTTGCCATTAGTTTTGTTTTTAATTGCATATATTTTTTTCATGATTAATCCTTTGTCTGTGTTTAATATATTTATTATTTAGTGTATAATATAAAAAAGTAGAAAGATTTTTAATCTTTCTACTTTTTTATGCATAACATTATTAAACTGAATTTAAAATGTAAGTTTCCACGTGACAGTTAACCGGGCGTCTGAAGGTTTGTTCCACACGGCAAAAGTTTTGTAGTTAAACATAATTCCGCTATCTTTTACTGTTGTAGCGTTGCCACCAAAAATACCCATCTCTGTAAGAGCTCCAACAGCTTCATTTTCTTGGAAAGTCGTAACTATCTGAAGAATGTTGGTTGCTGTATTAGAAGCTGCGTTAGTTGATGGATCAACAAATGTCCAACTTGTAAATTGTTTTCTAAATATTTCATACTTCAATTTAGATTCAGTACCAGTTGCTAATGGTGGAGACATAACATTAAGATCTCCAGGGTTGTTAATTGGATCAGCAACAATTGTACCAACTGATAAATATTGTAAACCACTAGCAATAAAGTTACCAACATTTGAATTTATAGCACTACCAGGAGCCATTCTTTGAGCCATAAGATAACTGGCAGAAGCAACGATTGTGTTTTTAAACTCTATTTGATCAATTATTTCTGCATCGGAAGTAAGTGATTGAGTTTCACTATTCCATTCTCCGCCTTTGTGGAGAATTAATCCGATATATCCAACCGGCTTTTTATATTGGTCATCATTTTTCACGAGTAGAAACACCTCTCTTATAATTAAGATAAAACTACGAAAATCAATCTATTTCTATTAGAATATAGAAATAGATTGATAAATTATTTTAGCTTTTTTATTTGTTTTAAAATTAAATAGCTCTTTGTTCAACAACTGTTTTATTTCCATTTCCGTCAACAGTGAATAATTCTCCAGATGCGGAATCTGTAGGATGGAAGAAGTTTGATTCTTCATTTGTTCCCTGACTAATTTCTATTAATGTTCTGCTATCAATGCTTGTAACTGACAACGTGTTTGTAGCTTTATTAAGACCCAATCTTCTGCTATTAAGTCTAAAACCAAATTTCTGAGTTTTAAATGGAGTAACATCTTCAACTCCAACTTCAAGTATGTTTTTATCTTCTTGTGGTTTATTAAATGCATCAGTTAATGTTGGTTGAATCGCATCTAAGGAAACAGAGGTTTCTTTAGCTTTATCATATTTATCATCAAGAATAAATTCTAATTCTCGTCCAACGATATCAACTATTGTATTTTTGAATTGAATGTTTTCGTTATAGCCATATTCAACGTGAGAATTTGATATATCGACGCTTGATTTACTACTAGGCAATAAAATGTAATTTGGATCATTAAGTTTAGAATCAATATTATTGACTTGAAAACCATATTGAGTTGCAAGAGAATACTTATCAGAAAATCCAATGTCAAATACGCCAAATTCTTCTTTAAGTTTATCATATTTTTCACGGAATTCAACACCAAGTTCATTAGAATCGTCTCTAACTTCATTAAAAATCTCAAGTAATCTTATTCTGAATTCTTGATGAACATTGTCGTCCATGATATATAATGGACCTATTAAATCAGTTCCACCAATTTTTGAACCAGTAAAAGTAATAGACGTTTTAAATTGAGCTGGGTGAGATAAACTTTTCCATCCAAACTTATTCTCAGGATGAGAATTATCTGTCTCCATATAAACTTTATCTAAGTCTTTATAATATGGAGCAGATCTGGAGTTTTGTTCTAATTGTTCTGTGTAGGTTTTTGCTTCAGCTAAACTAATAGAATACAATCTTTCAGAGCCTGAAGAAGTAATTATTCCAAGATCGTTAACTACTTCAAAAGTTGCAATAGCCATGTTTCTGCAAGCATCTTCTTTCAACTTAGCTATTGCTTTTTCTGTCCATTCTTCATCAGTATAATCATTTTCATTACCATTCAACAGTACATATACTCTTATAAGTTCACTTTTAGTATTATTGATTATTCTACTTAATTGACTTGAAGTCATATTGCCAATATATTCAGCATAATGTTGTTCTAATAAATATTGATAATATTCTTTATCATAAACGCCACGTAATTCTGTAACAGCTAATTTTTTGAAATGTTCTTTTGTTAATACGGGTATAGAATCTTCAGTTGCATTAAGACTGTATGGACTACTAATAAAACTATTTACATAAGCTTGATAAAGTTCTTCAGTCTTAGTGATTAATTGAGCATCATAACCATCTGGAGAAACTCCATAATTTTGCATATATATTTCATAAGTAGCAGTTTCAATACTAACACTGTTATTTCTAGCATAATTAGAGATTTTTTCATTTAGATTCTGTGCAAGCCATCCATTTGTTACTTCTCCGATTGTTCTTTCTTCTATTGCTTTTGTTATTTGTATTATCTTTTTTTCTACACCGTAATAATGTCTAAAATCTTCTTCGCCTTTCAAGTTAACGACATATATACCAATGGTGTGAGCTGGTTTAATAATATTGATTATATAATTTGCATCATCAACTAAACTACTTGTATCTATGGTAGATTCGATTGGTTTTTCAATCTGTAGTAAAAAAGTGTATTTTGGATTATACCCATCATAAACCCCTGGATCAATTAAATCCTTATCTTTATATAATTCAAAAACTTTTACATCAAATTGAGTGAACAATTTAAATGCTTCAAGTAAGCTATCTTTGTTTGGACCTTTTAGCAAAGAACTCGTAACACCCGTGATAAGTGATTTATATTTATCTTCGGTCCAGTTCTCTCTTTTTTGTAATTTAGCATAAACACCAAAATTATTATATATCGAATCACCAGTAGCTGAACTAAGATAAGTATTATCTTTAATTTCATCTATAGAAATTCGGGCATCGGTTAATTCTTGAGTTACTGCTCTTAACAATTTATAAAAGTTAGTATCCATAACTTCTTTATTGTAAGATCCTGGAATATTAGATAACATATTTGCTAATATTTGCTCTAAATATCCTTGTCTTTTCTCTTCGTTACTCATTTTCCCCCTCCCCCTTTTTCTTTTAGACTATTGTTCCCGCCGGTAATACTTTAACATAAATATTAACTAATTCCATATATTCTTGTTGACTTAATCCAATTTGTTGTATTGGAGCAGCATCTTCTACAGAAATCAATACTTTCTCGGTGTTTACAGAATTGATACCTTCTAATGATTTTACAACATAAACTATATCAGATCTATCAACTTCTCCACCCATTGGTGTTTGATCGTTAATAAATGTTGATATCTGATTAATAACAGCTTTTCTTATGGCTTCATCTGTGTACCCAACATTAGGCACAACTTCCAATTTAACTTCAATTGGTATTCTTTTTGCTCCTTTTATTAAAACGTCAGCAGTTAAAACTCTTTTTGCTTCAATTTTTTCTTGAAGATCTGTTATGATAGTATTATAAGAATAAGTAATTGAAAGAGTTTCTCCCGCTCTCGGAACATTACTCTTCAAACTATTTGGCAACCATTTTATAGCATCTTTAGCGTTAACGCTATTTCCCACAGTACTATTATCTCTATAAACTAAAAAATCCGGGCTTCCATAAGTTCTCTCAAATAATTTACCGTCTTTTTGAACAAAATATCTTCCTCCAATATACGCGTTTGTGTCATTTGGTTTTGATAATATAAGTTGAATAGTACCATTGCTATAATAACCTCTATAAAAATCAACATCTGCTGGCAAAGTTGAATCTATCAATGGATTTATTAAACTAAAATCCGTAAGATAACTTACGTCGGTTAATTTTTTATCGTAATAAATAGTTCCATCGCTGTCTTTAATTGCTAAAAATCTTTTCAATTTAGCATTTAAAGAATTTGTAGCTTCCGCTTTTAACAAATCTTCTCCAGTTAAATTGGTTAAAGATACATCAGTAAACGCGGTATCCCAAACGATATCTTGAAAATATTTAGACGTACCTTTTTCAACCTTAAAATTAGATCCATTAATATAAGATCTTTCAATATATCCAGTTTCAGAAGAAGAATCGCTATAACGGCCAGTAATGCTTGAAACACTTATAACGGGTTGTCTTCTGAAAGGAATATCAGCATATGCTGTGTGACCAACGCTTTCAGTAATGTATTCATAGTCAACATCAAAATCAAACTGATCAGTTTCAGTTTGTTCAGCTCTGACATATATATCAACCATACCACCTTCGCCACCGTCTCTAGTCATCAAAGGATCTTTAGCACCTATAACTATAGCATCTTCAACGCCAGATTGACTTAATACAAACGATCTGTAACCATCTTTTGTTCCTATATTAGAACCGCTAATTACTAGCGACATTCTTAAGATTAAACTAGCGTCATCTTCGGCATCCGTTCCACCAGTAAATGAAAATGGATTTGTAACTCCAGAAACAATACTATCAACATTACTAGATATTTGAACTATAGTGCCTGCACTAGCATTATATTCTGAACCACTTTGTTGAGATACAGCTTCAATATCAACGTACCAATTTTCTGTAATGATGTCTTTTTGATATGTGCTGCGATTGCCAGCTAAGATTATAGCTGTGTCTGTTGTAATGTAGTATTTAGATCCATCAAGAGTTTTATTTAAAGTAGACACGATGGTTCCTCGTGGTATATTAACATCATACGTTGGTTCATCTGTGCCTATATAAAAACGTAATTTACCAGATGATTGAGTTGCTCCTTTTCTTTCAACGAAATAATTTTTTGCTAGTTTATCTAAATCAGAATCAGAAGCCGTTAATATTGATTGAGCTAATTCAATTAATTTGGCATTTCTATATAAAGTAGCTATTTCTTCCGCAACTGGGTCAATAAAAATATCACGAATGAAAGTACCTTCTTTTGTATCTGCTTCAGGTATAGTATCATGAATATAAGTAATTAAGTTGACCGCTATCTCACTTAGAGATTTCATTTCCATATTATTTCACCATCCTTTTTATACATTAACATTATAAGCAATAATTTCGCCAGCTTTGGATAAAACTTCTACATATACATTGTATCCTGTTGAGCTGTCTTCCTCTACAGTTATAGAACTTATTCCAACAATCATTTCTTCTGGCCTCATATTTCTTTTTAGTAATTGATTGTTTTCTTGAACACTTTTTAAATAATCTATCGCACTTCTCACAGACATTTCAACTTTAAATTTATCAGCAGGGCCTCGCTTTTTAGTGCCAATTCTCTTAGCAATATCGCATCCCCAATTTGGATGAAAAGCATTTCCTTCTTTATCCTCTAAAATTATTTTTATTAATTCTTGTAATAATTTCATTGAATTATCAGCTGTTACCGCTTGCCCTGAAGCGTCAAATGAAATATCAAAATAGAAATTTTTGCCATAACATTTAGTACAAGATCCTTCTTTTCCAACATAAGATCTAAAGATGGTTGAGTTACCTATCGGTCTTAATTTATCTAAAGCAATTGGACCTCTAAATTCAAATGTTAAATTAGTAACAGCTTGTCTAGTCATGTTTTTAAATATGCTATCTTCGATTTCTTGTTGATCTTCGTTTAATTCTCCAATTAAATTTTCAGAAGTATATCCTACATAGAAATTACACTTAATAACTTCATCAGTATCTGAATCAAATTGAGAAGCTGTAATATCTATGCTTTGTAATCCGCTTAGATAGATTTTTGTAACTTCACTTAGTGCAGTTTCTCCATCTGAGTTTGTCCAGCTATAACCAACATAATAAGTGCCAGGCAATAATAAAGAGTTTTCAGCGTCTCTAAGAATTAATACTGGAGCAACTGAAGGTCTTGGTAAACCTTTAACCTTTACTATATGCGTACATGCAACAAACATTTGTACATCATAACTCATTTTATTCACCTCTTAATTAAAGTGTAATTGATTACTTTTAAATACTATGTTCTTTTCTACGTCAACTAAAAAGTCACCGGTTGATTTTATGTTTACACTACTTGGACTGATAGATACTGTGCTTAATTTATCATCAACTCCAGAACTTAATGTAATTAACTCTGGTTTAATCTCAATTGTACTTGATGTCGTTCCATCATCGGTAGTTCTATATGCTAAAAGTTCAATCATTTCTTTTTTATCATTTGGGTTTTTAGGATCAATCCAGGCTTTTAATCTGAGTTTTAAACCAACAGCATACGGGGATTTTTCCCATTTATATTTGCGACCTGGGCTATCCAATACTGATACTGGTCTTAGTTGCCCTTTATTTACCCACGCTTTATGTTCTTGCTCATCGTGCATTTTCCAATGAGAAGTATTATTGCCAAATCCTTTAAGCATCATTTCTCCAAGTTCTAATGGAAAAACAACTTGATAATGAGACTGTAAAAACCCTAGCAATACTGGTATATTATGTTTTCTAAAGCCAACAATAACAACCGATCCAACTGGTGGCATATAATGTATTCCACACCAGTTATACGCTTCACTTGCCCACATCATAGGGTGTGTTAAGGTGATTGGTTCTCTATCTGAAGTTTCTCCATCTTGACCGTAATCTCCAAATTCTGTAGGGCGTATTATTCCACCTTCTTGTTCCAGCCATCTAACAGTAACATTACCCGTTGTCATATTAATAACATTATACGGATCTATTGGGTCAATTCTTGCTTCTTCCGTTCTTTTTATTGTAGGATTGTCAATAATGCCAATTCTAAGTCTCACTTCTCCATATTTATCTAATTTTCCATCATAAGCTGGCTTATTAAGCATATTTGAAATCATAGAACCTTGTATTAACCCACTAACACTAGCTCCAGCAATTTCGCCACTAGAATTAACTGAATTACTTGGATTTGAAGGTATACTGATATTTCCATCTGCCACTGCTAATCACCCACATTCAATTGTTATTAAGACATGTTTTAACTCTTCTATTTAAATAAATAGTAAGATTCTTATTTTTTATAATTGGAGTTTTAATTTAACAATAAAAAAGCTCTTATCTTATTAAGATAAGAGCTTTTTGTTATGGCATCTTAAGAACTTGACCAGGATATATTCGATCAGTTGTCATTTTGTTTATGCTCATTATTTCATTTACTTTTTTAGTGATACCAGTAGATCCGTATCTACCAGATGCAATTTTCCACAAGTTGTCTCCCTTTTTAACCGTATAAGTAGCATAAACAACTGGAGTCTTTGCTCCACCAGAACTAGAAGTAGCAGCCGTTGCTGTTTGTGCATCCTTTTCATAAAATGGTCTATAAAGATTTACACATTTATCATAAAGTGACGGCTGTTCTAATACTCTACCAGCTTTTAATGATAAAGACATGGTCGACACTCCAGATACTTGAATTGTTCTATCTATTTGGTCAACATAAAATATTGCTTGAGCATTTTGTTCGGAATTCATATCATCATTTCCTTGACGAATTTCTGGAAAAGGATGTTGGTCATAAAGATGAAATCTTATTGGGTCTCCTACTTTTATAGAAGATTCTTCTATCATTTGTAATTGTCCAGTATATCTGTTTGAAATAGATTTAACTATTAACATATTAGCATATAATTCAGCACCAGCTGCACCTCCTATTAAAGGAGACGTCACTGAAGGCGCAACTCTAACACCATATTTAGCTATTAATAAAGGATCACTGACAGCTCTTTTTACAGCACTTACAACTCCGCTCACTGATGGTCCAATATATGGTACTTCTGCAGTTACTTCTGCAGCTGTATATATTTGTTCATCAGAATCTCTAAAAGTAAATTGAATAATTTCCCATGGATATACTACTGGTATTTTGTCGTCTGTAATTGCAGATATAGAAGTATTATTTTGTTCGGATTCCACTTGTTTTTTAACTTGAACTTTTTCTGTATATTTTTCTGTTTTTGTTGCAGTACCGCTTTTCTTAATTATAAAGACTTGTCCAGGATAAATCCAGTGCGGGTCTTTGATTTTACTCTTATTATCTTGATATATTTGTGGCCATTTGGAAGCATTACCTAAATATGTTTTAGCGATAGCCCACAAAGTATCTCCTTTTTTTACCGTGTAAGTAATAGGGTTTTCAGTTGTTACGGTAACTTTTCTTGTTTTTTCAACATTTTTAGTTTCTACGACTGTTGTTGTTCCTGATTGGTGTAGAGCTCCCCCAACATCATAAAGATATGAAAAATTATAGCCGAGATTATTTTTTGGCAATCTATTAATTCCAACATTGTAACTTGGAATTTTCCAAACAATATTTCCTTCTTCATCTGCAAAGAATTCAAAATTCATAATGCTTGCAGCTTGTTGTGCGAATTCAGATCGCAACTTAAAGTCACCTGCAAACAACTCAGCAACATTATCTCTAAATTGAATAGCGAAAGGAGTTCGTTCCGTTGGTTCAATTCTTGTTTTTAATTTTGAATGTGGTATTCCAGATTCAATGCATAATTGTTTAATTATGTCATCAGCTCTCTTTCCGGCGAACATATTGGTAAATATAAATGAAGTACCAGATGATAAGGGTAATAAACTATCCGGATCAACCCCGTTATATCTGTAATCGTCCTCTATAATCCAAAATCCATTTCCATCCAATCTTGAACCTGGAACAACAACTCTCATATCAAGAGCAGGTCTATTTGCAATACGAGATATTTCCATTAATTTTAAATGATCTTTAACCTCAATTGTTATAATTGAACCGCCAGTGCCTGCAGTATAATTTTTCGTTACTGCTCCAACATAACCAAAAAATATTTGAGAAAATTTATAACTACCATCAGTATTCTTTTCTCTTTTAGATTTACCAAATATATATACTTCATCCATTGGCTCAAAATCACACTTTTCCGCTAATGCCCAACCATACTTTTGTTCCCTAACTTTCATCAAGTTGCCATAGTCAACATATGCACCATTAGGGTCACTAGGATCTTTGAATTTTCTCCACGATCCATTGCCGCCTTCATTGTCTATATTATTCCATCCATATAGAATTTCATCGAAATTTTCCCAATCTCTTTTATTTACATCGCTTTTATCAGCAACTATTACTCTTTCTCCGCCTTTCATAGTAATACTAGCCGATCCTTTTCCATAAACAGAAGTAGAAGTTCTCAAAGAAATAAAATTATTTATTTGAAAAACCTTAATATAGTTTTCATTGTTGTTTTGATTGACTGCATAATATAATTTTTTTCTAATCAATACAGTATAATCTTGTTTAAAATCAACAACTACCATCTTATTTGGATCATGCTGAAGATTGTCTAATTGTTGAAGAGTTCCCTCTTGGTATCTATTTTCATATTCAAACTGATAACCAGCCATAGTTACACCTCTTTCACTAAAAAATAATTAATTATGGAGCAATTTTAATTTTATTTTATAAACTAGCACCTATAACTTGTTTCTCAATCGTTATGCGCATTTCATATCTAATTAACAATTGATTTGTTGCGTCTCTAGAATAAGAAAATTGATCAAAGTGTCCAACATAAACTCTATTTTCGTAATAAATTATTATTCTTCTTGGTTTCCATTCATCTGTGAAATCATCCATAATATCAGTTAAAGCGTTTGTTCTTAATTCTTCGGCATATTTTTTTTCTTTTTCTTCATATGCAGCGACTTCTTGCATAACTTTATTTAAAGCTGCCATTCTGTCAGCAGTAATAGCTGCCAATTGCGCGGTTACATCTTCAGCATAAGCAATTGGAGAATCATTAGACATGCTTGCTATTAATTCTGCTGCAGCAGTACTATTCGCAAATGAATTTGTCAAACTTAATATTTCAGTAGCGTTACTACTATAATATATAGCATCTTGGTAAGCTAATGCTGTAATGATGGAATTATCTATACCAGCTATTTTTCTATATTCAGATAAAGCGTAATTTTTGTATTCATCGGTAGTTGGTTTTACCTTTTTGCTTGATACCCAAGAAGTTAATGTGTCTTTTACTTTATTTATAGCATCCAAAGTACCTTGAGCACGTAAAACGCTTTGATAAGTACTTAATAATGTACTGGTAAGTTGTCTCACATCATTAATTTTTAGATTAATGTTTTCTGAACCTATCTTTCCTTGAGTAACATATTTAGCTAATTCATTAGAGTTACCAACAGGAAATCCATTTTTTTCTCTAAGTGCTTCATTTCTCTTCGTTATTTCTGACAGATTTACAGTTTTACCCGTAGTTGGATCTTTAACTGTTGTAGAAGCTGAATTCCAATCTAATTTATTTTGAACATATTTTTTTGCAGCTTCTATCCAACGCGTTTTTAAATTAACTAATTCAGCATAAGTATAACTTCCATCTTCAAAATTCATATCAAATTTCCATTTTTTTCTTATAGACACAGCTTCATCATGTTTTTCTTTTATTTCTGCTCTAATTGCTGCGTCTCTTTTAGCCGTTGGTTTTGTAGCTAATTCAACATACAATTGATCGACTTTAAGTTTAATAGCCAAATACACATCCCATTTACTTGCGTAAGCTTGAACCATTTGTTGAGATTCTGCAGCTGAAGTTGTATCTTTGCCAGATCCATCTGGAAAATAATATTGTTTTCTTAATTGTTCATTTTCTTCTTGCAAGTTTCTCATCACTACATTTCCAGCAGATGAATTTTCAATAAGTCTTTGATTAGCTACATATTCTTGCCATTCGGATTGAAGAACATAAGACTTTGAAACATATGATTTTAAATCACTTATATATTTTTGTGAATTTGAATTTGCAGCACTATTCATAACATCAACAGTACTATTTATATTAACATCGCTTAGTAATACAGCACTATCTTGCGTTCTTAAAGTATCACTAATATATTTTGAAGGACCAAATTCTTGATATCTCAAAAGAGTACCAGAAGCATGATAAATGTTTTCAAGAACTTCAATACCTTTCATTCCTGATAATCCAGTGGTTCCAGAAAGAGACATAACGGGATGATCATCACCCCAGTGGTGATAAAATATTCCACCGCGAGTATACTGTTTACCTTTAACTTTTTGTTGAGCCATAGATAATTTATCTGGATTAATATACATAGTAACAGAAACCCATTTTTCTGGATTTTTACTTTGTAAGTATTCAAAAATCATAAGTTGTCTATCTTTTAATTTCATGTACATATCAGCTCTTTTTTGAGCCTCATAATAAGTGTTTCTTGAATCATTATTTTGGTATTGTTCTTCGGTGTCGCTTCTTTGTCCCATGTTTCTACTAATCATACCAACTATCATATTACTATTTACAAAAGGCGTTAATCCCATTAATATTCACCTCATTTTATAAAAGTAATAGGATAGATAATCTATCCTATTACTTTGTGCTTTTTGCTGTAGCATTAATTGCATTCCATATTTCCGATGTTTGAGTTTGCATATCACTGCTATATTGTTGTTTTACTTCCGCTAACGCTGCATTAAAAGCAGTTGTGAAATGTTTACTCAATATACTTTGGAAATTAGGATTATTCGTAGGATCGCTAAAGTCAACTTTAAGACTAACATCTAAATTTTTTCTAGCTGTTTGTTGGAAGGTCTGCATATTAACACCTTGGTCATTATACTCCAATCCTTTACTGTTAAGTTTCTTATACATATCAAATACATATTGAGAATTTTTCATATTATCTTTGATATTAATACCAGCATACGGATCGTTTTGAGCAATATTAGTTGTAACCGCAGAATAACCAACCGTTTTTGTAGAACTGTTATTAGCAGCTCCAGCAGTTTTAACCGCGTCTGTATTTGTATCAGTTGTTTTTGTATTATCTCCGGTAGATTTAGTATTTTCTTCAATTGCTTTTTTAGAGTTATCATCTAAAGTAACAATTGCTTTAGTTTTAGAATCCAACCAAGGTGTGTTATGACCGCCAGATGATGCAGACATTGTTTTCAATAGTTGTTCCGGGTCAATATATTGACCATCCTCTTTAACTTTAAGGTCTAAATGTGCTCCACTAGATTTACCAGTACTGCCAATTTGACCAAGAACAGAACCAGCAACAACCGAATCTCCAATTTTAAGTGTAGGATCGTTTTGCATGTGATTGTAAGCATATTCTCTTCCATCACTACCCATTACAACAACCCCATTGCCAGATCCAGTGGTTTTGCCTTTTTGTCCAGTTGTTACTTTGGTAACTTTGCCGTCAACAATACTATAAATATTGTCTCCCAAATCAGAATCTCCAGGTTTGCTTAAATCTATACCATTATGACCAGATGCGTGCCAACCATCATTTAATCCTACACCAGGAGAGAATGGTGTAGTAATACCATAATTTGTTAAATAATAACTAGCAATATCACCGTTACCATTTATTTTGGCTTGTGATGGAAGAGCACTTGGAGCTCCGGACCAAATTTTAGCTATATTTTCATCCCATTCTGGGTTAGTAGCATATTCATGAGTACCATTATTATTTCTCATTGAATCTAAAGTATTTTGTCCAGCATTTGCGTAATTTTTAGATATCCATTTAGCACCTTCTACTATGCCGGCTTTTTGTCCATCAAATCCATAAGCAGATAATAATGGAGAACTATCAAAAGCACCAATTCCATAATAGTTATTTTTTGTTTTAGCTATATTACTTGTGCCCCATCCAGTTTCTTCTGCAGCATGTGCAATTAAATATTCAGCGTTTAGACCAGATTCTTCTTGAGCGTCTAAGAAATATTGAGCTTTACCAACTAAAGGTGATCCAAACGGAGCTTTCTTTTGAATCCATTCGTTCAATTGATCAACAGTGAGAGAAGTTTCTCCTCTAATATCCATGTTTTTATATTGATCAACTGATCCTCCACCACCCCACGAAGAACCACCGGATGATTGAGTTGTTGAAGTCATAGCTCCAATAGCTTTTACAGCGTCTGCAACTCCAAGATTAATGTCTTCTAGTTTATTCCAAATATTTTTAATGTTGTCTCCAAGAAAACTCTGTAAAGAAGTTAGCGCAGAAATTTGTTCTTTGTTTCTTTCACCTGAAGAAACTTCTGCAGCTTTCATGAGATCGCTATTTGTTTTAATAGCTTCTTCGTTTTGAGCTTTTTTAGTTTCTTCTGATTCTTTTTGCATTTCTGCATCTTGTTTTAACGCTTCACGCTGAGTCTTGTTACCAAGACCTTCTTCTTGTTTTTTATTCGTAGCGTCTGCAAGTTTGTCTTTTTCTTCATCGGTTATAGGAGTTGTACCAATAGATGAAGCTGTACCAGCAACGGTTGCTTTATCATACGTTTTATCTACATATTCTTCATTTGATAAAATATCTGCTTTTTTGTAATTCTGTTCCATGTTCTTAGTTATCCAAGCAGCTTTACCACCCTTGAAGTTTGCATTCTTATCATAAGTTAATAAGAATTTAGCAAATTCTTCTTCAGAAATACCAGATTTTTTCAAGAAACTATCGCTGTCTTTATCTGACAACCCAGCTGCATCATTAAAACTATCAACAACTTGACTCCAAGATTTGAATTTAGATGGCAATTGAACAGAAGATTCTGTAGTGCTCTTTGTATTTAAAAGACTGTTTGTTGTACTTAGAAGACTACTTGATTGATTTTTAAAACCACTACCGCTATTTGGAATAAGCAATGCATCGTCAATACTTTTAGACTGAGTTTTTGCATATTCTTTATACTGGTCGATTAAACCGCCAGTGCTGTTATATATAGCGTTAGTTCTTCTAGTATTATTAATTTCATTTGTTGCATAAGCCGCAGGATCATCAACTGAACCAGCTAAGCTTGGATCACTACCTGCAGCGTAAGCTTTAAGCCAAGAATTTCTTTCTTCTTCTGATTTCATATTTTCTTTGAGAGAAGAAGAATATAGACCATATGCCGCTACAGCTTTTTCTTGATTTTCAAAGCTTGTTCCAAGATCGGAAAGTTGTGATCTAATAGTCTCTATCTTATTTGAATCATCAAGAGTAGTTTTTCCATTAGCTCCAATAATTCCACTGGCTTTAATTGCAGCCGCTAAAGCAGCCGCTATTTTTTCTGGCTGAGTTTCTGTAATACCATATAAATCTTTTAGAGAATCAACAGTGAGACCAGTTTTTTCTTTTGTTATTGTTAAAATATTTTGAGCAGCTTCAGTGTCTTTAATATAGTTGGAATGGTATTTTTCAAAATCTTTTTGGTATGTTCCAGTTATCAAAGCCACATTTAAACCATTTTCAAGTTGTTGCGAATTTAAATCTTTAATATCATCATTTGTAATATTTAACTTAAACAACTGATCTGCTTGTTCTTTTGCATCTTTGTCACTTAATCCGGACATTTTTGCATCAGAGTATGCTGATGCCCAAGTATCTTTTTTTTCTTGAGACATTCCCATTAAAAACTTGCTATTTTCAACAATAGCTTTTGCTGCATATGCAGCCTGAGTTTCGCCAAATCCAGCGTTTGAATTTCTTTCTAAAAATGCTTGAGCTTCATTATATATTGGACTTTGTTCTTGCTTTTGCGCTACTGCATCATCTTTTCCACGACCAAATAAATCCATGATATTGTCGCCAAATTTATCAGCAGCCCAACCTCCAGCAACACCACCAATCAAACCGCCAACTACTGGTATAGGTATTAAAGTTTGACCAATTGCAGCTCCAGCAACAGTACCTGCAGTATTTATAGCCGCGTTACCAACTATATTAGCTGTTTCTTTACCAGAGTCTTTAATTCCATAAATTTCATTTAACTTATCTGCATCATATAAATCTTTTGCGGCAAAACCAGCATTAACTAAAGCGGTTATAGGCAATGCACCTTTAGCTTCTTTAAGCATAGTCTTACCCATAGTTTTACCAAATGCACTTGAACCCATACCTAAATCTTTAAGTAATGATGGTTTTATATGCGTAGTGCTTCTTGCTGGTAAATTTGATGCTTTGAAATTAGGATGAGTATCTATCCCCACCACTTTACTTGTCACACTTCTTGCGGATTTTTCAGCATCTCTTACCGCAGTTTCTGCTATTCCTTTAGTTGATGAACCAGTTGTTATTTTACCAGTACCGGAAGTTGTTTTTGGAACTTCAGCAGCTCCACGTCCTGTAGTTTTTGGAACAGATTCCACAACTGTAGGGGTTGCTTTCGCTCTTACTCTTTTAAGAACGTTTGCTCCAGCAGCAGTCGCTAAAACCCCACCACCGATAATTGCACCAGTCATATCTGCGTTTTGATTTATAATTGCGTGTTCTATTCCATTATTATTACTACTTATACTTCCAACACTTCCAGATGATTCAAATTTACCACCTAACAATTGATAAATTCCAATTAAAGTTTGGTTAATATCATCTAGTTGAGTTAAACTATCTCCACTGGCTAACTTTGCAGCAGCTGTGCCTTCTTCTAACGCTGCACCCGATGCCTTATCTCCATTGAAATAATCCCAAATACCTACACCAGCAGCAATTCCTGCAGTAGCTAAACCTATTTTTCCACCTTTTGTTTTCGCAAGACTTTTTAATATACCACTTTTTGCTGCTCCTCTTTCTACATCATCAATTAAACCAGATCCCGCTCTTCCGGCAGCTCTTGATTCAGCACTGGCAGCTGCTTTGCCACCCTTACCAGTTAGTGTCTTAATGGTTTTTCCAATAACTTTTTTGCCGACAACTCCACCAGCAATACCACCAACAAGACCAACGCCTAAAGCTCCAATTCCAAACATAGATGACATATCCATATTTGTAAATTTGTTGATAAATGCTAATAAACCATCCATAGCATCTTCAAATTTATCAAATAGTCCGTCTAACATGTCTCCGTACTTGTGAACTTGAGATTCAAAATTAGTTAATTCATCGAGAAAATCTCTATGGTTACCAACCATATCTTTTAATTCTTCGTTATAAGCATTTAAAGTTTTATCTATACCAGAGAGTTGTTCGGCGGCTTCACTCAATTGGCCCAATACACCACCAATTTGAGTTGTGTCGTCACCTTGTCCAGCTTTACTCAAATCGCCAGTAAAATATTCTTTAGCGTTTTCTTCGGTGATTCCATCTGTTCCTGCTTTTTTATCTAAATCTTTAAATAGATTTGTTAAGTATTCTGGATCATCTGCGTGATTTAAAAATTTAGCAACGTCTCTTGGATCAGTGATACCGTTGTTTTCTAACACTTTGGCCATACCAATTTGTCCAGCAGATCCGCCTAAACCAGACATCATTTGATAATTGTTTGTGAGAATTTGAGCTTTTTGTTCAGCAACTCCGTCTTTCATAGTACCATCATCATTATAACCATACTTTAAATTAACAACTGATTCAAATGGATCCATACCCATCATACCAGCACCATAAGCTAACCAACCTTCATTGCCACCAACTAATGCGTTTCCAATATTACCTGCAAATCTAGAAGCCTCGTTACTCGTCATACCGCCTTGGAACATTAAGTTGCCAATTATATTACCAGCAGCATCAGCTTCCATACCGGTTTGTCTATATTGAGATGCTAAAGCGGTAACGGCTTTCAAATGATCTTCAAAAGGAACGCCTAAAGATTGAGCAGTTTGTGCAATCTTAGCAAGTTGAAATTCAGTTTCTTTAACGCTCAAGCCTAAATCTTTATAATAGGTTGTAATTGATTGCATAGTCGTTCCTTCAGAAACTCCCATACCTTTCATAACTGTGGCAGTACTTGTAAGATCTCTCATATCTTGAGAAGATTCATCTTTATCTTCTCCATAATGACCTCGAACTTGGTTAACTAAAGTACTATATGTTTTTAAATAATCTTCTTGTTGAATCCTACCATTAGTGGCATGTTGGTATTCTTTACCTTCCTCAAGAACATCTCTTACATTTTGAAAATCAGTTCCATAACCACCTAAATTTTCAGCCTGACGAGCGTCAGCTAATAATCTACCTTGATTTTGATATATATCTGTTATTCCACCTGCCAAACCACCAAGACTTAAAGCGGAACTTGCTAATCCTCCAAGACCAATTAGACTTGCGCCACTTTTCAACGCTCCAGTAATACCACTAATTCCCGAAGTTATTGGACTCATAATAGAGCCAACTTTATTTGACATTCTTTCCCATGGTTGATTTTCCATGTTTTTAAACATTTCATTGAAATTTCTGTTTGTAGTAATAAGTTCTTCATTAAATTCATCTAAACCAAAAACTTTATTAAGTTTATATTGATCTGTCATTGAATTCTTAACTGTTTCTTGTAAACTTTTTACTTGTTGTCTAACACCTTTAAACTCTTCTGGTGAATTCTTAAGATCGTGTTCTCCAACAGAAACTCCACCAACGAGAACTGAATTTGCTTGTTGCATTTGCTGTCTTGCGTGATTCATTTGACGAAGATAGCCTTCAGCTCTTTGAGGATCGTACTTATTGCTTCCTTTATTGTTATACTCTTTAAATTTTGACTCGGCTGCATTCATATCTTGAAGATACGTTTTAAAATCTTTTAAAGCGTCTTTTAAAGTGTTAACTTCTTCATTTGATATTTTGTGACCAGGAGTATCTTGCCAAGCAGCGCCAGACATATTGTTGAGTTCTAAACGAGCTAATAAACGTTCAATTTGTTCAAAATTTCTAGCATTATAACCACTAGGGATACCACTTGATGATCCAGGGTTTAAGGGATTTCCACCATGATTATTGTTAGATGGTGTTGGTGGTAATGGTTGTGGCCCATATGGTAAAGGTTGTGGTTGCGGTTGCGGTTGTTGTTGTGATCCTTGTGGCAAAGGCTGTGGAATAACAGGGATATTAATGGTTGGCATATTTTGTCCAACATTAGCTAATTGAGATAAAGCTGTTGTTAAATCACTAACTTGTTTTGCCAAGTCTCCAATTACAGATAATCCTTTTACACTATCAGCAATTTCACCAAAAACTTGACTTTTTTGATTTAATTTATCAATTTCGTTTAATAGCTGATTAATGTCTCCACTTGCACTATTGCCAATAGTTTTATTAAAGATTTCTAAACTATCAGACAATTCAAGTAAATGATATGCGGTACCTTGTTGCACGGGTACGTTCAATATATTACTTAACACAGAATTAAAGCTATCTATACTTTTTTCTCTCTTTGAGATTTCGTCAAGTGACGCAATTATTTCAGGGAAGGGGTTATTGATTTTTAAATCCTTTTGTTGTAATTGTGCCATAATTTCAGCAAAAGCACTCAAAGATTCGACAGTATCTTTATTTAGATTTTCAAATGCAGCACCCAAATTCACTCCGATTTCTGCACTTAATTGATTTATCTTTTTTGCAAATTCAGCCAATTGATCAGAAAATTTATTCAACTCTTCAGTAGTACTATCGGATTTTATATCAGCAGAAAACAAATCTGACATTTGTTTTTGAATTTTATCTTTAACGGGAGAAATTAATTTTGAAAAATCGTTCTCCAAATCTGATAATATTTTTTCAATTTTTTGACTACTTACAGGGTCGATACTTAAGGATATTTTTTCTTTTTCAACTTCTTCTTTAAATTCTTGTATACTTTTTAATATTTTATCTAAAGAATTCGGTATTATATTTGCAGCAGCATTAGCGTCATCAGCCAAATTTTTAAATAAATCATCTTTATCTTTATTTTTATCTTTGTCATCAAAAATACCCATTTATCTTCACCTTCCTTCCCTTTTGATGAATTATTCGTATTCATCCACTTCAAATACGTCCAAATCTAAGTCGTAATTGTCAATCTCTTCTTGATTTTGTTCTTTATCTTTAGGAACATTAAAACTTCCCTGACTTTCTTGATCTAAATGTTCTTTTTCTAATCCTATTGGCGCATCTTTTCTTGCTAGTTCTTCCTCAAGCATTAACGCTCTATTGACAAATTCATCAAAAGATTCATTGAGATTTCCTATGCCAAGAGTAGGATCTGAGATTTCTGAAAATTCGCCGCTTGCTAACAAGTCATCAAAACTATCATTCATAAGATCTGGTTCTCTATCGCTATTTGAAGCAGCTAAATTATCTATGAATTCATCAATAGTTAATCCACTTGATGGATCGTATCCTTTTCTAGCAGCAAATTCTTCTTTTTCAAAATATGAACTAGTATGAAGATCGTTTTTTTGATAACGAGGGCCTTGGTAACCACTCTGATTTGAAACCTTATTTTGTTCGTTAGTTTCACTGACACGCTTAGCCATATCCGGGTTGATGAACCAAGTGAGGTAATCTAATCTTGCTTTCCAAGCCTCTGTTTCCTCTTTTTCATCTTCCATTTCATTAAAATAGCAAAAAAGCCATTGAGCGTCATTCATCTGACGTACTCTTGGGTCAGATGGCGGCATACTCATGGCTTTCATTACCTTCCATCGAATACGACTAAAAGTGTCGTTTGTTAGTTTTTTATTTCATCTAAATCCTTCAATGCACTATCTTGTTCTCTTTGTAAAACTTCGTATTTACTGAACAATTCATTGATAACTGGCATTTGTAATTTTCCAATAAATTCTACATTTTCCGCTATATCATTTAACTCGGTTGTTTCAACTTGCTTTACAGAACGAGCTAAAATTTCAATTTTAAGAGCATTAACTCTAGATAAAGCATCATAACCATCTGTTGCAGATGTTGCATCCAATTGCTCATTAGATGTAAGAGTTGATAACTTCCAATTCTTGCCAAAAACCTTAAATGGTTTTTCTATTTTTCCAATAAAAATTAAATCTTCTAAAGACTGTCTCATTTTAAAACCCCTTTTCTATTCTTCTATGATATATTCGTATTTAACATACGAAAATTTACGCATTTTATACTATATCTTGTTACATTTTAAAAATAAAAAAACGAATATCGTTTATTACCCTTTTCACACAAAAAAGCCCCCAATTGGGGGCTTTTTTTAAAGAACGTCAGAATATTGAACTGTCAAGTTCTCCGCTACTGTAATTGAAGATACTGCATAAGACTTACTATATGAAGAAATCCAGCAATCACAATAAGTAGTAACATCAAGATAGTTGACCGTTCCATCTCCTGCAGAAGTTGGTGTTTCAATTGAAATTTCAAACGGAACTCTTTGGTTACGTAAAGTAACAAATACACCGATGTCATTATCATTGATACCAACAGTATCAGCAAATCTTCTATCATAAAGAGCAATACGAGAAATTGATAATTGACCAGCCTGCGTATTACCCGGAACAGCTTGAACAACGCCTTCGAAGCCGATTGCTGACAACTTGTTAATTGTTCTGCTTTCGGAAACTGAAAGTGATTGTACCATACCAATAACGTCACCATTAATTTTCATTTTGATGTTGGTACTGGTTTGTAATAAACCATTTTCATAGCTAGAAGTTGGGGAAGTTCTTGTACCAGTTGTTGCATTGGTAGTAGAAGTTCTGTCCCATCCATAAGCACGTTGTGAGTTCAACGGTCTGTTCATCCCGTCATTAAAGATGTTTGCCATTTTTCATCACCCCTCTTATTTGGATTAACCAGAAACTTGACCAGTTGCGTTTGCACTTGTAGCTGCAGCAGAAACACCTGTAGTCTTACCAGAACCAACAGCGGAAACTGGAACAACATATACGTCACTGTATTGAATTGTTGCTGATTCAGTAACTGTAATTGTGCTGGAAGCAATTGTCTTGCTATATGAAGCTAACCAACAGTCAACATAGTTTTCTTCCAACCATCCATCAACACCGTTGTTCATGTCTTTTGGTTTTCTAATCTTTATTTTTATTTCAAGTGGAACTCTTTGATCTTTAAGAGTCTTGAAAGGATTTTTTCCTGCGCCAACATTATAACTACCATCAGAACCAGCATTATATGCAGAATATTTTTCTGCAGGATCTCCGTAGCTACCGCTAGGAGTTAAACCTAATGCTCTAAAAATGCTAGCATTATATAAGGCAAGTTTAGAAAGAGATAATTGACCACCAGTTGTATTACCTGGAACTGCTTGGACAACACCTTCAGTACCCAATTCCTGTACTTTGACAATATTGCGGGATTCAGATGGTGATGCAGATTGAATAAATCCAACCTTCATACCATTTGAATGAATCTCAATATTGGTAGTAGTAATGGCAATACCACCCGGGTTGTTAGTCATATCAACCATACCAGAAGCACGATATGTGTTTAAGTTATTATTTGAAGATGACTTATATGCAGCATGAATACCGGCTTCGGTACCAGTTACTTTTTCAATTGCCATACTTATTCACCCCTTTATTTAAAAGATTGACTAAGAGGATTTAAAATCCTCTTAGTCTCTTTTATTAATAGAATTTTTAACTTAGCTAATGCCAGAGAAAGAAAATTCAATATTGATATAGTTCAATGGATATACTGCTTCGATTTCAAACTTAATATCGATAGCACGAGGATCTTCTTTTGAACGTTTAACGCTTACATTACTATATCCAATGATGATCTCTTGACCTTTAAACTGATTCAAGATATTAGTTAAACTAACCTGTACATCATTGACAACAGTTGGAAGAAGTTTTCTACCAACATAGATTGCACCAAGTGAATTACGAGCTGCGTCAATTACTGTATCTTTAATTTGAACCAATGTGATTTCATTAGAATTAACTTCTGCAACGGAAGTAGTTTGTCCATGACGAATTTTAATGTTAGATCCAACTTGCTCTAATACTAAACATCCTTTTTCTGCCATCATGTTCTTTTCACTTTCGGAATAAAGTTGACCAAGACCATCAAAACCAGCAATTGTTTTATTTGTAAGAGGTTCTGCTGGATCATTTTTCAATCCAAGAGATGCAACTGCTACAGCCATGAAAGCTGCAGGAACTCTTCTTACAGATACTTTACCAGTCACAACATCTCTAATTGATTTTGTAGCTGTACCTGGAACAACGTATACAACTCTTTCGTTGTTAAAACTAGCAGCAGCTTCAGCGGATTCTTGGTATGTTTCACCAGATTCAGCGCCAATATATGTCATGCGTTCTTTACCAATGGCAGAATCAGACATGTTTGTGATATGAGATGCAGCGTGAGCAGCAACACCTTTATCTGTTGTTAATGGAACAACAGTGTTGATGTTATTAATTCCAGCAATATCTTTTTCAAGCAAGTCGATAGCTCTTTGAATTGCATATTCACTATCATTTTTTGCTTGTACACAAACAATCGGACTAACACCATTTGTGAAAGCAATTTCTGCACCAAGAGATAAAGAATTAATTACTTTACCAGAAACAGTAACGTCATAATCACCATATTCAGCAACGAGATCTTGATAATCTGTGAATAATTTTGGAGCAAAATCTTCGTCAGCTTTTCTGTATGCGTATGTTACGTAGTAAATACTTCCCGCAGCAGGTGCTCCAGCTACTGGTACGCCAGCCACTGGTTTAATAACTACGTAATCGCCAGTACTTGTTACGTTTGTTCCTGGAATTGGATCTCCTTCTCCATCCAATTCTGGAAGAGCTGTGTTTGTAACTGCTAAGTTTATTCCAGGAATAATAGAAACTGGAGTTGATCCAACTTGATATTCTCCAAGAACTTCACCTGTTAAGTGATTAATAACAGCATATGTTCCAAGTGCTGGAGTTTCTTTATCAATATAAGTGATTTCCACTCTATACTGACCAGTTTGAACCAAATAATCTTGTCCTACGGACGCTGAAACGGCACCTGCAAAAGCAATTGAACCAGCGGAAGAACCAGCTGTTTCAGTAACTGATGGAGCAGTAGCCAATTTCCAGGAAATATTTTTTCCATCGTTTAATTCATAGTGTGTTGTTTTTACATATTCAACACCACCGCTAGAAAGATCAACCTCACCGTTTTTCAATGGTTTTGAAGTAACGTGATGTACTTCGTATACATTCTCATTGCTGAGCAAATCAGTAGATTTACCTGTTTGTCTCAACACGGATGAACTAACTACATCGAAAAACAATTTACCTGTACCAACGATAGCCATTACTTTTGTTGATGAAGGATTGTTAACTGCTCCAGCTGTTTTTACAAAACGTGCATAAGCGCCAGGCTTTTTATATGCCATTCTGATTACCCCCTATTTATCTTATTAACTTCAATGAAGTTTTTGAAGTTTTCGCTTCTTTAGATTTCTAGATTTCTATCATCGAATTCGAGGTTAATTTTACCAATATCAAGCAAGTTAATATCTTGATACCATTGAGACCATGTGGTAAATTGAATGCTACCAATGTATATTTTATCTGAATCATAAGTAGTTTCTGATTCTCCACCATATCTCATATCTTTGATAATAATGCCTTCTCTTTCGATATGTCTTTTTATTAAAACTCTTAAAGCCATAGCAACTAAATCAGAAAATTGTTCTCTATCAAGAGTACTTTTAGTAGCGATATTAATCGTGATATTAAATTCATACATACCACCATATCTATACGCTCTCAAATCTCCAACTTCATCATAGAGTTCTTCTACAAAATCCTGCAAGCCGCCCGTTATAACTTGTCCACTGCTTCCAGTGATTATCACTAAAGGGAATTTTCTCTGTTCATTTGGTTCAATGTCGTAAACTCCAGCAAGTTTGGAATAGTCCTTTGGACAGAAGTTGCTGTAATTTTCGTAATTGGCCAAAAATCCTCTGAGATATTCAATAAGTACATCTTTAGTGAATTTTAGAGCGGAGGCTCTCAAAACAACCACCTCCAAAATAAATAATCAATACATAGATAGGTTAATGTTTCATATTCAGTATATCCAAGCTCCAAGAAAATATAATAGTGAAAAATTAAGGCAAAATTTTATCAAAAAAAATAAATGATTGTAGCTTTCTTAAAAATAAAACCCACTAGATAATATCTAGTGGGTTTTATTTTTAATTATTTCTTTGATTTTCCATTTTATGAAGTTCGTCTAACAATCTATCGTCTTTTTTATCTTTTTGAATAATGTTAGCGTTATTACGAATTCTTCGAGTATATGGGTCTTGATTAGTTGGAGCAACTGTAACATCTGTTCCATGAACAAAGTATTTTGTTCCATTATCAATTTCAAGATCATAATTTAATTCAATATTTGAATAAGTTCCCATGTTGTATAGTACCTGCAATACTGCTTCAGAAATAGCTTCTAAATATTGAGGTGAAATTTCAATTGGTTGATTTGTAATAAATCCGTCAATTCTTTTACCACTAAAATTCTTAATGGTGATTTTTTGCGACATCAAAGATGTTCCCCTTTCTAATTTGCATATCTTTATTATATGAAGAAAACCATAGTTATTTAACTTACCAAGTAGGATAAAGAGTAACTCTTTTTACGTCATACAATCTATCTAAAGGATCTAGCTCTTTCATAGTTAATTCTTGATGAAATAAAAATCCAGCAGCATGACTTACGTTTGAACTTGTAATTGAAAAGATTTTGCCTTCTGGGTTAATTAAGAAATCTCTATTTTTAATTTGTATATCTGAAATAGTCCAAGCTCCAGGTATACTATTAGGAACATAACCTTGTGGAGTTAATTCTAATTGTTGAGTTGATGGCTTTTGACGAACGTATAATTGAATCATAGGTTCATATCCACCTTCAAAAGTCGTGCCAAAACACAATTTACAATCTGGATCACCTTGACGACGAGCATTATCCATACATATACAACGTGGACCATCTGTTTTTCTAACATATAAATCCATTAACACGCCAGTATTTTTTAATATCCACATGTTTCTTTCATTGATTTTATTAAACCACTTATTAGTAGTTGAAATTCTATAAATCACTGGAGAAGAAAGTTCTCCTTCAATATTTTGTAAATTTTCAAACGTTGAAATACTTGAAACTTTATAAAAATATTGTGTGTTCGGATTTCTGCCAACAGTAATGTCTTCAAATTTAGGCAAACTTAATGGTTCTTTATTTAGTTTATAAAATATTCCACCAATAGATGTACTTCTATAAACATTATATTTTACATCTAAAATTAAAGAAGATTTGTCAATAATGGTATCATCTTGCAATAATTGTTTATCGGGATTTCTTGTTTTATCCCAAGTAATCAATAACTTACCAGCTTCTCTTAACGAATTTACACTTATATTGATAGGAGCTGGCAATCTTTTTTCATTTAATATGATATCCATAATTCATTCCCTCCTTTTTCAAATAAAGCATAATCTGTAATAATTTTATTCATAAAACCACGAATAGGATCAAAAACAAATCCTCTAACAACTTTTGCGTGAATTTTAGATGATCTAATTACTAGATCCATTTTTTTATTAGTGTTTATGTCATTATTAATTACAAATCCGTATTTTCCTCTATCGTCAGTTTTTAAAAAAGCTAATATTTTTTTGTCAACCGAATCTGCAACAATTATTTCGGCATTTTCTATAGGTACGCCATTTTCATTAAATAATGCGCCTTGTATAAAATATTCTTTATCTGATAAATTTGAAAACTCTATTAAATCCAATCTTTTTTCTAAAATCTGTCCGTCTTTAAAAATAGATCTAAACGGTTTGATACCATTAGTAATGGTTTGATTTTTTAATGTTCTATTAATTAAACTGCTTTGAATTTTAATGTCATAAATTCCATCTTCAAGATACAAAGTATATTTTCCTTCTGAATCAGTTAGCGTATAATCATAAATTATGCCATTTTTATATGCTATAATAGTTGCATTAGTCACTGGTTTACCATTTTGTTGTTTTATTGTGCTAATTTCACCAAAACTTTGTTCTCCAATTACCTCTTTAACTGCAGGTTTAACATCTTCTAGTACGACAGAAAATTCTCCTCCAATTATAACTGAATTAGTATCTCCAACAATTTCAAATTCCGCACCAATGGTTATGTTTTCTTTTTTCATTTCATCACCGCCTCATTGAAGACGAATTTTTCTATTACTAGTTTTGTTTAACTTAAAATCAATTTTTTGTGCTATAAAATAAATTGATTCATCTTTATTTATACACATAACATATTTTTCAAATCCGTTAGAAATATATACTTCAAATCCTAAATTCCAAGAATCTATAGTGTTTTTATCATCTATTAGTATTGAGGCACTTTTGAATTGAATGAATTTTTGAGGTTGTTTGAGTTTAAAATCAAATTCAGTATTGTTAATAAAGAAAAAACCATTGTTCAAAACTCCATATCTATTTAACCCATTTTGAAAATATAAAGCTCTTATATTTTTTTTATCAACTTCTCCAAAATTAATATCATTTTCAGAAATACTCTTGCCGTCTGTATACTCTATAATCCAATACATGCTTTTACACATAATCATATTGAAAAGCAAATACAAATTTCTTCTTAGTATCGCCTACAGGGTTGTTTTCTGGAGTTGGAACCACTATTTTGGTTTGAATACCTATGTGACTACCACCAGCTTGACCGCTTAAACTCAATGTTTCATTTCCAGCCAATTTTACAAGTTGATTATCATAAGTTTGCAAACCTCTAGCTCCAGCTATTGCTACAAATGATTTTGAATAATCTCCACCAGTTATACTTCTAGCTCTTACATAAAATGGTTCTCCATTGTGTTTTATTGAGTTTGAACCGGCAAGAGCGGAACTATCCCATGCAGAAAATCTACAATTTATAGCATCGGCGTTATTTTCAGCTAAACCGCCAGCAGAAAACGCTGGCTCATTATTCCAAATATCGAATTCAACGATATTTGAAGATTCTCCACCTGTAATACCATTTATGGTGCCAAAACTGTAGTTACCTTTTTTATCTCTAGCATCAGAGAAAACTTGCAATTGAGAATCATTTGTATTGCTTATCACTCTTGCATAAATAGTTATACGCGGAGCTTCATTTGATATGATACCCATATTATTCACCTCTGTTAATTTATTACAGTATATCCATCGCCATCAAACATCTTAAATGTATTTTTGCAACTAGGACATTGTTTAAATCCATCAGCTTTTACAAGTGATTTCGTCGTTTTACAAACAGGACATCTATTGTTTTTTATATCAGCTTCATCTAATTCATTCATAGGCACAAATGTAGGATTAACACTTACTAAAATTTCTTTTCTTTCTGCTCTTTTAAGTAATCTTTTCATGGACAACACCTTCCTAATTTTATTAACTATATCTAAATAGATAATAGAACAATTTATATATCTTTCTGTTTCTTAATCCAATTTTCCATAGCCAAATGTGCAAGTCTATCTGCTTCCCTATTTTCTTTTCTCGGTATTAATACTATTTTCCAATTCTTCAAATAAATTAATGATTCTTTAGCTTTTAAATAATACTTTGTTATTGATTCTGCTCTACAACTATATTTAAAATTCATTTGCTTTTCTAATAAATTACTATCAGTATAAAAAACAATTTGATCTTCATTCATATCAATTGCAAATTTCACAGCTTCAATAAAAGCCGCGTACTCTGCTTGATTATTGTCCAATATACCTACGTATTCTGAATATTTATTAATCAAATTTCCGTTCTTTTTAATAATTACAGCTATTGCTGAATCTCCAACTTTTGATTGTTTTTTTCTTGATATTTTTTTAGGTCTTGATGTTGCATCAGTCCAAATCTCTATCATCAATACACCAACCTATATAATATATATTTAGTCATCTAACTGAGTTTATTTTAAACATGCAGTAAGATATATGTTTTTAAGTGTAAACAAAAAAAACTTACTATCTTATATAAGATAGTAGGTTTTGCAAGTCAATATATTTTATCAAATCAACTCTTTTGCGCGTTGTTCGACTTTTTCTCTAATTATATCTTTCACAATATTCATGGTAATAGCATTGATTTTTTTACCAATCAACTTTTCATCAAATTCACCGAATTCTTCTTTAATTGTGTCAAGTTCTTCTTTCATAACATCATCATACGCCATTTTAGGAACATTTCTAGCAATTATTTGCATGTTTTCAAGATCATAGTCTTCAGGCAAGATACCTTGATCTATCAATTTGTTCATGATTTTTTCAACACGTGCTGGAGTTACACTGAATTCTGCGATCTGCTTTTCAATAGAGGTATCTGGACCAGACGGTGTTTTATTGATTTTTACTTTTTTGATTTCTTTAAATTTTTCACTCACAAACTTAACAAATAATTGATTACCGCCATAATCTCTGTAATCATATGATTTAACAACTATTCCTTCATTGAATACATCTTCAAATTTATCTGGTTGTTTGCCATGATATTCGTCATCAGATCTGCACACTTGTTTCAAAATGGATTCTATGTGTTCAATTCCCTTATAATGCCCTTCATATAATACCGGAGCTTCTTTCATTCCACAATGGTTTACCAAATAAGCAATAATATTTTTATATTCATTTGAATCACTATCTATATATTCTTCTTTCTTTGTATCATAAATATCAAAAATATAAAAGTGATTATACATTTCTTTTGGATACACAACAGTGTGAGAGACTAACCATTCTCCATAAATTTTAAAATTAGCAGGTAATATTGATTTGTCTACTTTTGTATTCACATATTGATAAAATCCTCTAAGATCAAAACCTTTTTCTTCTCTCAATAAATTATCTCTTGAATACGAATTTAATTCATTCTTATCATTAATTTCAAAATGGGAGTTTGCTCCATCAAGTTTCAACATGATTCTGATTTTTTTTCTTTGTGAAGCTATTTGAATAAAATAATCTTTTGTCGTTTTGTGACCGACTCTTGGAATATCCATGTATCTTTTTATTGTAGACATTAAAAAACCTTCTTTCAATAATGTTGTATAATAACATTATTAGAAAAAAGGTTGTTTGTTTTAACATTTAGTTATGAACTATAATGTTTTTTCAAAACGCGTCCATAGTTTATTGTAATAAAATTCTATAGAACTACCGATAGATTTTCTTTTGAAAAGAGAACGTATAACAGCTAAAATCAAAAAAGGAATAAATGTAACAATTACTAAAACAATTATCCAAGTTAATATCCATAGTCCACCTTTAAAATTCATCATCAAAATATCTCCTTCATTTTTAAACAACTGAATTTTGCTTATTAGCAATATGCTGTTTAAATTCTTCATTCGACATGTATCCTTTTTCTTTATTGCAAATGGTACACATCGGTTGATAGTTTTCCAATCTATTTGGACCACCTTGTGATTTTGCAACAATGTGATCTTTTGTCATAAGTACTTCATTTTTGTTTTCATCAATAGCATATAAATTGAAATGGTAAGATATACTCCCTTTAGATCTTTCTTTAACAAAATATTCTCCCTTTATGCCACAACAAACGCAAACAACACCATGTTCTTTAAAATTATGATAGCGATGAGAAGACATTGGTATCATATCTCCATCAAAATCCACTTTTGATTCTTTTTTATCAACATTTATTGGTACTATTTTAGATAAAACCTCCTCAATTGAATACATCTCTTTTCGGTCCATAAATTTATTTTCAATTTTACTCATACCAATCATTTTAACATCTCCAATTCAAGAAATTTCTTCAAAATCAGTCAATTCAAACATTACCAACATATACGAATATTCTTCCTCTAATACTAATTTTACTTCTTTCATTGTATCAATAATGTTTGGATTAGTGTAACAATCAGTTAGAGCTTCTTCTATAGCATTTATCGCCGAAAGAATTCTAACAGATATATCACTAAGTGGTTTGTAACTTGACATACCAGCGTGATAATATGTTCTAAACGTTGCTACTTGTCTTTTTAACTCAAGTCTCCAAAGCAATGTTTGATGTCTTCTTTCATATTTTCCATAAGTCAATTTATCAAAATCTGAAACCAATAACTCTACTTTTTGATCCTCATCTACTCTTTTTAAAACCAAACTTAGTCTTTCAAATAGAGGGCTTCCAGCATGTTTAGCCATTGATTTAACCTCCAAAATCTTATATTTTTATTATATCACATATATTTGATTTTGTAAATACATCAATTAATATAAGCAACATATACTTTCACCTATAATATAATTTTCAAAAAATTTATCAAATTCTTCATGATTTTCAAATCTAGCTACAAATTCATTTGTAGAAATATTTTTAACAATATCTTTGTTTTCTAAAAAATATTTATGAAGATTTTTATAGACATTTTTTTGTTTTGGTTCAAAACGCAATTTTATTAAAACAAAATCTTTATTAAAAAAAATTTCAACGTGATCATAAAAACTTGAGAAAAAACCACCAGGCCATCTTACTGTTTTCATTTGCTTCTCAACTAATTTTATAAAATGATTTATAATCATACCATTTGTATGTACGTTTTTTCCGCGTTTTATTTTCCATGTTTCGTTTTCAGCTGTCAAGTTTTTCATCAAAATAAAAGATTCAAATTTTTCGAGTATATTATCTATATTCACTAGAATCACATCCTATCATTTCAATTATATTATAATATATATATTTAATTGAAAAATTAAAAAGAAGCCGTTAAAATTAACGGCTTCTAAATATTTATCTATATGTCCATTGGCGAGGCGCATAACTTCTAACCTTAACTGGAGCCGGACTTTCTTTAACGCCAGCAGCTTTTGGACGCATAGCTCTCTTAATATCTTTCTTAAGTTGAGTATAACCTGTCAATAACATTTGTGCTAATGATTGATATCCTTGTGCTAAATTAATGCTTAGTGATATCCCGTTGTCGCTATAAGAAAAGCTTTCTCCGACTTGAAGAACTCCTTCAGCTATGAGAGCAAAAATAAGAGCGCCGTTTATTATGCATGCTTTATAGATTTCGGAAACAGTTTCTAAAGTAAAACTTGTGTGTGGAGGTTCTGCATTTAAATCTGCAACAGCTTGATTTAAATAAATAAGTAACTGCATATCACTCCATCTTTCACCCCGATCTTGTTCAACCAACGTACCTAAAGTTCTATTGACTTGCTCAGGCAAATCTTTCAACATTACTCTAAGATGTTGAATCCATTCTCTTTCTCTAACACTCATTGGCGAAGAAGCTGTTTGATTTTTAGGCGTCAAAATTGTTCCCATTTGTGTTCACCCCCAAATTTGGAAATTTACTTGTTTTAAAAAAAGTGAGCAATTGCTCACTTTTTTTAAATTATTAAGGTGTTGATGGTGTTGATGTTGCAGTAACAGAATAGCCTGATGGTAAAGTTGGTAATGCGGCAATTTGATCTGTGTTTAAATCGCAAACAGAACCTTCTTTTAAAGATACGAATACAGTATCTTTACCTTTTTGATATTTTGTAACAAGAATTTGTTCAACAATACCAGGTTTGTTTCCACTAAATGTATAATTCGCCATTGCAAACCACCTCATATAATCTTATTAACGCTAAGTTGCGTCATTAGCTATATAACTTAAAAAAATGTTTTTATTTTAAGTTGATTTTTATTAACTCTGGATATAAGTGATTCAATAAAACCTCAATAAACTCCTCTGTTGACTTGACACTATCTAAAAGTTCTTTCAAATTATTATTTACTTTAGAAGTTGGCCCAATGTTTTTAAAAAACCATTTTAAATCTTGTAATTCTTCATTTGATAAATCTTGATTGAAATGTAAAGAAAAAAATGCTGGCACAATTCTATTTTTTATTTCTTCAAATTTTTCTTTAAGTTCTTCATTGTTTGTTTGTTCTACATTTGAATTATATTTTGATTCAACTTTCAATAATCCATCTTGTATAAGACTTTGTAAATTTTCAAGTTGATCTTCAGTTACCTTAGTTGTTTTATCGTACGCAATTGATTTTTCATTTATAATGATATTGTGTGGTGATATATTTCTAACTACAAACACAATAAAACACTCCTTTCAATAATCTCTATAGAGATAGATATGAAAGGAGTGTTGAAAAATAACAAATTCTTTTAACAATGGCAGATTAATTATTAAATGTCCATCTTAGCGAACATTTCAGCAACGGGACCACGTACACTTTCTTGTAATTCAACCATTCCAAATAATTTATTTCCTTTAAGTGAATTAATCATGTGCACAAGTCCGTTGTTTTCACCTTTGTATTTTCTTGAAAACGCTTGTTCATAGTCACCAACAAAAACTATTTGAGACCCTTCGCCAATGCGTGAGCCCAACATCTTCACTAGTTCTCTATTCATCATTTGTGCTTCATCAACTATTACAAATGCATTTCGGATGTCTCGTCCTTGCATGAATCCTGGAGAATCAAATTCAATTTGTTCTCTAGTAATCATTCTTTCGAGATCTTGCATTCCGCCTTCTAAGTTATCTAAAATTGGTTGAGTTATGAAACTAATTTTATCCATTTTATCGCCTGGCAAGTGACCAATTTCTTCCCCAACAGTTGCGGGGTTACGAGTAATGAAGATTTTTTCAATATCACCTTTATCTAATAAATATAAGCCATATTGAATAGCCATTCTTGTTTTACCTGAACCAGCTATTCCAACAAGTGACTTAGCAGGAATGTTTTTGTTGTGTAATAAGTCTAACGCCATCATTTGATGTATGTTTTTAGCTTTGAACCCCTTAATGTCAGGTAATCTTAATTCAACTATTTTCTCGCCATCAAATTTGACAATTTTCTCATTGGAGCAAATTAAATATTGATTAATTAAAAGCTCGTCCAAGTTTTTTCCCTCAAAATAATTAGCAAGTTGTTGATCAGTTACCTTTGAATATCCACAATATCTTTCTTTCTCTGCCATGTGGGCTCACCTTACCTTTTAGGTAGATTTGATATTAAGTTACATAAGAGCTCTACGCTATACGCAGAGATTATAGTTTGAAACTAAAAGCTGCTTTCATTTTAGAAATAAACTTTGACGACGTATTTATTACCACGTGTGATTGTTTTTCAATAATAATTTATTTATTGTGTTTTTACTCTCTTTTATATATTAAACAATTCTATCTTCACTAAATTCATTGAATTCTGGGTGATAGAATTCAAATTTATAGCTACCTGGTTTTACGTAAATTGTCCAACGACCAGACACATCAGTATAACTTTGAGCAATCAATCTGTTACAATCGTTTTTGGAGTAGACACATAATTGAACGTCTATTATTGGCAAACCATTTATATCAGTGACAACATCTGAAACTTCTATGTTTTCTGGTAAATTTGGATCACCTTCGTCTATATCATCCATTATGATTATTGGTAAAGCTACGTTTTGACTTAAATCCTCAAATGTCGCTTTACCATTTTGATCTATTTTTAATCTAAAAACTTGATCAAAATTCTCAGCCAAAGAATCGCCTTCAACCTTTAACAAATATATTCCCGAGTCCAAGAACAATTCCCATTCTCCAGAATTATTTGTAATACATTCTGCATATATTTGTTCAATATTAAAAGTATTAAATACTCTAACATTTAAACCATTTAATGGGGTTCCATCTTTTCGCATATATTTTTCAGAAATTTTAAAAATACCATTCCCTTTTTTCATGTCTATTTCTGATTCTAAAGTGACATTATCAAATTGTATTTCATCATAATCTGTACCAAGTTGAATTCTAAAGGTTTGATCATTAAATCCAAATTTAGAAAATGTAAAATCGTATTCTCCTGGATATAAATATGTTTCCCATAGACCATCTTCTCTAGTATAAGATTTAGCTATTACTTTTGAATCAATATCGTTATTTACAACAACCGTGACACCTATTAATGGATATTCTGATTGATGAACAAATCCATACACTTTTACTGCATTATCATAACTTTCCGAGCTTGGAATAACGTGAAATTCTTCAACAACTCTGATAATTTGTTCTTCATATTTTCCTTCATATATAATTTGATATATTGAATAATGTAAATCATCCGGTAAAGTATAATTGAAGTAATATTCAGCATTCAAATTTGACATAATGTTTAAAGGCTGATCTGCTATTAGTATTTCTTCTGAACCATTTTTTTCATAAACTATCGTAACTGTAGGATCCATTATATTTGAAATAACTTTATTTTTTTCATCTTTAAATATAACATAAAGAAATAAATCTTCGCCTCTATGATAAACTTTTGACATATCAACACCACCTTTATAATTATAATAAAAATGGATGTCAATCATTTGATTGACATCCATTTATTTAATAAAACGTAATGTTCTATTTATTTTTAACGAGAAGTTCTTGCATCACGAATTTTTTGTGCAATAGTTTTCTTTGCTGGTTTGCTAGCAGTACGAGCAAAACGAGTGTAGATACCTTTTGCGTGAAGTTTACGTTCAACCATAGCTTTAAGTTTTGCTTCAACCTCAAAGTTATCTTCTTCACCTTCAGCAATTGTTTCTCTTTCAGAATCCATAGCTTCATCGGCATCTTTAAGAACATCTTCAAGTTCAGCAACAACTGTTTCAGCAACTTTCTTAACAACTTGATCAATTTCATCTTCAGAAACTTCTTCACTAGCTGTCTTTGCAAGAGCTTCTTTAGTTACAGTTTTGTTAAACGCGGCTTCAATACCTTCTTCTTCAAGAGCTTCTTCCAATGCGGATAAAACTTTGGAAGCAAGACGCGCAGGTACAAACTGTTTAACAGCTTCTTCAGCATCTTCTAACAAATCTTCAACTTCTGCAATGATAGTAGTAGTCACATCACTTGCAAGGTTAATAATTTGATTATTTGCGGAGGTGCGAGTTACTTTTGCTTTTTTTTGGATTGAACTTTTCAAAGCAGAAAGAATCTTGTTTTCTTTTTCTTCTTCTTCAACGGCTGGCACTTCTTCAGCAGGAACATCAGCGGCAGGTTCTTCAACAACTGGCAATTCAGCAGCTGGTTCTTCAACAGCAACTTCTTCAACCATTTCAGCAACTGGTTCAACAGTGCCATCCATAATTGGAGTAACTGCTGGAGCAGAATTCAAACCAGGCGATTTAGTATAATGACCTGGAACAGTAGTACGATCAACTGCATTTTCGCCTGCAACTTCTTGTTCTGTTGCTGGAGCAGAAGATTGACCATACTGAGCATCCTGATCGTTATCATAAGTTTGTTGGATATCGAGTTTTGTACGGTGATATTCTTGTCCAGGAGCTGCTGGAGCAACGCTAGTAGCCGGAACGCCCATTGACAACCCCATTGGATCTTGTTCTAAACCTGAATAAGCGCCATCGGAAGCAGCTGCGGATTTTTCAAGTACAACACCAGGACCAACTTCATCTGAAAAATTAGCGTCTACTACTTTAAAACTTTCACCATTATATTGAACTTCTGCACCATTTTGTGCACCTGGAACATCTTCAGGACTTACAACGATCTGGTCAGCTACCTTTTTAAGTGAAGCCTCTTTTTTCATTTGTTCCTTATTGAATTCTTCTTGTGCGAATTTATCTAACCAAGTCAATTTTTGCTTTTTCATTATATAATGACCTCCCTATTATTTTCTAGCTCTTTTATTAGTGGTTTTTGGTGTTACAACAACTTCTTCAACAGGAGTTTCTGTTGTTTCAACTGTCTTTGCAACCTTTGTAGTTTTAGCTACTTTAGCAGGTTTTTCTTCAACAATTTTAACTTCTTCAATTGGTTTTTCAATTACTGGTTCTTCAACAACAACTTCTACAGTTGTAGTATCTTCAATAATAATTTCTTCAATTTTAGGAGTTTCAATAATAATTTTATCTTCTTCAGGCTGTCTTACAAAAATTCCAGAACTAATTTTTGTTTCTTCCTCTCTAGCAACAAAAACTGTTTCTTCTTTTTTTGTTTCAACTTCTTCCTGGTTTAGAGTTGATACTTTATCAGCATCCTCTATGAGAATAAAACCAGCATCTAACAATCCTTTAGCATTAGCTGAACTATCGAATTTCTTTTTTTCAACCAAAATACTATTAGGATGAGAAACTGCAACATTTATGTCACTAATAAGAATATTATAATTTCCATTAGGTTTTACCAAGTACATCTAATCGCCTCCTGCCTTCTAAAAAATGTATTATAGCAGTAGCATATCTTCTATTGTGAATCTGAATATTTTCAAATTCTCGCTTGAAACGCGTTTTGTAGAGAACGTGTTTAACCTTAACCTATCATTAATATACAGATAGGATACAAAAATATAACAACTTTTTTAAAAAAAATCCAACATAGAGTAAAAAATGAGAAAAATCAAGGTATAGTTGATTTTTTGAATGATATAATAATAATAAAGATAAAAAAAATACAAAAAATTAGGAGGATATAAAAAATGAGATACGATGATAGATTGGTTGCAATTTTGTTCAGAATGAATGACCAAGATTATACAACTTTGTTAGACGGACGTTCAAGAAATAGGTTTAAAAAACTAATTATAAATTGGGCTCCAGTAGACGGGCAAATAATAACCAGACCAACAGTTGGCAGAACATTCACTTATGTAGAATTAAACTTCATACTTCAAGAAATAGAAAAAACATATCAAGAACTTAAAAATACACCAGCAATTGAGAGAATAGCTGATAGAGTTTTTTCTATAATTCACTCAATCAGAGCTCAAAATGATTTTTCTGATGATCAAGAAGAAGATGAAGAATCTAGCGAAGAGGTTTAAAAACATAAAAAATGATGTAGGAAAACACCTTCCTACATCATTTTTTTTATATTCAGAGTGATTCTGGTGATTTCTAAGAATCATATATATAATATTAATATATATCCTTATCCTTAAATCATATTTTCTCTGGGTGAATTTAATGAAGATGCTTCTTCATTTCTTTTATTGCGGTTTTTTCCATTCTGCTTACTTGTGCTTGAGAAATACCAAATTCTTCAGCTATTTCAGCCTGAGTTTTTTCTAAGAAAAATCTCATATTTATAACTTTCTTTTCCTTTTCTCCTAATTTAGTAAACGCCTCTTTAAGAGCAATGTGGGTTAATATAGATTCTTCGCTGGAGCTATTATCTACTATTTTATCAACTAATAGCGTTTTTTCTCTGTCATTTTCTATTGGTTCTGACAAAGAAGAAATTGATTGAAGAGACAAAAATACGTTAATTACTTCTCGCTCTTCTATACCTACTCTTTTTGCAATTTGTTTATTTGTTGGTTCAAAACCATTTTCGTTTATAAGTTCATCCTTTGCTTTATTTATTTTATAAAGAAGATTTTTTGAATTTCTTTTTGTTCTAATAAGAGAATCATCTCTTAAATATCTTTTTATTTCCCCTTCAATTGTCCAAACTGCATATGTTGAAAATTTTAATTTTCTTGACAAATCAAATCTTTCAACGGCTTTCATTAATCCTATACAACCAATTTGAAATAAATCATTTAGATCTTCTCCTCTTGATTTAAATTTTTGTACTATACTTAAAACCAATCTCATATTTGAACAAATTATTTTTTCTTTCGAAACTTCATCTTGTTCAAGTTTATATTTATTAAATAGAAGCAAAGTTTCTTCTTGTGTTAGCAGAGAGGAATCAGAAGAATTTAAAGTTGTCATATTAACATTCGCAATCATTATTATAACCTCCTCCTTTTTTACCTTACATAGTTATTATATCCTATAGTGCTAGCTTTTAACATTAATCATTCCTGTAATATTTTAACATAAAAAAAGAGCCATTAGGCTCATTCTAAGAATTCTAATGCTTTTTTAGAATTCGATTTTCTCTTTGGTTTTTCCTCAACTTTTGGTGGTTCGATATCTCCAAAATTTAATATTGAAATTGTAGTTGGATCTATAAGACCATGTCTCTCATCAAGTTGATCTTCAATTTCATCTATGGTTTTTCTACCGGATCGATGTTTTTCCTTATACTTATCATAATTTCTTAACACTGGAGCCATGTCTGGAGAATGAGCAAAAAATACGTCAGATACTTTTCCTCCTTCAAGTAGTATCTTAGAATAAAAATGGTAATCTGGGCAATTCATTAAATCAAATGCAGTAAGTGGTGCAAATTCATCTGATAATATTCTTGCATCGGAGGGTCCAACTCTAAATACTATTTTATTTTTACAGTTGGTTAAAAGAATATCTTTTAGCTCTCCGTATCCTCTGCTTTCAAAGTTATTTAAACCTTGTGTTAAAACGGTAACACCGAGTCGATATCCCCTAGATTGTGTAAGTACGGGTATAAATTCATCATCCATTACCATGTGCGCTTCTTCAATCAACCACACTGTTGGATAGCGTTTTTCAATTGGAATATTAGATCTTGATCTGTAATCCAGCCAAATAGCTTTATTGATAAAAGAAGCTAACAATTCACGATTTTCATCTTGAAGTTCTCCATCTGGAATATTTACTATTGTTATTCTTCCATTGTCTCCAGCTTTTCTAAAATCAAAACTTTCATCTTGAGATACAATTGCTCTAACTATACGATTACTCATAAATATTCCAATTTTATTCATAGTTGAATTAATTCTAGCGAGCTGATCTTTTTCTGACCAACTGTGAAATTGTTTCCAAAATGCTAAAAGTTCTTTTAACATAGCCTTGCCACCAACATTTTTATCTTTCAATCTTTCCTCAACTTTATCAATCATTTTACCACGATATTCTTTATTTGTAAGCATTAACTGAAATTCATATAATGTAGCAATTTCATCCAATAAAATAATGTTACCAGTCATCATTATTAATTGCTGCATTGCAAATCCCCAAGATTTTCCAAATTGTTTTTTAAAGAAAGATATGAGTGATTGTACAATTAACGATATCTCAGTTGGATCACCTGGATTTCTACGACGTAACAAATTCATTCCAGGAGGATACAATAAGTCTCCTAAATCTAAATAATTGATTTTATCAAGCTTATCTTCAGGTATTGATTCTATCAATCTTTTTTGAGTATCATTTTTTGGATCAACTAAAATAACGGAAAGTCCTTTTTCAATTAAGCTAAGAGTATAATTGACTATCCATTCAGATTTTCCAGTACCCATCATACCTAGCACTAATCTTGGTTTGCAAATGTTATCTATCAATTTTTCATAATCAGCATACAAGCTGTCGTATTTCTCTTTTGAAATTGTATTCATTGGAAAAGCTACTAGTCTATTATTTTGTTGTGGAGAAAATCCAAAAACAACCCCTTTATTAGGAATGTTTTTATCATAAGGCATTTTTACTCCGCCTTTATCAATATTACTAGCCGATACATTTTTACCAGGAAGATATGCAAATTGAGCAATTTCATTAGTTGCTAAAGTATATCCTTTTTTCATATCTCTTTCTGTCATTGATTTTATATTAATCTTAATTGGTCTTAGTTTGTTTTCATCATCTAATTCTTTAAAAACTGTTGCAATACTTTTCACTGTTTCTTCAGCAATGACACTGTCATTTGATTTAGTAGCTATTCTTATAGAAACAGTGAAACAAGGTTTTTTATATTTGCTTTCTTTTTCTTTTTTATTACTGCTTGGACTTACTACTGATGTTTCTTTAAAGGCTTTTTTTAATTGACCTTTAGTAAATAATATATCCAAAATAAAACTTATTGACTCAATTAAGATACTTGAAACAAATAAAAGTACTTTAACTGGATAACTATTACTCGTTATTTTTCCATTTTTAATAGCAACTCTTCTTTTTTCCGCTGAAACATTGCTTCGTTCAGGGTTTGGTTTCATTATAATTTGGATTAAAGAAGTCTCTTCTTCATTATAATGATTTATAGTGTTTAATAAATTATTTAAAAAACTTTTTTGTAAACCAGAAGTTTTTAAATTAAAAGACTCATGTTCCATCAATTTTAATTCACAACTAGATACATATTCATTTGATTTCATGTTGACAAAATTTACTACTGGATCTTTTTTTGCCTCAACAACTTCAATATCGGGGTAAGCTGCATTTAATTTCTTGCTGATGATTCCTTTATATTTATTTGGAATTGATAAGTAAAATGAGGCTCCTGAACGATCACTAAGTATCTCAAAAGAAAACGTTGGTTTGTTTTTTTCTTCTTGCAATCCGTTTATACTTGACCAAAAACTATCCACATCAGAGCTTTTATCATCAGGTGTCGATTCTATATCGTTTTCAAGTTTTAATACAATTCTTTCTTCCACGACATTTAATTTTGACATGATTTATCTCCTTTTATATAAACTATCCTACCTTATGAACGTATAATTCTTGTGGTTTGGTAGTTATTCTCTTGTGTTGTTCTGGAGAAGTGATAGTTTTAAATTGGACATGATTTGATCCAGCAAATAATATTCCTTCTCCTTCAGATGCACCAACTAAAAAAGATAATTCGGAATTTGTTAAACCAAAAGTCTTTTTAACGATTTCTCTTTGATTATGTTCAATTTTAAGCAATATCTTTATGCTTGAATTATTAATAATACTTGCGGCATATTCACTTTGAAGAACGTCGTTTACTTCTTGCGTAATTGGGCAAATACCGAGCCAACGTTTTCTGCTAAGCTTAATCATTTCTTGTATCAACTGAGCTAATTCAAGATCTTTCATGTATCTCCAAAATTCATCAATAACTAGGAATCTTGGCACATCTGGAGAATTATCCACTTTATCCCAATATTTAAAAAGAAATCTTTTGTAATCATCATTTAAAGTTTTACCAAAGTGTTTGACTGTAAAATTCTTATCTTGTTGCATTCTAACAAATTCATTTTCAATATCTAAAGCAGTAACCTCTATACCCTGTTTTTTTAATTTTTCAATTTGAGCTTTAATAGTATAAGATTTGCCTGAACCGCTACTACCAATAATTGGCATACTTGCAGTTGCATATTTAAAATGATCTAAGAAAACAAGAGAATTATTTAAGAGATTTTCTCCAATCAATATTCCATTTCTGTCAACTATATTAGCGGATATAAAGGGGAAAAATCTTTTTAATGGTGTTGTTGTAAAAGTATACATGGCTTTGTTTTTTAAGTAATCAACACCATGTGGTATAGTACATCTAAATCCATCATCTTGTCTTAATGTGGTTTTTTTAGTTTCAATCATCATTCCACTCATAATTGTCTTAACATACTTAACATCTCTTTTTAATTCTTGCAATGAACTAGCTTTAACTGTTACATAATAACTAACAAATGCAAATCTACCTTCATTTTTATTTAACTCGTCTCTCATATTTACAGCAGTTATAATATCTTCGTCCTCTAATCCATCATGATTAGACTCAGATTCTTTTATCATCACACTTGAACTTAATTTAGCTAATTGTCTGCCAATATATGGTAACGCTTGATCTTTTGAAACTGGATGAACAAACATTGCTAATGATACATTTTTATCTAAATTGTACAAATCTTCTAACCAGCCAGCATATCCACTATACGGCCAATTCTTAACATAGAATGTAGAATGATACCAACCATCAATTTTTACATAAGTTGGTTGTAATTCCGGTATGCCTTGTGGTTCTTTAACTTCTGTTTCTTCGCATATTAAATTACATCTTTTTATTTGATTTTTAATGTTATTCTTCAGCATGTTAAGTTCAGTATTATCTTGTGCAGTAAATGCTATATAAAATGTCTTCTCAGTAATGTTTCTTGATTGTATTGTTTGCTTTAAAAATTGATAATACTCTTCATCATGAATTTTCAACAACCATTCTTTAGCATCAATAATTTTACTATCGCACAGTATTTGTATTGGAAAATTGATGGAATTCAAAAATTTTCCAAAATTATCTATGATAGCCTCTTTGTCTTCTTCTGATTTAAAACTGAAATTTATAGAAGAGACCTTAAATACTGATCTATATTTTGGTGGAGAAAATGTTAATTTTGGCTCATTAGATTCAAGCTGTGATTGTTTCTTTTCTGGCGCCGATATTAACAACTAAACCACCTCTTTTATTTAATTGATGATAATAATTTTTTCTCTGAAGATATACGACACTATCGATTGCTAATTCATCAATGGAAGAATCTTCATACTTAAACAATGCTCCAACAAATCCAAGTCCAGCACTTCCAACAACCATTACTCCTTTAATAATAATTGGTACGGGGCAAGTAAATATAAGATATGCTCCTCCAATTCCAGCGCCAATATACGCTAATTGTTTTAATGTCAACTTCATTGGAGTCTGTACAATTATATCGGGTTTTCTTAAATTTCTAGGTATTAAACAAGTTTCTTCATTCATATGAATTCAGTCCTTTCTTATTATCTATTACCTTTCAATAGCCAACCACCAGCTTTTTTAGCAATTCCTACAGGAGTACTACTTTTAACAGCTGCTGCGGTATTTTTAATCATACTTATTGGATTTTGTCCAGAATCCATATAAGTCCTTAAAAAACTAGGAGTATCAATCATTACAAGTAATAAAGCTATAGATAAACAAATACCTGCAATTGGTCCTAAAGTTGGAAAACCAACAAGCATACCTGCAGAAGCAACTGCGCTAACCATACCAGAATATAAAGCAATGATCAACGCCCAAACAAATGCTGTAAAAATATTTGTAATTAATCTATCTACCCATCTTCCTAAATAATTAGCCCATTTAGGGTTTATCCAAAGCGTGTACATTATTGGTCCCAACACTGCCATTAACCATATTTCAGCTATCCTCATCCAATATTGTATAACGAGTTTTATGCCGAGTACGATCTGAACTATCATTAACACCAGCGTCATAATAAAACTGAAAACACCATTTGTTCCAATGCTATTATTGATTACAATTGGAAAAGCTGTTCTTACGGTGTCAACCAAAGAGTTGTTAAAACCAATCATAATATCAATAATATCCAAACTAAAAATCGCTAATATGATTCCGTATACCATTCTAACAAACATTTCTTTAAATTCAACATGCTTGATTACGTTGTCTGAAGATATTACTTTTTTGAATCCTTCCCAAACAAACATTATTCCAATAAGCGTAAAGGATATGATTCTAACAACGGCCCATATTTCTATGATTACTGGATTAGAGGCAACAAAAGGGGTTTGAAGTACAAACCCCAACATTTCTGAAAGAAAAGCATTAGCTCCGCTCTGAAGTCCAGAAGATAATTGTTGGAATAAATCTTGAGCGTGTTCTAAAAAAATATCCAAATGTTCAATTATCCAATCTTTTATAGCTCCTTCGCCAATAACAGCTGTAGAGTACATTACTTCACCCCTTTATTACCTTGATGTCCTTTTTCTTAACTGTAACCACAGCTTTCTTACTAGTTAATGCATTGCTTACTTGTTTAAAAGTTCTAAATGCTATTCTCAAAGAAACCGCAATCTGAATACCTTTAATAACAACAGCAGAAGTAATTAACATTTACTTCAACCCCTTTTCAAATTTGTAATCAATCCATTCTTGAATTGGATGTGTAATCAAACCAAGCAAGGCGTATGTTGCTGCAAAACCAATGATTCCGCAAAGACTGGCTATGGTATATCTACGTACTTTATCATAATCAATATTAATATTCATATCATTATCCCCTTTATCCAGCTAATATTTGTTCCATCTTTCCAACAAAGAAATCAGCAATTGTTGTTCCTGCGAATACAATGAGACCGCCTACAAAAGCATTCTTTAAAATCTTTTTAGCTGTTTCGGCTCCATTACCATCAATTGTTGTTGCCCATTTATATCCAGCGAATGTCATTATCAATCCTGCAACGCTGCTTACAATTAATCTCAATAAATTAACCAACCAATTAATATAAGCTAAGATATGAGCTAATTGAGTAGGTTTGTGATTAACAACTTGAGCCATTGCGGTTATTGCCGGTTGACCATGACCTAAAAAAGCATCATGGACACCAGCTGCTAAACCAACATCTGCAACAGTTCCTAAAATAATTATAGATATAGCTGTCGTAATAAGTATTTTCAACTTTTTGTTGTCAACCATAAATCCTTCTTTAGTTTCAACAATTAAATCATCAAGATTTACTTCCGAAAATTTACCAATAACAATGTAATCAGGTTTTGAAAACATTTTGTGCAACCTCCTTAAGATGCTTTTTCCGATTCATTATCTTGGGTTAATGCATTGGCAACCGTTCGTGCATTCAATTGATCAAGTATGGAAGGTAATATTGTTTTATCTTGCCAATCATAACCAAATAGATCAATTATGTCACTAAACTCAATAACATCTGGTGGAACAATTCTTCCACTTTCTTTATCAATTTGTCTCAAAACTCTGTACATATGAAGTTCCATATGCTCTCTACTCATATCATCTATTAATACTTCGCTAACAATTATGATGTAGGATTTGTGAGTCATCATAACATACGGTTCTCTTATAGCTTCAATTCTAAAAGCTCTCTTTGGTGTTTTTTCCTCCTTTGTAAAAAATTCAATGGTGCTAGGATCTATGTGTCCTAATGTGAAAGGATCTGCATCAATTAATTCTTGTGCTAAGCATTTGTATCTCGAATTTGCATATTCATACATTTTATTCAACCTCCTTATTCTTTCCTATAATAAAATGTATTCAATATTTCCTTACAAGATACCATGTTATTATACAAAATCCAAACTATTTTAGCCAACCTGTACACGTTTGTTATTTCGTTTTCATGTTGTTTTCCTCCTTATATGTTCCTATTTAATAGATAATATATAATATTCTGGTGATTAATAGAGGTACATAATTTAAAACACAAAAATCAAAATTTTACACACATCGATTTTTGATCATCTCGATGATAAGGAACCTTCCTGTATCTATAAAGATACAGAGAAGATTTGAGTTTGATCAAATGAAAAAAGGTTAATCTGGTAATCAATGTACAAGACGTTCACGTTCTTGTCTTAGATAACCTTTATCAAAAGAACGTGAATGTTTGGTTTTCTTTTGACACGTGTTGGAATATATTAATAATAAGAAGGAGGAGATTAATTTGATAATCAGCCAGAATTGTATACTCGTTGAAAGGTTTAGAGAGGAAAGGAAATCATATGAAGAATATGTAAAACAAATTACTCAGGAGAAAATACATTTAGCAAAAATAAAAACAAACGAAAGAGACATTAAAATATTAAAATTAATCTACAGACTAAGATTTTGCACTTCGAGTCAAATAGCAAAAATGGTTTTTAAAAATCAAAAACATCCACAAAAATTAGCAAATAGCAGCATTAAAAAATTGTTCATGTTAGGATGTATTGACAGATTTTTTCCAGTAGTTGAAAAAGGAAGTTCGCAAACTCATATTGTTTTGGCACCAATAGGTGCAAGGCTAATAGAAATAAAAGGATTTAGAAAGGTCATAGCATTGACTCAAAATTGGAGGCATGTCATATCTTGCAATGAAATAATATCTGAAATATTTAATAAATACAAATTAATTGACTCAAAAACTGAAATTAAAATTGAATTTAAAAACAAAATATTAAGACCAGATCTATTCGCGGGTTGGGAAAACAATCAAAAAGAATATTTCTCCATGTTTGAAATTGATCTTGGCACTGAACACATGAATATATTGACTCAAAAAATTAAAAATTATATAGAATATTTTAGTACTATTGATTTTAAGACGGATAGATGGCAACCATATGAGAATATTGCAATTATTCCAGAAGTTAATTTTGTCTTTAACGATGAACATCGAGCAAGAAAATTTGAAGGATATATCAATAGAATTGATAGTAATGTTAAATTTAAAGTTTGCACATTTGATAATTTAGTATTATAGTATGTTAATACTCCTTTTATTTAGATTTTAAAAAGGGTGTTAATATAATGGGATTTTTTATAATTGATAAAGAAACTGAGAAATATGTAAGTTTAAAGTATACTGGTATGAGCAGCGAATCTATAGAGTTTTCATTGGTTGAAAATATTACAGATGCAGCAAAATTCAAATATGAAGAAAATGCTGAAAAATATTTAAATATATATGAAAAAATAACAAACAAGACAGCAGAAATGATTGAGATTCTATAATTTGAAATATATTTAAATATTTTTCTAAATTTGAAAACATACATGTAAAAACCCTTAATTTAATTAAGGGTTTTTACATGTATCTAATAAGTTTTTGTAAAATTTCTTGAAATTGTTTATTATTCTTTGGTCTAAAAGTAACTACTCTGAAATCTGGTAACGTTAATTCTCTATTTGAAAATCTTTTTTCATATTTAGAAAATTCTTCAGCTTCTTCAATATTAACAAAAGAAAAAACATTTTCACAAATTTGAACATCTATCCAATCATCTTTGCCATATAGATACACTTCTATTGGATAATAATCTTCAAAACGAAATGGATCCCAAGTCAAATACCATCCGATACTAGAAATACCAAAATTTTTAATAGATAACCTAACATTTTTATCTGTTGAAAATTCTGTACCAATCATAAATACTTCTAGCGTATCTTTTACTCTTTTTATTATTTTTTGTCTTTGCTCATTTTCCAAAATATCACCTATATGGTTTTATTTTAATCTCTACCATTAAAGCTTGAATTTCTTTCATGAGTGCTTAAGAAAAATTTTGATGAATCGAAATCTGCTTGTTTCCAACCAACGTTTTTGTAATTATTGCAAATTTTCCTTTTTATCTTGGACTTCACTGACAGAAAATCTTTTTCTAAAGGTATATTAATTGAACCTCCAGTTCCGTAATTATCTCCACTAAAGTTTTTTACTACATATTCATCAATAAAAATTTGAATTTTTTCTAGCATTTTTTCATCATCTTCAGTTAATTTTAAAACTTCATCTGGACTAACTGGCATTCTTATGCCCTCCTTAGTATTCTTGATCAATCCATTTTAATACTGTTTTTCCACCATGACTATGAACAGAAATCATAGCTTCAATATTTGGATAAAACGTAATAGATTTTACTGGCGAGGCGGTCCATTCAATTACCACTTGGCCAGAAGGAAATTCAACCCCAGTAACAACAATGCCGGTTCCACTCACTCCACTTTCATCTTCATTACGTTGAAGATAAAAACGTTTAATCTTTGATAGGTAATTTTTCTTTGTTTCTTGACTATTTGGATTATTGTTCACAGATAAATCTCCTCTAAAGTAATTTTTTAGTAACGACGTCTATTTTTAACATAATTGTCATATACAGATACAGCTTTGTCGATTTTACTTTGATTTATTTTAATATTTTTATCTTTAGATACTTCTGTCATGACACAAGCTCTAAGCATATTTTCCGAACCGTAACTCGAAACACTACCATCTTGTTCTTCGTAATATCTGCTTCCCATATCATGAATTATATCTATCACTTCATCAATATCAATTACTTGAACTAATCCCAAATCTTCTCTATAAGAATGAGAAACTTGAATTTCAATTCTATAATTATCTATTTTTTTATTTTTAAATTTATCTAAATCCTGTTGTACTTGTTTAGCGGTATCATAACTATATGTTTTTAAGAATATCATTTTTTTGGCAACTTTACCACACTCTAGTTTTCCATTATGTTTATATGAATTCTTATCTTCTTTAAAGGTCAAAGATCTAGCATAAGCTTCTCCAAGATATATTGCTGTTTCTCCGCTAAGAGTTTTATATAAATGCCCAACTTTAAGTTCGCTTTTCTTTATTGTTGTACTTTTACGAGCTTCTGCACCTTTTTGAGCAGATTTCCAAACTTCTGAATTTTCACGAACCAAATTTGTTTGAGAACCTTCTACAATAAAACAAAAAGTGCCGTTTAATTTACCACCAGCTTCAATGCCTGTATTGTAAATAACATCTAATAGAGCATCTTCTCTGAGATCAACTTGAAATTTTTTGTTGTCATAATTCATTACAACTTGATAAGCTCTACCACCTTGACCACGAATATCCAAACTTTTAATTGTAACATCACTAAATCCAGAATTTTGATATTCAAACATATCTCCTGGAGATTCTGTTGATTTCCTACTAGTATAGTTATACTCATGCGTTATAGCCCAACGCTCCGCATTTTCATGTCTTGACTGAGCAGATTGATCTGAAACAGGAAAAGCTTTTCGTACACCAGCTTCAAGTTGATCTTCATCTTCTTCAACATCATTATTTATAACTTGATCTTTTGGTTTTTTACAATAAAGAAAAATTCTTTCAGGTAAATATCCCATAAAATCTAACCTCCAACATTAATATCTTTATTTAATTATTATATTAATATTGGTCTTTGATTTTAACACAATATGTATACAGAAATAAAGACCAGTATGATTCATACTGGTCTTTATTTTAAATTAATAGCTTAAATTTCAATTGTTACTCGATCAGCCTTGACAACCAAAACTTTATCATTTTTGGTGTAAGTCTGAATTCCTTTTTCATCAACATGAAGTCCAGTGAACCAATCACCAGTAAGAACTTTAGCGATCTTCATGGAATTGATTTTCACTCTTTCTTTAAAGAGTGCGCTCTTGATTGCTTCAAGTTCTGATTCCAAGAATGATTTGTTTGCGATTGTATCATCACCAAGGTTTAGACCCGCTGCTTTCATTCTTTTTGAAAGATCAATGATGTAATCGTTCATCACTTGACCAGGAGCGTTTAGTTTTTTACCATTAGCAAATTTTTCTTGCACATCTTTTACTGAAGGTATTGTTGAATAACCTTTAAGCGTAAATTCAAGAACGCGTGACTGATAAGAATCCGTAGTCTCTTGTTTTTCATTGTCAAGACCACCATATGTGAAATTCTTATCAAGACCATGAGCCTTAAGAATTTCCATTTGATCTTCAGTCATACCAACGTATTTACCAACCAAAGTTGATTCAACATTATTAGACTTAATTTCTTTAATGTAATAACCTACAGCTTTTTGCTTGATTTCCAAATTTGTAATTTTTTCAACAGAATCAACAATATGATCGAGATCATCACTATCATTAACGTAAGTTCTGTTTACTGTTGGGAATAGAGCAAGATTTATTTCCACTCTATAGCCTTTATCTACTTTTTCAACGTTTGACAAGAAATTGATAGAATTATCATTTTCAAGTGCAACAAACTTGTCATATGTTTTTTGATCAAGCACAGTTTGAATAGTTTGCATATTCAAATTTCCGTCTTTAATGATCGTATGAGTGCGGAAGATATTACTGTCAATCTCTTTAGGGAGATTATGATTTTTAGCAAGTTTAGCATTAATGGTTACTTTACCCTTAACAGAGAATCCGATTGATACATTCATATGTTTCTTATTGAATGTAAAATCTTTGAACAATGATAATACTTCTTCATCGTTTGCCACAAAGATATTTTGATTATCTTTAACTTCCGCTCCAATACGTTGATAGTTTTTGCTCGGAATGTAATAGTTAGTTCCTTCAGAAAGAATTCCCAAAATATCCATTACACAAAGTGCATCTTCACGTGGAAGATATCCATCTGGAGCTTGTCCATTTTTGTAACGAGTCTTAGGTTTGATTACAGCTTTTCTGAACTCTTTGCGGAATTCACCGACTTCATTATAAGTAAATGCATTGAGTTGTTTATCAATAAGATATTTGTCACGAATATTATTCGCAATGATATCAAGAGTCTTTTGACGATATCCATTATAATGTAATTCGTAAGCGTAGGCAAAATAGAAATTGTTCAATGTGCTTTCGGTTACTGGAGTTGTAATATTAGAAGTATCGAAGCTTTCTCCATTAAATTCAAATTTGAAATCATCATCAGCAATAATGAAAAATTGATTCTTTCTTTTTTCAAGACGATTCAATTTCATATAGCCTGAGCTACTCAGCTTAGTTGAAGTACTATTAAGATAAAGAATATCAACTCCAACTTGAGCTTTCAATTCAGCAGAATCCGTCACCAAATCGCTAATTCTTTCATAATTATGATGGAAAATACTTGCGTATTCAGAAATTTGGCTAGAGTGAATAGCATTACCGTATTCGGACTCCGCAGCGATGCGACGCAAGAAATCTTGATTGTAGTAATATCCATAACCAATTGTATTAACTGCAAGAACTTTATCTTTCATTTTTTTCAATTCTGCAAAAACAAGTTTTTCTTCTTGTTCATCAGACCAAGGAACAACTGGATCACCATCAGTAAAAAGAGTAACGGAAAAATTATGATTCAAAGCTTTAAGATCATCAATTACTTCATTTGTTTCTTTCATTGGAGTTGAAAAACAAGTTGCTCCAACTGTTGATTTAATTGAATCAAGAAGTGTGAATAATTCTTTTTCATCTTTAGCTGCGTTTTTAACCAATACTTTGCATTGGTTATGACTTGCAAACCAAATGATAGTAACTTTGTCATTGTCTGACATTTCTTTGATTGTTTGTTTTACATTTTCAATAAGACGAGCAATCTCTCCACTCATGGAGCCGGAGCGATCCAAAATGTGGATGTGATGAATTGAATCTACAGTTTTTGCATCTGTTTGTTTTTCTTGTTCATAGTTTACTGTGATAAGAGTTTTTTGTGTTTTTCCGATTTGTACGTTGTTTTTGTAAAGTTTTGTCATTGTACAAGGTCACTTCCTCGTTTTTTTTATTTTGTTTTTATTTATAATATTATTATATTACATTTTTTTGTTTTTGTAAACTGTTTTTGCAAAAAAATTTTAAAAGTTATTTACAAAAAAAGACGAGCTAGGCTCGTCATTAAGATTCAGATAAGTTTTCTACAATTGCTTCAGGCATAAAAAGATTATCTACATAATCTCTATCTTGTGTAATGATTGGCATATCTTCATCTACAATCCAACGAGTTCTTTGAACTTCACCAATATTATATTTTTCTTTAATAATGGTAGCTCCACGCTTTTTCCATGTAGATAAATCATTCCAATTTACATTTTTTTCAGTAAACATTTTATCTTGCATTACTTTTCCACTCAAACCTTGAAGTTCATTATGAGGGAACAAACTTTGAGCCAACATTGATACGCTGTTTTTGGAAGCATCTTGTTGTCTCCACACAAAATAATTTGTAACTTCACTTAACGGCATAATAAAAGCTCTACTATCAAACGTAGCAAGTCTATTAATATTTGGATTTATTTTTCGCATTTCTTCATTGAATTTAGCGGTTGCTAATGATGCTGAAACAGAGACCATCTTTTGCAATTCATTATCAAACCAACTTTGAGTTGTTAATTTATCATAGTTGGTTATAAGTAATGAGATTTCATCTGATTGGTGATAAACCATCTTGCATCCCATTATATTTTCAGCTAAATATTTGCAAGTTTCCCAAAACACTCTAATCAACATTTCATCAAAAGGTTTTTCAAAACCTTTTGTATAGGTATGAAAATGACAACCGTCTATACGAATAATTATTGGCATTCGAGGAGTTAATCTTACTTTACTGGATGATTCATAAGACTTCATTCTTTTTGAAAGCTCATCATATTTTTTAACTGACATTTTATTATCCTCTTTTCACTTCAACTTGATGTTTAATTCCTAATTCATTATAATAGAAAACATCATATCCTTGAATACTTGCATGGGTATCATCAGAAGTAATGTCCCACGGCCAAGATTCTTTAGTCAATTTTTCGAAATTATCAAGATGATCGTAATTGTCGCCGCCACCGCGACCGTGAGGGTATTCTTTTATCATTCTATCAAACAGATCAATAAATTGTATTATCTCTTCTTCGTTTTTAGATTGAAAATTGATATCATTATAATGATCTCCATCTCCATGCATAATTGCAACTTTAACTTCATATATATTTATTGGAGGCTTTTTTTTATTTACCGGCTTACCTATTCTAAGAGAAATATTCATCTTTTTACTCCTTTTTATTTAGAACTATACAACGCGCTATTAGTCATAAAATGACCTTTCCAACCAAATTCATCTTTTACAACTTGATTGAATTCATATTCTTCAAGAGTGATTGTATCGCCAATATGATAGCCTAACAACTCAATCATTTTATCATAATCTTTAACATAACTAACTGGTCTCTGCGGTTCTTGTGGTCTTGTGTTCGTGGATTTATGATTTTCATTTTCTTCAAAAATATCTTCAGAAATTTGATTTTTCCAATCAATGAGTTTTTGAGAGAAATTTTCCATAGCTTCTTTCCAACCTTGAACTTGATTAGCATATTCATTAATATGATTCTGACGATGTTTGTCCAACAATGATAATACTTCTTTATTTTTCATTTGAATATTCATTTTATTTATCTCCTTTTATATTGTTTCTTTTATTCACTATCATCAAATTTCATGTAATCATTAATTTTCGAAAGAAGTTCTTCACTTATTTTTCCATTTCCATAAGGACCAACCTCAACGAATACTCGTTCAATTAATTCTTTTGCTTCTTGTAAATGAGTAATCTCAGATATAAATGTATTTAGATCAAATACGTTATCTTTTTTTCTGTTCCTACTCATTATTTTTTACCAATAAATTTGCAGAATATTCTTGAGCTTCATGATCATAGAAAAATGAATCGCTGACCATTTTGTTTTCACCATTACTAATCCAAGCATCATTTGATTGAGCTTCAATATATAATCTATGTTTGCGACATAATTGAGTTAATTCACTCAAAAAATCATTTAATTTTTCTCTAGAAAGCATTTAATGTCCTCCTACTTATTTGCAGCGTTTTTATACGTATTCATCCATTGCTGCACATACCACAGCTGACCACATCCACCACCAATATCATCTTGACCAGCTGGATCAAACATTCTTACATTATATCCATCTTCAGCGAAAGAATCCATTACTTCTTTAATTTTTTCATGATTTCTGTATCCAGCGTCTTTCATTGTTTCGTCCGCTGAACAAACAACACTAAATGTGAAATTAAAATTCATCGGATTAAACAAGTCTTTCAATCTTGACAAATGAGCTTCAGTAACGTTTTTACCGTCAACGCAATAATTTAGATATACAGAACGTCCAGTTTCTTTACTCCAAACTAAACCTGCTTCTCTGATTTTGCGAAGAGACATCTTATTTTTAAAAGGTATGAGATTGTTTCTATCTTCATCAAACGCTTGATGAATAGAAAACTGAAGTCCAACCTTAGAAATTTCTTTAGATGTTTTTATCATTTTTGAAAAAATTGCATCATTGTTAACTCCAATAGTTGAAATCAACAATTGAGCATTTGGATAAATTTCGCTAAGTTTATAAATTGCTTTTTCAACGTTACTCCAATTTGTCATTGGTTCTCCCATGCTCATAAACATGATTTGCAATTTTGGACAACGTTCGTTAATGTCTTCAATATTCATATCTTTAAAGAGATACTGAATCTGATAAACTATTTCTTCTGGAGTTAAGTTTCTAATAAACTTATTTCCAGTTCCACAAAAAGTACATCCAATTGGACAACCTGATTGAACAGAACAACAAACTACTGTTCTATCATAAAAATCATTATATTTATACAATACCGCTTCAGTTACTGCATCTTCTTTCTCAAAAACATATTTCCACACATTACCTTCAGAACTATCGTGTCTCTTAACACTGTTGAACATTTTCATCTTCCTCTCTCAGGAACAATTATTATTTAATTATTATATAAATAAGCAGGATTCATTTTAAATGAAGTTTTACATCATTGTAAAGAATTTCACATAAAAAAAAGAACCTTTCATTTAAGAGGTTCTTTTTGGTGCCAATTTTCTAAATTCCGTAGTTAAACTGTTTAATATTGGTTGATATTTTTTCTTATAAAAATCCCAATCATTAATTTCGTTATAAACAATTTCTTCCCAATAATCATTGGCTTCAGCATAATCTATTATTTTTTGAAATTTCGCTATCTGTATAGCAAACATTATAATTCTTAAAGAATGAAACAAACTCTTCTTTCCAATATAAATATCTCGTTCTTCATTTGACATAAGTTTCTTTTTACATTTTACAAAACTGTTCGATGATTTAGATGAAGCTTCTTTTCTTAAATTTTCCAGATTAAGTTCAAAAGAAAACTTATGTTTTTCTTGTAAAATTTTGTCTTTCGGTAAAAAGATACATTCTAATATTGAAATATCGTGAGAATCTATTTTTTGTTGAAAAACATCTTTGCTGTAAAGAGTAAAATCATCATCATTGCTTATTAATTGTTCTTCTATATTTTGACCTTCAACAACTACAATATAATCATTATCTCCAGTAGGATTACAACCATATACTTTTGATCCATATAAATAGATATTTAGTACTTCATATTTATTTGGTATTTTATTTTCCAACCCAAACACCCCAAAGTTGTGTATTTATAAATTCTTTAACAACATTGACATCTTTAAAATTAAAAATCCATTTTTTACTATTATCTGATTTACTTTTTACATTCTTTTTGTATCCTTCATGATTGCAAAAATAATTTTCAAGAATTTTTGTCATTGGACTCCAACTGCTAAATTCACCTTCAAAACTAATGCTAAAATCTAATTCTTTTTTAAAAATAACGAAATTTTTAGTAGTAATTATTTCTATTAGATCATCGTTTTTGTTTCTAGATAACTGACGAAATGAATACACAAATTTAATTTGATCTTCATCTTTGATGATTTTTTTATTTTGTATATCTTTATTAGTCATACATTCCATAATAAATAAAGAATCAACGTATTGATGTATTTCGTTTAACATCTTGCGTCACCTACGTTTGTAATTTTTTAAAGTAATCTAAACAGTTTTGTTTTGAACCTAAATCTAATGTAAAATTAACTTCTATTTTAGAATAATTTTTCAAATCAACAAATATATAACCGTCCAACATGTGATACAACCTCATAGCCCAATCAATTTCATCTTTCTCAAATAAGAGAAAGAAGCTAACTCTTGTCCGACTAACTCTTTTTATAAGAGCAGAATATCGACGATAATTTGTTGAGTTGTCCATATGAATAGTTATTGTTTTGTCATCTTCATTTTTAACATAAAACTGATTCATTGTTAAACTTTTTGTTGCGATATAAACTTCATAAAAATCAACAATATCTAAAACTATTAATTCCGCTATGTCTTCATCAACATAATTAAGCATGAATTCACCTCTGAAAATTTCCAATAATTATTTATAATCAATATGTATTAATTATTAAACAAACTTTATATTTTTATGATTCATAGAATGCAAATAGGTGATTCACAGAGTGCATCTATAAATATAGAAATAATATAAATATAAAAATAAAATAAAAAAGAGAGGGAGAACCCTCTCATTTGAATTTAGACATTATTTCAGATAATGATGATGTTGGTTTTTCTTTTGTTGTTTTGGCATTTTTAAATTTAGAATTCCAATTGCTTGTTTTAAATGTTTGATTTTTAGAAGATTCAACTTTGTCCATTAAATCCTGTTCTATTTTTTGTATATTTTGTTCAATTTGATTAAGCCTATCCATTGGGAATGATAATCCAGATAATATAGTATAAAAAATGCAATAATTCTGATGTTCATTGTTTGGGTAATAAGCTTCAATAATATCATAAGGCATTCCTGTATCTTCAAATATTTTTTTTGCATCAATCATAGATGTTAAATCTTTTGGTATTTTTCCAAGAATAGCTGCTTTAACAATTTGTCCATAACTCAAATCGGGAGAGCAAACTGATTTCCAAGAATTTCTTATAGCATTAACAATATCTTGAGATGATTTAATTTCATCTGTTGGTATCATTACTTTACTAATTATAGTGCATCCTCTATCACTTAGTACTTCAAGTAAATCGTTTTTATCAAAATTAGATACATATGATGCTTGATTAGTTAAAGCTATTACGTCTGATAAATTATCTATCAATTGTTGATTAGACAATGAATATATTTCGCTTCTGTCTTTACTATGGAAAATTTCATTAGATTTTTCGTTATCTATAACGAAAACACTATTTAATTGTTCAATTTGACTCATTTCTGAAAAACATTCTAAAGAATTCATATGAGATTTTGGACTTTCGCTCATTGATGGCAAAACAACTATCGCTCCAACACTGTCTTTAATACCTGAAGCAATTTCTATACCAACCTGTAAAGCACCACTCCCGGTTCCTCCACTGGTAGCCGCTACAACAAAAATCATGTCGCAATCTTCAAATTTAATTTTCGCTTTTTCAAAAACGGACTCAGCATTGCAAATAATTGCATCTTTTCCTATCTCTCTATTTCTTCCAGCACCTTCCCAACCTTTAAAATGAATTCTACTATCTTTTGGTATAACTTTCAACCCTTCCAAATCAATAGAAGCACTATTTGCTGCAATTACTGGAAACCCTTTATATGCAGCATATTCTCCGATGTTAGATCCGCATTCACCTAAAGTTAGCAATCCAATTTTTAACATTCAAACACCTCATTCATTTTTTTTTCAAAAATAGAAAGAATTTCAATTCCAGTTGGAGTAACAAAATATTTATTGGCTTTTTGTAAAGAATTTTTTTCCACAAAATCAAAACATTCCAATCTTGCCAAAGCAGAAAAACATTTGTGATTTGTTAGCTCCAATTCATCTCTAATAATTTCTCTAGAAATCGAGCATTGAGATATAACAGCTTTTTTATTGGATAGATATTCCAAAATAGTAATGTCGGTTTGTGATAATTTATTTGCTGTTTTCTCTAAACAAGATTTACATAGCATTTAAATCCTCCTTCACTTTTAATGAATTTTCTAACAATCTAATGGGAAAATACAAAAACAGTAGATTATCATCGCTGTCAATCTAATTATTCACTGGATAATAATCCTTTTAATTGATTATATTCTGGAAAATATTGAAAAATACCGAAAAACACAAAATAAAAAAGGAGGTGTTTACCTCCCTTTCTTTATTCAAATATAAAGTATGTTACTGGTGTGTTTAATGAATTTCCTGCTGATGGAGTAAATGATAACCCATTACTTGTCCATGTAACAACTGGAAGATCAACCATATCTTGTGGAGATGGTGTAGGTTTATTCCATGTAATTTTAGAAGTAATAGTGCTACCAGTAGTGGTTGTAATTCCAGCTTTTGGAGCGTTTATAATCATACCAGTAGAATTTGCATCTACTCCACTTTGAAAAGCCATAAAGAGAGTAGGTACAAATGATAAACCAGTAAAAGAAACAGCTACTGAATCTTTAATACTAACAGTTCCAGTAGTAAATTGTTTACCTATTGGCATTGTTCCAGTTACTCCAAATATGGAAACTCCATTTTTAATATTTGGTGCCAATAAATTAGCTTCACCCGCAACAGTACCCGATCCATTGTGATAACCTGCAGGTATAGTCACAACAGCTACACCTGGGGTTAATGATACTGCTCCATTGTTTTGCATAGAACCAACGATACGAGCTCCGTTAACGTGAGCTGCTTTTCCTGACAATAAATCACCTGCAATAGCCGCTGTACCGCCAGCTTCATTGGTATAAGTTCCAGCGACTCCAAAAATATTTACACCTGATTTTATGTTTGCCGAAGTTAAGTCGGCATCGCCAGAAACAGTTCCAGAACCATTGTGATAACCTACTGGTATAGCAACTGCAGCAGTTCCTGGAGTTAAAACAACTGCGCCTCTATTTACCATTGTACCAGTCAAATTATTACTCGATAAATTAGTAAATGTTTTACCGGCTAATACATCACCAACAACTGCATCTCCAACACCAGTTGAAATTTGACCAATTTTTGTACTTAATGTTGAAAAAGAATCGCTTCCTGAAGCAGATACATTTTTGCCAGTAATAGCGGAGGCGATTAAATTTTTCCCATTACTGACATTTAGAAAAAGCTCATCCAATGCCGTACTTACATTTGTTGATGTAAAATTAGCACTAGAAAAAGATACATTGGTTGCTGGAAGATTGGGATTAGAACCAGATAAAACTCTACCAAAAGTATCAACCTGCACACTTCTATATGTTCCAGCTCCTACTCCAGTAGTATCCAATGATAGTGTTGAACCACTTTTTACCAACCCTGATCCAGCTACAATTTGTCCAGCCCCAGAAAATTGTGTAAAGTTTAAAGCGGTTGACCCAATTGTAATAGTACCGTCAGTAGAAAGTACCCATCCACTGTCGCTATTTGCAGTGCCTTGTTCAACAAAAGTAAACATACCCGAATTCATCTTGGCGTTTGTGTCGGCGTCTATAGATCTAACAAAACTACCATCCGCTTGAACAGTATAAATACCATTTTCTGATGCAGTTGTTTGATTTTTAACTAAAACTCTATCATTTGTTTGTGTTTGAACACCATCAATAGTTAATTTAGTTGCGTTTGCTCCAAGATTTATATTTGCAGTTGTTGCTAATTTAACAGAATCTTTAATATCTAAAGATTGTTTAACTGAATCAGTATATGTTTTAATTGTATCAGCATATGTCTTAACAGCATCTACATATTTTTTACTAGCAGCGTGTCTATCTTGAGTTGGATCTGTATTTGTTAAAATAATATGACCATTCATTGTACCACCAGCTAATTGAAGAAACTTAGCATCTGCAGCCGTTCTCACGCCGTCAACAAATTGTTTTGTCGCAGCTTCAAGCGATTGAGTAGGGTCACCAGTCAATACTAATGGACCAGTCATTACACCACCAATAAGTCTTACATATCTTGCATCAGCGGTTGTTTGGTTAATACCACCCTCAGCGATAGTGTCTAGTTTTTTCTTATCTTCTGGATCCATAAATCCAGCTGATGTAGGAGTAACCAACGGGTGAGCTGATCCCCCAGATCCTTTATGATTTCTGAGTTCAGTTATTGTTTCGGCCAAAGCTTCTTCGACGTTTGTAGCTGTGAAATATCCGTGTTCATCTTCTATTAAAACTGAAGTTGCAGATGGAGTATATACTTGAGTATCAATTATTTGCCAGTTTTCATCAAACAATTCTTTATATCTATAATCTAAATAATCAAAATTTCTATCAATACTTAAATTTAGTCCAAAGTTTTGTGTTTTTGCCATTAGTTGAAACCTCCCATTACTATCTTTAGTGAATCTATATTTAAATAAGTGAATTTCATCAAAATAAAACTCTGAGAAAATATCTCAGAGTTTTAATAATAATTGTTATTGACTAATTAATTTCTATTTTTGTTTCATTTTTATGTTTTTGTAATTTGTCAGCTACTGAAGAATACTTATTTGGTAGATTGAGTACAGTAATTAATACTACGTCTTTAAAAAGATAAACTTTTCTGTTGTAAATTTTTATATTGTTTGCTTTTTTCTCTCTTAAATATAAAGCATCAATAAATCTTCTCAAACTACCTTTTGTTTCGGCGTGTGATAGTCCTTTATCTAAAGCTTTTTGAGCTGCTTTATCGGCAATTTTTTTACTAAGTCCAAGTCTATCTTTAATTCTTTGTTCACTGTGATCAGTTAATACCGCTTGTTTTTCTTCATCAACTTTCAAAGCAATCATCCCTCTTCTTTATTTTTTAAAGCCGCTTGAACCAAACCTATAAATAGTGGATGTGGTTTCACTAGAGATGATTTAAATTCTGGATGAAATTGACCCGCTATATAAAATGGATGTTCAGGCAATTCAATAATTTCAACTAAATTTTGTTGAGTGTTTATCCCTGATATTTTTAATCCAGCATTAACTAGAGTATCTTTATACTTATTATTAAATTCATATCTATGTCTATGTCTCTCTTTTATATTAGCGTGTTCATAAAGATTAAATGCTAAAGAATTATCAACTATATGACAATCATATGAACCCAATCTCATAGTGCCACCTTTTTCAGTTTCATCAGTTTGATTTGGTAAATAATGAATAATATGCGAACCACTTTCATTAAATTCTTGAGATGTTGCATTGTTTATATTAGCAACATTTCTGGCAAATTCTATGGTAGCTATTTGCATTCCTAGACAAATACCAAGATAAGGTACAGCTTCTTCTCTTGCATATTGTGCACTAAGTATTTTTCCTTCTATACCTCTATTTCCAAAACCGCCAGGAACAAGTATTCCATCAACCTTATCAAAAAATTTTTTTCTATAAGAGGTTACATCATACGCCCAATTTTTTTCTTTAGATATTTTTTGATGTTCAACGTAATTTTCAATTTGTTCCGTATCAACCCACATAATATTTACTTTTGTATTTAAGTAGGCACCAGCATGCTTTAAACTTTCAATAACAGACATATATGCATCTTCTAAAGCTACATATTTACCCGCGATTGCAATATTTACTTCGTTTTCTGGTTTTTTAAGACCTTGGAGAAGTTTTTTCCAATCTGCTAAATCAACCGCATCATCATGATAAATGCGAAGTTTCTTGCAAATTATTTTATCTAAACCTTGATTAAAGAATTTAATCGGTACATCATAAATAGTTTCTACATCCAAACCTTCAAATACTGCATCTGCTTCGACATCACACATGCGAGAAATCTTTTCTTTTATTTCTTGACCTAACGATTGTTCTGTTCTACAAATAAGTACATCAGGATTAATACCCATACTGCGTAGATTTTTTACTGTTTGTTGAGTTAATTTTGTTTTTAATTCTTTACTTGCTTTCAAGAATGGTACATAAGTTAAATGAACAAAAACAACATTTTCTCTACCTAATTTTCTAACGAATTGTCGTGCAGCTTCTAAAAATGGTTGACCTTCAATATCTTCAATAGTACCACCAATTTCGATTATATGAATGTCTGATTCTGGATGTGATTCAAATTTCTTTTGTATTAAATCGGTTAGATGCGGAATAATTTGAACTGTTTTTCCAAGATATCCGCCTTTGCGTTCATTACTTAAAATTTCGTTGTATAACTTACCTGAAGAAATACTTGAATCTTTTGTTAAATTACATTGCGTAAATCTAGCGTAGTGTCCAGCATCTAGATCAACTTCAGCTCCATCATCTGTAACATAAACCTCACCATGTTCAGTTGGATTTTGAGTCCCAGGATCTAAATTCAAATAAGGATCATATTTAGCCATAGTTATTTTATATCCATGTTCTTTAAGCATCATACCGATACTCGCCGCAGCTATCCCTTTTCCTAATCCTGATAAATTTCCGCCAGTTACAAATACATATTTAGTCTGTGACACACATTCAACCATCCTTTCAATTATGCTTTATATATAGAATTGTTTTTCCATTTTCCCAAATAAGCTTGGTAATTTTATAAATTCCTTTTTCTTCTCCTTTATGCCGCCAAAAATAAGAAGTATCAACACTGTATAATAAATATCCATTAAGAGTAATCACCATTTTTGGTCCTCTTTGATTAATAGGAGTATGAATTGTATCTTCGCTACTAAAAAAGAATTGATTATCTTCTTCCGTTTGTATAGAGTTCTGCGATATCATGATATTCCTCTTTTCAATTAATTTTCAATTGTATTGTTGAGAATATGACTTTCTTTGAATGTCCAATTACTCATTTCAATCCCATTATAGTAAAGTGGGGTATCAAATTCAACTTCAATGGCATTTCCAACAACCATATAAATTTCATCATCTAGAAAAACTTTATAATTATTAGATGTCTTTACTAAAATATTTTTATTTTTAATCATTCTATCAAGAATCTTATCGGAATATCCAAATTTAGCAATTGGCTTATCTGTATTTGGATCAATTTGTTTATAATATAATCCAGTATATACTACTTTACCTTTGATTTCGTGTTCATTCTCTAACATAAAATGAACTCTATCTCCAACTTTTATTATAGAAGTTTTATTTGTCATTTTAAAAATCCTTTCTATTTATCTCTCATCTTTTATTTTTAATCTTGTTAACTTATATTCATACACTTCTAAATTCATATCTTTAGCCATTTTTACTTCTTGACGAGATTGATCTCCACCGCCAATTCTATATAATACGTTTAATGATGAAATAAACTTTTCACTTTCATCACCAAAATGTTTGCCTTCAAAAATCAGTTCATCTACTGGAAACAAAGTATATTCCTTAGCTTCTTCCGCTGTTATACCAACTGTTTTCATGTTTAAAGATTTAGCTTTATGATAAACTAAACCAGGTATCCCTTTATCTGTAGCACCAGATATAATTATGTCTGTATTTTTTAAATCTGAAAAAATTTCATCTATGATTTTTTTAGCTTTACCTTTATCAAAATTATCATAGCTATAACCAATAAAACCTATATTCATTAATTTTCCACCCTATTTTTTATCTATTTCTTCTAAATGATGTTTTTCGCATAAAGCGACATAAACTCCCTCACTACCAACAACTATATCATCATTGTCTTCCGTTATTCTATGAGAAACATAAGCATCTTTACCACATTTAACACAAACTGCACTAAATTTAGTACATTTATCAGAAATAGCTGCTAATTTCATCATAACCTCAAATGGTTCACAATTGAATTTCATATCTAAACCAGAGATAATTACGTCTATATGATATTCTCTTTTTAATTTTTGACAAACTTCTACTAAATCACAACCAAAAAATTGAGCTTCATCTATACCAATAACTTGAACGTCTTTATCAACCTTTTGTAATAATTCTAAAGAATCCTTTACAACTATTGCTTCTAATCCAAATCCATAATGAGTTTTAACTTGATTAATATCATATCTATCATCTTTTGCGGGTTTAAATAATTGAAACTTTTTACCAGCAAAATTTGCTCGTTTTATTAAGCGAAGCAGTTCTTCTGTTTTGCCACTATACATAGAACCCCAATTAACAATAATACTTCCAAAATCTTTCCCATTGTAAACTGACAATCAAAAATCATCCCTTTCTATTAAAGCCTCAATAATTCAATATTATTTTGTCTTTCAAATATTTTATGTAATTTACCAATTTGTTTTAAAATAAAAAGAACCCTTATTTAGGGTTCTTTTCTACTAACGGCCAAGAATAAGAATCATATCTAAAAGATCGTAAGATAGAATCTTTCAAATCATTATATTTATTATTCCTATTTAATTTTGCAAAAATTTGTTCAAATTGCTCTAATGTAATTGGTGTTTGTATTTTATTTTCCCCAATATGTTCTGAAAATTCATCCCACGCATTATCTATAATATCATGAATTTTCGTCGAAGAATTCATGATAACCACTCTATCAGATTCCGCTCCCATTTCCAACTCACCACCCCATTAGTTGAAATTATAATTCAAAACTTATCCGTCGATTAACACTATTTAAATATAATTTAAGTTTCAAAATTATAACTATCCTAAGTTAGGATTAAATCCGAAAGTATTCATTTTGATTATGTCTAGTGAATTTTTGATATCACTTAATTCTTGAACAAGATTATTATTTGAATCAACAAGCTCTTTTAAAGCTTCGTCAGTATATCCGCTACGTATTTCAATATCAGACAATTTACTATTTAAATTCAAAGTGCTTTGACTAACTTGATTGAGCACGCCAATTTGCATGTTTATAGATTGAACGAATTCTATATGCCTATTAGTTGAAGAGTTTTCTAAATATTCAATCCTTTGTTGTAATTGAATATTTAGATTTTTAAGTTCTTCTATAGCTGTATATATTTCATAATCCATTTGCTTACCCCTTTTTCCAAATCACTTATTCGTTTTCTAAGATATTTGGAATGTTATACGCTTGATCCCAATCTGCTCTCCCGAGAAGTTTTGCTAAATCAGAAAAAGTATGAAGATCTGGTTTTACTAATTTGTATTCTGCATTAATTTTTCTTAATTCCGTATAAAGATATGCCAATGTTTGTTCTTCCGAAAGATCCTTCGCAACATTTTGACGAACAATCAACATAAATTCTTTTTTGGTGTCCAAAATGTCTGCAAATAATTCCGGTAACTTTTTCATTTGAAATTTCCAAGCATGTTTTTTCTTTTGTTCCCATTTTTCAACTTGTTCTTCAGTTGGATCTTCTCCACTACGACCCTTTGGTGGTTTAATTTCAAATTCTGTATCTTGTACCACTAAAATTTCGTCAATAAAAACATGACCCAAAGTATCTTCAAATTTATCTTTTAGTTGGTTCATCAAATCAGTATACATACCAGAATCTTTAATATATCGTTTCATTTATTTGTCTCCATTCATTATATGATTTCGTGAGCAATTCCAAGCTTTACGGCTTCTTCTGGACCAATAAACCAATTTTCCACTCTTGTCTTATAATCATTCAATTTTTCTTGCAAAATAAGAGTTGTTTTTGAAAGAACAAAACTATCATACTGTTTACTCATTCTTTCCATTTCAGCAACAGAACGTTTGTGTTCTTCAAGAGAACCAGCTACAGGTTGAGAAATATCGTGGTACATGAATGTTGCGTATTTACCAACAAATCTTTTTTTGCCAGCTAAAAAGATAGCAAAACCCATGCTCATAGCTTTACCATAACAATAAGTATGGACTGGTGTATCGCTATTTTCAATTATTGACAACAACGCATTACCATCATAGACCGCGCCACCTGGAGAGTTAACAATCAAATCGATTGATTCTACCACGTAATCTTTTTCTTTTTCATTTCTAATTCGATCGTATTCATTTATATCTAGAATACGTTGCATAATATCTTTCACAGTACCTGCATTTATAGAATCCGATAAAATAATTTTTCTATTTGGACCACGTTCTGCTGCCATTATTTTCTCCTCCTCTTTAAATTTAATAGATATATTCTAAATAAAAAAGAGACAGTAATTAACTGTCTCTTACATTTTATTGATTATTTCTTTAAGCAATTTCCTACCTTCCGAAGTAATAAACCAACCCTCAAAAGTTTGTCTAACTTTACTTGTGGGAGTCTGATAATTAAGTTTTTCCGCTAATCCGTCATCTAGTATTTCGTGAAACCAATCATCATTTTTGTCTTGTAGATTTTTCATAGCCGAAACTAACTTAGGGGTTGGTAAACCAGAATACTTCGTCTTCGAGATCATTTTGAGAAATTCAAGTTTATCTTTATCTAATCTGATTCCTCGTGTAGTAGAAATATCTTTCAATACATCATCTATTGTACCAATAAAAATTTTATCTTGGCGGTTCATCTCGTATTCCCCCTTTTCTAGTATTTTAAATATACAAAGTAATTGTTGCTTAATAACAATTTAACAAAAGAAAAAGAAGGATTTCTCCTTCTTATTCAAGACCAGTATTGTTGTTTATAACAAAATGATAAACATGAATTAACCAATTTTCAAATGCATTATAATTTGTGGGGTTTTCTCTTCCTCGCTGCACTATTCCAATAAACATACTTAATAACCATTCAGAAGCTGATTTTAAATCCCAATCAGTTTTACCAATATGCATTTTAAGCACTATATCGTTTGTAAGATATTTTTCTGCTCGAGCTTCCAATAAATCAACAATATCTGTAGGCATTTTACCTTCAATTTCTGTAACCAAGATCTTTAATTCTTCTACTGGATTAAAATTAGACATTTTAAATAATACCTCCTGAATTTTTAATTGAATCTGTAAGCGTCTTTTCAAAATCTGTTCTCAATTGATCAGAAATTTGTAATTGTGTATTATTAAGATTAACGTAAGCTCTATGATTTGAATTAAAATTATTACTTGAATTCAAATCATTAAACAAATTACTTAAATTTCTATATTTACTGTGATCTTTTTTAAAACCCTCTGATAATTCTTGAGAAACTTTGATAGCTTCAATCATTTCTTTTGCATATGCTATTTGTTCCGTTAAACTCTGAACAGACTTTAAAATTTCATCTAAAGATTGATCTGTAACCATCACTTTTCTATAAAATTGATCATTAAAATCAGTATGTTTACCTGATTCTCTTTGAAGATTTACAATCACTCCTTGAACAGTAATCATTTTCTCTTCAATTTGTTTTTGTAAATTTATAATTTCTTTAGCTATTTTTTGTTCAAGCGTTTCATTAATTCTTCTAGTTTCATATGATGGTTGATATGTTGTATGAACTGCGGGTATAGACGTAGTAGTGCCAATATTGATCTGACCGTTGTTTCCCGTGCTTATTGATGGTGGTTGATACAAATTAAACATCTCCATATTCTTTAATCATTTTTCCTTGGTGAATATTAAATGCTTCCTGTAATGTAATGTTGTATCTAGAAGCTATAACAGATAAGCAGGCTAAAACATCTCCAATTTCTTCTGCTAGTTTTTCTTTCATTTCTTCATTTGTCATAATTTCATCTTTAGCGTGAGTGTGACGACCAATTTCATGACGACGAACTTCACGAGCAACCTCTCCACTTTCTTCAAATAAAAACCCTAAATCTTTATAAACATCTTGTTCTAGCCATCCTTCTTTTCTACTAAAATCTTCAAACCATTTTTGGATCACATTAATTTCCATAACTGTTCTCCTATTCTTGTTTTAGATATTCTATGTAATTTTTAAAAAAAATTAAAATAAAAAAGAGAGTATCTCTACTCTCTTTATTCAACAACTGTGAACCATTTTGGAGCTTGATAAGTTCCAACAAAGTTTATAAGATAATCTTTACCTTCCGGTAAATTATCGTATTGTAGAGGTTCAATGAACAACTTGTATCTATCTGTATACAATTTATCATCGACCCATGCATGATGTCCATAGTACTTTGATCTGCGATTTACAATTTCAACATATCTACCAAGATATGGGTCTTCTCTTGGAACTTCTGCCGCTTCATCATTATAATATTCTTTAGCATCAATAGTTGGATCACCTTCTCTAGCTCCCCAAGCTTTTCTAATAAGACGCTTCACAAGCATCACTCCCTATTTTCTCCTATCATATACTTCGAAGAAATAATCATATGGGTTTTTCTCATCTTTTACGCCTTTTTCACTAGAAATCAATTTCCATTCATTATCATCATAATTAGAAAAATAAGTATCTCCTTCAAATTCATGATCAATTCTAGTAATAAATAGCTTATCTACAAAAGGCATAAGTAAATTAAATATCTCTGAACCACCAATAACAAAACCAACATCACTTCTAATAGATAATTCTAAAGTTGAATTTATTACTCTGCAATTTTCAGCAGAGTAATCTTTATCTCTAGTTAGTATAATGTTTTTTCTATTAGGTAATGCTTTTCCTATAGATTCAAATGTTTTTCTTCCCATAATAACGGGATAATTGGTTGTCTTCTTTTTAAAATACTTTAAATCCTCAGGTAAATTCCACGGAAGTTCATTATTTTTTCCAATAAGTTTATTTTTATCATGAGCGACAATAATAAATAATTTCATTAAATAGCAATCTCCATTCTAATAAATGGTCCATGTTCATAACCAACCAATTCAAAGTCATCAATTGTTAAGTCATAGAAGTTCTTGCCTTCTGTATTAATAATAAGTTGCGGTGCTTCAAATTGTTGTAATTCTGTTTGTTGAGTTAAGGGTTCAATGTGCCTTTCATATACGTGAGCGTCACCGATAGTAAATGTATATGAACCAAGTTCATATCCTAAAAGTTGAGCAAAAATACGTTGCAACACATTATACTGAAAAACGTTAAAAGGATGTCCAATTCCTATATCGTTTGATCTAGCCTCTACAATTAGATGTAACTTATTCTCTTTAACAAACCATTGCGTTTTCCATACGCATGGAGTTAAACTCATTTCATTTAAATCTTCAATACTCCATAACGTGGTGATGTGACGTCTAGAAGCTGGATTATATTTAAGTTGATATAATAAATAATCAACCTGATCCAACAAAACATATTCTCCATCTATTAATGTAACATTATCACTAAGAAAACCATCTTCAATCAATCTGGAAACATCAGAGACTTTGGCTTTTAACGTTGGTTTACCTAATTGGTATCCGTAAGCTTTTCCAATTGTACCGTCCGGCAATTCCCATTCATTCCAAATATTGACTCCCATATCTCTAAGATCTTGTACTATATTACTTTTCTTTTGCCATATCCATAGCATTTCTTTAATTGCTGTTTTCCATTTTACCTCTTTACAAGTTAAAATCGCTAACTCTGAATTATCAAATTTTAGTTGTGCACCAACGATACTTTTAGTGTAGGCAGCGGATTCATCTTTCCATTTGGTTCTAACCGTTTGGTCTTTATCCCATATACCATTATCAACAATATCTTTTACTAAATTATTGTAAACCACATCTGCTTTACTCAAATTAATTTCCACCTTTTCTATTTCAATATACAATTATATTAATATGCTTATGTAAGATTAACATAACAATAAAAAAAGATATAGTTGGAAACTATATCTTAATTAGTTAAACAAAATGCAATTATATTTGGTATATCTTTTTTAGTTGCTTTTGCAAAATAAAATTCTTTTGTTTTTTCTACATAATCAAGGTTATCTTTAATAGGAAAACCAAGATCATCACCTTCCCGATAAAAACATTTATCAGAGACTCTAGTAATTCTAACAACTTGTTTTATTTCTTTATTAAATACTAAAAGTAAATAATTATTAGGTTTGAGTTTTTTAAAATCTTTTTTATTCTTCAGTCTTATCATTTTCAAGTCTCAATTCTATTTCTCTGTTAACATGATAAATGAATATTGGATCAATGTCCACTACAGAAAATTCGGTGTCTTTTATAGGTCCTAAAATATCCACAAACAAACTAGCCACTTTCTGCAAATCTAATTTTCCTACACCCGTCCCAAGAGCTGGCAAGCCTACCTTTTTAATGTTTGCTAATTCACAGTAAGAAACTAAATTCTTGAGGCACTTTTCAACAATTTCAAGAGATGTTACCCCACCTGGATTTTTCATCGTTACAAGATGAATTATTTTCTTAAATGATAATTCTCCAGCTGTTGTAACATAAATATCACCAGGTTGATAATCAGCTTTTGAACAAACAGCAAACGCTTGTTGTTGTATCGCTACTCCACCAGCTCTACGAATTGCTCCCGCTATCCCTGAACCCATAGGGCCGACACCATTAGCAGCATTAACGATATAATCTACGCCTATTGCTTTTGTTAAATCTCCCTTAATAACTTTTATCATTTAAAAACTCTCCTTCAATATCTATTAATAAATTCTTTTCGCTTTCCAATTTAACAACCAGTGTCATTAGTTTTTTAATAAAATGCATGTATGTTTTATAATTTTCAAAAAACTCAACATAATAATCACTATAAAAGTATGGGGAATATCTAAAAAAATAAGGTTTTATTAATTCTTTCAATTCTTCATTTAAAGAATCTTTTATTTTATCATTTACATATACAATACACGTTTGACGTTTCATTGATGTTTGTTCAATTGTAAAAAAAATTTTTAAATCTCCATTCAAGAAATAAAATTTTGTTTTAAACTCATACCTACCATTTTCATTAATTTTTATATATGGTGATTTGAGAAATTCAATTTTTTCAACATTTCCAGTTTCTATTGTCAATCTGTCAATTGGATAAAGTTCATTAGTTACTATAATGCTATCCATGAACTCCATAAAATCTTTGTAAGTATATTTTTTGAAGTATTTTTCTTTTACAATTTCTTTCTTATTTGAAATAAAAGTGCAAATAGAATTAAACATTTTCATTTCCCCTTTCTTTATATATAATATGACAATTTTATGACAAAATTAAAAACCAATCTTTATCGATTGGTTTAAGAAAAAATTATATCATTTTAAATTTCTATCCATTGATAATTTCCATCATTTAATCTTTTACAAACGTAAATTTTATCCATCAAAGAATCATCTTCATTTTCAACAATTATTATTCTTCCTCTTTGTTGTCTTGTTGCTTCAGGCAAAGATTCCACTATTTCAACATAATTTTCATCATCGTTTATACTACCAACAATAACAAAGATTCCATCTTCAAATAATTTTTTAGGTATATTAGAGAGATCTGATTCAGAAATAATCGTATCTTCTCCTTCAATGATGTTAATAAATCTAGTATCTTTATTGTAGTCTTGTATTAGTAATCTGTATACTTCATCATTTGGAATGGAGTTGAATCCCGTAAACTTAATTATCTTTGACAATATTTTTCACCACCTCTATAGTATTTTATTGGATTCTATTACTACCCATTCTAGAGCGTCTGAAAATTTATCAAACATTCTACTTTTAGCATACAACTGCCAATTTCCATCAATTTTAGTATTATGATAACAAGTATACCACAATCCCGTTTTCATGATACTAAATCTAACTCCAAATTTATCAAAATAAGTACCTAAATCATCTTTAGATTGTGAATATCCTTTTTGCTTTAAATGTGAGTACATTTTTTTCATGTTAAACACCTCCATTATATTAAATAAATAGCATACCAATTAAATATTTCTCACAATAAAAAAGGTTGATCATTTGATCAACCTTTTGATAATTACAAATCATCAAATCCATTATCTATATTAACTTTTGTATATTGTCGAGATTTTTGTTCGAAGAAATCTGTCTTTCCAAGATCAACTTCTTCATAAGCTTTAATCCAACGCATTGGATTCGTTCTATATCCCTCAAACGGACGTTCATATCCCATTGCATTTACTCTAGTATTAGCCATAAATTTAATATAAGCTTCTAGATCTTTAATGTTAATACCATCAAACTTATTACCAATGATGTAATGAGACCATTTAATTTCAAGATCAGCAGCTGTTTTAAAAGTTTCAACCACGAAATTTGCCATTTCTGGAGTATCATATTCAGGATATTCTACCAATATTTGTCTAAAGATTTTAATAAAAGTATCAACGTGAAGCTGTTCATCTCTATTGATATAATTGATCATCGTTGAAGTTCCAACCATTTTTTGGTTTCTTGCTAAATTATAGAAGAAAGCAAAACCAGAGTAGAAGTTCAAACCTTCCAAAATAATATCAAATACAATTGATTTCAAAAAGTTTTCAATAGTTGGTTCATCTGCGAATTTCTCATAAGCTTTTGCAATAAAATCATTACGTTCAAGAAGAATTGGATCATGTTTCCAATATTCAAAAATTTCATCTTGAGTTTTCTTATCTGCAACAGAAGATAAGATATAAGAATATGATTGATTATGAACAACTTCTTGAAAAGCCAAAGTAACCATGATCGCATTTAAGCTCGAATCCGTAAGATAATTTGCTACCTTATAAGAATAATCTGTTTGAATACTGTCAAGAAATGCAAGAAGACCAATAATTTTATTAAAAGCTTCTTTTTCATAGTCTTCTAGCTGGATATATTGTTTAACGTCTGTTGCCATATTGATTTCAAATGGCGTCCAAAAATTACTTAACATTTTTTTATAACGTGGATATGCCCAATCAAATCTGCAATCATCCCAGTTAAGAACATTAGAACTTTCACCATTAATAATACCTGTTGATTTGTTTGGAGCACTGATATCATAGATTTTACGATCATTTAATTTGTCACTCATAGTTGTTGTTATTCTCCTTTATTTGTTGTTCTCTAAATAATATTCAAAAAAGTCTTTCATTTTTACAATTTCTTCTCTTGGAATAAGAGCACCAAAATAACCATTTCCACTACTTAATTTACCTGCATATAGATGACTTTTTGGAAAATAAGAATTTGTACTAGTGCTTATCTTTATTTGTTCATTTTTTATATTAAAATCAATACTATGAAAACAATCCCAATACTTTTCTTCGGGTTTTCTAAATTTTATCTTTAATTCCAATTTAGCTTTTTCTTCTCTGTGTTTCTTTATCAATTCAATTTCTTCTTGAGTTAAATTTTCAATGTTCAAATTATTTCTCTCCTATAAGATATTTTATAGAATTTTAGATAAAAGAAAGGGTAGTTTAACCACCCTTTCAATTTATTTTTAAATTAACTTGCGCACCATTCACATTCTTCAATCTCTGTTGATGTTGAACGAACATAATATGTTGTTTTCAAACCAAGTTCCCATGCTAACATATGAACCTCAAGAAGCTTTTTAGCTGGAACGTTGTTTGGAACATAAATATTAAAAGAAACAGCTTGATCGATGTGTTTTTGACGGGCAGCATTTTGTTTAACGCTCCAACGTTGATCAAGTGTATATGCTGATTTATAAAATTCATAGGTTTCTGGACTTAAATCTGGAGCAGTTACAGGAATCTTATAGTTTTTCTTTTCTTCAGAATAGAAAATATTGAAAATAGGGTCAATAGACGCTGTTGAACCAGCCAAAATAGATGTTGAAGAATTTGGAGCAACTGCAATCAAGTATCCATTACGCATACCAGATTCTATTACTTCCTTCTTGAGTTCAATCCATTTTGCGTCATTATATTCTTTACGTTCAAAATACTTCCCAGTTGACCAATCAGAACCAGCGAAAGCTGGATATGAACCTTTTTCTTTAGCTAATTCCATAGAAGCTTGAATTGTTAAATAAGCAATTTCTTCATAAAGTTCATCGGCATAATTAACGGCTTCTTGACTTTCCCATTCAATTCCTTTAAGAGCAAGTAAGTGATGCCACCCGAACGTTCCAAGACCAATGGCTCTATATTTCATATTTGTAATTTGAGCTTGTAATACTTCGATAGTGTTAAGATCAATAACATTATCTAACATGCGAACTTGAATTTTAATTAGACGTTCAAGTACATCGGCTGAAACAGCAGCAGCAAGCGAGATAGAAGAAAGATTACATACTACAAAATCTCCTGGATTTTTAGTAATAATTATTTTACCATCAACTGTTATTTCTTCTTCTATAGTTGTCGCGCTCATGTTTTGCATTATTTCAGTACATAAGTTACTTGAATAAATCATTCCCGCATGTTTGTTTGGATTGTCTCTATTAACTGTATCACGATAGAACATGTAAGGAGTACCTGTTTCTAGTTGAGATTTCATAATTCTCTTGAAAATTTCAATAGCTGGAACAACATCATATGATGCACCTTTTTGTCCAAATTTACCCTCATTGGCAGCAGCAACACATTCAGCATACTTTTTACGGAAAGTACCATCGCCTTTTTCTTCATCGTAATAATCTTCAAGATTATATCCCATCACTTTATTAACAGTGTGCGGATCGAAAATAAACCACTCATCGCGCGTATTAACGGCTTCCATAAAGATATCAGGAATACATACTCCAGTAAATAAATCATGGGTTCTCATTCTTTCATCGCCGTTGTTTAATTTAGCATCAAGAAAAGAGAAAATATCTTTATGCCATACATCTAAATAAACAGCAATTGCACCTTGACGTTGACCAAGTTGATCTACAGAAACGGCAGTGTTATTTAATTGTTTCATCCATGGGATTATACCTGAAGAGATGCCTTTGAATCCTTTAATGTCAGATCCACGAGCACGAACCTTTCCTACGTAAACTCCAATACCACCACCAGATTTACTCAATCTAGCAACATCATGGTTTGTCATAAAAATGCCGTCCAAACTATCATCCATAGTATCGATAAAACAAGAACTCAATTGACCATAAGATTTACCAGCATTACTAAGTGTAGGTGTAGCCACAGTCATATATCTATGTGAGAGAGCCCAATATGATTCTTTTGCCAGTTGTAATCTGTTTGATTTTTTTTCTTTAAGCATAGTAGTGAGAGCGATAATTGCAAATCTTTCTTGCGGGAGTTCGTAAATATTATGATCAAGATCTGTAGCTAAATAACGATCGGCCAAAGTCTTCAACGCAATATAATTAAAGTCTTTATCTCTTTCTGGATTAATTACTTCACTCATTTCGTCAATTTCTTCTTTAGTGTAAGTATTAAGAATTTTTGGATTATAAATTCCTTTTTCTGTTAGAATTTTCAATAATTCATACAATGAACCATATTTTTCTTCAGAATTATAACCACGATAAAATGCCGCATCAGAGTACAAAGATTCCAAATAAGTATGGGCTGCAATATAAGTCCAATCTGGCTTATCAATATCAATGTTTTCAAGCGCTTTAAGTACTTTTAAATGGGTTACTTGATCTTCCGTATAAGTCTCTTTAGTCGTTATTGCTTCAATCAAAGAGGTCTTATATTTTTCAATCTCCAAATGTTTGTAATTTGCAGAAATTTTATCAATGGATTTCGAAAATCTTTCCGCATTAAAATCTTGTAATCCTTTTTTACCAATAATGACAGTCATTCTCTAAACACCTCTTCTTAGAATCTAATTTTATAATAGAATAATAGCGAATATTTTTAAACTGATTAACTCAGCAAATTTATTTCCCTGGGTTGTTTAAATAGAAGATTATGTATTTTATATAATCGTTACATTTTTATCTCTAAAGTTACGAAGTTTTTGGAAGCAAAGACGTATATGAAAATATAACTCTATAAAATTTGTTTTTGTAATTTTTTGTATCCTATGCACAATAAAAAAGAGTAATTGCTTTATGGCAATTACTCTTCTAATCAAAATTTAAATTAAGTTTTCCAATTCAACAATTTCAATAAATTTTTCAACAAGATGTTCATTAAATCCGTTTGAATTTAATACTGTCTTAGCTGTCATATGAGAAAACCCTTTCAATGTTCTCAACTCATCATAATTATTTGAAATAGCAATGATTTGAGCTAATAAATATGAAAATTTTCCTTCATCAAGCAATGAATAATTGTGTTGATATTTAATGGCTTCAGCTATATCTTCAAATCCATCAACAAACTTCAACATCATATTACCATAAAAAGCCATCTCGTTAATATTTTCTTTTGTTGATTCAAGTATTCCAACGTCGTGAATTAAGCCAGCAAAATATGCTTTCTCCATTTCTTTTGGGCCAAGTTTAATAGCTTTAGCTAAAGCAAAACTTAATAATGCTGTTCTCTCCAAATGTTCGTACATTTCAATATCAACCTTTTCAATTTCATCTAAGATTGAATTAATTTTTGTCATCATCATACGACACACACCTCCAATTTTGGTTATCTCCCCCTTTCATTATTTAAATAATGAAAGTATCACATTTTGTAACGGCTAAAAAATAATTTTTTTTCATCTATAAAAATAACAATGAGTATAAAATTTATATAGTAATATACTATAATACATTGAAAGAGGTGTTTCAATTGAAAAAGTCTATAGAACTAAATATCCCAATGTGGGAAATCGATAGAAATGCTGGAATTAATGATTTCGCTAATCAAATAATAGAAATCAGAATGGATCTAAGTGAGTTAGAAATAGATCTTGTAACAATAAATAAAGATATTGCGGTTTACAATAAAAGAATAGATATTTACCTTTCAAATGTTTTCAATAAACCAAATTTCAAACATTCTGATCATGTAATAGCGTTAAAAGAAAATAAAGATATTCATATTTTTAAAAGAAAAAATGTATCAAAAAACAATGAGAGCACCGAAGGGTTAAAACCTACGTTTGTTATCAAAATCAATCAAAAGAGAATCATTAGAATTATGGAAATTTTAAATGACTATAACGAATTAATAGATGAATTTGATGATTTACTTGCAGAGTATGAAGATACTGCAGATATCCACACGGAATTATGGAGTGATGTAAAATCAGCACTTAAAAACACAAAGTTCTTAAGAATATATGACAACAATAAAAAAGATCAAGAAATTGAAGAATTTGATGAAGAAAAACACTTTTTAGTTATTGTCCCTAATAATAAAAATGCTTGGGGATTCAAATATATAAGAAAAGAAGACGAAAATAAATTTAATGAATTTATGGAAGCTCAAAGTGAATTATTGGAAAACGAACAAAGATAAACAAATAAAAACATCCATCATAATGATGGATGTTTTTATTTTATTGTTATTTAATAGATTATTAAACAATGACAAGAATCAAATTACAGATAAATTGTTATCATATTTAATAAAGTTTTATTTAATTAAATTTTATCATCTCATTATTGAAATAAAGCTTGTTCAATGAATTCAGTGCAACTATCTTGTTGCGCTCCCCAAGACAAAGCTACAAATGCATTTGCGAAATTTTCAGCATTTTCATTTGTTGATTCAGTAACATCATAACCATCTAAATAATTTATATCTACATTTTGTAATACAGAAGTCCAATTTGAAGTTTGACTAATATCACCTAATTTTTCATCAACATAATGTCCATACTCGTGTACTCCAATCATATCAATATAATCAATTGTAGCGGAAAATAATTCATCAAGCTTATCAGCGTTTATAGTTAGTGTATTTGATCCAGGCAAATAATATGCTAATATATTCATATCAACAGATCCAACTTCCAAATTGGGCATTCCTAATTTAGAGTAACTGGCAGCCTCTTTTACAGCGTTTTCAAACGAATCTAAAATAACACTAAGCTTCTGTTGTTCATCCAAATCCAATCCAAAAAGTACATACGGATTTTTTTCATTTATATATTGTCTTATTTGAGCAAAAGAAAAACTAGTACTCAATACATCTGATTTCTTAACAAGTCTTTTCAAATTTTAACACCTCTATTATTGTTCTCACTTAAACAATAATATTATTAAATAAAACAATAACTATTTAAGTCTAGAATAAATAGACTCAATGTTTTTATGTTTTATTTCAACTCCAGCAATCATAATGTCTCCACCATTTATCCAAGAGTTTATAATTTCAACATAACGATCAGAAGTAACAACTTCTAGTTTTGTTCCATGAACAAAGTCTTTCACAATAATTTCAAACATCTTTTCACCTCTATTTGACTAAATTAGTTTTTAATACTAATTCTTCTAATTCTTTAATTTTTTCTTTCAAGTCGATGGTTTCTTTGTAGTGTTCTTCTATTTCATCAAGATGTGGTTTAATTGCTGTTTTTGCAGCATAAAAGAAATGAGCATATCTTGGGTAAAGATTTCTAGCATCTTTGAAAAACTTATAAAAGAATTCTTTGGTTTCAAAAGCTTGCTTCATTTTCTTTTCAGCGGTTGCATCTTTAAGAGTACTAAAATTATGCATTCTGTCAGCAGTTTTAATTAAAGCTGCCCTACTATCTTTAAGAATTTCAGAAAGATAGTTTACAATATTCTCAGATTGTTTATAATTTATTCCATCAACTTTTGTTACAAGTTGAACTACTTTTGCAACTTCATAACCAAATTTTTGTTCTATCATTTTAATGGTAACCCCGGGAACATCTTCAGCATAATCATGAAGTAAAGATGCTATTAGCGTTGTTTGATCTCGAACGCCATAATTAAATAAAATTTGAGTTACATCTACTAAATGATAATAATAATGAGAACCATCATGTCTAGAATAACCTTTCTCTGAACACATTTCTTCTTTCATTAAATCAAAAGCTTCTAATGCTTTATGAAAACCTTGTTGAGACAAACACAATTCCAAGAAAGCAACTCTACTTTTAGACATTTTATCCACCTCAATGATATATTTTTAATTTAATTATATCAATTTAAGTTGAATAAATTAAAAAGGAGCCTAATGGCTCCAAGAATATAACGAAACTGTTGTTACAAAATATGAAACAGACCATACTACGGAAAATATAGTTGCTACTACATACGTATTTTTTGTTTTCCATTTTTTCTTTTTCACATAACGACTAAACGAATTTGCAAAACTAAACAACAAGATGATAAAAGCAAGTATAATCAAATTATAAATCATTATCTCCAACTTAATTTCCTCCCTTAAGAAAAGCTGTACATTTTTGGAAACATTTCAGCAAACTGATCATATCCTATTAAAATAGCACCATATGAGTTTTCTTCCTCATCGATCCAAAATCGATCCCAATCATCTTTATCTTCTTCTGCTAATTTTTTCATTTGAGCTATTAACTTATCATCAACGCCTGGATGAAGAGTGAACTTTACATTTGATTGAAACTCTCCATATTTTACTTCTAAAAAATCATATCTATCATTTCTAACTACTTTTAAAACAAAACCGCCATCAGGATAATCTTTCTTTTTGATTTCAACTTTTTCTCCCATGATTGTTTGAGAAATAGTAAATGATTCTACCAACTCATAGATTTTGTCTTCTTTTTCCTCTTTGTTCATTTCACTACCAATAATTTTACTCATCATTATCTCTCCCTTATTTATATAATAATCTCATGAACGAATTTGTTTGCCCTTTTGTACCTGGTCTTATTGTAAAATTTATTTCGCAATATCCTTTACGTGGATCAGCGTAATTATTAATCCAAGTTTTACATCTGGTTTCATTTGTTTTTTTGAATATATCTAAAATTTGATAATAATAATTATTCTTTGGTTCAATTGTTAAAAAGCATCTAAGCTCAGTTTTGTTGTGTTTTTTTAAGTTGAATATTAAATCATTGTTATGAAGACTTAAATCAGAACTACTATGAGTAAATTTTCCATCATTTAATAGTTCAACAATAATTAGATTTTGTAAAAATCGTAATAGCGGCGTCAAACCTCTTTGCCATAAAATTTCCTCTATCCCCATAGAATCATTCCCTTACGTTAATTTTCCAATAGTTAAATGAAAATTGTAATTTGGCATTTCTGGCAAACCCAATACTTTTCTTATTTCTGTCAATCGAGGACAATCAATATTTAACCACCAATACTCTCCATTGTTATCGAAATCAGGATAGTATGTAAATTCTACTTCTTCTCCATGACAAAATTTCCAAAGATGTTTGTATTCATCATTTGGTTCTTCACCTCTAATAATAGAAATATGAGGACCAAATAGAGGAGCACTTATTTTTATTTTTTGATTCTTTACAGCCCAATATTTATAGTAATCAATTATACTTTTTTCACATTTAACAATAGCCCACCATTTATTAGCTGCTTCTCCAGCAGTTGGATCAAATATTATTGTGCCATTAGACTTAAACATTACTATTCACCTCAACTTACCAAATAATTAATATGATTAGTGAAAAACTCAATACATTTTTCAAAATTCATTTCCGTTATAGCGTATTTATGTGAATCAATTTTTTTCCAAGAATACTTATCCGAAATTAATCTTTTAAAAAAAGAATCAAACGTAGCATAACTTCCTAACCCGCCAGCAACATACATAATTACAATTACTTCTACCGGTGTAATATGGGTACTTACAACCAATAATTTTGGTAATTTAATTTTGTAAAAATCTTTTTTTTCATTTGTAACAAAAGAACAGTTTATATTTAAACTTTGAGCCATGCAAAACGCTTCAATAAAATTTGTAAATTCTTCTTTTTTCATTTTTCACCTACTAACTAAATAATTCCATTACGTGATTTGACATTACATCTACTAATTGATCAATGGTTAAATTGTACAAATTGTAAACATTCATTCCTTTAAATAATTCAAATCCTTTATTTGATAAATCTTCTATAAGTTTTTCTTTTTTCCAAATATCAAAACCTGGTCTAAATGTAAACTTTAATCTACTTGATGATTCAGATACTGAAATGCTTCCAGTATTGGAAAACAAAATTTGACAAATACTTACATCTCTTTTATAAGACATAAATACACAATCTTTGTTTTTTTCTGAATTATTTAAATTATACATTGTAACAAAACTTTGAAAGAATTCAAAAAGATCGTCTTGACTCATAAATTAATCTCCAATCTTATCTCCTTATATTAATATTATATCACATTATGTAGATTTTTTAAACTGAAAAATAAAAAAGCCGAACATTAGTTCGACTCTTTCCATATAATTCTCTTTAAAAATGAAGGTGGAAACCACTTTCTATATTTAACAATATATTGATATAACAAAGGATCAAGAACGTAAGTTGTTGACCAATCATCCTCGCTTCTAGTACTACGACCAGTAGCTTGAACAAATGTTCTAAACATTTCAGAAACATACCAATCTTGATCCGATTTCATCTTTTCAACAACTCTTGGATCAGCTAAAGACATAAACGGTAATTTTACTACAATTTGCCATCTACTTAAATCATCCTTTAAATCGGCGCCAGTTGTTAAAGACGGAGATATTAATACAGTTGGCTTTTTACTATCAATATGCCTTTTCATCAAGCTTTCATTATTTTCTCCTTCGTTCTTAATAAGAAGTCTTGAGTCAGAAACACCATCAACAATTGCTTGTGCAAGACGATAATTTCCAGAATGAATTATTCCTTTATCATTTGGATTTTTTAATAGTATCTCTTTAACATTTTCAATAATTTTAGGAATTGAAGATTCTATGTTTTTAAAACTCATCGAACCACTAGGCTTATAAATTATTGGAGACTTTTCAGGTGGAAATTCAGATTCTACTCTAATTAATCCAACTTCTTCTTTTTTTATGCCTAAGTTTTTACAAAATCCAGGTAAATCTAGTATAGTTGCGCTCATAAAGACAATTTTATTTTTAGCCATTCTGCGAACATATCTTTGAAAAATATCTTTTATTTCAACAGGAGTTACAACCAAACCGTCATCTTGAGGCTCACAAAGCCAAGAATATTTTTTAGGAGATTCAAAAAATACTTCCAATTTTTTATAGATTTTATCTATTTTGTAATACATACCATGAGAAGAAATGATTTCTTCTAACTCATCTTCACTCAATAGGTTGGGATCTTTACCGTCCAACATATCTTTTACTTCTTCTTGTAATTCAGCGCGTCTACCAACAACTATATTCCATATTTCTTCCAACCACTCTTTATTATCTACGTATCCTGATGCGGGAACATAATCAGGAACAAACATGTCATATTCTTCTTTTAATTCCTTTGGAGATATAAGTGTTGTTGCCCATTGTACTAAAGTTTGTTCTAATAAATGACATTCATCTACAATAATTGTATCTCTTGGTTTCCAATATCTTCCGCAAGTTGTGGAATATAAAAAGAATTGAGTTGACGTCACAGCAATTTGAGCCGCCAATGCTCTATCTCTCTGTTTGTAGTATGCACATATCCCATTAGATTTACACTCTTTTAATAAATTTTTATCAACTGTACATGGTCCACATTCTACGTTTAAACCATCTTTAACATTACACGGATAATTTGCTTTACCTTTTAATGAAACAACCTTTTTGCTTCCAAAATCTTTTACGTATTGATCTTGTAATTGTTTAGTCACCGTTAATAAAAAAGTATCATCCACCGTCATACCTATGGCTTGTGCCACTGGAGATTTACCAAATCCCGTTGGTAATTCGCACACATAAAACTTGTAACTGTCATTTTCCCAACTCTTTTGTAGTTTTTCTAGTACTGTTTTCTGTTGAGGTCTTATTTCTTTAAACGGAAAATTGTCTAAAAATGTTTTATCATCAAAACCAATCATTATTTCACCTTCTAAACTTTTCTAATAAAATTATTATATGTATTTTGTTTTTAAAAATAAAAAAAGTTACATACGAATATGTAACTTCAAATGAATTCTCTTAATTGTCTTAGAACCTCAAATACATCTTCTTCTTTTCTTGCTTTTACAAGTATTTTTTTTCCTTTATTATCATTAGCACATACGTTAAAAGTTTTAAATTCACATTTTTCATCAAAAGCATATATATAAATACTGAAGAATTTTCCAGGAGTACCTCGTTGTTTTAGTTCAATGCTAATACTTGGGCATATTATGACTTCTGGTTTTCCATCAACATATATCGTTGCATCAAAACTTGAAAAAGACTCATACTTGTATCCAAACATGCTTGAAAGCAAAATTATTGAATCTATTTCTTGTTCTAATTTATCAGTTGGAAAATTAAATTTAATAGTTAAACCTGAAATTGTTAATTCATACATAATTTCCCTCTTTTACATTTTATTCATAATAGATGTAAATTCATCTATTACTTCTTTTCTTCTTTTTGTATTTATTAAAGTTGTTTCACAGACCCAATTCTTTAAAACTCTGTATTGACTATCACTTCCAACGCTTCTCACCCAATAATTAAATGTAAATCTTTTCATTCTCTTAACTATTTCTTCAGCAAAATTTTCAATTTTCTCAAAAGACTCATCTTCATGAAACATGATATAAAATCTATCAAACTCTTTGTGTCCACAACAACAATATTTCGTCTTTATTCCCAATTTAAAATTCAATAGATCCAATACCTCAATTAATTCAACGTCTAATTCATCATACGGAATTCCAGCTTCTAAAAACTTTTTTCTTAGTTCCAAGAATATCACGCTCTTTCTATTTTGTTATAATATGATCAATAGCCAAATCAAAAAATTCCATATATAGTTTATTTCTTGATCCAGGTAATTCTGGTAAATCAATAATGTTAAAAAAATTTCTATTTCTATATTTATTGTTGCGATAATTTAGAGAAGCATCTAATTCTTTAAATTTATTTTTTTCGTCTAAATGTAAAATTATATTCACTGTTTTAATTTTAGTCTCTATATATAATCTTAAAAATGGATTAGCTGTTATTTTTCCAAAACCATGACTAAGACCAACTTCTCTATATTCATTATATATAAAGCGCACATTATAATCCAACATTTTTGCTGTAACATATAGAGTTTCTATTTTTTCTTTTATGAAGAAATTGTCTGAATCAAAAAATATCTCGTGATTTGCAATTTCTGCTTTATACACATTATAACCTCCTATGTAAATAGGGAGCTAATAGCTCCCTATTTTTAAATCCAATCTTTCAATGTTCTATATTCAATAGGTCTATTATGTTTCATTGCATTATCAATGCCATACTGCATACCTCTACTTATTCCAAGATCTGTATATACAATTGTTTTTTCTGCAAATTTTCCCCATTCTAATCCTGCATCAATACCCAAAGCTCTTTCATTTTCATCATTATCATCCAAAACTCCATCTTGAGTATAGAGAAGATGCGAAGCTAGCGGGGCTTCTCCTCTAAATAAACAGTCTCTCAAGGCTGCGCGAGCATATCTAATATTACGTTCAATATCTCCGGCAAAACGACTTTCTACAATTACGAGTTTCATTTTTCACCAACTTTATTATTTAGACATTGGAATTTGAACAAATTGACTTGCTTGAGGACCAGCAATATACTGCGGAACTTGAGAACCTCCAGCTTTCCAAGCATCAATCCATTGTTGTTGCAGAACTTCCGGAGTTAAGGAAGCTTGAACTTTGGCATTAGCTGCCGCAGTACCTTCAGCTTCTTTAATTTTAGCTTTTGCTTCATTTTCTTTTACTTGAATTTCATTCAGTGCATTATTCAAAGATGTTTGGTTGCGTGTTTTTTGTGCGTCTTGTTCTTGGAGAGCAGTAAATTTAGCATTCAATGCTTCTTGTACTTTTGGATCATCAAAAACGATATCTCCCTTATATCCAAGATTGGAAATAGTAATACCACGTTCTTTCTTAAAATACTGAACGATATCTTTACTTACTGTTTCCATAATTGCGCCTTTATTGGCATTAATGTAAGTCATATCGGATTTTGCAAATTCTTCAATCAATTTTGTTTCAATTCTATTTCTTACTTCGCTATCCATTACAATTGCAAGAGTCTTACTACCACTTGTTTTGTAAAGAAATTTTGCAGAATCTTCAACTTCAATACTAGAAGTTGCGCTTACCCCCACAGTAAATCCAATACCGTCTTTACTTCTTACTTTTACGCCTTGTTTTGATTCAGATGTCCATTCTCTGGTTTCTGGACTTCTATCAACCTTAATAACTGCAATTGTGTCTTTGTATTCGCCACTCCCGGGCATACGACCCGTTTTTACCCAACGGTGTGAAATTTGAATTCTTTTTGTCGCGATTTGAGATTCTTGAAGAAATTGTTCACTGTCAAAAGAAGATTGATCACTTGTTTTTCCTTCCAAAGGAATCAAGAATGCTGTCTCATTTGGTTGAATATCGATGAATTCTGGCTTATCATAAGGTTTACAACCAGACAAAGCAATTACAGCTCCAATAGACACTGCGGTAAGTACATATTTAGCGGATTTTTTCAATTTAATTCTCTCCTCTTTTGTTTTTAAAGAATTTTACAATTTCTTTTCTAAAGGAAATAACTGGAATAACAATGTATAAAATCCACAAATACTGTTGAAACTTAGTAATACTTTGCATTGTTGTGGACGATGTCCAATTATCATTCACTTGATTTAAAGCAGCTTGAGTACTAACTACTGGACTCCAAATTACATGAAGATAAAAAACAACAGCCAATAAAAAAATTGTGATGTAAAATTTTGTTTTTGCTTTCAATTTTTCTCCTCCTTATTTTCTATTAAATAATAATTATATTATTATTTATTGTCATATTTTTTTTAACATGATTATTATTTTTGATATTTAATAAAATATGGAGGATAACCGCCCTCTTCGTAACACATTAATCTATCCATAATAGCTCTAGTGGTATGATAAGTATCGTAACAAGGAGCAAATTCATCTATTACTTTTTGGGCAGCTTCTATGTTTTTAAAATATGGTCGATTATTAACCATATGCAAATCTTGAGGGAATAAATCTTGAATAATACGTGAGTATTCTTCAGTTGCTACACCTATTATTTTTTGTGTTGAATAATACAAGTCTTCCCATTTTGAAAGATCTAATCTAAAAACCTTTATAGTTAAAAGTGTTTTTTCACCTTTTACATAAATATCATTTTCTTTAACTATTCTCCAAGGGTTTTCTTCGTTTTCAAAAATTTTTATAGTTGTACTTTTATAATCTTTATCGACTTCAATTACTTCAATTACTTCAATTTTCTTTTTCTTAAAAGGCCACATTTTATCAACCCTCTCTATTTAAAACTATCTTTCCATTGCTGATATTTTTCTAATTTTTGTTGTCTTGTTTTATTTACAGTCACTTCAAATCCGTTATTCGTTGGTTTGTAATAATTTGAATCGTGAATATTGTTAGGGGCATATTGTTGAGGACACCAACCACCTGGAATATTGTGTGGGTAAATATACCCTTTTCCATTACCATAGTCTTTAGCACCCTTATAATGCGTATCTTTTAAACTATTAGGTACCTCTTCTAACGGTTTATTTTTAACATCATCAAAAGCTTGATGTATAGCATTATATACGGAATTACTTTTTGAAGATTCGCAAATATAAATAATTGCTTCTGCTAATGGTATTTTACCTTCAGTTATACCACAAACTTCTAATGCTGTAAAAGCTGCTGTTGCTATAACTAAAGCTTGTGGATTTGCCATTCCAACATCTTCTGCAGCGTGAATAATTATTCTTCTAGCTAAAGCTTTTGGATCTTCGCCAGCTTCAATCATTCTTGCAAAATAATGTAAAGCTGCTGTTGCGTCACCACCACGCATTGATTTTATAAAAGCAGACATCGTATCGTAATGATTACTGCCACCCTTATCGTATCTAATTGAACGTTGTTGAATTGAATCTTCAGCAATTTCTAAAGTAATATTGATGACATCATTTTCTGATTTAGTTGTTAATACAGCCAATTCTAGAGCATTATATGCGGGTCTTAAATCTCCATTAGAAACATTGGCGAAGTGATTGAGAGCTTCATCTTGTATCACTACATTATAATCTTTCAATCCCTTATCTGAAGATAAACTTCTTAATAAACCTTCTTTTATATCTTCTTCTGTGAGAGGTTCTAATTTAAATATTGTTGAACGAGAAATTAACGCGCTATTAACTTCAAAATAAGGATTTTCGGTTGTCGCTCCAATTAATGTGATTGTACCGTCAGCAACTGATGGAAGTAAGGTGTCTTGTTGTCCCTTGTTAAATCTGTGTATCTCATCGATGAAAAGTATAGTTTTTTTCTCTGAACCCATATACATTTTTTTAGCCTGCTCAATTACATCTTTTACATCACCTTTTGAGGCATCAGTAGCGTTTAATTCAACAAATATGGATTTAGTCATTTTTGAAATTAATTTCGCTAATGAAGTTTTACCACATCCAGGAGGCCCATATAAAATTAGTGATCTTAACATATCTGCCTCAATTGCTCTTCTGAGAAGTCTTCCTTCTCCGACAGTTCCTTTTTGCCCAATGTATTCATCAAAATTTTCTGGAACCATTCTATCTGCTAATGGTCTTTTTTTCATTATTTATCTCCTTTAGTAAGTATTTCAGCTAAATATCTATCATTTTCTCTCCAATAAGAGATTCTATTTAAAAGTTCTTCTTTATATAAACAACCATTAATACCTTGTTTATCCGGGATAAAAAGTTCTTCTTTTGATAAATTAATATAAGTACAAGCTATAAATTTTTCTTTAGCTATGTTCACAAAATTAGCATCTAAATATGATACATTGTAACAACCATTAATACATTTTTGCCATATTGGGGAAAATAATTCTTTCATGTCTCCACTACATATTGGACATTTTCCGTTCATACAATAAATATCTATTTCATTGACGTCCATTTTACACCTCTATAAGATCAATAATTTTATTAAAATCTTTATTTTTTCTAATTACATTTTCATATCTAGAAAAACCACTAATTGAAATAAAAGGTTTTCTTATAGTAATTCTCATTAACTTTGAACCTCTCCTAAAAAGCTTTCCGTGAATAACAGCTGCTCCATAATACACATCAAAATCAACAATTATATCAAGTTGTTTCTCTTTATAAATAACAACTCTCATTCTAGTATGATTAGATTTTACAACATAATCAACATCAGTCATTGACATCATCACTTGCAACAAGTCTATTTTTTCTTCAAATTCTTTTGCGTATTTTATTGGAACTTTAATTTCATGACGAAAAATATTTATTTTTTTATATCTTCGTCTTACTAACCAGTTCCAAAATTCCGTGATGTAAATTTTGTCATTATATTCTTGAAGAACTTCTTTAATATACTTTTCCAAAATAATCACCTATTTTCTTGGACATCATTATATAATTTTATATGAAATATTGTATATGATTTTTACAAAAAAAGAGATAGTAATATACTATCTCTTAAATATTAAAGCATAACAATACACTCATTTTTTAAACTTTCTTTTGCATTTATTACTCTTTGATTAGATGAACCTCTAAACTTCAGTTTTAAATCTTTATTGTCTATTTCAAATTTTCCATCAACTAAAACATCCAATAATTCAAGCATTTCTAATTGATTTTCTTTTAAATATTCAAAAGTATAACCACTCCAACACCAAATGTCTGATCTTGGAGATTCTTCTTTTACTCTTTTTAAAAGAGGTAATAACCCTTCAACGTTGTCAAAAGGTTCTCCGCCCAATAATGATAATCCTCTTATTCTTTCATCTTTTAAATCTTCAACAATCATATCTTCATCATCTTTTGTAAAGCGCTGCCCGTAATTGAAATTCCAAGCTGGAGCATTAAAACAGCCAACACAATGATGAGTACAACCACTAACAAACAAGCTGTTTCGGATTCCAGTACCATTGAGGAAATCCATTCTTTTATAGTCGCAATAATTAATTTTAATCATCTCCTTACTTCATGTGTTTTACTCTACTCTTTATTTCACTCAATCTTCCTTTTACTGGTTTTCTAGAAATAACGCTACCTAAATATCCGCACAATCTTCTAACGCAAGAGGTTGTATTCGGATTATGATTTCCACAGTTTGGACATTCAAAACCTTTTTCAGTAGCTTTAAATTCACCTTCAAAATCACATTCATAGCACTTATCTACAGGAAGATTGGTTCCAAAATATCCGACTTTGTCATAAGTGTAATCCCACACTGTTTCTAAACCTTCAGGATTATTTATAAGAGAAGGGAATTCAACATAATGAATAAAACCGCCAGAAGTATATTGAGCATAGTCTTTTTCGAAATCAATTTTATAAAAAGGAGTAACTTTTTTATTTACATCTAAATGAAAACTATTTGTATAGTAATCCTTATCCGTAACATGTTCAATTTCTCCGTATTTTTCTTTGTCCAATCTGCAAAATCTATCAGTTAAAGATTCAGATGGAGTACCGTATACTCCAAATCCATATCCGGTTTCATCTTTCCATTGTTTTGTTACTTTTGTTAAGTGTTTCAAAATATCAATTGTAAATTCTTTAGCTTCTTTGTTTTCTTGCCAATCATAACCATGAAAAACAGTTGCAACTTCATGCAAACCAATATAACCTAGACTTATAGTTGCTCTATTGTTTTTAAAAATACTACTCACGTGTTCTTCCGCTTCCAATCTTTTACCAGTTGCTCCATACATATACAAAATTGGAGCATTTTTTGCTTGCGTTTTTTCCATAGAGTCTATTCTCAATAAAAGAGCTTCTTTGCATAATTCAATTCGTTCATTAAATATGGACCAAAATTTTGTTTTATCTCCTTTCGATTCAATTGCAATTCTTGGTAAATTCAAAGTTATTACTCCAAGATTGTTTCTACCATCATGAACAAATTCTTCATTTTCAACATAAGTTGATAAAAAACTTCTACATCCCATCGGAGCTTTAAAACTACCAGTCAATTCAACAATTTTGTCGTAATTCAAAATATCTGGATACATTCTTTTTGTTGCACATTCTATTGCTAATTTTTTAATGTCATAGTTTTGATCTTGAGGTTCTAAATTTAATCCTTTTTTAATTGTAAATACTAATTTAGGAAAAACCGCTGTTTTCTTTCCTTTACCCAAACCTTCAATTCTTACTTTCAAAATATTTTTCTGAATTTCTCTTGCAAACCAAGAAGTACCAAGACCAAAATTTACAGTGAAGAAAGGGGTTTGGCCATTACTATTAAATAGTGTATTAATTTCATATTCCAAGGATTGCATAGAATCATATATTTCTTTAGAAGTCATATCAAGAGCATACTTAATTTGTTTATCTTCAGTGTCAATATATTGTTTAGCTGATTCTAAATGTTTTTCATAACTCAACTTAGCATAAGGTTCTAACACTTCATCTGCTCTATTAAAACTAGTGCCACCATACATGTTGCTTGAAACATTTGCAACTATTTGAGAAATCAATGCTGCAGCTGTTTTAATTGATTTTGGTCTTTCGACTTCAGCATTACCAATAGTAAATCCTTTTTCAAACATTCCTTTGAAATCTATAAGCATACAATTATAAATACCAAAAAATGGGGAATAATCTCCATCATGCCAATGAATATCTCCATCTAGATGAGCTTTAGATATTTTTTCAGGTAAAATGTTTCTTAATGCATAATCTTTTGCAATAATTCCCGCTAATAAATCTCTCTGTGTGTTAAAAACTTTACCATCTTTGTTGCCGTTTTCATTAGCAATACCTTCATCCAAATTTATTAATTGTTGTATTTTCTTATCTAGATCTTTCATAATAGCACCTCTTAGATTTTATTTTCCCCGGGTTTTTAATATACTGGAATATTCATTTCAAATTACTAACATCTTTATGTTGGAAATAATCGATTTGATTGCTACATTTATAAATACAGCTATATAACACCAGATATCATTTTGAACATTTAACATAGTTGTAACAAACATATACGAGTATGTATTTTGTTATCATCCTAAATTATATTGGAAAGATATTGTATAAAAAAGTAAGTCTTTTTTTCTCAAAATTATAAGCTAATGGTTACAGTTCTGTTAAATGAAAATGGAATCATTATTTTTTTAGTGAATAAAATATAATAACAACGATTTTTAGGAGGAATTTAATATGAAAAAACCAGTAAATGTAATTATTGATAAAACAGAAGATGATAGCGATTGGGTTACAGGCTCTGTTTCCGTAAATAGTCACAACTATGAATTTTATGGAAAGGTTGTAGACGAAAAAACTAAAAATACGTTAGACGGAGGAAGAATAATAAAATTAGTAATTAGAAATGGAGAAGTAACAGAAGAAACAACTAAAGATGTATTTTGGTTATCAGTTGTAGCAAATTATGATAGATCTTGGTTAACAAAACCTGAAGGACCGGAAGCTATAGAAATATTTTATGCGGTTGTTGATGAAATGGAAAAATTACCAACATACGATGCAAGAATTTATTCTGGCTCAAAAATCAAAAAAGTTATAGGGAAAACAAAAAAAGCTCTTTCATTAACTTAATGATATTTTAAAAAGGGTAGGATCAATTGATCCTACCCTTTTTAATTTGTACATAACAAATTCATATTATATCTAAGAGGTGAAGTTATGAATATATGTTTTACCGGACATAGACCAAAAGAATTTGGTGGTTGGGATATAGATTGTCCAGAAAATGTACGAATTTGGTTAAATAAATATATTGATAAACTTATAGAATTAAGAAATGAAGTTACATTTATTTCTGGAGCCGCTCAAGGAATTGATCAATGGGCTGCTGACATTGTTATTGAAAAAAAGAAAACAAACCCAAACGTAAAACTCTTAATGGCTATACCATACTATAATTTTGGTCATAATTGGCCTGAAAAAGCTAAAAAACATTTAGAGGAAATAAATAAACAAGCAGATAACGTCATTTTTGTTCATGAAGGAAATTGGGAAGGAAATAATTACTTACTTCAATTGAGAAATGAATGGATGGTAGATCATTCGCAAATAGTATTAGCAGTATGGAATGGGAGTTTAGGCGGAACTAGAAATTGTGTTATGTATGCAATTAAACAAAATGTACCAATTATTAGATATGATTTTTTAAACGATAATACTATAAAAATAAAAACCAGCTAATTAGCTGGTTTTTATTTTTAATATTGATAATTCTTTTTGTTTTGCTTCAAACATAATATCAGCATTTCTATTTCCAATTACATTTATAAAGTAATCAAAGTCATTTTGATGCACAAAATTATGATGTGCATTATCTTTTTCATGATTTTTACCAGAAGAAATATGAAATTTAGGAGTACCAAAACCATTCCAACTTTTAAAAACATCGTCAATTAAATCTTCTATTGGAATATCATCATTATTACATTTATGATGATGTATATCTAAACAAATTGGTACTCCGCACATTTTATGAACATCTAACACATCTTTAACAGTAAAGGTTTTATCATCATTTTCTAATCTAAGATTAGCCTTTACTTCTTTACTTAATTTCTTGTAATTTTCAGCAAACCTAATTTTAGCAGCTTCTTTATCTCCATAAGCTCCTCCAGTATGAAGAATCATATCTTTCCCACCAAGTAATCCCATAATATCTTGATGATGTTGTAACTCAACATAAGCTTTATTTACGATATCTTCTCTAATAGAATTTAACACTGTATATTCACCTGGATGAGAAGTTAATCTTATTCCATAAAAGTCCACTATTTCTTTTACATTGTGAGCAGCCTTAATAATGTCAGTATCATTTTTCCAATCCCAGTTAAAAAGTTCATGTGTGCCTAATGGAATAATGTTACTTGTTGTCCTAAACATAAAAATATTTTTTTTTACATTCCAAAGAAGAGTGTCTTCTATCATTTCAATATTAGATAAAGTTATTTCTTTTGCTTTTTTATTACCTTCATTTATGTAAGTCTTTAATCTGCAAGTTCTTACTTTTGTACCCATAGTTACGTTTAAACAAGCATATCCAAGTTTCATATTCCATCTCCTTTAATAATATTATATCACATTTTTTTGAAAAATGATATAATCTTATCCACAAAATCTATTTTTCTTTAAATAAGGGGTGATTTATGTGAAAAGACTAATTAAAAAAGCGGCATTGGACTATACGAACGCTAAAACTTACAGTGCTGAAAATGATACACATTGGGCAAATATTGCAGCAAATATTTCTAGTTTGCCATATGTATTGCAAAATGAATTAACTGATGCTTTAATGAATTATACAACTGATACTTCTCAATATCAAGGCGAAAATCCTCTATCAATTATATCAACATGGAAAAATCGTCCAGAACTTAGCGAACAATTAGATCCTCAACAAATGTCAACGCTGAATATGTTAATTGTTCCCGAAATTGAAGCGTTAAGCTTGGTCGCAGTATAAAAGGTCCTTAAAAGGACCTTTTATTTTATATCTTTTCAATAGCTTCTTTGGCTAGAATATACATCGCAACAGACCAACCCAATGGAGTATTTGGATTTGGTTTATTTGTTTTAGAATAATACAATTCCGGCAAAATTCCTGGTTCAATCATAATTTCTTCTGTTTTCTTTACATAGTATTTTGCCTTTTCATAATTTCCTAATTCAATGTGACACAATGCAAGCCAAGGTAAACCAAAACTCCATTCTGCTTCACTACCATAATACTGTTCTCTCGGTTGGTCTCTTCCAATACTTTCTTCTAATGTACTGTAATAACTATCTCCCTCATAACGAATGACTCCACGTTCTCTCAAAAGAAGATTTTCAACATTATCAACAAGTACTTCTCCCATTAATCCAAAAAGTTTATAAGGATAAACTAAACTTAGTTGTGCTAAATCAACTCTTTTATCGTTACTTTCTCGTGGTAACAAATCTATACAAGTTTTAAGTCCTTTTTCAATGAGTTCTTTTGGTACTGATACTATATTTTGTACATTTTTTAATCCAGCAACACAAGCACCAACAGAAGAAAGATGAACTTCTCTCCATTCTTCCCACATTCCATTATCTGGATCATGCCAATATTCAACAGACTCTAAATAATATACTAATTTTTGTATAATTTCTATGTCTTTTTTATCTCTTAACATTTGTTTATCGTTTTTAAGACCTTCTCCAATACCAAATAAGAAAGCGCCAACCATATCATGTTGAGAGTGACCCCACTCTTGAGTGTGTATTTCTTTTACATCTTCAGCGTTTAATCGAGCATGTAAATATTGCCATTCTAACTGTGGTTTTTCTTTTATAGCAATGTCAATTTTCCATTCGTATTCTTTAAAAAAATCCAACATACGATGATAAGCCAATTCGTAATAACCATCATCTTTATTTAAGTAAGGTAGTGAAATATAAACGGTGTCTCTAATCCACACGTAACTATAATGCTCAGAAGGACTGGCTAAATACAATCCATGAGGGAGACGAATACTATCCAATACTTTATAACTTTCTTTTAACATTTGAATCCACCTTTATCTGTTTGTAGTATTTACTGCTCCCCAAAAACCAGCAAATACTGAAAATAATGCTAGTCCAATATAATGAAGCGTTTTTCCAAAATCAGTATATGCTTTAACCATGAATTCTAATTGAACTAGTAACCAACCAGCTCCTGCAGCGAGTGCAAAAAATAAAATAAAACTAAATATGAATTTTAATGCTTTTATCATTTTTATTTCTCCTTAGTTAACTCTTCAGCAACTTTTAATAATTCAAAAGCTTCTTCTATTTGTTTCATTTCTTCCATCAACGCTTTAAATTGATCATAGCTTAACACAACATCTTCTTTTATTATTAACTGTTCATTATAATAATCAATAGAAGTATATAAATTTTCTCCAACACAAAATAAATCACTCCTTGGATTAAGTAAACAATTATCTTCTTTTTGTAAACCTTCTTTTAATGTTCTAAATAAAATTTCATCATTTGAATGACTTTTATAAACCATACCATTAATATGATTACCGGTGATTTTGTAAGAAATTTCAGATTTCTTCACTTATAGTTATCTCCTTTTACTGAAGATTTTTGTTTCCACAAATGTTACATTGTTTACCATAACTCATTCTATTGTTTCCTTCCCAATATACGGCAGCACTTGTTCCATCTTCATATTTGTGGTTACATTGAGCAATTAACTTTTTCATTTCTTCACTATGTTGAGTTGCTAATTTACTTTTTTCATATTCATGTCTTGCTTTAGTTGCATCAATTTTATATTTTAATTCGCTAAATCCCATTTTTAACACCATCCATTTCAAAATGTTTTTTGAATTCTAAATATATAGTTTTATGTCGTTCATACAATTCTTGATCATTAAAGTTTGATTTTATCGTTTCTTCTATAACACAACGATTATTTATTCCCTCACAAGAATTTACTTTTTTTAGAAATATATTGTAATTATGCTTTTTGTTTATAAAAATAATTGTTTTTTTAATTTTATCAATTGAAAGTTCTGGAACAAATAATATATACCAACGATTTCTAAGCAGTGGTAATTTATCAAAAGTTGCTTTTCTAACTAAAATTTCTTTATCACTAAAGTAGTAATAAAAATTTTGCATTTCAGCTTTTACATGACCAGAACAAGAATGCATAGTAATAAAATTGTTTTTATTTAAAATTTTGCATAACGGTTTAATTAGTGGATCGATAATTTCATATTTCTCAGGCATAGTATATTTATATTCTGAAACAGCCAATTCAGCTCTTTCCCAAGATTTAATCTTACTCACCTCTTATCTTGAAATATTATTCTCTTATATATTTTAAGATTTAACTTGTAATTTTTTAACACATTTATTCAGTTAAAATTAAAAAAAGCAAATAAGATTTTTATCTCTTATTTGCTAAAAATAATCAATATCCAAATTTTTGACGAAAAACGTTTTCAATATTCTTTTGTGTATAAATCTTTGTTAACTCTTTAGCATCTAATCCACTAAGAATAAAACATTGAACTAAAGTTTTAAAAGAATATGCTAACGCAGAATGAAGTTGGTTATAATTAATTTTATCTGCTGGTTTTTTCCAATGCTTCCAAGAAATTTGTTGTCTGACTTTTCTCATACCAGCAAGAATCAAGTTTGAATAAATTAAAATTTGCATATCTCGATCATCTTTACTCAATACAGAAAGTTCTCCATTTAATTTGGAGTTTAACAAATTATACTCTCTATTGAATATCATATCCAACGGATCTCCATCTGCACTATATGTTTTTAATGCATAACTCATAGTAGCTCCAGCTATACATTCTTGAACATAAACCTCTACCAACTTGTTAGCATCCATACCAGCTACAATAAATTGGTCCATTAAGAAATGCCAAATATCAATAAATTCTTTTTGCAATTCAAGAGTATTTTCTTTTGCTTCAATACCAGGGAATACAGATAAATGTTCATGTACTTCAGTAATTTCATCAGTGATACATCCATCATAAGCTAAGGTCCATTTATCTACTTCATCTTTAGTAAAGTTATCAACTTTATGAAATTTAGCTGCAAACAATTTTTGCATTTGCATCATAACTGTTAATGGATCTTTAGTTGGATCAATTCCAAGTTCTTTTATTTTTTCTTCAACCATTTTTGGATCATTTGCCGCTTCGTATGCTTTATATTTGGGACACACACAACCAACAGATTCGCAATTACTCTCATAATAAGGACAAATATCTTTATGAGTAAGTTCTCTTCCTAATTTATCAAATGATTTCAAACTTTTCATCTCCTAAAATTAATCTTCTTATATTATAAGCTTTTAGTCACACTATTTTAAAACTCTATTTGTTTGTTTTTTCAACAACATAACATCCTGATTCATTAAAGATTATCATACTTCCTCGTTTTACATTAAATTCAACATTCTTTTTATCATAAAATACTTTTTCTATTACTTCTAAATTCAAGAGTATTTCATCGCTAGGGTTAATAATTACATTAGAATCATCAGTGCAAATCCAACCTCTAGGGTTATCTTTCTTTTTTGGTTTTGTTTCAACAAACCAATTTCCGTTTATTAATATTACTTTTGATTTAGCACAAGACTTATAAGTATGGCTGGTCCACATTTTCTTTTGTTTACACCAATGCACTATGTTTTTCATAACGTTTCTTTAAAATATTGAGAAATCATTTTTTCAATATTAACTTCTATTTCTTCTTTTTCAATTTTTTCCAATTCGCTAATACGATTCTTCAAAATAAATAGTAATTTATATTTTTCAATTTCTTCAGGTTTACTTGTAATAATATCCCATTCATCAGGATATGGTCCATAACCACGAGAAAAATATTCAACTTTATCGTCTCTTATTTCTAAATGGTATTTAGCGGATGCGTTTAACGCAGTATATCCAATTTTATCTGAAAGATAATTATGGATTTTCTTTAATTCTTCAAGACTCATCTTTTCTATCATTTAGATATCTCCTCTTATCGTTTTGAAGTTATTATTAACAAAATAGCAAAATTTGTTTAAATAAAAAAGAGAGCTTATTCGCTCTCTTTTTCTTCTTTATCTCTGAGTCTATGTGCTATTCTACTTGATGTTGCAGCAGCCAATGCTCCAACAATATCATCCATAAAAGTATTAACTTTTTCAGTATCGGAATCCAAGTCAGCAATTATTCCAGTTTTTACTTTATCAACATAACCAAAACTAGTCATCCCAATACTTCCATATATATTCACAATACTTAGAACGAGAACTTCATCAATTCCAAATAATGGTTCATCTGTTTCAACTAATTCCTGTAAAGGATATGGGAGCATTTTTTTCTCAGCAAGAGTATCTAAAGCATATCCTACTAAAACTCCATGAAGAGCTTCTCTTTTATCAAGTACTTTATCTAAATTATACAAACATTCTTCTATTGTTAAATTAGGAGCATATTTAATCTGCAATTGATAAGCCACTTTAGCAATATCTTCAAGTTCAACTCCACGTTCTTTTAGCATTCTAATTGCTTCTTCTTTAAGAATTTTGGAAGTAATTCCATTATTTCCTTTTCCCATAAATATTTTCCTCTATTCTGTAATTTTCTATTTATGCCTAAACATTTTGTTCATTTTTCTAATAGGTACTATAATTAAAAACCAGTATGCGTACATTAATAAAACAATTGGTACTCCTATAATCATACTAAACCATTTATCATTATATTCTTCTCTTTTAAAAACATTTTTTAAATCTGGTAATATTTTAAATCCGCCCAACATTGTTTTCAACTCCTAAATATACTTTTCTAAAAAAGTACGATCTAATGATTCATTGATTTTTATTTTTATAGAACTATCTTTGAAATCATAAGATTCAATACGATCATTATATATAAAATCATTTTTATTAATAACTGTTTCTTTAGAAATTTTAAAAGAAATAGTCAAATAATGATTTAAAGCATTTTGCTTTATAAACAAATGACCCCAAACTTTATTATTTTTTAATATAGAAATTTTAGTTTGATTAAAGAAAATATCACATTTGTAACCTTTATTTTCAAATAAAGATTTCATTTGATTAGCCAAAGTGTTAGCTATTTTTATTTTTTCAGAATTAATTCCCATTTTTTTATATTCATCAAAATTCCAATTTTTAGTTACTTTATTTTGAATATCCACTATATCTTCTTTGTGAAAGACGCTTGTTGGGAAATGTTCGTTTATTTCAACGATTTCTTTTCCATCATTTAAATGTCTTTTCAACTCAATCACTTTACTATCAATATCGTTAAAATAAGAAAGAGCTCTTAATAATTGCTCATTACATTGTGGTACTACTAACAATAATTTTACATTTAGTTCAATATCATTAGCATTAAAATTATAAACAGAAGAAGCTTTAAGCAACAATTGTTTTAAATCTTCTTCACCTCTTCTAACTAAATCATAATAACGAAGTGGCTGCCAAATGTTTTTATCGGTTGTGATTTCATTTTTTAATTCTATGATAACTAGGTTTCTGTTATCAAAATCTACCGCAAGCATATCAATTATCCCGGTCTCATTATTTTTCATATACAGTTGCTCAGATATGATTAAATAATTACCTAATAAATTAACATTGTTTCTAACAAACCTTTGCATATCGTGAATCTCATCAAAGAATCTAATTTCTTTCATAAATTGAATTTCATCCTTTTTATATCAAATAAATTTACATCGCACATTGCAGAGCGATATCGCTCTCTACTCTTTATTTTTATTTATTATTAATATAATTATTTATATTTATATTTATAGATGCACTCTGTGAATAACCTACCGATATCCAAATTGTGCACTCTACATTTTACGAAATCAGTTTAAATAAATTAACAAAAAAAGACAGAAAACACTCTGTCTTAATAATTTCATGATATTATATTAATTTACATATACACCGACTAGTGATCCTACAGAATACACTAGAACACTAGATAATAACTCTTTCCAACGGTATCTTGTTTTATTTTTTATCTCTAAACATCAAATATTCAATTTCAGCTTGCGCTTCATCTGAGGCCTCGTTATACGTCTGTTTAACAGTTTGTAATACACTAATAATTTTATCATTACTAAACCCAAGTATATCTCTACAATGTTCTACTAGATCACCAATAAAATCTACGCTATAGAGAAAAACCCCTTCAAATTCTTCCTTACTAACTTTACCGGAAACAATTTTATCAAGAATTTCAGAATCTCCATCAAGTCTAATAATTCTTTCTTTCATTTGATTAACTAATTCTTCTTGATTATTTATTTGAAATCTACCAAAAACGTAACCTAAACTTGAGCTTTTTGGATTAAACCCAACTGATTTCAAATCAGGAGTATAATATATCTTTGCACCAAATTCTTTTATGTTCTCTTTTGCTAATGCCATTAATTTTAAAGATAAAGCTTGTTTTTGATATTTATCGAACTCTTGTGAAATGTTTATATTGTAAAAGAAAACATTTCTATCTATAATAGTTAATAACATTTTTGCGTAATCTACTATTTCAATTTCAAAATCTCTAAAATAATAATTCTTTTTCTCTTTGATCTCATTTGCTTTTAATTTCATTTTATCGTGTTCATTATAAATTCTAATAAAATCATAAGTACTAATCCATTTTCCATTTAAAAATATACGCTTAAATTTATTTGGATGAATAGTACCAAAATGTGCACACTGACGATTTATTTCTAGAGATTGCTCGTATAGAGGTTTTTTTGGTCTTCTAATCCAATTTCCTGTCTGAGTATCTCTTTCGCCAAAATCATAATCACCATAATTTTTATAAAACGCATCATCATCCCAAGTTAAAGCGTCAACACTCACTTCAACTTCTAATATTACTGGAAATCCATTATTATGTTTAACAGCGTTTGCCCCGTATCTCAATGCATCTTCAAGATCATCGGTCAAATATACGCATTCTGGATGTTTTGGTTCACCGTTTCTACCGTAGTCATTATAATTGAACATAGCGTTTCCAGTCAATCCTTCTGGTACTAATCCATCGCTAAATACTTTTTCTATGATCGTACTACTCGTACCGTGCATTAATTTTATAGTTTTTTCAGCTTTCTTAACTAAACGATTCAAATTTCCCACCCACTTTTTAAATTCTCTAATAAAGAATAAATGTTATTTTGTTCATTATTACAAGACACATAAAAAAAGAGATGTTTCCATCTCTCATGAGAACCAATCGTCATCGTCAATTTTTCTTTTTGCGGCTGACCGTGGTGTACCTTTTTTTACTGATTGATTTTGATTTAAAAAAAAATCAAAATCCACGTGTGGAGTTTCATCGTTTGCTAATGTTTCAACAATTTCATTCGCTTCAACCAATTCCTTTAACTCAAGTAATTCTTTTATTATATCATCTAATAGGCTAGAGGTGATTCCGTTATTTATATTTCTTTGTTCAACATTTACCAGATTACTGGTTCTAAATCTTCCATTAATAATTGATCCTTTAATGTGTTTTCCATCAATCTTAATTTGTACTTCTTTTTTAAGCAAAGACATCTTATACACCTCTTAATCTAATTGATTTTATACATAATAATCAATTAGATCATTTGTTTTAAACTAAAGCATACAAAACAACAACTCTTTGAAAACAAATGATTTTTTACTTTTTTAAAAAAGTGTGTTATAATAAAATAAATACTGTCTAATTCTAAAAAAAAGGAATGATGTTGATATGCAATCACTAGATAATAGATTAAAGTTCAATATTATTGAAGAAGTTTTAGACAAAATGACTTGGCAAGGTGGTTCAGAATTTTATCCTTCTCATAAAAGTAATGATTGGTTTATACCAAATGATCCGGAAGAAGTGAGTTTAAATATTGAAGGCTCGTTAAATTTAGTTAAGTTAACAAAGTACAGTTCATTAATATATGAACATATTGACGTAATAGTAGAAGACATTAAAGAAAACAGTTTTGTTAGAGAATTTTTAGCAAATGTGCTAGAAAATTTTAAACATGATTATATTCAATCCTATGAATTTGATTATGATGTTTTCTTTAATGACAACACAATAAAAATAATCGCAAAAGCCTATCAATTTGAAATACAAGAATAAAAATAATTTAATTGAAAGTAGTTTCTTCTATTGGAACATTTTTTAAAATGGTGAATATATATAATATATAAAGAAAACAAAATACGGAGGTTACAACATGAAAAATGAAAACAAAAAACCAATCGAGACTTTGGTTGAAAAAGCTGGATTAAGAAATGCAGTTAAATGGGTTACAATAGTTGAAGAAATGTTAAAACAAGATAGAAAAGAGCAAGAACAAAGTCAATCGCCAGTAGCTTAAATAATAATTTTTAATAAAAAAGCAGCTCATTAATGAGCTGCTTTTTTTGTGTTATAGCAAAGATTTTACCAAATTAAAAGCATTAATATAGTTTTTAGAAAATTTCATTTGTCTTTCTGGAACAATAATTGATAACTTATCACCAAATACACCAAAACCATAAATTTGTACATTCTTTATTTTAAAATTTCTGTCAGTATCAATCGTCATATCACACATAGAATATTTATTATTATCAGATACTGTGACAGATATTTGATTCTGGATATATCTTTTACATTTTACATCATAATCCATCAAGCTAGCATAAACCATCAAACTATCAATTTCATTTTGTAAAGATTCCGCAATATCACTATCAACAAAGAAATCCATATCACCAATTCTTATTTTTTCAAACAATTAACTCATTCCTTTACTATCTTTTTCAATAGTTTAGGCATAGATTTTACAATATCTTGCTTACTTGGATTATCTATAGAAATAAAACTTTTTCCCGATTTACATAATTCCACGTGTTGTATAGTATCTGTAACATTATCTAATGCTATAGCATAAATTGTAAACATGTACTTATCATTTTTTCTGAAGAAATAATAATATCCAATATTAACAGTGTTATTTGTAACATTTATGTCTTTATAAAATTCAACGCTAAAATTAATAAGTGCAGCGCTAGCTGTCACAATATCAATATCTTCTTTTAATTCTTCAAACGTCATTTTTTTCACCAATTACTTCTTTTTTTACACAACATTTTGGACCCATAGTATCTGTAGCATGATCACTACTTCCAAAATGAAATTCTTGATGAAATGGAGACCAATGATATTTACAGCCATTTTCACAAATCGAATCTCGTCTAGAACACTTACATGTAGCTACTATTTTTCCACCACAAATTTTACATTTATATTGATCAACAACTTTATCACTCATTTTTATTTCCTCATTTCTATTTTAGTTAAAACTATATAAAGATTTATCTTTTTCATTAGATGTATCTGGATACTTTATATTTAACTCTTTACTATCTTTTTGTTCTTCTTTGATTGCTTGATGATTATCTACATTTTCATAATTTTTTCTAACTTCCATTAAATAATCTGATTTTTTCTTAAGTCTCTTCAAATGAAATCACCTCTATTTTAAAGATTATAATAAAAAAAGATGGAAAAATATCCATCTTCTTAAAAATCATATTAAAAGTAGAGAACGGAACTCATAAGCGTTATGCCCAATTTTGTCTCAAAAGACTAAAGTCCGTTATTCGTAATAAACGTAAATTGTTACTCGTAATTTGTGATCCGTTTTCTCATCAACTGTATCATCTATCTTGTTTTTAAAAATGTAGTCTACTACAATCTTATATTGTTTCGTACAATATTAAACGTCGCTCTCACTTCTCTACTTAGATTAGATTTACTAATCTACTAAACACACCAAGTATTAATACAGTAATGTGCTTAATAGATCAGTAAAACCGATCTATTAAATTTCAATATATCTATCAGCTGCAACGAAAGTTATTTCAACAGAATGATTTTTCGCTTCAATATCTTGAGAGAGTTTATTCACTTGACGTTCAAGTTTCAATGCTTTTTGTCGATATTCTTCTGGTTCATAAGTTGTATGTGTTGTTGACGGTTTATCAAGTGGATTTCTCCAGTTGTTTTCTTTTTCTTGTTTTTTTCTGTTTCCAAAACTCTTTAGAGAATTTACTTCTCCACGAATTTGTTTTGCCAATTCTATAGACTCAGTAATGGTGATGTTATTGTTATCCCATTTAATAAAATTAGATAGATTGGCGTGAGTCATAATCACATCTAATTTTCGAAAATCTTCTCGCGTCTGTTCAAGTTCTTTAGTAACTTCTTCCATAGAACGCGCAGGCAATTCAGCATGTACTCCATTTTCCACAGTTACAGTTGAAACGTTATTTCTTTCTTGAATCAATTCTTGAATGCGTCTAGCAATAATACCTTTCAACGGTACAGCTTGTGCCAAAGTGATGTTCATAAAATAATCTCTCCTCAAATTTATGTGTATTTTTCTTTTATGTAATTTAAAGTACTTTCTTATAGTATATAGTTAATTAATTTTTTTTAACAAATATAAATAAAAAACTCTCATACTAAATATGAGAGTTTTAAAATTATGAATCTATAATTATTTTAGCTAAATATCTATCATTTTCTTTCCAATAAAAAATTTCTTTTTTAATATCTAAGAATATCGACTCATGAATTCCTTCTAATTCATCCTCGGCAGAAATATTAAAATCAAATCCAAAAATTGAAAATGCATATTCCTTGTATCCATTTGATTTTAAGTAACAATCATATTTATAACATTCATTATTACAATGTCTGCTCAAGTGTCTAAGCGGAAATCTTTGAATTAAATTGCTATTACAAATAGGACATTTTTTGTCTTTAGCAAACAAATCTATTTCGTCATATGATTCTATTTCTATATCGTGATTCATAAGTTATTCTCAAATATCTTCATAACATAGCGTTCATTTTTCTTTAATCTTTCAATTTCTTTTTTTATTTCTTTTAACATGTGATTCTTAATGCTATTGTGATCATCAGTTTGAATAACGTATTTATCTTTAAAAATATTAATATTATGTGTTGAACCTTGTGATGTATATACGAAACATTTGTTTTTGCAATTCATATCGATTCTTGTTACTATTTTTTTTATAATTTTCATATTATTTGTTTCTTCGTCGTAACAAAATTTTGGTGATAATACTTCGTTTTTTAATAATTCACTATTACAAATAGGACAAAATTCAAAATGAAAATAAGATTCCACATCTTTTGTTTCATCGTCTTTTCCATTATCATATATGATTGAAAAACTTAAGTTTCTTTTTAATACTCTAGAAGTTAGTCCTTCTTTTGATAATTCTGTTATTATTTTTGCCATCTCACCAATTCTGCATTTGAATTTATCAGTTAAATCTCTACAATTATATCTACTGGCAACATATCCATTTTTTCTAGACTGTTCCTCAGCATTTGAAATAGCATTAACAATAAACTCTCTCACTTTATCTTTTGTTGGAATTGGCTGTTTCTTTAAACCTCTAGAAAACTTTTTCTTTTTTATTGAAGGTGCTCCACGATGAGAACCTGGTCTGTTCATAATAAAATCACTCCTAATTATTACTTAGCAAATATTCAAAACTTACCATATAGCAATTGGTTGTTTCTAACCAACCAATATCATTAATATTTTCAAATAGACCAGTTGCAAACTTAATTCCTTTTGCTCCAAACTCAACATCTTCAAATGGTACGTAATAAGTACTCGCATAATGTGGTATTTTCATTGTTATCAAATAACCACCTGGTTGTAATTCTATTCCGTCATCTGGCACATCTTCAAATCCCCAAGAAGCTGGTCCAGCTGTTACGTCACATTGATAAATTTGTTCATATTCATGTCTGCCTACTTTTACTTTATATAGAGTAACATTTCTCTTTTGTACTTCTTCTTCATCATCGTTAAAAAACATCAATTTAGTAACTATTATTGGTTGTGTTACTGAAAAAATCCATCCAAATCTTCTGCCTTCATTAAAAAAAACAGTAAGTGGAGCTCGTTTTATATCTTCAATTCCATTGTAACAATCCATATGTTTCACCTCTATATTTTTTATCCAAAATAATTTTTTTCTTCTTTTCCTAAGCTGTCTATAATTTTTTCTACAGGCTTGGAAAATTTTCCATTTACTAATTTTATTTTTCTTGCTTTTGAAATTAATCTATATTGCGATAAGATTGAATCGCAGTATAGAAATCTAACTGTTTTTATTCTTTTAGATCCATCACTATTTTTAACAAAAGAAATTATAATTTCTCTAGTTGACTCATTAAAATATCCTTCCTTTTTATTTCTTACAGATATACTAATATAATAATCTTCATGATAACAAGTAGTTACATTATAATCTAGAAGAGAAGCAGAAACACTAATCATATCCATCATTTCAATAATTTCGTTTTCTAAATTTTTATCTAACCCTCTAATTTTCATTGTTTTTCCTTTCTTTAAAAAGACCAATAAACTCTTCTATCGGTTTTGACATTTTACCATTTTTATAAATTAATAAATTGCTTGATCTAATAATCTTACTAAGATATCCAAAATTCCACTCTTTTAAATATACTCTTACTATCTTTTTATCTTTCATTCCATTTGTTTCAAATATTAATGTTTTAGTCATAAATTGATTAACATCAATTGAAAAACTAACATGAACAAAGGATTCATCTATTTTTAATTTCTGATCAAAAAGAGCAGCAGAAACAAGTATAGAATCAATTATATTGACAAATTCTTCCTTATTAATGAGATTATGCTTGATTAAGTCTAAATTGCTAATTTTCATTGTATCTACCTCATTATTATCAATAATAATATATTAATAATAATGTTTGGTTTTGTTAATCATTAAAAAAAAGCAGCAAAGCTGCTTTAATTCTCTAAAATTTGTAGTACGAATTCATCTTCTTTTTCCTCTATTACTTGCCAATTATTAGCATCGGTATCTGGACGGAATGGATCTTCTTCTGTGCCAACTCCAATTTTTCGTACAGTTATGATCATTATTACACCTCTTTAACAACAAAATTATCATATTTATTTAAAGGATTATTGTTCGGGAAAATACCAACATAATTTCTATTTAATAAATCTGAATCAGTTAAATCAAAAATCAATACATCATCACAATAACACTTAATGTTACTACTTATAACTACACATTTAAGTTTAATTGTTTCGTTGGCTGTCCAAACTCTATTGTAACTAGCTAATTTAGTGACAGCAAAATTTACTTTTTTATTAAATTCTAAAGCATTTGGTGCTACTACAAATTCCATTCTATCAGCATCGTTTGTAGTACTACATCGAAATCCAATAGAACAAGCTGTATTTACTCCACGTGTCACATCACAACTAATTTCAAAGTTATTATTTACTATTGCATTTATTCTAGATACTGTCCAAGTATCAGCAAATGCGTAGCCATTATTTTTCTTAAGTCCATTTGCAGACCAAGTTTGACCCGTATCTGCACTAGTAATTAAAGTTACATTTTCATCACTAATAAAACTATCTTTGACATAAATTAATTTTTCGTCTAATTCTGTTAAAATAAAATTATCAGCTGTTGCGCTTATGGACGGTGAGCCACTTTTAGTTAATCTAAAACCAACTTTAGTATAACTTGGAAAAGTTGTAGCGTCAGATCCAACTAAATAATGATCAATTAATTTTGTTCCATTTAAACTAATTGCTATATTAATTTCATTACATTCAACGGTTATTAGATGATCAATTCCATCTACAATTGCCGTGGTAGTATTTGACACTTGAGCTATTTTAGTTAATGTTCCGCCAACAAGCTTGTATAACTCTAAGTTATTAGCGGTTACTCTAGTAAACAAATAATTATTTTCATCTAAGTAGTGAAACACTAAATTTAAAAATCTGGAATGACCATTTGTTGCTACAATTTGACCATTTAAAATTACTGATAATTTAAAGTTAGTAAAACTAGAATTAATAATAGCTAACTGTCCACTTACATCACTAACATTGTAAATTCTTGAACCATTCGTCCCCCAAGTACCACTTACAGAATTCCAAATATGACCCGAATCAGAAGTACCAAGAGATGTTGTGCTTGTTCTACTAAAATAATCAACGATTTTTTTAGAAACTCCGCGACCATTATTAAAAAAAGCGCCAACCCCTAATCCAACTATCATATTAATACACCGCCAATATTCCAGAAGCTGTCGTTCCAGTAGCTTTTATTCTTTTGGCAGGAAAAGGATATACAACTCCAGCAAATAAATTTGTTATCAATACTTCTGAGCCATCCGGATTTACAATTGTCAAATTACCAGCAACACCAACATAAATACCAATGCAGTTTCCTCCAGGCAAATCAGTTGTATCACTAGGAGTAACAAGTTTTACACCGGTAGTATTTGTTCCGGTCATTTTCACATTAGGCGTGCCGTTTATACTCACGTTACCGATTGTGTTAGTACCCGTTGGTAATGATGGCATATTTGATATTGTTACAGAACTAATTGGGTTTGCGACTGTAACAGTGCTAACCGGATTTGAAACAGTTACCGTATTAACTGGATTAGTTATTGTAACATTAGGCGTACCTTGAACTGTAACTTTTGCATTTCCGCTAAATAACAAATTATAAATACCGGACAACCAACCTCTAATACCAGTACCACCAGTTGGAGGTGTTATGCCTGTTGCATCTTGTCCATCCAAAGCAAATCCACTAATTTGATTAGTGACAACAACATCACTTGAAACTCCACCGCTGGAACCACCACCAGATGATGGAAATGGAACTATTATTGTGTAAGAACTTGTTGGCAATTGATCTAATTCATTTCTCGTTAATTCGTATTGTTGATCTTCAATCAATGTTCTAAAAGAATCTTTATTTAAAGTATCAGCTTTTATTACTATTTTTTCTTTTGAATTTTCACCACTAATTCCATTAAATACGATTGTAGCTTTATCTGACATAAAATCACCTCTGGAATAACTATTTTTAGAATTATAAAAGAATATTAATAGCTTATATTAGTTAAAGTTTTAATTAAAAACTATAATAAAAAAATTCATTTTTCAATGAATTTGATTGTGTTCTACAATATTATTTTTCTGAAATTTTTTAAAACTTTAAAAAAACTGGAACTATTTCTTTTTCTGTAAATTGTGTTCCTATTTTTCCAAATCAAAATAGAATATTTAACAAATTCTTGTTTTTCATTATGATAAAATGAAAGAGTAAATCTGGGAAGTTGATTCTTCTTAAAATAACAATGTAAAGTTTTACTAAATACGTTATATCCATAACTTACAAAATAATCGCACAATCCCGCAGTTACAAAGATTTGATCAATTTCTTCTTGAAATTTTATAGGAAATTTCTCACTACAATTATTTAAGTAAAAATCAATTCCATTAAGTGTAATTTTCATAGTTCCTCCGGTTTTGTTTGATGTTATATCATAATCTTTTAGTAACAAAACTTTAAAATAATTCAAAAATAAAAGGATAGAATTTATCTATCCTTCAGATTCATCTATTTAATATTTCTACAATATAACGATCATTTGTTTTCCAAAAATCAACTACTTCATCTACTATTTTTAGTTTTCTTTCACGTTCTGAGTCAATATCATTGTCGTAAAATGGTAATTTTATTGATTTTCCTCCACCAGGTCGCATAAAACAGTGATTTGTAAAACCTCTCCATTTTTCTGTAAAATAACAATCATTTTTACAAACCACCTGAGTATGATTAGAAGTTATTAATTTTGAATCGCAAATTGGACAATTTTCAAATTCCATACTCTATCAACCTTTACTAAATAATTCGTTCATAACTATTATTGCATCGACAGCATCTCTATCTTCTTCATCCATAAGTACATTTTCAGTTTTAATATAATGCATAAATTGTAGTATAAATGTATAAGGTATATTACTAGTAGATATTTTTTTAACTATAAATTTTGTATCTTCATAAGTAATTTTTCCAATATAGTCAAGCATTTTCATTAAATTTTGTTTTATAGAAATTTCAATCAATTTGTTTCTGTTTTTCTCAATAAAAGCTTTTCTGCTTTCTTTGGTAAAAACTTTATATGATAAAGTCTGATATCTAAAAATAAGATCTGGTCTCTTTTCAAATTTTTCAATAGCAAAACTCAATTGATCTTTAGTTGGTTCTTTTTTATTACAATAATCATCAAGCCAATGTAAATCTCTTTTAACGTATTCCATAAGCGTTTTTCTCTCTTCTTCTGCTATTTGACGATTAGAAGTTAAATAAACAACTGCTGCTTCCATTCCATATCTAACATCAGTTGTATCTGTCGAGTTGATTTTTTTAATTATAGCATTATAATATTTTGAAGACATAAATATACCTCCCATTGTGATACCTTATAAATTAATTATATCACAACGGGAGAATTTTGTAAACAAGTTTTTAAATAAGAACAGTTTGTTTGGACACAAATAAATCATTATCTACAGAGTTTATAGTCAAAACATTATCTTCAATAGCAACACCATGAAGTAACCCTTTAAAAACAGCTCCACCATCTATTCCGATTTTTGTTTTACAATTAGACATCCATATGTCGTTTGAAGAATTTTTATTTAGATTTCTAGTTGGAGTATGACCAAATAAGAATTTTTTACCAGTTTCGTTCTTACCATAATGAAAAATTTCTCTTATCCATCTAAAATCATTTTCTCCTGATTTTTTCCAATCCAATAAATTCAAGTTAACTCCAGCATGAACGCAGACATAGTCTTTCCATTCATAATAATCTGGCAAATTTCTAATAAATTCAATTTCTCTTTCGTAGTTATCTTTAATAAATTTTGAATTTCTTGTTGGTAGATATTTAAATGCTACATTTCCGTCGCAAAAAGAATCTATTGTTTTTATACCACCATTATAGTAATAATTTATACTACTGCTATAACCCGCTTGTTCATAATAGTTAACTATAGATTCATCTTCTAACCATTTTACAAACCAATAATCTTCTGGATAGTCCAACCAATCTAAAAACATTCTTTCATGATTTCCACCTAATGCAATAGCACCGTATTTTTCAGTTAGTTCCTTTACTTTTAATACAACACCTAAAGAATCCGGACCTCTATCTATATAATCTCCAACAAAAACCAATTTTTGTGTACTAGAATTCCAGCAGGTCAATAACTTATTTAGCATATCCAATTTACCATGTACATCACCAATAACGAATAATTGATTCATAAAACCTACTCATTTCTCCATTAGTTTAATTAAATATCTTTCGTTTTCTTTCCAATATTGCACAAGTTCACTGATTTTTTCTGATTCTAATATATCTCTTTCATCCTCCAATTCATCTTCAAACTCGCGAAGAATAAATAGAAAATTTTTTCCAAACACCTGTATATCTACTGCACCCCACGTCCCAACTATAGCATAACATTTATTTTTACAATAAACATTAGAAGAAGATTCTTCGATCATTTTACTATTACAAATTGGACAAATGTTTTCGCTGCACCAAATATCAATCATTGTTACTCTCCATGATTTTAATTAAGTATTTTTCATTCTTTCTCAAATGTTTTATTTCTCGCTCAATGTTTTTTCTAAATTTTTTTTCCTCATCTGCTGAGAATCTATAGTTCGCAAAAAATTCTTTACCAAATATTGAAACCCGAGTATATCCATAATGAAACTCTTCTGCATAACATTTATTAGTACAATATTCGTAATTTTCCTCTTGATCTCCATCATAATTCATATCAGATTGACAAATTGGACATTTTATATAGTGCAATTAAATTCACCTACTTTTAAACATTCTATGATAAGAACTTATTTTTATAAACAATTAAAATTCACTGGTTGTTAAAATTTTCACTAAATATCTTTCTTTTCTTTTCCAATATCTTATTTTTCTTCTTACTTTATATTTCTTAAATAATATAACAAATCTTATATCATCGGACCAGAAATTTATATAATGCCCAAAAATAGAAACAATCTCAATATCAATATTGCTTTGATGATATTGAATGGAATAACAACCGTTTAAACATTTTATTTTCATTAAATTTGAATCCTGGACGAGTTTTCTGCAACAAATTGGACAACAATCACTATATAGATTAAACATTACTTACTCTCTAAAAGACGCATTAAATATCTTTCGTTTTCTTTCCAATATACAATTCTCTTTTGAATTTCTAATTCTTCATCTTTATAACTATAATATGGGTGAAGATCAAATTCTTCATCTAATAAAAAATAAATCCCTATTACTTCATTTTTTAAACCCATTGTAAGTTGATAACATTCGTTAGTACAAATCATGTCACTTCCAAAATCATCAATATCAAAACACACCATTTTGGATTTACATATTTTACAATTCAAATTAAAAACTTCTCTCTTTTGATATTTTTTCAACAATTAAACTAATAACTTCATCTTGTGTAGAAAAAATGATTGGTTTTTTATTAGCAATTTTTCCAAAAATCACTTCATAACTACTATCAATATAAGTATAAATAGATGCTATTAATTTTGTATCTTCAAAAACATATATGTGCAAAGAATTTTTTTCGCATTCAATTCTAAAATTTTCTCTCGTCAAATATTCTACAAATAATACATCTTGTATTTTTAAATATAGTTTCTTTGCGTTTAAAAGAGATTTTTCATATATCTCATCTAAAAGTTCATCTATGTTCATCTTTTATCTCCATTCAAATAAATAATATTATTATTATATAGTGTATCTGTGTTAATCAAAACTCAAAAATAAAAGGATAGTTAGATTCTATCCTTCGGTCATAATTTTCACTAAATAACGATCATCTTGTTTCCAACTTAAAATTTCTTTTACTATTTCCCAATCATCTTCTCCAGTAATTAAAGTAAATTTTTTATTAAAAATATAAAATACAAATCTATCTAAAACCGTTTGGTTGTTTGTTATATAGTCATATTTATAAATTTCATAACAATTATTTTTACATTTCATTTCGAATTCATCATAAGCTATTTCGCAAATCATTTCCGAATTACAAATTGGACATAGATCATTTTTACAAAAAATATCCATCACAAACCCTCCATTATCTTGAAAATGTATCTATCATTCGTCCTCCAATATTTAATTTTTTCTGCGATCTCACTCTCATGATTTTTATCTGCAATTATTATCTCAGAAAAAATAATGACATATCCACTATGCGCGCAAAAACAATTATTTTTGCATCTCTTATAACTATTTTCAATCTTACTATTACAAATCGGACATTCGTTTATATTTGAAAAGTCTAAACCATAATTTCCTAAATTAATAAACATATCCTTGTATCCTCCATTTTTATGTTTAATTGCTAGATTATTGGAAATAATATCTATGTAAGGAAAAATTAAATAGGAGCTGATATATTATGACTTATCAAAATCGTGGAGAACAAAATGCTAATCATCAAATCGATCCTAACAAACTAAAAATTGTAGCTGTTAAAAAAGACGGTAGAAATATTCAAGCGGTAAAGTTTCAAAATGGAGAAGTTGCTGACATACAACAAGCTATCCAAATGGCCGAACAAGATCTAATCGAAGATGTAAATACTGGCAGCACTAGAGATGGTGGTAAAACTCTTCGTTCTTACCCAGACGGTGATCCAACCAACAACCTCGATAACCTGCCAACGTTCTAATAATTAATTAAGGGATGGCTAAAAGCCATCCTTTTTTTAATAGAAATATCCAAAATCATATTTCCAAACATGTTTATTTAAAAATTCTTTAACTTCGTCAAATGTCTTGAGAGAAACACTGTATTCTCTAGCCCAGACGTTTTTTCTGTGTTCGTAATTATCTCTATCAAGAGAATCAGCTATGTCTTCTTCAGCATCGTCCAAAAAGAAATCAATATCAAATCCATTTTTAGTTATAGTAATTGAAAAAATAAAATTCCAACTTGGATCTTCACCTCTTACCATAACTCCAACTTTATTTACACTTACATATTGTAAATTTTGATTGTCTATTCCAATTCTTGTTTTAAGATCATAATGAGTATCAACTCTGTTTGTAGTTAATGCCCAAGCTACTATACTTGAATTCAAGTACTCTTGCAACTTTTCTATTTTCAAGAAATCGCTCCAATCATAATTTTGATATTAATTTTATATGAAAATTAGCAAGCTATATAAAAATTTTTCAAAAAAGTAATACCATTGTAATATTTTTTGTATACCTTCTTATTTAGTTTTCAAATAAATTAAATTCGAAGGGTTGTTCGAAATGTCTAAATATGATGTAGTATTAAATATTAAATTGGATCAAGAATTAAAATCATCTATAGAAAACTTAGCAGAGGAGCTTGATATAACATCTTCTTCTCTAGTAAGAAGTATCCTCAAACAACATTTTAAAAAGGTAAACAATCTAAACGAAAAGCAATCCTATTATTATGATCACCTTCTTCAAGAAATCATAAATCATCAAGAACAAATTGAAGATATTGAGTTTCAATCTAGTTTTGGGAAACACCCAACAACAAAAGTTGTAAAAGTCAAAGAACAAGAATATACAAAGTTATTTCAAAATATTAGAAGTCACAAAATACAACAAACAATCGAAGATCACATTTTACATGAAAAAATCTCTACAAATGAATTTAATAGACCAACAATGGGAGATGGGTTAGAGGTCGGAGACATGAAAGACGCTGAATTAATTTTATCAAAAATAAGAGCAGAGAAAAAATTAGAAAAAAGAGGTGTTAAAAGTTACGATAACCTCAAAAACAAAAAGGACGAATAAATATCGTCCTTTTTATATTTTACTTAAAAACTCCTTGATGACTAAATCAAATTGCTCACGATTTGGATCGTTAAAATCAAACAACTCGTTCCAATAATATTTAGCTTCTTTTGATTTTTTCGCAACACATAAATATACATTTATGATCTCATCTTTAAATAACTCAAATCCAAATTCATACTTTAAATTACTTAATTCAATATTATAAAAATAAGCTTCATCCATAAACTTTTTGTTAACATTTGGTATATCATATTTACCAGAATTACTTTTACATAATAAAGAAATAGAAACAGACATTGCATCAATACATTCTGAAACTTCATAGTATTTCATACTTTACCCCTCACCAAAATTTCTCCAATATATCTATCGTTTTCTCTTAGATATTCAATTTTTGAAATTATTGTTTTTTCTATTTCAATTAAATCTTCATTCGTATTAAAAAAACCAAATCTCAATCCTCCAACTATTTTTATAACATATAAATGACCACCAATGTGATTCGATCGCTTACTTATTAAATAACAACCCGTTTTACATTCTCTCATGTTGCAATTATGCGCAAATATTCTTTCTAATTTTGAATTGCATATTGGACAGCAATCGTCTTTACAATATATATCTATCATAATTCCAACTCCAATATCTTTAATATGTAACGTTCATTTTCTTTCCAATATTTAATTTTCTTCTCAATAAATGAATTTGTTCTTTCTCTATCGGATTTACCAAAAGAATGATAAGATCTATTAAAAATAATTACACAATACATATCATTTGGAAAAATATAATTAGTAACTCTATAACATTCATTTTTACACGTTTTATTAATTATAGAGATAATAGAATTATCTCTCATTGTTGATCCACAGATTGGACATATATTATCTCTACAATTAATATCAAACAAATTCATCACTTCCGTTAAATAATAATATTTCCGTTATATATCTATTGTCTTCTTTCAAATATTTGATTTTCTTTTCAATATTTTCAATCAAATATTTTGAATTTTTGTTTCCAAGATTGCTAAAACTTTCTTTAAACACTTTAACACCAAAATAATCAATGTTATCAATGTAATATGCTATTTTATAACATTCGTTTTTACATTGCTTAAGCATAATTCCATTTTTAATTTTTACAAGTATTTTTGAATTACATATCGGACAATAATCATCTTCGCAATAAATATTCATTCATCATACTTTCCTTCTAAGATTCTCACTAAATATCTATCATTCTCTTTCCAATAAGAAATTGCATTTAGAAATTTTTCCATCTCTCTATCTAATTCTTTTTGCATCTTATAGTCATCATCATCAAGCGGCTCCCATTGTAAACGAGCCTCTTTGTATAATTCCAGTAAAAAGTTTAGATCATTATTCTCTTCATCATTAAATAAGCTCACACTAACAGTTTCTCCTTGCGGATCTACATCATACTTGCAACAACCATTCTTACACCAAAGATCTGTAGAACCTAAATGCTCTTCGCGCATTTTATTATTACAAATCGGACAAACGTGAAAGTTATAATCAAATTCTCTCATATTTGTAACTCCCTCTATTTTAACAAACGCTTATTTCTAATCATCTCAATTGCTTTATTTAATTTTTCTTCTTCTCGTTTAATATCTGGCCAATCTGATTCATTGCTACCAGTAAAATATTGCGCATGAAAAGCAAATCCTATTTTATCTTCTTGCATACCTAATCCATAATCATGTTTATCTTTAAAATGTTCCATCAACAAATCAAATTCAATAAGTACGTAAACGCCAATAGTCGCTTCCTTGAATTCAACTTCAGTACAACCATTAGGACAAATTCCGTCAACCTTTTTATTTACAGCATTATCATGTATTTTTATCTTTTCATCACAAATTAAACATTTTGAATATTTCTCATTAACATATAATGGCACTATATTCACCTCGTTTTGAATTTAATCATAAGTAAAAAAGTGGACATTGGTCCACCTCTTCTTAAAACTCAACTTTCACAGTACGCTTAATTCCATTTTCATCATAATAAAAAGTTTCAACTTCTCTCAATCTAGCATAAACTTCTCTATAAGTTATATCGCGCGGCCATTCAAAACTATATTCATAAAGTTCATTCCAAATATCCAGAGTAAGTTCTTTAGGCCAAGTATCGTCATAGGCGGGTTCATCGTCATATTCTCCAAGATATTCACCGCCAAACCACTTCTTAAATTCTGGTTGTTCGGGATATAATTCGCGGGCATCATTCCAAGGAAAATTTTCAAATCTATTCAAAGCCGTTAAGATTTCTTCAACATATTCTATCTTCTCTGCTGGAATTCGAGCATATTGAAAATCATAAGAACTAGCATCACCATGCATAAATTTAACTTTAATCTCGTATACTTTTCTATAACTAGGAATTTCAACTGATGTACCAATTGTCAATTTTACCATTTCATCTTCTCCATTCATTAAATAATTATTATTTATAATATAAATATGTGTCTCTTTTTTTAAACAAAAATAAAAAGAGTGGATTTCTCCACTCTTATGCAATGTAAGGTCCAAATAATACTAAGGCGTCTCTAACTTGATTAGAGTCATTATAAAAATAAAGTTCATAGCTATGGGTTCCAAACTTGCTTTTTTCTTTATTCCAAGTACTTATTCCAGCTTTCTTAAACATATGAGACATCTTTCTAGCATCAAAAACAGCATTTTTATATATTCTAATAAAAAACATTGCTTTAGTTATTGCTTTTTTATTTTCAAATATTCTAAGCGTAAAATTCTTAGTCTTATCATTATCGTCCGTTCGTACATAAACAGTGATATCATAATACTTACCAGAATAATTTGAAGAACTAAGTACACTTGTTGATACTTTGTGTCCCTGAATATTAGCCATCAATAAATAATTCTCAATAGTTTCTAAAGCATCATAATTTCTCTTTATAAAATCATTTGGTAGATCCTTTACGTCTATTAAAACAAACATAAAATTTGCTCCTAATCTATCTATTAAAATCTTTTTACATAATTGCCATATTCATTTACTTCAAATATGCTCATAATGTCTTCAGATTGAATTCCTTCATTTTTTGTTCCAACTAAAAATAATTCTCCCACACCATTCAAAAAACCATAATATCCACCACTAGAAGTTTTAGCAAACAATAACTTCATAGTGTATTCCTTACAATTAGCATAAACCTTCTCTTCTTTAACTACCTTTATGTCATTTTCTTTTTCCACAAAATCTTGAGTTTCCAACTTCAATAAATTATTAAATTGACTAAGTATCTTCTTCATTACAAATCTTCCTCCGAATAATTAAAACAACAGATTGAGAATAAAGCTTCTCTATTAATTCTAAACAAATTAGTGAATTATATAAACAACAAAATAAAAAGAGTAGAATTTTCTACTCCTTTGTCATTATCTTCATTAAATATCTATCGTTCTTTCTCCAATATTCTATACTCTTAATTAGCTCGACAGTGCCAACTGAAGGTTGCTTTTTCTCATTAAAAAAATCTACATTGTAAAATATTTTTTTATCAAGATTACTAATCACAGTTGCATTTCCGGTAAGCGGATCAAATTCATACAAAATACAATCATTTGAACATTCTAAATAATCAATTTGATCTTCACCTAACATTTCGCCCTCGCATATTGGACATTTCTTAGGTTCAAAACCATCAAAAGTAAATTTTTCTTCCAAAAATCTCCTACCTCCTCCCAATCAAGGCTTCCAAAAACTACTATTAAAATAACCAAGATCCATAGATATTCCCAAATCAATATCATCTGTCCTTGTGCAATCTTCATAAGTCATCCAAACGACAAATCCATACTCCTTAATCCAATGATATCCTGTATCTATAACAACATAAGTTTTTCCATTTTTGTGACAGTCGTTATCTTTACCAACATAAATATACTTTTGTTTAATCAAAGGAACGTTCTTCATATTTTTCATTACATTTCCTCCATTTTCAAAGAATGGATGTCTATTCTCTCACAATTTCAATCAAATACGGTATCTCTAAATATTTTAAAGTTTCTTCAAATACATCAATAGCCTGATTAATTCTAAAACAATCATCATCACTCTCAAGAATTACTTTTTCTTCTTCATCGTACAAAGCAAAAGCTTCATCATCATTACTTAGTACTAATTTAAATTTTCTCAATTTATATATCACCATTTCTCATTATCTTCATCAAATATCTTTCATTAGATTTATAGTGCTTAATTAAATTTCCAGCTCTTTTCTTTAACATTGTAAAACGAGCATAGTCATAATAATAATGCTTATAAGAAACACTCTGACCAGCATTTACAAAAAAACTAAAACTACTTCCAAATATTTCTATAAAAGACGGAACAAAAACTGTATGCTCTCTGTCTAAAGAAAACAAAGAATAGTGATAACAATCGTTCTTACAACCTTTATGAATACGAAAACCAAAAGAATAATTTTCTAACTTTTGGTCACATATTGGACAATTTTCATAATTAAAATACGGATCCTCAAACATCTCTTTTAATAAGAAATTCGGTATATTTTTTCTTACAGTCCTTTTAAATTTCCTATGCTTCATCTCTTATCACCGACTATTATCTTCAGATAAAACATTTATCAAATATCTTTCATTGAATTTATAATATTCAATTAAATTTTCAGCTCTTTTCTTTAACATTGCAAAAAGAGCATAATCATAATAATAATGTCTATCATCTACTATATTTTGAACAGATTTTGAAAATCCAAACTCTTTATCAAATATTAAAACTGTATGTGGTAAAAAAATTAAATTATCTTTAATATCTATAGTAAGTTTAAAACAACTATAACATTTGTTCATGCATTTAATACTGACATCATCATGGTTAATTGAATGGACAATCAACTTTTTTCCACAAATAGGACAATTATTATAATTAAAACAAGAAATACGACTTATTTCTCGTAACATTGATTTTGAAACACTATTCATCTTATATCTCTCCCTAAATTTTTATTAAATACCTATTTCAACTATCAAACAACCAATAACTTCATCAATCTCCTCTTCAAAAGGATAGTCTATTAACTTTAAATCATTCCAAACCGGCTCTCCATCGTCATCATAATAATCAAGAACATATAAATAAGTATGCTTAATTTCTCCATTTTTACCAAAATCAAAACCAATTTCATAAATCAAATCAGTAAAAACTATATATGAATTTGTCTGGTCACCATTAACTGGGTGATAACCATGATTATGTTTTATCTTAAAATCTAACAAAGAAATAGTGGTTTCCATCATATCAATCTTATCTTTAATATCATTTATTTTCATTACTTACACCCATTATTCTCATTAAATACCTATCATTTTCCTTCCAATAATTAACTTCTTTTAAAAAATCAAGAAGATTAGTCTCCATCATTATTCTCAGTTCTTTTAATTCTTCAGGTAAAAGACTACCACCCACATATGAATTTTCATACTTATCAAGAAGATAACTACTTCCAGTATAACCTTTTTTAATAAATCCTTGTTCATCAAATATAGTAACGAAAATGCTTTTTCTTTCTATATCAGTTTGAAAATTATACATGCAACATCCATTTTTACATATTGTTTTATCTTTTTTTAATTCAATCATTTTGCTTTCACAAATCTGACATTTTGTGTAATTGTAATCAAATTCCATTTCAATCAATCTCCTATAAGAGTCATTAAAAAATTAATAATTTCATCTATTTGCTCTTCAATTGGATAATATATTGATTTTAAATACTCGGTCAAAGCAGGTCCATGATATAAAAGTAAATCAGCACTTTCAATTCCTTTATCTTTACTAGAAATAAAACTAATTTCATATACGGCTACATTAGTGTGAATTAAATATGAATCTGCCCATATTTCTTCATTTTCAAAATACCTTCTATCTTGACCTAACTTGCGTTTCATAGAATGACCAAATAATGTAATAGTCATTTCCAACATATCGATTTTATCTTTAATATCATTAAATTTCACTGTCATACCTCCCCATTATTTTCATCAAATACCTATTGTTCTCTCTCCAATAATCTATTTGTCTTAAAAAACTTCTAGTATCTATTGTAACAGTTGCAGAATTAAGATTATCTTGAGAATTACTTTTGTATCTATTAATAAGATAGTTTTCCTCACTAAACATAACAATATATACTAAGGTTTTTTCTGAGTCAGTATCAAAATCATACTCACAACAGCCATTTTTACATATTGTAACGTGTTTTTCCTGATCAACCATTTTACTTCCACAAATAGGACATTTAGAAAAATCATAATCAAACTCCATTTTTATCAGCTCCTACTTCAGCTATAAAAAAGTCAAAAACCTCATTAATTTGATCTTCTGTTGGATGTTCTACTGATTTTACTTTTTTCCAACCAAAATCATAACCAGTATGATCACGGTGACGTTTAAACTCACGAATATAAACAACTTCAATATCAGAGTTCTTGTTTGAAATAAAACTAATCTCATACGCTTCTTTATTTTTACCAATCGAAAGAGAATCTAACCACTCACCTTGAGTTCCACAACAATAATAATTTGATGCTATTTTATAATCCAATAATGAAAAAGTAGTTTTTAACATATCAAGCTTATCTTCAGCTTCTTTAAATTTCATTATCTTCACCCTTAAATTTTTTAATCAGTTAAAATTTCAGTAATATAACGATCATTTTTACGATAATATTCAATCATCTTTTTTACGCTATTTTTAGTTTGAGTCTTTTTAACAGATAAATCATCTTTAAAATAAGAAAAAGCATGCTTGAAAATGTAGTAACTGTATTCGTATTCACCATTGATGTTATACCCTTTAGATATAGAATAACATTTGCTTTCACATTGAAAAAAATGCCACGTATTTTCCTGCTTAATCATTTTAGAATTACAAATAGGACAACACTCTTTCGAGTCTATTGGAATTGTTTTATCAATTTTCAATAAATTTTTCAAAAATACAAATAAATACTTTAAATCATTTTTGTCTGGCACTTTATTTAACCACAATATTGTTTCAATGTTTTCACATTCTTCATCTTCCCAATTTGAAGATGTCAAATTTATTGAATTAACTACTTCTGTTTCTTTGTCATAATCAACAATTAAAAAATAAATTTTATCGCTTATATAATGAACATGATAATCTTCTCCTTCAGGCAAAATATCAATATGACAATATTTTTCTAAAGTCTTATTCATTGTTTCTATCTCGTTAATAACCTTATAAAGTCTTGCAGTTTGTTCATCGTTTTCATTAGTATGTTTTAAGTCTAAACTAAAATTAATTACATCTCTATTAAAACCTCGACCAACGCTAACTTTATTAGAAGATATACTAATATTCCATTTATCGGAGGGATCTTCACCCTGAGCATTTACAACTCCGTTTAAAGTGTATCCTCTAGGTTTCAGAATTTTATCTATAAGATAGATGATCCATTTATCTGCCTCATAAAACTTTTCATTCCCATCCCAAACTATACTCTTTTTATCTTCCGTTGGTACCCATTGTAACCATAAACCAGGTTGAGTAATTGGCGAACAATTGCAATTAAGAATAGAAGGACAACTATATTCATCATTTTCAATGTAAAATTCTCCATCTATACCAAAATCTTCAGCTTTTCCATAACCCAGTTCTTCTAGTTTTTGCGGATCTCGCTTCATTCTTCTAGTATCCGCTAATCCAACTAATAATCTATATGTGTCATCGTCTAATTCTTTATCAAGATTAAACCTACCCACAAATTCTGTCGTGTATCCCATTTTAATTCTCCTCACTTGTTATGTTGAATAATTCTGGATGAGTCTTTATATTATGACCACTATATTCCCACTTGCCATTTAATTTATTTTTAAACTTTCTACAAAGATTATCATAGATTTTACCATCAACTATAATAAGTCTATATCCTTCGTTCAAAAATAAAAGAATCTTCTTTTGAGAAATTTCATCCATTTGTCCCTTAACTTCTAACCAAGCATTATATTTTGGTAAATAAAAATCTGGTAAATAACTATCAATTAAATCTCCATTTTGATCGTAAAATGGAAACGCTTCTTTTTCGAATTTATATTCAATACCTTTTAACCGCAAAATTCTTGCAATATTTGCTTCCCACATTGATCTAACTGAATGACCTAAATCTGGTCGATTTCCGCCTAAACCTCTACCAACATTTTTCGCTGCAACCCTTTCACCAGAAGCAAATTGCGATTTTGCTTTGACGATTCTATAATCTTTTGTTTTAGCTTTAGTTTCTTTCATTCTTTCAATTGATTTTGGATTATCATTTGGATTATTTTCTAACATTCTTTTTCTATTTGACTCTTTGTTTTTTAAACAAGTGGTTTCCATTCCTGGATATTTTTCTTGATACGAATTTTTATTTAGCCCATGTTTTTTAATATGATTTGTTATATGGGTACTCTTGAAACCACATTCTTTGCATTCAACATAATCTATGTTTTCAATACCATTTTTTATTTTTTCTTCAACAGCTCTTCTAACCTTCTTTCTATGGGTATCTTTTTTGGTCATTGATTTTGATATGTTTTTAGATCTGTTGTTATCTCCGTTTTCTTCTATTTTCTCTTTAAAATTTTCATACAAATATCCTTCAACGAGGGTTTTAAGGATTATTTCATCAATATTTCTGATGGAAAAAATGTTTTCACCATTAGATAAATGCTTTTTTCCTAATTCGTATTGAAAATTTAAAAATCTATATGTTGTTTATCAGTTGATTTTTTAAAATGCGATGGTAATCTATTTTTTACTTCTTCATTGCATATTGGACATTTCATTATATTTAACCTCATTCTTATATGTTTATTAAATTTTAATAAATATAGTAAAATATATAAACAGACAAATAAAAAAGGTAAGGATCCAAAGATCCTTACCTTTTTTCTATTAAACTACTATTAAGCAGTTACTGAAATTTTTGCAATTGCAAGGCTGTTAACTACGGCAAGACCGACTTCTTCATAAATTACCCACCCTAAGCGCAATTCCTCGGGCTTATCAGCCGGAATTACCTGAATATCTTGACGGATTGGCATAACACCAACGAATTCAGGATCAGCAAGTACATAAACTGTGTTAGCTGGAACTTTTTTGGAGATGAGGATATCCGCAGTCCAGATGTGTCCGAACAAACCAGTTTGAAGTACTTCGTGCTGTGTAACTGGATCGAATTCGTTTTGTCCCCATGCTCTGATATCAGCGAATTGGGAAGCGTTCATAACGATCTTAGTAACAACCAAGTCATGTTTTTCGATTTCTTGGAAAGCTTTTGTTAAAGCTGCACGAGTAAGTCCGCCAGTAGAAACTGTGATGGAGTTTACAGAAGTAGCAGCTGAATCAAGAAGGGAGAAAATTTCTGCATCTTCTACTGCCATGATATCAGACTTAGCACGTTGTTGAGCACGATCGATTACGTTGAAACGACGTTCTTTAACTTGGCTGAAACGAACTTGTGGATAGGAAACGATTTCAAATGTAGGAACCTGAATTCTGTCACCTTCAATAACTTGGTCAGGCACCTGGCCACGTTTAGAGATAACGAACGCTTTAGCGTCAACGTCTTTATCGTATACTGGTAATGCGCCTTGTGGTAATGGGTCAACTACAAGAAGTTTACGACCTACGCCTTGGTAGTCGAGGGAAATTCTGATAGGGTTTGCCATTGCTTGAGCAAGAGCTACACGACCTTCTTCGGTTTCAAGAGCTTTAGAGATAAGATATTCTTTTTGATCATTTGTTAATTCACTCATTTTTTAGCACCTCCGCTTTTTATATTTATTAGACGAACATAATGAAACCGATAAAGTCTCCACCGTTAGCTTCAGTACCAGCGTTTGCGTACATGTTACCAGCTGTGTAAGGACCAGCGTGTGTTACAACACCGAGTGCTTTTTCAGTTCCGTCTGTTTTAGTTTTCTTGATAAGTTTTCCGTTTGCATCGCAAGTAATTTCATCGCCAACAGCGATATTAGCGATAGCAGTTACTCCTGTACGAGCAAGAGAAACATAATATTCCCCGCCGCGGAAGTAGAAAGTTGCTTTAAGAGAAGCATTAACCATATCGCCTAAATCTTCGCGAAGAAGACCAACTGCGTTCAAACCACCAGCACCAGCTAATTTAACTCCAGCTGTACCGATTGTAGCAAATTTACCAGCTAAATCTTCTGTAGTAACAGTAGCGTCAATTTTATGAGCACCGTTTAAGAAACCCTCATAACCAAGACGAACATATGGTGTAGAGTTATAAGTAGGACCAAATTTTTTGTATCCACCTGCCATGTTAAAACACCTCCGAGTGTCGTTTACCAAATTTATAATTTGTATAAGATTTTTAAATTTTCTGAGACTGACCACTTTTTAAAGATTTCTCGTTACCTTTAAGCTGAAGCATCATGGTCTCTTTTGTTCTCTTTCGTAATAGAAATACGGTATCTTAAGTCTTATATAACCACTTAGATAAAATAATTTGCATTTTTTTTCATCTTATTTTAGGTAAGCTTAAAGGCTGTTTCAATATTTATACTATGTATAAAGGAGAGCGTTTAACTCTCCCCTATATAGTTTCAAAATAGTAACATTGGTTAATAATCATTAAGTGTTGGAATCTATTAGATCTTTGTTTCTTCTGTGATTTCTTTGTTTTTTACTGCGTTAGCCCAATTTTCACCGAATTCATCTTTGAATTCTCTGACTGTAGCTTCAACTAAACCTTTGATTTCCTCTTCGGTAACGATGATGCCTTTTTTACCTAAAGTTGTAACAATCCATTCAACTGCTTTTTCTGCTTTTTCACCTGGTTGGAAAGCTTGTTCAGCGTATTTAACTCCAGTTCTAACAACCTCTTTAATTAAATAAGATTGTTCTGCAAGTTTTTGCATTCCAGCTACACCAATTTTCTTTTTCAAGAATGCGATTAAAAAAGCTGCACCGATTGATGCTAATGCATAAGCAATGTCTTGTAAAAAAGCTAAAAGAATATCGTGCATTCTAATTCACCTCCTAAATATCGTCTGTGAAACGACTTGAATCATAACTAGTTTCATTTGAAACAGAAACATCTGAAGTTATTGTTTCAGATGTATTAGAAGCGACATCTTGATCAGCATTTTTCTTGTTGTTTGATACAACTATATTCTTAATAGTTGTAGTGACTCCAGATATAACACCTGGGATGCTATCTATCATAGTAAATTGCGTTTTTACGAATGAACTTCCACCGCTTAAAACTAAAGCTGTTAGAATCCATCCTTCCCAAGGATATCTAAATTGCATGTTGAAGTACAAAAATAGATCAAAATTACCTTCCATACAAACGAGGTAGCTTATTCCTAAAACTATGAAATAAGCTATCCACCATTCAAATTTATCTGGTAGTTTTGGTATTCGATTCATGATAGCTTGAAGGACCATAGTTAGTCTATCAGCCATAATGGAGATTACTGCTATTGCAACAAAAGGAATGATTAATGCAATTACTTCCATTATAAACACCTCCGGCAATTAATTATTGCACAAAAGCTATTTCTTGAGAAACGGAATCGAATTTTGCAGTGTAACCAAAACTGCTAGCTATATCAGATGCCTTAATATACCCCTTTCCGTTTATTAGTAATGCTTCCATGCTTTTGTTATTCACTGTTGCAGTGATAAACTTCACATCTTCTTTTACTGTTTTCTTATTTCCAGGACCTTCAAGAGTTGTAGTTGCTGGAGTTAAGTTTGAAATTACGATTTCACCTTTTACACTGTCAAATAAAGCTTTTTTGTTAAATACTGTAGCTATATCTGATGCTCTAACATATCCTTTGCCATCAATAATAACGGAAAGAACTTTTTTGTTTTTAACTAGAGTGAAAGTGTAGAATACATTTTTATTTACAGTTGTTGTTGTGACTGGTTCAGCTGTTTTTTGAGTTGCAGCGAAAGCAACCAACGTATTGTAAATATCAATTATTTGTTGACCGTATGTTTCTTTTGCTTTGTATGCCGCGTCAAAAGAAGCATATTTTGTTTTGTCAAAACCAGGAACAGCCCATTGTCCGCCGAGCTCTTCAAAATACTTTGTATTTTTGTTGAGACTTTGAACCAATTTAAATCTTGGATCAATTACTGTGATTCCGTTTGGAAGGGCTTTTGTAGTTGTGTAAGCCCATAAATGTTGCAATTGAGCCATTACGCCGTCTTCTATTGTTTTAAAGGAAGCACCAGCAACTCCACCGCCAGTTGTACCAAGACCACAGAAATTATTTTGACTTAATTTCACATCTCCACCAAATTTAAACCAGCCAGTTTCTTTAATAGCTTGACAAACAGCTATGTCGCCTCTAATACCGAGTTTGTTACCAATTTCGATATAGTATTTTCCGACGCTTGGAGCTGCTGGGTTTTTAGTTTTGATGAATTTATCAATAACGTCTCCATCTATTACAACTTGTTTTCCAATGATTGGCGTGCCAGTAGTAACATTGACAGAAGGGACAGGATTAGATTTTTTTACTTCTTGTTTAGGATTATCGGCTGTGTGCTTACTAAAAGTATAAACGTTTCCACTTGCATCTTGTAAAGTTACGTCAGTTTTACCGGCATTGTAAAACTCCCATCCTTTTGCGTAAGCTGCAACTGAAGCTGATTCTTCAAAAGAAGCAATTTGCGCGCCGTTAGAAAACAATCTAATATACTTTTTAGTAACTACGGGTTCTTTAACTTCTTCTTTGTAGGTTTTTCCAAACCAGCCGCAAGCAGTTTTTGCAACGCCTACTGCGCAAGCTTGTCTGAAGTCTTGTCTTTTAAGAAGTTCACATTCAACCTTGTTAGAGAAGAAAGCCCATTCAAATAGAATTGAAGGCATATTCGTCTGTCTAATAACTGCAAAGTTTTCAGTTCTAACTCCACGGTTATTTACTCCAAAACCTTTTACTTCTGGATAACCGTATTGTTGTGCTAAATTAGCTAATTTAGCACTACTAGTTTTACCTGGATAAGAATATACTTCCCATCCTTTTGCGTCTGACCAAACACTCGACATTGCATTAGCATGAATAGACATGAAAATGTCTGCTCCCCAATTATTAGCCAAGTTACATCTTTCTGTTAGACCTAAGTCTTTATCTTTCATTCTCTTAGTAACTCTAACGTCAAAACCTTGAGCCAATAACAATTTTTCAGCCAAGTCCGCTACCACTTGATTGAATTCATATTCCAATAGGCTACTGTCTGGAGAGCGTTTTCCTGGTGTGTCGTAACCATGACCTGGGTCGAGGTATATTTTTGCCATTATAATCACCTCAAATATATTTTTAGATACGTATTAGTAATACGTATCTAAATTAAGAATAAAACTAAGCACAACTTTTTATAATAAACATCACTTCTATGCATTCTCTATCTACGTAGACAATAAAAAAACCATCAGCTTAATAACTAATGGTTTAAAGTTAATTATCTTCCGATTCTTAAATTACTTCCTTTTTTAGGCATTCCGCTCCATCCAATATCTGAGAACAGTTCATCAAATTTACCACGAGTAGTTAAATCTTTATTTGGAATATTGATTGGAGTTGTTAAGCCTTGAAGGTTACTAAAGTTAGAGAAGTCTAATCCTGTATCAGCTTTTCTTTGAATAGTTTTTCTCTCTTGAGCACTAGCTGCTAATTTTCTTGGAGTTACATCAGGAGATCCACCACCAACTTGAGATGAGAAATCTCCAACTTTACCTTTAAAGTTAGCTAATCCGCCTTTTTCAAAGAAAGAAGTATCACCCATTTCAATACCATCTCCGCTTAAACTTCTAGCGGGTGAGGTTGTTGTTTTTTGCATTGCTGCCTTAGCCATAGCATATTCTTTTCCATCTTCAATTTCAATATCCAGATCTTCTTCATCTTCAAGCATAGCTTCAATTTCAGCAATTTCGTTTGCTTTTGTACCTAAAATTGCTTTTTTGTAAGCTTCAAAACCTTGATCATCCATAGCCATAATCATAGACATATGAGAGTCGATATCTTCTTGATTTCCACTAATTAAGCCTTTTTTCTGCATAAGATGAATTAATTCAGAACTTGCTTTTTCTTTTATCTTTTGAATATCAATCTCGCTGACTTGAGCTTTTAATTCATTAACTTGTCTTTGCAATTTTACTTTCTCAATATCAATAGGTTCATCAGTTTCTTCGTCTTCGGATGCTTCTACGGAAGACAAAGCATTGTTAACTGTTTCTTCCATTTTGCTTTTTGGGAAAGGAGTTGTATTTGTTGGATCAACTTGTTCTTGAGCTGCATCAACATAAGATTTTTTTAAGAATTTAGAAGCATCAGTGAAACTAATTCTTTCACGAGTATTATCGCTCCAGACAATTGAAAGCATTCCTCTGCCAATTGCAGCAACTTTACCTTTGAGACCCATTTCTGAATCTTCTATTTGATCGTCAACTTGAAAATCATTAACAATAGTATCTTCAATAACTAAACTTGATCTTCCAGCAGGAGTTGATAAATCTGTTTTTTGTTCTTTACTAATAGAATTTGAAAAATTCACATTTGAATCTTTTATTTTGTTAATTTCATCTTCACGAGGATTGTTTGGCAAAACATAAGCATCTGGGCCTAAATCCATCTTATCGTAAATTTGAGGTTTTGTTCTAATTCTATAAGAACGCTGTCTATGATCTTCTAATAATTTAGAATCATCATATTTAGCAATAGGAATTTCTAGTTCTTGATTTGTTAGCGCGTTAACGTCTTCAATTTGAACCCCATAAAGTTCCTCAGTTGTTTTATCATCATCTGGATCGTTAGCATGATAACCAACTCTTTTATCTTCATTTGGATATTGATAATCATCAGATTTTCCTTCAAAAGGATAAATATGACCGTACTCTTGTCCATCGCGATTTGCTGTTTTCTTTCTATTATCAATTCTGATATTCACTTTTAGTCGCTCCTTTGAAATTTAAAACTAACAATATTACTTAATAAAGTAGTCCATTAATCTTTGAAATATACTTGGATCTGATTTTGTTCTTCCAAAAACTCTCCAAGCATTAATTAAACTATCAAAACCAATAAAATAAGTTGTACCATTTTCTCTAGCTATATATTGATGATCATTTGTTTTTTCTGCTTTTGGAAAACGTTGAAGTAAAACTTCTTCTGATTCGATATATGCACTTTCTTTTTTCATCTTCTTACTTATCAATCTAGAAGTAGTAACCGGAGGTTTTGTATCTGATTCCTTCGTTTCTTCTTCTGGTTTGTTTTCCTCCGGTTTTTTATCCAAAGGTTTATCTGGAGGACTCTTTTCATCCTCTGGCTTGTTTTCTGTAGTATCGGTTTGAGGTTTTTCTTCAGATTTATCATCTTCTGGTTTATTTTCTTCAGATTCTTTTTCTTTGTCAATGGCTTCTTGTTGACGTTCATAAATAGAGTTAATATCCATGTTTTCAATATCAAAAACCACATCATATATTTGTTGAGAAGATTGTTCTAAATTTTTCTTTTTAGATTGAATCATTTCAGTTAATGCTGGATCATTTTTCATAACACGAGAAGTTTGATCTACGAAAAATTTATAATCCTCTATAGATTTTAAAACATCTCTGCCTTTATCACTAATTTGATCTAATTGTGATTGAAACATGTTAACCGGCATCATTGCTTCTTTTTTTAGACGAGATTTCTTCATTATGGTATTCACCTTACTTTTTATATTTAACTCCATGGTAGATTATTAAGCTGATCTTTTAAAGATTTTAATTCCACTTTTGAACGATTATTTTTCTCATTAGCAATTTTAAGTAAAGCAGCATCATAAGGATTTGAATTAGAGAACTTATTGATTTTTGGAGCTGCACCTTTAGATGCCACTTTTTCTAGAATTTTAGCTTGTTTATCAGCGCCTTGACTAACAAAGCTAATTTCAAAGAATTCAATGTCTCTATTGTCTTCAAATACTGGCTTATTGTCAACTTCTCTTCCCTTAGCCGAAAGAATGTGATCACAAAAATCTTCTTCTGTAACTGCTTCGTTCTGACAAACTGAGCAAATTGATTTACCACAACGACATCCCATAGAAACATCAGTGATGTATCCCATTTCAACTCCGCGGCATAATTCAGGAAAAGCTTTTTTATCTATTGCAATAAGTAATTCTACGAATTTTCCACGTTCATTCCAAGCAGCATCTACAATAATCCCACGTGCTTCTTCAACGTTTTCATTTTGATGATCAACAAAAGCAGCTTTTCCAATAAATGTTTTGTATGTTCTTTTCAATTCATCGTATGAGAAGAAATCACCATTGTCATTTGCTCCTCTAATCATTCTACTGTATTTTGGAAGATTTTCCATAAGTGTATCCATATCAACCAATTCAGCATATCCATTATCGTGTTCAATAACATTCCCAGCTGAAACAGCTCTAACTCTAACATACAAGAAATCATCTTCTTTTGGTGCAATTTTTACAACTTTAGAAGCTGTTTTCACCATAGATAAAGTATTTGAGCTATTTAAAATAGACAAGTTTGGTTTTCTATTAGGTTCTAAAGAAACTTTAGAAACTGAATCACTATATCCAGCAATTTTTACAGGTAACGTATATTTAATCATTAAGCTTCACCGCCTATTTTAATTCTTCTTTCTATTAATAAAGAGAAATACTCTTATTATTACAAAAAATAACTCGTCATTTAGACGAGTTATTTTTCTTTAATCTTTTTATAGAAGCTGTTTGAAGTAATCCTGCATTTTCTTTTGCATCATTAATAACATCATCTATTGTGTTACCAACAGCACTTGATATACTCATAGATTCAAAAACAATTCTAAGATTTTGTTCTGCGTTTACTATGTTTTGAATAAAATCGTTATCTAAACTCGCCGAATATCTCACCTGTTGACTTCCTGGGCTTATCGTGAAATATATAGTACCTTCTATTTGTGAATTTTTTAGAGGCAAATTATACATTACATTTCCATTTTCAATAATTACATACATTGACTCAGTTTTGAAAGATTCTAATATCTCGTTATCTTCTAAAATTATTGTTATTTCTTGATCATATAAATTAAAGAAATTCGTTAAAGAAGAATTTTCCACTAAATTATTAGAATTAAAGTTAACGCCTTTATCTTTTAATGTATCTATCAATTGTTCGGTTAATTCTTGAGCGTAATCTCTATTTTCTTTATTGTAATAACTTGAACTCCACTCTCCAGCAGAAGTTTCTCCTAACAATAATTTTGACACTGGAGGAAAAGTACCCTTGTCTACTTCGGCTTTAAATTTTTCTTGAAGTTCGTAATTAGCAAAATCAGCGCAAACAGGCATCCAATACCCGGAATCTTTACTAAAATTCTCTTTGTAATATTTTAAAAAATTCTTAAACAATACTACACCAGCCATGTTTTGTCTTTTTTCAGGTAATTTATAAAACAAACTATCATCAAAATTAACAATACCGACATATAAAATTTTATCTGTTTCTTCGTATCCCTCGCGTTCAACGATATCCATTATTGTATCATCATCTAAATGATGCAAATCTTCTAAATCAGAAATATCTCCGTCTAACCACATTATGGGTTTTGAACCACTAATTTCTTCATCATAAACATATACTTTAATTTCACTGTTTGAAGATTCAACCTTACATTGTAATTTTGCCAATCTTTTGAAAAAACTCATTATGACACCTTCTTATTTAATAATCTAATAGACAAACAAGCTTAAACAGATATGAAGTTGTTTAAGCTTGTTTGTATTTATTCTTTAAGTTAAATTACTAACTGATTATGATGTTTCTTGCTCTAAGAATTTGTTTTGCTCTTGCTAACCAGCTATCCCAATGAGATCTTGCATCCGCTTGAGAACTGATATCATCGAAGTCACCTCTTTCTATATCTTGCGCAATTTGAGACATCAAATCGTATCTTGGAACAATTGGCAAACCGTAAACTAAATCTTTTGCTAATGAGTAACTATCACTAATAAATTTTTCTTTTTCTGATGGAACAATAGACTGCGAATTTTGTTTATTTACATCTTTATGCATGTCCAAGTAATTATTAGTATATGCGTTATCTGTGTATTTATCAGTATAAAGATTATTTGGTCCTGCTAATCTTTTTTTTTTAGCATTAACAACAATTCCTTTTGCTTTTAAAAATTCTTTAACAGCGATAAGAGTTGCAGAATCCGTAGCATTTGATTGCACATTTAACTCTCCATTTTCAATAGCATCAGCTAATAGATATGTTACAGAATTAGATGGGGAAAGTGGTAAAGCAGCTATTAATTCTTTTGCAAGCAAAATGTATTCAGACTTATCTTCGTTTGGGTTTTCATTTGGAAGTTTTACCATTTGTTCAACTTTATTACTAACAAATGGGTCATTTCCTCCAGCAATCTTTTTTAATCTACTCAATGTTAATTCCTCCCTCTTTTAACTTAGCAAATGCTTCGTTTACGATATCTTCTACGTCTCCGTCAACAGCTTTAACCCCTAATATTCTCCAAGGGTAAGGTAATGAATAATTTATAGAAACTAAATAATAACTATCCATAACGGTGACGGTTTCTTCATGAATCATATTTTTTTTATTTACTTCTTCTTCATTTAATAAGAAAAGTTTGTTATCTAATATTACCTCTAGTGTCTCAGACAATAAATCTTCATCAGTTAAATAAGCTATATCACCAGTTCCGGGGCAAGAACAAATTACCCCGACTGGTTTATTTTCTCTAATGTCGCATATGATTGCTAAATTACTTTTTCTATTCATAGTCATTTTTCCTCTTTAAAAAAATTCAATTGAATCAAAAATGTTATTTTTAATGTAATCAAACATTTCAGCGTCTAAAGATTTTAATTTACTAGATTGATTTACATATGCAACAACAGATTCAATTAGATAACTTTCTGCAGAATCTTGAGCCAAATAAGATACAAATGGTTTTTGAAATATAGTCATACCATAACCAACGTGTTTTGAATCAACTCGTTCGTTATATTTCTCTATTACCCAACTATCAACTTTTATTTGATCAGCAACTATTTTTCTAACAATCATATTTTCAACAGGCTGAGAATCAAAGGACGTTGGAGAAAGATAACAAATATCTCCACAATCGAAAGAAGCAAGATTAAAACCTAATTTATCTTGAGCAATATATGCTTCATTGTTTGCTTCAAAATCGCTTTTACCTTTTGTTAGATAGTGATTTTTTACTGATTGAAACCATTCGTCAACATCTGCAATATTATCTACAAAAATAAATTTTTTATTTGTCAAAAACTTTCTTGAGTAGACTTGAAATTTCTTAATGAGTTTGTTAACTCTATATTCCATCTCTATTGGCACTTGTTCAAATTCAAAACTACCAATTTTAAAATCAACATTTTTAACTATTTCACTATTAAGGAAAATAGAATTAAATTTGAATGGTGAATATTCAGAATGTGTACTTACTTCAGAAGATGATTTTATTGTTGTTATTTGATTTCTGTAACTAATAACTGGATCTATTGATACTTTACAGAAAGAATGATTGTTTCCACTTATGATACCAAATCTGTCTATAGAATCATTTAACTTTACAACTTTACCAGCTCTAGCATTACAAACTGGACAACATAAAACTTCATCTTCTGCTAGAAAAGTAACTGAATCAATACCAAGATTTCTATATTCTTCTATTTGCGCTCTTCTAAATAATTGAATTATTTCTCTAGCAGTTGCATCCATAAATTCATCAAACACATTTGAAAATAAATTTATGACAATTTTAATAACTTCATTAGATTCATCTTCGGATAATTCTTGTTTTGTGTAATCAAATTTTTGATTAGTAATTTTTTCAACTAGATAATTTACAAGAGCCTCATTAAATTGTATTTTAAATTTTTCAAGTTGATTAGATTTATATGAATCTATAAATTGTCTATCGTTGTTTGTAAATGAATACTTTTCTCCATTTTCAACTTTAGGTTTTCCTAATCTTAATTTTTTTCTACTAACAATTTTACCGCTAAAATATATACCTTCAGAATAGTAATCAATCAACGAAACAACAGTTTGAACAAACTCACTCATCTCTTTTTCAATTATACTTCTCATAGTATTATAACCAGATACAAGAGGTGCAGATAACACCTCTTGTTTAATTCTGTTTTGAATGAGACCTAAAGTTTTTTCGAAATATTCTTTTGCTTCTTCGTCGATAGACAAAATGTATTTCTTAACCACTTCGCTCACCTGCATCTTCAATAGTAATTCTCTCCAACCTTCCTCGATAGTAATCAATTCTCCTGATTGTTCCGAGGTTGACGTCTCACTTTTAAAATCTGAGATGAACGGGAGTCCGTAGACGTCCGAGCTACTTCTGAGCTCCCGTTTCGTTCTAAAAAATCCGATAAATTTGAAGAATGCTTTGGTCCCACTGGAGCCGATGAAGGCTGAGAAGAAGGAGCATTTTGTTGTTGTGATTTATCGTTCGGAGAAGGAGTTTTTTCTGCTGGTGGAGAACCTTTCCCTGGAAAACCAAAATCTTGTGGATTTGGGCCTTTACTACCAGGAGGTTGAGCACTTGGTGTTCCATGATCTCCGTTTCCAGTTGGTTTTGTTGGTACATTTGGATTAGATCCTGATGGTGGTGTACTACCAGGAGGAGTGTGACTTGGTGCCGCACCTGGAGCACCGGCTGGAACTTTAGGAGCATTAGAATCAAATACTGTTCCACGTTCTTTTTCAAGATTTTTCATTTCTGTTTCTGGATCAAGTTTCAACATTGGCAATATGGTATTCATAGAAACAAGACCCTTAGATTGCAATTGTTGAACAAAATTTAAAACAGCTGTATTTGAAGTCAAATCTTGTTGCGTCCATGAAATTTCTGGAACTATAAGATCCATTTCTTTTTTAGAAGCTAATCTTCTTTGTTCTCTTTCGCTCAAGTGTTTAGAAGCAACAGTACCGTTTTGAGATCTATAAAAACCTTGAATTTCAGCAATTGGTCTATATACTTTTCTTCTAATCCAAGATTCAAGACGATAACGATATGCCATGTAACGTTTAGCAAGGGCATCCATACCAACTTGAGCATTAGCATAAGTTGGACCAGAGCCATCAACTAATGCTTGATTAATCATCAATCCATTCATAAGTTCTTTTTGAATAAAATCAAATTCTTGATTTAATGGTAAAATTTTACCAGAAGAACCAACGTAATCAGTTTGAAGAGCATAGTGATAAACCAAAATGAAGTTAGGATCTTCATCCGCCATCATCAAAGTATCACGTAATGCATCAAGATCTTCTTGCGAAGGCATTGGTTCACCAGGAGAACCCACTTTAAAGATACGTAATGGAGTAATATGTCTATTTGCTATTGCATTTTGAGCTTCTCTCAATTTATCTTTGTAAATTAGAGTTTTAAAACATCTCATCATAATAGGAGTTCCCCAAGCTTCATAAGGAGCAGCTTTATGTGCGATATGAGAAATCAATCTATTGTCAAGTCTTATATTTCTACCCATTCTTACCTGTCTCACAACATCTTCAGGTAATTGTTGATATATTGAAGAGTAATCTCCCTTTGGTCCAGCAGCAACAATTGCTTTTACGGTTTCATCCGGTATAAGTTCTATTACTGGGTCTCCAGCTAAAATAGATGATTTAATATCTATATAGTCTGGATTTAACATAACAAATTTTTCCCACATTCCATCGCTTTCATTTAATTGTCCAAATGGAAAAACGTCTCCTACTTTCCAATATTCAAGACCAATTTCAAGTAATATATTAACCAAATCAAGACGTTCGAAAGCCATATAGTCGAAAAACGATTTTACTCCTGAATCTGATACAACATTATTAAAATCAGAGATCGGAAATTCAGTGTGTAAATCTAAAGCTGTTGCAATTATTGGTTCTGTACGATAAAAATGTCTACACCATTCATTACGTTCTCTTCTATCTCTTGGCAACATGATATTCATGTTTTGGAATAACGGGTGATAGAAGTTAGGATTTCCCATCTTTACATTTCCCATATTCCCCATTGAAGGATTTGCCATTTTTCTTTGTATGTTCTTTGGTAACCCATTTTTATCCTGTAACAAAGCGCTTCTCATCATAGCTCCGCCACCATGGTTATTTCCATTGCTAGAAGCTTGTTTCACACTTTTAAATTCATTTTCTAGGTTATTTGTGATGATACGATCACTCACTAAGTACACCACCTTTTCAATTTTACAAAAATTTTACTCATCTAATTAATATCATATATCAATAGAACAATTTTATAATGATCTCTAAAAATCTAAAAAATATTAGCTATTTTTATTATATTTTTAATATTGAATATCATTAACAATAAATATTTTTTCTTCATATTAACTCTATATATGATGGTCATAATTTAAAAACAATTTAAAATAAAAAAGATGCTCAAATTGAGCATCTTTTTTATTTATCCTTTTTTATTCTTATTTTTTAAATTGTGTTTTTTAAGAACGTGATCAATTGAATTGTGAAGTTTTTCATAATGTACACTTTTTGGATGTTCATGCTTACCTTTGATTCCGTCCATATGTCCACCATTTTCATGAAAATGATCTACGATATCATTAAAATGCTCTTTATCTAATTTTAAACCAGAACTTCTGGTAACTAAATAACCAATTAATTTTTCTAATTCATGTTCAGCAGTATAAGCAGCTGTTTTACTGATCAATCTTTTCATCGACAACAACTCCAATTAAAATAAGTCATCCTCTTCTTTTTCTTCAACTGGCGGAATATAGATTTTAATTGAAACTCCATCATCTTCTGCAGTAGTAATACTGCCATCCTCAGTTTCAATTTCATAGCTATCTTTCTCTTTATCCGAAGTATAAGGTCCATAAATAATGGTGCCAAATACTCCGCGTGTTTCCACTTGATCTCCAATAGCAAAGTTTGCTTTTTTAGTTTTCTTTTTGGTTTTCTTTTTCTTTACAAGTCTGATATCATTAAAGTACTCTTTCAAATCAGGATCAAGGTCCCCAAACATTTTAGCTTCTCTAGAAAAAGAATCCGTATGATCATACTCATCATATGATTTTTTTAAACGTTGTTTTTGTTCTTTCATTTTATAACTCCTCAATCCTGAAATATTAGTGTCTCTTTATAATAATATGCAGCGTTTTATAAAAAGTTTAATTATTTCTTGTATTTAAAAATGTCACCATTTCTAAGATCTACTGCGTATTCAGTTCCACCCTTTGGAGAATATACCCCTAAGAAATTACCAGCAGTTGTAGACTTTACAAGTTCTTCTCCAGTATCTGGGCAAATACCTTTTTGGAAAATTTTCTGAGCTACACCATTCAATTTTTCAATTTTTTCTTCAGAGAAATCATCATTTTCTTCTTCTGGCTTAGTATCTTCTTCAACTTCTTCAGTAACTTCTTCTTCAATTGGTGGTTTTTCCAAGTCAATCTCATCATTTTCCGTATTTTCAACTTCTTCAGAATCACTAGGAACTTCTGTTTCAGTTACGGCTTGTTCAATTGGGGATGGAGTTTGTTGAGATAATTCAATTCTTCCAGCAGGAGAAGTAATGTCAACGCCTTGTTCTCTGCTTAATTCTTGAGCAGATGCATCTGCGGATTCAGTGAAATGTTTTATTTCATCTTCAGGAGCTGTAGTTGATACATCTTCAAGTTGCGGATTTCTTGCATATTGTTGTTCAAACATAGATAATTGTTTCTCTAAATTAGCTATTTTAGCTTCTATTTCTTCAAATCCAGTAGCTATTACATTCAATACAGAATCATCAACAACATTTGGATCGGCTCCTGGATCAACTGGTGGAGTAACAATTGGATCTTCCACAAGTTCTGCTTCTTTAGTTTCTTTTTCTGTTTCAACAGCATCACAAGCTTCTTCTTCTAATGATGTAGCGATTTTATCTAATTCAATAGCTATTTCATCTTCTGTATTTAATTCAGAAGCAACAATTTCATTGGAGTTAAGCTTATGATCAACTTCTTCAACTGTTTTTGCTCCTGGAACAGCGGTAACGATATTTCCAAATTCATTAATTACATTAGCGCCTTTATCGTCAAATGAAACTCTGAATGTCTCATCTTTCCATACAACTCTATCGAGATCGTTAACGTTTACTCCCGCTTCAACAACTTCTTCTTCTGGCATAGTTGGTTCAACAACTTCAGCCTTTTTAGATAATCCAATAATGAAATCTTCCATCCAAGTTGCAAGACTTCTTTTATTAACCTGCTTATTTTCCATTTTAAAATCCACTCCTAACGGTATTTATACAATCACAAAGGACTGTATTTTAAAAACAAAAAGTTTAATTTTCGATAAATACTACGTATTAATATTAGCTTTAACGCTACAAAATATTTTACTTTTTTAAATTTTATCTAATTATTTTTTAGTCTACTAATTTTTTTAGATACAATTAACTGATTTTCAGCATAGTCCATAGGTTGTTCAAACGTCCAAGGTTGAACAATTGAAGGTGCATATTGTTTTTTATTTATTTCATCGTTATTATCTACTATCTCTTCTGGATTTCCAAAAAAAATGGGTACTGCGGATCCAGCACCCATGCCACCCTCTTCAGCTAATCTTTTAAGTCTCGACTTAATCATTTATAGCACCTCTTTATACGGGGTAACCTAAAAAACTTGGTTTTTTCAAAACTATATTATGATAATAATCAGTATTACCTGTATTTTTTGGGTTTCCAACAAATTGTTCTACTTGTTTATTACATAAAGGTATTTGTTTTGAAAACCTCTCAGCTCTAGATATACCTTTAAAAGCTATTAATAAATCTAAATACATTTTATACGCAGCTTCAGAATTTGGTCCATCGTAAAAACTACTACTGTTGCCAACATCATATTCGATATATACTTGATACCATGGATTCCAATTAACGATTCTTGCAGATAATCCAATAACATCACCACTACCGAGAATCTCATGATCTAATTCTAAAACAGATGAAGCTGTTTTAGTTATTATTTCTGATTTGCTTATTTCTTCTAATTTTCTCAATTTTCTCAAACGGCTCATATGCATCACCTAATTTGTTTACTTCTTCTAAACTACCATCATCACATGATTCACAAATCACAAGTTGTTTTTTATGATCAAAACTCCAAACTTTTTTTGTTTCTTCTTCTGAAATGTAATTTTTACAACCTGGCATATCGCATTTGAAAATCTTCATAACATTCTGTTTCCCCCAAGAAGTTAAGTATATTATTGTGTCATCGGACCCCATTGAGAACCATGTGGTACTGTCCAATCGCTATCTGGTGGTCTCTCTTGAGAACCGTCTCGTTCATATTCTACAGCTAAACCCGGCACAGGAATTATGCTTAATTGATCTAATTTATTGATTAAATCATCTTTTTCTATTTCTTTAGCTATGCCATCTCCATTATTAGAAAATTTACGCAAATCTTTTACATATTTTTTTTCTAATGCGGATTTTTTTTCAATTGGTTTTTTATCATCTATTTTATTCATAGATTTTAATAAATTATCATAATCTATTCCAAGAGGCTGTTTGACAGCCTCTTGTTCAAGTGGTAATTGCGTTCTTTGACTTGATTTAATATTGGGTTTCATTTTTTCATCCCCTTATTGAAAATAATGACGAAGTTCTTTTGCCACTATTTCTAAATCCTTAACGGATTTTGCTTCATCTAAAGATAATTTAAGCATATTTGATTTATTAGCAGTAATTTTCTTCACCGATTCAGCTTTGTTTATGCTATTTATTAAATTGTTTTTTACTTCAAGTAATTTAGAAGATAATCCATTAGAAGCTTCTAATTGTCTCGTATCTGAACTCATTTCATATTTGGAACTAAAAGATATTTTATGACTATCTCTATTTGCCAATTGAACTTGTTGTTGCCCATCTTCTATATTAAGTAAATCATTTGCAAAAGATACCAACTTATTTACACCATATTCACTTGCATAAGTTGCACTATTAATAGGTTGAATTAAACCTTTTATTGTAAGATCATTCACAATTGAATCTACTTTTTCAGCTGAAGCGACAACTCTTAATTTATTAACTAGATTTGTTTTACTGATTAAATTTTGAGAATGTGCTCTACTATCAACTTTTACTTGAGAAGCAAAGTATTTACTAGCAACTGAAGCTTCTCTTTCGAGAACGTTTTTCAATTCAGATATTGGAATAGCGTTTTCTGATTTACCATCATTTAAAGCATAAATTTGACCAATTTTGTTGTTTTCAAGCTTTTTAAAATTAAAACCTAATTTTGTTTGGCTTCCATCAACTGGATTAGTGAATAATGCAACAGCATAATAGCAATGATCGTAATCTCCAGAATTCATAATTTCAACATCATTAAATAATTTGCCAATTTCTCTTGTAGCTTCAATTAATTTTCTTTCAGCACTCCAAGTTTCTTCGGCTTCACGAACACCAGTATCTTCAACCTTTTCATCAGTGTTAACTTTAAGTTGTCTGCCAAAATGTTGACTTTGATAATCTGCAACTTTTTGCTCTTCGTCAGTAATGATCGATTCATCATTTACATTCATTAATAATTCTTCAAAAGAATGATCACTTGCCAATGTTTCTTGATTGAGTTCGGTCATCAAACCTTTCTCTAACCAAGAATTAATAGTTTCATCAATTTTTGATGTCGTAATAACGGAAGCGAGTTTTCTTTGAAGATTCTTTTTAGAAATAACAATAGATTCAGCGACGGTGCTTGCAGATTTATCTTGCAAATATTTAGCTAGGACCTTGTTCTTAGTAAATGCTTGTGTTAGATTTTCAATACTAACTCCGTGATCTCCAACTGAAGCAACACATTCAACAACTTTAGAACCATCAAAAGAAATTGTAAATGGAACATCATGACGAGTGCCCGTAGCTTTATTCATCAAGCTAACATTCATAGAATAAGAATCATTGCTTATTTTGTTAAATGAAGCAACTCTATATTTCTTTAAATGTCTATTTATAAATGCGTTAGCATTAAATAATCTTTGTTCATCGGAACCTTTATCTTCTACTTCACGAATTTCTTCTTGAGGTTTAACTAAATCTGTTTCAACTTCTAATCCGCCACCGAAGTGTTTTTGTAAATCAGAAATTTCTTCAGTTTGTTCATCACTCATTGGATTAATATTCGCAATATGAAGAAGTTCTTCAAACGTATTTTTCGTAGCAAAAGTAAAACTATTAATTGGAGTTAAAGAACCACCATCAATCCAATCATTTATTAAACTTGGTATTTTACTAGCTTCAACAACTTTAAATAATTTAGATTCAATTTCTTTACTTGTTAAAACCATACCGGAATACGCATGTTTAGAAGCGGTTTTACCGGTTGAATGATATTTATTTAGTAAAGAATTAACAACCTGATGTAGGTTTTGTTTTAAATCTTTAGAATCTACTATATTTGAATCAAGTGACGCTGATTTTACACTTGAAAGCTTTTCATTCTCAATATCAAACACAATATCAAGATCTTTTCTGATTCCGCTAGATGCAAAAACCGTAGCAATAACCTTGAGTTCATTGCCAGATCTTTGAGCTTCTTTTACTGAAACATCTTTGCCAAATTCAGAAGTCAAATAAGCACTTGCGTCAACTGTTAACTGACGAGCTGATTTAAATTGATTAGATGCAACGCGCTCTTGATTAGGAGCAAAATGAAACTCTCCCATTCTTTCTTCTCCAGCTTGTTTTTCTAATTTAGGGAATAAATGATCTACATCATAAAAAGAAGCATAAGAATTACTTCCTGCCCCAACAATAGATCCTTCACTTAAAAGTTGATTAATTTTATCTGTTGCTTGTCTAAGAGAACCGTTGTAACGACGAACTATTTCTTCTCTATTAATAACAAATACTTTTCCAACGCCTTCAACTTTTTCAGCTTGTTTAATTCTACCCGTTTTAATATCAGATAAACATTCATTTAACCCAGCTTTGCTAAAAGGATACTCTCCTTCGTTTGCAAAAAATGAATTCGAAGTAGAAATTCTACCAGCTTTAACTTCAAAAGGAAATTGAAAATTAGCTCCAATTCCATCAATTATTACATCTAAAGTTACATTTTCTGTACCAACGTGTTCATCGGAAACTTTATAGTATTTTCCAACCAAAAATTTAGCCAAACTTATCTTTGATTCAGAAAGCATCTTTGTTTCATTATATTTATTTACAAGATAACGAGGATCTGCTGATATTTCAGGACGATACACTTGTTGATTTTCAGCAAATACACCACGTTTTTCCGATTCCAAATTGATTGTTTGACGTTCTTTAATTTGCAAATTATCTGTTAAATTATTCATCCAATCTGGTATTATTTCTTTATTTTGTTTAGTAAATAAATCAGAATTTGTAGTACTAAATTTGCTCATCTTTTTCACCTAACCTTATATGTGATAAGAATTAGGAGAGCTCAATGCTCTCCTATCTTAAATATCCATTTATTTCGTTTTTTGCTTCTTCAAAGGTTGTATAAAAACCTCTGTATTCTACATTATCCCATTCACCTTTTGAATAACCTTCAACAGCATAATCCGCACTTAACACAACACAAATCTCATTAAGTTCATCTTTCTCTTGTTCGACAAAAACTTTCCAAATTTCAAAAACTTGAACTATGTTCTTTGGAAGTCTAAATCCTTTTGGAATTTGTTCGTCTTGACCTTGAGATTGATTAGTATCTTGTTTTTTAATTGTTTCAAGTGGAACAGGTGGAACTTCCAAGTTTCTATTTGCTAATGCTGATACATTGTGAGATGCTACAGATAAAGCATCGAGTACCAGATTTAACGGAATGTTTTCAATAGCTTCAGCGATTACTTTTTTTTTAAGCGATTTATACTCTTATTAGCTTTTCTATCATAGACATTGAAAGGACCAGTTTCTAATGAACTTGGTGATACTCCTGGAGAATCAGATCTCATTTGAGTATTAAAATCATATCCGTCAACTCCACCGTCATTTGGTTTACCTAATGGGTCTTGATTTCCACTATCCATTTTTTCCATTTCATCTAACGCTTCATCGGAAAGCTGAATATCTTTAAATTCTTCAAAACCAATTTCTGGTTTATCAAGAGTTACGTCAATTAATGCAGATGCATAGTCGCCTGGGAAAATCATTTTATAATAATCCAACAAACCAAGTGCTTCAGCCTTTTTGATTATCACATTTGATTTTTCTAATTCTACAACTTCATTTAACATAGATTTTGCAATTTTTGAATTTGGAAGCATTTTGCTTATTTCCGATAAAACATCGCTGATTGAACTTTTTGAAAGCTTCGAAATTTTAGTAAAAACTTTAACTTTTGCAGCAAATCTTGGAGTTTCATCAGTAAGCGTTGGAGTTACAATGTATCCCCATCCTTTAAGAATTTCAGCGATTTGTTTCTTCATTTCATTTGTTGTTTTATTCATTGTAAAACCATCAAAGAAATTTTGAAGTGGTCCGTCAACTTGACTCCATAAAGTTATTATTTCTTTTGCTAGGTTTTCAGGCGTATAAGTTATTTCTTGAACTTCTTTAGCTGCTATTTTTTCTGGTCTTCTACCAACAATGAACATTAATCCTTCTCTCATTTGTTGATGTGCTAATTCACTGTTCATTTCTGTGATTTTATTAGCATAGCTTTCATGACCAAAATACTTTTTAGCGATACTTGCTAAAGTTTCATTTTTTTGAACTTCATGTAATACATTTTTTTCAGCATAATATCTCATAGTATACGGCTCCATTTCATACCCCTTATTATAGTCATTTATTGAGGGATCACTGAGAGAAGGGATTGACGGATCAACCAAACCATGGTCATTTTTTACTCCACCATCGTCTTGCCAATTAAGATCCGCTCTTCCATATTCAGGATTCTCTTCTACGTTTAAAGTATAATTTAAGGGCTTAGATTTATTATTATTGATTTTTTTAATTCTATGCATAAATCTCACCTCTATTTGTTAAAGTATTTTCTCTGTCTTCCGACTTTTTCTAAATAATCTTTAACAGCTGAGTTGATAAATTTACTTAAAGTATACTTAGAATTGATTTCCATGGTAAGAGCGGTTGCAACCAACTTCTTAATTTCATCTACAATACTATCATCTTCAATTTCATGTTCAGATAATTTACTAACTATTAATTTATCTAATTTCTGATTAAACATGTTATACAAAGAATTTTTAACCTCTGGTGTTGCTTCATGTAAGAACATATCATTAAACGATGCATCATATAAAATATTTGCTATTGTCTTGAAAGACACATCTGATGTATATCTAACATCTCTTCTTTTTGCAGCAACTCTAGTTTGTTGACTTGCTTGAGAATTTCTAATTGGAGTTTCTTCCTCGTCATCCTCAACTTCTTTTATTAAAATTGTTTCTCCGTTTTCATCAGTAGCTAATTTCCAAATCGAACCATCGTTATAATTGTAATCAAATAACTCGCCAACTCCTGATTGTCTTTGAAAACAATATCTTCCCCAAGCCAACTTTTTAAAATTTCCACTTTTTTCAGCTTCGTCTAAAAGAATTTTTTCCAATGAAGCCGTGTATACTTTAAATTTATTCGATGCAGTTTTTTCAATAGTAGTTTTAAATCCTTGAACCTTTAATTCTGCTGTAGCTATCTCAGCCATTTGTTGAGAATCAAATGTATCAAAAAGTCTTTTATTTTCAGCCTTCTGAATTACTGAAGCTAATTTATCAAGTTCTTTATTTGATAAAGATGAATAATCATCTGTACGTCTAATCATCTTGAGTTACACCTCGCTTATTAGTACATTTTTTTAATACATAAGCAAGTACTCATTGATTATTATATATTTTAATAAATTAATCGTTTTTAAGTTGGTCTTTTAATTTTTTGATGGTTTTCTTCTTAATTACTGATACTCTACTTTGACTAATATCTAACATATCACCAATTTCTTGTTGTTTAAACCCATCCATAGATAATTTAATTATTTGACTTTGTCTATCTGAAACCAATTCATATATCTGTTCAACAAACATCTTATCATCAATAGATAGATGATCTTTAGATGCTCCCATTAAATACTCTGAAAATTCTGTAGGTTGTTCTCTTTTACGTTTAAAATAATAGCTTTGAATAAAGGCGCGAAGTTTAATGATAAGATTTTTAAATAGATATTTATCAAATGGTATGAAATTACCATTATAATAAGGATTATAATTTTTACAAAAATCAACGAAATATAGATAAGCTTGTTGATATAATTCATCAGAATCAAAATTTTTCCAATATCCTAAACTGTTAGCTACTTTTCTAATTTTTTCATCATACTTAAACCACATAGCATTTGGATCATTTTTAATTAAGTCTAAATCCGCTTCAATCGGTAATTCTACACCTAATTCTAATTTTTGTCCAGCAAATACACTATATTCTGATCGTGATTCTTCTTGCGTTTCTACTACCTCTGATTCGGGTTGTTCATTTTGTGGTAAATTACTCATATATTTTTTCCTCCTGTTTTTTAAAAACAATATAAAAGGATTGCAAGACAAAAGCATGTTGTCTTACAACCCTTAAGGTGCTCTTTTTGGGTTGTTAATTTATTTTGGTGTAATTTGAGAAAATTGCCAATTATCTGGTGTAAAATATTTTCTAGCAATTTTTTGAATATCTTGCTTAGTAACTGATTCAATACCTTTAATATAATCGTCTGGATCTGATGAAACATCGTCGATGATTGATGTTCCAATATAACTATTAATTGAAGATGGTTTTTCTAAACTAATTACAGTTGAACCCTTTGTATAAGCTATAGCTCTTTTAAGCTCATTGTCACTTACTGGTTCATTTCTTAGACGTTCAAATTCTTCAACAACTATATCTTTAACTTCTTGAATATTGTTTTGATCTAAACCAGTATATCCTAAAATAATACCAGAATCTTTGAGAGCATAGTAACTAACTCTAACAGTATAAGCCAAACCGCGTTTTTCTCTAATTAATTGATTTAATCTAGAGCTCGAACTACCGCCCAATATCGTGGTTGCTATTTCCATAGCGTAATAATCTTCACTATTCGCTGATGGTCCAAACAACCCCCATGAAAAATGAGCTTGTTCAATGTTTCTTTCAAGAGAAACCGTATCCGATTCTAAAATATCAGGTTCAAATTCTTCATTTTGAAATTCATTGTTATTTTCTGTAAATTCCTTTGTAAATTCTTCCATGAAATTAACGATTTCATCTTCTTGTATGTTGCCTGTTGCAACTACGAATATATTATTTGGTTGATAAAATTTTTGCATAAAATCAAATAAATCTTGTCTTGAAATTTCTGATACGGACTGTACTGTTCCTCCTACTGACTGACGATTTTTATAACTCTTATGCATAGCTATAAAAAGTAAATCTGACACATGAGATGCTGAGTCATCAGAATACATTTTTAACTCTTCTTGAATTACTGTTCTTTCAAGATCAACTTCTTCTTCAGGAAGAGTAGGATGGAACACAATATCGGAGATAACGTTTGCTGCTGTTTTCCAATTTTCAGCTGGGACTGTGGCAAAATATCTAGTATGTTGAAAACTTGTTTCAGCGTTTACATAACCGCCAACGTTTTCTATTTCTTCCATTATTTGTTGTGCATCTCTTGTTTTAGTGCCTTTAAAAACCATATGTTCAATAAAGTGAGCTATACCAAACTTATTAGTCTCGTTATAAGAACCAACTTTAATAAAGATACTAAAGGTTACTGTTTTTGCTGAATCAATTTTTTCAGTATAAATCTCTAGACCATTGGAAAGTATTTTTTTATTCAAACCCAAGTCCTCCAATTTTTTACTTGCAATATTTATAATTCACTTTTTAGTGAATCTCTTTCAGAGCGCTAAAACTTAATCTCTCCTTTATAATATGCAAATTTATTTTTTTTTTAAATACTTTGAGGATAAAGTAAAATATTTTTTATTCGTTATCGTATTAGTTATGTCATCTTGTATTTTAGAATAAACAATATAATTAATATAATAACCAAATTGTAAAAACTCAAAAATAAAAGGTGAGATTTCTCACCTTAGACTCTAAACATTCTTCCTTGCGTTGGTTTTGGCATTCTGCTTCTTCCGCCGAATTCAGCTGCAAAATTTGCTAACGCATCAGCACAGCATACGTCATCGTGAGCTCCAGCTGGAGCTTCTATTCTTTTATTTACTGTTTGACGAACTTCAACTTCAAGATCTTTCCATTCACCAATCATTTTATGATAAAAGCTGATCAAATCTCTATTTTCTGAATTATTAATAATTTCTTTAGACGGATATTTAAATCTTCCAACTTCTATGTCGTGTTTTATTTTTGCAAACATTATATTCTTCATATTCATACCAGAACGAGTATACGAATCCGCCGCGTTGAAAGTTATACCTTCCATTTGTCTTAACCCATCTTGATCTCTCAAGATATCAACAATTGGTCTACCAATACCCGTAAAGTCAGCAAAAATGGATTGTACGGGGAATTTTGGTCTAGGACCTCCAAATAGTCTAATTATTTCTAATCTTTGAGTATTAAAACTTTCGCCTTGCATTTCCATCCAGAATATTTTTTCTCTTAGTCCATTTGGCATAACTCTTATAACGGAAATATGAGTAGCATCGGCACCATCAGCTGATGATCCAGCAAAGTCAATTCCTGCAACATATTTTTCTCCATATATTCCAGAATCTTGATATTTGAATTCACCAGAAGTAAGTGATTGCCATTCAGGAGAAGATAAAAATTGACCAGCACCATCTACGAATTCCAGCATATACTGCGTCTTAAAGTCTTCTACTGTCATTTCTCCGTCTGTCCAAACCTCTGGATTATTAGGAAAATATTGTTGTTTTAATGGTTTAGGCATTAGACTAAGTACATAAGTAGAATATGGTCTTAATTTTGTTGAATCTTTATAATCTGGTAATTCCGTTGCTCCTAACGCCCATAATTGAGGACATTCAGTCCAGTCTCTTTTTATTTGTACGAAACCTCTAGTATTTTTTATTGGATCATAAGCTATACCTGGTTGAAAAGATTCCCAGAAATGATTACGAAACTTTGGCGTTCCAATTTTTATCAATTTAGCATTTGTTGCACCACCCATTGGAACAATACGTTCAGATACTGTGTAGTTTGTTATTTTTTGTGCTTCATCTAATACGATAACATCAAACGTCAAACCTTCGATATTTGATTGGTCGGAACCAGAAACTGCCATAACATAAGAACCATTACTAAGCTCTATTTTTCCTTTTGTACATTTTACAAGTTTATTGTTTAATTTCTCTTCATTCATCTGAAAGAAAACTGCTAATCTTCCCACGTTAACTTCGGCCTGCTGAATACGTGGAGTAAAAATACCAATTCTCATATTAGGATAATTATCTAACAAATATCCAGTGAAAGATGCTATAGATTCTGTTTTACCAGCTTGACGAGCCATTACTGCTGCTACGGATCTTATCTTAGGATTACAAACTGCTCTAATTAATTCTGTTTGATTATCATGCAATTTTTGTCTATTTGCAGGTAAATGAGCACGTAATATTTTTTCACAATATTGAACCGGATCCATTCTTGTTAAAACTTTATTAAAAATATAATCTCCTAAATCAACTCCACCTATTTTATTGTTTCTCATAGAACTGAGTTGATTTTTAATTGCGTTATTATCACTTTGAATTTTATCTGAATCTAACAAATTTAACACCATCCTTACTATTATATAATAGCTATAATAGTAAGATCAACATCTATAATAACAAAAAGAGAGAACTTATATAAGTTCTCTCTTAACGAGAATATCATCTATTTCTTTTTTTATGTTTTCAAACACTTTATCGAGTGATTTTTGTTTACCATTTTTCATTTGATCTATTAATTTCCAATTTGGTTTATCTTTTGCGAAATTAAAATAAGTTTCCGATACATCCTTTAAAAGTTGATCGTTATTCTCGTGAATATCTTCTTTACCTTCTTGATAGTCACGTTTTCCTCTTGCTTTTATTTGCTCAATTGATATTTTAGGATCAACATAAAGATAGAAATTATAGTCAGGTTTAACTATCTTCATTTCAGAAAACTCCATATCTTCAATCCAATCAATAAATCCAGCTTGTTTATCTTTTGGCATTTTTGCTGCTGTAAAAAGGTTTGAATAGGTATATCTATCAGCTAAAACAATGTGACCATTTTCAATGCTATTTTGTATTTGATCTTTTAATCTTACACGATCTGCAGCATAAGCTATACAAACTAATTCATGCGGTACATTATGAATATCTCCATATTCACCTTTAAGATAAGAAGCTATAACTTTTCCAATAGTACGTTCATATTCAGGAAATGAAATAATAGGAGCAGTGAAACCTAATCCTTCTAGATATTTTGCAACATTATTTACATGAGTATTTTTACCCGATCCATCCAATCCTTCAAAAGTAATCAACATTCCTGTTTTTAATCTTTTTTTATTTTTAAACAAATTATATACCTGTAGTTTATTCATTGATAGCCGCCTTTAATCGTTTTTAAAATTAAGATAGTACACTTGTAGCATAATAAATTTCAACATCTTCAAAACTTATATACGATTCACCTTCATCATTAACGCCAGCTGCTAAAAGAATACAAACTTCTTGTTTACCATCTGCATATTCTAAAATAAAATGATTTTCAATAAAATGATTTAAGTTGTAAAAATCAGATTCATGATCATCTAAAAGAATTTTTTCTATGTTGAAAGATTCTCCAAGCTTAATTTTAAGATTCATATTTACCAAACTTTCTTTATTTTATTTTTTAAAAAAATTTGTATCCGCATTCAACATTTTTACTAATTCTTCAAACCACACTTTATCATTTAAAGATAACACTATATCTATTAAATCTCTAATAGTTTCTTTATCTGGCATGGTTGAAAACTTAGAATCATCTACTATAAAAACTTTTTTACCATCTCTTCTACAAAATGTATATGCTCCGACTAATCCATTGTAGTTGATAAATTGTAAAACCTCACCAGCAGATATTAGTCCAATATCTGAATTAGCTACGACATATTGTCCCTTTTTTAAACCAATTACTACTCTTTTTTCTTTTCCATTTTGTTCGCTATCCATATCTATCAACCCCCAATATTTTCTTAATTAATAAATCTCTTTTTTGAAAATATACTGGTTGAAGAATAGATGATAAATATTGTGTTAATATATTTTATTAAAAAAGCATACTGGTTTTAATCACAAATAAAAAAAGCACCTTATTCATCGGTGCCTTTCAATTTATTTATTTTATTTATAAATGCATTATTGAAACCAGTAACTTCTCTTATTTTGGCTTTACTCAAATCTATTGTTCCAATACAACTCTTTTGTGAACATTTTATAAAACCATTGAAGTCTTTATTAATTAATTCTTTTGTCGCTTTTTTACAAACTGGACATCTAACTGATATCAATTTAACTACCGCGTTTCTGGAGAATTTGCCAGCAGTTTCATCTTTGTTTTCTTTGTTTTCTTCATGATAAAGAAAAGTATTTGTTAGCGAACGGGCAGTTCTTTTCAAAGTTGTATCAAATAATGTCTTTAACCGTGCTGTGTTTTTAATTGGATTTTTTACCATAATACATACATCATTTTCGTCAACCCAGATCAAACCATATCCATATGGAACTTCTTCAGGTTTTATTACATTTTCAGGACACATAATGTATGAATAGTGAGCATGATAAAAATAAGATGTCTTATCTCCAAATAATTTTGTATCTCTAGTAAAATCTCCCTTTGTAGCTTTTACTTCTATAACTCTAACTTCTCTTCTTTTTAAATTTAAACCAACTGCATCCGCAACGCTCCAAGCATTAGCAAATTCTACTTCATTTGCTACAAGATCAGTCACCTTCTGTTTAAGGAAATAGAGTGCTAATTTCTTAAGATTCTTGTGAATCTCGCCTTCTGCCATGAAAATCACCTCTTATTATATTGTATTAAAAAATTAACAACTTATTAATAGTAATAAAAATTGTTTAAGAAATAAGAAGGCAATAAAAAAACCAGACTCTAGAGTCTGGTTTTTATTTTATAAAATTAGATATTTCCACCACTTTAGAAAAGAAATCTTCGAATTCTGAAAAATTTTCAAATATATATTCACCCTGATGCATACCATCTGATCTTGATAAGTTTTTTGTTTTAAATGTTGACGTGTTTAAATACGAAGATAATCTTTTATGATTTGCATTATGCAACATTAAATATACTCTTACTTCCAAATGATCTCTATAAAACAGATGATCGAATCTAAAAGATCTTCCAATAGTAACCGAAAGATATTTAAAATCTATCTCTTTTTCTTCATACATCCATTTCAAATCTATAAAATCTTTGACGCCACTTAATTCAGCCATTACATTTAATGAACCAACTAACTCTTCAAATTGATCGAACAATTTGATTCACCTTGTTCTTGTTTTAAATTTTTTAGATTGTCTTGAAATATTTGAAGTCTTTTTTGAATTGAAAAAACCTTAACATCATCAGTTTCAACAGCTAAACTATTTTTCATTGAAGATATTTCTTGTTCAAGTTTTGCTATTTGTTTTTCAATATCCGTTGAACTTTCATCAACTTGGGTGAATTCTTCTTTTAATTCTTTTTTAAGAACAGCAGGTACTCTTTCTACTTTTCTTGTCTTATCGTTTCTTTTGAATTCATAATGCGGTATCTTACTTTCTTCTTTGTTTTCAGAAACTTCAACTTCAACTTCAACTTTTTCTATTTCTTTATTTTTAGAAGATTTTTTTTGCTTCTTTTCTTCCAATGGAGTAGTTAGTTTAAGTTCATTATTAATAACATGATCTATCCATTGTTCATCTTGTGACTTTACTTCTATTTCTGGAAATTCAAAGGTTTCTTTTGGAAGTAAAATCTGTTCATTTAAAAATTCTTTAGAACTTTCAGATGTTTCTTCAATGATTTTTGTTTCTATTTTTTTCTCAGTTACTTCAACCTTTTCAATGATTTCTGGTTGAACTTCTTCTACCTGTGGAGGTTTTACTTCTAACTCTTGTTTTACCTCTTCAGATTCAACCTTCTTACCTATATTATTATTATTTTGTCTAGGATTGTATCCACTTTTTCCTCTAACCATTATAAAAACCATCCTTTTGAAGCTTTTTAATAAAACTAATAAATTCAAGATCTGTAAATATTTCTCTCGCTGCTTTCCAATTCAAATGGATTTCACAATCATCAAAAGTATACGGTACTGGCACATCACGACGAATTGTTACTAATTCTAAAGTTTTATTCGCTGTAGGCGCCCATTCTCTAACATTTTCACCAATTTTACCTTTGATCAAACCGGAATTTTCAACAACTCCTTCTATTGAACCGTACTCTTTTAATAGTTTGATTCCTGTTTTTTGACCACATTTAGTTATACCTTTAACATTATCTCCACCATCACCCATTAACGCTTTGAGTTCAACGAATTGTTCAACTTTAATATCATACTCTTTTTCAAATACTTCGCGAGTATAAAATCTTAAATCAGATGTTCCTGTTTTTGGAAACATAACAGTTGTTGTATCATTAATTAGTTGAAAACTATCTTTATCTCCAGTGAAAATGAAAGTTTTATCAGCTTCTGAAATATTAGCATAAGTACCAAGAACATCGTCGCCTTCATAACCAAAAACTCCAACATGTTTAATTCCTACTTTAGTTAAAATCTCTTTTATATCTTCAAATTGATGATACAATCCAACAGGTTTAACTGTTTCTCTATTAGCTTTATAAGATTCATCAATATCTGTACGAAAATTCTCTCTAGATACATCCCAAGCAACAAGAACATGTGTAGCTCTTATCATTTTCATTGCACTATCTAACATAGTAAAAAATCTATATGTTCCACCAGTTTCTCTACCAGCAGCCGTTGTCATAATTGGCGGTACAAATGCACCTCTACAAGCAATAGAATTTCCATCTACGATTAAAAATACTTTTTCCATATTTAAATACTCCCTTTAATTACTTTATTTTTAAGATATTGTCTTTTAACCACGCATAAACTTTTTCTCTAAATTCAGTATCGTACTGTCCCCATAATTCAGCAATATTTTTAATATCAATTGGTAATAATTTAATGATTAAATCAATTTGTTCTTGTGTAGGCCTAATATTTTCAATGTCAACAAAACAATCGTTAATTGTGTCTCTCATTAACTATCTTCTCCTAAACAATCTATCATATTTATTTTTGTTAGATACTTAACAAATAATATACTTGCTTCATCTTCATTTAATGCTTCTATTATTATTGGCTTAGTGATAAAAATAAACTTAAAATTCTTAAGTTTTACTAGACTCTTAATTCTAAAAGTCCAGCAACCGTCACTTTCTTGGTCCATGAAATGTGCTATAGAATCAGGTAATTTGGTATCATCTAATTTAATTTTATAAATCAATGTTCCCGGTTCATTTTCATGAAAACCAGTTTCAACAACTGTTCCATTTCCAAGTTTATTTGTTCGAACTCTATCGCCTATATTAATATTAGACATTATATAAATGACTCCTTTACTCTATTCCAAAAAGTATTTTTTCTATATCTTGCAAATCTAATTTTTTTATCAGAAACTTTTAATTTTAATTTTGAAAATTCATCCACTATGATAGTGTGATCTGCTCCCAAAACCAAACTTTCGCTATATTCATCAACGCGAATCTCTAAAGTATGATGTTTTGGCAAAATCATTGAAGATCCGATAGTTCTATATACATTGTTATTAACTGATGCCATTTCAGATAACTGAATTGTTTCTAGAGTTGGATGAATAATAGCTCCATTTAAAGCTTTGTTATATGCAGTGCTACCAGATGGTGTTGAAATACAAAGTCCATCTCCTCTAAAATTTTCAAAATGTTCTCCGTCAATATAAACATTACATATCAATGATTTTTCTGGACTTTTTAAATAAATTTCATTTAAAGCTAAATGTTTAATTTCAGTATCATCGTCTATAGTCATTTCAACTAGTGGGTATTCAACAATGTTCGGTTTATCATTAATAAGAAGATTTAAAAGCTCTTCTAATTCAGACTGTTCCCAATCTGTATAAAATCCAAGATGACCAGTACGCAAACCAATAAAGGATGTATTTTCAATAGCATCGTTAAACATATGAAACGCCTCTAACATTGTTCCATCTCCACCAATACTTAAAACTATTTCAGGAGAAATAGAATTTATCCAACCAGCTACAGTTAATCTATTTTTTATATATGAAGCTAATTCTTCGGAAACATTGTCTCCACGGCTAATAATGCTAAATTTTTTAGTCATATTTTTACCTTCCTACCTTTTTAAAGATATTATATGATAAAGTATAACTGAGTTTTACATAAATAAAAAAAGCTAATTATTAATTAGCTTTTTAGTTTAGATAATTGTAAGACTCATAATCAAAGGCAATACCTTTATTGCTTTTAATTGCTTTTTTACATGTTTCTATCAATTTTCCAAGTAAAGCTTTTATTAAAGGCTCTCTGTCATATGTACCTAACTTTGTTTCTATTGAACAAAGAACAGTCTCATGTTGACTTGAAGCCAATTGATTTCCATTTAAATCTAACAAACCAGAATTTCCATTATGTTTATAACCTAGTCTTGAAGGGCTTTCACCAGCGTTTGGATCATATATAACTACAGGAGAAGGATTGTCACTACCACCATTCCATCCTTCTTGAGATTTCGTAAATAGCTGTACAAATGTCCATTCATTTGACCATTTGTTAGAAATATCTTCCAATTCTTTCAAAAGATATTGTATTTTTTCAGGATCAACATACATATCATTGTTGGCGGTATACATAAGAGTCGGATATTTGCTACCTAAAAATCTAAGATCATCCAATCCTTTAGTATTTCCGCCACCAACAACATGCTCTAAATTATACCAAACGGTATCCATTAGATTGCAAAGAAGTGGAAACGAAACCGTAATTTTCTCCCATAAGATATGTTCAATATCATCAATAATGATAGACATTTTACTTCGAACATCACGATCTTGAACGTTTTCTTCTCTTAATAACTTCAAGATTTTGTTTGTTAAATCTTCCATATTAAGGACACAAAGTTCGTACCCTTACACCTTCCTTTCTTTTTTAAAGTAGGGGATTTTTATTACTCTTTTCTATCCCAAATACTTCGTTAACAACTTCGGATGCTGCTGATAAAGCTGCACCAGCGATAATTGTAAAGAAAACATCACTTGAGTAAAACGTCTCAGACAAATCTTCGTTAATTGATTCAACAATTTTTTCTAAGGAATCGATTTTTTTCTCAATTTCAATTAATCGAGATTTGATTACTTTTTCATCCTCAGTCAACTCTATTGCAGAATCATTTAACTTCTTTTCTGATTTTAAAATCCCTGGTAAAACTACCAATTTTGATTTTAAATCTTTATCTTTGTCGCTCATATAATGACCCCCTTGAGAGGAATCGTTAGACTCTCTCAAAGGATAAATATCATCATATTCAATAATTATTACTTAACACATTTTTGGGACAATCTGTGTTAATCTTCAATAGATAAAAACTCAATTAGTAATCAACTCAATTACTTTCTAGCACCCAATACTTTAGATTTTTTTTACCTAAGTGGTAGGCTTCTTTCGTGGTCGAAACGCATATATCGACTCTGTTCTTTCCTTTAATAGCTCCTCCGGTATCTTGGGCAATAAGTATACCGAATCCTTCTACATAAAATCGAGTTCCGAGTTTCCAATAACGACTATCTACCGCTATCGTTACTCCAGGAGTTGCTCTTACACCGGAAGCTGTTTTACCAGTACATCCGGCACAACTTGGAGTGTAGAATGAAGCATTAAAAACACCAGTGGGTTGAGTGTTTTTTATTTCGTTGATGTTGTTGGATTGAATTTTGGCTACCTTCTTAACAAGAGTGGCCTCAAGCCGTTTCTTTTCAAGGGCTTCACGACGTTCCCTGTATTTTTTTACTAAATCTTTATTCTCACTTTTAAGTACTTTGTTTTCTGCTTGTAAAGTCTTATTACTTTTTTCTTGAATTATTAGTTCATTTTTTAAATTGCTAATTTCTTTTTTATTTTCTATAGAATTAGCATTTAATACTTGTGACTGCTGCTTGAGCTCCTCGGTTTGTTTGTGCAAACTTTGAGTTTGATCTTGCAACGACTTCATTTCAACAACAACATCATTTAATTTTTGAGATTTCTCTAGTAATTCTCTGCCCATTACCCACATGCTAACTACAGAAAACAGAATCAACGTTGCACTCCCAATAGCAACTAAGTAAAACTTCCTTTTTGAGATTGTTCGTGCTTTTTTAATCGAGTTGGTTTGAGTTTTCCTATTGGCTGCCGGGTTGTTCATTACAACACCTCCATAGGATTGAAAAACATATATATTTTAATCCAAAAAACCCTTTATATTAACATCAAGTTAACATACATAACTATAGCTTGTGTTTAATGATTCACAGAATACACTATATCGCATCAATAAGTGATTCACAGAGTGCACGTATAAATATAGATATATTATTATAATAAAGATAAATAAAAAGAAAGAAGAAATCAGTGAAGCAAGTTCACTGATTCAACAAGTGCACCGTTCTTATTTGTTTCTAATTTTTCTCAAATCACCAATATATTTTTTAAAAACATCAAAGGTGTATCCTTTTGTTCTATCAACATTTATTTTATTGTCTTTAGCAACTAATCCGTGATTTAATTGATGTACAAAGTATGAGTTTGGAAAAAATCTATATTCATATATTCCAAATTGTTTGAAATCAACCAAGAAAGCTATCCAAACTTTTTTACCACTTTGCTTCTCTTTTTTATCATAACTTTCAATATGGGTTTTATTTAATGGTAAGCAGTTTTCTGGTTCAATACCTGTAAATTGTTTTGACCACAAAAATACAGTCTCAATATATTTACTATCAACATATAATTCATCTTCAAAAAGTTCAATGTCAACATCTTTGTTATTTTCCACATTGTTTAATCTTGCAGCTATACCATTTAAATTTAATGTGCCAACTAATAAATCTTCTTTATCATTTCCAAGTTTCAATCTTTTTTTCCATTCAATATCATTTTTTTTCACACTATATGCTCCTTATCATTTTTAATGAAAATCTTATCATTAAAGATAATATGAATTATAGTGTTAGATTTAAATTTTTAATAAAAGTTAGAAATGTTCAATTTTTGATTCTGCAGTGAATTTATTTGTCGGTTGAGTGAAATTACATAAAACCGATTATCTTCAACCATAATTCAAACAGTGTTACTAAATAATAATCTTTCTTTTGGTATTAAATTTAAAAAATCTGAACAGTTTATGTCTCTGTTGAAATAAAAAAAATCTATCAAATGATAGATTTTAGAAAACTATTTATCTGAATCAACAAGCTTATTAATTAAATCTTCCGAGACCATATCTGTAATATCTAACTCTATTTCTATTCCGTTATTTACAAATAATTTAATAGCTGTAGTAGCGCATGATGAACAAATGACTGGATCATTTTCTTTATTGAGAGAAACTACTGGACTTTCTTTAGTTCCTGGTGAACCGCAAAAAGAACAATTGTGAACTTTTTGTTGTAACCCTTTCATTCCAGCTTGCCCACCATACAAAGGTAAATATTGTCCGTTTTCAAATTCCAAAATTGTAACTTGACCTTCTTCTCTAATCTCTTTAATTGGTTGTTTGATTAACTCGGAAAGTTCTTTAATCTTTTCTTCATCTATCATTTTAGTTTTTCCTTCCACCTAAAATAGTGTTGATCATGCTATTAATATTATTTTCATTACCCACACTGTTTTTAACCATATGTTTTGTCATTATTAATTCATTTAAAGTTCTAGATAATTGTAACATTATCGAACTAGCTTCTAATAATTCTTGAAACTTATAATTTTTTTCATTTCTATTGTCTTCTAATGAGCATCTTCTAGAAAGAAGTTCTATTTGTCTAGATAAAGCTTCTATAGCACTATCTATGTGATCTTCTTGAAATTCCATAAGTTTTTCCTTTCTACTTATCGTTGAAATTTGCAATATAGCATCCTGTATATTTTTGATCTGTACCATCATTAAAATTGATTTTTGCATTGAAAATATCATAATCCATTATTCCATTAGTAGTTAACAATACATCTTCTAAATTTAAAGAAATAACAAAAGAAATAATTGAATTTGATATTATTTTTGTTTTATTATCAAAACTAACAGTTAATTTTTTAGTTGATTGATTAAAAGATAAACTTCCAATTCTTCCATTTGTATTTGAAATAATAGCATTTGTTGTAGACGATTTCGTTAAATTGTATTCGGACGTCGTTGTGCCATAAACAAAAAATTTAGAACTATTTGATGACAAATTTAATTCAAAATCTTTAAGCATGTTTAGCTCTATCGAGCCTATATTACTTTCTCCAGATAAAGTGGAAAAACCAATATTTATATTTTTATTTTTAATAACAGATGCATAAATTCTAGCAAAAGATAGACTCGCGCAGTTTGAACACCAATAAGTATTTTTAACTTCATCGAATAAAATTAGATCTAAATATTCACTAACATTAGTTGATGCATAAATATTTTGAGCACCAGGTTTGTTTTGAACAAATTTCCAGCCATTATAAATAATGTTTAAAGGTAAAGAGTTCCGTGCTATATCAAGTTCTATAGAACCACATATAGAACAAATGGATTCTTGTTCCCCTTCTGAATTTGTAAATTGTACATTTTTACTTTGTATTGGTTTTAAAATCACTTATGATCAACTCCAATTAAATTACTTCTTTTTCTTTTGTTTTTCTAATTCTTCAATTTGATTGTCGTTAAGTGTTTTAATAGGCTTTGTATCTCCACTATCAACTTCTGATTGATGTTTAATAATGATTTTATAACCTGCAGTTGATAACAACTGTTTAGCTAATTGCAATGAAATTTCAGCATCTTCATTTTTTAAGCGAGAGATCCAAGACTTAGAAACATCTGATTTTTTAGCAAATTCAGAAACAGTAATCCCGTTTTGATAACAATAAGTTCTTATAATTTTAACTATATCTTTCGAGGTAGGCTGAATCATAAACACAACTCCTTTTCTATTATGTGAGCCGATAATAATATGTCTATTATTTAATACTTAAACAGTTACGCTTAATAACTTCTCAACTATATTTAAGAATGTATAACAAAACGTTATACATTTGTTTTCTCTTTCTTCCTTAAGTCTCTTAATCTTGGTTCAAACTCGTTATACCATTTTTCTTCTTCTTCCGGAGTATAGTCTCTTTTATTATCGTTAAGCGTACTTTCTGGAAACCATCCTTGAGCAACAGCTTTATTAAATGCATATTCTGCTACTGGGTTAATGAAAACTCTTCCAATTTTCCAATTCTGATATTGAGAATTGTAGACATCTGAAAAAGTTTTATACAATAACGTTGCTACGCCATTTTTTCTATATTTTTCTTGTACGTCTATATAATTTATATAAATGTACTTTTCTTCTGCATAAATTTCATATTTCATATCTCCAAGTAATTCGCCATCTCTAAAAATTTCAATTTTTCTACCACGACTACTTATTTCACGTTGTTGTATATCAATTGGAGACAAAGCAACTGTTTCAGCTAGTTTTCGCATATCTTTTTTCATTGCCGCTTCAGTTCCTCTAACATGTTCAGGTAATCTATTTCTTAAATCATTCCACAAAACTTTATCTTCATCATCATACATACGATCTATTTTTTCTTCTGTTATTGCTATTTCCGGTATCCAACCTAAACCAACAGCTTTTCTAAATGCATATTCAGCCACTGGATTTGCAAACTGTCTTCCTATATCCCAACCATAATAGTTGCTAGAATAGATTTCTCCAAATTTCTTGTACAATAATTGTCCAATACCAATTTGTCTATATTCTTCATCTACATTTAAAAACTCAATATACAATTCTTTTTCGTTTTTCTTTTCTGTAGAAGTATATGAGATATATCCAACTTCTCTATTGTCTAATAATGCTGAAATTTTGAATGAAAAAAACTTTATTTTTTCATTTTCGTTCTTCATTTGAATTTCTGGATCTGTAATAACTATGCTTCTTGCATCTAGTACTTTTGCTTTTTTTATCAATCTCATAGTTATCAACCCCGATACATTGGTGGTATTTTTTTTCTTAAATCTTTCCACATAGTTTTATCCTGTTTATCATAATTCCTTTTTAATTTATCGTCATCTAAAGCCCAACCAGAAATCCAACCAAGAGAAATAGCTTTTCTATAAGAATATTCTGCTATTGGATTATGAAAATCTGCCGAAACAGGAAGACGATCAAATTGATTTTGATAAACTTCTCCAAATTTCTTCAACAATAATTGTCCGATACCTAAATTTTGATATTGATTTTCAACTTTAATTAAATCAATATGCAATTTATCTCTTCTGGCAAAATCTCCATTTGAATCACACTTATATTCAGTAAATCTAACACTTCCAATTTCTCCACCGTTAAGCAATGCAGTAATCATATAAACATTTGCTTGGACGCCATTAGCATATTCAGAACTCCCAATAGAACCATCAAATTCTACATCAATACCATTTCTTATATCAATTGATTCAGAAGCAAATTTATTCATTTTGTTTTTTCGTAAATCAAGGTATTGTTGTTTGGATGATTGTTTTCTCATGTCTTTTTTTATATTATATGATGAATGTGAACGCAAATCCAATCTTCCTTCTTTAGTAAATTTTATTGAATTTACATCAGCTTGCAAATTTTCTGGAAGTTTTTGTCTTAAATCTTGCCATAATTGTTGTTTTTCGGTTGTATTATAGTCTCTTGTTGTTCTGTTTGGAGAATATGCTTCAGTAGGCACCCAACCTTCGTCAATAGCTTTTTTAAAAGAATATTCAGCTATTGGATTTTCAAAGTGACGTTCTACTGGTAATCCCATAAATTTCTGACTATAAACTTCACCGAATTTTTTATATAAGATGCCGCTAATTCCAAAACCACGATATTCTGATGGAACTTCAATTTTTGATAAATAAATAATTTCCTCTAAACTTGTTCCTTCATTTTCATGTTGAAAATTTTCATCTTCTGACGGCTCTTGTTCAACATGTTCAAAATTGATATATCCAATTTCTTTACCATTATAAGTTGCAACTATTCTTTGACTCATAGAATAATAATTATCATCTGGTTCGCTATTATCAGCTACATCAGCTTGATATTCTACTGATATTTTCCTAGTATCTAAATCCATTTTTATCTACCAACCTTTTTTGTTTGTTATTTGAAAGAATAGGCGCTGCGGGTTCTTTCTTATCAAATTCTATATCTTTGTTTTTGTCTTTAAAATCTTTTTGTTTATTATTTGGCAACCATTTAAATAATTCTTTTATTTGTTGCTTTTCTTGTTCATCATAATCTCTAGCTATTAATTCTTCGTTAAATACTTCTTTTGGTATATTTCCTTGATCAATTTCTTCTTTAAAAACATATTCTGCAACAGGATTTACAAAAACTTGAGCTACATCGTATCCTGAAAATTTTTCTTTATAAATTTTTCCAAATTCTTCATATAACTTTTTACCAATTCCCCAACCTCTAAATTGTTCATCTACTAATACGTTATTTACATATATTAAGTTTTCATACTTTTTATCTGGTAAAGAAGGATGAACATTTTTTGCTATCACATCGTGAAATTCGGAAAAATGCATATAGCCAACTTGTTGATCATAATATTCGCAATATATTTCATGATCAATAACTGATGAAGCATTGTTTTTATTTTCTTCTCTAGGAGTTGATTGAATATCAATTTTTATGTTATCCCAATCTAATTCTAGCTCTTTTTCTTGTTTTTCACCGTTATAAGGGTTTGAAACATATTCAGTACTACCAATTCTTTCAAATAATATTCTTTTAAGTCTCGACCATATTTCTGGACCTTGAACTTGAGATGGTAATTTATTACGTAAATCTCTCGCTAATTCTCTTCTATTAGTGTTATCATAATCTCTAGTTATATATTGTTCAGTCAATGCCACTTCGTTTATGACTCCATTTGCGACTGCTTTTCTGAATGAATATTCAGCTACCGGATTTACAAAATATCTTGCTACTGGCCAACCATTAAATTGAGAATTATAGATTTTTCCAAATTCTTCATATAGTTTATAGCCCAAACCTAAAGATCTATATTCTTCGTTAACTTCCACCATTTCTACATATAAAACTTTTTCAATATTTCCAATACTATCTGGATTTGTACCTCCAACTAATACTTGAAATGGAATATTTTCTATTTCTAAAAAATTCATATATCCTACTTCTTGACCATTAAGAAGAAGAGAAATTTTATGTCTGTCATCTTTAGTAACACCATAATCTTGTTGCGCCTCAGCAAAATCTTCAGAAGCACTAACAGTTTCTTGCATTACTAAATTTCTTAAATCCATTGTAGTAATTTCAAATGCTAATTTTCTTAATCTATTCATCTTCAATCCACCTTTGTAATAAACATTTGCCCCGCGAGGTTGAAACCACGAATCAATTGGTTCTTCTATTCTATATATTCTTTCTTTATCCCAAAAGATTATCTTCCTTGGCTTTTTTTCGCATTTTCCCCAATTTGCTTTTTTTGTGAGCCCCGCGCTTCTAGAGGCCGGAGGCCAGGGGTCTTTTGACTCGCGAGACACCATTTGGCACTTAGAGTAGAAAGGTAGAGTTGTTGTCTCCCTTAAGGTTACATGTTTATTATATTAAGTTTGGATTGTGACAATAAAAAAGGATGTCCGAAGGACATCCTAAGTTTCTTTTTTGTTTTCAAATAAAAGTATTGTTGCGCTTGTAGCAACTCCACCCAAATAAAACGAAGCAATCGTGAACAGCTCAATTTGAAAAATGCTGCCTATCAAAAAACAACCACCCATGGCTGTCGCCATGGAAATTGGAATACTATATTGCAGCGTGCCAGATAATCTGTGCATTCCACTATCTCCTTCTAACGAGAAATCTTTCTTTATCTATTTTATATAAAAAGTAAATATTTTTTATATTCATTTAAACTAAAATGTCTAATAGAACTAACAGGCATCTATAGATAAACTGAAAGACTCTATCTATTCTATTAAACATTTTTAGTAACTTATCTATAGATAAATACATGATTTTATTTATTCTATCTATAGATAACAAGTAATAGTTAAAGCCTGAATAGTTCTATTAGACAAAAAAGTTATTGATCTGTAATAGATAATAGACTGATTGCTGTTAAGAGCTATCTATAGATAAGGAGCAAAGTCTTTATCTATTCTATTAGATCTATTCTTTATCTATAGATAGTTTATTGTTTTATCTATAGATCTTTATTCTGATCTAGTATCCATTAATAGTTGTTTGATCTGAACAGGAAGTATTTTATTGCTCCAAAGTTCTATAGCTCTTCTAACAGCTTTAGTCTTTAATCTTTGTTCTATTAATAGTATTTCCATTTCCCAAGGAGTTCCTAACATAGATGCTACTTTTAATGTTTTCTTTATTTCTTTACTATAAGTATTTATTAGTTCTCTTGTTTCGGGGATACTTTCTTCTCCCTCCCCGCCCCTTTTCTCGTATAGTCTTAATTCTATTACTGCTTTTTTACTAAATGCTGTTTCTTCTACCTGCGTCTCGATCTCATATTCATAGAAATCGTTTATCTTTTCCGTGGTATTTTTTATCATTGTTCCCCTCTCCTTTCGCGATTTAATTATTATTTAATACTCTGATTGGATTCTGTAAGGACTTTATTGTGCCTTCAAGTATTTTATATATTTTCTATTGATTTTGATTTCTAATTCTATCCGCTCGGGAAAAAGAAAAGAGGACTACATATAGTAGTCCTCTGCCTGTTCTTTCTATTCTTTTATCTATAGATAAGAAAGTTTAATCTATAGTTTCTAGTTTCTTTAATAATTCAAAATGTTTTTCTACGTCTGAAAGTTCTGTATTTTCTTTACAGATTATTCCATCTATTTCTATATACACATATGGGTCTCCGTATAATAAATGTTCTCCCCATATTGAGAGTTGTATTGCGAAAGATTGATCTAATACTATTACTGCATCTTCTCCAAATTCATTACCATTTTCAAACATTATTTCTGTTATTCCTGGGATTAAATTGTTTAATTCATTTTTTGTTTTTTCTTCATAATAATGATTTTCAAATGTTGCCTTAAAATTTAGTTTATTTATCGCTCTTATTATTTCTACTATATTTATTGGCGGCATTTCTACATTATATCTTTCCATATAGCACCTTGACGGTAAATTAATAGAATAGTATTTTAAATCCGACTCGAATTTGCTTAGAAATTGTGTTGCGTTTGATTTAATTAGCATATTTTTCTCCTTTTACAATTTTATTTGTAAACGTAAATAAGTTCTTGTAGATCTATTAGTAATTTATACAATTTTTCTTCTTTATCTATAGATATTTTTATAAATCTATCCATTTCTACAAAATAATGTTCCTTATTGTACTTTTTTAATGGTTTAAAATATTCTAAATCATGTGCTGTATCGGCTTTGATAGCAGTTTCGTTAAATGTTATTACTATTTCTCTAGTTAAAGTGTTGTGATAAATAGTAACGATACTTATTAATTGTTTATTTGATTGCCAGTTTATTCTTATGTTTTTCTTCAAATGATGAATGTGCTTAAAAGAATTAATTGATTGTTTCTCATAATAAACTTTATGATTTAAATTATCAAAAATATCAGATAATTCATTACCTGTCATAAATGCAGAAATTACATCATCAACCGTTTGCAATTTTGGATGTTCTGTTAATTTCATATAATCTCCTCATTTTTCTATGTTATATATATATTATATAACGTTCTTGTTAAAATGTAAATAAAAAGAGATCATTTATTAAATGATCTCATCAAGGTATATAAGAAATTCTTTAAATTCTTCTATCCCATTTAACTTTATTTGACTTACGCCTATATAAGGACTTGAATTTCCGCTATATCGGCTTGGAATAAGTATTATTTCTAGTTTTTCAAATAATTTTGGAGATTTATTTTCCAATATTGTAGATATTGAATGATAAAATCTTGTGGAATATGAAAAAACAATAATTTCAAATTCTTCGTTATACTTTATTAAATAAGAAATGTTAGTATCATCTCTGCTAAGTATGAAATACTCATTAGCTTTTCCATTGGATATTTTATACGAAATCTGATAATTTGCACTATTGGTAAGTAATCTCATCACTATATAATTATCAAGTACCGATGCAATTTCTTCTTTTATTGTCATTCTTATTTCACCAACTCAAATAGAAATTCTTGCAATTTTTCTAATTCTACAAAAAATCTTACATGTCTCTTTCCTGGACTATGCCAACATAATGATGTAAATTCGTAATCTTTTAAATCTTTCTCCGCTACCACTTTAAAATCCTGTTCGAGAAATTGAATTGCAATCTTTTCTGTGTCATGTCTATAGAATGATCTTACTACATAAAATGGAGAATGCAGAAATTCTTCTTTCAATACGTATGACAACATACATCCATGAGTATCTCGCCATACATCTATTCTAGTGGCCTTTTCTGAGGATTGAGTTAATTCGTCCATAACCACTAAACTATTCATAATTTCATACAACTGCATCATTAAAGAGTTATCATGTAGTGATTCAATTGTTGTGGTTATCATCATACAAGACCAATAAGTTGTTTATCAACTTCATTAAACAACCTATTTATTCCTCTCCTAGAATTTGAATGTTTATTGTTAACATAATTACCCGATGTAGCAACGCAATCTGGAAGATTTTTTTTATTACTAATAATTAAAATATTGATTTGATCAATTCCCAAAACATTTGAAGATTTTCTTGTAAATTCAATGCAAGATCTATTATGTTGAGTAGAACGTAAATAATTAACTTTCCAATTTAACATAGTTGCGTTAGTAATTAATACTTCTACTTTTTCGCGTAGGTTTGGATAGAAATAAAATTTTTCAAAATTAATTTCATCAAATCTCATACTTACCCAAGGTGAATGATCTATCCCTATTATATATGATGCAAGTTTATCCATACTTTATCTCCTTTGCTTTTCATGCCGAAGGCTTTCGGCGCGGCACTTTTTTATTTTTCTATAAACTCTAAGTAGAACTCCCTACCATGTTTCTACATTGTATTGATCTTGAAATTTAACTAAAATTTCATATACATCGCTAGGCTTATTCAATGAAAAAACCCATTTAATAGAACCCTTATAACCATAAGCTATCTTATAATTTTTGTCCATTAAAAAACAAATATTTTCATTGAAATGCTCATTTTCATAAATAATTACATGAATCTTATTGGTCGATTTCATAAATTCAAAAATTAATTTATCACTAAATATCCAACGTGATCTTAACATAAAACGATAGACGTTACTGTGCGGATCAGGATGTTCCACTAATCTTAACGTTTGATCAAAAATCATATTATGCCCTACTAAAAAAGTTTCCATTTCTTCTCTAATTTGAGCAATTATGCTTTTTGCCACAATTTATCTCTCCATTCCATCTAAAATTTAACCTTTCCATCCGTTTTATTTAATCATCCGATCCATCCGGGGTGACCTTCTGACCCTTGAATGAATTTATCCATATATCCTTATTATATTAAAAATCATTCAATCTTTACACTAATTGATAAATAATCAATTACTTCTTTTTCTTTTTAACACTTAAATTTACTTTGTGGCCATCGAGCATATTCACTTCGGACATTTTCTTACTTACGATCAAACCATCAATATAATCTTCTACAGAAACGCCCATTTCTGCGCTTTGTACTTTTGCGGATTCTATGCAAGGATCGCATACTTTCGCTTTTTCGCCTACAATCTTTTCTTGAAATGAATTGCATACTGGGCAATTTGCGTATACGATATACTGTACATTAAATTTGTCTAGATCGTATTTGTAATCATCGTTGTCCATTTTCATCTTGCTCCTCGGCCGTTATTTTAGTTTGTAAAAAATCTTCATATCGGATCCACATTTTATTGTCTATACAATATTCTACCCATTCTCTTTCGAAGTCTATCCAACATTCAAAACAAAATTTCCGCTCTTTAGCCCAATTCTCCGCAGCAAACTTACCGCATATTTTACAATTAAAGTTTTTTCTCCATCTATACCTAAATTCTTCATAATCAAAATGATCCACAGTCTATTCACCTTTTAGCTCTTTTATTATTTCTAGAGAATTTGATATGTCCATAACACTTAAATTTCTATACTCTGGATCTATTTTGATCAATCTTTTAATTTCTCTATTACAATCAACACATAATTTATTTTTTTCATATTGTTTTTTATCATCTTTATACCAAATAACGTTTTCACAACGATTACATTTTACTATGGGTTCCATAACGTACCACATGGTTTTTCCATCAGTAAGACGAGTATACAAAAATCCGTACTCAGATTCAACAATTTTTACTTTTTTCTTTGCAAATACTTTATTGAGCTTCTTCTCAATCACCCGCATGTACTCCTTTCGAAGTGTAAACCTTTTGTCCTAAAAATTTTCCAGAAATTTTTTTAACGTCCCTTTCGTCCATCCAGGAAAACGTCCAATTTTTTCTCTAGAAATTTTTTATGTCCCTTATGTCCAATACCGATTTTTGTCCTATTGTCCATATGTCCGTTATATCTTATGTATTATGTTCATCTCTGTTACCAAAAACTCGTTAAAATTTACCCGTGATACACCTGACATCTGTCGGGCCCTCTAGAGGCCCTCTGGGCCTTTCTGGTCACTTTTACAGCTGCAGGGCCCTCTGCAGGGATATATCTATATATATAATAATTATATTATATTTCTATTAGTTTGTAAATAGTTTGTTAAAAAATTCTTTTCTCCCTCCTTTTTTGCTGGTTTCCGCTGGTTCTGCTTGATTTCCATCCGCGAGTCCCAAGTTTTTCTGTATTTCTTTAGAATTCTTATTGTCTCCTCCTTATAAATTAATTATATCACAATAAAAAGCATTTGTAAACTGTTTTTAAATATTATACTCAATTTCTTGTTGTTTTTGTCTGATTTGTAGAGCTTCTTTGAGAACTTCCAGTCTTTCTTCAATCATCGAGATTTCCTCGTTCATTGCGTGTCGATGACATTCAATCATTTCCGGTGTCCAGCTTTTTCCTACGTCTTCCCGCTCTTTCTTCTTGTAATTGATGTTTGTTTCTTCTTCTTCAATCATTTGTTGTAGCCCATACACACTGTAGATTCCAGCATATTTGTTTGCTTGTTCTTCCATTAACTATCTCCTCCTTATATATTTATTATATCACATTAACTTGTATTTGTAAACTGCTTTTTAAGATGTTTGTTTCTGTATTTCTTGTAGTAACTTTAGTTGCTGTTCCAATCTATATTTCTCTCTATCCAGTTGTTTAAGTTTAAGATTTGTTTCCGCTATTTGTTTTGCCAAGTTCATTTGTGATTCTCCTCTTATGTTGTATTACCTTATAGATTTATTATATCACATATCATAGTTAACGTAAACTGTTTTTTAACAAAAAAATAGAACTCCGAAGAGTTCTATAGTTGAATTCGTCTGCCAGTTACGACATTGACTACGGTTGTATCGCTGCCGAATGCCGCTCTCATCTCCCCCATCTCTTCATCAGAGTATTCTCTGTTCTTTTGAGATTCTCTATATCTACTGAGGAATTCGGTTGTTTCAACGTGACAGACATGTAGAGATTTATCAATGTCGAAGTCTTTGCCGATGTAATCCCAGAGTTCCAATATATCTTTTGGTGGTACTTGATTATTGGAGTTCCATCTTACCACTCCATCAATGACAGTTGCATCCGTATCGAATTGCTGAATCAGTCTTTGAGCTTGATCTCTAAAAACAACTGGTCCATCCGATTCAAGAGCTTTAATATAGTTTGTCATTAGTAATTCCTCCTTGTATCTGTATTGCTTTATAGATTAATTATATCACAATTGTTTGCTTATGTAAACTGTTTTTTAACAAAAAAAAGAGGAGTTAGTTCTCCTCTTTGATACCAAGCATTCGTGCTATTAAGTCATGAGCTTTCGTATTGATTCCGTCATGTTCGACTGAAAGAGCAACGAGTAGAGCAATCTTTGGATCTTTTGTAATTCGGTTGACACGAACACCGTTAATATAAACCTGATACCATTCATCTTTATCGTGCCGTCTGAAGAATTTAACTATGCTGTAGTTATTGAATTCAGTAATTTCAATTACGCGATCACCGTATTTTTCTACGTCATCTCTAATTGGTTTTTGTCTGGCTAGTTCTGCTTCTTGTCTTTCAAAAGCACCAAGAGCTCTTGCTTTGGCAGTCCAATGGAGTTCATTGATTTTACGGTTGAACTTTTGTTCTGATGTTTCATGTTCTGTTGACATTACTTCTCCTCCTTCGAATAAGTAGCTTCTTCCAGATTGTAGCCAAGTAATTCCCATCCTTTTGCTTTCATTTCTGCATAGTGTTTTTCAAAATCATTGTCTTGATTTCCATACGTGTATGTTTCAATGATTGTTCTCTTTTTTAGTTGTACCAACATATAAGTTCCTCCTTTGTTTTAAAGAAGAGGGATTATTCCCCCTTCTCGCTTCCGACAAGAATGATATTTAATTCTTCTATTTCATATTCTCCACCGGCATTAAGATCAGTGATGATGCCATCTTCTTCGGTTTCAATTTTATTGATAGTGTCAGCTTCTTGTTCCGTCAGTTGCCGTTTTGTAAATAACAGAGCTTCCGTTTGTGGTTGTTCGAGTTCAATGAAGTGTTTGAATCCGTTTGCCCCGAGTTTCAATACTTCTCCAGCCGCAGTAATTACTGCTGACGAATCTTCTGATTCGTAAAATACAAACTCCACTTCAATCTTTTCCATTTTATTTCCTCCTTTGTATTTGTATTACCTTATAGATTAATTATATCACAGTTTGTAGAATATGTAAACTGTTTTTTAACAAAAAAAGAGAGCATCAGCTCTCTTCGTCTTTATAGATTTCAACCTCTTTGCCATCATCAAATCTAAGCATAACCTTGTAAGGTTTATTTTCATCAATGATAGTGAAGACATCATGCAGGCTTTCAACTCCTGCGAATTCCTCTTTTTCTTCTTCATCATCCGGTTCATCAACAAATGGAATTTCATCTGGTTCATCGCCTTCATCTTGAATCCAGATAATTGTTACTTCTTCTGCTAAATCTCTTTCTCCAACCAGTTCCAGAGCTTTTTGAAGTTGTTCTCCATATTTCATTTACTTCATCCCCTTTACTGGTTTCATTTGCTTACCGGATTTTCTGTAATACCAACGACCAGTTTCTGTGCTCTTATATAGTTTAACATTAATCCATTCCAGCGGAGTCCAAACTTTTCTAACGAATGCATTCGGCATATATTTCTCTCCTTCGTATTGTTATTCCTTATAGATTAATTATATCACAATGGAAGTAACTTGTAAACTGTTTTTACATTTTATAATATTCGTATTTAATCAAGCACTGCCGGCAACGGTTTATGCTATCGATACTCCGTTGTCTTACTTCCTCTGTTGGATTTGTATTAAGTCTATCCAACATTCTGTCTATTTGTCTAAGATGATTCTTGATATTTCTTTCAATGAGTTTGCTATGAAACTTTACTTTAGGATCGTTTGAATAACTAAATTGCATATCCTCAACGAGAGCTTTATCGCTATAATAATGTTCATCAGATATAATCATTTAATTTTCCTCCTTTAATTGTATTACCTTATATATTGATTATATCACAAGCATTTGTATTTGTAAACTGTTTTTTAAATAAAAAAAGAGGGATTTCTCCCTCCTAGTTTAAATAAAGTCTTTTAATTCATACCAAGTATCGGAATGACCATTTGCTGCTGCATTGTTTTCAGCATTATTAATATTTAATACTAAAGATTTAATTGTTTTAGGTTGCATGTTAATTTTCTTATTACCTTTTTCATGCTGCCAAGATTTACCTTTTTCAAGAGTGTAAGAGAAATATTTGATAAATTCTTCCAAGGTGTTGGAAATCTCATTTTTCCGTCCTCTACGATATTGGATGATTGTATAAATTTTTTGTTCTTTCATTTAAATTCCACCTTTGTATTTTAATTTGTATTACCTTATAGATTAATTATATCACAGTTAGTTGTGTTTGTAAACTGTTTTTTTAAATTAGTCTAGTGTTTGCTGAAGACATCAAAAAAGAGACATATTAATATATGTCTCTTTTTATTAGAGTGTACTCAGTTGATTCTACTTATTTTGAATATAAGGCGTAACAAACTCCTGGAAGATTTTTGGATCTAGTCCGTATGTTTCATTGCCGCCATGATCATCGATTTCCTCATTACTGAATCCTACTAAAGTTACAACTTCGCCTTTGTCGTTTAGAAGTGGGCCACCAGAGTTACCTTTGTAGATAACACCAGTGAATGCGATTACAGGAATATTGTACGAAGTATTGTTGAACGAATCAACAAATCCAACACTTTTATATCCAATGAAATCTGCTGGTGTATATCTAAATCTTCTTTCTTCGCCAGGATATCCGTAAAATGTAAATTTAGGTGTTGTGTCTATACTTTCTAGCGAAGCAAGCTTTAATGGTACACTTATTTCAATTGGTTCTGTTCTTTCTACCTTAAGAATAGCAATGTCATGTGCAGGGTCTGTTGCAATTACTTTAGAATAATAATTTTTGAATATGTTTATTTTTGCATAACCAAAAGAAATACCAATAGATTGAGAAACTTGATTTTCCACCTTGTTAATAACATGGTAGCTCGTAACCACTAGATCTTTAGTAATAAAGAATCCAGAACCTTTACCTTCATAAGATTGACGTTTGCCAGTATTTTTATCCTTTACCGTGAAAGTGTTTGTAACTTGAACAATTGAATGATCCTTCCGATATACGTCTTCCTTACTCATTACTTGGAAAGGAAGATTTGTTGATGCGTATGCTGGAGCGCTGATAATCGTGGAAAGAACAGACATAACAATTAGAATCTTTTTAAACTTTTTCATTATTGATTTCCCCCAATGTTTTTAATTTGTATTACCTTATAGATAGATTATATCACAGTTAGTTGTATTTGTAAACTGTTTTTAAATAAAAAAAGAGCCTCAGCTCTTCTTACGATGTTTTCCGATTTTAAGAGCTCTTTCAATTTCATCTCTTATTTCTCTCTGTCTTTCAAACATTTCAGCATTTGTATCAAAACCTTTTCTGTAAACCATTGCTATCATATCGATGTAAACCTTATCATCTTGTTCGGGACATCCTACCCATTCAACTCCATCGATATCTTTGATCTTCTCCCATGCTTCCAAGAATTCCTGTTCAGTTTTACAATGTAGAGTAAGATCAACAAACTTGATTTCATCTTTATTTGTATATGGGTTGTAATCTTTAAAATCGCCAGCTACTAATTTCATCTTAAATTCCTCCAATGTATTTGTTTTGTATTACCTTATAGATAGATTATATCACAATTAGTTGTAATTGTAAACTGTTTTTCACAAAAAAAAGAGCCATTAGGCTCTTGCAATGAATTCATAAATTTCTCTTCCGTATGCTGATACAAATAACTTTCCATCCATTTTGAAATAATCGTGTGTTCCGCCTCTTTGGAACATTTCAGCATTGTCTACCATATACCGATGATTGAGATCCTTTCTGAGCATTTGCTTATGGGTTTTATTATATTCCTTAATCTCTTCTCTCTTCTTCCAATCTCGTTCACTGTGCTCCGAATACGCTTTAGATACGAGGGCTTCAACACAATGTCTGAATGTTATTCTAAGTTGAGCCTTCGTCATATCAGTAGAGAATGGAATCCATTTTGTGCCATTGCATGTATTAGCTCCATATCCGATATTAAATCTTGAATTCAAAGTACCCATTACAATATTATAAGTGGAGCTTGAGATAATAGATTTATCTCTAGATAATGTGGTTCTTGAACCTGTATAGCTTAATCCAAGAACTTCATCACATTGTTCTCCAATGATGACATATGGGAACAATTCTTCAAGTTCTGCTTTGACAGAAGTTACGTAAGCGCGGAAGTCAGACAGGATTTCCTGTTGCTTCTTCTTTTTGTCTTCAAGCTGTTGGGATTGTTCTTTCTTGCGTTCAATGATTTTAGCGAATGTCATTAATAATTCCTCCAATGTATTTAGAATTTGTATTACCTTATAGAATAATTATATCACAATAATTAGCTTATGTAAACTGTTTTTTTAAATAAAAAGAGAAGGATTTCTCCCTCTCATTTTACATAATCGCAATGCCGGCTGTTGCATTCGACTTTATTATGTTCATCTTTCTCAACCTCTTCGATCATTGAAGTTTCTTCATCAACACTTCCATCTTTGAAGAGATAAGAGATGACATGTTCTTCAGCATTGTAGTGAATAACTTCAAACCCACATTTCGGACAAACGGCATGCTCTTGTTCATTAAAATCTTTCATCTTAATTCCTCCTTCGTATTATCTTATTTTAAAATATTTAAGTCTATTTGTTTTGTTTCTTTTACAATTAACTTAATGTTTCTTACCTTATTGTCATTCTTTATTTCATTATGTTTCTGTTTTACTTCCTCGAGCGAATGCCAACCATGTTTAACTTCTTTCTTTTTATCTGTAGAATAAATCAAACAATAAGTGCTTTTGTTGTCCATGATGTTCCTCCTTGTTCTGCATTACCTTGTAAATTAATTATATCATGTATGTAGTTGTTTGTAAACTGTTTTTTACAAAAAAAAAAGAACCCTCAGAAGTGAGGGTCTTGGTATGCTCTGCGGAATCCAAGTCCAACAGTGTGGGAGTTAGATCCTACTTCTTTCCATATTCCATCTTTTCGAAGAGAGAATTCATAGATTGGTCCACCCTTATCTTCCGAATATTCATATTCTTGAGATTCAGTAAATGGTCCAGCCTTATCAGTACGTTTATAATTATCACCTTGAACTTTAATCTTCTTGCCGGAAGAGCTTACCCATATCACTGTGCCTGGATAGCAATCTGATCCGTATCCATAAGTTGCTCCCATTCCGATTTCCGGTACTACTACTTTTTCTTTTTCCATTTTTGTTTCCTCCTTCGAATTTGTATTACCTTATAGATTAATTGTATCACAATAGTTTGCATTTGTAAACTGTTTTTTTAATTATTGTTTGATTCTTTTGCTATTACTTCAGGACAACTCCCATGCAAATATGTCCAAGATGAATATCCTCCCGATTTGATATATTCGCATCCCGTTTCGGTATCTTTTATAATATATACATTATCATTTCCAACAAACCTTTCTTTATTTTCGGTCTCATTCGAGGGCTCGTTGCTCCCACCACATCCGCTAATCAATATTAGTGAAAACGTAAGCATACATACAATCAGCTTTTTCATTTATATTCTCCCTCTTGAATTATTTTATAAATTAATTATATCACAATTAGAAGACCATGTAAACTGTTTTTAAAAAGAAAAGAGAGGATTTCTCCTCTCAATCAATCATTTCAGACACCAAGCAATTTAATACATCGGAATCAACAAATTCATCAAACTCTCTATCGCTTATATCGGTCACATCATAATTTTTTAAAATATCTTCTACAATTTCATATACCATTTTTTCGGTATAAGCAATTTTTCCACGTTGAAATTCGTTTTCAATTTCGGATTTGAGATAAGCCAATCTTTCCTGGCTCATCTCCCCTGGTTTCTTGACTTTCTTTTTCTCCATTTTCTCAATATCTTTATATCCATAATATCTAATTTCTCCATCCGGAAATTTAACATCATATTGTCCTTTACCTTTTTCAACCACTACACCAATCTGATCAGCATAATTACCACGAAGAGCCTTTACTTCATCACCAACATTAATATTTACTCTCACCATTTTAAATTCCTCCAATGTTTTTTAATTTGTATTACCTTATAGATTTATTATATCACAATAGTAAGTATTTGTAAACTGTTTTTAAAAGAGAAATTATTTAGTCTCTACAAACAAGTTATCAATATTAATTTCAAAATCATCCTCATGCTGTTTTGCATCAAACTTTTTAGTAATTAAAGAGAAAAATACGTTTACAATTAATTCAAAAATCATTTTTGGTTCCTCCAATATGTAGAATTTGTATTACCTTATGAATTGATTATATCACATTCTATAGCACTTGTAAACTGTTTTGTTAAACATATTTCTGGTGTCGCTGAGTGAACCAGATTTTGAAAGGTAAAGGTTATATATTAATCATTTAAACTGAGTGACACAGCAAAAAAGGAGACCCTTTATGGATCTCCTTGATGTGAGATTGTATTAATTATACAGCTTCTTCTTCACTTGCTTCTTCGACCGGTTCAGCTACTTTTTCAACGTAAGGTTTAATATCTTTTGCATCTACTGTCACCAGAGTGCCTTGAGTGGATCCATCTTTAGGGTTAATAAGGTAACCTTTAAAAGCATCTACCTTAGCTGACGGTTTAACGATTTGGATCAGACGTCCTTTGGCCCATCCATCGACTGCTTCTACCTTGTCCCCTTCATTGTGAGTCAATTCAGTATTTTCGTACCATTTGCCGGCCTTGGCAGGTTTTGCAGTGTTGAGGATTTCAATTTTTTCATTGATTTCGTTTACCAGTGTTTCCAATTCTTTACCTTCGCCGTTGATATCGAAAAGCTGACCGATTTGAACCGCGATTTCCAATTTGATTTCACCTGTAAGTTTTTTCATTTTAATTCCTCCATTTTGTTTTAGTTTTTGTATTACCTTATAGATTAATTATATCACCTTTGTTGGTGTTTGTAAACTGTTTTTTAAAAATTCTTTAAGATTTATTTAGGATATCCGGTTGCTATTCTCATAAATTTTCTGTTTTGTCTTTCGACTTCTTGATCGTATTCTTCTTTGGAGATTTCATCAACACTATCAGGATTGAAACCTTCTGTTTTTGCTTCCAATTCGGCTTCGCTGCAATATGCAAAAACTGCTCCAACTGCATTGTCTGCGTATTTCATAAGTTCAAAGTATTTCATTTTAAATTCCACCTTTGTTTTAGAATTTGTATTACCTTATAGAATAATTATATCACATTAGCTAGTACTTGTAAACTGTTTTTTAAATGTGAAGTTGGATATCTTTTACATCTACTGTTATTAGATTGTCTTGAACAGATCCATCTTCAGAATCGATAAGATAACCTTTAACAGTGTTTGTCTTAACTGAAGATTGAATAATTTGAATTGTCTGGTCTTTAGCCCAACCAGAGATAACATCCACTTTATCTCCAGTTTTATAAATCAGTTCAGCGTTTTCATGTTGTTTATCATTAATGTTGTGATGCGTGATATTACTTGTTTCAATTTTTCCATTGATTAATTTCTCCAGTCCATCTTTGGTGCCATCATTGTTTTGCCAATCCTTGAAAGCAATTAAATCTTTAAGATCGCTAAGATCAACTTCTGACACCATTTTGTTAAATTCTTCTTGTGAAGCAAAACCAAATCTTTTCAAAGTTTCTTCCATCTTGATCTTCCTCCTTCGTGTTTGTATTACCTTATAGATTAATTATATCACAATAGTAAGTATATGTAAACTATTTTTAAAAAAGAGAGGGTTTCCCCTCTCAATCCGCCAATTCAAGATCATTGATTTCTTTTTCCAACTGCTTTTCTTTTTCCATCAGTTCGGTGTGTAAGTGACCAACTGACCACTCACCCAAAAGGAAACGAGTGTTTGTAAGACTTTTATAAAGTCTTTCCAATTTTTGTTCTTTGGTTTCTTCCATTGATAATTCCACCTTTGTTTTTTAATTTGTATTACCTTATAGAATAATTATATCACAATTAGAAGAGTTTGTAAACTTTTTTTTAAAAGAGAGAGTTTCCCCTCTCTAATCTTCACATCCATCGATTTGTGCTAACCGTTCTACTTTTCTGAATGTAGATATGATTTTGTAGTTGCATTCAGCGTATTTCCAATTAGTACAATATAGTCGTTGGCACAAATCATAAAACTGACTTCCTTTTTCCGCAATCTTCATGTATCTACGTTCTTGGAAATTGACCAAGTAGAATACATCATTTTCTTGGTCATGAAAAAATTGTTGACCAGACAAATTCATCACCTCTTTTACGAATGATTTAAAAAAAGAGAGGTTTTACCCTCTCAATATTCCTGAGGTTGCCAACGAGTTTCATACTCATCACTGAGTTGATATCCTTTTTTGGTGGCATATACAATTGGAGGAATTTCTCCTTCTCTATCGCTTACGGTGAGATAACCTTTCTTTACCAAACTTCCAACCACACCTTTAGCAGATTTGATATCGATATCAGTTGCTCTCGAAATATCTTTAACATCCACATCAGAAAAGCTGTATTCTGCATAATAGCCATATTCCATTAGCCAATTCATCACTGTTGATTCCATTTCTGTAAGAATCCCTGTTTGTTTTGCTTCCGTTATTTTGTTCATCATTTTAAATTCCTCCAATGTATTTAGAATTTGTATTACCTTATGAATTAATTATATCACAATAGCAAGTTTTTGTAAATGGTTTTTTAAAAATAAAACTTGATCTCAGGGTGACCTCTCGTGAATCTTTGTATTTAAGGTAAAGGATATATATTACCTAATGAATCTGAATTAATTTGGTTTTTTACATAAAAAAAGGAACCAAGGATTATTTTCCCCGGTCCCTTTGGAAGCTGATTTTATACAGCTTCATTTTGTTCTTGCACTTCAGCTTTAACATAAGGTTTAATATCTTTTTCATCCACGGTGACCAGAGTACCTTGTGGTTCACCTGTTTGTTTGTTCAATAGGTAACCTTTAAAAGCATTACGTTTTGCTGAGGGCTTAACGATCTTAATCGTTCTACCGTTTGCCCAGCCGGCTGTTGCTTCAACCACGTCATCCTCTTTGTAAGTTACTTCTTCCGTTTCATACCATTTGCCTGGTTTTGTTGTTGCATTGCTGTTGAGAATGTCGATTTGTTCATTGATTTGGTTAATAAGTTCTGAACCTTTAACTCCAACCACTTTCAAATCGAACAGCTTACCAACTTCTTGAGCTACCTTGTAACTTGTTCCTTCAGCCAATTTTTTCATTTTAATTCCTCCATTTAATTTAGTTTTTGTATTACCTTATAGATTAATTATATCACAATACTTAGTACTTGTAAACTGTTATTTTAAAATTTTTTAAAGACCAAGTTTATAGTCTAAAAAGTCATCATGAGGATTTGCACCATTGAAATAATCCGTAACATCTTTTTCGTAAGTTTGACCATTAATTACTACGATAGCAATTAATTTTCCATCATCGTGTTTCAACTTGAATTCTTCCATCTAACTTCCTCCTTGGAATTTGTATTTGTATTACCTTATAGATTAATTATAACATATATCTTAGTACTTGTAAACTGTTATTTTTAAATAATTACTAGTGGCAATTTCATCGTTCTTGCGATTTCAAGAGAAACGCTAATCACAACACTTTTTGGATCAACGCTGCCCATAAACTCAGTAGTGAAACTTTCATCATCTCTTTTTTTGTCAACAAATGTAAAAGAAAGATCAGGGTCAATACTCACTCTTTCATTAATTTCTTTGCAAAGTCTTTTGAACTGAGCAATTTGTCCCCAATCACCGTTGATCTGCAACATATAGCCATAACCGCCCAGCCTTGGATGAAGAATAATAACATCTTTCATTTCAGAAATCGTAATTACTGAATCCATTTGATCTCCTCCTTAGTTTGTATTACCTTATAGATTTATTATATCACAATACTATGAGTATGTAAACTGTTTTTAAAAAAGTCTCCTTTAAAAGGAGACTCTTCCAAGCTTTTCTTCAAATTCTTTAGCTCTTTCATTTGCCAAACGAACTTCTGCAAGCTTATTATTAACCCTCTTAACCAAACGCTCTTTATCGGCACCAGGTTTAGAGATTCCAAGTTTGAAAGCAATATCCATCAAAAGTGTTGGTGGCGTTGCCATTGATACATCAGCCTGAGTTTTTACAAATTCATTTACCTTGTTATTCATTAATAATTCCTCCAATGTTTTTTGGTTTTTTATTTCCTTACCTTATATATTTATTATATCATATTAGAAAGCATTTGTAAACTGTTTTTTTAATTTTTAATTGTACTTACAAACATCCAAGGGATATAGAATTTTGCTTTTTTAGATTTGATAACAAATACACTTCCATTATGGAGTTTGCGAGCAGAATAAACTTCACCATGCATTAATGGTTCATTATCACCAAAATTATTATAGATGCCGGCTGGATTATTGAAGACAACTTTTACTTCCTTGCCAATACTTTCTTTTACCTTATTTAAAAAAGTTGGTCTAACGATAGATACTTTCATTTTACTTCCTCCTTTGGATTTATATTACCTTATAGATAGATTATATCACAATAGTTCGTATATGTAAACTGTTTTTTTAAAAAGAAAAAAGAGAATCAACGTATTTCTACGTCAAACTCTCTTTCAATCTTTGACTTCATTGCATCGATCATCCGGTCGTCAATGATATGTTCTCCCATCCACCGTCTGAAAAACATATTCAACATCTCCTCCTTTGACCTATTATTCAATTCTTCAATCTCTTTGTTCAATTTTGAATCATAAACAGCCAAACCTTCCTGTCTAGAAGAAAAGATGAAATCTTTCAAGTATTCGTAGTTTGTGATTTCTTCGATGCAAAAACTCAGCCATTCTCCTTCTTTTACAGCTTTTGCATACAACTTTCCATCTCTTTCCTCAACTTTCATTTCTACCACCAGAGATTCTACGTCATTTACATTGTAAGTATTGGTGTGCAGGTAGAAGAAAGTCATTCCGTTTTTAAATTCCATTAATATTACCACCTTTGTTTTTTTATTTGTATTACCTTATAGAGTAATTATATCACAAGCTTTTGTATTTGTAAAATGTTTTTTAAAAAGAAAAAGAGCTTATTCAATAAGCTCCACCGTAACTCGTACCTTTCTTCCATAGAAGTTTGCTTTGATCTCGCTTTCAATTACTTTCTGAATGTTTTCGTCAATTTGTAATATCAAAGCATGCGGATTGCTACTAACTACACCCTCCATCATAATCTTATCCTCTGTCTCCACTTCGGTAACCTTACCATAATATACTTCATATCTCTTTTTAAGATCACTTACAGTGGCATCTACAACAGCTTGAGCTTGTTCTCTTGTTCCATACTTGGTTGTATCGATTATTAAATCAGTACGATCAACAAGATGACCATTTTCAAGACGTTTGATGAAGTGGTAAGAGATTTCTGCTTGGAATGCTTTCATTTTAATTCCTCCGTTGTTTGTATTTTTGCATTGGATGATTGTCATAAAGATTTTGTATTTCTGGTAGTAATGAATAACCAGCAACTTTCAGTTTCTCCCAATAAGCAAATCCAATATTGCACCATTCTTCAGCTCGATGGTCTCTACACATACTTGATCTTCTTTCGTATGCTCCGCAAGAATGCATCATGGTCTCTTTATCAAAAATTAACCATCTACAAACTTCTCCTTGCGGTTCAGAGTGTTCATCAATATAAGCCATAGCTTCTTTGAATTCCATAGAATCTATATGATCAGGGCTTAAGTCACTATGTTCATATTTAGGAACAATACAGAAATACTGCTTACAACAGCCTCCGCATCTCATACATTTGTTATCATTAATGTCCTTCAACTTACACCTCCTTCAAATAATCAATGTATAGTTTTCCATGCAGATGATCGAATTCATGTTGAAAGATTGCAGCTGTTTTATTGCGAAGAACAACTTTTTTAGATTTCAAGTTGGCCATTTGATAGATGACTTCAATTTCTTTAAACCGAGTGATCATAGCTTCTTCTCCAGGTATTGATAGACAACCTTCATTAGAAGCCTGTGTACCACTTTTTTTAAGGATTTTTGGGTTGATTACGATTTCGTAAGTATCTGTGAATAGATTATGAAAAACAAATCCTTGCTTAGCAATTCCAATTTGAGGAAGAGCTAACCCAGCAGCACCAGATTCAGGACTTGCTGCCCATTTCTTTATTGCGTGAAGTTGTTGAATGATATCTTTATCTGTTTGTTTAATTAATTGACATTTTTCTCTCAAAATATCGTTTGGGTAAGTTATGATTTCCATTTTACAACCTCCAATGTTTTTGTTTTACCTTATATATAGATTATATCACAAATATTAGAAGTCGTAAACTGTTTTTTCACAAAAAAAAAGAACCTTTCGGTTCTTAAGAATTATTTAGATTTCTTACGTATGATAATGCTTCATGAAGAGTTGAGTTTGTATTTAATTTATTTCTGTATAGTGCAACAGCACTAATAGTTTGACCCGCTTTGGCGAGTTCCGTTACTTCTTCCAGAATATCCGTTGTGATTTTCTCTTCAAGATCCAGCAAAGCATCCTGCATGTTTTCTCTACTAATACCGTAGCCGCCAATTTTTATAAAATATTGAAGCTTTCCTATAAAAACTTTATGTTCCATGGTTGCAACCAATATAAGCTTTTTTGCATTTGAGTCAATAACTTCACGATAAATTTCAAATTTAACTTCATTATCATTTCCAAAGATTGGTTTTAAGAACATTTAAATTCCTCCAGTGTTTTTGTTTTTGTATTACCTTATGAATTAATTATATCACATTAGAGAGTGGTTGTAAACTGTTTTTTACTTTTTGTTCTTCATCAAATGATAGAACGAACGTAAAAACATTTGTGGTAATATCTTCCAGTCGTTGAATCCATATAGACCACAAGAATAGAAGTTGTGAACTTCAATAATGAATGATCCTATATCCTCATTCATTCCTATGTCTAGAGTGTATGCTGGAGGGCAATCATTGTAAGTTGAGATCATATCGTTAATTAACTTTACATCCGGAAACATAGTAAAATCTCCAGAATAATACTGCAAACCTACGAGTTTTCTATCAAATACAAACGCTCTCCACTCAGAATCTATATCAACCAGATCTGAAACTTGATATAATCCTTTATGAGGAAGCTTATCTTTATTCGATACAATATCTGTAAAACCCTTAAGTGTTTCATGAGACTTAACAAACATTAACCTTTGTAAATCTATATCATCCCATTTTTGAGTGACTAGAGTGCGCTTCAGGAAATTTCCAATTTGCAATTCATTTGGAACATTAATTGGATAGATTGTATGAATGTCATGATAGCATGCCAAAAATCTTTTCGTAAAGTCTATCGTTCCAACAGGAATGAAATCTGAAAAATCCGATTTCGTTATGCTATCTGATAAGATCACATCATGTCTACCAGCATTTCTCCAATTTTGAGCTTCAACTGCTTCGATCAAACCAAATCCAAAATCAGTCTTAACTTGACTGTCTATTGTCTGTACTAGAAAGTTTGCCATTTCTTTCCTCCTCACTATATAATGTGACTGTTGCTGTTTTATTAGCTGGATTAAAACTAAAAGTTCTGCGTGTACCCACTCTCTTTTCTATTGCTTCAAACAATTTGAACAACTGTTTTGAGTCGACACTGTACAGTTTTAAATATCTACCATATTTCTTTTTACAAAAAGTAAAGCTTTTATGTACATTGAGTTGATTGGAAATAACTAATACCTCTTCATATTCCATATAATCATCTCCTTTTCTATAAGATAATTATATCAAAGTTAGCTTCTTATGTAAACTGTTTTTTTACATAAAAAAAGAGCCAATTGGCTCTCTTATTATCAAAATGGATCGTAATCATACTCGTATGCATGAGGATCGTAGATGTCTTCAAGATTATCTTCATCCATCCAATGAAAATTATCTTCATCTTCATTGTGTGCTGGATTCATGTATTGATAGAATTCTTCTGCCATTGGATCGTGATGATTTCCAGTTCCATAATCTTCACATTCTATGCAAAGACCTTCTACCAAATCATCTTCATATTTCTTACAGCATTTACATTGCATTACTTTAATCATTTTGTATTCCTCCAATGTTTTTAATTTGTATTACCTTATGAATTAATTATATCACATTAGAGAGTATTTGTAAACTGTTTTTTAATTATTTTTTTGATATTTCAAAAGGCCAAGTGTTTTCAATATTTTATCAATTTCAATTGTTACTTCGGGACCAACAATTCTGATAAATTCTCTTTTGGATATTTTCAACAACTCACCAACTTCTCGGATTCCACATTCTCTTAGAGCGTTATAAGTTGAATCCGAGAAGTTTAATTGTTCAATTAGAGTGGTAGAAATTACTTTAATACTGGAAATTTCATCATCCTTTTGTTTTTCGTTTGGGAAAAATGTAACTGAATTTGCACTAAGATAAGAACTGCAACCTGTGTGCCAATCTTTGCTGTCAAACTTTAAAGGAACGCGATCTGTATGAGTAGTTAAAGTGCTGCCGGAGAAAATTTCATTTCTAAGCGCTTTTACAAGATTTGCATTGTCTACATAAATCGTAATTTCCATCGTTCTTCCTCCTTAATTGAGTTGAAGTTCTTTCAATTCCTCAGTCAATCTCATAAAGGCTTCTTGATCATTTGTTTCCAGGGCTTTTTCAATGGAAGCATTAAGCTTTTTGATTTTCTCCTGCTTGATAGAGCTGTCCAATACCATTTCAGCTGCAAGGCCTAGCATTACCTCATAAGTATATTTCATACTAGCCATTTTATCTTCCTCCCTTTTTTGTATTACCTTATAAATTTATTATATCACAATCATTAGAAGAAGTAAACTGTTTTTTAATATCTCAGAGTGATTTCTCGTGTATTTTTATATTCAAGGTAATATATATCCTTTACCTAATACACGAGAAATAAAACAAAAGGAATAAAGGCATTAAGCCTCCATTCCTCTTCTTAAAGATGCATTCATTCTTTTTTCCTTGAGGATGTTGAGAATTAAATTCTCGTCATCCAGAGTCATTACTACGAATTTTAATGTAACATTTACCAGTTTTTTGAATTTGGATATTTCTTTTGAAGAGATGAAACCAGAGTCAACATATTCCGTTAATTTCTCAGAAGATACCTTTGCATTTTCAATAACAAAATCAATTCCGAGTGTATTTGCAATAGCTTGGACATTATAAGAGACTTTGTTTTTTGCCAATGAAATTGTACCTTCGGAGAATGAAAGTTTCTTGGTCTTTACAAGTTCTTTACAAAGTGCAATTTGTTTTTTGGCTCCATTAATAATTGGCTCCAATGCCTTAAGCTGTGAATGTGTTTCAACCCAGATTTTCGTTAATTCCATTTCACTTAGGTTTGAAAAGTCATACTCTTCCTTTGCAATTTTTGTATTAATTCTAAGGTGATATGTTTGTTCATTTTCAAATCCAGAAAGTCTTTCATCTTTATCAAATCTAGCAGTATTGATTAACAATCCATGGTCATTTAATAATTCATTGATTCCAATTTGATTTACTTCATAAATTCTGTTCTTGGTGTATTTAGCTACAATTCCTTGTAATGGGAAGATTCTTCTTACTTCATCCTCCATCATTTTTTCTTTAAATGCATCTCTTATGTTTTCCAATTTGTTTTCTAATTGCTTATATGTAACATATCTATCAAAGATTTCTTCAATTATTAGAACCGATGTTGGTGTTTTCATTATTTATTCCTCCAATGTGTTTTTAATTTGTATTACCTTATAGATTAATTATAACACATTAGTTAGTAGTTGTAAACTGTTTTTTAACAAAAAAAATAAGCCTTTCGGCTTATGGTCTTACATTGTCTCCAGTTTTATGTTTCTCTATTCCTAATCTACAATAAGTGCATGTTGGTTTGTTTTCATACATTTTTATTCCCATTCCAGGAATACTATTTGGCATATTACAATGATGACACCATGCGTTTTCAGGTACTTCCTTGAATATCCAGTGCCAATCATTTTCGTAAAAGAAGCCACCTTCATTTTCAACAATACCTTTGTAATAATTGAGATCTGAGAGTCTCTTAATTAAATTCTCTACACCACCTGGAGATAAGTCATATTCTCCTAATACGTCTACAACTTCGGAGCATTTGAAATCATTCTTGATCTCTAAAATTCGACCTACTTCGCTTTGTCTAATGTTTACTTTGACGTTTTTTGAAGTTGATTCCATTTCAATACCTCCTTTACTAATATAATTATATCACACTATTTGATCTTTGTAAACTGTTTTTTCACAAAAAAAAAGAGGCTAGATAGCCTCTTGTTCCTCTACGATCACCGGAAGATTGGGTACATATAATTCAATGTCTGCCATTTCAATCCCAACCAGAGTGCCTTGTGGTGTCCCTGTTTTTGGATTAAAGAGTTGTCCTTTAAATGCATTGACTTTAGCTGATGGTTTAACAATTTTTATTTGTCTTCCCTCAGCCCATCCAGAGATTACATTTACGATATCTCCTTCTTTGAAAGGAAGTTCAACGTTTTCATACCATTTTCCAGATTTTGCCGGCTTGCTATTAAGAGCATCAATCTCTTTATTAATCTGTTCAACCAATACTTCCGCTTTAATTCCAACAACCTTGAGATCAAAGAGCTTTCCAACTTCCTTCAATACGTTGTAACCTGTTTCGATAGATACTTTTTTCATTATTTATTCCTCCAATGTGTTTTTAATTTGTATTACCTTATAGATTAATTATAACACATTAGTTAGTAGTTGTAAACTGTTTTTTAACAAAAAAAATAAGCCTTTCGGCTTATGGTCTTACATTGTCTCCAGTTTTATGTTTCTCTATTCCTAATCTACAATAAGTGCATGTTGGTTTGTTTTCATACATTTTTATTCCCATTCCAGGAATACTATTTGGCATATTACAATGATGACACCATGCGTTTTCAGGTACTTCCTTGAATATCCAGTGCCAATCATTTTCGTAAAAGAAGCCACCTTCATTTTCAACAATACCTTTGTAATAATTGAGATCTGAGAGTCTCTTAATTAAATTCTCTACACCACCTGGAGATAAGTCATATTCTCCTAATACGTCTACAACTTCGGAGCATTTGAAATCATTCTTGATCTCTAAAATTCGACCTACTTCGCTTTGTCTAATGTTTACTTTGACGTTTTTTGAAGTTGATTCCATTTCAATACCTCCTTTACTAATATAATTATATCACACTATTTGATCTTTGTAAACTGTTTTTTCACAAAAAAAAAGAGGCTAGATAGCCTCTTGTTCCTCTACGATCACCGGAAGATTGGGTACATATAATTCAATGTCTGCCATTTCAATCCCAACCAGAGTGCCTTGTGGTGTCCCTGTTTTTGGATTAAAGAGTTGTCCTTTAAATGCATTGACTTTAGCTGATGGTTTAACAATTTTTATTTGTCTTCCCTCAGCCCATCCAGAGATTACATTTACGATATCTCCTTCTTTGAAAGGAAGTTCAACGTTTTCATACCATTTTCCAGATTTTGCCGGCTTGCTATTAAGAGCATCAATCTCTTTATTAATCTGTTCAACCAATACTTCCGCTTTAATTCCAACAACCTTGAGATCAAAGAGCTTTCCAACTTCCTTCAATACGTTGTAACCTGTTTCGATAGATACTTTTTTCATT